>JAANMX010000120.1_pt1 | contig 94181 bp, 67 predicted proteins | sample 7279681 | NCBI WGS metagenome assembly JAANMX01 (sample SAMN14094542, study PRJNA606508) | bioreactor metagenome | isolation source: A lab-scale SPAN reactor treating ammonium-rich wastewater day 351 | place: Ireland: Galway | collected 2018-01-01
CCACCGCAGCGTTTTCAGAAGGCAAATTTTCGCAGACGTTTGCGCACGGGTTTCATCCAATTCCAGTGCTTCATCGTTGTTTGACAGTGATAAAAGCTCATCGAGAAGTAACAGTGAGCCGTCGGGCAGAAACGTCATCTGTAAAGGAGCAGCAGCCCATGATCCTTCCGCAACCAGAGTATAACTTAGCCCCTCTTGTGCCTTCAGGAGCAAAATGGGAGGTGGATGGTCATTCGCGCGTACTGGGGGAAAAGAAGTGACTGAGCATAAGCCAAATACCCAAATAATCAACAAACCTGTTCCCGCCATTCTCTTCACGTCTCGGTCTCCTACGCAAGATCGGCAGTCCTAAAAGTCTTCGGTTCCAGCATAATGGCGATGGCAGGCTGAATAAAGCAGAAACGCCATGGAACCATACTCAGAATGCTTCCGCGCCGACTCGACATGGCGATAGGCATAAAATCACTGGTAAGGCGCTGCCGTTGTGTGTACTCATGGACTGGTCGAATATCGAAAATTAAAAAAGCGCGGGACACTTGGCCGTGATTCCCGCTTGTACAGGGTGGATGAGGTAATCAGCACGATGTCCATGCCATCGGGAGAAGGCTCGATCACTCAGCAACTGTGGCAATTAGCCCGATCGGGTGATCAAGCCGCGTACGACCGCCTTTTTGCTCGGCATGCAGATCGCGCGTTGCTTTTCATTCATGCTCGTTTGGGGCCGGTGCTCCGGCAAAAGATCGATGCCGAGGATGTATTGCAAGATGCGTATTTGCACGCTCACCGAAGTTTTGAGCAATTCATCTACACCGATGAAGGGTCGTTTCTTCGCTGGCTGTGCCGCATCATCGAACATCGTCTTTCAGATTGGCACGACCATTTTACCGCACAAAAGCGGCAAGCGGTGCCAGTGCCGCACTCCGACCCCACCGGTCCCGCCACAGCGCTGGATCGAGCCGAGCATCGGGTCAAGGTGGCGAAAGCCTTGGAGAGCCTGAGCGAAGATCATCGACAAGTTTTGCTCTTTCGTTATTTCGAAGGGCTGAACTCCGAGGAAATCGGTCAACGCATGGGACGTTCCGCCGGGGCAATTCGCAAATTAACCGCACGAGCTTTGGAAGAATTAGGGAAAGCACTATGAACCTCGAAGAACTCATCGAAGCCCAGCTCGCTGGGAAGCCATCCACCATCCCCCCCGACTTGAGTCGAGACCACCCGGCGGCGCTGGCTGGGCATCGTGCCTTGCTGGAAGCCCTCGCAGACACGGAAAGCTGGTCCAATGACGCCGCGACGGTGACCACGCCGCAGCCGCAACATTGGCCGGACGATTTTGAGGTGCATCGTGAATTAGGTCGAGGCGGCATGGGCGTCGTATATCTCGCCACGCAAAAGTCGTTAGGCCGGCAGGTTGCTCTGAAAATGCTGCGCAGTTCCGAAACGTCTCTCAGCTCTTCCATGCAGCGCTTTTTGGGAGAAGCAAAACATTTGGCTCGACTTCGACACCCGCATATTGTCTCCATTCATCAGATCGGCAAGATCGAGGAATTTCCCTATTTCACAATGGATTACATCGAAGGGCAAACGCTGTCCGAACTGCTCAAGCAAGGTCCGATGGCTCCAACCCATGCCGCGCATTTGTTGCGGCAGATTGCTTCGGCTGTTCGGCATGCTCATGAACAAGGCATCATTCATCGCGACTTGAAGCCGAGCAATGTGTTGATCGATTGCCAGGGACAGGCCTTTGTCAGTGATTTTGGATTGGCGCGCGACCTCCGCAAGGACTCCAGCTTGACGAACACGGGTGCGGTATTGGGCACGCCGCGTTACATGGCACCTGAGCAGGCCCGTGGGGACGGCTCGCCCGTGGGGGAGGCCGCTGACATTCATGCCTTGGGTGTGCTGTTATATGAAATGTTGACGGGCCAAACTCCATTCGGTGATGGCACGCCAATCAAGATCGTCATGAAATTGTTGCACGAAGATCCCAAACCGCCCAGACGCTGGAGAAAGGAAATTCCTCGTGATCTCGAAACCATATGTCTGAAAGCATTGCAAAAGGAGCCAACCCGTCGCTATGAAACCGTGAGCGCGATGATCGATGATCTGAATCGGTTTCAAGAAGGACAGCCCGTTCGTGCACGCCGGCCCTCCTTGGCGGAAATGAGTTGGCGGTGGTTGCGGCGTTCTTGGCCGCGACTGGCGGTCATTGGCATGGTGGCTCTCGTTGCGTTTTTCAGCGCCTTCTTTTACTTTCGGACTGATTCCACGACGCAACTTGTCAGCTTGGCTGACAAGGAAATCAAAGCGCAACACTATCAAACGGCCCTTCGCCTTTATCGCCAAGCATTGAACCAAACATCCGACAATGAGGAGCGCGAGCGCATCATCAGCAAGATGGTGGCTTGCTGCCAAGAGATTCAGGATCCCAATGAAGCGGTGGCAGCGGCCCTGGCATTGATGGACGTGGCTGTTGATCGATCTCTAGGCCATTTGGATGCTCTATTGGCCCAAGCGCTGGTGACGCGATTGAAAGCGCAGCCAGGGGGCCTATCGACGCGCGTCCAAGGACATCCTACCGCCGAATGGGAGTTGACGCGGAAGCGATTGAAATTGCTGCTCGATTCCGCTTTGGCTACCGAAGCGCAAAAAGCGGAAGCACGCGAAGTCTTAGCCATAATGGGTCAAAGCCTATCGCCGAACGATCTTCCCTTCATCCAGGATGAACGAATGTTTCAATTGCCCAAGGGAGACCGTTCCTCCTTGGCAACACGCTTGCAGCAACCCGGTCTGGACGCCTGGGAAGAAGGCAAAATCCATTTGGCCATGGCGCGTTCATGGGAGGCCGATCAAGATACCGAACAAGCCAAGAAAGCATACCGCTTAGCGTTCTTGGCATTAAAGAGCGTGTATCCCTATGTCAGCGGCCTTGATGAAGAAGAAAAGCGCCCGTTGCCGGAAAGGGGCTTGGTCCAATCGGCTTACGATGCATGGCAGCGGCTGGATCCAAACGCTGAGAAGGTCAAACAAGTTGATTTAAAACTCAAACTCGAAGGCATGCTCATCCCTGCCGAGTTGCATCTATCCTTGGGGCTTGAGCTAACCGAAGCCCAAGCCAGAATCCATCAAGCCAATCGGTCCAGGGACTTTCATTGCCAAGTCCCCGTCAACGTCCAGGGGGAGGCCGTCGTGAAAGTGTGGGCCGGTTCTTATACCGTTCGCATCGGCAATACCAGGCGAACCGCCGAGGGGGAATTGGGTCGATGGGCCAACCTGGTGGAATTGGATTTTTCAAAGCTGCCCAAAGCGGTCGTTCTCACCGAGGACCCTGTTGAACTTCCAGCGATCTCGATTTGGCAAGCCGAGGAGATGCACATTCTGGAACCGGCATCGGGATCGGCCATCGATCTCAAGACCAGCATGTTTCGCTGGAGCCGAGTCCCCCATGCAAGCTCCTATTCGCTCCGCTTCTTTATCGTGGAAACCAAGTTGGTGCATACGAAAAACTGGTTCACGGAAGCTCGCAGCCAAACGCCCTACTTGTGCGTGGGGGACTTGCCAGAACCTATCAAGAATCGGTTCAAGGCCAACGCCAAACATGGAGCGACATTGGGGGTTACGGTGGAAGCATTTGACGACACTGGCAAACGCATCGGCAAAGCGCTCGATGAACGATTGTTTGTCGTCTCCAGAACTCTGAACGACTAGTCAGCGTCTATCCTTCCATTCACGCATACTGCCTTGGTCCTCCTGGATCAAGCCGTGGAAATTCTGTCCCTGTTCACTGAAAGGAACCTGCTCATGAAACGCTTTGGCATCCTGATGTATGGTGTCGTGATATATGCTTTTTTCCTTGGAACTTTTTGTTACGCAATGGGTTTCGTCTTGAATTGGATCGTGCCCAAAGGGATCGATGATGGCTCCGTTGCCGGTGTGTGGGAAGCCTTGTTGATCAACAGTCTATTTCTCGGGGCCTTTGCGATTCAGCATACCATCATGGCCCGGCCCGCCTTCAAGTCTTGGATCACGCGGTTTCTCCCCAAGCCAATGGAACGAAGCACGTTTGTCCTAGCGACGTGTATCATCCTGACAGGTTTGTTTATCTTTTGGCGGCCGATGCCCGAGGTGGTGTGGCACGTCGAATCGGCCCCATGGCGCTGGGTGCTCAATGGCGTGGCCTGGCTGGGTTGGGGCATCGTGCTTTATAGCACGTTTTTGATCGACCATTTTGAGTTATTCGGGCTGAAGCAGGCGATCTATGCTTTCACGGGCAAGCCATGGCCCGAAACACGCTTCGTCGAACGTTCTTTGTACCATCTGGTTCGCAATCCGCTGATGTTGGGATTCTTAATCGCCTTCTGGGCGGCGCCAACCATGACTCTTGGCCGCTTGCTGTGGTGCCTGCTCACGACGGGATATATTCTGATTGGCGTGCGCATTGAAGAACGCGATTTGTGGCGCCTTTTGGGTGAAGAGTACCGTCAATATTGGCGGCGAACACCCATGTTGTTGCCTATTGCCATTTGGCCGAGAAAGCAGCATGTTGCAACTCAAACACATGTTCAAAATGTGAGAGCCGCAGGACCTATGATGAGCAAGAGCAGCTATTGAGATGATGGCGATTGCCTGGCGAAGTCATGCTAAGTTCACGAGCATGACTTCGCCTATTTTCGATTTTCTAATGAAGGTGTGCCATTGACGTGAACCTCAATCGGGGCGATCGTTCACCAGTCCTCATAGCTCGAAACATTGGGAGATTTTCCAATTCAAGCCGATTCTCCGCTTGTCCCTATCTGGGACTTAGCTATCCTATAGTCCAATCGATTCCATTTTTATGGCCGCCGATTGAAATGACTTTTGCGTAGGCCTGCATTTTGCAGCGGCCAAGATTAGGTTTTCTCGAACGATGGTGGTTTTCGCGAACCATTGGAGAATAGTGACATGGCAACGTCATTGAATAAAGCCGATTTACTCAAGACGCCGATCCACCACGTCGACATCACCAAGCATAACGTGGTCGCTCTCGTGGATGCCATGAAGGACATGGCCTTCACGGCCCGCGATTTGGCGCGCGCCGCCGATATCTTTGCCCGCATGCTTCGGGATAAGGACTGCGGCGTCATCCTGTGTCTCGCGGGTTCGCTCATCAGCGCGGGACTTAAAAAAGTTTTCGCCGACGCCATCCGCTGCAACATGGTCGATGCCATCGTGAGCACGGGGGCCAATATCGTCGATCAAGATTTCTTCGAAGCTTTGGGCTTTCGCCATTATGTTGGCGAGGAGCGCTTCCGCTCCGGCATGTTCGATGCCGATTTGCGCGACCTGCACATCGATCGCATTTACGACACGCTGATCGATGAGGATGAGCTGCGCATCTGCGACGACACGATGAAACAGATTGTGGACGACCTTGAACCGCGCGCTTACTCCTCAAGAGAAGTGATCAAGGAAATGGGCCGATATCTTGAGCGTCAAGGCTGCAAGACTGCGGACAGCATGGTTTTTGAGGCCTACAAGAACGATGTGCCCATTTTCGTACCGGCTTTCAGCGATTGCTCAGCTGGATTTGGTCTGGTAGCTCATTTTCATGGCCGGGGGGACGGCCCCAAGGTGGCGATCGATTCCGGCAAGGATTTTTATGAATTGACGCAACTCAAGATCGCCAACCCCAACACCGGACTTTTTATGATCGGGGGCGGCGTGCCCAAAAACTTTGCTCAGGACGTCGTCGTGGCAGCCGACATTCTCGGCCATGAAGTGCCCATGCATCAATATGCCGTTCAAGTGACGGTCGCTGATGTTCGCGATGGCGCTCTGTCAGGAAGCACGCTGAAGGAAGCCTCGAGTTGGGGTAAAGTTGATTTGGCATATGAGCAAATGGTCTACTCCGAAGCCACCCTAGCTGTCCCCTTGCTCTTTGGGTACGTCTATCATCGCGGCGACCACAAGGGACGTTCCTCTCGTCGATGGAATCGACTCCTCGAAGCGGTGCCTGTGAGCTAAGGCTTGCAATCAAGCTACCGCCGCGGCGAGATGGATTGGCCATTGACGGAGTATATCATCCTCTCGGCCGTATCCTGCCAATACCGATGATCCATCCCCGGCTACCCAGAATGAGCGGTTGGGAATGGTGTCAACTCTTCATCTTTCATTTGAACGGGCTGATGGGTAATTAGCGTTTTCTCCCGTTTTCGATAATGAGTTCGCAGCGCTAGCGTGAGCGAGCGGGTCAAGGTGCGGCCGTAGCGTTCCTCTTGATCGATCCAGGCTTGGGCCTGCCATAGCTTGATGTTGCCTTGATGGTAGAGCCGCCAACCCATGAAACAACAAATGAACCCACTGAATGCAAACCAATAATGCATCGAGAACGTTGTCATACCGATCATGCGCAGAATGAAAAGGAAAAAGGGAATGAAGATGCACATCATCAAGATGAGACCCATGATGGTCAGCAAGATGAGCAAGCCAACGGAAAATCCCAAGCCCAATCCGACGGAGGAGATCAAGGAGAGCCAAGACCCATCGACGGTTGAATTATAAATGCCGATCGAGGCCATGTAGTGCATCAGGCCCCAGATGAAGAACATGGCACAGGTGCAATGCACGAATGTATTCAGATTTTGCCCATAGGCGAAGAAGAGGATCGGCCCCGCGAGAGCAAACAAAACTGGGCGAAAGGCGCGGATCACTCCGCGCCGCTTGTCGAAAAGGATTTCCCAGGTATCCAAGGGAGTCAGAAGCAGGCTGTCCCACGTTTGCTTTTGCCTCTCGCCGCTGATGCAACCCGAGGCGCGCACCACGACGAAGATGCCAATCACCAAGCCGCCAACCATGGACCATAGGAAGAAATACCATGGCTCGAGCAACGTGAGCAACCATTGGGAGATCACCCACGAGACGGCCAACATGCCTGCCGTCACGAGCCAGCGTCCCCAGCCGTGGTGAACGAAGCGTTCACGCCAAGCGATGGGATCATCCTCATCAAGGGCGGGACGGAGGAACCGCTGTCGGAAATTCAAGCGCGTCGGTTGAGTCGCTTTTTCCAAATAGGTTTGCGTGCGTTGACGGAGCGTCAAGATCGTCCGGGCGAGATACCAGATGCCGACGATCAATCCCGTCCCCATAACCATCATCGTGCTGATCGTCAGGGCTTCCTGACGGCCGTTGACGCTCGCTTGGAAGTTAGCATGCAGATCAAAACAGGGCAGCCACCAGGCCAGAAAAGACACCAAGGCATCCAAAAAAGCGGATGAGGCTTGATAGGCCGACATCAGGGGTAACAGCCAATAGGTCAATACGCACCAACTCCCCATCAACAGGATCACTCTGATCAGCATGAATTGTGCGGCTTGGCGCGGTTGATCGTGGAAGATGGAAACCCAAAAGCTCCAAGCTCCCAAGGCGAAGAGAAGGCTCAAGGTCATACCAACAAGGGCAAGAATCAAGTCCATCGTGATCGTGTAGCCATTGAGATGGGCTAAACAAAGAAAGGGAAGGGGCAACGTAAGCAGGCCCAGCATTTGTACCAAACGCGACCAGAATTTTCCCATGACAATAATCCATGACCTTGTGTCCGTGGTCATGAGCATGGGCATCGTGCCTTTGGCAAAATCCTCTGATAACGCACCGGCAAAAATGACGGGTGAACCGAGGAGGACAATCAGAAAATGCTGAAAGATCAACGTCCAAGCATAAAGTTCAAGGAACGAACCTTGTTCGCTCGGTGGCCAATCGGCAACGTACAACACTGAGTAAAAGAGCAGCGTCTCGATGATCAACATGGAAAGGTAGAGATAACGCTGCGAAGAGGTCCGGCGGCTGCGGCTCCTCAACTTCAGATCGAAATGGGCCACGAAGTTCAGCATCTTTATGAAAATACCAGCCCAGGTTCGTTCCGTGAAACAAAAATAACCTGACGCCATGGCGCAGGCAGCGCATGAGGATTGCGAGTAGAAACAAAATCACGAGTGACGTCGGGGAGGCTTTGCCTTTAATCCATGGTAATAGCATGGCGATAGGGAGTCATGTCCATGGGGCATAACGATGACATCATGGGAATGAGATGGTGTAAAAGCAAGAAAAGAAGGTGCGCGAGGCGGGAGTCGAACCCGCACGGGTTGCCCCACTGGATCCTAAGTCCAGCGCGTCTGCCAGTTCCGCCACTCGCGCTTGTCTTTGGCAGCCGTCACTTCATCCATCCGCACGTGGCCGATGGGGCACTTCTATTTTTGATTTGGAAGAAGTGACGCTGGTTCATCCAAGCATGCAAAATATCCTATCCACCACGGCAAACTCAGCCAACCGTGTTCTGGTGCCGAATCAGGGAAGTTTTCGTGTTTCGAATTGGCTTTGCCGTGGCATTGCATGGAAGCAGAGTCGCGGTCATTTCTGATCGCAGGGAAGATTCGTTTCATGTAAAAAAGAGAAGGGAATTTCTCTTCACACGCGGCGTTTGTGGAGGCATCACCATGGCGACGATTACGCTCAACGATGACCTTGAAAGATCCAGAAAAGAGTACGATCGCGCCTCCCAGGGCATGCGGCAGCCTCGCATCATCACGCTGCACGAAGGCGACGAGATTTTTCGATTTGCCAGCACGAAAAATCCAGCGACGGGAAAGGACTTATCCCCCGATCAGTGGATCCGCGGAGCCTGGTGGTTTGCCGAGGCCGACTACCGTTTGATCATCCAGCGCTTTCAGTCAGGAAAGCTTAGCCTGGGAACCGTGGCCCGCACCGCCGGGGCCGTGCAACCTTCCTGGAGCTTGATGAACGTTTCCATCAAGGCCCGCGTCATTCAGCCAATCAAGGTGTATCAAGGCAAAGGCTCTACTCAATACCGCGATGAATTACCCAACGGCATGTATATAACTCTGACTGGTTGGCCCGACATTGAGCAACTCTATATCCCCGACATGCGCGGTCGCGCTTTGACTGCCTTGCAGATTGTCCGCAAGAAGATCATCTCAACAGATTCCTTCGGGTTTTAGTGGCCTGTTTGCGATATGCGTGAAGCGCTGACCGGCTCCATCTTGCTGGCTGGGCCTATGGCCTTTTCGTGGCAGAGGTTGCCAATTCCGTAAAGCTCATGCCAGACTGTCATGATTTGACTCCCAACTCACATTCGTTCAAAGCCTCAGCACAAAGCGGCAAGCTGCGAGTGGCAAAAGCGCGAATCAGCTTTTCGTCAAAGTCCGAGCCCAAAGAGACATTAGGGCTACGGGAAAATACTCGATCGGTCATGCTTTCTCCTTTCTTCATCATCTGCCCGAATGGAAGCATCGCAGCGCATACTTAAAAAATTAGGTGAATCGTCCCAAGATGGCCGCCACTCGGCACTTTCAACTGGTCAAACAAAAGGGAAGGCTAAAATGGAAGCGTGCGGGATGTTTTCAGCTCCAAGGAGAAAGTACCATGCGTTGGCTCATCGCTTGGATCAGTCTGTTTTGTTGTTTGCCTCAATCGTGCTGGGCGGACGAGGGCGCGCCTCTCTTGCTCCAAAAACCCTCGGTGAGCGCCAGCCACGTCGCTTTTGGTTTTGCCGGTGATCTCTGGGTCGTCAGTCGGCAAGGCGGCGATGCCAGGCGTTTGACCAGCGGCGTCGGGTTGGAGTTTGGGCCGCATTTTTCGCCGGACGGATCGCACATCGCCTTTACGGGAGAGTATGACGGCAACATCGACGTTTACGTCATTCCCACGAAAGGCGGCGAACCGAAACGTCTGACTTACCATCCCGGCGTGGACGTTGCCCTGGGTTGGACAGCCGATGGCAAGAACATCCTTTTTTCCTCCGGGCGAACAAGTTATTCGCGATTCAACAAGTTGTTTACCCTGTCCGCGGATGGCCAGGGCATGCCCTCGGAATTACCCTTGCCCATGGGCGAGCAAGGGGCGATTTCGCCCGATGGCGAGCGGATCGCTTATGTGCCGTTTTGGAATCGCCGTTCTGTTCCCAACAACTACATCGCCTGGAAGCGGTATCGGGGCGGCTTGGCCTCGCCAATTTGGGTCGCCAATCTGAGCGACTCGCGGGTCGTTAAGATTCCCCGGAAGGATTCGAACGACTTCAATCCCATGTGGCTAAACGGCAAAGTGTATTTCCTTTCAGACCGCAATGGTCCGGTGACGTTGTTTGCCTACGATCCTTCCAGCGGCCAGGTTGCCCAGGTGCTTGAAAACACGGGATTCGACTTGATCTCCGCAGGGGCGGGGAAAGACGTGATTGTCTACGAGCAATTTGGATCGCTGCATCTCTTCGATCCGAAAACCTCGCGTTCGACCCCCATCAAGGTCGCCGTTGCCGCGGACTACACAACGACCCGCCCGCGCTTCGAAAAAGTCAGCAAGCGCATCGGCGGTGCGGACCTCTCGCCGAGCGGAGCCCGAGCTGTGTTCGAAGCCCGCGGTGAAATCATCACGGTTCCAGCGGAAAAGGGGGACAGCCGCAACCTCACGCAAACCCCCGGCGTCATGGAACGGTCGCCGGTCTGGTCGCCGGACGGCAAGTGGATCGCCTATCTATCCGATGAATCCGGCGAATACATGCTTCATCTGCGCGACGCCCGGGGCGGGCCGGAAACGAAAAAGCTGGCCTTGGGAGACGCACCCAATTTCTACTTCAACCTTGTCTGGTCGCCCGATTCGCAAAAGATTGCTTATGCCGATAATCGGCTCACGCTCTGGTACATCGACCTTGAGTCGAGCAAGAATGTCAGAGTGGACGCGCATACGCATTTTTCAGGTCCATCGTTTGACCCGGCCTGGTCGCCGGACAGTCGCTGGCTGGGTTATGTAAAGGACATGCCCAATCATTTGCGCGCGGCCTTTTTGCACGAATTGGCCACCGGGCAAAATACGCAAATCACCGACGGCATGAGTGATGCTCGTCATTTGGTCTTCGATAGAAGCGGCAAATACCTGTTCTTCACGGCCAGTACGGACATCGGGCCGACGACGTCGATGATCGACATGTCCGGCATGAATCGGCAGGTGACGCGCAGCATTTATCTGGTCGTTCTGAGCAAGGATGTGCCATCTCCTTTAGCGCCGGAAAGCGACGAAGAGAAGGAAAAGGGATCGGAAGGCAAGGACAAGCCTGCTCCTGAATCGACCAAACCGGTGAAGGCCACGGAAGAAACCGCGAAAGCGGATGACGAGAAGCCAGATCAAGCCAAGAAGGACGAGAAAGCGGATAAGACCAAAGCCAAGCCGCCAGAAAAGCTCACGAAGATCGACTTGGAAGGGATCGGTCAGCGCATCCTGGCGTTGCCCCTGCCGGCCAAGAATTATCTCAATCTTCAGGGCGGAAAGGCTGGCGTTCTCTTCATCGTCGAAATGCCCACCAGCATGACGGGGATGATGGGGCCAGGCGGCATGGGCGGCGTGAACGTGCAGAAATATGACCTCAACACGCGCAAAACCGACAGCGTCGTCAGCGGCGTGCGTTCCTTCACGGTTTCCGCGAATGGCGACAAGATGCTGTACCGCCAAGGGGATAAGTGGGTGATCGCTCCCGCGGCGGGCGGCGGCGCGGGAGCCGGCATGGGGCGAGCGCCGGGCGGCGCGAGCAGCGACAATGCGCTCAAGATCGATGATTTGGAAGTCCGCGTCGAACCGCGTGCGGAATGGCGGCAAATGTACCGCGAAGCCTGGCGGCTGCAGCGCGACTTTGTCTATGATCCGAATTATCATGGTTTGGACCTGCAAAAAGCGGAAAAGACCTATGCCGTCTTTCTCGATGGATTGACGCATCGGTCGGACTTGAATTACCTGTTCAACGAAATGCTGGGACAGCTCACGCTCGGCCATACGTATGTGGCCGGGGGAGATGCGCCTGAAGTGAAACGGGTCAAGGGCGGACTGCTTGGCGCCGATTGGAAGATAGAAAATGGCCGCTACCGATTCGCCGCGATTTTCAATGGTGAAAATTGGAATCCGCAGCTCAAGGCGCCGCTGACCCAGCCCGGCGTCAATGTCAAGGAGGGTGAGTATCTTTTGGCCATCGACGGCCAGGAGATCACCGATGCCGACAATCTATATGCGCGGTTTGAAGCCACGGCAGGCAAGGCCCTCACGCTGAAAGTGGGGCCGAATCCGAATGGCGACGGGGCGCGCGAGGTCACGGTGGTTCCCATCGAAAGCGAAATGGCTTTGCGGAATCTGGCTTGGATCGAGAGCAATCGCCGCAAGGTGGATCAACTCTCCGGCGGCCAGGTGGCTTATGTTTACCTGCCCGACACGGGCTTCGGCGGTTATGCCAACTTCAATCGCTACTTCTTCGCTCAAACCGATAAGCAGGGAGTCATTCTCGATGAACGCTTCAACGGCGGCGGCAAAGCAGCCGATTACATCATCGACTACCTGCGCCGTGAACCGCTGAACTATTGGACCACGCGCCACGGCAAGGATTATGTGACGCCCGGCGGAGCCATCTACGGACCCAAGGTCATGATCATCAATGAATTTGCCGGTTCAGGCGGCGATGCCATGCCTTGGTACTTCCGCAAAGCCAAGATCGGTCCCCTGGTCGGCAAGCGGACCTGGGGCGGCCTCGTGGGCATCTCCGGCTATCCGCCCCTTATGGACGGCGGCATGGTCACCGCGCCGAGTTTCGCATTCTACAGCCCCGATGGCACCTGGGACGTGGAAAACCATGGCGTGGCCCCGGACATCGAGGTGGATTTAGATCCTTACCTGGTTCGACAAGGGATCGATCCACAGCTTGAAAAGGCGGTCCAGATCGTGATGGAAGAATTGAAGAAGAATCCTCAGAAAGAGCCGAAGAGGCCCAAATATCCCAATTACCACAAGAAGCAGTAATCGGGGCCTATCCAGTCTAACGGCAAAACCCCGCGCCTTTGGCGTGGGGTTTTCTTTTGCAGATGATGGTTCGCTTCAACGAAAAACAGTCGGGAAGTTCGTTTATGACGTCTGTCAAGGGCTGGCTTGTGACGAACAGACCCTATTCAACTGTCTGTAACCTGGGTAAAATAGGGCAGGATTGAGATCGGGATGGATCGTTCCCTGTTCGCGTCAGACCGCTCTGCAAGGGTTGCCTTTATGAACGAAAAGACGGCCGATGCGATTCTGTTGCGACGCTGCCTGAACCATGATCCCGGGGCCTGGAACGACTTCGTGGATCGCTATCTCAGTCTCATCTATCGAGTCGTGCATTTCACCGCACATCATCGGAGCGTGTCCCTCTCACCGGATGATGTTGAAGACCTGGTGGCGGAGGTGTTGTTGCAGATCGTGGCCAAGGATTACGCGGTCTTGCGGCAGTTTCAAGGGCGGAGCCGCTTTTCGACCTACCTCACGGTCGTGGCGCGGCGCTGTGCGATTCATGGCATCGTCCGACGCCAAAAGCAGATGCGCACCCAGTCCCTAGAGCAGGGGAATCATGAGCCGGCCAGTCCAGAGGCACCCGATGCCAACACCGAATCCCTCGATGAGGTCCACAAGCTGCTGGCACAGCTTCCCAAGAAAGCCCGCGAAGCCGTTCGGCTCTACTTTTCGGAAGGTCGAACGTATGAGGAAATCAGCCAACGGCTGAACATCCCCGTCAATTCCATTGGCCCCCTAGTTAGCCGAGCCAAGCAGATGATTCGCAAACGCATGCAGGAGCGTCTTGCGGCCAAGCGTGCCAAGTCCGCACCGACGGATGCGCCATTGGCTTGATCATGCCCTGGTTCGGAAATCTTCCTTATGCTGCTGCTTCGTCTCTGGCTGGTATCGGCCTGTGGAGGGGAATGGGAGCGTCCATCGCTTGATCCGGCTCGGCGAATTCCGGCCAGTGGAAAGCAAACCCCGGTGGTTCGCCATGGGTGAGGTTCGGATTCCAATACGGGTCGGTCAAGCCAGCGATGCCCCATTTCCGCAGCATCCATGTCCTCGCTTCGCGGTCTTTTACTTCATCAAGAGTTCGGCTGGCGGTTTCATGATGAATTAACCGTGCCAGCGGCTGGTACATGATCTGATAGCCAGCATGGCGAAGCTTGAGGCAATAATCCACATCATTGAACGACGTAGGCAGGTGCAGTTCATCCAAACCGCCCAAGGTCAGGAACAAGTCCTTAGGTGTTAGCAGGCAGGCGCCTGTGACCGCGGAGACGTTGCGCTGCAAGCGCACCATGCCGCGATCGATGCCATCTCCGAGCAAGCTGCTATTGAGATTCCGCGCAATGATCTGAGGATGTGTGACCACGCCCGCGTGCTGCGTTCGGCCATCGGGATACAACAGGCGGGCGCCGACAGCGCCGATGCCGGGCCGGCATGCTTGTTCGACCAGAAAGGTTAACCAATGGGAATCGGTCAATTCGGTGTCATCATTCAAAAGGAGCAGCAGTGAGCCTTTAGCTTCTTGCGCGCCGAGGTTGTTCAGCAAGGAATGATTGAAGGGAATGGGAAAATGCAACACCCGGTCCGCACCCCATCGAGCCGCTAATCGATTCGAAAGGGGCTTGCATGGATGATTGTCCAAGACCAAGACTTCGATGGGATGGTAATTCGTTCGGCTCCGCAGGGTTCGCAAGCAGCGGCGGAGCAGGTCGGTCCGTTGGCAGGTAGGAATCAAGATCGAAACGAGAGGCCGGGGGGGCGGCAGGTGGTAGCGGCGATGGAAAGAGCAGCCGATCGGTCCATCTATCGGCGATCCCCATTCCTGCAAGCGGTGCATGGATTCGATCAAGGCCCTGCGGGCTCGTTCATGGCAGATGCGATTGAAGGTGGATTGAGCTGAATGCCCCCCCATGCGCCAATGGTAGAGCACTTGCGGGATGTGCACGATGCGGCTTGTGCGGCCAACGGCGCGGAGGGCGAGCTCCCAATCTTGACAACCATCGAAGTCGCTTCGAAGGCCGCCTATGCGTCGTAAAAAGGTTCTCTGATAGACACACAGGTGGGCCAGGTACATGAAGGATCGCAGCAGTTCCAGGGAAAAGTCAGGTTTGAAAAAGGGCTGCACACGGCAGCCTCGGTCATCGATGCGGTCTTCATCGGTGTAAATTAGATCGGGCAGTTGCTCTCGTACGACTTTGGCGACTTCAGCCAACGCCCGCGGATGGAGTTGATCATCCTGATCCATGAAAGCCAAATAGGAACCGGAACTGCTTTGAATGGCTTCCTGTGTGGCATGAGCGATGCCTTGATTAATTGGCAATTGGGTGACTTTGATACGGGCATCCTTTTTGGCAAGTTCGGCTAACCATCGGTTCAAATCAGCCTCTTCGGAGCCATCGTCGCAAAGGCACAGTTCCCATGCTGAATAGCTTTGCTGCCGAACCGAAGCGATAGCCTGCCGCAGATGCTCTAGGTTGGGTTGGTAGATCGGCATGATGATGGAGATTAAGGGGCCGGTGGTTGAAGTATCCGCCTCATGCCAGTTATCCCCCTGAACGTTGGGTCGCTGCAGCCAGGCCTGATACTCCCGATCCGAGCCGCGCAAATGGACGGGAAAGTCGCGTCGATCTTGTACGCGGTATTCATGCACCTCAAGCACCGTTTTCAGAATGCCTTGGTTGCCTAGCGCATCGATGGCCTTGAGGGTCAGAGGATAACATCCGTTGGCGACACGGCCGGGGGCGGGAGTGATGCGAAAACCATGGCAGCCATGTGGCACCCAATGAGGAAAGCGTTCCGAAACATCGGGCCGAGGTTCATCGGGGATGATTTCTTCAAGAAGCCGCTGTTCGAACCATGCTTCCAATTTTACGATAGGAGCCATCTTGCCGACCACCCAACCGGAGAGGCTGGAAAAGCCTTCGAGGCGAGCCGGCGCGTCGAGCACGATCATGACCCGAGGTCTTGGCTTGAGCCAGCGATGATGCAAGGCTCGAGCTGAGCGCCAGATTCTTGACAGCAGCCGAAAAGGCCAGCGGTGGCGGCCGACGCCATGCCCATCGAGGCGATCAAAGAGCCAGCGGGCCAGTCGCCGCGCAGGTTGCGTTATCGAGGCTGCCATGCCGTTGCTTCCTTGCGATAACCGCGGCTAAGGGATTCAAAGTGCAGCCAAATCGAACTGGTTGACAGAATGACTTGCCAACCTTTTTGGATGGCTCGCTGGCAAAGATCGACGTCGTTGTAATCGGTCGGCCAGCGTTCATCGAAGCCGCCAAGTGATGCAAAACGATCGCGGCGCATTGCCAGGCACGCTCCCGTGACGGCGGGGACCGACCAGCGTGCACAAGCCAGCAGCTCGGGCACGCCATATGGAAACGGCTGTCCTCGATGCGGATGATGCCATCGGCCGGCACCATCGACCATCAACCCTGCGTGTTGGATCGTTTGATCAGGATAAAGGAGCAGTGCGCCGGCAATGCCTACAACGTCCTCTTGAATGCAGGCCGCCAAGCGTTCAAGCCCATCAGGCTGCAAATGGATCACGTCGTTGTTCAAAAAGAGCAGGATGTCGCCGCGGGCCAGGGCTGCGCCTCGATTACACAGACGGGCGAAATTGAACGGTTCATCGATCCGCACATGGTTGATCGTGTCGCCATCGACGATTCGGGAAAGGCCATTAAGAGTTTCAGATTCCATGCTGCCGTTGTCGACGAGGATGACTTCGCGATCTGCGTACCGATCACCGTTCAAGCTTTGCAGACAGGTTTGCAGCAAGGGCCATTGGTCCCTGAAGGGAATGATGATACTGATCTTGCCCGTCAAGGGTTTGATGGTGCACGGTATATCGGCAGGCCGATATGGCTGCACGGCTCCGATCTGGTTGGGAATGTTCGTTTTGCCCCGATGCCAGCGGCGCAGCCAGGCGGTCCAGCGTCTGAGAGCAGCAAAAATGGGAAATAGACGTGACCGTTGGAGGTCGTTTAGCTCGTCCTCAAGCCGCTCGGCGCGATCAAACTCTTCCCGATAACGTTGATTCAGGAGATGCAGCAGCCTGGCTGCATTGGCAGGGAAGGGGACATCCCAGGCTTCGAGCCGCTCGTGAGACTGATCCACCTCGAGCATGAAGACATCCTTGTCATTGGCCATTGATTCCACGCCTACGAATTGTCCATCGTAGGCATTGAAATTGAGTGATGCAGGGCAACGGGTTCAACGGCAGCGCGAACGCGCATGTTCAAAAGTTCGACGGCGACAGCAAACCCCATAGCGAAGTAGACGTAACCTCGATGAATGTGCGTACCCAAGCCATCGATGATCAACAATACGCCGATCAAGATCAGAAAGCTGAGGGCCAGCATTTTCATCGTGGGGTGGCGATGGATGAAATCGGAAATCATGCCCGAGAACAGCACCATGAATCCCATGGCGATGGTCATGGCGGCCACCATCACCCAAACCCATTTCACCATGGCGACGGCCGTGATGACGGAGTCGAGGGAAAAGATCACGTCGATGGCGATGATTTGGGAGGCGACCATGAAGAAACGCGAACTCACTTTAACTTCAGTAGGCTCGGCCGATCCCGATTCCAGCTTCTCGTGCATTTCGTAAGTGGTTTTACCGATGAGGAAGAGTCCGCCGAGCAAGAGGATTAAATCCTTGCCGGAGACTCCATTGCGCTCCAACATTTCTTTGCGCTGTTTATCCAGATAGAAGGTTTTTTGTTTGGGGGTCAACTCTTCGACGGGCAGTTCGGATTCAATGGCGGGTTCAAACCAAGTACTGGGCAGGCCGAGGTCAGTCCATTGAAAGATCGGCACTGTTAATGACATGAGCCACTGAATGCACAGAATTAAGACGATGCGAAGAAGCAACGCGACGGAAAGACCGAGCAGGCGCGCCTTGCGTTGCAATTCACGAGGCAACTTTCCCACCAGAATGGCGATGAAAATGATGTTGTCGACGCCGAGGACGATTTCCATGGCGGTGAGGGCAATGAGTGGAATCAACCAGTCAGGCATGTCTCCTCCTCGCTGCGGTGTAAAGCTTGCGTGTGACACAGCCTAGCCGATCCGGCGAACGTTCGTCAACGCGGACTTGCTGTCCAAGCCGCCATGAAGTCCTGATCACAGGTGAGTTGCTTGGAGAGATATTATGTATGTCTTCACGACCATGGACTTCGAAAGGTTTCGGGGACGAATAGTTTGCTAAAAAAATCGACCCCAAACACGTGAAATGACTGAGCAACCATATGATGTCATCGTTTCATCTATTACAACTCGTGGTTTGGGTTTAACAAAAAGAAGCCCATTGGAGAATTGTCTTAAATGATTAACCTATATTGCCTTAAGGAATTCGACAAGCTGAATTTGTCAAGATTGACCATCGAAGTCCATTTTTCATAGTTTAGGGCAGGTAAATTGAAATTTTCCGCGCAAGATCGTTAGAGATCATACGTCCCACAATCAGCCCGGTTAAACTTGGGTTATTTGTGGAAGGTTTCTTGACAGTTTGTGCTTCATGCTTGAAAATCAATTCATATTGCACGAACTGCGGCATTTGGGGGGTTGAACCCATGACGCATTTTCAGATGCAAGAGTTAAGCCACTTCTCTTGAAGTGATTTTTCGATCAATCAACAAACCCATGTCCTGAGGTGGTAATCATGATCAGCCGTATCTCTCGCTTTCCCCTGCGATCGGGTCGTTGGTGGATCGCCTCAATTTTATTCTTGTTCTGCATCGATGTCGCCTCGGCCCAACTTGGCCGGACCCCTCCGTTGCGGCCGCGCATGCCTAAAAGTCCGATCATTACTTTCCCTGTTAATCCGCGTTCACCCCAGGTCGACAATGATAAAGGGTTTCCCACTTCATCCTCTGAATCCGGCATCGTGGGCGTGACCGGGGGAACCAATGGCACGACGGGAGCGACTGGCCAATCAGGAATTGGCGGCTTTGGTGGTGGCATTGGCGGCGGCGGTTTTGGCGGCGGCATCGGTGGCGGAGGCTTTGGCGGCGGCTTTGGCGGCGGCTTTGGCGGAGGCGGCTTCAAAAATTTCGGCTTTGGCGGCGTCTACCCGGTTCAAAGCTACACCTATCAATTTTACCACTTCAAGGACTAAAGCCGTCCGTTGGCATGATCGATTCAATGGCGCTGCCGCACAGCAGCGCCATTTTTTTTGCCACAGAACAGATTGAGAACCGACCATTGGCGTATTTTCAAGAGCTTTCACGAAAAAATCATCTCCTCCTTGTCTCAAGATGCCGTGATTTCAACTAGAATAGCTCCACGTCATCGAGTAAGGAGACACGCGCTTGACCACTCAAGCCATTCGACGCCTGGCCGCAATTGACATCGGTTCCAATTCAACTCGACTCATGGTGGCGGAAGCCACCAGCGAACAAGACTATCGCATCTTGGATGACCACAAAGAAACGACGCGGCTGGCCCACGGCCTGGCTGCGACGGGTCAATTGTCCGAAGCAGCGATGAGCCGAACTCTGGATGCCTTGCGGCGCATGAAAGCCATCATCGAAGGATATCAAGTCGACAAAATTGCCGTGATTGCCACCAGCGCCGTGCGGGAAACGGTGAACGGTCCCGTGTTCGTTCAGCGCACGCGGGAGGAGTTGGGTTTGGACATTCGCGTCATTTCAGGGCAGGAAGAGGGCGAACTCTCCTATCACAGCGCGGAAGCGCAATTCCCCTTGCGGGAATTAAGCGTGGTGTGCATGGACATCGGCGGCGGCAGTGCGGAATTGGTCTTTGCCGCGCAGGGGCAAGTGGATGAAATCTACTCCCTTCCTGTCGGCGCCGTGCGGATGACAGAGGCGTTTCTCCACGGCGATCCGCCCGCGAGTGAGGAATGGCGACAATTCAAGCTGAATCTCAGGCAGCAGTTCGCCAACCAATTGGGGAATTTGACCTTCTATCCCAATCTGATGGTGGGAGCGGGAGGAACTTTCACCGCCCTGGCCAACATCTCTCTGCGCCTCCGCGGCCAAGGGACTCGACCAGTTCGCGGTTATGAGATGACGCGCAGCGACGTGCGACAAATCCTGGAACGATTACGCCACTGCTCCCTGGCGGAACGGCGCGCCATCCCCGGACTTAACGCCGATCGGGCTGATATCATCTCGGCGGGGGTGTTCGTCATTGACCGCTTTATGAAGTGGCTGCACGTCAATCGCCTCGTGATCAATGATCGCGGCGTTCGCGACGGCCTCATTCGGAAGATGCTGCTCAGTTCGGCTGCTCGAAAAGCGGCCAGTGATGAAAAAGTCGATCCGATCTCTTCCGTCCAGGAATTTGGCCACGCGTGCCAGTTCGAGCCGCGCCATGCCGCTCACGTCGCCAAACTCGCGGGACAACTTTTTGCCCAGTTGCAAAAGCCTCTCAAATTGCCTCCCGGAGAACGCTGTTTGGCAGAAGCCGCGGCTTGGCTTCATGAAGTGGGTGGTTTGATCAGTTACGAAAAGCATCACGAGCATAGTTATCATTTGATTCGCCACGGCCAACTGCGCGGCTGGACCGGGCAACAACGCGAATTGATCGCACAGATCGCTCGATACCATCGCAAATCCCCCCCCAAGAGGAAACACCCCCATTTCGCCCGTTTGACGCCCGGCGAGCAGGCCACGGTCAAGCGGATGAGTGCCATCCTTAGAATCGCGGATGGCTTGGATCGCACGCACACTCAGCGGATTCAAAAACTCTCCTGCGTTTGCCAAAATGACGTGATTCGCTTAACCGTTTACAGCCAGAGCCGGCCCGACGTGGATATTTGGGGAGCCCAGCAAAAGGGGAAACTGTTCGAAAAATTATTCGATCGGCAATTGGTCATTGACTGGCAACCGTTGCCCGGACCACAACCCGAACCTGTAAAAGAAACGGCCGCGACGATGACCTCATAGGTCCAAGCCGACGGCGCGCATAAGCGACAGAGCATTGCTGTGCCTGACCACTCCCGGCCGCATTTTGTAATCAAATTCCAAAGATCCCCCGTCCCACCGGTCGGCAAAATGGACGTTGTGCGCGTCGGGTAGTTCATTTGCCAACTCGGCCAAAGCCAGGTCATGCGTCGTGGCCAAGCCGATGCTGCCTCGTTCCAAAAGACCTCGCAGGATGCCGCTGGCTCCCACGCGGCGGTCATGGGAATTCGTTCCATGGAGCAGTTCATCCAAGAGGAAAAGCACCGGCTGCTTCTCGGCGAGATCGATGATTTGCTTCAAGCGATGAACTTCGGCATAAAAGCGGGATAGGCCCGCATGCAGGGAATCTTGAATCCGCAGCGTGGCTCCGACGTGCCATCGGCTCAGTCGGAATTCGGTTGCCCGCACCGGAGCACCGCACCAACTTAGCACCACGTTGATGCCAATCGTCCTCAGGAAAGTACTTTTCCCCGACATATTGGAGCCGCTGACGATTAACAGCCGGGATCGGGCCTTCATTTGAACATCATTTGGGATGCAGACCTCTCGCGGCAAGAGCGGATGCCGCAGGTCGCGGCCTTCCAAGTGGGGGCCTACCTCGAGCAGTTCGGGGAATACGTCCTTGGGATTTTCAAAGGCATAGGTCGCCAGGGCTTGCAAGGCTTCGAATTGTCCCAAGGCTTGCAGCCAACCTGGCAGAGACTCTCGATGCTGTTGCCTCCAGGCATCAATGGCAAAGGCGTGTCGCAAACCCCAAAGTAGAAACAATCCCACCGGCGCGAACATGGCGTTGTTCCTCCAGGCCAATCGATCCACCAGATCGCTCAACTGTTCGATGGCTTGGGCGGCATCGCGGCTATTTCCTTTCAATTGCGCTTGCAGTTCACGCAGCCAAGGAGAATGACAGGGCAAACTCCCGAGGTTATGAAACAATTGCGTTAACACGCTCAATTCGCGATTCATCGGCTCCACTTGAGCCAAGATGCGGCGAATGCCTTTCGAGTACCGCCATGCAAAGGCTCCTTGAAGGGCGAAGGACCAGAAGAGCAAAGACCAAGGCCACCAATTAGCAGCGCATCCGACCAGGGTGATGACGCTCACGAAGATGCATGATTCCATGCCAACGCGAAGCCAATGCGTCGAGGGCCAGCCCATCTCTTTCACCCAAGCATAGAGCGGTTGGACTTGGATGTTGTCTTTGAGGTTTCCAGCCAGATGAACCCACTTTTCCCGTAGCGCGAGTTGTGGCGCCAATTCCATGACAGCTACTTGTCGGGCCATGACCGTGGCACGATCAGCCGGCCTTAGCAACCATTGGGCCAATGCTGCTTCCCCAAGGCTTGTGTGGCATGTGCAGAGCCGCTCAAACAACGAACCCTGACCGAATAGGTCCAAATCCGCCGCATAAAGGTGTTGAGTGTCCTGGAAAGCTGCGCCGTCTCTGCCTTGTCCCTGCCAATGATGATCCAAACGTACAAGGCCCTGAGAATAATAGGTGACACATCTTTCGCTCGCTAGGCGTCGCTGGGCCAAGGCCTCATGCCAGAACAAAAGCCCAATGAACGTCAGGATGGGGAAGCTCAACCAGGCGTAAGAAAGCCAACCCGGTCCCCATGCCAACCATAAAAGAAACAACCCGATGAGAAACGTCGCCAGTCGAGCATGGGCGACGCGACGATGCAAGGACTCCCAGGACTTCAAAGCATGAAGGTAATGTTGATGGCGATCTTGATAGACCTGTTTAGGGTCGGATGGAGGGGCCGATGGGGTGATCGCTTCGAGCATGAAAGGATGGGTTGGCAAGAGGAAATCGGGTCATCGTCAAAGTTATTCCAAGAGCATCCGCTGATGTTCCTTCAAGAGACACCGATCCATAATCACCTTCACTCCGGCCTGGCGGGCCTTGTCGGCTGCTTGCTCATGTATCACGCCTTCCTGCATCCAGATCGACTTGGCTCCAATAGCCAAGGCTTCGTCGACGATGGCCGGCACGGCTTCCGGCCTGCGAAAGATGTTGACCATGTCCACAGGGCCAGGAATCGAATTCAAATCGGGAAATGCCGGTCGGCCAAGGATCGTGGATGCGGCGGGATTGACCGGAATGATTTCATAGCCATTGGCCAGCATGTATTGCGAAACGTAATGGCTTGGACGATCGGGTTGATCGGAAAGGCCGACGACAGCGATAACTTTCGTGGATTTCAGTAAATCGATGGCCAATTGATCAAAGTCATGCATGGCGAGTAGAAACTCCACTTAGATTGAAGATGGCATGAAGCCAGCGATCCAAGTCGACATGGAAGCAAGCGCTCCCTGTATGAGGGTTAGTCATTTCCTTGATAGTTTTTGTAGTGGAATGCTCCGTGCTCGACCCGGTCGAAAGCCTGGATAGCTGGATTGGCAGATTGCGTTTCGCAAAAGAACGCGAGGACCCTCGAGTTTAACCGAGGATCCTCGTGTTCATTTCAGTGCCGAAGGTGGGGGTCGAACCCACATGACCTTATCGGTCACAAGGTCCTGAACCTTGCGCGTCTGCCAATTCCGCCACTTCGGCTGTGATGCCCAATTTTATCGTCATCATGACAGATCGGCAACCAAGGAAATGGTTTCACGGCATGGCGTGTTGCCGATCCCGTTCCAACCGCTTACCAGCGTAGACTGTATTGGACATAGAAAAGTTCGGGGGAAACCTTCGGCCCAGTCCGTTCGATAAAGGAACCCGCGAACAGTTTGGACCATCCCACCAGCAAATTGGATTGTTCGGTAAGTTGCATGGAGACTAGCAAATCGATTTCATTCCCGACCTGATGTCCCGCCAGACCAGTCAAGTCCTGACGAATCGCCACCCCAGCCGCGTTGTACAGGGCGTCTCGGGAGCTGTCCAAATTGAAATGATGGAATTGGACAATGCCCGTGAGCCAATGGGTGGGGTAGAACGTTAATTGTGAGTAGACATCGATGATGTTCTGACGAGCCACCAGATCGACGAAACCGAAATAGTAATGTCCGAAGGGAAAGAGTTGATTGAACGTGGCATTGGAGTCGCCCTGCCTGGGGTTGGATTCGCCCGAGGCCCAGTCGATATAGGCCCAGAGTTGCGGCGTCCAGGGTAAATCCTTGAAGTGATAGCCAACGCCTTGAGCCGCTGAGCCAGCGAATTTGTCTTGATTGGCATAGGTGCCGAATTGCACCATGAGTTCGCTATCCCAGAGCCATTGATTTTTATCGCCGTAACAACGCGTGCCGAGCGTGTGCACCGTTTGACCGCCGCGAACGCCGCCCCGACCAATGGCCGTCGGATTGGTGTTATCGAGTCCCAGATAATAGAAATCCAAGCCCGTTCCCTTGCGGATTTTCCGCGTGGCCCAAAGACCGAAGAAGTTTTGGTTGTTGTCCACGGAATCGAATTCATTGCGGTTGGGGATCACGGGTTGGACCCAGAAGGCATCCAAGTCCCAGTCCTTGCCTTGATAGAAGGCCTTGATGCCTTGGAAAGTGCGGCGCGTATTAGCCCAGTCCAGTGTGCTGATGAGCCGCTGTGAACCATAGATCAATTCCTGGCGGCCGATGCGAAAGTAAATCGAACCTTCATCGAGTTGAGCCAACTTCACGTCGGCGAAGAAATTCAACAGATCGCCCCGATTGATGTCGATGGGCAAGGGGTTGAGATCGAAACCAAAGCTCTCGGCATATACAAACTCAGCAAACAGGCGAATTTTATCTTGGTACCAGACATCGACAAAGGGTCGAACGCGAAGCAAACTGTAGGTGTTATTGTTGGCCGTGAATCGGCTATCCACTTCGTGCATGGTTCGAACCCAACTCTGCCCCCCCGTGGCGATCATCCAATCCTCGCCAAACGTCATGCGCTTGAAGGGGGTTAGGGGATGACGGCTTGAAGCCCCGGGTTGATCGAGATAGCGAAAGTCGAGATCAAAGGCAGAGGCCGGAACGAGGCCAAAAATCCCATAGGGCATCGGCGGTGCCTTTTCCTTCCATTCACACTGCCACTGATCTAAAAGGGAATAGTAGCCGCCATCCGTTGGTGGGATCGTGAAATGGCCTGGTCGCTGAGGGGGCCGCACCGGGGGAATCTTGCTCCAATCCACGGTCGGACAAATCAGCGCAGCATCTGGGCAACGCGCCGTTTCAGGTTGGGCGACGAGAGTGGATTCCGGCAAGTCCTGGTCGGATGCCGCTGCCGCTTTTTGCCCCAAGGGCAGGCAAATCAGCCACATACCGGTTATCGGGAGGAGGTAAAATAGCCAACGGCCAGTCATGGGGGGAAAAAGATTCATGGAGTCCATTCCTTGACTTTGTGCCACGATCCTCAGATATCCATTCACTTCTATACTTCCATCGGGATTCGCTCCAGATGCACAGTAAGATCAACTTGACGAAACGTAAAGAGTCCGTTGGAGCCTACTTGTTATTTCACTGTTCATCCGTAAAGGTGTCGTTTCCCTTACATTCGATACGCTTCCGCATGATCGCATCATGTTTGGTGATTAAGCATTGAGTTTTCCCTCTAAAAGAGATGAAGCGATGCCCGGTAGGTTTGACACACAACAAATCAAAGTGATGAATTAAACCCATGAGTGGGTTATATTAGCATCTGACACACCCTGAACGCATCCAACCTCTTGTACAAAAAAACATGGCACCCAGTCAGGAGCCAGCATCCGTGACCGCCACCACACTTCTCGTTCAATCCGCGGGTCCGCAGCGCGATTTGTTCATTCAACAACTTCGCCAACGAGGCCATATCTTGCATGTCTTTTCAAAGACCGCCGACGTGCTGGCCAATTGGCCCGATTCGGAATGCATCCTCGTCATCATTGATTTGGTTTCATTGGGGCAACAAGGCCTTGAGTTATGTCGTGAAATTCGCCATCGGCCGGAGGGGGGATGGTCCGTGATGGTGGTCCTGACGGCCAGCCATCAGTCGGAGGACGTCGAGGAAGCCATCCGATCAGGAGCGGATGATTACTTGGTCCTTCAAGATGAGGCGATGCTTCACCTTCGCCTTGCCGTCATCGAACATCGCTTTCACGATCGGCTCGGTCGGCGCGAAATGATGCACGATTTAACGCGCGCCGAGATCAAGCTGAGGGAATTCCTGGAAACCGCTCCGGATGCCATCATTGGCGTCGACCAGGAGGGGATCATTCAAATGCTCAACGAACGCGTCGTGACCATGACGGGATATTCGCGAGCGGAATTACTGGGTCAACCCATCGAATTGCTGGTTCCCAAACCATTTCGACAAGGCCATGTCGCACTCCGGGAAAACTATTTGGCCCATCCTATTACCCGCTCACTCGGATCGGCACTGCACCTCGAACTGGAGCAAAAAAATGGGAACTGTATTCCGGTGGATATCTGCCTGGGCTATTTTCGAGACGAGGGCAAGCTATATGTCATCGCCGCGGTGCGCGATATCACCGAACGCCGGCGCATGGAAGAGCAAATTCGCCTGGCCAAGGAAACAGCCGAGCGCGCCCTGAATCAGATTCAACATGACCTGCAATTGGCCGCGCAAATGCAACGTGCCTTGTTGCCGACGCACATGCCCGCGGTCCCCGGTGCGGAATGGGCTTGGGAATTTGCTCCCTCGGCTCAACTCGCCGGCGACGGTCTCAACGTCTTTCAACTCGATCATCGCCATTGGGGCATGTACTTGTTGGACGTCAGCGGCCACGGTGTGGCGGCGGCTCTGTTGTCCGTGAGCTTGTCGCGTCTCTTATCTTCGATCCCCCATCAATTTCTAGTGTGGTTGGCGTCCGATGATCAAGAAGCTCCTCCACAAATGATCCCACCCAGTCATGTGGCCAAACGGGTTAATCAATGGTTCCTGGCGAATCCCTCCATGGATCAATTCTTCAGCATGATTTATGCGATTTATGACGCCGCCACTAGGCAGTTGACTTACGTCTCGGCGGGACATCCCGGTATGATCCACTTGACTTCGCGAGGTGAAACACAAGTTGGCGGCAGCACGGGGCCTGTCATCGGCTTGATGGAAGAGCCAGAGTTTGCGGAGGAAGTGATTTCATTATCCTCGGGAGATCGCCTCTTCTTTTATACCGATGGCGTAACCGAGGCCTTCCACCCGTCCGGAGAACTTTTTGGCCTTGAGAGATTGAAAGAAGCCATCTTGAAGACCAGAGACGAGCCGATCAAGTTGGCTCTAGATCACATTCTTTTGGAGGTTAAGCAGTGGTCCCATGGTCCATTGGCGGATGATGTATCCCTATTAGCTCTCGCCGTGAAATGATTAGATGGTGACAGCTATCCCACTTTAAGAAGTCATTCCCAAGCATTGCTTCAGAGCCTGGACATGAAGCGGAATATGCTTGAATGGATCCTCGGCTGCTTCATGCTCCAGGGCGATATAGCCCTGATATTGACTGAGTTTTAATCCTTCGATCATCCTGGCAACATCCACGGGTTCCTTAGGTTGACGGCCGCGCTTGATTTCCGTCTTGAACTGCACGGTAACGGCATAAGGCGCTAATCGGGCCACGTCGGCGTATGGATCTTCAGAGTGGAAATTGCCCGTGTCGAGATTGACGCCAAAGGCGTCATGCTTGACCAGCTTCACGATCGCCAGGAGTTGATCGGCCGTCGCCGTGATGCCGCCGTGATTTTCAAGCGCCAGGAGGATGCCGAACTTGGCGGCGTGATCGCAAGCCTCGTGTATCGCATCGACGCATCTTTGCCGAGCCGCTTCTTCGGTATCTCCCTTTTCAACACTGCCTGCGAAGATGCGGATGGTTTTGGCGCCGAGGAAGGCATAACGTTCAATCCAATTCCTGACGTGCTGCAAATCCGCGGCTCGCTTTTCGGGGTCGCGGCGGCAAAAATCATTGGCGATCGCGCCGCCGCTGATGTCCAATCCTTGACGGGCGCAGTGTTGCTTGAGTTTGGCCAAATCGGCGAGGGTCGTGGAAGTGAAGTAGTAGGAAGTGGGCTCGATGGCCGCAAGTCCCATCTCCGCCGCCAGGTTGGCCACGTCGAACAACGTCATCTTCGGCGTTTTCTTGCCGGTGAGAAAATCGCGATAGCTATAGGCGGCCAGACTCAGCCGAGCGCTGAATGGGCCGCGCCGGGGCAGGGGATCGATGCCGCCCAAAGAAAGACTGCCAGCCGTCGCGAAGACGCCAAGGGTGGAACACGTTTGCCACAGCCAAGATCGTCGAGAGATCGTCATTGAAGGCAGTTCCTCAAATCGGCGAGCGATAAAGCACACCATGTCAATATAGGCCATCCCATCGCTCGGGGCAGCAAAAAGCGGCGGCAGCTGCTTGTGGCTTCTCGGTCTCTCATGGGACGAACGGCGCTATTATTCCTCTTGACGATATTCCTCATGACAAATATGATGTTTCCATCATGGTCGGCAAGTTGCAGCGCGAAATCGGTAAACAGCAGCCGTTCGATGCCCTCGAACAGGAGGTCTTCCTCAACCTGGTTCGAACGCTGGCGCATCTGTCCCATCCGTTCGAACAGCTCTTTCGCGAGCATCGACTCACGGCCAGTCAATACAACGTCCTGCGCATTCTCCGCGGCCATGGCGGTCCCTTGTCATGCCAGGAAATCATTGGCGAGATGATCGATCCCGATCCGGATTTGACCCGGCTCCTTGATCGCCTGGAGTCGTCGGGTTGGGTGAAGCGTGAACGATCGAGTTCAGACCGCAGGGTGGTGCGTTCGAGCATCACCGAAGAAGGCTTGGCCCAATTGGCCAATCTAGACGATCCGGTGTTGGCGCTGCATCGTCAGCAGCTTGCGCATCTTAAGCCCGCGGAAATGAAACAACTGATCACCTTGTTGGAAAGGGTTCGTGCCGGAGTCGGCCAGCAGCGCCGACCCAAGCGTTAGTTTTACATCAAATCCCTGGAAGGAGTGGTTTTATGTTTCGGATGTTTGTGCTGACTTGGCTGGCGGTCGGCTTTGGGGCGGCAGGTGGGCCGATTCTCTTGGCACAGGAATATGCCGTGGACACTGTGCATTCCACGATCATCTTCCGGATCAAGCACCTCAATTATTCCTACTCTTACGGTCGCTTTAACGACATGACGGGGCAATTCTTCCTCGATCGGGCCAACCCGGAAAAGAGTACCATGAAGATCGAGGTTAAAATGTCCAGCATCGACACGGCCAACGCCGATCGAGACAAGCACCTCAAAGGGCCGGACTTTTTCAACGTGGCACAGTTCCCCACGGCGAGCTTCAAGAGCACGAAGATCACGCCGCAAGACAATGAACAATTCCAAGTCGAGGGCGACCTGACGATCTGTGGCGTGACCAAGCCCGTCCGCTTCGTCGCCAAGATGACGGGGGAAGGGCCGAGCCCATTTGGCGATCAGCGACAAGGATTCGAAGCTCAGGTGCTTATCAAGCGAAGCGACTTCAACGTTAAATACGCCCCGCAAATGCTGGGCGACGAGGTGGGGCTGACCATTAGCTTCGAGGGAATGCGAAAATAACCGAATCGACAAACTCCCCTCGATCCTTAATGAGGGGGCAAGGGGAGTTTGTCATCATGAGGCGAATCCATGGACGCACTATGGCCCACTCTTTGGCAGTCCGTCTTGCTTCCGGCGGGCATCATGCTGCTTGGAGTTGGGCTGGCAGTACTATGGCAACGTTGGCCGTGGGCGTGGCAGTCTGTATTGATCCTGGCCTTTGCCGCGGCCGCCGTGGCCGTGGATGTGGCATCGCGCGGCGGCTTGGAATGGTGGCCCGCCGACGTGACCCGCCGACCCGGATGGCTGGCTTTGGTTGGACTCCTGATCGTGCCCTTTGTATTAACCCGATGGGGTAAGTCGGCGTTAATGCTTGGCTTGTTGGCTGTTGGAGTTTTGGGGCTTAGTCAAATCATCCCCATGTCCGATCCTCGGAATCAATACTTGATCGCGCTCTTGGGTGCATGGAGTCTAATGAGTGTTTATTGGCTATCGGCTATGGACGCCTCGTCTGAACTGCCCGCAATGGAATTTGCCATGTCGTTCGGTTGCATCGCCTTGGCGGTGGTCATTCTCTTGCATCATTCCGCCAGTTTGGCCCAGCAAGCGATGGGCACGGGAAGTGCATGGTTGATCATGTCCCTTTCAAGCTGGATTGGGCCATTTCGACAAAAGGCAGCCAATCTGGTTGGCCTGTTTTTCTTTTGCAGTTGGACGCTCGCCAGCCAACAATTTAGCGAGCTTCCTGGTCACTTGGCCCTTCTCTTGCTGTTGACGCCCCTCTTTCCCCTAGCCGCGGCTGTAAGTTTGCAAACTACACCGCGATGGTCGAGGGTGAGTGCCATGTGCCTTGCGACCTTGTTGCCGTTCCTAGCCGCGGTCGTCGCGCTGCACTTTCAAAACCGCACCGAGCCAGTGAACGAAGAACCCGCGCCCTATCGCCGATACATGTAGCATTAGAGAATTCAGCGGTACGCAGACCGTGAGGGTCGCCTTGTGCGATTCTGGCAAAAATGCTATATCTGCCGCGATGAAGGATGCGCATGATCGGGCCAAGGATCGGCCCACGATTTCTGTGGTGATTCCCTGTCATAACGAGGAAGCGGTGCTTCCTCAGGTCTACACGCGCGTGGCGGCGGCCGCTTCCACATGGGGGCTGTCGCACGAAGTCATCCTGATCGATGATGGTTCCATGGATGGGACCTGGCAGCGGATCAAGGGTTTTCATCAACGGGATGCACGCTGGAAAGGCGTTCGCCTGACCCGCAACTTCGGCCATCAAGCCGCTATCGGGGCAGGTTTGTTCGCGGCGCGGGGCAAGGCGGTCGTCGTCCTCGATGCCGACTTGCAAGACCCGCCTGAGCTGATCAAGGAGTTCATTCAACATTGGCAATCGGGGTGCCCCATCGTTCATGGCGTGCGGGCCGAACGACCCGAAGGGTGGCATAAACGGGTCTGTTACGCTAGTTTTTATTGGCTGTTGACCAAGACGACGGCTGTGCCCATGCCGCGCGACGCGGGTGATTTTTGTCTCATGGACCGCAAGGTGGTGGAAACGCTCAAATGCTTCGATGAGGCGCATCCATTTTGGCGCGGTTTGCGATCATGGACCGGATACCCGCAAATGGGCGTCCCATATACGCGCCATAGCCGTCAAGGTGGCGAACCGCAGTATTCGCTAGGCAAGCTGATGAAGCTGGCCAGCGACGGTTTTTGGTCGGTCAGTCACGCGCCCTTGATGCTTGTGAAGGGATTGGCGTGGATCGGATTAGCCGCTACGACCGTCTTGCTTTGGTCCTTGCCGAACGCCGCTGCCACTTCGCTTGGAATCTATTGGCTGCTCACCGTGCTGGGCATTACTCAAATTTTTGGATTGTCCCTTGTGGGTAGACACTTGAGCCGCATTCATGATGAAGTTCGGGGTCGTCCACGATGGCTCATCGCCTCCACGATTGGTTTGAAGCCGCGCCGCTGCGACCCGCGATCCCACGTTCCCGACTTGAGCCTCGAAAAAACGCAACTCATCGATCTCTCCGCCTCCAAATAATGGACCGTTCCCCTTTGGTCCCGCCGCTAGAATGAAAAGCGTGGTCCAACTTGAACAAGGGCATGCTTAGACTGGCGGACGCCAATGCCTGTGCAAACCTATCAAGCGGACTGGGTCTTTCCCGTGGATCAGCCGCCGATACCTCGCGGTGTGCTATCTGTGGAAGAGGGTCTCATTGTTGCCATCGAGCCTGATCGTGGCCAGGTCGTGGACCGTTATTATCCGCAATCGGCGATCGTGCCAGGGCTTGTCAACGCACACGTCCATCTGGATTTATCGACTTTGAAGGAAACGTGTTCCTTTTCAGGGTCCTTTACTGGATGGCTCAAAAATGTGATCGCTCATCGTCGGCAAGTTTCGGAGCCTCAGGTGCGTCAAGCGATCCGGGAAGGAATGCGTGAATGTCTGCGATCCGGGACGACGCTGCTCGGCGATATTCGTTCGGCGGGGTGGATTGACATGGTGCTGGAGGAGCCTTCGCCTCGGGTCGTGGTGTTTCATGAATTGATCGGACTGCAAGCGGCGCAATTAGAAGCCGTCATCGGCCAAGCTCAAGCATTCATTTGGAAGGCCAAACCATCGGCAATGTTTCGTATCGGCCTTAGTCCCCACGCACCTTATTCCGTGCATCGCGATCTGTTTGCCTGGGCCGGGCAGATGGGGTTGCCGTTGTCCGTTCATTTGGCGGAGCACCCAGATGAGCTTGAACTGATGGAACGGCACGCTGGGTCATTCCGTGCTTTGCTCGAAGAACTAGGCGCTTGGGAACCAAATGGAATGGTCGCGAGTTGGCAAGACGTTGCGACCATCATGAACGCAACCGGCCCCGTCGTGTTCGCACACGGCAATTATCTGCGCGGTCAAGACGCGGCTTGGCTTGGAGCAGCTTCTGTGGCGTACTGTCCACGTACCCATGCCTTTTTTGACCATCCAAGGCATCCTTTCTCAGAACTGTTGCGAACAGGTGTGCGCATCGCTCTAGGGACGGACAGCCGCGCTTCCAATCCTGATTTGGATCTGTGGTCAGAAATGGTTTTTATCTGGTCGAGGAGGCAGGAATACGAACTATCCGGCGACGCCATCCTCAGAATGGGGACGCTGTCCGGTGCGGAAGCACTCGGCATGGGAAGCGAAGTTGGCACACTTACCTGTGGCAAACAAGCCGACTTCATCATTCGACCCTTGGATAAAGCAAAAGGAACGCCTGAGGATCCTCATGCGCTCCTATTCGAGAACCCAGGAGAGCCCCGCGAGGTCTTCCTTGCGGGGGCTCCTGTACTCCACGGTTTTTGATTAACCGTTCTTGATGGCAATGACACGCGGTTTGGCCTCTTCCCGTTTGGGAAGATGCACGATCAAGACGCCATTCTTCATCTCTGCTGAGATCTTGTCAGCATCTACACTCTCATGGATGGAGAACGTGCGCGTGAAGTCGCCGACCTGGAACTCATTCAACAGAAATTGGCGATTTTCATCCGGCGTGACGTGGCCATGCAGCGTCAGTTCGCCTTTTTCGTAGTGCAGATGCACATCCTCGGGCCGAACGCCTGGCATGTCGGCAAAAAAGATCAACTCTTGTTCGTTCTCGTGCACGTCCACAAGGGGTGAGAAATAGAGTTGGCTTCGACGGACCGGTTCGGCGCGTAGGTTGGCTTCAGGAGCACGTTTCGCCATGGTCGTTGCTTCATTCATGGATCTCTCCTTTATTGTATGATTTGCATGAAAAGGCGAATTGGCCAAGGTTTAACCAGCCATCACGGGGATCTTCTTGGCTCGGGCCGATTCCGATTTCATGAGTTGGATTTTCAACATGCCATTTTCCAGCTTGGCTTCAATCTGGTTTGGATCGATGCTGGCGGGTAATCGGAGCGTCCGTTGAAATTGGCCGAATGGACGTTCCTGGCGATGGCAAACCGCCTTCTCAAGCGTTGGCGCTTGACGCTGTCCCTTGATGGTTAATTGATCCTGGCCATGCATGACCAATTCGATGTCCTTGATTTCGTAGCCGGGCAATTCCGCCTCGAGAAAGAATTGATTGTCTTCCTCCCACAAGTTTAGCGCGGGGAAGGAGGTGACGGTTGACGCGGCAAGTGGACCCGAGCCATTGGCAAACCATCGGTCCATTTCACGCTGCATCCGTTGCATATCGCGGAACAACGAGCCGAGACTGGATGATCGGTTCCAGAACATATAGGTTCCCCTTTCATTAAAATGCCATAAAGGCACACGTCTGTAGTGCTGCCATACGTGCAGTGTTAGTATCTAAGTTGTTTTCTAAGTGCAGGATTTGTGCCATAAGAAACTGCGTTGTGTTATTCATCATAAATAGTTATTATTTTATACTTTAAGTAATTTTGTAGATATCGATCTTGTTTGTATTCATGCCAAAATGGCTTTCGCACATATTGGGTAGCATTTGAAGATGTATGAGCAGTTTTGGTTGGAAAGTACCAGCGCATTCATTTCTAAAAATTGTGGCTGCCATTATGGCTGTTCTGTCGAAATCCGATCTTTTTATGGAAGGACTTTGACCCTGACGGTTCGGAACTCTACCGTACCAGTGTGGCTTTGTAGGCTGATGAAGCCTGATAGCGGCTTATCGATTGGTGCTGGAATGGATGCAATTCTTGGCTTTTCCCGTGGAGGCAAATCCTCTAACTTTGTTTGATCCACGTTCAACACGACCTCGCCATTCATTTGAATCTGAATCTGTGGTCCTTCACAATGGATTTCAATGCGATTCCATTCAGGTGAAGGTTTGACGAGGTTGACTTTCGGTCCAGCGTAACGGTAAAGGGAAGCCGAAGAATATTTGCCTGCGGGTTGCTTGGCATCATCGAGCAATTGCACTTCGTAGGCGGCGAATGAAGGGCGAGTGGCGGTGTGGTTGCGCGGGTCGAAACGCATCGTACGGATGCCGATACCGCTGTTGCCCTTGAACTGGCTCACTTCTTGCGGCTCGAAGCGATATTCCACCTGTAACACGAAGTTGGCAAAGGTTTGCTTTTCGTAGCGCAGGAAGCCGAAAGCGTCCCGCTTGGCCTCGCAGCGCATGCATCCTTCATCGGTGATGGTCCATTTGGGCAGCAGGTCCGCGCGCTCGCGCGACTCGACTATCCAGCCGTCATAGTTTCGGCCATTGAACAGATCAATCCATGTCGAATCTGTAAGTTCCACACCATTCATGTGTGTTGGCTGGAACCAAAAGAACAACCATAGGCAACAACTGGTCACGGCAATGCCTTTCAAACAGGTGAAGGGGACTACCCCACCTTATCGTCCGACTTGCGGCATCGCAAGCAAAAGACCGTCAATTAGCCGAGTCGTTGAGCGTGACAAGAAAAATTCAATGTGACTGCTGATAAAGGGCTAGAAAAATGTCTTCCGCGGTTTGGAAGGATTGGCCCGTTGACAGCACCCGATCCAGCATTTGTCGGGCTTCGCTGGCGGGGTGGCCCAGTGCGATGAGGGACTGCAGCACCTCCTGATGCAACAAACTGGAAAGCGTCGTCAATGGACTTTGTGTAACAGGTTCTCCCCATCGGCTCAGGGCGAATTTGACCACCTTCTTGCGCAGCGTGGCGATGATCTTTTCCGCGGTGGTGGCACCGATGCCGGGCAACTTGGCCAGATAGGCTTCGTTTTGCGTTTGAATCGCCTCGGCAATCTCCTTCACGGGCTTGGCCAAGGCCTTGAGGGCTTTCTTCGCCCCCACCTTGTCCACGGTGCAAAACAGCTCAAAAAATTCCAGTTCGCTTTCATGGAGGAAACCAATGAGTCGAGGCACCATCCTGCTCTGTGAACTGCCCGCATCGAGGTAATGGCTGGTGTGCAGCGTTACCTCCTGGCCGGCGCGGTCTTCCAATTGTTGACGCACCATTTCGGAGATGAGCACTTCATACTCCAGCGGTCCGACTTGCAAACGGACGCGGTCGCCTAGGATTTGATTGAGCGTACCGGTGATTTTGGTGATCATCCGACGAGGCTGTCCTTCCAGCGAGGGCGGTGAGTGTAAAAATGACAAAGGGCCACGGCCAAGGCATCAGCCACGTCGGGTGGATCGGGCAAATGGGTCAGGGCAAATTCCCGCTGAATGGCGTGCTGCATTTGTTCCTTGGGAGCCCGGCCATGGCCAGTGATTATTTTCTTGATCTGCGTTGCGGCGTAACTGAATGTCGGAATGTGGGATTGCTGTCCAGCCAAAAGAATCACCCCTCGAGCATGGCCCATTAGAATCGCGGTTCGAGGGTGGGCATAATGGGCATATAACTCCTCGATGGCCAAGGCCTGCGGCTGATATTGTTGGAAAAGATCGACCAGGTTGGCGTGAATGTTTTGCAAGCGATCGGGAAGTTCATTCCCTTGACTGCGAACGACTCCCGCCTCGAGAAGCAAGGGAGAATCGGTTGAAGCCTCCAGGACAGCGAAGCCCATGATTTCCAGGCCGGGGTCGATGCCGATGAAGCGGTTTCCAGGCCGAAGACCTTCGCTATTCAAGTGGGACGTCATGTCTGGCTCCATCGGCCAAAGTGAGCCGGCGCTCCATGCTTATCCGGGCAGCCTCCAGGAAGTGTTGCCTGCCCGGTCTTCCAAGGTGATGCCCAAATCGGTCAACCGCTTGCGAATTTGATCCGCTAGGGCAAAATTTTTCGTTTTCCTGCATTCATTGCGCACATCCACGATCAACTGCATGATGTGCTGCACGATGGCATCATCAGCGGATGACTTCTTAGCAGGAAGAGGCTCTTCGAATAGGCCTAGGATGTGGCTGAGTTCACGAAAAACGGCGACCGCGCTTTGGAAAAGCTGCAATGGCTCGGCGTCCGGCGGTGAACCGCTTGGGTCCTCAAGCTGCCGGTCGGCAAATCGATTCAATATCGATAACAAATCGAACAAAACACCGATAGCGCCAGCCGTATTGAAATCGTCGTCCATGTGATCGAAGAATCGCTGCCGAGCATCCGCCACTTCCTTCAGGGCGGGGTCAAGTTCAGGCGTCGTGGATCGCTTGAGGTTGAAGGCCATCCGGTAAAAATCGAGCCGGGTCAGTCGCTGAAAGCGTTCGATAAACCGATAGAAACCGTCGATGGCCTTTTGGGTTTCATTGAGGCGATCTTCGTTGTAGTCGATCGGACTGCGATAGTGAGAGCCCAGGAGCAAGAAACGGACCGTCTCGGCCGGAACGCGCTGGAGCAAATCCACGACATTGACCACATTGCCCACGGAACCAGCCATCTTGGCCGATCCCATTTTCATGAGGCCGTTGTGCATCCAATAGCGGGAGAAAGGTTGTCCCGTGTGGCTTTCGGATTGGGCCAGTTCATTCTCGTGATGCGGGAATTGCAGATCCAACCCGCCGCCGTGGATGTCCAGGGTTTTACCGAGATATTTCATGCTCATGGCCGAGCATTCGATGTGCCAACCCGGCCGGCCTGGCCCCCAGGGGCTGTCCCAAGCAGGTTCGCCAGGCTTTGCTGATTTCCAAAGGGCAAAGTCGCCAGGGTTCCGTTTCTTTTCGCTCACCTCGATGCGCGCACCCGCGGCCATTTGTTCCGGGTCGCGATTGCACAGTTTGCCGTAGTCCGCGTCCTTGGCGACGTTGAAATAGACGTCGCCGCTCGCGGCATAGGCATAATCCTTGTTGATCAAGTCTTGGATGATCTCGATCATCTCGGGGATATGCTCGGTGGCTCGAGGCATGCGGTCGATGCTGTTTACATTAAGCTGATTCAGGCACCGAAGATAGTCGGCCGTCATCCGAGCGGCCAGGTCGGCCACGGTGGTGCCAATTTCCCGAGCGCGGACAATTAGCTTGTCATCCACGTCGGTGATGTTGACGATCCAGGTCACTTGAAAGCCAAGGTATTGCAAGTAGCGTTTGACCGTGTCGAAGATCACCGGTCCGACCATGTGGCCAACGTGGCTGGGTTTGTAAACGGTCGGTCCGCAAAGATAGATGCCCACTTTGCCAGGCTGGAGGGGTTCAAATGGTTCTTTTTTCCGCGTGAGGGTATTGTAGATCCGAAGGTTCATCGGTAATGTCCAAAGGAATGTGAATCATTCACCAAGCGCTGCAGGCTCAGTCTCATTGTGATCAATCAGCACCACCGCCTGACACGCCATAGCTTCGCGCCGACCAATATGGCCAACCAATTCTCCCGTCTTGGCTTTTATATTGACCGACGAGTCGGAAATGTCGAGCAACTCAGCAACTCGTTGGCGCATGGCTGCCTTGTAAGGGCTTATTTTTGGCTCTTCCGCGAACAGGATGACATCGACATTGAGCACCCGATAACCCAAGCCGCGCAGTCGGACCATGGTCTCGTGAATGAAAATCCGCGAATCCGCGTCGTGATAGCGCGGATCATGATCGGGATAAATCTCGCCGATGTCTCCAAGGCCGGCTGCGCCAAGCAGGGCATCGGTGATGGCGTGGAGGCCGACGTCCGCATCGCTATGTCCTTCGAGTCCTTTGGGATGTTGGATGCGCACTCCACAAAGGATCAAAGGACGACCAGGAACGAGTCGATGCGTGTCATGACCGATGCCAACGCGCATGCCAGGACTTCCTTTCTACTGCGTATCCTAAGAAATCCTGGGTGGGGGAACAATGTCAGCTCAGCCATCGCCTTGGGAGGGAATGGCTTGTGATGACCGTTGAAGGCGTGGTTCGCTGACCATTGGCGGCCATGATCGGTTCACTCGTCATCCGGTTCATCCAGTTCGATTTGCTCCACGACGATCTCGGTTTTCGGCACCGGGCCATAACGTTTCAAGAACGCATCATAAGCTATCACCAAACCCATCAGTGAATCCGCGTGACGCAAGGGCTTGGTTTGCTTGTGCTGTAGAAAACGTTGGATGCCCCATTGATGCTTGGCATACATGTCGGGAATTTCGCCCCAATCGATGCTTTTATAATAGACCCCAACTTCGGGCCTGCTGTCGACGACGTGCGTCGTGGTGGTAAGGGATGACCCATCCTCAAAAACCGTGTAAAAATCGAGCAAATAGATGCCAAAACGACTGGCGGACGATGAAGCATAGGCGAAACCCTCGGGGCTTATCCAGCAGCGGCGAATGTCGTTGCGCATGAGTTTCAAGACGATATCGCCGAGGTGGCGGAACTGGAGCACGTTCATCCCTGCTTCGACGCGCGTTCTGACTTCGTTGTTGATGGAATCAAAATGGTCCCAATCACTCGCCCAATAGGTTGTGCATCCCTTGAGAAGAGGTTGAGGCTCATGTGGCGCAGCCATTTGCTTAGCTAATTGGACCATCTGTTTTCTTGCCTTACGCTCTTCTTGCAATCGTGTTCGATACTCAATCTCGAGGCGCTTTAATGTCTGCGTATAGTCCCATGCATGTTTATATCGTTCACGTAGGAGCAATTTCGTGAGCGCACCATAGTCTAGTTCAAGACATATGTCTAATCCGTTGCGTTGCACGCCCATGTTGTGCAAATAGTCATCCTTTTGCACGGCTTGCATGACGGCTTCCGCTTCCAATTCATTGTGGCAATGAATGACCCCTTCTTGGCGTTTTCGTAACAACTCGATCACGTCGCGCAGAGTGTCGGTTGTCACGGCGGGATGGCAGGCTTGAATGCTCCATTTTTTGCCTTGGATGATGCCCTCATAGCGGTGTTGTGACTCTGGCATGTCTGCGATTCCGGTTAAATAGCAAAGCCGCGAACCATCCGGCAAACGGTGTAATAAGCGATAAAATGGGCCTGTGGTGTCTTTATTGTCAAATCCAAAACGCGACCAGGCATATGGGTTGGTGATGTAGGCCACCAACCGCCCATCTTGGAGATGGGTTTTGACCTGGCTGCAGTCATCTTTACCTCGAGCTGGCAAGGCATACGATGCCACGGCCTGGCTTGGTAAATCCACGATACACCAGGCTTTGACATTTTCATTTTCAGGATCACTAATGGCGTCGGCGATGAATTGCAGTTCACCGATCACTGTTAAAGGTTGAATCAATGCGCCGCCTTCCAAAGCGACGGCGGGCCATTGTTGGATTTGTTGAATGAGGGCTTGATCCTCGTCATCTATCTCGTAATGAACGTCTTCCATCGTTTCAGGGCTGATTGGACATGCATTTTCTTCTTCCGGTTCGGCTTGTCCGGCCTCCATGTTTGCCCAACGATCAACGATCTCTTGCCAATCGCCCTTCATCTGGAGTTCCACGACAAACCATGGCAGGTTGCCTAAATCGCCGTCAAACTGCCTGACATAGGGAGGTTCTTGACGCAGGACAGCCGTCATTCGGTCGCGGTCGAACGAGAATCCACGTGCCTGGAGAGCATCAGCGACATTCTCGGCATGCCAACGAACAAAGCGACGAAAGGCTTCAGACAAGGGCAATCCCACAGCCAAGGGGCGGAAAGGTTCGGCAGTGGGCTTGTTTCCCATGTCGGCGTAATAGTCAATCACCTGATCAAAAGGAATCCGTGGCGGGCCTGGAGGTAGCGGATCATCTTCGAGAAACGCAAGTTGTGGATCAATTGGCTCGGGGACTTCTTCTTCATCGTCGTCATCCATTTCCTCTACTTCCATGGGGTTGCCATTCAAATAGCTGAAATCATGCAAAAGGTAAGTCGGTTCCAACCCATTCCCAAAGAGACCCAAATACCATCGCGATCCGTCCTCCGAGGTAATGTTCAGCCCGGGCACTTCAAGCTGCGTCAGCCCCTTGATTAAATCACTGACTTTGACCCCCCACACGCTGGTGGTAAACCATAGCCAACCGTTTTCTTCCCGAATCGGAATATCGGCAAAGGCAGGTCCGAGAATCTCCGTATACACCTTGCGGAGCTCTTCGAGATTGGATTGTCTGACAGCGGTGAGATGTAAACGAATGGCCATTGAAATGCACACTCCTGTAAGGAAGGTGGTTAGCGGTTGGAGTCATCAAATGTACTTTGGGAATCGGTGGGAAGCTACCACATTCCATCGGTGCACAGCCGAAATCACTTCACGCAAGAAGGTTCTGGATTCGCCTGGAGAAGTGGACGTATTCGCAACACCTGATACAGGTGAATCGGCAACCAAGCATGGAGCACCGCCTGCTGGAGAGGTCGTTATGCTGAATTGCTCGCCGCGAGATGGCCCGCGAGCAAATCGACGGCGTCCACAATGGCGTAACTGTAGCCTTGTTCGGTGAGAAAAATTTGACGGTGATGTGCAAAGTCAAGCTCGCGGGTATCGCGCGTGACCAGGCTATAGAAATGGGCCACCTCGCCTTGCGGTTTGGGGCGAAGGATGCGGCCGAGCCGCTGGGCTTCTTCTTGCCGAGAACCAAACGTCCCCGAGACTTGAATCAAGACATTGGCGTCTGGCAAATCGATGGCGAAGTTGCCAACTTTAGACAGGATCAGATGCCGCAGTTGGCCTTCACGAAATTGGCCGTATAAATGCTCCCGCTCCAAATTGGGAGTTGCGCCGGTGATGAGGGGAATTTGAAAACGGTCGCGGATTTCTCGCAGCTGCTTGAGGTACTGGCCAATGATCAGTACATTCTTGTCCTGGTTCCGTTCGAGCAACTCGGCAATGACTTCCAGCTTGGCGGGATTTTCACTCGCGATGCGGAATTTGTTGCGCCATTCCGCCACGGCATATTCCATCCGCAACGCATCGGGCAGGGCCAGGCGAATCTCCGTGCACTGCGCCTCGGCGATCCAGCCTTGATTTTCCAATTCCCGCCAAGGGATGTCGTACTTCTTGGGGCCAATTAGGCTGAAAACATCGGATTCCCGGCCATCCTCGCGCACCAGCGTGGCCGTCAAGCCGAGGCGTCGCCGCGTCTGAATTTGGGCTGTGATCCGAAAGACGGGCGCGGGCAGCAAATGCACCTCATCGTAGATAATCAAGCCCCAATCCCGTTCGTTAAACAATTTGAAGTGCGGAAACTCCTCTTGTTTCTCTGGCCGATAAGTGAGGATTTGGTAAGTGGCGATGGTGATGGGGGCGATGGTTTTGCTGTCTCCAGTGTATTCGCCGATCTCTGCTTCGGTGAGCGAAGTCCGTTCGCGTAATTCCCGATGCCATTGCTTGACGGCCGTAGTGCTGGTCGTCAAGATCAGCGTGGATTTTTGCATCAGGGCCATGGCAGCGATGCCGACAATCGTTTTGCCAGCGCCGCAAGGCAAGACGATGACGCCGCTGCCGCCGCGGACGTCTCCCCCCGCGTAAAAGACGCGGGCCGCTTCTTCCTGGTAGTCGCGCACTTTGAACGGGAGGCCCGACGTGGTGATCGATCGCAGCGTCAGGGGATGGTCCGCTCCAGCGGTGTAGCCCGCCAGGTCCTCGGCGGGGTAACCCACGCCAATCAGGGCTTGCTTCAATACGCCCCGATAAGCAGGGTCGATGAGAAAACGATCCGAGGCGAGCCGATCGCCTAGCATCTCCTTGATTTTCTTTTGCCGAATCAACTCAGCCAAGAGAGGTGGATCCTGGCAAACGAGGCAAATCTGGTCGCCGTCCCGAACTAACTGAATGCGGCCATATCGGCTGACCGTTTCCTGCAGATCAGGCCAGACATTGGCAGGAATTGGGAACTTGGTAAACTGTTCGAGCACGGCATACATGGCCTTGGCTGACATGCCTGCTGCGGCGGCGTTCCAAAGCGAAAGATTGGATAAGCGGTAAGTGTGAACGTGCTCGGGGCTTTTCTCCAACTCGGCAAAGGGAGCCAAGGCATCTCGAGCAGCGGGATATTTCGGATTATCGACTTCGAGCAGAATCGAGCGATCACTCTGCACGATCATCGGATTGGATGGATCATAGGGCATGGACCAACTCCCAAGAGAAAAAGGCATTATAGGGAGTTGGCCCGTGAAAAAGGTGATTCGACCAGATGAAGACTTCGCGGGGTCGATTCAAATCAATTCATGAAGAAGCAGGCCAATGGCATTCGCTGCCTAGGAAGATAAGTGGCAAGGGTTTACGACGGTTCACCACTCGTCGAGGGAGCGAAGCCGTGGCGCATGGTGTTTTCCGTGATGACGCGCGGAGTGAGGAATTGCAGCAAGTAATCTGGTCCACCCGCTTTCGAACCGATGCCGCTGAGTTTAAACCCGCCGAAGGGTTGCCGATCGACCAAGGCTCCGGTGATTTTGCGGTTGATGTACAGATTGCCCACGCGAAATTCGCGCCTGACCCGGGCGATGTTGGCTGGACTCCGCGAGAAGAGTCCGCCAGTCAAGGCGTAGGGCGTGCCATTAGCGATGGCAAGAGCCTCGCTTAAATCCTTGGCCTTGATCACCGCCAAAACGGGTCCAAAGATTTCTTCTTGAGCGATGGTGGCTTGTGGTGATACCTCGGTGAAAACGTGCGGGGCGACATAGAAACCTTCATGAGCCCATGCGCTCGCGTCGCCAGCCAGGGCGAGATGGCATTCCTGCTTTCCCTTTTCGATGTACCCCAAAATCCGTTGCCGAGCTTCCTCGTCGATGACGGGACCGACAGCATAGGTCGGATCTTCTGCGGGGCCAATTTGCAGACTGCGGGTCATTTCAATGAGCCTGGTCTTAAACGTCTCATAGTTATGTTCCAGCACGATAGCCCTTGAGCAAGCGGAACACTTTTGCCCTTGATAGCCAAAGGCCGAGGCAACCACGCCATGGACGGCTTCGTCCAAATCGGCATCGTCATCAACGATGATGGCGTTCTTGCCGCCCATTTCGGTGATGACTTTCTTGACGAAGTTCTGTCCTTGTGGGGTGGCGCTCGCTTGCTGGTTGATGAGCAGGCCGACGTGCCGCGAGCCAGTGAACACAATAATGGCCACTTCGGGATGCTTGACCAGGGTGGGACCAACCTCTTCACCGATGCCGGGCAGAAATTGCACCACGCTCTTGGGAACACCGGCCTGGTGAAGTATGCGGACAAGATGGGCGGCAATGACGGGAGACTGCTCGGCCGGCTTGAGGATCGTGGGGTTGCCCGCCACGAGGGAAGCCACCACCATGCCGCAGGGGATGGCCAGCGGAAAATTCCATGGTGCAATCACGGAACACACGCCGCGCGGCTCATAGAAATACTCATTCTCCTCGCCGGGCACATCGCGGTGATGATGACTGAGTCGAATCATTTCATGCGCATAATACTCACAAAAATCGATAGCTTCGCAAACGTCGGCGTCGGCTTCGCGCCAAGGCTTGGCACATTCATACACCATCCAAGCGGACAATTCGAAGCGGCGTTCCCGCATGATTTGGGCGGCCCGCTTGAGACAGTTGGCTCGATCCACCACCGGCGTATCGCGCCAAGCTGGGAATGCCTCCACCGCAGCTTGAATGGCGCGCTCGGCGTCCGCCACTCGGGCTTGAGCGGCTTTGCCAATCAATTGGTTTTTATGCGAGGGGTTGATTGATTCGATCCACGCCGGGGTTGCAATTTCTTCTCCTTGGATGAGCAGAGGGTAGGCGAGGCCCAATTGGGCTTTCACCTGATCCAAGGCGGCTTGCATTCTTTTGCGGTTGCTTTCCTGGCTGAAGTCGGCCAAAGGCTCGTTGGCGAAAGCGGGGAGGGGCTTCGATCGGGAAGCCGTCTCGTGGCCGGCATGATCCTTGCCGACGTGGCCATTCGGCGAATCGGCCGAGGCGTGACTGGTCGAGGTTGCGTGATGTGCGGGATTCATGAGCAATTCATCCTCGGAAATGTGTTCTATGAAGCTGGCTCGCAGGAAAGATTGATTCGCGGTGTTTTCCAAAAGGCGGCGGACCAGGTAAGCCATTCCAGGCAACAGTTGACCATATGGAGTGTAGACGCGAACGCGCTGTCCCATCTTGACCAGGGCGGTCTTGATGGGGTCCGCCATGCCGTAGAGCAATTGAAATTCTAGACAACGGGGCGGCAGGCGATATTCCTCAGCCAATGCCATCGCATGGGCTATGCTTCGAATGTTATGACTGCCTATGGCCGGACGAAGCCACGTGTAATTTTCGATCAAAAAGCGGGTTTGTTGTTCATAATTCACGTCGCTTTCCCACTTGTGGAGAAAGACTGGCGGAACCCACCCATTTTGTGCGGCAATGGTCGTTTCGTAATCCCAATAAGCTCCTTTGACCAGACGCACCCAAATGGGCGTGCCGCGCTTTCGCGCCCAGGCCAGGAGCCGAGCCAAGTCGTCGCCGCAGCTACGAAGATAGGCTTGAATGGCGATGCCAACGTGCGGCCAATCGCGGAATTCCTCTTCCATGAAGATGTCTTCAAAGATTTGCAGCGTCACATCCTTGTAGGAAAACTGCTCCATGTCGATGTTGACGAAAGCTTGGTGCTGGCGGATAAGTTGCAGGATGGGGCGCAGCCGATCCTTGACGGCCCGGGCCGTTCCATGGGGATCGATGGGATCGAATTGGGAAAAAAGTGAAGAGAGCTTGACTGAGATGTTGACCTTGGGCATCAAACCCAAATGGTCTCTTTCACAGGCATCATTGTCAGGCCAGGCATTGACGGTTCGGGTCAAACCTTCAACCAACTCCAAATATTGCGCTTGATAATGCAGAGCCTCGACCTCGGTCAGGACAGCTTCACCCAGCAAGTCGATGGTGAAGGTTTGATTATGTTTCCGCATGGCCGCTATGGCTGATAGTGCTTCCTGCACATTGCTGCCAGCGATGAAGCGGCGGGCCAATCGGGTGGCGTTAAACCGTGCCGCACGAGCCACCCAATCGGCCAGGAGGCCCTTTTCCGGCAGCCATCGAAGTCCCCAACGCATGGGCAAGGGCAAGCGGTGTTGTGCCAGCTCCAAGTATTCCTTGAGGTGCCGCGTTATGGACGTCGTCGAATTTAAAATGGCGGGCAGTACGTCGATCAGGCGAAAGAGTTGGATTTTGATCGACTCATCATCCATACTCCATTCCATCATGCGATCGTCCAGCCATCTTGGCGTGAATACGGTAGGACGGTCGCCTTCCAGACGGGCGAATAAATCTTTGCCAAAACGAAGGGTCAATTCATCCAACGATGCGTGACCGAGCATGTCGGGGTCCTTCAGGCTGAGCGGGGATGGAAAAAGCCCCTGTCGGAAATCTCTAGTAAAGTGTTATAATCCGTGTGAGGCGGAATTGCCATGCGCCACTGGCCTAGGTTGGGAAAGAAACGCCAAAATGGTCGATAAAATCGGTGAGTACCAGGTTATCGGAGCGCTCGGCAAAGGGGCCCATAGCACCATTCTGCACATTCGCCGCAGTGCCGACAGCAAGCATTATGCCCTTAAAATCGTGCCCATCGCAAACAAGGACGACGAGAAATTCCTGGATCAAGCCGAGCATGAATTCCGCGTGGCACAGAAGCTATCCCATCCTCATTTGATCAAAATCCATTGCCTGGAAAAAAAACGCGCCTTTGGCTTTCTTGGCGTGCGTGAACTGCGTTTGCTGATCGAATATGTCAAAGGCAAAACCCTGGATCAATTTAAGATCATTCCCATTCCGAAATTGATCCAAATTTTCCTGCAAGTCGCGGAAGGACTGTCCCACATGCACCGACGGGACATCTATCATGGCGACTTGAAGCCCAATAATCTCATGTTGAGCGTCAACGGCGAAGTCAAGATCATCGACTACGGGCTGGCTTGGATCAAAGGAGAACCCAAGGCCCGGATTCAAGGGACGCCGGAGTACATGGCGCCGGAGCAGATTACGCAGCGCACCGTGACGGAACTGACTGATCTTTTCAATTTCGGGGCAACGATGTACCGCTTGGTCACCTTTCGCAATATCCCGCCCATGTTGGCGGGGCAGGCGACGCTATCCACAAACGCTAAGGCTTGGCAAGCCTTGCTCAAACCGGTGAAGGAATTGAACCCGCAAACGCCTACGCTGCTCGCGAAAACCATCGAGCATTGTCTGTCTCATCACCCTTCGCAGCGGCCTGCATCCGTCTTGGAAGTGCGCGATGTCCTCAAGCACATGGCCGAGGAAGTGCGCCGCAAGGAAGAGGATCGCATCGAAAATTGGGAATGGGTCAATGAGCAGGCCAATGCCTAAGTTCGCTCAGAATGCGAATGGGCAATCACGGTCGTTCAATCCCATTGGGCTGCTTCTTCGCCATCCAGCCTCAACGTCAAGCACTTGGCGCTGCCGCCGGATTTGAGGAATTCATCAAGCTCGACGCCGATGGTCTTGTAGCCTGCCGCCTCAAGGTCCTTCCAGAGGCGCTCGCAGCGGCTGTTGGTCACCACTGTGTTGCCAATGACGACGGCATTGCAGCCGAAGCGCATGGCATCGGCATCATGGACGGGAATGAGTTTGGGCACATTATGCTCCAACACTTTGCGGCCATAGGCGTCGAAGGCGTCTGGGAAGTAGATCGCTTCTCCCGGAGCCAACGGGCAAAAGCAGGTATCCAGGTGATAAAATCGCGGATCGACCAGTTCGATCGGCAACACGGGTTTGATGATGCGGCGGCCGACTTCCTGATGTGCCAGGGCGTCGCTGCGAAAGCGATAACCGGCAAAAAGGATCGGCCCGCAGAAAAGGGCGTCCCCTGCGCCTTCGAAGTACATCTCTTCGTCGAGAAATTCCGTCGCGAAGCCATGATTCTTGAACCAGGCGTCGAAATGAGGCGTCTCCTTGGCTCTGACTTCATGGCGAAACCGCGAATTGATGAAGCGATCCTTGTAGACGAGTCCGGCGTTGGCCGTGAAGACTAGATCGGGCAGGCCAGCTCGAGGCTCCATCAACTCGACTTGAACGTTCAACTCGACGAACGTTTCATAGAGGTTTTGCCATTGCTGGCGCGCCAAGGGATTGTTCGCACCGCGTTCCACTTTCATCCAGGGATTAATCTCATACTCGATGCCAAAATAATCGGGCGGACACATAAGGATGCGCGGCTTCGGTCTCATCGGCCCACCCTTTCTTTCGGCGCGTGCTGGACGGCGGTGGGTTCTATCTCTTCGTGTTTACCCTGTTTCAATTCTTGCACCAGTTCGCGCAGGAATGGTTCGGCGTCCGAAACGACGCCGACGGTTTGAATGCTGCCGCGATCCATCAGTTTGGTCACGGTCGCGGGGTTGATGTCCACACAGGCTACTTTGACCGAGGCTGGCAGGATATTTCCCGTGGCGATGGAGTGCAGGGCCGTGGCCATCATGAGACAAAAGCCGACGCCTTCGCGGATGTGGCGCCGCATCTCCGACTGAGCTTTGACCACGTCCGTGATCACGTCGGGCAGGGGGCCGTCGTCCCGAATGCTGCCGCCCAGGACGTAGGGGACGTGATGCATCACGCAATGAAACATGATGCCGGAGCGCAGCACGCCTTGTTCGACGGCCTGGCGTATGCCGCCGCAACGGCGGATGCGGTTAATGGACCGCAAGTGATGCTCATGGCCTTCATCCGCGGGCAGGCCTTGATCCATGGAGACGCCCAAGCTGGTGCCAAAAAAGGCTTGCTCGATGTCATGTGTGGCCAGGGCGTTGCCAGCAAAGAGAAGATGGATGTAGCCCATGCGGATCAGTTCGCAAAGTTGCTCAACGCCTCCCGTGTGGACGAGGGCTGGCCCCAGTACCGCTAAAATACGCTGGCCGCTTTCCCTGGTTTGACGCATGGCCTTGGCGATTTCGCGGACCGTGACCCCTTTGGGTTTCTCGCTGCTCACGGGACTAGACATGAATTCAAACAAGCCGCGCCGCTCGGCGACCTCGGCCGCATGGACCCGGATGCCGCGATGACCGACGACCACCTGATCGCCCTTGCGTATTTCAAGCATCGGCGTGCATAAAGCGGTCCGGTTTTTTTGGTCGACGATGATGCCGCAATCCATCTCAATGAAGTCCACATCCACCCATTCGCCCTGCAGTCGGACTTGGGTGCGGTGATTGGTGGTGCTGTAAAACCCTTCTGGAAAAGCGCCGTCCATGTCTGCTATTTGTAGCTGGCAATCATCCGGTTCCACGGGAGTCGCGCCGTGATCATGGATTTCATCCAAAATGTGTTGCAAGGCTTCGTCGCTCTTGGCTCGAACTTGAATGCGGCAAAAGCTGGGGTCTTCTTGCCGTTGGCCGATCTGAATTTCAGAAATGACATAGCTGCCCCCATGAGTCAAGATTTGATCTAGCACTTTGGGGAGCAACAACGAATCGAGAATGTGGCCGCGCAATTCGACTTCTTCGACGAAAGCCATCTCCGGCATGGAGGTGGAGGAGCGTCTTTTGGCCATGCAACACCTGTTTTTTCTTGAGTTGAGAAGGGTGATGCTTCTATTCTAGGATCGTTCATGGGATCGGCGAGTTGACGACAATGTGTAAGGAGTAGTGGGTAGATGGCCAACGAAGGTGGAGCTGCCCAACCTGCGGACCGCCTCACGCTCGCTTCGCTGTGGAGGTTGGGCAGAGATGGGGTGGTGGATTGGATTTATCCTCCTCGATGCAGTTTGTGTCGACATCCTTGGAGCAATCACCGCGATCCCTGTTGTCCATCTTGCCGGGAGCTGCTTCGAGATCAATCCGCTCAGTCTTGTCCGCGCTGCGCCTCGGACCAGCCCAGCACTGCGGGGGATAAACCCGACTGTCCTTCATGCATCGGGGAGTCGTTTTCATTTGAACGCATTCTGCGCATGGGGGCCTATGAAGGTGCGCTCAGGGAAGTCGTGCTGATGATGAAACAACCCCGTCATGAGAACCTGGCCTTTCACATGGGACGGCTGTGGTGGCAAGATCAGATTGCCCGAGGACAAGCTCCCGAGGTCGATGTCATTATCCCTATTCCTATCCATTGGACGCGCCGCCTCCTGACAGGATACAACCAGGCCGAAGCCTTGGCGGAAGGAATGAGTGCGGAAGCGGGACGGCCTGTTCAGATCAAAGGATTGAAGAAGAGGAGATTCACGCTTCGCCAGGCAGAACTCTCGGGGGAGAAAAGAAGATTGAATGTACACAGAGCGTTTGCCGTGCGTTTGGATCCCTTGATCAAGGGCAAACGAATCTTGCTGGTAGATGACGTGGTCACCACGTGCAGCACCGTACAATCTGCAACAACTGTATTAAAAAAGGCAGGCGCTGATCGGGTGATCATTGCCTGCCTGGCTCGTGCGCGAAATTGATTGGTCTGAGTCGCGAGAGGATAGGTTACTGCGGTTGCGTGCCATTAGTCGGGGGATTTCTGTTCGTGCCGGAACCGGTCACATTGTTTCCAGAGGGCGGTGCCGATGCAACTTCGATCAAATTCCTGACGTTATAAACGCCTGGCTCCATGCGGACCATCAATTCTGCGACGCGGCGGTCGTTGTCGGAATTGGATACCCCGGAAAGGATAACCGTGTCGCCGTCAATGTCGATGGACAGGTTGCTGATTCGCTGCAAGCTTGGGGCCGTTTGCAGGTGAGTTCGTAACCTCGAGGTTAAAGCTGAGGGCTGCTGGAAAGGCGACACGGGAATATCTTCACGGTTGGGCAACATGACAAAAGCCGGCTCGCCTGAGCCAATGCCGCCCATGCCCATGCCTTGCATGCCACCCATGTTCATGCCGCCCATGCCGCGATTGCCAAAGTTATTCATGCCGCCCATCGTGCCCATGCCGCGGTTGCCAAAGTTATTCATGCCGCCCATGCCACGATTGCCAAAATTAGTCATGCCGCCAGTTCCGAACTGATTGGCTCCACCCATAGTGCCCATGCCCCGGTTGCCACCAAAGGTATTGCCGCCAAATCCTGTATTGCCGCCAGTGGTGCCTCCACCAAAACCGGTGGTCATTCGTCCGGTGTTGCCGAAACCGCCCGTTCCGCCAAAGCCAGTTGTACCACCGAATCCGGTGTTCATGCCACGGTTGGCAGTGTTGAATCCCGTTTGACCCATGCCTTGATTGCCAAACCCTGCTCCGCCAGTTCCCATGCCGCCGAAGCCGCCGGTGTTGGCGCTCACGCCAAGGGGGTTGGCTACATTGGAGACGGGGCTGGCTAGGCCGCCTGCCGAGAGATTGTTGCCAAAGCCGGAACCCGAGAAGCCATTGCCACTAAAGCCGCCACCCGACATACCCATCCCGGACATACCCATCCCGGACATGCCCATCCCCGACATACCCATACCGCCGCCCATGCCAGTTGATCGCTGACCTCCCATGCCGCCGCCGAAGCTTCCCTGGGCCAGGCAGATGCCAGGGAACAGAAGGGCAGCGAGGATACACCCGGTGAACAACGAATAAGGTGTACGCGTCATGATCAAGACTCCCGATGGAATGGAGCGTATCTTCTTAATCATCGTCATCCAACACCGAAAAAACAAGTCGGTCTCACGCTTATAATCCATTTCTCATCCCTGGGCCTCTTTGTTTTAAGGACATAAGCAATTCCGATGTCCATAAGCGGTTATAAGCCAACACGAAGTGGGTAGAAATTTCCTAAGAAAAGAGCTTCTATTCAAGCATATGTCCTTGTGAAGATTGGACTTAAAGAGGGGAATCAAAGACAAGAATTGGGTTGTGGTTTAGCATAGAGATACAGCGCAAATGTGCCATTCCAATTCAACTTCTTCATGTTCCATTTTCTCCTTTCTATGGCGGTTTAGCCTTTTGGTGTGAAATGCATAAACTGCCTTGAACGTGCAGACCAATTTGGAGGTCTGATCATTGGATAAAGCCCGTTGTAGGGGCGTATCCCTGACATGAAAGGATGATTCGCATGCTGACCATCATTTTGCCAGATCAATCCACCAAGACCTTCCCTGAACAAACCACCATACGTCAAGTCGCGCAATCCATAGGCAAACGTTTGGCCGAGGCCGCTGTGGCTGGGGTCGTCAATGGACAAATCCTCGACCTGGATCGACCCCTTCCCGAGAGTTCCGATCCCATTCAGCTTCGTATCCTGACTGAAAAAGACAAGGAGGCCTTGGACGTACTGCGCCATAGCTCCGCGCATGTCATGGCCCGCGCCGTCATGCGGCTTTTTCCCAATGTCCAACTCGCTTTTGGTCCAACCATCGAAAACGGCTTCTATTACGACATCCTCTCCGATCCTCCCATCCGTGAAGAAGATTTCCCGAGGATCGAGGAAGAGATGGGCAAGATCATCGCGGCTTCCGAGCCATTCGAACGTTTCGAACTACCCAAGTCCGAAGCCTGTCAACTGTGCGATGACTTGAAACAATCCCTCAAAGTCGAACACATACAGGAAGGACTCAAGGAGCATGCCACCCTCAGCTTTTATCGGCAGGGGGAATTTGTCGATCTGTGCCGTGGCCCTCACATTCCCCATGCGGGCCAAATCGGGGCATGGAAGGTGCTGAGCATTGCAGGCGCCTATTGGAAAAATGACGCAAACCGGCAGCAGCTTCAGCGACTCTATGGAACTGCTTTTTTCAGCAAGAAAGATTTGGATGCGTATCTGTCTCAGGTCGAGGAAGCAAAGAAACGCGATCACCGTCTGCTCGGGAAACAGCTTCGGCTCTTTTCCATCAGTCAAGCCGCGGGCAGTGGCCTGATCCTGTGGATGCCGAAGGGTGCTATGATTAGAAGCCTCCTAGAAAACTTCATCCGCGATGAATTGGTGAAGCGCGGCTATTCACCCGTCTATACCCCACACATAGGCAGGCTGGATCTGTATCGCACCAGCGGCCATTTCCCTTACTATCGCGATGCGCAGTACCCGCCGCTTTTCCTGCATCCGTTGGGGCAAACCGTGGATACCTGGCTCAATGCCCTGGAAGCAGGAACTTTGACCAGCAGTCAGGAAAAGGCTTTTCTTGACCTGGTTCGTGAGATGAAGGTCGACCTTGGAGGATATGCTTCCGCCCAGGATCAAGAAAGTAAACGCGCCATTCTGCGTGCCTGGCTTGAAAATCAAGAAGGCTACCTCGTCAAACCCATGAACTGTCCGCACCACGTCCAGATTTACAAAGCCACTCAGCATAGTTACCGTGACCTGCCAATACGCCTGGCGGAATTTGGCACCGTTTATCGCTTCGAACAGACCGGCGAACTGTCCGGCATGACCCGCGTCCGTGGCTTCACCCAAGATGATGCCCACCTCTTCGTCACTCCCGAGCAGGTCGAGCCTGAGTTTGTCAATAACTTGGATTTGGTCGTCCTCGTCCTTAAGAGTTTAGGATTAGAAGATTACCGGGTGCGGGTGAGCTTGCGCGATCCCGAGAGCGACAAATACATCGGCTCCATGGATAACTGGAAACGGGCTGAGGAGATTTTGACCCATACCGTGAAAAACGTGGGCATGAAGCACTCCTTGGAAAAAGGTGAAGCGGCTTTCTATGGTCCCAAAGTGGATTTTGTCGTTCGGGACTGCATTGGCCGAGAATGGCAATTAGGAACCGTGCAACTTGATTACAACTTGCCTGAGCGCTTTGGCTTGGAGTATATCGGAGCGGACAATCAACCGCATCGGCCGGTTATGATCCACCGTGCGCCGTTCGGCTCTATGGAGCGTTTCATCGGCATTTTGATCGAACATTTTGCCGGAGCGTTCCCCTTGTGGCTGGCTCCAGAACAGGTTAGGGTGATGCCCGTCAGCGAAAAGTTTGTTGAGTATGCCAAGAAGGTGGAGGGCGAACTAAAGACTGCTGGTTTTCGCGTTCAAGGTGATTACCGGCCCGAAAAAATTGGGTATAAGATCCGTGAAGCCCAACTGGAGAAGATTCCCTACATGCTCGTGGTCGGTGATCGAGAGGCTAGCCAGGGGACCGTGGCCGTCCGCGATCGCGTGGAAGGCGATTTAGGAGCCATGCCCGTGGCGGAGTTGATCGCCAAGCTGCGCCAGGAAGTGGTGGATAAGCGCATTCGCTCGACCAGCAGCGCGACAGTCAGTTTTGACGACAAGGGAGCGCGTTTCGCGGATTGATATGCGAGACTTCAAATGAATGTCCTTGGGTCGACGAGCATCCGATCAGCGATTGACCTCTGCTGCAGAGGATTCGACATGCAAAAGCCGCTTGCTTAGACGGTAACGACGCGGACCGCCATTCATTGCGCCGTCAAATACAACGAGCAATTCATAAACATCATCGGTCTCATGGAGGAGCACCATGCCTTCGGGATTGCCATCCAAAGGTTCGGGAAAGCTCACTAATTTTATACATCGACCAGGCTTGACGGCATCACGGCGTTGCCCAGGCAAACAATCCATTCCATCCCAGAAATAAACGTGGAATCCCCCAGGTCCAGCGCCCAAGGGGCCAGCGATCAACAAAAACCCATCGCGAACTTTCACCATTTCCCGAATGCCCAACCCACCGAGTTGGACATAGCGAACATCGGCCTTTTCATGCAAGGTCTCGAACTGGCCGACAATGATGGGCACCCAGCCATCGCGCAGGATGGGGCCGCGGCAACCGATGAAGAGCTGGCCTTGATGGAAGGCAAGACCCTCCAAGTCGATGCCATTCTCCTTGCCCGGCACGTGGCTGAAGGCGGAAAGCAATGGATGCTTCTTTAGCCAGGGTCTGAGCGAAGTTCTCTCCAAGCCAGTGACTTGCCCAGCATCGCTTAACGTGAATCGAAGCAAGACGTCGCGGCCCGCGTGTGGCACAATGTTCTGAATGAGTAGATGTTGATCGGAAACTTCCAGCCGATCGTTCAGTTTTGGCCGAGTACAAGAGTGCGATCCCAGGATATAGACGACCTTCCCGTCGCAGGCGATGGCCTCCAAGTCCATTTCTTTGCCGTCTTCGTTCAACGAAAAATGGCTTTGCACTTCATAGCCGTCATGGACGGAACGGAGGATTTGCAACACATTTCCTTCATCGGCGACCAAAAGCATATAGGGACCGACCAGGCCGACTCCGGAGATGTCTTTCCCTTGGTGGACTCTCCCTTTGATGGTGATGGCTCCCATATCTTTCAACAGAGGAGGGGTTGGATGGCACCACAACATGGACATGCAACAGGATGACGCGAGTAAGACACACATAAGTCGAGTGATGCTTCGAGGAGAATGCATGATTTTCCCACCTCCGCACTTGCAATTTCAGACGTTGGTGGACAAGCTATGATTTCCCTTGGTTTTTATCCATGAAGATTTGATGTGGAGTTGAGCATGGCTGCTTTCAAGCCGTATGTGGCTGATGAACAGAAAATGCCTGAGTTCACCTTCTCGGCCGTGGCCCTGGGGGCGCTGCTGGGATTGCTGTTTGCCGCCTCGTCCTTGTACCTGGTCCTTAAGGTGGGCATGACGGTTTCCGCATCCATCCCCGTGGCGGTGCTGGCCATTACGCTCTTTCGCGTGGTTTCCAAATACACCGGCATGCGCCAGGCCACGATCCTGGAAAACAACATCGTTCAGACGGCAGGTTCTGCGGGCGAGTCGATCGCCTTTGGCGTGGGCGTCACCATGCCAACGCTGTTGCTGCTCGGATTTGACATGGATTTCACCCGGATCATGGTCGTCGCGATTCTGGGCGGCTTGCTGGGCATCTTGGCCATGATTCCCTTGCGACGGGCATTCATTGTCAAGATGCATGGTCGGCCAGGCCAGCCTGGAACATTGCTTTACCCAGAAGGAACGGCCTGTGCTCAAGTGTTGATTTCAGGTGAAAAGGGAGGCACGACGGGCAAAACCGTGTTTGTTGGATTTGGCATTGCTTTTCTCCATAAATTCGTGACAGAAGGCATGGGTTTGTTAATGGAAGTCGTCAAACTTCCATTCACCTTCATCAACAAAATGGCGGTCTTCGCCACAGCCATGCAGTCAGAACTTTTGGGCGTGGGCTACATCATTGGTTACCGAACCAGCGCTATTATGATGGCTGGTGCGGTGTTAGGCTATTTAGTCATCATTCCATCCATTTACTTCATCGGCGAGAGCGCACCAACCATCATCAAGCCGGGCGACAAGCCGATTGGCGATATGAGCTTAAACGAAATCCGCAATAATTACTTGTTGTTCATCGGCGCAGGCTGCGTGGCCGCGGCAGGCATCTTGAGCATGATCAAGACGCTGCCGATGATCATCTCCGGCGTCGCGGGAAGTCTCCGAACGGTCGGAGCCGTTCAAGGAGATAACAACCAAAAACGGCGCACGGAAAACGACATGTCCATGCGCGTGGTGTTGGGGGGCAGCATCGGTTTGATCGCCTTGTTGGCCATTTTTTTGACGACGGAAGTGGGAGTCATCGCGGGCGTGGCTGGAGCCATGTTAGTCGTCCTCTTCGGCTTTCTATTCGTCACGGTATCAGCCAGGCTCACGGGTGAAATCGGCTCATCCTCCAATCCCATTTCCGGTATGACAACGGCAACGTTGATGTTGACATGTTTGATCTTTCTCGCATTGGGTTGGCAGTCATCAACGGACCGCTTATTAGCCCTCTCCATCGCTGCCGTCGTGTGCATCGCTTCTTCCAATGGCGGAACCACCGCCCAAGCGCTCAAAACCGGCTTTCTCGTCGGCGGCACCCCCAAAGCCATGCAATGGGCCATTCTGGTTGGGGCACTGGTTTCAGCCTTGGTGATCGGCGGCACTTTGATCGTGTTCAATGCTTCCCGCACCGTGGTCTCGATGAAGGAAAGCAATGTGCCCAACTTGACGCTTACGGAAGCTGAAATGGAGCGGCTGACCGAAACGGCGACTTACCAAGGTCAAATGTTCAAGGTCTGGCACACGCGCAGCGGCATTTTAACCGAACCAGACAAGGCGCGGAATTTTGAGCCGCGCAGTGAATTAATGCCTTTCAAGGAAATGCGGCGCGTTTTTTATGTGAACCCTCAAACGCGCACGTTGGCCGCGATGCGAGATGACGGCATTATGGGGGTGCTAACCGAACAAGACGATGGCAGCTACATCAAACGCGAATTCGAGGCTCCCAAAACGCAAGTCATGGGGATTGTCATCAATGGCGTCCTTAAAGGGGATCTCAATTGGAGCATGATTGGCATTGGCGCCATGATCACCCTCATGCTCGAGTTGAGCGGGGTCTCCGCTTTGGCGTTTGCCGTGGGCGTCTATGTGCCGATCCAATATTCCGCTCCCATCTTTATCGGCGGGATCATGCGCTGGCTCGTTGACGGTTATCTGGCCAAGCAAGCCGCCGCGGATGCCGAGCGCAAGCTGCAGGCCGCCCTCGATGCCGCTGGGGACGATCCTGCCGCGCGCATTCAGGCCGAGCAGGAAGCCAAAGCGCAAGCCGAGATCGATGCCATTCGCCGATCCGAAACCAGTGGTGGAGTGTTGCTGGCTTCCGGTTACATTGCCGGCGGCTCCATTGCCGGTGTCTTGCTGGGCTTCCTGGCCTTTCATGACGACTTGCCCGATGACTTGAAAGTCTATGAATACAACAAGACGGCTATCGTCAAGGAGGCTCGTTTTGGCGAACTGGCCGAGCATTACGCGCGGGAGGAACTAGGTTTAACCGGGGTTACCTTGGATCCTATTCATGACAAAACAACCCTCGACCGACTCAACAGCCGCATCAAGGAACTGAAGTCCATCAACAACACATTGCCATTCGAGTACATTCGCGTGCCGAAGGGCTCCTTGTTGAAGATTCCCGGCATGCCGGAATACAAGGCCGAGAGGGATATGCTTTTGCGTGAAGTTGCGGCTGAAACGCTCGGCCGCGAACGCAAGGCGGCGCGCATTGTCGAATATCATGAAAGAAAGCGAGCGGAACTTCCGCCGGAAGAAGCCGGTAAGTATTTACCGTTGAAGGAAGTGGAGTTGATCCCCGCGGGAGTGGAATTTAACCTGCCTTCCAGGCCATGGACCGCGTTGATCGGATTCGCCGTGCTGTGTTTATTCCTGCTCCTTGTCGGATTTGGCAAACTCTTTCCGTCCCGCGAGTGAATGCCTGTTCGCGACGCCCAAGCCATCTGCCGCGATCCAGGTTCACGGGTGCAAGGATCTTGTTGATCTGACGGGGCGCGTGGCGGCAAGCCGAGAGTTATGATGACAATGACAGCGCCATCTGCCCGAGGAGGTGGGCCTTGAGCGAATCACATCCCTTGGTCAGCTACGCCGCGCCGAGCTTCAGCCTATGGTGCACGTCGCCCAAGCAAGGTCGTAAACTCGTGAAACTGGAGGATTTTCGAGGACGTTGGTTGATTCTGTTGTTTTATCCGCGCGATTTTTCGCTGATCTGCCCAACGGAAATCTCCGCGCTGAGCCAACGCGCTGATGAATTTGCCCAGCGCGGGTGCGATCTAATGGCGATCAGCACGGACGCGCTGTCCACCCATGAGACCTGGATCAATACTCCTCGTGCCCAGTCCGGTCTAGGGGGCATTCAGTTTCCCCTGGGGGCGGATGAGGATGGTGCCGTCAGTCGGGCTTATGGGGTTTATCTACCGATCCAGCATATAGCCCTACGCGGTCTGTTCATCATCGATCCCAATGGTGTGCTTCAATATCAAGTCGTCCACAACCTCAGCGTGGGCAGACGGAGCGAGGAAATTCTTCGCGTGTTGGCGGCACTGCAAACGGGAGGACTATGTCCGGAAAATTGGACCCCCAAAGAAGCCGTTTTGAGCGTTAGTGAAACGTTGGGTCCAGGCAGCGTCTTGGGTCCTTATCGGATACAAGAGCGTTTGGGGAGCGGTACGTTTGGAACGGTGTTCAAAGCCTACGATACGACCTTGCAGCGCCTAGTCGCCGTGAAAGTCTTGACTGCCAGTGACCAGATCAACAGCATGGGGCAGCTTCTTAATGAAGCCCGCTTGGCCGCGGCATTGCAGCATCCTAATGTCTGCACCATTCATACCGTGGACAACAGCGAAGGCTTGCCGCTGATCGTCATGGAGTGGGTTGAAGGAACTCCCTTGAATCAAATCTTGGAGAAAGGCCCCTTGCCGCCCAAGCAAGTATTGGAATTGGCAACGCAGATCGCGTCGGGCCTGAACGCAGCTCACCAAAAGGGGATCGTGCATGGAGACGTCAAACCGGCCAATTTGATCGTGACGGCTAACGGGCAAGTCAAGATCATGGATTTTGGCCTCGCACGCCGCTCGGAACGACAAGCCAAGGCGCGGCCCGCATCCTCGGACATGGAAGCAACTCTTGACCCTGAGCATCAGGCGAATGGCCTATCGGGCACGCCTGCCTACATGTCGCCTGAACAAGTCTATGGTCACCCCATCACGGCTCAATCGGATATTTTTTCGTTTGGACTGGTCCTCTTTGAGATGTTGACGGGGCATCGTGCGATCCCAGGTCAAAAGATCCTAGAGGTCCTGCATGCCATTGAAAAAGTCAATCCTGAGAAATTAGCCGGGCAAGTACCCGCTCCCTATGGGGATATTCTGGAGCAAATTTTGAAACCTAAACCCGAGGATCGCCGCCTCACGATGGAGATGATTTTTCAGCGGCTGAAAGCAGCGCGTGAAAAGTCCAAGGAAAAGGGCTAAGGCAGTAAGTTCGAGCCCGAATCCAAGGGCCGCTCCCAATCGGCAAGCTGCTGCTGCAGTTCAGCCTGGCTTAGTTTGATGCGCGGAATCCAAAAAAGTTTTTCCACGTAACCCGCCAAGGTCGAACGTGCTTCCTTAAGCCGATGGACTTCATTCTCAATCTCTCGAAGCCATGTGGGCACATCAAGGCCGATCCCGCTGGATTTGGAGGCAAACGGCGCCACCGCGGTTCGGAACGCTTCAAAGGCAGCGCCTGGCTTGTGTTCTTTTTGCATCTCTTCGATCACCGGCTCGATCATGGCGCGCAACTGATCGTATTCGAGGGGTTTAACAAAACCCTCTTCCAAATAATCCGCGATGGTCCGCAGGGTCATGCCATGCGTTTGCTGCAAGCGTTTCAGTTCATCGAGGTGTTTGCGGGCCAATTCATGCGTCAAGCGGGAGAATTCCTTGCGCAATAAGTCAGCAGCTTCCGCTTTTCCCTTGCGACATAACACGTCATGAGCCCACACCAAAGGTTTGAAATTCCAGGCGTGCCGGTCGTAGCTGGATTTCAGCCGCAGAAAGGCGAGCAAGCGAAACAGATTGTCGCCATAATCGGATTGCGTCGTGGTCGAATTATAGTCCTTGTACTCTTCGTAATTTTCGACGACGACCTTGAGGATGATGGCGAGGTGATTGACGGCCGAGGCTCGGGACATGGTGCCTTTCCGCAGAGCCTCCATGAACCGAGGGGGAGGGTCGGCTTCGGGATCTTCTTCAAGATAAGTCAAATAAGCATCCAACCCCCTGGCGATGATGCCGCGCAAATTCCCCAAGGTCATGAATCGCGGCGTGAACCATTCCGCCCCATGGGTTTTGATGAATTGCACCAAGGCCTGCCAGGCTTCATCCGAGGCAATGGCTTCCATGGATGACAAGCGAACGGTTTGGCTGTGCTCGACCCAAAGCAGCATGAAGGGGCGCGTCAATGCTTCCAAAACCTGAACCAACTCCTTGGGTTGGTCGCTCTCGCCCCAGGTAGAGGTGGATTCGACCACCGTTTCGACAATGGATTGGAAGGCGTTCTGAAACAAGTGATTAAACTCCGTGATTTGCCTTCCAGGCGCGGGGCGACTCTGTTCCATGTCCCGCGCCAAGCGAACCAATTGATAAGTCTGCCTGAGGAGGCCGAGTCGGGGCAGGCTTTCGAGGAGTTCCCTTAAGGTGATTTGGGCGATCCGCACGGTCAGGATCGTATGGGGATTACCGCCCGCCTCCAAAGGGGAATAAAGCAGGGATTCGTTTTGAAAGTGCTTGATAAAAATTGGCAGCAGAGATCGCACGCGCGCGATATCAGTGCGAATCATGGCCTGTTCGATCTGAACCACGAAAGGGGCCCATTTTTGCGCACCATCCGCGTGAACCTCCGCCATGCTGGGGTCCATGAGTCCGCGGAGAACGCGCAAGGCCAATTCCAGATCGAGACAAGCCGCAAGCGTTCCTTCCAAGGCGCGTTCGAGCAATTGTCGGCGGCGGTCGAATTCCACTAAGGAATCGTAATGGCCCGACGGCGTTGGGATGTTATACTGCCGCAACTCTTCCATGAACCGCTTCAATTGATCACGGCGATGATGGGCTGTCGTCCACCAACCCTTCACGATGTCGAGATTGGCGTCATCGCGCGGGATCCGATCCGTTTGTCGAGCGATGATCTGCCACAATCGAGCCACGGTAGCCAGGAACCGAAGACGGCTGCTGAGGCGGTCATCCTCATCCTCCAATGGAAATTCGCCGAACGCGGGTTTGGAGCCTCCCTCGGCCAGACTGCCTTCCTCGCCATCATCCGTGCTGTCTCGATAGGTGACGTCTTCATAGGCAGCCGCGAAGACGTCGGGCTTTTCCTCGGACTTCGGCGAGACGCCCAGTCCGGAAAGTCGAGGCACTTGCCAGTACTCTTCGGCATTGGCTTCGAGTTGAGCAAAAAAACGCTGAATCAACGGCCATGGCCATGCGCTGGCGTCCTTTTGCCGAAAATCGTAAAGCAAGGAGATCAGCCAGCGCAGCGCCAAACCGTGAAAGGAAAAGTCGCCTTGTTCCAAAGGGACTTCCTCGGCGCGGCTGAGCCAGGTCATCAGCAAGCCCATGGCCGCATGGTAATCGTGCTTGCGTAAAAGAGCGTCGACGACCAGGGCGAAACTCTTGGCGTCTTCAAAGTCAGCGACTTGCTGCCGCCAGAAGGCCAGATCAGCGGGGGCCTCGCCTCGCTGATGCCAGCGATCGAGCGCCACGCTGACTTGTTGTGCGGAATGGAAGTGATCCGCCCCCCGAACGCGCGTGATGCCGCTGACCTCATAAGCGGCGAATTGATCCCACCAATCCGCGCGGCGCCGCAATTGCGGCAAGACTTGCTGCACGATCGCCGATTGGCCGGTGGCGGCGGCTTCGCTGAGAATACGCGCATGCAAACCAAAATACATTTCCATGAATTGGACCAGCTCGTCGATGCGTTGATCGTGTACGCTGTCTTCCACGGTTTGGAAAAGAGGGAATTGCGCCTGAAAGCCGAGGATGCTCCAGGGGTCGACGATCGCACCGCAATGGATGCCGCGTTGCAGCAACTGCTCGCAAATAGGCAAGCGGGTCGATGCTGCCTCTAATTGGCCGCGATCCACGTCATGATGCGCTAAGGTCAATTGGCTTTGCAATTCCGTCTGAAATCGGGCGGCGGGAGCTGTGATGGGCAGATGGATATCCAGTCCCGACACGGGGGCTCCCAGGCTGGCATAAAGCAAGGTGAGTCGGCGTTGTTGCAGTTGGTAAGCGCGGGCGCTGGCCATAAAGTGATTCAAATGTTGCCGAGCGGCTCCAAACGGCTGGCGGTACTTGGCTTCCTCTTCCTTCAGCCGATTCATCCGATCGCCTGATTGCCGCGCCAAGAGATGTTTGTAGAACGCATCTCGAAGGCGAGCGATGCGCGGGACAAGGCTTCCCAGGTTAACGGTGGAATCAAATGTGCCAGGTCCTCTCCCGGCGATGCTCGAGGCCATGAGTACGGTGCCCGCGAGTACGGCGGCGGCCTCGAACAATCGTTCCTTGGCCCATTCCGGCGGCGATGATCCCAAGCGATCCGCCAAGGCTTCGAAAATGACCTGCCGCGAAACAAAGCGACGATAGCGTCCTTGGGAATCGAGGTGATGCGGATCCCATTCGCCAAATAAGTAATTAGGGCGGCGATTGACGGGATGCAAATGGTCATAGGCGCGCATATCCACGCACCATTCATCCATATGTTCCAGTTCGAGATAGGCTTCCTCGAGAATCAAAGGCTCCGTTTCTCGCAAAATATGGAACGTTTCCTCAACGATGTCATGATAAGGTCCAAAAGCCACTCCCGCGCCGCGTAGATAAATCGGAACGGGGCGGTGCCGTTCGTGGGGATAGAGCTCCCCTTTGGGGCGATTCTCAAGAACCGGGATGGGTCGATAACCCACGAAATCATTGAGCTGATCCAAGGCGCCCCGAACGATGCGCTCACGATCCGACCAAGGACCGCCTTGACTCAACAAGGCCTCGATGGCCCGGACCAGAAAAAAAGGTTGAAACAACTCCGCGTCCAGGCGATGTCCCAGGAGGTCTTGATGATGGGACCGGTAAGCGGGAAGGAGATAATCAGGCAACCATTGCAAGATGTGATCCGCTTGCTGAATGTCTTGGTAGGCGGCAACGCCTTCCTGATGGAGCCGATGCAACACTTGCCTGAGGATCGCGGGGAGACGCAGCCAAGGGGTTGTTTCCCCGTGCTTCTCCAGCCATCCATGGGCGTCATTGAATCCTTTCTGAAACCGCACATCGGGTCGGCCGGTCGAATAATTCACGTAACCAAGTAAGCTTGGCAGTGAGACCCATTTCTCCAGTTCATCGAAGCGTTCTACCACAAAGATTCCATCCGATGCGGGAATCAGGATCCGTGAGACGATCTGGGAGTGCGACTAATTGCTTCTGTTTATCCTGCGGATGGCCATCTCGGCCACGCGGCGATATTCGCGGTCGCGATTGTTTTCCAGGGAGGCCTCAATGATCGGCAGGGCATCTTTGGCACCCGGGCCGATCTTGCCCAAAGTTTCCACGATGACTCCGCGAAGGGTTTCTTGATCACGGCGGCGCATGGTCGGTTGTTCTTGAAACAGTTTGATGAGCGGTTGCACGGAGGGTTTGGCGGCAGACCCTAATTTTCCAAGAGAAACCACGCACAGCTTTTGCACAAGCTGATCGCGGTCCTTCAATCCTTGGGTCAAATAGGAAACGGCGTCAGGCCCAAACTTGGTCATGGCTTCGGCGGCGGCCTCGGCGACTTCACGATTTTCATCCTTGAGGGACTTGCTCAAGGCGGCCAAGGTTCGCTGTGGATCGGAGGCGATTTGTCCCAAGGACCGCGCAGCGGCCCGCCGGACAAAAATATCTTTTTCCTTCGACAGGACATGACACAATTCAGGAATCGCCGCTTGGGCTTGGCTGCCAAGTTCGCCTAGCGCAGCCGCGGCTTTTCTACGCTCAAAGGTATCGCTGCTCCGCAGTTGTTTAACAAGAATCTCGACGTCATTCACGACGCACGCATGGAGCGTATTGCATGGGGATGCAAGGATCAAGCCGACCAAACCAAGGCAAGTCACATGAAGTCGCATGACACGTTCCTTTCAGCCATCGGGGCGGCTCTGCGGGTTTCCTCTTCAAGTATAGACCTCTCCAAGGGCAGGAGCAATCTCAAGAACTTGTAGGATCGTGAATTGAAATGAAGGCTCATTCATGCTTATGGGGCCGATGGTCCATTCATGTTTAGCCAAGAGCAACCAGATTGGCGGGATGAGTGTGTTATTGTTGATACAAGAAGGCGACATTGGCCCCTTGATCTTGGGATTGGAGCCAAGTTTGAAGTTCGATTGCACGCTGTTCCAATTGTTGCCAGGCCAATCTTTCTCGGTCCAATCGTTCCGCAAGCTGCTCAGGGAGATGCATCAAGGCTTGATCCCAATCCTGTCTGATTTTCGATTGGAAACGGCGTATCAATTGCGAACGAATGGCGGGCCAACGCATGGGCAGCAGCCAATGCACGGCAAAATAGAAAATGATCAAGGTAAAGAGAACGGCCATGAAAGGTAGCAAGAGATCGAAAAGATAAAATGCCCTTCGTGGTTCCTTCAAAAAATAATCGTACAGCAACCAGCCCGTGCTCAGCACAAAGATGGCCGGCGGCAAAATATCGCCGACGACGATCAACAGCCTGCGCCATTGACTGCGAAACCCGGTGGAACTGAGCAGTTCCTTTTCGGTGTCGTCAAGAGCGGATAAAAATGAATCGGCATAGGACATCTTCTCCATCAGCTGCGTTAGCGGTTCCAGTCTGGGATTGAGAAACTTGGAAGGAATGCCAAGCTGATCAGCCTGCACCAATAAGCGATCGCGCAGGCTGGTGATCAAGGTGTGGACATGCTGGGGATCGAGCCAATCCTTTTCCTTGTACAGGAGCGACGTCGCTGAAAGTGGCTGGGTTTGAGTCGGGTCTGCCGATGCGGCCAAAGGGGTCAATTTGATCCCCAAGTTTGCCATCGAAGAGCTTGTTCCAAAATAATGAAGCTTGGACATGAGTTGGAGAAAAACCGCCGTGAATCCTCTAAATTGCTGATGAATGCGGTCTGCAAAACGCTTCTCGATCGCTCGATGATGGGCATCGATCTTGATCAAGAAACGGTCCGTCAAGCGATCGACTTCCGTGGCAAGCGTGTCTTGCCAGGCCGAGACGGTTTTAACAGCGGCGTCCTTAATGTCGGGAGGTTGGGCGGATTTGAGTTCAAGCGCCAGTTGATGCAATAACTGCACGAGCCCTTTGGCTTTGATGGCTTGGATTTCCAACCGGTTCAACCCGTGCTCCAGCCAAGATTCCAGTTGCTTGAATTGCTCGCCCTCTGGCAACTGTTGTGGTTGACCATTGGCCTCAACCCAAGACTGCGCGCACGTCCGGAAGATGAGCGGCGCGGCAAAGCCCTCTTTTTGCAAATCTTGTATGAGGTCGAGATCGGGACGAACGCCGCTGGTGAGGCCATGCAAACAACGATCCCATTTATTGAGCACAAACGCGAATGCCCGCCTTTGTCGTTGCTGGAGAAATAACTCCCACCCTGCGGCATCATGGTATTTCTCTTGGGAACCGACATAAAGCACCACGTCCGCCACGGGCAGCACGGCCGCCAATTTGGTTCGGTTTTCAGGCTCATTGCTGTCGAGATCGGGGGTGTCGACCAGGATTTTGTGCTCCAGAGCTTCACGGTCATGAGCCACAAGCTTGCATTGGCGCAGCGGTTCCGGCAAGCGTTCGATCGGCATGCTTTGATGATGATAGACAATGGGATCGCGCGTGGTCGGCCGGGTGTAGGAAGCCACGGCTACCTTGCCTTGGGCCAAAGCGTTAAGCAAAGTGGATTTACCGACGCCGGTGCCGCCCATGAGTAAGACGATGAGGGCAGGTCGTTCCTTGGCCAATTCATCCGCCTGCCGGGTCAGGTCGCGCGTGAGTTGAGCCAGATGTTCTTTCCGCTGTGGATCCAAATCTAGCGTGGCGGCTTCTTGGCATTGACGGCCAAGCTCTCGTGCCAATTCACGAAGCTTGGGGGCTAAAGTCTGCAGCACATGATGGCGGTTATCCATGGAGGAACTCATGGGGGGCTTGAGGCTCCTCGTTGCTGGATGGCTTGTTCCAGGTCGCTCACTTCCGCTGGGAAGCGATCCACTACTTTTTTCAAGGCTTCCAAGGGAGTTCCGCTCGAAGCGGGCCATTGTTTCATCCATTGAGCCAAAGGCGAAACGAGAGTACGTTCAAATAACTCCAATTGGCGCGTTCGCGTTTTTTCCCGCTGCCGATCGACGTATTGCGAACCAAAGATTTCCACGAGTTCTTGCGTCAGGGCTGCGACGAGAGGAACCAAAACGATGTTCATGATGAACTGGGCGCCGAGCAGGACCACCGTGCCGCCGATGGTCGCCAGTTCCAGGGTTAATTTGGTGCCGCGCAGGGTGTTGAGAGCCGTCGGGTTTTTCTCGAGGTCTTCGTAGATCGACCGGGCCGTCGTTTCCACGTCATGATTGAGCTGATCGTGATAAGGTTGCAGCAAACGATTGAATTCTTCAGTGACTTGCTGGTGAAAGCCATCCTGGAACTGGGTCCTGATCCGCTCCCAGACGGGATGATTTCCTTCCAGGGTGGATTGTTTATGGAAACGATCGATCCAATGTTGAAAGGAGGAACGCAAGACCGGTTCTTCGGGCAGCAATGCAGGGGGCGCCGAAGGGTACATCTTGTTGAAGGCCCCTTTAATCCAGCGATAAGGAGAACGAACGACGTACAGAGCCTTGCTCACGTACTGTCCGATGCCAGGAATTTCAAGCAATTCGAGCAACCGGACCAAGGAAGCATTAAATCTTGGGAATTGCTCTCCTGAAAGATATTCTCGGACATAACGCTCGGTGAATTCTTTTTGCCCCTCCACGACCGTTTTTTCCCATGCAGCAAGTGCTTTCAGATCGGCCTTGGCAACTGACAATAACACCTCTTTCTGTTGTCGGAGGAAACGAACGCCATGTTGCGCCACGTCCGCTTGGGTTCGATCTGGCTTCTCGATCCACCACTGCAGCGACTGCACGAGGGCGTCGTGGTACGGCTTGGCTTGGTTAGCGGGATCAGCCAAGGAGGCCGCGCTCATGAAAGGGATTCCTAGACACGCAGCCACGCGCGTGCATTCGGGAAGTTTGGCGACGACTTGGGATCGAAAATGATCGATGAGCGGTTCGACGTGCTCCGCTTTCATTTTGGTGAGCACGGCCACGACGGGTTTGCCGCTCTGCAGGATCAGTTGCAAAAATTGGGTCGGCAAAGCGTCGTTGTAGCGTTCATCGGAAGCCACGAAGATGACCACGTCCGCCAAGCCGACGCACTCCATGAGCCGGGTTGTGTAGTGCGAGGCTTGCCAGGTTGTCATGTCCGGGCAATCCCACACCACGGCTTTTTGACTGATGGGATGGCCGTTGCTTTGGGTGAACATGCGGACTTGATAAACGTGATCGTCGAAATCGCCTGGTTTGGCTTCGGTCAGCTTGTTGAGCCTGCCAATGCGAGCGCGTTCATGGGTGGCGCGCGGCAAAGGACCGCCCGGCTGCACATAGGCGATGGGATGGCGCGTGTAGCCCGCCTGGGGGTTCGACTCCGCGACCTGTCGGCCCAGCAGCAGATTGGTGACGGCGCTTTTGCCCGAACCCGCTCCGCCCACGACCACGATTTGCAAATCCCTGGCGCCAACGTGTTGCAAATAGGGACCGATGTGATTCGTGACCAGGGCTGCCGCTAATTGCAAGCGACGAATAACCATTGGGTCGGCTTGCCGTTCCACGGCATGTTGCTCCAACCAGGTCAAATCGGCTGCCAAGGCCGCGATGACCTCATGGCCTACAGTGGCCGAGGGCGGGCTTTGAACATCGGCAGACGCCGGCTGTAGAGAGGGTGGAGTTACGGGTTCCATGTTGCCGCAGCCGCCTGGTTGCAAAAACGATCCAGCCCAAAAGGTGACAGGTCCAAAGCCATGGGCCGATCGAGCATGAGGTCTCTCAATAAAGTGCCGGTAATCGCGGAAAGATGCAAGCCCGAACGGAAATGCCCGGTGGCCACGTAGAGGTTGTCCGTTTCGGGAAACTTTCCAAGGATGGGCTTTTTATCGATGCTGGCTGGCCGCAGTCCAGCCCAGCAACGTTCGATTTCAGCGTTCGCCAAATCAGGTACAAACTGAATGGCCATCGCAAGCAGTTTGTGTATGGCGGCAGCCGTTGTGCGTTTATCAAAGCCCGCGTGTTCCTCCGTGGAGCCAACGAGCACGCGCCCATCGGGACGGGGCACGAGATATTCAGGTCCAGCCATCAGCACGTTACTGAATAGAGGGTTTGGATTGCGGAGCAACGCGATTTGCCCGCGGACTGGCTGCACCACTCGTGGCATCCCAAAGGATTCGAAAAATCGCTGCGACCATGCACCCGCCGTGATCACGAAGGCATCGGCTTGGACGACGCCATCGTCGGTGGCGACCCCAGTTATTCGATGACCATGGCATTTCATTGTGTGGATCGCGCAAAAAGGCCGAATCGCCACTCCCAGGCGCATGCAGGCGGCGATGAGCGCCTTCAGATGGCGGGGATTGCGCACTTGAGCGACGTCAGGAAAGTGAATTGCGCCGGGAAGCTGTGTGGAGAGCCTGGGTTCCAAGAGTTGCAGTTCCGCTTGGTCAAGAATTCGTCCAAAAGGACCTTGGCCTGTCATTTCCGGTGCGCGTTGTTCATGGCGTTTGCGATCGAGCGTTGATTCATGACAACGTAGTTCCAGGCCGCCACAGCGAAGATAACCATTATCGATGCCCGTTTCGTCGCGCAGCCGTTCTGACAAGTCGGCCATGGCTTCCGAGGCCAAGCTGCGCAGTTGATCCAAGGGAGACATATGGGCCTTGGGGCGATGGCTTGGCAACATTCCCGCGCCAGCCCAAGAGGACTCTCGACCTAAATCGGCTTGATCATAAAGGGTGACGTGGACGCCTTCCTTTTGCAAAAAATAAGCAACCGAAAGGCCAATGACGCCACCGCCCATGACGATCACATGACTCATGTCTTGCATACGTCATTTTATATTGAATCCGCGAACGGATCGAACGTTCTCGATCTCTATAATGCATACCAGAAAGATGGTAAAACGGATGAACGACCAGGGGTTCGCGTGAAAGTCTAAGCCGCCAATGGATGCACATACCCTCGAGCTGCTTGAATTCTCCAAGATCAGGGAGATCGTCGCCGGTTACGCCATGACGACCTTGGGCAAGGAGTTGGCCCGGAGTTTGCGGCCCAGCACGGACTTGGATGCACTTCGACAAGCCCATCTGGAAGTCACCGAAATGGTCGAGGCGCTGCTGGCGAACCAGGCGCCTCCCTTGGGAGGATTGTCAGACATACGGCTCCTTGTCAGGCGGGCCAGCATTGGCAGTATGTTGAGTGCCTCCGAATTGCTGCAGGTCAAGGAAGTCCTGGCCTGCACTGGGCAGATGTATCGTTATCGCTCGAGGCTCAGTGAACGCTGGCAAGGATTGCAGCGAATCCTGGTGCGGATCGAAGACATGGGCTCCACGGCGCAAAGCATTTCCGGCTGCGTGGATGATCGCGGACATTTATTGGACATGGCAAGCCCCGAGCTTGGCCGCATTCGACACCTCAAACGCCAGCTTGACGACCGCATCCAATCCCAAATCAAAAGACTGCTTCGCGACGCCGAATTTCGGAAGATACTTCGCTATCCCAGCGCGACCACGAGCGGCGAGCATCACGTGTTTCCCGTAGCTGCCAATTATCGCCATAAGGTGCCTGGCATCATCCATCGCACGAGCGCGACGGGAGACACCGTCTTCATTGAACCAAGCAGTGTGGCTCAGATCAGCGCGGAACGCGCGCTGATCACGGCGGATGAGAACAAAGAGGAATCACGCATCCTGCGCCAGTTGACCAGCGAAGTGGCTAAAGTTTCGAGACCTCTCTTGCATGCCATTGACGTCCTCGCGCAGATGGACTTGCTCTACGCTAAGGGCCGCTTCAGTGCGGAATATCGACATTTTGCCCCCGAATTAAATCACCAGGGACGGCTTTGGCTGCGTCAAGTACGCCATCCCATCTTGGAGCATTTGCAGCGCTTTGGCTTACGGCAGGCCCCTTTGTCGACTGTTCGGATTGCGGATCAGTCAAATTCGCGGCCGGCCATACACACAGACGCAGCGGTCGTGCCCATTGACGTGCGCTTGGGAATGGAATTTGATATTTTGATCATCACGGGGCCCAATACGGGTGGAAAAACCGTGGCTTTGAAAACCGTGGGCTTGGTGTGCTTGATGGCCCAATGCGGATTACACATTCCTGCAGGGGAGGGCAGTCAAGTCCCGCTCCATGAGGACATCTTGGCCGATATCGGAGATGAGCAAAGCCTTGAGCAATCCTTAAGCACTTTCAGCTCCCATGTCTCGCGAATCGCCTTCATTCTAGGCCGAGTGAATCCGCGAGCGTTGGTCTTGCTGGATGAATTGGGGGCAGGGACGGACCCATCGGAAGGGGCTGCCCTGGGGCAGGCGATCCTCGATGAGCTTCGCCAGTCAGGGTGTAGAGCCATGGTCACCACGCACTTGGGCGATTTGAAAAATTATGCGCTCAAGAACGATCGCGTCGAAAACGCCGCCGTCGAATTTGACATCGAATCGTTGAAGCCCACCTATCGACTGCTGCTGGGGCAATTCGGCATGAGCAACGCCTTGCAGATCGCGCGCCGCTTGGGGCTATCGAAGTCGCTTATGCGCCGGGCCAAGTTCTATCTGCATCGCAAACAACGCAAGTCGCAGCAAGTCAAGGAACTCCATGACCTGCGTGAAAAGACGGCATCGGCTCGCCAGCAGGCTCTTGAAGCGGAAAGGCAGGCTCAACGAGAACGGGAACTCTTGGAAGAAAAGCAAAGAGCCGTCGAGCAAGTGCTAGAAGAAGCCCGACGATTGGAACAATGGCGGAGAAAGCTGCAACCCGGCGAAAGTGTTTGCATACCCCAATATGATCGGCCTGGCAAAGTCGTCCGCGTGGACATGAGTCGAGGCTTGGTTGTGGTCAAAGCTGGCATTGGCCAGTGGGAGGTGCCCTTGTCGGACGTGCAGCCCGAAACGTCGTGATCCCTTCGATCATTGGGGAACTTTCACGGGGGCTTCGAATGCCACTGACCTTCTGAGCAGTTCTGGTTTGACCCGATACAAAAAGTCCAACATCGTGGCGGTGATGAGGGCTTCAATAACCCCCACGGGAACATGAGCGACAAAAACGAAATAAGCCAACTTGCTGAGGTCATGCTCCTCGAGAGTGCCGATCAATAGCACGGTGGCATAAAGGATCAGAGTCAACAAGACCACGCCGCCTCCAATGCAGGCCCCCATGAACCAACGAGTGGCTGCCTTGGCCAAACGGCCATTTCGGATAAGCCAGCGCAGACTCCAACCTCCCAACCATGCGGGAACGGTCATAATCAACGCATTAACGCCCAGGGAGGTGATTCCGCCATGACCAAATAGGACCGCTTGAAGGAAAAGCCCAAGGATGATTGCCACCGGTGCTCTCGCTCCAAGGATCAAGCCCACCACGCCGTTCAACATCAGATGCACGGACGTGCCGCCGATTTTGACATGAATCAATGAGGCTACGAAAAAGGCCGCGGTCATCAGTGCGATGACGGGGATTTCGTTAGCCGTCATCCTCGACATGCCTATCCACAACAAGCCAAGGCATAGGACACCCGCGCTGATCAGCCAGAGCGGGTGGATCAAGCCATCGGCCAGGTGTATCCCCCATGGCGACATCATGCCGGCATTTCCTGCGTTGTCGCGGTCGTGCGATTGGCCTGTTCGGCGAAATGAGAGCGGAAGCCCTTGATCAAGAAATGCAACCAGTCCCCGAATGCGGATGGAGGCATCTCAGATTCATTTCGAAAGCGGAGGCGAATCACATCATAGCCCGGTCTGGCCGTTTCGATCTCGCGATCAAAACCAAAGGCTTCAATGCTCGGGAGGTTCACGTGCCCTTTGGGGCCAAAGAGATGCACTTCCAAGGCTTCTGCTTCTTTAGTCTTCACCCTGCCCAGGAACATTTTGATGTTCTTCAGACGAAAGTGAATAGCGTCGCGCAATTGCCAATTGATGTCGAGCGAGGGTTCTGTCTTCGTGAGGAGTTGCATGAATCGTTTGAGCAAGAGTGGGTGGTCCCATTGCCGCGTCAGTCCTGGTGGGAAACCTTTTGGCCCAAAGTGCCAGTCTTGGCCGTTGATTTTCCAAGGCATGTATTTTTCGAGATCGACTTCCATTTTGCCAAGCATGGATTGAAATGACTGAATGGCTGCATCCAGGAAGCGAGTGAATCCAGGTTGATTGATTTCATTTAGTTGTCTGACCCCCAGAACGACCGTTTGCCATGGCCCCTTGGGATTCTTGACGCGCACTCTTGGCACATTGTCGACAAAAGTGGGGTCAAGGGGGTCCACACCTCTTTGGATTTTCAGTTGCCTGATCAATGGATCCTGCTGAAAGCAATTCTTGGCCACGCGGAAGGTGAGCCAAAGCAATTGCCGGTCAAAGGTGGATGCATGCAGAAACCATCCCTTGCTTTTTTGACGGGCGGCAATCTCCACCGTGGTTCGCTGATTCCAGCGCGCTGGACTGAAGCATTCATGTTCCTCGATACGCTCGACGAGCCATTTCAATGCTTCTCCTTCCCAGCGATAACGTCCATCCTCGCGGCCTTTCGTGTGCCAAGCCATGCCATTCTTAACCCATGGTAGCTCAACCTCCTTCCCGGGCTTGATCTCCTTCTCTAAATGCTCTGCCAATTCAAGCTGGATGGCCTTTTTCGGATCGTAAAGCGTTCTCTCCAGGTGCGGCCCTTCCGCCAGGACGTCGGCCAGAATGGCGGCCGTGTGGGAAAAGGCTCGTTGATTCTCGACAATCTGTTCTGGCGTACCTTCAGCCACGATTCGGCCCCCGCTTTTCCCTGCCTCGGGGCCAAGATCGATGATCCAATCAGCCGATTTCACCACGTCCAAGTTGTGTTCAACGACGATCACCGTGTTGCCCAGGTCCACGAGCCGGTGCAGAACATCGAGCAACTTGCGAATGTCGTCAAAATGCAGCCCTGTCGTGGGTTCGTCAAGAATGTAAACGGTTTTGCCCGTATTGGGCCGGGCTAACTCCGCGGCCAATTTCACGCGCTGGGCCTCGCCTCCCGACAAAGTGGGAGCCGCTTGTCCGAGCGACAGATAATCCAGGCCAACGTCCGCAAGCGTTTGCAAGACTCTTTTGATCTTGGGTTGTTGGGAGAAGACCTCCATGGCATGGCGGATGCGCAGATTGAGCACGTCCGCGATGGAATACTCCTTGAACCGAACACGCAAGGTTTCAGGAGTGTAGCGCGAGCCTTGACAGACTTCACAGTTCACCCAAACATCGGGCAAGAAGTGCATTTCGATCCGCTTTTGCCCTAATCCTTCGCAAGCCTCACAGCGACCGCCGGCGCGGTTGAAACTGAATCGGCCAGGTTGATAGCCATAGACCTTGGCTTCGGGAAGCTGCGCGTACAGCGTTCGAATTAAATCGAAAACGCCAGTGTAGGTGGCAGGGTTGGAAGAAGGAGTATTGCCCAACGGGGATTGGTCGACGTTAATAACCTTATCAATGAAGCTCAGCCCTTCGATGGAATCATGCAGGCCAGGAAGCGTGCGGGCGCGATGCAGGCGTCGAGCCAGGGTATTGTAGAGTACGTCGTTGATCAGGGAACTTTTGCCCGAACCGCTCACCCCGGTAACGGCAATCAAGCTGCCCAGGGGGAAACGCACGTCGAGATTGGCTAAATTGTTCTGCCTGGCCCCCCGAATTTCGAGCCAAGCTCGGGCGGGGGGAATGGGCTTCTGATTGACCCATTGGATGCGGCGATTCGTCGGCACGGGAATGGACTTGCGGTTTGCAAGATACTGGCCCGTCAAAGATTGCTGATCCTGCTTCACCTGGCGCACCGAACCTTGTGCCACCACCATTCCGCCTTCATCGCCGGCGGCCGGACCAAAGTCGATCAGATGATCGGCCGCAGCGATGACCTCGCGGTCATGCTCAACGAGCAAGAGCGTATTGCCCAAGTCGCGCAAATGTTTTAGGGCCTTAAGGAGTCGGCGATTGTCGCGGGGATGCAGGCCGATGGTGGGTTCATCGAGGACATACAGCACGCCCGTCAAGCCGCTGCCGATTTGGCTCGCCAAACGGATGCGTTGTGCCTCTCCGCCAGAGAGCGTGGGCGCGGGACGATGGAGCGTGAGGTAATCAAGCCCCACGTCCACCAGGAATTGCAACCGGTGCGTGATTTCCCGCAGCACATCACCCGCGATCTTCTTCTGCACGCTGGTCGTTTTATATTGTTTGAAGCGAAGCAGAGCCTGACTCAGCGGCAGGTTGCCGATTTGACCAAGGGTGAGATCATTCCATCGATAGGCGGCAGCATCGTCGCGGAGCCGGCTGCCCAAGCAGGCTGTGCATGGGATTTCCGTCACTTCGGCATCCATTTGGCCGCGATAACTGTAACTCACCCGCATGGCTTCATCGATGGCGGGGTGGAGTCCCTTATATTGGAAGCGAACACGTGGCGATCGATCCGAAATCGACAGGGGAATCCAAACCTCCCCGGTGCCGTGCAGCAAGGCTCGTTGTTGGTGGGGTTCAAGTTCAAGAAAGGGGATTGTCACGGACAGATCGAGGTGTTTGGCCAGTGCTTCGGCAAAAGGTGAAAAGGCAGGGTCATGCAGTGAGGGCCAACCGGCTAGGACATTCTGATCCAATGAATGCCTGGGGTCGCGGAGGACTTGAGTGGGGCTAACGCCCATCTGAATCCCCAAGCCTTCGCACGTTGGACACCAACCCAAGGGACTGTTGAATGAGAAATGATGCGGATTCAAGGGTTCAAAACTGCGGCCGCAAGCGTTGCAGGTCAAGTGTTGGCTAAAGCGATCGACTTTCCATCGATGCTCGGGCACGCCGTCGCGAACATGGGCGACGTGGATCACCCCCTTGCCAAAATCCAGGGCCGACTCCACTGCTTCTGCAAGACGCGACCTTTTGCCAACGCCGATGATCAAGCGGTCGATGATGACTTCCAGACGGTGCTTTCGTCGATGATCGAGGACGAGAGGTTTGTCCAGTTCATGGGAATGGCCATCGACGCGAACACGAACGTAACCAGTCTGGCGAATCTCTTCCCATAAATTTTCGAATTGATCGACGCCCTTGCGTTCGAGCGGAGCCATGACATATATTTTCGTTCCTTCGGGCAAGCTCATGAGTTTATCGATGATTTCATCGGCGGTTTGCGTTCCGATGGGAATTTGGCACTTCGGGCAATAGGGATGACCGAGCCGGGCGTATAGCACGCGCATATAGTCGTAGATTTCCGTGACCGTACCCACGGTTGAGCGCGGGCTTTTGCTGGCTGATTTTTGCTCGATGCAGATGGCGGGGGACAAGCCTCGGATATGTTCCACCTTTGGCTTTTGCATTTGACCCAAGAACTGACGAGCATACGAGGAAAGTGATTCCACATAACGTCTTTGCCCCTCAGCATAAACCGTGTCGATGGCAAAAGAGCTTTTCCCCGAACCGGATGGACCCGCACAAATGGTCATGGCGTCGCGGGGAAACTGCAAGGAGATCTGCTTCAGGTTATGTTGAGAGGCTCCCTTGACATCGATCTGTGTGAGTGGCTCGGCAACCGTTCGCTTGGCGCCTTCCTTGGTTTTCTTAGGTCGTTGGCCGCGCGATTGGAACTTGGACAGGACTGCACGCAACGCCTGTCCCGTGAAGGAAGTTGACACGCCAGCCACGGTTTCCGGAGTCCCCACGGCTACCACGCGGCCACCTCCCGCACCGCCCTCGGGACCAAGGTCGATGACCCAGTCGGCGGTTTTAATCACTTCCAGATTATGCTCGATGACCACGACGGTATGACCTTGATCCACGAATCCATGGAGCACGCGGAGCAGTTTCTCGATGTCATCAAAATGCAATCCCGTCGTCGGCTCATCGAGGATATACAGTGTTTGTCCCTTGCTAGGATGGCATAATTCGCGTGCCAGTTTGATCCGCTGTGCTTCCCCTCCCGACAGGGTGGGGGAAGGTTGGCCTAATTTGATGTAATCCAAGCCGACGTCGTGCAATGTTTGCAGCATCGTGCGAATTCTGGGGATTTCCGAAAAGTGCTCGAGGGCCTCTTGCACGTCCATTTCAAGCACGTCGTGGATATTTTTGTCCTTGAACCGCACCTGAAGGGTTTCGCGATTAAACCTGCGACCTTCGCAAACGGGACAGGTCACCCAAACGTCAGCCAGGAAATCCATCTCCAACCGCGTCGAGCCGTTGCCGGAGCAAGCTTCGCATCGTCCTCCACTGACATTAAAGCTGAATCGACCTGGGGCGTACCCTCTCAACTTGGCTTGCGGTAAGCGCGTGTAGAGTTGGCGGATTTCATCAAAGACTTTGATGTACGTCGCAGGGTTGGATCGGGGGGTGCGGCCGATGGGTGATTGATTGATGGCGATAACTTTGTCGACCCATTCCTTGCCTTGAATCGATTGATGACGTCCGATGATCCTGCCGTTTTCTTCTTCGTCCTGTTCGTCAGTATCGTCCTTGTTCTGGCTTTTGCGGAGATAGGCGCGCATGGCTTCCAACAAGACATCGTTGACAAGCGAGCTTTTCCCCGAACCGCTCACGCCCGTCACGGCGATAAACAAGCCAAGTGGGAAAGCAACGTCGATTCCCTTTAAATTATTATGCGCGGCCTTCATGACCCGCAGCTTGCGTTTGCCCGGCGAGCGTCTACGAACCGGCGTGGGAATGGTGAGTACATGACTGAGATAACGCCCCGTGAGGCTATCGGGGTGAGCCGCCACGTCCCGCCATTGGCCGGCCACGACCACTTGACCGCCCCGAATGCCAGGGCCTGGGCCGAAGTCAACGATGTAATCCGCGGCTTTCATGGTGTCTTCGTCATGTTCGACGACGATCACCGTATTCCCCATGTCGCGGAGGTTTTGCAGGCTATGGAGCAATTTCAAGTTGTCGCGCGGATGCAGACCGATGCTTGGTTCATCCAAGATGTAGAGCACGCCAACAAGACCACTGCCGATCTGGCTGGCCAGGCGGATGCGCTGCGATTCTCCGCCAGAAAGGGTCGGGGCGGTCCGGTCCAGCGAAAGATAATGTAAACCTACGTCGAGCAAGAATTGGAGTCGACTGCGAATTTCCTTGTTTAGTTCCGTGACAATGAGCCGATGCGTCGGCGTCAAGGATTGATCCAATGCGCCGCCAGGCTCAAACCAATGCGCCAATTCGCTCAGGGCCATGGCTTCGAGATCGGTGATCGATTGGTTGGCGACGCGAACCGCCCGAGCTTGAGGGTTGAGCCGCTGGCCATTGCAGGCGGGGCAGGGGATGCGCCGCATGTATTGCTCAAGTTGGGCGCGCCGCGGACCAGATTGGGCCTTTTTAAAGCTGCTGGAAAGTTGTGGAATGATGCCTTCCCATGGCTCGCTATGCCGCCAGTATCCTCGACGGGTTCGCCAAGAGTAAAGAATGGGGGTGGATCCGCTGCCATGAAGCAAAACCTGCTTTTGCTTGGTCGTGAGCGATTGCCAAGGGGCTTGCAAATCGATGCCATAAGCTTGTGCCACGCCTTCAAACAGGTGGCGCCGCCAACGTCCCATGTGGGTCAATGGTCCAACCGTCTTGATGGCACCCTTGGCCAGGCTAATGGTAGGGTCGGGGACCAACAGATCTTCGACAAAATCATACTTGATTCCCAAGCCGTCACAATCCAGGCACATGCCGAGGGGGCTGTTAAAGCTAAACAGTTGCGGACTGAGCGGGGCGAAACTGACGCCGCAGGTGCCGCAAGCATAATGAGATGAAAAAAGCCAATCTTGAAATGTCCCATCATCGGCTTCCAAGGCCAGGATGACGGAATCTTTCCCGACGCGCAACCCTTGCTCCAAAGCTTCGGCCAATCGCGGTCGGCTTCGAGCTTGAATGGTTAGACGATCGACCACGACTTCAATGTCATGCTTGATGTGTCGATCCAGCCTAAGATCATCCGTGAGTTGGACGACTCGGCCATTCACCCGGGCACGGACAAAACCCTGGCGAAGCAAGTCTTGGAAAAGATCCCTAAAAGTTCCCTTCTGCTTTCGCACCAAGGGGGCCAAGATGTGACAACGCGATCCCTCGGGAAAGGCAAGGATGCGCTCGATCATTTGTTCGCGGGATTGGGCATGGATGGGTTGGCCGCACTGGGTGCAGTGGCCTTGACCGGTCCGAGCAAACAAGACCCGCAAGTAATCATGGATTTCCGTGATGGTGCCCACCGTGGATCGCGGATTGCTTCCCGCTGCTTTTTGTTGAATACTGATGGAAGGGGAAAGGCCAGAGATGAAGTCCACGTCCGGCTTGGGCAGTTGGCCGAGAAATTGACGGGCATAACTGGAGAGCGATTCGATGTAACGCCGCTGTCCTTCGGCGAACAGGGTGTCAAAGGCCAAAGAACTTTTGCCCGAACCACTGACCCCGGTAAAGACAATTAATTGACGATGGGGCAATTCGAGATGAATATTGCGAAGATTATGCTCCCGTGCGCCGCGTATGATAATAGAGGATTCATCCATGGATGAAGGGTACTCAGCGAATGGATTCTCGGATCACGGACCAAGTGGCCCTGGAGATTTCACTTTCACGACGGAATTCGTGATGAGTAATATATGGCAAGCTTCTTCCTTGATCAAATGAGGAGACCTCTCTGCTGAAGCTGCCATGGCTGGTCGTTGAGAGTGAAAATGACGCACCTTCGAAGGACATATTGAAACCTTTGGGGGCCTAAACGATTCAAATTGCCTCAATTCATAACCTATTCCACGAGTTGTGGAACTTTCTTCTCGGTTTCGGCGTCATAGATGTTAAAAAAGGCTAACCAGGACGAGCTGCAAATCATCAAAGAGTGCTTGAACGGCAATGTTCAAGCCTATGGTGAATTAATGCTTCTTTATCAGGACCGCCTTTATCATTCACTTTATCGTTTTCTCGGGTGCACGGAAGATGCAAGCGACGTTTTACAGGATGCGTTCCTGAACGCATATATGGCACTCAAGGACTTTCAGGGCGGATCAAGATTCTTCACCTGGCTTTACCGCATCGCCATGAACTTGGCCATCGATCACCGAAGAAAGCAACGCAAGCATGAGTCCATTCAGCAAGTGATGATTCAAGCAGGGCAAAGGAACGATAAGGTCCAGTTCGATAATCCCATGGTGCTTGCGGAGCGCAATGAAGACGTCGAACGCATTCAGAAATCCTTGCTCAAACTGTCGAAAGATCATCGTTTGGTGCTGGTGCTGAAGGATTTGGACGGATTGCGATATGAGGAAATCGCTGAAATTTTGGCTATTCCGATCGGCACGGTGCGAAGCCGCATCCACCGCGCCAGATTGGAGTTGAAAACTATCATCGACGCGGCCGCACCTGCCCAGTCGAAATCGTCGGCTTCTGAGTAAACCTGCAACCCAGGGTCAAAGGAAAGCTAACCATTCATGGAACGAAACTGGCAACAACTCATCTCCGGCTTCGTGGATGGTGAATTGACCTCTGAAGAAAAGGTGCGCGCTGAGAAATGGTTGCAAACGTCGCCTCAAGCTCGACAATGGCATGCTGAATTGCTTCGACAAAAAGAGGCCATCAAGCAGCTGCCGCAACTCAAGGCTCCCCATGACCTTGCCAACAGAGTCTTGACGAAAATAGAAGAAAGAAAGCAAAAAGCCAAACCGCACAAATCAATAATATGGTGGTGGCCATACGCCACCGCGGCTAGCCTGTTTCTGACGGTGACGTGTGGAATACTGATGCTCTATTTCCGAGTTACACCAAACAACGATCTTTTATCCGCCACACAGCCCGTGCAGGTTCAGACGAACCCCAAATCGCCAATTGCCACAGAACCTGAAAGCACTGAGGATTGGCGATTAGTAAAAACAGAATTGGCTCAATTATCTAGCCTATGGCAACTTCTGTGGCGGAAGGGAAGTGCAACCTGGCTGGGTACCATCGAAGGCTTGCAGCAAGTTCAATACTTGCAGCCAACAATGGAGTTGGCGTTGGAAGAGGCATGGATTGATTTAAATAATAAGGCTGCCACCTTGGTTCAAATGTACTTGGAAAGCAACAAGAAGTCGGTCTTGACCAGTCCCCTCGGCGCACGATCGAGTCCTTTTAAATTAATCGAATACAAATTGCCTTCCTTTATCGAAGTGCGAGGGGTTAATCTCAAAGATGCTGCGGTGGCGATACGTCAAGGAGGATTGTTTCATTTGGATATCGCCTGCACCGATGCGAGCAAGGCTCTGGGTCACGTCATGAATGCGGGTGCCATACACGGCCTGCGTTTTGTCGTGGATCAGGACGTGCCATCGCCTGGCGATCCCCCATTGCCTCCCAATTCGAAAATTCGCCGACCCCAGAGCTATGTCGTTTACGTCGAAAACATCCATCCAAGTACCCTTTATCGCTGGCTCTATTCACTCGAGGATGAAGATCGCAGAAGCGTGGCCCGAAGACGTATGGAGCAACAGCTCAAGAGCATGCTGCTTTATCCTGTCGAACCACATCAAACAAAACTATGGGCTGACAGTCTAGGAGTGCCAGTGGCTTCGATGCACGTCGGGCCGTCACGATCCCAAGACAAATCTCCCGGTCCCATTCCGGCCGTGGTGATGGGTATGGTCGCGAATCGGAGCCAAAAACCAGCCACGCGGGACATTCGCCAGATTCTCGACAATCGCACAGGGCCACAGAGTGGACGAATCAGCTTGATCATGACGCTTCATCCGCAGAAGTCGAGTGACCCGCAGCCTGCTCCACGCGGAACACAACCCACCCGACCTCGCTAATTCATAGGGCGACGAGTTGGCCGCGAGCCCTGGCTTTGGTCCGACCCCTTGACCCATTCATGGGTTGAACCTACCTCATATCCATACCCCTGGCACAGTCGTTGTGCTGCTGGGACCAAAAGGGTTCGCGTTTACATTCGTGGAGGAAGACCGTCATGAAGCCCGCCATCCATCGCCGATGGTTTATCCAATCTTCGGTCGCTTTCCTCGCGAGTGGGACATTGACCGCGCATTTTCCATGGCCTGCCTCGGCATGGCAAGACGATCGAACCCCATGGACCCTGGGATTTCAAAGCTACACTTTTCGCGAGTTCAAACTTGAAAAAGCTCTGGAATTTGCTGAAGCTCTTGGGTTGAAATATGCTGAATTTTATCAGGGCCACATTCCCCTCAAGTCGACCGCGGAACAGATCAAAGTCTATCGCCAGCAGTGCCTTGATCATGGCGTCACGCCCGTGGCCTACGGTGTGCAAAGCTTCGGTCCGCGACACGATGAAAATAAAAGGGTGTTTGATTTCGCTAAGCAATTGGGCGTGACCAGCCTCACGGCCGACCCCACTGCGGATAGTTTCGATAGCCTGGACAAGCTCGTCGAGGAATTCGACATTGCCATCGCCATCCACCCACATGGCCCCGTTGGCGGAGGACGGCTCCATCGATGGTATTCCGCAGAGGTGATCATGCAGGCCATTAAGGATCATCATCCCAAAATTGGCACCTGTTTGGACACGGGCCATCTGATTCGCTGCGCTCAAGCAGGAGAGCCATTGGATCCAGCGCAACAGGTCCGCAAAATGGGAGCAAGAAATTTTGGACTTCATCTCAAGGATCACGATAATCAACGACGCACGGACGTCATCCTGGGGCAGGGGGCGTTGAACCTGATTGAGCTGCATCAAGCCTTGCTGGATGTTCAATTCAAGGGATTCATCAGTCTGGAATATGAAGCAAACCCGAAAGATCCGCGAAACGACTTGGCTGCATGCATCGAAGCGTGGAACAAGACGGTGAAAAGCTAAGCATTCGTTCGATCCATTATGCGCTACGGGATGAACATCATGAGCAGCGCAGCCTCTCAAGCCAGTGAATGGCGACAAGCATCGTATAACGCCATCTTGGTGGAGCTGATCAAGGCCAATCCTGACCTCGCGATCATGCGCATCAAACCCGATTTCCCCATTCCACCGCACCATAGCGGCCAATATGCCACGATCGGCCTTGGCGCCTGGGAGCCGCGGCTGCCTGAAGTGCCTTCGGATGAGGTTCCACCAGACCAGCAACATCGTTTGATCCGCCGTGCCTATTCCATTTCGCACCCCATCTTGGGTCAGGGCGGACAACTGGCCAAGGAGCATCTGCCTTTTTTGGAATTTTATATTGTCCTCTTGCGGCTCACAGGGGCAGGAGAGCCATCCGCTTTGACGCCGCGATTATTCATGCTCAAGGAAGGCGATCGTCTTTTTCTCGGCGAAAAAATCACTGGTCATTATTCATGTCAATTCATTAAACCGCATGAAACGGTGCTATTTCTATCCACGGGAACCGGGGAAGCGCCGCACAATTACATGATTTGGGACCTGCTCAAACGCGGTCATCAGGGGCCCTTGATCAGCGTCTGTTGTGTGCGACATGCCGCCGACTTGGGCTATCTCAAGACTTACCAAACGCTGACCAGGGCATTTCCCCAAGTCCATTATTTGCCATTGACCACTCGTGAACCGAATCAATTCGGACAGAAACTTTATATTCAGGATTTAATCGCAACTGGCTTGCTGGAATCCCATCTCGGCATCATGCTCGACCCGGGAAATACCCATGTCTTCTTGTGCGGTAATCCGAATATGATCGGAGCTCCAAAAATCCATCGTGAGACAGGCGAGCGACAATATCCAGCCACACTCGGTTGCGTTGAAATACTCGAAAAAAGGGGTTTTGTGTCGGATCACTTGGCGCTGAAGAAAATCGGCACCATTCATTATGAGGAATACTGGAAAGAATCGGCCCAAGGCACGCATGAAAGTTCGTGAACCATCATGGACCGCGGTGGTTATGACTAGCTAGTCCAAGGCACGTTGAATTATATTGTAACTAGATGTGCGAGGTTCAACACCATCGTGAATGATTCAATACGTCTTGCATGATGGATGACAGCAGGTTGAATCTTGTATTCACTTTTCAATACACACTCACCTTGATCGATGGGACCAATTGATTTGGCTACTGAAGGCACTCTCGGTGGATATCGTCTGATCAATCACATGATCACGGGGCAGACGAGCCAGGTCTGGGAAGTGGCTGAACCTGGCAGCGGCCGCCATTTCGCCTTGAAGATGCTGCTGCCTGAGAATACGCGCAATCCCACACACCTAAAATATCTATTCCACGAAGCAGAGGTGGGCATGTCATTGCATCACCCTAACATCATCAAAGTACTGAAATTAGCGAGAGATAAGTCCAATCCTTACATCATCATGGAGTTCTTTCCTGGCGGCAATTTAAAGCTGCGGCTCATGCGCAAACATACGATCATTCGGGAAAAATGCCATTCGATCATCATGCAAGCCGCCTCGGGATTCGCCCATATGCACGATAAAGGCTGGGTTCACCGCGACGTGAAGCCTGACAACATTCTCTGCAACAGCAGCGGCGAAGTGCGCATCATTGACTTTGCCTTGGCCACGCGCGTCAAGCGGGGCGGGGGAGGGCTATTCAGTTTTTTCAGACGGAAGACCAAAACCGTGGGGACGCGAAGCTACATGTCTCCCGAACAAATCATCAACAAGCCGCTCAACGAAAAGGCGGATTTATATAGTTTTGGGGCGACGATGTATGAACTGACCACGGGGCGGCCGCCGTTTCGGGGAGCCACGCCCAATGATTTGCTCAATAAGCACCTGAAGGAAATGCCCGTTTCGCCTAAAATCCATAATAACGAGATCACGGATGAGTGCAGTGAGATCATCCTTCGATTGCTGGAAAAGGACCCCGCAAATCGACCCAAGGATTTTCACGAATTCATGGCTCTCTTTCGTTCCATTCGGGTCTTCATCGGCGATAAACTCGAAACCTCGGCACGTATGATGTGATGATCGGAGAGTTCCCGGTCGTCCAAAGCGAACCCCCATGACCAATCATTATCAATTACCCTTCGAAAAAGACATTTACCAAGCGGAAGCTGTACTCAAGCAGCTCGAAGTGGCCACGGGAGATACGTCCAGTGATGAGCTGCGTCGGATGCGTCGCGATTTGGCCCAGCTCAAGAAACGGATTTTCAGCCAACTGACTCCTTGGCAGACGATCTTGGTGGCCCGCCATCCCGAGCGTCCGCAGTTCATGGACTATGTCCAACTGGTGTTCGATGAATTTGTCGAACTGCACGGCGATCGAGCATTTGGCGATGATCGGGCCTTGCGAACCGGCTTTGCCAAGATTGGCGACATCAAGGTCATGCTCCTCGGCCACCAAAAAGGGAGAACTTTGCAAGAACGAACACAGTGTTTTTACGGCTGTGCTCACCCCGAAGGATACCGCAAAGCCCTGAATCGCATGCAGATGGCGGCCAAGTTTGGCCTACCCGTCATTTGTCTCATTGACACGCCTGGCGCATATCCTGGCATTGGCGCCGAGGAACGCGGCCAAGCCCAGTTGATCGCCACCAATCTCCTTGAGATGGCGCGGCTGCCAACGCCGATTATCTGCGTGGTAATCGGGGAGGGTGGTTCGGGAGGAGCCTTGGGGATTGGGGTAGGCGATCGCGTGAGCATGTTGGAGTTCGCCTACTATTCGGTCATCAGTCCGGAAGGATGCGCCGGCATCTTGTGGAAGACGGCCACGGAAGAGACCAAGTCGAAGGCGGCTGAATCATTGAAGCTGACGTCGCGTTACTTGGCGTCATTGGGAGTCATCGATGACATTATTCCCGAACCTTTGGGAGGCAGCCATCGGCACCACATGGAGATGGCGAACACCATGAAGACATACTTGCTGCGTTATCTTCGGGAACTGAAGGGACTGCCGACGCCAGTCTTGTTGGATCAACGATACGCCAAGTTTCGCGGTATGGGGGTGTTTTCGGCAAACCTTCCGCCTGCAGAACGCGCGGAAAACAACCACGATGCTAGTTAACATAAGAAGTATTATCGGACCTTGATCCGTGGTTTGGCGATCACTGGCTGCGTCCGATAATGGTTATTATGTTACATTCGTCATTGAAGAAAACGCGGAACCATTCATGCATTCGACCGCCACTCAAAGCCTGAAAAACATTGGACCCAAGGAGAGGCGCCTCCGATTGATCCTTGGCATCTTCATGTTTATTTTCAGCATAGCTTTGGGGTTGTATTTTTGCCTGAACGAGCAGCCGACACTCATACGTTTGGCCGTCTTTATCCCCTTCTTTTTTGCTTACATGGCCCTGTTCCAGGCTCAAAGCCACATTTGTGTGGTTCATGGTTTCAAGGGAACCTGCCACATCGATGCGGGGCCCCAAAAAGTCGAGGATGCAGGACTCCGTGCCAAACTATGGTCGAAATCTGTGATGATCCTGATCAAGTCAGCTTTATTTGCGGCGATCTGGACCTTATTGGTCCTGGCTTTCAATAATCGCGAATCACTCCTTGATTACTTCTCAAGCTCCAAGCCTCATGAACAGCCGCCTCATTCCACGAAGCCTTGAGCCCAGTACGTGAACTGCCATGCAGCGATTGAAGATCGGAATTCTGGGATTAGGAATGATCTTCGAGGAGACCTATGCGCCGTGCTTACAAGCATTGATGGATCAAGCTTTGAGCGTGCGAGGAGCGGGGCTTATTGAAGTTGAGCTGGTTGCCGTCGGCAGTTTAACGGGGAAGCGGTGGCCAGCGCTGTCTCAACGGTTTCCATGGCTGCAGCGTGTCAAGCATTATCAAGGAGAGTCGGCACATGAAGCACTGTTGTCGCACGAACTTGATCTCATCTGCATTGCGACTCCCGATCACTGTCACTTCGCCCCTGCCCTGCAAGCGTTGAAGGCAGGCGTCCATGTCTTGCTCGAAAAGCCTAGCGTCCTTGCCTTGGATCAATGCGACCAACTTTGTGAAGCGTCCGAGGCCAATCGCGCATTGGCCAAGGTCGTTTATCACAAACTGTTTGACCCTGATCATCAACGGCTTCGGACCCTGGTGCACGACCAAGTGCTGCGACACGTCAATGTTGGTTATTGCACCCTGCTTGAGCCAAAGCACATCAGCAGATCACAATTTGCACCATGGATCAGAGGTCGAAATCCTGCGACCTACGTGGGCATCCACTACATCAAACTGATCCACTTTACGTTTTTCCAGAACTCGGAAGCCCGCTTAAGCTGGGTGCAGGCCGAGGGGCAGCGCGGCCAGGTCGGCGACGCGGAGGGCCCTACGTGGGATGCAGTTCAGCTTAGGATGGGATACACCTATCCCGATGGAAGAGAAGCCATCTTCGATATCCATACCAGTTGGGTTCATCCAGATAATGCTCCAGGGTATGTGGATCAAGAAGTTCAATTTCGCTTCGACAACGGCGTTTGGAACGCGGATCAGCGTCGTCGAGGCGTGGAAGTCACGGTCGAGGATGCAGATCCAAAGTGCTTCAAGTCCACCCCCAATCACCATTACAACGCCGATTTGCTGGCTCCTCATGGCCAGAGGAGCAGACGAGGTTACGGTCTCGAAGTGATTCGTCAAGCCTTCCAGGAAGCGGCTTATCTTCAATACGGCGGTCCAGTGAGCCAAAAGGAACAGCGGTTTCAAGAGCTGTCTGCCCTTTCATACAATGACCTGCGGGCTGATCGCCCGTGCGTGGGAGTCGTTCAAGCGCTCGAAGCCATCCTGGATTATCACGCCCAGGGGCAACCCCATGGCTTCGTTTGGGTGAACCATCCCCAGGGGGGATTAGTGCTTGGCTTCCCAGGTAAACAAGATTTGATCCCTTTATACGAACCAAACGTTTAATTGAATGCAAGATTCAATCCAGCATCCTGATGAACCAAAATCGAATGTAGCTCGAAGAGCTATGGCAAAGATCGAGCCTCGCTCACAACGCACCTACACTCCCAGTTTGGGCGTCTTTTCCAGGGCGGCTGGAAGTTATGTTTGGACCCTCGAAGACAGGCCGCTTTACGATTTTACCTCGGGTGTGCTGGTTGCTAATTTAGGGCATCACCCCAGAGAGTGGCTCAATCGGCTCTTTCGCTCCATGGGTTGGGGCGATGCGAATGATCTATCCCTCCCCTACCCCAAACTCGTACCCCTTACGTCCTACAACGCCGTGACGGAAGTGGAAACGCAAGCGGCAGAAGCGTTATTGGCTTATTTGAATCGCTGTTCGGGTGGCGAGCATTTCGATCAGGTCTTGTGGGCTGCCTCCGGATCGGAGGCGATTCAAAAGGCATTGTGGATCGCCTTGGCGGTGCGCCCGCATCGCTCAATCATCCTGGCGACGAGGCATGGTTTCCACGGCAAGAAGGGGTTGGCTGGAGCAGTTTCTGGCACGGAACAGGATAAAGATCGCGATCCCCGAGTCCACTTCGTTCCGTTTCCCATGGAGGAATGCAGGGATATCGATCTCGTCTCCGAAGCGATGAACTTGAAGCCTTTTTGGGATGAATTGGCTAAGCTCGTCCAAAAGCACCCGGGGCAAATTGCTGCCTTGATCACGGAACCGTATTTGGGAGCAGCAGGTTCCTATCATCCCCCCGCAAGTTATTTGCGAATGCTCCAAAGCTTTTGCCAAGAACATGGAATCATCTTTATCCTGGACGAGATTCAATCGAACTTTGGTCGGACTGGCCGTTCGTTTGCCTTTGAGCATTATGGCCTGCGGCCTGATTTGTTGGTCCTCGGCAAGGGATTGGGAAACGGCATTCCCGTGGCGGCCGTTGTCGGTCCTGAAACCCTGATGAATTCCATGCCGCATGGGGCGGGATCGGACACCTACAGCGGGCATCCCCTTGGCTGTGCGGCGGTCATGGCGACCGTGGCATGCTTTCAATCGGCTGACATCCTGGCTCATGTCAGCAAGTTAAATAAAATCATGGTTCATGGGCTTCAGGCGCTGCGACAACTTCCGTTTGTAAAGCACATCCGAGGTGAAGCTCGGGGCATGGTCTGGGGCATTGAACTATCAACCTACGGAAATCGCTCAGCGGAAGACATGGCCAAGGCATGCGTTCTGGAAGCCTATCGAGGTGAGGCGCCGTCGGGTCAAGGCATTCACCTCTTAGGGCCGTTGGCGGGGAAGGTGATTCGGATCGCTCCCCCCTACTCTCTCAGTGAAGCCGAGGCACAGGCGTCTTGTGAACTTCTCGAACGGCTGTTTCGTAGATTAGTAAGCGACTAGGCAGCGACGCGAAGCGGGGTTGCGAATGTGGATTTGTTTTGTGCTGACTTCCATGTGCTGGATGAATCCACCTTCTCCGCTCGAGTCGACGGATCATCACATCCTGCACGGAACTCTGCTCGATCACATTAAGCACCAAGAATTGCATCTTCGCGACGAGTCGGGGCGGTTGTTGACGTTGTCCCTAGGCTCCCTGCGAACGGCTCGAGCTGGAACGAAACTGCAATACGAAATCGATCTCAGCCAAATTCCCGTTCAGACGCGCTTGAAAGTTGAAGTGAAAGGTCAACAGGTCATCCGCTTGGAGGTGGTCTATCCCTGGCACGAGCGGCCGGCCCAATGGATCGATGAGTGCATCGATGATTTCACGCACGTCTGGGGAAAAGAGAGCGACGTCCTTGGTAACAAGACCATCGTGACGGCCATTTTGGGCATGTTCTTGGTTAGTCTCATTTGCGGCGTCGTGAGTTCGCTCGTCGTCAGCAACCGCATGGCTTTTTTTAGCGACGCCCTGGCTCATTGTGCTTTTGCTGGGGTCGCCATTGGTTCGATCATGTCCTTGCTGACCAACGTGGTTCATGATGATTTCATCATCTATGTCATGATGCTGTTCGGCGTGATTTTTGGATTGGCCATCGCCTATGTTCGCGAACAAACGACCTTGGCCAATGACACGGTGATCGGCGTCTTCTTTGCCGGGTCGATGGGGCTCGGCGCGATTTTGTTGACGGCGCTCAGTCGCCTGGGTTCGCGGATCAATCCTGAAAATTTCTTGTTTGGCGATCCGCTGAACCTTCGCGGTCAGGAGATCATGCTGCTTCTGATGGTGTTGCTCTTCACGGCCCTATTCATGGCCGTGCGCTACAATCGCATGGTGTTCGCCAGTTTCAATCCGAGCCTGGCTCGTTCACGTCAGATTCGGGTCAAACTCGGCTACTATTTATTCATCGTCTTGTTGGCCATCGTGGTCAATATCTGCCTGAAAGTCGTGGGGGCCTTGTTAATCAACGCCCTGTTGATCTTGCCGGCCGCCACGGCAGGGAATTTAGCGCGTAATCTCAGGCAGTTCTTTTGGTATTCCGTGACCATTTCGTTTGGCATTGGACTCGGAGGCCTGATGCTGAGCGTCTATTGGGTTCCCACGATCAATAGTCGACCCATTCATTTGGTTTCAGGCGGCGTGATTGTCGTTTTGGGCGTGCTGTTGTTCTTTATCTCCGTGCTGACGGGACGCTGGTTCCGAGGGTTGCGTCCGACGGTTCGCTCGGCCTATTAAACGAATTGGTTCAACATGATCCAAGAATCAGCCAGCTCGGTGAATCGCTTTTTCGTGCTTTTTCAAAGCATCGTCTATGAAGCCTTGCCCTTCATTGTGATCGGCGCCTTGATCTCCGGCACCTTGGAGGAATTGCTGCCGCAAAAGTGGTTCGCCAAGGTCTTGCCGCGGCGCCGCTGGTTGGCCATTGCGGGGTCGGCCTTGCTGGGGCTCGTATTTCCTATGTGCGAATGCGGCATCGTCGTGGTGATGCGCAGGTTGTTGAAAAAAGGGCTTCCCTTAGGCTGTGCCGTGGCTTATATGCTGGCGGCGCCGATCATCAATCCCGTGGTGATGTCGTCCACCTGGGCCGCTTTTTCAGGGAAAAACCGCATCGATGGCATCACCAGCATGCAAATGCTCTCGCTGCGCGTCGGCTTGGCGTTCATCATTGCCGTCATCGTCGGCTTGCTGGTCGAAGCCTTGGCGCGGCGAAAAGGCATTGAGAATCTCGTGCAACCTTTCGGCGGGACGCGGCTGCAACCCACGTCGGACGAAAGCGAGGAGGCTGAAAAGGCGAAGAAGCCGAGAAGTTGGCGACAGCGGTTGATGAATATCAGCGAAGTGACCCTGCGGGATTTCGTTGACATTACGTGCTATCTCATTATCGGCGCTTTGCTGGCGGCCACGATTCAGACGTTCCGCCTGGTTCAGTATGCTCCTGGTTTAACGGAAAATGTGGTTTCCGCCATTCTTTTCATGATGTTCGTTTCCATCATCCTATGTCTGTGCAGCGAAGCGGATGCTTTCGTCGCCGCCAATTTGCCGATTGAGCCTTCTTTGGCGCTGGCAGCCAAGCTCGCTTTTTTGGTGTTAGGGCCCATGATGGACCTTAAGCTTTACGTCATGTACACCCGTGTGTTCAAGCCGCGACTGATCTGGACCATTATCACGTCCGTGGTGATCCTGGTTTTCATTGGTTGCCTTGCGGTACACTATCTCAATCTAGCATTCACCGAAATCAAGCCCCTCTAAAGGGGCGGCAGCTTTCGCCCAGTGAGTGAGGAAGCATCATGGAATCCAGCAAAGTCATGGAAAAGATCAGCATTCTAGGCATTAGTTTTGCCTATGGCGGCCTGATGGTGTTTCTCGGCTTTTACGCCAATTTCATGACAGGAAAAGGCTTCCGAGGTCCCTTGACCGTTTTGGCGCCATGGATTCAACTGATGGTCCTGATGGCGGGGATCATGTTGTTGCTGATGTTTGCGTATCAACTCATCAACCTGTTATTGGGAAGAAGCGCTGCTCCTGCTCATCATCGCTTGGAAGAGAATGATCATCACCATGATCACCGCCATCATGATGGCGAAGCTTGCGGCCACGATCATGGCGGCTGCGACCACGAACACGATCATGATCATGACCACGAACATGGCTGGTCGCCGATGAAATTCATTCCTCTGGTGATCCCTGTCTTGCTCTCCTTGATGGGATTTCCAAGCGAAGGCATGATCGCCAGCTATGAGCAGGATTTGATCAATGAGCAAACGGGACAGATCAACGTGGCCATGCCCGAGGACGAGTTGGCTCCCGGAGACCCGCTGCGGCAAGCGGGAGTCTTGTCCGTTCTGCAAGGCCCGAATGCCCCATTTTACATGCTCACCCAATCATTGGCGTACATCGTCGACATGACGGATGAAGATCCCGACGCTCGTCCCGTGGTTACGAATCTGGCCATGCTGGAATTGATTGCGATGAATCCGATTCAGCGCGAGCAATGGAAAAAATACAAAGCTGTGGAAGTTGAAGGACGGTTCAATCCCGGAGTCGTGCAGAGCGGTCGCTACTTTTTCAATGTGGTCCAAATGCGCCTGGCCTGTTGCTTGGGCGATGCCATCCCCGCCATTATGTTTGCCACTACGAAACAGCCCTTGGAAATCGAAAGCGGGGCCTGGATCGCAGTCCGCGGCCGACTGGAATTTTTGCTTTCATCCGATGGCCGAACGTATCGACCCGCCATGAGGGTGATTAAATGGGAGCGACGCCCCATGCCTGCCCAACCGTATTTGACGAATTAGCTCCATCTAATGACTGATCGGAGACGTGAGGCTTCGCAGAGGGCGCAACTTCTGATCCCATTAGATGTTGTCCGATCATGGCCAACGAACGATAATATCCTCATCACACCATTGAGGATCATTCGTAAGAAGTTCCCCGCGCGGAGAGGTTGATCATGAGAGTTCTGACAAAGGGTTGTTTATTAAGCTTAAGCGTGCTCATGTCGGCCTCTCTTTTGTTGGCCTGTCCTTTTTGCGAAATGAGCGGAAAAACCCTCTACAAGGAAATCCTGGATGCGAAACTCGTGGTGTATGGCCAGCTTGCCAACGCTCAAGTCAGAATCAATCCTGATGGCACGGAATCCAGCACGACGGAATTGCACATCGTCGAAGTCGTCAAGGATCACCCCTTCCTGAAGGATCGCAAAGTGCTTTTAATTCCCCGCTATATCCCCTTTAGCAAGGGGCAGGAGGATTTTCTTCTGTTTGCGGACATATACAAGGAACGACTCGATCCCTATCGGGGAATCCCCATTATCGACAAAGAGATGGTGACCTACATGAAAAGGTCGCTCGAACTGGGCGACCAGGATGTGGTCAAACGGTTGGAGTTTTCGGTCAAGTATCTAGATCATGCGGACGTTGAATTGGCCAATGATGCGTATCGCGAATTTGCCCAGGTAGATTACAAAGACGTGCTGAAGTGGATTCAACAAACAGATCAAGCCGCCTTACGCGCCAAATTAACCCACTGGCTCAGCGACGAAGCCACGCCTGCATACCGCTACGGTTTTTACGGCATGCTCTTGGGATTGGTCGGCAAGCCAGAGGATGCGCCGGTTTTTGAGAAACTGGTCGCTGACCCTCAGAGCGGGCTGGTGACGGGCATGGATGGCCTCATGGCCGGCTATATTCGCGCCGTGCCCAATGCGGGTTGGTCGTATGTCAAAACGCAATTGGCGGATGCCTCCATCCCTTTTGCTCGGCGCTACAGTGCCCTTCAAGCGGTCCGCTTCATTTGGCGCTATCAGCCTGAATTGCTTCAGGTCAAGGATATCGTGCAAGGTTTGACGCCCCTCATCGAGCAAAACGATATTGCCGACTTGGTCATCGATGACTTTCGCAAAAAACAACAGTGGTCCCTCGTCGAAACGATTTTAAAGTTGAATCAACTCGACACTCACAACGTCCCTCAGATTAAACGATCCATTTTGAAATACATGCTCAAATGCCCACACGACAAGGCCAAGGCCTATGTCGCTGAGGTCAGGAAAACCAATCCTGCCTTGGTGGAACAAGCTGAGGACTTTCTCAAGTTAGAGATCCCTGAACCCTAGGCTTGGCTGCGGAATCGGTTTTTGCCGCTCGAACGTGGAATTGAGTGAACTCATGAACTTAAAGCGAAGCTGTATCCTCCTGTTCTTCATGATGGCGGCAGGCTGGTGGTTGGAATACCCATCGCGTGCTTGCGATATTTGCACGTTTAGTTCAACGACGGAGCCCCTATCGCGCACCATCAAGCAATCGCCGATCGTGGTTTTTGGTTCCGTGGTCGATGCCAAACTCTCACCCGATGGCACGGGGGGCACTTCGGAATTTAAGATCGAAGCTGTCCTCAAGGATGACGGGCATGTCAAGGATTTGAAAAACATCACGATCTTCCGCTATGTGCAGCCGCATGCTCAAATTAAGTATCTCGCCTTCGCCGAGAAGGTGGATCAACAAATCCACATTTACCGAAGTCTGCAGTTCAGTAATGATCGCATCGTGAAGTATATTCAAAACGTCCCCAAGCCTGAGCCGGGCCAAGCCATCGATCCCAAAGTCAGATTACGCTACTACTTTGACTTTCTCCACGATCCCGAGCCGGCCATTGCCCTCGATGCTTTTCTCGAATGGGCCTTGTCTAGCAATCAGGATGTTTGTCTGGTGGCCCCCACCCTGCCCGCTGAATCGCTCCGCAAATGGCTTCTAGACCCCAAAACGGATACCTATCGACTGGGGCTTTACGCCTATTTACTGGCCGCATCAGGAAATGAACAGGATGCCGTTCTGCTTAGGCAATTGCTTGAGAATCCCGGCGAGCGCATGCGACCGGCCCTGGATGGCATCTTGGCGGGCTATATCCACATGAAGCCCAAGGAGGGATGGGAATTCAGCAAGCAATTCCTGGTCGATCCGAATCGGCAATTCATGGACTTCATGGCCGTCTTGCGGATGCTGCGTTTTGTTTACTCAAATCATCCAGAGACCACGAAACCCATGGTACTGGAATGCATGGGTTTGATGTTGAAGAATCCTTATTCCCTGGACTTGGCTATCGACCAACTGCGCCGCTGGCAGCTTTGGACGCATACGGAAACGATCCTGAAGCAATATCATTCCTTGCCCAACCTGGCCCCCATCACCAAGCGAGCCATCATTCGATACGCTTTGAGTTGCCCTGACGCCATGGCCAAACAATTCATCGAACAAATCAGGCCCGCGGAAGGGCAAATCATCAAAGACATCGAGGAAGATCTGCGTTTTGAAAATCTAGGCAAATAAAACTCCCTCTATTTCCTTCCCGTGAATCGCCATCCCAGGTTGTACTTATGAACTATCGCCCGGAAACACCATTAGATTCCACCCTGCCGGTGGATTGGCTGGTTCTGCCATTATTCAGTGATCAAAAAGATGCATCGGAACAATGGTTGAACCAATTGCTGGATGGAGAGTTGCATCGCCTTCGAGTTGCTGGCGATCTAACCGGTGAAGCTCAATCCATTCTGACGCTTTACCCTGCTGCGTTCCCATTCGGGCAGCGCGTCATGCTGTGTGGTCTGGGAAATGCTTCGGGAGTGACTTTGTCTGCCATCAGCCGCCTGGGCGCCCTCATCGGCAAAACCATTGGCCAACGAGCGGTTCATCGTGTGCGCATGGTCTTGCCCAGCCATTGGGGCGACAATTCGCAATCTCAATCCATTCATTGTTTGGCGATTGGCTTGGGGCGAGGCAGCCACTCCCCTGCCCTGAGGCAGCGTGAAGCCAAGCGGTTTTCACCTGAAGAAGTGCTGTTTTACATGCCTCAAGGAAACGTGTTGCATGATCTGCCATCGATTTTGGAAAAAGCCCAAGCCACAGCCAGGGCAGTCAACTTGGCCCGCGATCTGGTCAACGAGCCGCCGTCTGATCTCACGCCGATGCGCTTTGCTGAACGCTGTGCCGCTGAGGCCGCCCACTTTGGATTTCGTTGTGATATTCTGAATGAGGATCAAATCCGTGCCGAACGCATGGGATGTTTGCTCGGAGTGGCTAAAGGTTCGGTGGAACCGCCGCGCGTTGTCGTGCTCCGCCATGGTCAAGGCTCG
>JAANMX010000121.1_pt1 | contig 94170 bp, 55 predicted proteins | sample 7279681 | NCBI WGS metagenome assembly JAANMX01 (sample SAMN14094542, study PRJNA606508) | bioreactor metagenome | isolation source: A lab-scale SPAN reactor treating ammonium-rich wastewater day 351 | place: Ireland: Galway | collected 2018-01-01
ATGGGCGCGCGTCCTTTCCGATCGGTGGGCTCACCCCAGAGCCGGGAGGACACGACCGCCATTATGGCCAGACCGGCCATCACGACCATGAGCCGACGCACCTTGGTCATAGGTCCAGACCCCCTGTTCGCTACGAGAAGGACCGAGCGGCCCTGCCAACCGTACTCAGCCCGCATGTTCCATTCAGAGATTGTAAAGCAAAGGGAACAGGCATTACCAGTAAAAATTACCATCGTCTCCGCCGTTCCGCGTCCACCGCGTCGCGCGCTCTCAGCACGGCACGCGCGACCGACACGAAAGGCACGACCTGATACATACGGTCCAGTTCGTGCGATCCGAGCCGCGGCGCTGCGTGCGCGGCTCCGATACCCGCACCCGGACCGTGCATGAGGAAGTCGAACCACCCTCCTGCCACGCGGCGAAGCTGGCAGGGTGCTGCACCCAGAGCGCCGTGTAACCAATGAGATCATACCAGTTTGCGAGGGCAGTGTCCGCTGCGACCTTTCCGCCTGGACGGCACACCCCAACGGGACGCGCCGACTGGTAGCGGTCCGGAGTTGTCGGACCTGCGGTGGCCGCGGCGAAGCGGAGGTTGCTACAACGATGGGGAGCGCGGGCGAACGGAGGGCGGCATGACCGACGGCACGCTCAAGAAACTGGTGCAGCTGATCGGCGCGGCCGGCGATGCCGATCTGCGCCGGGCGGCTGTCCTGGTCGCGGGCGCGATCGGGTCCGCGAAGGAGAAGGAACTCGTCCAGGTTCTGCTTGACACGCTCGACGACGCCGACCCGCCGCTGCGCCTCCTCGCCCTGGAGGCCCTCGGTCAACTCGGCGCGGACGAGGCGCTGCCGAAACTGGTTGATATCGTGCGCCACGGGAGCCTCGAACTGGAGACGGCAGCGCGGGCGGCGGGGCGTCTGGGGGTACGCGGCGCCAGGGCGATGGAAAAGGTGATGGCCGACGCGACCCCGCCCGTGCGGCGCCGCATCGCCGCTGCGCTGGCCCTTGGCGGGACGCGGAGTGCTGTGCTCGCGACCGGGCACGCTCTGACTGATCCCGACCCGACCGTGGTCGAGGCGGCGGCCCGATCGCTGGCGGCCAAGATCCCCGCCCTGACCGACGCCCAGAAGCGCGCCCTTGCGGACGAGCTGATCGAGGCCATCGGGTCGAAGACGCCGCCGCTCCCCGCGCCGTCCGAGGCGGCCATGCTGCGCATTCTTTCGGCCCTCCACGACTCGCGGGCCGAGGACGTGTACTGGTCGCGGGTGGATCCAGCCCACCCGACCCCCCTGCGGGCCGCCGCGCTGCAGGCGCTGGGCACCCTGCCCCCGCCGACCAGCGACACCAGGCTGCAACGCCTGCTCGCCTGCGCGGCTGAGCGTGACTTCCAGGTGGTCGCGCCGGCCCTCATCATCCTCCGCCACGTCCCGGTGACGCGCAAGAACGTCAAGCACTGGCAGCGCCTGCTGGAGGCGCCGGACGTGGCCGCCCGGCTGTTCGCCGTCGAGCGGCTGAGTGAGCACGACAGCCCGGAGGTGGCCCAGGCGTTCTTGCCGCAGCTGCGCCATCCCGACCGGCAGCTGCGCGACCGGACCCTGACGGCGCTGCGCGGCTCCGCCACAGGCCGGCAGGCGCTGTTCGAGGAGCTGCTCGCAGCCCCGGTCCCGGACGAAACGTGGTTCCTGGCGCGGGCGCTGGGCGAGTCCGCGCGCGACCTGCCGGACACGGACCGCGACCGCCTCTTCGCACAGGCGTGCCGTTACCAGGACGAGGAGGACCGTCGGGCCGAGGCGCTGTGGTTCTTGCTGCGCGAGGCGGACGCGGAGCAGGCGCGGACGCTCATCGAGGAGAGGGCGCTGGCGCTGCGCAAGAAACGTGACTACGCGAAGGCGCTGGCCTACCTGCGGCTGCTGACACGCGATCCGGCAGCTGGCGCGCCGGTGCGCTTCGAGCAGGCGGCGGTGGGGTTGAAGCTGTCCGGCCGCGACCCGTCGGCGGTGGCGCGCAACGCGGACCCGTGTTTGGCGCAGTTCGCCCGGCTGTTGCAGGAACCGGCGTTCGACCTGCCGGGAGCGGTCGCGAAGGGAAAGTGGCTCGACGACGAGGATCTTTTCTACCTGGGCTTCCACTTCGCGGGCGAGCACCGGCAGGCGAAGGAGTTCGGCAAGGCGGTACTGGAACTGCTCATCAAGCGCTCGCCGCGCGCGAAGCTCGCGAAGGACGCAAAGCAGAAACTCAGAAGCGAGGGACTGGCGTAACACCACCAGCCCGGAGCGCCAGCGCCGGGCTGGTGGTTCGCGCGCTTAATACTCGCGGCGCACGGTGATGCCCGGCTGCGGCACCGGGTACTTGCCGTCGTTCCCGGACCGCAGCGGCGCCTGCGAATCAAGCGTCAGCCGATCCACCTCCGGCGCCATCTCGTGATCGTGGTTGAGCATCTGGTCGCGCGTCACGCGCTGGCCGGTGTGGCACGCCATCCGACCCATCGCCGTGATGAGACTCGCCTCCGCCCCGCGCCGCGCCTCGTTGTGGCGGCGGTCGTTGCGGATGGCCTCGACGAGGTGGTCCCACTCCAGCTGATACGGGTTCGCCTCGCCGCGGCCGTAAGGCGTCGGACGCCAGGTGACGTCCTCGTTGTTGTTCGGGTTGTTATTCTGGCCGCGGAGGATGCGGCAGTAGGACGGGGCGTGGCCCGCGGTCGAGATGATCGCCGAGCCGCGCGAACCGTGGGCGAAGCTGGCGAACTGCTGCCGACACCCCGGAATGTTGCGGCCCTCGAGCTGCAGCCGGCTGCCGTCGCCGAACACGTATTCGACCGAGTAGGTATCGAAGTTCTGGTCGATGGCGTCGCCGCGGAAGTGGCGCCCGCCGGACCCGCGCGCCTCGACCGGCCAGGCGTCCTTCATCCAGCAGCATTCGTCGATATTGTGGATCAGGAAGTCGCTGAACGCGCCGCCGCTGGCCCACAGGAACGAGTGGAAGCGCTGGATCTGGTACATCAGCTCACTGATCCCCTGCGGCTTTGGCGGGGAGGAGAAGAACCCGACCGGCCCGGTCTGGCGGTACGCGCGCAGCAGGAGGATGTCGCCGATGGCGCCGCCGCGGATGCGGTCGAAGAGTTGCCTGCGGGCGTCGCAGTGACGGCACATCAGGCCGACCCCGACCTTGAGGTTCGCCCGCTCCGACCGCTCGGCCAGCTCCAGCATCTTGCGCGTGCTCGGGCCGTCCACCGTGGTCGGCTTTTCCATGAAGACGTTCAGCCCGCGCTCGATCGCGTAGGTGAAGTGAACCCAGCGGAACGCTGGCGGGGTGGTGAGGATGACCACGTCGCCGCGGCGCAGCTCGTCCATCGCCCGGCGGTAGCCGTCGAACCCGACGAACCGGCGGCTCTCCGGGACGTCCATCTGCTGGGCGTGCGACCGCTGCAGCTGGCGGTAGCTGCCGTTGAGGCGGTCAGCGAACACGTCGGCCAGGGCGACGAGCTGGATTGGCCCACGATTGCGAACGCTCAGGGCATTGGCGGCGGCGCCAGTGCCGCGGCCGCCGCAGCCGACGAGGGCGACCTTGAGGGTGTTGTTCTCGCCAGCGTGGACGGCGGGGATGGCGATCCCGGCCAGGGCCGACGCGGCGACCACCTGGCCCGACGTCCGGATCAGGTCGCGGCGCGTCATTCCACTACTCTCGGGATTCTTCACGACGGCTCTCCTCCCCAATGGGGAAATACGCGGGGCCGGACGGGGCCGGCAACCCATGACGGTAAGCGACGAAACGAGGCGGACGAGTCTGCCGGACCCGCAACCGGGCCGGCGAAAGCGTGGGGACGGAGATTGCTTCCTGCGGGAGGGTGAGGGTGACCGTCCCTGAGCACATCTTCACAAAGACGGCCCGCTCGCTCAAGGACAAATCTGGTGAAAACCTGAAGCCCACGGGTGGCGGCCCGTGGGCGAAGCGACGGCGTTTCGCCCACGGGCCGCCACCCGTGACACGTGGGCTTTGGGCGGCGAAAGGATGGACAGGTCCGATTTGCCCCAGTACAATCGGATAAGGACATCCCAAATGGTCCAGCCCGCCTCATCATCCTGCCGGAGGCATACCTGTGTCCGTCAAACCTGCCTTCTTCTGCGTACCTCGTCTGCGCTCGGTCGGTGTCCTCGTTCTTGGTGCGGCCGTCGCTGTGCCGTTGGCGCGGGGGAGCGGGCCGGAACTGGAACAGCCGCCCATCAACTACTCGAAGGGCACTCCCGACAACGTCATCAGCCGCCTGCAGGCGAAGCTCGACGCCGGCAAGATGCGTCTGCAGTTCCACGAGGACCACGGCTACCTGCCGTCGGTTCTGAAGGCGCTGGACGTTCCGCTGTCGTCGCAGGTGCTGGTCTTCTCCAAGACGAGCCTGCAGCGCCACCGCATCAGCCCCAAGACGCCGCGCGCGCTCTACTTCAACGACGACGTCTACCTCGGCTTTTGCTGGCGGGGCGACGTGCTCGAGGTGTCGGCGGTCGATGCGGGCCTGGGGACGGTGTTCTACACCCTCGACCAGATCGCGGAAGGCAAGCCGCGCTTCGTGCGCCAGACGGACAGCTGCATGACGTGCCACAGTTCGTCGCTGACGCGCGGCTGCCCCGGCCACTTCGTGCGCTCCCTCTTCACCGACCGTCAAGGCCAGCCGATCCTGTCCCTCGGCAGCATCCGGGTCGATCAGAGCACGGAGTTCGCGCAGCGCTGGGGCGGGTGGTACGTTACCGGCACGAGCGGCAAGCAGAGCCACCGCGGTAACCAGATCCTGACGGGGCGTGCCAGCCGCCCGCCGGCCGAAAACCCCGACGGCGTCAACGTCACCGAGCTGCGCACGCGCTTCACCGTGGCGGATTACCCGACGCCCCACAGCGACCTGGTGGCGCTGATGGTGCTGGAGCACCAGGGGGAGATGCACAACCGCATCACGCGCGCCAGCTTCGAGACGCGGCTGGCCCTGCACCAGCAGGCGGAATTTGACCGCATCCTGAAGCGCAAGTCAGACGGGTTGTCGGACAGCACCGCGTCCCGCATCCGCAGCGGGTGCGAGCCGCTGGTGCAGTATCTGTTCTTCTCCGGGGAGGCGAAGCTGACCGACAAGATCGCCGGCACTTCCGGGTTCGCCGAGGCGTTCGCGGCGCGGGGGCCGAAGGACGGGCAGGGTCGGTCGCTGCGTCAGTTCGACCTGGAGCGGCGGTTGTTCCGCTATCCCTGCAGCTACCTGATCTACTCGGAGGCGTTCGACAAGCTGCCGGTGGAGGCGAAGGAATACGTGTACCGCCGGATCTGGGAAGTGCTGACGGAGCGGGACACATCACACGTCTTCGCGCACCTGGCGCGGGCGGACCGCGAGGCGATTCGCGACATCCTGCTCGCCACCAAGCCGGACCTGCGCGCGTACTGGGAGCGGCCGTGAGCTGGCCTTTCTCCCCCTCTCCCCTTGTGGGAGAGGGGGGAGAAAACGTCATGCCCAGTCATGTCGTCCTGTTTCGCGGGGATCAGAGTTCGTCGTAGGGCAGTTCAAAGAGCAAGCTGGCGCGGTTGACGTTGCCGGTGTCGAAGCCCTCGCGGAACCAGCGCATGCGCTGCTGCGACGTGCCGTGCGTGAAGGAGTCGGGCACGACGCGGCCGCGGCCTTTCTTCTGCAAGCGATCGTCGCCGATCTCAAACGCGGCGTTCAGCGCCGAGTCAATATCGCCCTTCTCCAGGAAGTTGAAACGCTTCTGCCCGTGGTGGGCCCACACGCCGGCCAGGAAATCGGCCTGGAGTTCGAGCCGCACGGACGCCTGGTTCGCCTGGATCTTGTCGCCGCGGCGCCGCACCTCATCGACCCGGGCCGAGTAGCCCAGCAGGCGCTGGACGTGGTGGCCGACCTCGTGGGCGATGACGTAGGCGCGGGCAAACTCGCCGGGAGCGTTGAGCTTGCGCTCCATGTCCTGGTAGAACGACAGGTCGATGTAGATCTTGCTGTCGCCCGGGCAGTAGAACGGCCCGACGGCGGAGTCGGCCATCCCGCACGCCGAGCTGACGCTGCCGCTGAACAGCACCAGGACGGGCTTCTGGTACGTCTTGCCCATGCGGCGGAACAGATCGTCCCACACCACCTCGGTATCGTGCAGGATGACCCTGGTGAACTTCGCCTGCCGCTCCTCCTCCGGGCTGGCCTTGCGCTGGACCTGCGGTTGGTTCGGATCCGGCGCCCCGCCGGCGCCGCCGAACATGTCGGCGAGCTTCTGCGGGTTGACGCCCAGCAGCAGGGCGATCACGACGACGATGATACTGCCCCCGCCGATGACCGCCGCCTTGGTGCCGAACGCCCGGCGATCCTCGACATTCGAGCTTTCTTCGCGACCTTCCCATTCCATCGCACGTCTCCCTGGTTGGGCGCAGCTGACGGTTGGCCCCGGTAGGGGATGGTGGGATTGTAGCAGCAACGGGCGTGCCCAGGTATCGTCCCCGGCTTGCCGCTGGCGGCTTCGCGTGGGGCGTTCGGCACCTGCCGCCAAGCCGCCAGCGGTGAAGCGACAGTCCGCCGCTCACGCCGTCGCTCCGGCCGGTCGGCCGGCAGCGCCAGCCTGGCCGTCGCCCGCGGGTGCGCCCTTCGGCGTGAAGGTCAACTGGCCGCGAGCGCTGTCGTAATCGACCAGGACGTTCTGGCCGTCGCGCACCTTGCCCTCGAGGATCTGTCGGCCGAGCACGTTCTCTACTTCCTTCTGGAGCGCGCGCTTGAGCGGCCGCGCCCCATACGCCGGGTCGTACCCGACGCGCACCAGGTGCTCCTTCGCCCGGTCGGTCAGCTCCAGCGTGATGTGCCGGTCCGTCAGCCGCTGCTGCAGCCGGCGCAGCTGGATCACCACGATGTCCTTGAGGTGGGCCTCGCTCAGCGCGTGGAAGACGATGATCTCGTCCACCCGGTTGAGGAACTCCGGCCGGAACTGGGCTCGCAGCTCGTCCAGGACCGTGGTCTTCATCCGGTCGTACACCTCGCCGACGAACGACCCCCTGTATTGCAGGATGCGGTGGCTGCCGACGTTGCTCGTCATGATGACGATCGTGTTCTTGAAATCGACCGTTCGCCCCTGGCCGTCGGTCAACCGGCCGTCGTCCAGGATCTGCAGCAGGACGTTGAAGACGTCATGGTGCGCCTTCTCGATTTCGTCGAACAGAATGACGCAGTACGGCCGGCGCCGGACCGCCTCGGTCAGCTGGCCGCCCTCCTCGAAGCCGACGTAGCCCGGGGGCGCTCCGATCAGCCGGGCGACCGTGTGTTTCTCCTGGTACTCCGACATGTCGATGCGGACCATCGCCCGCTCGTCGTCGAACAGGAACTCGGCTAGCGCCCGGGCCAGTTCCGTCTTGCCGACCCCGGTCGGACCAAGGAAAATGAACGACCCGATCGGCCGGTTCGGATCCTTCAGCCCGCTGCGGGCGCGGATGACCGCCTCGGCGACCGCCTCGACCGCCTCATCCTGGCCGATGACGCGCCTGTGCAGCTCCTCGCCCAGGTGGAGCAACTTTTGCACCTCCCCCTCGAGGAGCTTCGAGACGGGAATGTGCGTCCACCGACTAACAACCTCGGCAATATCCTGTTCGTCTACCTCCTCCTTGATGAGCGGGTTGGCACTCTTCGTGCCGCCGAGCAGCTCCTCCTCGGCCTTGAGGCGGCGCTCCAGCTCGTGCAGCGTGCCGTAGCGCAGCTCGGCGGCCCGGTTCAGGTCGTACTGGCGCTCCGCCTGCTCGATCTGGATCTTCGTCTGCTCGATCTGCTCGCGCAGCTCGCGCAACTGCTGCACCTTCTGCTTCTCCGCCTGCCACTGGGCGCGCAGCGCGTCCGCCTGGGACTTCAGGTCGGCGAGTTCCTTCTCCAGCTTTTCCAGCCGCTCGCGCGACGCCGGATCCTTCTCCTTCTTGAGCGCCTCGCGCTCGATCTCCAGCTGCATGACGCGCCGCGACACCTCGTCGAGTTCCGTCGGCATCGAGTCGATCTCGGTGCGCAGCTTGGCCGCCGCCTCGTCCACGAGGTCGATCGCCTTGTCCGGCAGGAAGCGGTCGGTGATGTAGCGATTCGACAGCACGGCCGCCGCCACCAGGGCCGAGTCAGTGATGCGCACCCCGTGGTGGACCTCGTAGCGCTCCTTCAGCCCGCGCAGGATCGAGATGGTGTCCTCGACCGACGGCTGATCGACCAGCACCGGCTGGAAGCGGCGCTCCAGGGCGGCGTCCTTCTCGATGTGCTTGCGGTACTCGTCGAGGGTGGTGGCGCCGATGCAGTGCAGCTCGCCGCGGGCCAGCATCGGCTTGAGCAGGTTGCCGGCGTCCATCGCGCCTTCGGCCTTGCCGGCGCCGACGACGGTGTGCAACTCGTCGATGAAGAGGATGATCTGCCCCTCGGCCCCCTGCACCTCCTTGAGGACGGCCTTGAGGCGCTCCTCGAACTCCCCCCGGTACTTGGCTCCGGCGATCAGCGCGCCCATGTCCAGGGCGACGACACGCTTGTTCTTGAGCCCCTCCGGCACGTCGCCGCGAACGATGCGCGTGGCGAGCCCCTCGACGATGGCCGTCTTGCCGACGCCTGGCTCGCCGATGAGGACCGGGTTGTTCTTGGTGCGGCGGCTGAGAACCTGGACGATGCGCCGGATCTCCTCGTCCCGGCCGATGACCGGGTCGAGCTTGCCCTGCTGGGCGAGCTGGGTCAGGTCGCGGCCGTACTTCTCCAGCGCCTCATACGTTGCCTCCGGGTTCTGGGTCGTGACGCGCTGGCGCCCGCGCACGTCCTGCAGGGCGCGCATCAGCCGCTCGCGCGTCAGACCGAACTCCTTGAGGATGCGGCCGGTAGCGCCGGTGTCGTCGAGCAGCGCCAGCAGCAGGTGCTCGACGGAAACGTAGTCGTCCTTGAGCCCCTTCGCCTCGTCGGCAGCGCGGTCCAGCAGGCGCGTCAGCCGGCTGGCAACGCGGATGTCGTCAGCGGTTCCGCCGGTCACCTGAGGCAGTTTCTCCAGCTCACGCTGGAGGCGTACCTTGACCGCCTCGACGGCAACCTCTGCCTTGCTGAGCAGGGCGGCGGCCAGCCCGCGCTCCTGATCGAGGAGGGCGAGGAGCAGATGCTCGACGTCCATTTGCTGGTTGTGGAAGCGGGCCGCCAGCCGGTGTGCCGACTGGAGAGCCTCCTGAGAGCGTTCGGTCAACTGGTTCATGTCCATGTGCGTGTCTCCTGTACGAGCCCCATTGCTCGTCCGACGTGGGACGGTCAGCGTCCGCGGCCAGGTCGCGTCACGGTGGCGGGTACGGATTCCCGGCCGGTGGGTGGCATGCAAGTTGGATGCAGGGGCACGGTTGTGTTCTCTCCCGGTTAGAGTGGTGCAACCGGCATTCCGATTCAAGAGATTCGCGACCGCTCGCTTGCCGACCTGGGAGGTGGGGCAGGCATCCCTGCCCGCCAAAAAACGGCAGGCAGGAACGTCTGCCCCACCTCCCAGGTCGGCCGTCGCGGACCCGGCGGGCGCCGGACCCGTGGTTTTCTGGGGTTTGACCGCGCGCCACGCCCTTGTTACAGTACGAGCATGAAGAAAGGCGTGCCCGTTTCGCCGGGGGTGGCCGTTGCCCGCGCGTATTGCGTGGACGAGGTGCTCGCCCGCCGCGAGCCGCATTACCTGGACGTCGCCGCTCTGTCCGACGAGATCAGCCGGTTCGACTGCGCCTGCGCCGCCGCGGCCCAGGAACTCGACGCCATCGTGTCCCGGGTGCGCGACCAGGTCGGCGAAGAGGAGGCCGCCATCTTCCAGGCCCACCGCCTGCTCCTCCGCGACCCGGCCCTGATCACCAAGGTCAAGTCCACCATCCTCGACCGTCACGTCGATGCCCGGACCGCCCTGCACGAGGTTCTGGACGAATACCTGACGCTGTTCGGTCAGATTCAGGACGAGTACCTGAAGGAGCGCATGGCCGATCTGCGCGACGTGATCGGCCGCGTGCTCGCCCAGCTCGCCCTGCAGGAGGGGCGGCACATCATCGAGCCGGATGAGCCGGTCGTCATCGTCGCCCCGGAGATCCTCCCGTCGCAGGCGCTGACGTTCGAGCGGCTCAAGGTGGCGGGCATCGTCACCGAAACCGGCGGGACGACCGGCCACGCGGCCATCCTCGCCCGGTCGCTCGGCATCCCGGCCGTGTCCGGGTTGCGCGGCATCCTCCGGGAGGTCCAGACCGGCGACCTGGTCGCCCTCGACGGGCGCGAGGGCCACGTCTACCTGCGTCCGGGCGCCGAGGTCGAGTCGGCGTATCGCAAGCTGCAACGCGAGTACGTCGATCTGCGCGACCGGCTGATCGAGAATCGGGACCAGGAGCCGGTGTCGGCCGACGGCGTGCGCGTCGAGTTGCTCGCCAACGTGAACGGTCCGCCGGACGCCATCATGGCCGCGCGCGCCGGGGCCGGTGGGGTCGGGTTGTACCGGACCGAGTACCTGTTCCTGACTCACCCGACGGTGCCGACAGAGGAGGAGCAGTTGGCCGCCTACCGGGCGGTGATCGAGGCGGCCCCGAACCGAATCGTTACGATCCGTACCCTCGATCTGGGCGGGGACAAGAACGTGCCGTACCTGGGCCACGTCCGGGAGGCCAACCCGTTCATGGGGTGGCGCAGCATCCGGCTCAGCTCCGACTACCCGGAGTTCTTCCAGACGCAGATGCGCGCCATTCTCCGGGCCGGTCTGCACGGCAAGGTCAGCCTGCTGTTCCCGATGGTCAGCACCCTGGAGGAGGTCCAGCGCCTGAAGCGGACCGTCAAGCGGACCAAGGCGCAGCTGCGGCGGGAGGGGGTGGCGTTCGGCGACGACGTCGCGCTCGGCGTCATGCTGGAAGTACCGGCCGCGGCCCTGTGCATCGAGCCCATCCTGCACGAGGTCGATTTCGTCAGCATCGGGTCCAACGACCTGATCCAGTACCTGATGGCGGCCGACCGCGACAACCCGAAGGTCGCCCACCTGTGCGAGCCGTTTAACCCGGCGGTGATGAAACTGCTGGCCCAGGTCATCCAGGCCTGCACCGACTGCGGCAAGCCGGTGACGCTTTGCGGTGAGATGGCGGGCCAACCGCGCTGCTTCCTGCCGCTGTTCGGCATGGGGCTCCGGCGGCTGAGCATGAGCCCGGCGTTCGTCCCCTCGATCAAGGAACTGATCCGCCGCACCGATTCCGCCGAGGCCCGGAACATCGCTCAGCGCGTGTTGCGGATGCGCACCGTCGGCGAGGTCCGCGCCTTCCTCAGCCGCAAATCGCGCGAAATCTGCCCATCCGTCGCCTTCCTCGATCTGAGCAAGTAACAGGCGCCGCCTCGACCAGCCCGGAGCGCCAGCGCCGGGCGCTTGTCGATCCGGCCCCAGCCGTACCTGCTCGCCCCACCTCACTTCAAGGATTCGGGCGGGGCCGCCGATAACTGGTATCGTTCCGCATCGCGGCACCCGGCTGACTGAGGCCGGCACGAGCGCTCGCAGCCTGCCCAAATTCCGTGACGGGCACGAAGAACATTCTTGAACTTACACTTAGGTCCGATATACTTGCTATCTCCACCCGGTCGGGTGGGGTGTTTCCACGTTGTGAGGGGAGTGTGTTATGCCAAGCAGCGTAGTGGCGGAGTTGGATTTTATCGAAGAGTTGCGGTTGCGGCGCTGGGCTCGTGAACACTACGTACCCCGCGAGGACCGCAAGCCCACCTGGCACCCGGTCGTGCATGAAGAGATGGACAAGAAGGATCTGGAGCTGAACGCTACCGAGGCCATCCCCGCTTACGCCTACCGCTGAAAATCCCCGTCCCACCGACCATCTGAGGCCGCGATGCCCCCTTGTACATCGCGGCCTCGCGTTTTGCGCCCCCCACTCCTGCCGGTTTCACCATCGCTACCACTTGCGCCCGCCAACCGACCTTGCCCTTGCTGCTAACCTTGCCCCGGGGGTCGTCCCGCTGGAGAGCGGATCGGGTAACGCCGATCCCTTGTCGTGGAGGGCACACTTATGGGATTCTTCTCAGGTCGCGTCACCTGCACCCGCTTCGCCGTTGCTGGCCGTCCCCCCCGTTCCTTCGGCCCCGAGGTGCTGGAGCAGCTAACCACCCACGCCGTCGGCAAGCAACGCATCGCCACTGCGGACGGGTCGCAGGCCGGGTGGATCGCGGGCGACCACATCCTCGACACGCGCTTCGACCTGGCGAAGAACGTCGTCAACGATACCCTGCACTTCGCTCTGCGGGTCGATGCGCAGAAGGTGCCGGGCGACCTGCTGCGCGCCTACACCCAGGTGGAACTGGAGGCGCTGGCGGCCGGCAACCCGAGCGGCCACCCCAGCGCCCGCCAGCGCCGCGAGGCGCGCGAAATGGCGAAGGCGAAGATCGAGGCCGAGTCGGCCGACGGTCGCTACCTGCGCCGCAAGGCGTACCCGCTGCTGTGGGACGCGCGCTCCAACGAGTTGCTCGTCGGCACGAACTCGGTCACGATCCTGGATCGGCTGCATCCGCTGTTCGAGCAGACGTTCGGCCGCGGGTTCGAGCTGCACGGGGCTGGGCGGCAGGCGTTCGCGCAGGCCGAGGGCCGCGACCAGACGCGCGGGGTGGACGACGCAAAGCCGGCGCTGTTCATCCCCGGGGCGGCGGTGTCGGAGGTCGCGTGGCTGCCCGACGAGGCGAACCGGGACTTCCTGGGCAACGAGTTCCTGCTGTGGCTGTGGTTCGTGCTCGACAGCGAGTCGGACGCGCTGGAACTGGCGGACAAGTCCGAGGTGACGGCGATGTTCGCGCGGACGCTGACGCTGGAGTGCCCGCGCGGCCAGACCGGCAAGGAGAGCATCGCCAGCGACGGCCCGACCCGGCTGCCCGAGGCGCGCCGCGCCATCCAGGCCGGCAAGCTGCCACGGCGCGCTGGCCTGACGCTGGTGCGGCACGACCAGCAGTACGAGGTGACGTTACAGGCCGAAACGCTCGGCATCAGCGGGGCGAAGCTCCCGCCGCCGGAAGGAGAGGACGAACGCGCCCGCCATAATGAGCGCGTCGATCAGCTGCGCCACCTGCTGGAGACGCTCGATCTGCTCTACGACGCCTTCGGCCACCGGCGCTGCGGCCCGGACTGGCCGAAGGAGCTGGCGCGCATCCAGAAGTGGCTACAGCGCGAGGAGCGCGGCCGCCTGTCGGCGATCGGGTAGCGCGCTTGTTTACGTTTCGCGCTCGCGTCGCGCGGGAACGGCAGCAAGTCCCTCGCGGCGCGGCGCGAGCGCGAAACGTAAACGGGGGCGGAATGTTACTTGTCGCGCTGGGCGGTGCCGAGGGCGGCCTGGGCGGCGGCCAGGCGGGCGATTGGTACGCGGAACGGCGAGCAGCTCACGTAGTCCATGCCGGCGTGGTGGCAGAACACCACGCTGTCCGGGTCGCCGCCGTGCTCGCCGCAAATACCCACCTTCAGGTGCTGGCCGTGCTTCGCCTGGCGGCCCTCGCGGCCCTTTCTGATGCCGATCTCGATCAGCTGCCCGACGCCGCCGACGTCGATCGACTGGAACGGGTCGATCGACAGGATCTTCTCCTTCAGGTAGGTCGGCATGAACCCGCGGATGTCGTCGCGGCTGAAGCCGAACGTCATCTGCGTCAGGTCGTTCGTGCCGAAGCTGAAGAACTCGGCCTCCGTGGCGATCTGGTCGGCGGTCAGGGCAGCCCGCGGTAGCTCGATCATGGTGCCGATCTGATACTCGACCTGCACACCGGCCTTCTTCATGCACTCCTCGGCGACCGCGATCGCCCGCTTCTTCAAGAAGATCAACTCTTCCACGACGCCGACCAGCGGGATCATGATCTCGGGCAAAACGCTCTTGCCCTTCTTCTTGACCTCGATGGCGGCCTCGATGATGGCCCGCACCTGCATGTCGCCGATCTCCGGGTAAACGATCGGCAGCCGGCAGCCGCGGAATCCCATCATCGGATTCATCTCGTGCAGCTCGTCCACACGCTCGAAGACCTTCGCGACCGACACGCCGAGCTGCCGGGCGACGGCCTCGGCGCCGGCGCGGTTGTCCTTCTGCGGGAGGAACTCGTGCAGCGGCGGGTCGAGCAGCCGGATCGTCACCGGCAGCCCGTCCATCGCCTCGAAGATGCCGACGAAGTCGGCCTTCTGGTACGGCCCGACCTTGGCCAGGGCCTTCTCGCGATCCTCCGTGGTGGTCGAGAGGATCATCTCGCGGACGGCCGCGATGCGGTCCTCGCCGAAGAACATGTGCTCGGTCCGGCACAGCCCGATGCCCTCGGCGCCGAACTCGCGGGCCTTCTGGGCGTCGGCCGGGGTGTCGGCGTTGGTGCGGACCTTCAGCTTGCGGCTCCTGTCAGCCCACCGCATGAGGGTGGCGAAGTCGCCGCTCATGGTCGGGGCGATCGTCTCCACCTTGCCGATCATCACGTCGCCGGTGGTGCCGTTGATCGTCAGGAAATCGCCGGCCTTGACCGTCTGCCCGGCGAGCGTGACCGTCTGATTCTTCTCGTCGATCTTGACGGCCTCGCAGCCGACGACGCACGGCTTGCCCCAACCGCGGGCGACGACCGCCGCGTGACTGGCCTTGCCGCCGGTGCTGGTGAGGATGCCCCGGGCCAGGTGCATGCCGGCCACGTCCTCGGGGGACGTTTCCTTGCGGACCAGCAGGATCGCCTCGCCCGGGTGCTTCTCGGCGTGGGCGACGGCGGCCTCGGCGGAGAGCACTACCTTGCCGGAGGCGCCGCCGGGGCTGGCGGCGATGCCCTGGGCGACCGGCTTGATCTTCGACTTCGGGTCGAGCTGCGGCTGGAGCAGATGGTTGAGGCTTTCCGGGTTGACGCGCTTGACGGCGGTTGTTTCGTCGATCAACCCTTCCTTCACCATCTCGACGGCGATGCGCACGGCCGCCGTCCCGGTCCGCTTGCCGGTCCGGGTCTGGAGCATGTACAGGGTGCCCTCCTGCACCGTGAACTCGATGTCCTGCATCTCCTTGTAGTGCTTCTCCAGCTTCCCGCGGATATCGACGAGCTGCTTGTAGACGACCGGCATCTCCTTTTCGAGCTGGTCGATGTGCGCGGGGGTGCGGATACCGGCGACGACGTCCTCGCCCTGGGCGTTGATCAGGTAGTCGCCGTAGAACACGTTCGCGCCGGTGTTCGGATCGCGGGTAAACGCGACTCCGGTGCCGGATGTGCCGCCCATGTTCCCGAACACCATCGCCTGGACGTTGACGGCGGTGCCCTTCAACCCGGTGATGCGTTCGATGCGGCGGTACTCGACCGCCTTGTTGCCGTTCCACGAATTGAACACGGCGTTGATGGCGAGGTAGAGCTGCTTCCGGGGATCTTGCGGGAAGTCATCCTTGACGTGCTTCTTGTAGACCGCCTTGTACCGCTTCACCAGTTCCTTCAGGTTGTCAGCGGTCAGGTCGGTGTCGAGCTTGACGCCCTTCTCCTGCTTGAGCGTGTGGATCTCGTGCTCGAACTCCTCGTGTTCGCACCCCATCGCGGTGCTGCCGAACATGTCGATCAGCCGGCGGTAGCTGTCGTAGGCAAACCGGGGGTTGCCGGTCTTGCGGGCGAGACCCTCGGCGCTGGCGTCGGTCAGCCCGAGGTTGAGGATGGTGTTCATCATCCCGGGCATCGACAGGGCGGCCCCGGACCGGACGCTCACCAGCAGCGGATCGACCGGATCGCCGAATTTCTTGCCGAAGGTGCTCTCGACCTTCTTGAGCGCCTCGTCGATCTGCGGGATGGCGGCCTCGGGAATCTTCTTGCCGTGGTCGTAGTAGGCGGCGCAGACCTCGGTGGTGATGGTGAACCCCGGCGGGACGGGGATGCCGATCTTGCACATCTCGGCGAGGTTGGCGCCCTTGCCGCCGAGGAGATCCTTCATCTTGCCGTCGCCGTCGGCCGTGCTGCCGCCGAAGAAGTAAACGAACCTGGACATGGTAATCTCTTCCTGTGTGGATGCGTTCGGTCGCCGCGGCGTGGCTACGCCTCCGTGCCGGTTCGCGCGGTTCCTGGAAGTGTACGAAAAGGAGGGGCCAGGGGTCAGGGGCTAAGTGTCGCCGGACCAGACCCCATGACACTGACGAGTCGAAAGCGTAAGCGCCGGCAGCCTGAACAAAGCCGGCGCTTACGCTTTCGGCTCGTCGCGTTTGCTCCGGTAGCGCTTACCAGTCCGGAGCGTCAGTGACGGGCGCCACAAGGCGCCCGTCACTGACGCTCCGGACTGGTAGGGCGCCGGGCGTGCGCCAGCCCGGTGCGGGCGAGGCGCTCCAGTGGCGATCCGGCCGGCGCGTCGGTCAGGGCGGCCGTGAAGAACCCCGCGGCGTCGTCTGGTCGGTTGAGGTACGTCAGGTAACGGTGACCGAGGACGTAGGCCAGCGGTCCGCGCACCTTTGGCTGGAGGTTCGCGGCCAGTGCCTTCCAGCCCAGCGGGTTCGCCGGCCCGCCGCCGCGCAGCGTCACGAACAGCGGCGGCCCGAGCTTCCACAACTCCGCCGTGCTGAACCGGGCGACGTCGTCGGTGAGCTGCCACAGGATCCCCTCCTGCTCGGCCGTCAGCGGCCCCTTGAACGCCTTCTCGCGCAGCACCGCCACCCCGAGTAGCTGGAGCGGGCCGCGGGCCAGCTCGGCATACGGGATGGTCTGCAGCCCGATCCGGCGGGCGTACGCGCGCCCCCGGCCGTCCCGCCACAGCCCACGGATCAGGTCGGGCGACGGGCGGAGGCCCACCTGCCCCATCAGGGCTGTCTGGGCATTGGGTCCGACCACGCGCTGCGCCCCATCGATGAAGGCGTTCGCCTCCGCGTCGGTCATGTCACCGGCCAGGGAGCCGAGGATGGTCGCGTACAGGGTCGGCAACGCGGTTTCCAGCCCGGGCAGGTGGTCCTTCGGCCCGCCCTTGTCGCCCGGGTCGCCCTCCCCCACGAGGCGGCGCCAGTTCCGGTAAATGCCCTTCCGCCAGGCGTCCTCGGCGCCCTTCCGGTCTCCCTTCGCCTCGCGCACGAACCCGCGGACCAGCCACGCCTCCGCGTACCAGCGGTAACCCCGCGCATCGACGCACGGCGGGAGGGCGGCGAAGTAGGCGTCGAGACAGCGCTCGGCCTCATCCAGCCGGCCGAGCACCGCGAGGGTACGGGCGCGCTCGATCTGCAACTCCCGCCGGGACGGCTGCAAGGTCCGGGTTTCCGGCGGCAGCGTGGCGAGGAACTCCAGCGCGCGGCGCGGGTCACGCTGGCGCAGTAGCCAGCAGTAGTGTTCCGCCAGCGCGAAGTACGTCCACGCGAAGCGCGGATGGATGCGGAAGATTTCCTCGGCCTGCCGCATCGCCCGGTCGCTCTGGCCGGCGACGTTGTACGCGAGGAACAGATCCCAGCGGGCCATGTACCGAGCCAGCTCGGGAGCCTCGAACAGGTCGCTGATCTTGACGGCCAGCTCCAGCGCGCTGACGCGCCCGGGATCGACGCGGAACGGGTTCAGCCCGCGCGCCGGGCGGCAGGCCAGGCGGATCTCCTCGCGCAGGTATTCCGGCACGAGCAGGGCCAGCTTCTCGAACTCGTACCCCGGGGCGATCAGGTGGTACAGCTCGTCGGCCCGGTCGTACTTCTCCTGGCGCAGGCACAGCAACCAGAGGCGGCACTGGGCGAGCAGTGCCCAGTGCCCTTCCTCTCTGTCGCCGCGGGCGGCGGCCACCTCCTCCAGCAACTCGCCCGCCTTGCGGTCGTCGTTGGCGCGGAGCAGGCACAGTGACTCCTTGTAGCGGGCCTCCAGCCGGTAGCGCGGCTCGCGCGCCGACTGGGCGACCTTGCGGTACTCGACCTGGGCCTCGCCGAGGCGGTCCTGGGCGTACAGGTGATCGCCCAGGTCGAGCGGGCCGGCGCCCGGGGCCACTGCCTGCTCCCACGCCCACAGCCGGGCGACACGCACCCCGGCGGGCCAGTGCAGCCCGAACACGCCCGGCTCACCAGCGCTGAGCAGGAAGGCGTCCTGGAACCGGACCGGCGTCCGCTTGCCGACCTGAAACGTCAGCTGGCTACCCTCGCGCTCGGCCCGCAGGTAGAGCGGGCCGGCCTCCAGGTCCGACGCCTTGAACTGCTGCTCGCGCAGCCGGTCGGAGCCGTGCCGGATCTGGAGGCTGACCAGGCCGCCGGCCTGGCGGGCTTTGCCGAAGGTCGGCAGCGGAGCGGGCTTTTTCGCATCGGGGTCGGATGGCAGCGGCAGGGTGCGCAGCCCGAAGTAATACCCTCTCTCCTTCGCCGAGGCCGCGTTTAGCAGCAGGCTTAGCTCGGTGGCGTCCTCCCAGGAGGGCGAAGCGAAGAGCGCCTCCAGCTGGACGTTGCCGCGACAGGCGACCTGAGTAAGGATGACCGGGCTTTTGCCGGCTTCCCCGCCGCGCACCAGCGCCTTGCCGACGACCTGCGGCGCGGGTGCGGTGAACACCTCCGCGGGCGAGCCGAGTCCTCCGGACGGCGCGCGTGGGTCCAGGTCGAACGCGAGCTGCGGCTTGCGGGCGCGCAGCTGGAACTCGTTGCGGAGGGTGCTGCCGAGGGCGCCGCCGCGCGCGGCCAGGGCGGTGAGGGCGGCCTCGATGCGTTTCACCTCGCCCGGGTTGACGCGCTGTCGCCACGAGTCACGGAGCAGCTCGGCGACGCGCTCGTCCAGCCGCGGCAGCGCGGCCGCCTCGGTGGCGTCGAGGCGGTCGAGTTCCGCGCGCAGCGTGTCTAGCTCCTTCTGCTGGGCCAGCAGCGCCTCGGCCCGGGCGAGGGCCGCGGCCGACCGTTCCGGAGGGGCGAGGCGCGCCTCGAAGTCCCGCTTGAGAGCGTTCACCTCGTCGGTGGTCCGCCTGGCGAGCAGCAGGCTGACCGTCAGGACCGTCGCGCCCGCCGCGAGGATCCCCGCGAGGAGGGCCACGGCGACGGCCGGCCGGCGGCGCACCTTGCGCCACACCCGCGCCGTCAGCCGTTCGCGCCGGGCCAGGATCGCCTCGCCGGCGCCGAAGCGGTCCAGATCCTCGGCCAGCGCCGCGGGCGAGAGGTAGCGGTCCCTCGGAGCCTTCGCCATTGCCTTGAGGCAGATCGTCTCCAGATCGCGGTGGAGGCGTGGCGCGAGCTTGCGCGGCGGGGGCGGCTCCTCGGACTGGACCCTGTGCAGGATCTCGCCGACCCCGCCCGCGAACGGCAGCCGCCCGGTGAGCAGCTCGTACAGGACGACGCCGAGGGCGTACACGTCCGCCGCAGGCCCGACCTCGTGGGTCCGCCCGGCCGCTTGCTCGGGCGCCATGTACGCGGGTGTGCCGAGGATCTGCCCGCTCTGGGTCATCTCCGCGGCCTGCTCGGCCAGCTCCTTGGCGAGGCCGAAGTCGGTCAGCACCGGCTGGCCGGTGTCTCCATCGACGATGACGTTGGCCGGCTTGATGTCGCGGTGAATGACGCCGTGTTCGTGGGCGTAGCCCACGGCGCGGGCGAGGGCGGCGACCACCTCGGCCGCCTGCCGGGCCGTCGGGCGCACCCGGGCCGTCCACGCCTTGAGCGTCTCCCCGCGGATGAAGCGCATCGCGAGGTACGGGCGGCCGTCGTGTTCGCCGACCTCGTAGATGGGGCAGATGTGGGGGTGGTGGAGGCGGGCGGCGCTGCGCGCCTCGCGCAGGAAGCGCTCCCGATCGGCGTCCCCGGCCAGCTGGTGCGACAGCGGCATCTTCAGGGCGACGAGCCGGTTCAGCGGGCGGTGGCGGGCCTTGAGGACGACGCCCATCCCCCCGCGCCCGATCACCTCGAGGATCTCGTAGTCGGGCAGGGAGGGCAGGCTATCCGCATCGTCGGCTGGACGCTGCGGCGCTGCGTCGTTGGTGGAGCCGCTTGGATGGGCGATGGTCGAGGCGAGGTCGGCGGTCCCGGAGCCGGGTTTCAGGGGCGGGGTCGGGTGAGGCTCGGGCGGACCGCCGAGGGGCGCCAGTTCCTCCCCGTACTGGGGGAACCGGGCCAGGTACTCCTCAACCCCCAGGCGTGGCTCGTCGCGCCGCCGTCGCTCGTACTCCGCCCGGACCAGGGTCAGCACGGCGTTTCGGTCCGCTCGCAGCTCCGGGCACCACTCCAGGTAGGTTTCGACCCGGACAGGCTCGCCGGCCTTGAGGCGGTATTCGAGGTCAATGAGGGTCAGCTCGATGAGCAGGGCGTGGGCGACCTGCCCTGGCGGGGCGAAGGCACGCAGGTCGGGCCGCGGGCCACGCTGCCACGCGTCCTCGAACCGGCGGACGGCCGCCTCCAGCCGGTCCAGGCTCCCGGTGGCGAGGCCGCTCAGGTGTTCGTTCGCCGCACCCATGTGCCGATATCTCCCGACGGCGTTCTCTGTCCACGCGGGCTGCCCCCGGGCCGCAGCTACCCGTGGGGATGTGGCCGGCCACATTATCGCCCACCGCCGAGGAAACCGCAAGCGCCCCGTCGCTTGCGAACGGCTGGCAAAGCCGCACGCGGAAATCCTGGCTTGACGGCGCCGAACCGCTGCGCCAGATTGAAAGGTGACCAGGCATCATCCCACCTGTCAGGAGGCCAACCGCCCATGCCGCCCTTGTTCGAGCTGCAAGGCCACCGCGGCGCGCGGGGTCTGCGCCCGGAGAATACCCTCCCCGCCTTCGAGGCCGCCTTCGACGTCGGCGTGACGACGGTCGAGACGGATCTGCACCTGACCGCCGACGGCGTCCCGGTCGTCTTCCACGACCACGCGGTCAGCGAGGTGCTGTGCCGGCTGGTGGTCAAGGGGACCGGGCCGGCCCCCGCCGCGCGCCCGCTCGTCGCCACGCTGACCGTCGCCGAGCTGCGCGGTTACCGGGCCGACGGGAACCCGTCGATGCAGCGCTTCCCCACCCAGGACGCGGCCGTGACCCCGCTGGCGCAGGTCTTCGCCCTGGAGCGCGGGCTCGATCCGCACGCTCCGCCAACCCTGGATGAGCTGTTCGCGTTCGCGGCGGCCTACGCTGGCGAGCCGGGCGAGACCGCCGGGAAGACCGCCTGGCAGCGTGAGCGGGCCGGCCGCGTCTGCTTCGACCTGGAACTGAAGCGCGTCCCGTTCCGCCCCGAGCGGATGGGCGATCGGTTCAGCGGGGACACGGCCGGACCGCTGGAGGAGCGCGTCCTCGACGCGGTGCGGCGGGCTGGGCTGGTGGGAAGGACGACGGTCCGCAGCTTCGATCACCGCAGCGTGCTGCAGCTGAAACGGCTGGAGCCGGCCCTGCGGACGGCGGTCCTCGTTGCCGGGACGGCGCCGGTCGATCCGGCCGGGTTGGTTCGCGCCGCCGGCGCCGACCTGTACTGTCCGGACGTCGAGTTCCTCGACCGCGAGCAGCTTCGGCGCGTGCAGGAGGCCGGCGTCCGCGCCATCCCGTGGACCGTCAACGACCCGGCCGACTGGGAGCGCCTGCTCGACTGGGGCGTGGACGGCATCACCACCGACTACCCCGACCGGCTGGCCGCCCTGCTCCGCCGTTGCGGGGTGGCGTTCTGATGCTGCGCGCACCCCATCACCTCGACCGTTCGCCCCGCCGCACGCGCCTTGCCCGCCGAGCCGCCGACGCCATATAATCCGTTCTTCGCGATTGGGAGGGATGCGCAATGACCGCCGCCACGACGACTCCGGTGACATACGGCTCAACCGCCGCCATCGCCCGGTTCTCGGTCGCCCGCTACCAGCGGATGATCGAGTGCGGCATCCTCACGCCCGACGACAAGGTCGAGCTGCTCGAAAACTACGTGGTACTCAAATTGCCCCGCAACCCCCTTCACGACAGCACGATCCAGCGGATGCTCCGCCCGCTGCTGCGACCGTTACCGACCGGCTGGGATCTGCGAATCCAGTCGGCCGTCGCGCTGGCCGACAGCCAACCCGAGCCTGATTTTGCCTTCGTGCGCGGGTCGGCGGACGACTATGAGAACCGCCACCCCGGCCCCGCAGACGTTGCTGTTGTGATCGAGATGGCCGACTCGTCCTTGCTCCGCGACCAGCGCGACAAGACGCGCATCTACGCCCGCGGCGGGCTCCCCTGTTACTGGATCATCAACCTCGTCGATCGCCGCATCGAGGTCTGCACCCAGCCGTCCAGCTTGACCGCCGTCCCGAGCTACCAGTCGTTCCAGACGTACCAGCCTGGCGACCACATCCCGCTTATCCTCGACGGCACGCAGGTCGCGACTCTCCCCGTCTCCGACCTGCTGCCGATCTGACCCGCGCTATCCGCCGGCTCGTTGCCGCCCGTGGCCTTCTCGCCCTCACCGCAGGAGCGTACATCATGAGGCTTGCGATTCACGCCCTTGCCGCCGCCGTTTTCCTCCTCCTCCCAGGCGTGACCGTCCCGGGGGAGAAGAAGGCCAGCGCCGTTGACTGGCCGGCGCTGACGCAGCACCCCTACGCGAAGCTGCCCGTCCCCGACCTCGGACTGCGGCCCCTCCTGCGGACGGCCGACGGGAAGACGGTCGCCACGCAGGACGGCTGGGCCAGGGAGCGCGACCGGCTCCGCGCCGCCTGGATGGAACGGCTCGGGAAGCCGCCGGCCGCACCGAAGGAACTCGACGTCCGCGCGGAGAAGACCGAGCGGCTCGACGGATACACGCGCCGGCAGGTGAGTTTCCACAGCGCCGGCGGCGACCGCGTCCTCGCCTGGCTGCTGGTGCCGGACGGCATCCGGGCGGGGGAGAAGCGTCCGGCCGTCGTCGTCTTCCACCAGACAACGAAGGACACGCTGAACGAGCCGGTCGGGCTGGGCAAGAACCCGTCGCTGGCGCTCGGCGTGCATCTGGTGAAGCGCGGGTACGTCGTACTCTGCCCGCAGTGCTACATCATGAAGGCCGGCGGGCCGCGAGCCCAGGCCGAGGTCATTGCGAAGACGTGGCCCGAGTGGACGGGGCTGGGGAAGATGACGTTCGACGCTTCGCGCTGTGTCGATTTCCTCGAGACCCTCGGGTTTGTGGACGCGGCCCGTATCGGTTGCATCGGCCATTCGCTGGGAGCGAAGGAGGTGCTGTTCGCGATGGCGTTCGAGCCGCGCTACGCCGCCGGGGTGTTCAACGAGGGCGGAGTCGGGCTGCGCATGAGCAACTGGACCGATCCGTGGTATCTGACGAATCGGATGAAGCAGCACATCCCGGTGCTGGAGAACCACCAGGTGCTGGCGCTCGCGGCTCCGCGGCCGCTGCTCATCGTCGGCGGCGACAGCGCCGACGGCGACACGAGCTGGGCCTTCGTCCACGCCGCGCTGCCGGTGTATCGGCTGCTGGGGGCGGGCGAGCGGGTGGGGCTGCACAACCACCACGGCAGGCACACGTTCCCGCGTGAGGCGCGGCGGCTGGCGTACCGCTGGCTCGACCACTGGCTGCGGTTTGCGCCCGTCAAGGACGAGGTGGGGGAATGAGGAGAAGGAACGAGGGGAGGGATTGGTGAAGGGAAAGGCCCGGCGCCGAGGCAGGAGTTGGTCCTCCGCACGACGGCGCCGGGCGGTCTTGCGCCGTCACTTGCTGAGGGCGGGCGCGCCCGTACCGGGTACGTCCTTGTCCTTGCCCTGCAGCAACTCCTGACGAAAGATGGGGACTTCACGCGGAGCCTCGATCCCCAGGCGGATCTTGCCCCGGTCGATATCAACGACTGTGATGCAGATGTTCTCGTTGATATAGATCTTCTCACCAAGTTTCCGGCTCAGAACCAGCATCGTTCGCTACCCTCCTTCAAGCGCGGCCGCAATTGGTGTGCTATCGAATTCTACGCCACGGATCCCGGAGACAAGGTAAAGTCCCCCCTGTTTTTCTGCCTTCCGCATGGGGTGTCCGTGCGCACCTTCGCTACCACAGGAATCCCGGGCAGGGAAGGACGGCAGTGCATCGACGGAATCACCTGCCCGGGCGCGGCGGGCGGGTGTGGAGGTGGTGCGCAGCGCTCGCCAGTGCAGGGAGAGATTAAGACGGTCTGACTACTCCGCCATTCAGCCCCCGTCAAGAGCGGCGGCGAAGGCCGGCGGCTCCGGAGCCGTCAACCCGTCAAGGTTTCCAGAGAAATCGTTGACGGTGGGGCGCCGGGGGCAGTACCATAGGCAGTAATCTGCTCACGAGCGGCAGAAGAAGGGCGGCCACGCACGGCCCCCCCATCACATCTCACGACCGGAGCGCACGAAGCCAGTTCCTTGCTCGTCCAGCCCCCTCGATGGATTTCCCGTCACCGTCGCAGGGGGTACTCGACGCTGCCGTATCGCCCGGGCCGACACGAGCGCCGGTTTGCCCGCGCGCGGGGTTCCCGCTCATCGGTTACAACGAGGTAGCCATCATGAATCGCCGGGATGTGTCAGCGGTCCGCTCCGATCTCTCCTTGCGCGTTCTGGTCGTCGAGGACGACCGGGACTGCGCCGAATCCACCGCGCTGCTCCTCGATCTGGCCGGCTATTTGGTGGACGTTGCCTTCACTGGCGAGGAGGCCCTGGCGCGCGCTCGCGAGAACGTTCCCGACGTGGTTCTGCTGGATCTCGGTCTGCCGGGGACCAACGGCTACGAGGTGGCCCGGCGCCTCCGGGCGATGGACCTGGGCCGACAGGTGCTCATCGTCGCCATCACGGGCTACGGGCGGGATGAGGATCGCGCCGGGGGGGAGGCGGCGGGGGTACACCTGCACTTCCTGAAGCCGATCGAGCCCGCCTGGTTGCTCGCCCTGCTGGCCCAGGTTCAGCAGTTCCACGCGCGGGCCGCCGCCGGCCCCGAACCGTCGGCCCTTCCGCCCCCCGCGGGCTTTAGAGCTACCGGACCAAACCGAAGGGGGCCGACGAGCCGGAAGCGTAAGCGACGGAAGCGTTGACCAGACCGTCGCTTACGCTTCCGGCTCGTCGCGTTTTGCCCGCTAGCACCAGGGTCTTTCCGGGCGGCCGGCGTGTCATTTCCGGCGGACGTACGCGAAGTACGCCCCCGACACCTCCTGCCCCTGCGCGTCGTAGAACCACGACTGCATCGGCAGCCGCATCCCCGCTCGCAGGCGGACGGTGAACGTCACTTCCTTGTCGCGTGGACCGACCGGCCGGCTTTCGTCCAGGTCGGCGACCTTGAGCCGGGCTCTGGTGATCGGCAGCGCCTTGCCCGGCGGTAGCGTCCCATCGACCGCCTTGAACGCCGGCACGCCGGCCGCGATTGGCGCATCGGCCTCCCGCGGCCAGCGGCGCAGCGCGATCTCATAGGCGCCATCCTTCTCCACGAGCAGGTGCCACGGCCCATTCCTGTTCACGCCGTCGCGCAGGTTCTTCATGTTGTCGCAGTAGATGTTCGCCCAGTCCGCCGCCGACAACGTCACCGGGTTCTCCCGGTCTGCCCCGATGCTGATCGGGCTGAAGTCGTCCAGCTTCGGAGCGATCGCCGCCCACCACTTCTCGTAGTGGTCGCGCATCTTCTTCATCACCTCGGGTTGCCGCGCCGCGACATCGGCCTTCTGTCCCGGATCGGTGCGCAGATCGTACAGTTCCTTGCCGTGGACCAGTCGCCACCGATGCCACAGCACCGCCGAATCCCACTTCTCCGGGCGCTGGCCGTACTGCACCACGAGCATCCGGTCCGGCAGCGCCTGCTCCGTACCGCGCAGCAGGCCGGCCAGGCTCGTCCCGTCAAAGGCGGCGTTGTTCGGCCGCCGCAGTCCGCACAGGTCCAGCAGGGTCGGTGCGAGATCCTGGACCTCGGTGAGCGTGCCGAGATCGCGCGGCGGCAGGAGTTTTCCCGCAGGCCAGCGGATGAAGCAGGCGGCGCGGTGACCGCCGTCGTAGTACTGCGTCTTGCGGCCGCGCATCCCGGCGTTGAACACCGTCACCCCGGCCGTCCCGCCGTTGTCGTTGACGAAAATGACGATGGTATCGTCTGCCAGACCCAGTTCTTGCAGCAGGGCGTCGAGCCTGCCGATGTTCGCGTCGAGGTTGGCGATCATGCCGAAGAACGCCGCCGCCTTGTGGCCCTTGTAGAGTGTCTTGTACTTCGCCGGCACCCAGTGCGGGCCGTGGGGGGCATTGGTCGGCAGGTAGAGGAAGAACGGCTCGTCCTTCGCCTTGCGCTCCTTGATCCACTTCATGCCGAGGTCGAACCAGACGTCGGTGCAGTAGCCCTTGTACTGCTTGAGGATCCCGTTGTGCCGGTAGCGGCCGTCGAAGTAGTCGTTTTCCCACAGGTCGGCCATCGAGGTGATGCCCCAGCCGAGGTGGTAGACGGCCTCCTCGAAGCCGCGCTGGTGCGGCAGGTTCGGGTAGCTGTCGCCCAGGTGCCACTTGCCGAACATCGCGGTCCGGTAGCCGAGAGCCTGCAGGAGTTCGGCGACCGTCGGGATGCCGCGGCGCACGAACGAGCGACCGGCGCAGACCGACGAGGCGCCGGTGCGCAGGGCGTCGCGTCCGGTCAGGAGCTGGCCGCGGGTGGGCGTACACATCGGCGCTACGTGGAAGTCGGTCAGGCGCAGGCTCTGGCGGTGGAGCCGGTCGAGGTTTGGCGTCTTGAGAACCGGGTTGCCGTGGCAGGAGAAGTCGCCGTAGCCCTGATCATCGCTCAGGATGAGGATGATGTTCGGCCGCTTGGCGGGCTGCCTCGCCGCAACGGCACTGGGGGCGAGCAAGGCCAGCATCGCGGCGAACCAACCCAGCACACGGATGGCCAGGAGCGGCTGCAGGATCCCCATGTGAGATCTCCTTTGGAAGTTACCGGGGCAGCTCTTTCAAAGCCCACGGGTGGCGTCACGGGACGCCACCCGTGGGCTTTCAGCTCACTCCTTGCCGCGCCGGAACATGGCATGGTTGCGGTCGCCGCGCGAGTAGAGGTACGCCACCAGGTCGAGGATCTCGTCCGGGTTCAGCGTGTCGAGCAGCCCCTCCGGCATCATCGACACCTTCGACGGCTGAATCGTGTCGATGCGGTCGCGGTTGACGTTCGCCTGCTTGTTCGGGTCGAGCATGTCGGTGCTGATGCTGATGCGGTCGCCGGCGAGGTTGACCACGCGACCGACGACCACCTGGCCATCGGTCGTGGTCACCACGATCGCCTGGTACTGATCGCTGATCGTCTTGCTTGGATCGATCAGCGATTCGAGCAGATCGCGTGGGCCGAAGCGCCCCGAGACGGCCGTCAGGTCCGGCCCGGTCCCGCCGCCCTCGTTGTTGAAGCGGTGGCAGGCGAAGCACTTCGTCTCCCCGAACAGGTTGCGGCCACGCTCGAAGTTGCGGGCGGTCAGCCCCTTCTCGACGACCGGCACCAGTTCCTCGACCGTCCACTTCTTGACGAACGGCCGCTCCTTGAACGCGAACTTCGGGTCGGTCGGCCGCGGCTCCTTGGCAAGGACATCCTTGAGCTGGTCGCGCTCCGCGTCAGAGAGGGTTTTCAGCGCGTCGGCGCGGATGTTGCGCAGGAAGCCGTGGAAACTGTGGCCGCCGCGATACCCGGCCGCCCGGTGGAACCAGTTGAAGTACTCCGCGCGCTGCTCCGGCGTCCACCCGGACTTGACGGTGCGCAGCGCCAGGGCGTACTCGATCTGCTCCTCCTGCGTCGGCGCCTTCTTCACCAGGGCGAGCGTCTTGCCGACCCCGCCCGGCACCTCCAGGTAGGTGATTAGCTTGCACAGCTCGGCGTTCACCTCGCGCGTGCGGGTCGGGTAGAACACATCGAGCCGCTCGCCCACCGACACCTTCCACCCGCGAGCCGGAGAGCCCATGCGGACGAACGCGAGCTGGTACGCCCGCAGGTAGTCGATCTTCTGAGCGGCCGTCAGCTTCACCCAGTCCACCCGCCCCAGCGCCTCCAGGATGCGCGGCTGCAGCGCCTTGTCGCCGACGCGGGCCAGCCCGATCAGGGCGTGCGTCAGCGCGACCGGATCGGTCTCCTTGAGCGCCTTCTCTTGCCACATTTGCGGATCCTGGAACTCCAGCACGGTGCGCGCGGCGTAGCGGAGGAAGCGGTCCTTGCTGCTCAGGTACGGCCACGCGGTAGCGACCGCCTGCGGATCCTGCTTGCCGTAGAACGCTTCGAGCTTCTTGCGGACCGCCCGGTTCGCGGCGCCGGCGGTGTCGCCGCGCGACGGGGCAGTCGATTCCTTGCCGGTGTAGGTGACCCGGTACAGGCCGGACATCGTGTTGCGCCCGCCGGTGGCGAAGTACAACGCGCCGTCCTTCGGGTTGACGACGAGGTCGGTCAGCGGCAGCGGCGAGCCGTACAGAAACTCCTCCAGCTCGCCGGTGTACGTCGAGCCGTCCGGCCGGAGGTGGGTCGCGTAGAGCTTGCCGTAGCTCCAGTCGCACAGGTACAGGGCGTCCTGGTACTTCGCCGGGAAGCGTGCGCCGTATCCGAACGCGACGCCGGTCGGGCTGCCGGGGCCGACGTTGACGACCGGCGGCAGGTTGTCGGGGTGGTACTCGTACATCTTGCCGGTGCCGCCGCGCCACCCGAACTCGCTGCCGTCCACCGCATGGCAAACGCGCGTCGGCCGATACCACGGCAGGTTGATGTCCCACTCCATGTCGGCGTCGTAGGTGAACAGTTCCCCGTCGCGGTTGAAGGCGGCGTCGTAGTGGTTGCGGTATCCCATCGAGACGAGTTCCCAGTCCTTGCCGTCCGGGGTGACCTTGTAAATGCACCCGGCCGGCGCCATCCGGCCGACCGCGTGGCCGCTGGCGTCCCACAGGCGCGGCACGAGGGAGTCCTCGCCCCACACCTTCGGCACCTTCGTGCCGGACAACCTGGTCGGGTTCGTGTGGTTGCCGGCGATGACGTGGAGCGACTTGCCGTCCGGGCTGAGCAGGACGGCGTGCGGGCCGTGCTCGCCGGCGCCTTCGAGGGGGCGAAGCAGCTCCCTGGTGTCGAGGTTGTCGTCGCCTTTTGAGGCGTGGACCCGATACAGCCCGCTGCGGTAGGTTTTCTTGCCGCCATTGACGACGACGTACAGGCTGTCGAACGCCCAGAGGAGTCCCTGCGCCGCGCCGAGTTCGACCGGCAGTTCCTCGACCTTCGTGTCCTTCGCCGGGCCGCCGAGCGCGGGCGGGGTGACGCGGTAGAGCTTGCCGTTCTGGTCGGAGACGATCAGCCGGCCCTTCGGGTCAGTCGTCATGCTGACCCACGAGCCCTGCTTCGAGCGCGGCACGGAGTAGAGCAGCTCGACCCGGAAATCCTTCGGGGCGCGGATGCGCTCGACCGGCGTGGCGGTCCCATCCCGGGCGAGTTCGGGTTTCTTCTTCTTCCCCTTACCCTGCGCGGGGAGCGACGGTTGCCCGACCACGAAGAGGGTAAACACGAGAGCGACAGACAAACAAGCAGCTCGCACGGCAGACACGGCCCAGCTCCTGGAAAGAGGGAGTGCTGATCGCGGTGGTTCGTCCGGGGGCGATTCCTTGTGGGCGCAAGGATCGGCAACCGGCATTCCCTTGTTTTGCGTGGAGTCGGCGCGAATTGCAAGGACAGAATCGGCAATCGGTCCAAACCCGGCGGGCATCCCGTGGGGGGAAGTGCCATCTCCCTTGCCCTGGTCCGTCCGCCGGTCAGGAAGGGAGGCGACACGGAGCGGAATCCCGGTTCTTGCCGATGGACACCGCCCTGTCCGCTGCGCGATAATAGTCCCGGCATCACCCCGGCCACCGCTTGCGGCAAGAGGAGGCAGCCAGGCGACCCTGTATGACACTCCGAGACAAGAAAGGCTCATCAATGAACTGCGTCCTGCTTGGCGCGCTGCTGGCCCTGCCCGGAAGCCTCCGGGCCATCGACCCGCCGCCACCCGTCAAGGTGTTCATCCTCGCCGGCCAGTCGAACATGCAGGGCAAGGCAAAGGTGGCGCTGCTCGAGTACCAGGCCCGGCAGCCCGCGACGCGCGCCCTGTTCCAGCACCTGCGCAAGGGGGACCGCTGGATCGAGCGGGAGGACGTGTGGTTCAAGTATTTCAAGGAGAAGGGCAACCTCACCGTCGGGTACGGGTCGCCAAAGTGCATCGGCCCGGAGCTGGAGTTCGGGACGGTGGTCGGCGACCACTACCGCGAGCAGGTGCTGCTGATCAAGACGGCGTGGGGCGGTCGCAGTCTGTTCCGCGACTTCCGTTCGCCGAGCGCCGGGCTGCCGGCGCCGGCCGTTCTCGACCGGATGCTCGCCGAGCAGAAGAAGCGCAAGCCGGGCACCACCCTGGAGGACGTCAAGAAGCCGTTCGGAGCCGCCTACCGCGAGATGCTCGACGAGGTGAACGGCACCCTCGCCGACCTGAAGACCCACTTCCCCGCCTATGCCGGCCAGGGCCACGAGATCGCGGGGTTCATCTGGTTCCAGGGTTGGAATGACATGATCAGCGCCGAGGCCACGGCGGAGTACGCCAAGAACCTGGCCTACCTCATCCGGGATGTGCGCAGGGATCTCAAGGCGCCCCGGCTGCCGTTCGTCGTCGGCGAGATGGGCGTGGACGGCGCGAAGGCGAACGCCAGCATGCGCCGGTTCAAGGCCGCCCAGGCCGCAGTGCGGGATCTGGCCGAGTTCAAGGACAACGTGGCGGTTGTGAAGACTGACGTCTTCTGGGACACGGAAGCAGACGCGGTGTTTCGGAAGGGCTGGCGCGAAAATCTGGAGGCGTGGAATCGGGTCGGCAGCGATTACCCCTTTCACTACCTCGGCAGCCCGAAAACCATGTGCCGCATCGGGCGAGCGTTCGGCGAAGCGGTCCTCAAACTGCGCGGCGAACGGAAATGACCGCCGCTCTTTCTCCCCTCGCCCCTGGTGGGCGAGGGAAGGAAAAACCCCCTCACCCCCGGCCCCTCTCCCACCAGGGGCGAGGGGAGGAAACCCAGTCCTCCATCGGATCGTGAATGAGGCCTTCCAGCCATGAGAGATAGTCGTCGCTTCGCCGCGCGTGCGGTGCTGGTGCTGGCGCTTGTTGCCGGGCCGTCTCCCGTCCGCGCCGCGCCCCCGGAGCCGACGCGCGCCGGCATCGACTTCTACGAGACGAAGGTGCGGCCGGTCCTGGTCGCGTCCTGCTACCAGTGCCACTCGGCGCAGGCGAAATCGTCGCGCGGCGGTCTGCGGCTCGACAGTCGCGCGGGGGTACTCAAGGGCGGCGACAGCGGGCCGGCGGTCGTCCTCGGCAAGCCAGAGGCGAGCCTGCTCATCAGGGCGGTCCGCCACGGCCCCGACCTGCAAATGCCGCCGAAGGGGAAACTCGCGACTGCCGCCATCGCCGACCTCGAACACTGGGTCCGCCTCGGCGCGCCGATGCCGTCTGTCACGAACACCGTCGCGCAGGCGGCGGGTATCGACTTCGACGCCGCACGCCGCCACTGGGCGTACCAGCCGATCCGCCAACCGCCCCTCCCCACCGCCAAGGACCGGGGCTGGCCCGCCGGCCCGATCGATCACTTCGTCCTGGAACAGCTGGAGGTGCGCGGTCTGAGTCCCTCGCCGCCCGCCGACCGCCGCACCCTGATCCGCCGGGCCTACTTTGACCTGATCGGCCTGCCGCCAACCGCCGCCGAGGTCGAGGCGTTCGCGAATGACCCCGCGCCCGACGCCTTCGCGAGGGTGATTGATCGACTGCTGGCGAGTCCGCACCACGGCGAGCGCTGGGCTCGGCACTGGCTCGACGTCGCCCGCTACGCCGACACCAAGGACGGCGTGCTGATGTACGGCGACGACCGCATCCGCCCGTTCGCCTACACCTACCGCGATTACGTCATCAGGGCGCTCAACGCCGACACGCCCTACGATCGCTTCATCCACGAACAGCTCGCCGCCGATCTGATCGAGCCGAAGGTCGAGCCGTGGCGGTTGGGGGCGATGGGGTTCCTGACGCTCGGCCGGATGTTCGACAACAACATCCACGACGTCATCGACGATCGAATCGACACCGTGACGCGCGGGCTGCTGGGGCTGACGGTGGCGTGCGCCCGCTGCCACGACCACAAGTACGACGCCATCCCGACGGCGGACTACTATGCCCTGCACGGCGTCTTCGCCAGCAGCGAGGCGCCGCTGGAGCTGCCGCTCCTCGGCCGGCCGGAGGACTTCCCCGAAGGGACCGCATTCGAGAAGGCGGCAGCCCCGAAACGGGCCGCACTGCAGAAGTTCCTCGACGACCAGTACGCTCTGCTCTCCGAGACGGCGCGGCAGCGCGTCGGCGATTACCTCGTCCGCGTCGCCACCCGGCCGCCGGACCCGCTGGAAACGGCGATCTACTTCCTGTCTCTGGCGCCGACCGACCTGCGCCCGCAGATCGTCAATCGCTGGCGGCGCTACCTGGAGACGCACGCCCGCCCCGATGATCCGGTCTTCGGCCCCTGGCACGATCTGCTGAAGCTGCCGGATACGGGGTTCGCGGACGGGGCGGCCGGCGTCGTGGCGCGGTGGCAAGCGCGCCACGCGGGGGTTGGGAAGGGACAGGTCAATCCGCTGGTGCGTGACGCCCTCGCCGCTGCGAAGCTGGCCGCCCGGGCGGACGTGGCCCGCGCGTACGGGAACCTGCTGCGGCGGATCTACGAGGAGGGCAAAGGTCGGCCGACGCTCGAGACCGCGGCACAGCGGCAGCTGTTCGGCCTGGTCGCCGGTCGGGACAGCCCGGCCTACTTCCCCCGGAGCCAGACGCGCCGCTACATGTCGCGCGGCGAGGCGGACGCCTTCGGCGGCAAGCTGCGCGATCTCGACCGGCTCGCCGTGAAGGCGCCCGCCGTCCCGCCGCGGGCGATGGTCCTGCAAGACGGCGACATTCACGATTCGCCACTGTTCGTCCGCGGCAACCCGGCCGCCCCGGGCAGCCTCGTCCCGCGCCAGTTCCTGCGCGTCCTCGCCGGGGATGCGCGCAGGCCGTTCGCGCACGGCAGCGGTCGGCTCGACCTGGCCCGGGCCATCACCGCCCCGGACAACCCGCTGACGGCGCGCGTGCTCGTCAACCGCGTCTGGATGCACCACGTCGGCGAGCCGCTCGTCGCGACGCCCAGTGACTTCGGTGTGCGCAGCAGTCCTCCCTCGCACCCGCGGCTGCTCGACTACCTCGCCGCCACCTTCATGGAGAACGGCTGGTCGCTGAAGAAGCTGCACCGGGAGATTCTCCTGTCGCGCACCTACCAGCAGGCGAGCTGGGGCAGAGGAAGGGGACTGACCGTCGATCCCGACAACCGCTGGCTGTGGCGCGCGCACCGCCGGCGCCTCGACCTGGAGGCGATGCGCGACGCCCTGCTGGCCGTCTCCGGGCGGCTCGATCGACGAATGCACGGTCGGCCGGTCGATGTCGTCGGCAACACCCTGAACGGCCGGCGCACCGTCTACGGTCTGGTGGACCGTCAGAGCCTGCCGGGGCTGTTCCGCAGCTTCGACTTCGCCAGCCCGGACGCGACGGCGGAGCGGCGGCCGTTCACCACCGTCCCGCAGCAAGCGCTGTTCGCGCTTAACGCGCCGTTCGTGGCCGAGCAGGCGAAGGCGCTCACCGCCCGGACCGATGCCGCGGCCTCCGTCCTGGCCCGGATCGCCACCCTCTACCGGCTGGCGCTGGGGCGTTCGCCGACGACGGACGAGGCCGAGGCGGCGCGGCGGTTCCTCGACCAGCCGCGTGAGCCGACCGCCTCCCGGTTGACGTCGTGGGAGCAGCTGGCGCAGGTGCTGCTGATGAGCAACGAGTTCCACTTCCTCGATTGAGGCGGAACCCGCCGATGGCGGGCCGAGGGAACACGTTCGCCTGTTCGAGCGGGTGGCGGACCAGCGCCTTGCGACGGCCAAGAACCAGCGGACCAAACGCTCTGACGCTGCGGGCTCGGACGGAATGGCCGGGGGTTATTCAGCAGAGCCTGACCGCCGGCAACACGACTCACGGCCGGGTCGCCGCGAGGTAGGTGCTCAGCACCCCGAGGTTGCGGGCAAACGTCTGGGAGGAGATGACCCGCCGCGTCGGGTCGTCGGTCCCGTGGTAGCGCAGCCGTCCGTCCTCCACCCATCGACCCTCGCCGTCGAGTGCCGCCAGGATCGCCTTCACCTGTCCGCGCAGAGCGGCGCTCGCCTGGGGCCTGGCCGGTGCCTTCTGCACCTCCTGCGGGCCGCGCTGGCGCAACCTTTCGTACTCCTTCGCGAGGGCGGCCGTCCGATCCCCAACCTTGAAGCCATAGTGGGTGGGCAGGTCGGCGTCGTCGTAGGTGAGCTTGTAGTCCTTCGTGAAGTAGAGCGGGCGGTTCGTCTTCAGCTCGTAGAAGCGGGCCAGGCGGCCGTCCGGCAGGCGCGACTTCTGCAGGTACGCGATGGCGCGCGGCAGTGGTTCGAGGTACTTCTTCTCGCCCGTCTCGCGGTACAGTTTCAGCAGGGCGCGCATCGCGCCGTGCGACTCGCCGCCGGTGACCGCGGGCGGCTCGAACTTGCGCGCCCACGCCGGCTGCATCGCCAGGTCGTACTGCTGGGCCCACGCCGGCTGCGGCTCCGGCAGCTGGGCGAGCAGCAGGAAATCGCCGCCCTTCAGCGCCGCTTGCCGGTACTTGCCGTCTCCGTAAATCCGGGTCGCCTCCAGCAGGGTGTCGATCGTGTCGGCGAGGGTGTTGTCGTTGAGGGTGTAGTAGCCGCGGTAGTCTGCCTTCGGCCATGTGCGCGACCACGACTCGGGGTAGCTTGCCTTCTTGATCGGATACTTTTTCGGATCCGGGAAGCCGTCGTAGCGCTGCGGCCAGGCGCCGTTAGGATACTGGGCCTTCAGCAGGGAGGTGAGCGCGTAGGTGGCGGCCTCGTGGATCTGCGCGTCCTTGAAGCCGAGCGCCTTATCGACCCGCATCAGGAAGCGCAGCGCGGCCTGAGTGTTGTCGTCGTCGAGGGTGGTGACGTTGACGCCCTTCATCCGGCCGTCGGTCCGGTAGGCGTACTTCTTGCGGGCCGCCGCGCCGAACTCGATCCGGTAGTCCCACCCGCCGGACTGCAGCTGGCCGCGAACGAGCGCCAGCGCCGTGTCGCGGGCGGCGTCGAGGTAGTAGCGGTCGCCGGTCGCGTCGTGGGCCTGCAGGTACGCCATGCCGACCGACGGCGTGCCGGGCGGCTGCACCCAGGCCGTGGTCGGGCCGGCCTTCCCCTCGCCCTCGCGGGTCTTGAGATCCGCGCTGTAGCGCCAGACGTAGCCGCCCTCGGCCGCCACCTTCGTGCGGAAGAATTCGGCGGCGCGGCGTAGCCCGAGGGCCGCCTGCTGGCGGAGCTGCGCCGCGTCCGTCTGGGCGCTGGCCGGGAGAGTGGCCGCCAGGAGAGCGGCCCCGAGAGTGCCGGTGAACATGGTGTCACCTCCGGGGAAGGGGTGTGCCCGCCCGCGTCAGGCCGGGAACCGCTATCGGTTTAGCGATGCGGCGTTTGCTCGCCCATCCCTATCCCTTGCCGGGGATTGCCCTTGACGCCCGGATGCGCGCCTCGCTACATTTGCGGGGGAGTGGCGTGGACGCTGCACCGTCGAAGCCCGATGCCTGTGGGTGGCACGGGCGTTTTTTATGCCCCTGACATGACCGGGACGCCTCGCCAGGCATGGCCGGCCGGCCCGGATGGGATAGCGGAATGGCCTGCACCTGTGTCGTTGGCCTGCAATGGGGAGACGAGGCCAAGGGAAAGATTGTTGACCTGCTGACGGCGCAACACGATTTCGTCGTCCGCTACAACGGCGGCGCCAACGCCGGCCACACCGTCGTTCACGGCGGCCAGACGTTCAAGTTCTCGCTGCTGCCAACCGGGGTGCTCCGGTCCGGCGTGCGGGCGGTGATCGGCAACGGCGTCGTCGTCAACCCGGTGCGCTTCTTCGAGGAGGTCGGCCAGCTTCGCGCGGCCGGCGTCGCGATTGGCGACAACCTCGTGGTCAGCGACCACGCCCACGTCATCTTTCCCTACCACGTCGAGGAGGAACGCCTCAGCGAGGAGGGCAACGGCAGCCAGGCGATCGGCACGACCGGCCGCGGCATCGGCCCGTGCTACTCCGACAAGGCGGGTCGCGTCTGCGCCGTGCGCGTCGGCGAGTTGCTCCACCCCGACCACCTGCGCGCCCGGCTGCACGCCGTCGTCGGCCGCAAGAACAAGCTCCTCCACGCCCTGTCGGCATCCGCGCAGCAGTTTGACGCGGACGCCCTGTGCAAGGAGTACCTCGGCTACGCCGAGCGGATGCGCCCGCACATCGCCGACACCGGCCGCCTGCTGCACCAGGGTCTGGCCGAGAAGAAGGGCATCCTGTTCGAGGCGGCCCAGGGCAGCCTGCTCGACGTCGATCACGGCACCTATCCCTACGTGACCAGCTCGAACAGCTCGACGGCGGGCGTGTGGAGCGGGTCGGGCGTTTCGGCCCGGAACCTCGACCGGGTGATCGGTGTCATCAAGGCGTACACGACGCGCGTCGGCCGCGGACCGTTCCCGACCGAGCTGGACGACGGTCCCGACGGCATCGGCGAGCAGATTCGCCGCACCGGCCGCGAGTACGGCACGGTGACCGGCCGGCCGCGCCGCTGCGGCTGGTTCGACGCCGTCGCCGTCCGGTACAGCGCCCGGCTGAACGGCGCCGACGAGTTGGCGGTCATGTTGCTCGATGTCCTGAGCACGCCGAACGAGATCAAGGTATGCACAAGTTATGAACTGAACGGCGAGCGTACCGACGACTTCCCGACCGACGCCTTCCTGCTGGAGCGCTGCCGGCCGGTGTACGAAACGCTGCCGGCGTGGCGCACGCCGATCGACGGGGCGCGGAAGCTGGGCGACCTGCCCGCGGCCGCGCGGCGCTACGTGGACCGGCTGAGCGAGCTGCTGGGGCTGCCGGTCAGTGTGGTGTCGGTGGGGCCGGATCGGGACCAGACGATCTTCTGTCGGTAGGGAGTGCGAACATGGAAGCAACATCCGTCAAGGTTGAAGCCCGCCGACTGGTCGAGCAACTCCCGGATGACGCCACCTGGGACGACCTGATGTACGAGATTTACGTCCGGCAGACCATTGAGTCAGGGTTGCGGGATGCCGAGGCGGGACGCACGCTTTCCAGCGCGGACGCGCGGCGCCGCTTCGGGTTGCCGACATGACGGTACACTGGACTGCAACAGCCCTGGCCCACCTGGAGGCGATTCGGGATTACCTCGCCCGGAATTCGCCGGGCTACGCGCAGGCAGTCGTCGATCGGCTCATCCGGCGCACCGAAGGACTAGACGAGATGCCGATGCTGGGCGCCCCGGTCCCTGAGTATGACAACGATTTGATTCGGGAGATCCTGGAACATCCCTACCGGATTATCTACCGAACGAGATCAGACCGGGTCGAGATCCTGGCGGTTATTCACGGGGCGAGGCAGTTGCCGCGGACACCGCCCGGATGAAGGCGGAACAAGATGCCTTGAGGGGCCAACGATTTGACCGCGACTTCGACCTTCGACCGGGAAACGCTCGACCGCCTGGCCGCCGCCGGGCTCGATCCCGAGCGACTGCCGCGGCATGTCGCCGTCATCATGGACGGCAACGGCCGCTGGGCGCAGCAGCGCGGCCTGCCCCGCATCGAGGGCCACCGCCGCGGGGTGCAGAGCGTCCGCTCGACCATCGAGGAGTGCTGCCGGCTCGGCATCGGTCAGCTCACCCTGTACTGCCTCAGCGTCGAGAACTGGAAGCGGCCGCAGGCGGAACTCGATTTCCTCATGGCCTTGCTCCACGAGTACCTCCTGCTCGAACGCGCCGAGATCATGGAGCAGAATATCCGGTTCACGACCATCGGCCGCCGCACCGGGATGCCCGCCAACGTCCTGCACGAGATCGACGAGAACATCCGCGTCAGCCGCGACAACACCGGCATGACCCTGTGCCTGGCGATCAACTACGGCGGCCGCACCGAGATCGCCGACACCGTCCAGGCCATCGCCCGCCGCGTCAAGGCTGGCACCCTTGACCCCGAGGACATCGATGAACATGTGGTGAGCGACGCCCTGTACACCGCCGGGATGCCGGATCCGGATCTCCTCATTCGGACGGCGGCCGAGATGCGCGTCAGCAACTTCCTGCTGTGGCAGATCTCCTACGCGGAGCTGTGGGTGACGCCGAAGTGCTGGCCCGACTTCGACACCGCAACACTCCGCGCGGCGCTGCACGACTACGCCGGCCGGACGCGCCGCTTCGGCGGACTGAAGGGCTGACACCGCATGCTCCGCCAGCGCCTGTGGATGGGGTCGGTGCTGATCGTCCTCGTGGTCGGGATGCTCGTCGTTGACAGGCACCTCGGTCCGTGGTATCCGTTCCTCCTCGTGTTCGTGGTCGGCCTTGGCGTGGCCGCCTGCATCGAGTTGCTGCACCTCCTGAATCCGGCCCAGCGACCCTACTCGTGGCTGTGTTACCCGCTCGTCGCCGGGCTGCTGCTGACCAACTGGGCCGCCCACCTTCCCGACCTTGCCGGGGCCGGCGGGCCGTTCCGCTGGCTGTGGCTCGGTTTCGGCCTGGCGGTGCTGCTCGTGTTTGCGGCGGAGATGGCGACGTTCCAGGCTCCGGGCGGGTCGGTGGTGCGCATGGCGCTGACGGTCTGGGTGGTCGGCTATCTCGCCGTGCTGCCCAGCTTCTTCGCCCAGCTGCGCTGGCTCGGCCCGCCGATCGAGTACGGTACGGTCGCGCTGGCGCTGGCGATCTTCGTGCCGAAGTGCTGCGACATCGGCGCCTACACGGCGGGCCGTCTGTTCGGCCGCCACCGGATGACGCCGGTGCTCAGCCCGAAGAAGACGTGGGAGGGCGCAGCCGGCGGCCTCCTCCTGGCGGCCGGGGTCGCGATCGGCATCGACCGGCTGGGGCCGGCATCCGTGTTGCAGGGAGACTGGTTACGCGAGATCGGGTTCGGCGTGACCGTGGGCCTCGCGGGCATGCTGGGCGATCTGGCGGAATCGCTGATCAAGCGCGATTGCGGGCACAAGGATGCATCGCAGGCGGTCCCCGGGTTCGGCGGCGTGCTCGATGTGGTGGACTCGGTGATTTACGCCGCCCCGGTGGTTTACTGGTGGCTTTCGTAGGGGTTGCACCAAAGTTCTCAAGCCCACGGGTCGCGTCCCGTGAGTCCGGAAACCTTTCATGGCTCACACGAACACCCTGACCCTGACGCTGACCGACCAGGAAGAGGCGGTCCTGCTGTACGGCCCGCGCGACCAGTTCCTCAAGCTAATCCGCGATGCCCTGTCGGTCCGTCTCGTGGCCCGCGGCGACACGATCCACATCGAGGGGTCGGCCGAGCACGTCCAGCAGGCCGAGCGCACCTTCCAGGAACTGCGGCACATGCTGCAGCAGCAGGGCAAGCTGAGCGCCGAGGACGTGCGCACGGTCCTCGCGGTCGTCCAGCGCGGGGCCGAGCGCAGCGGACCGCAGACGCTGACCATCGTCGAGGGCGGGCGCCACGTCCGGCCGCGCACCGACGGCCAGGCACGCTATGCTCAGGCGATGCGCGAGAACGACCTGACGCTGTGCGTCGGCCCGGCCGGCAGCGGCAAGACGTTCCTCGCGGTCGGCATGGCGGTAACGATGCTGCGCCAGGGGTTGGTGAAGCGCATCGCCCTGGTCCGGCCGGCGGTCGAGGCGGGCGAACGGCTCGGCTTCCTGCCGGGCGACATCGCCGCCAAGGTCAACCCGTACCTGCGCCCGCTGTTCGACGCCCTCAACGACATGATGGAGCCGGACCAGGTGCGGCGCTACATGGACCACGACATCATCGAGATCGTTCCGCTGGCGTTCATGCGCGGACGCACCCTGAACAACGCCGTGATCATCCTGGACGAGGGCCAGAACTGCACCGTCCCGCAGATGAAGATGTTCCTGACGCGCATGGGGAACGGCTCGAAGATCGTCGTGACCGGAGATGTGACGCAGATCGACCTGCCCAAGCAGATGCGCAGCGGCCTTGTGGACGCGCTGTACCGGCTGCGCGACGTCGAGGGCCTGGCCATCGTTCACCTGAGCGAGCACGACATCGTCCGCCACCCGCTCGTGCAGCGGATCGTGAAGGCTTACGAGGAAGAGAAGCCGCCCCGGAAGAAAAAGGAGTGACCGGAGCAGTCGGCAGGAGGCAGTCGGCAGGAGGCAGTCAGCGGTCGGCACCGGCAGTCGTGGAGAACGCACCGTTCTCTTCCTGCCTGCTGCCGACTGCCTGCTGCCGACTGCCTACGCGGCTCCTGCCGGCTGTCCCAAGGACGTATGTTCGGTCCCCTCAAAAAACTGCACCCGCGTCTGGGCCAATGGAATGGCCGGACGCGCTCCTCTCGCAGCGATGAGCCACTGCTGCAGCGGTTGTGGCGCAAGCCCGTGCTGCTGCGCCTGGGCGCGGTGTGGCTCACCACGCTGACCGTCACCGCGCTGGCCTACTCGTGGGGACCGCCCTTCCCCTATCGAATCGGCGAGCGCTATCCTTACGACCTGCGCGTCCGGGTCGATTTCAAGGTCGTCAACCAGATCGAGCAGATCAACCAGAAGGAGGTCCGGCGCCTGGAGGCGGCCGGCCAGAAGCCGCCCGCCGCCATGGTTGAGTTCTTCGAGCTGGGCCGCCGCGACGTCGAGGAGCGTTACCCGCGCGGCACCATCCTCGTCCAGCGTGGCCAGACCGTCACCGAGCGGCAGCTGTCCCTGCTGGAGGAGGAGCACGCTACCTGGGCGCGCCACCGCGGGCAGAAGGAGCGCGTCTACCGCCTCATCGCCCTGTTCATCATCTTCGCGCTGCTCACGTCCCTGGTCGTGCTCTACGTCATCCGCTTCCAGACCGGCCTCGCCCAGTGCCTGCCGACCATCGTCAAGGTGTGCGCCCTGATTGCCCTGACCATCGGCCTGGGTATGCTCCTCAGCCGCCCGCCGTGGCACGCCGTCCTCATCCCCCTCACCGTCACGGCGCTGACGCTGACCATCGCGTACAACCCGCAGTTCGCCCTGCTCATGTCGTTTAGCCTGACGCTGGCGATGACGGTCGCGCTTGGAACCGACCTGGGCCAGTTGCTCATCATGATGGGCGGGCAGGCCGGTGCCGTCCTGCTGCTGCGCAACGTCCGGACCCGCACCCGGCTGGTGCGCGTGGCCGCGTGCGCCGGGCTCGCCTACTTCGTGATGACGCTCGCCGCCGGGATGCTGTCGCGGCAGACGTGGTCGCTGATGCTGTCCGACGCGGTTCGCAACTTCCTCTGGGGCACGCTGGCCGGGTTCCTCCTGACCGGCTGCCTGCCGCTGATCGAGCGGCTGTTCGGCATCGTCACCGACATCAGCCTGCTCGAACTGGCCGACGGATCGCACCCGCTCCTGCAGGAACTGGTCCGGCGGGCGCCGGGGACGTACACCCATAGCATCACGGTCGCGACCCTGGCCGAGGCGGCGGCCGAGGCGATCGGGGCGAACCCGCTGCTGACGCGCGTCGGCAGCTACTTCCACGACATCGGCAAGATGCTCAAGCCGCACTACTTCGTCGAGAACCAGGATGGGCTGAACCGTCACGACGCCCTCGAACCGGCGCTGAGCACGCTGATCATCATCGGTCACGTCAAGGACGGGCTGGCGCTGGCGAAGCAGTACAACCTGCCGCAGCCGATCATCGACTTCATCGCCCAGCACCACGGGACGACGCTCGTCGAGTATTTCTACCGCGAGGCGATCCGGCTGCAGGAGAGCGCCGGCAACGGCAACACGATCCTGGAGCCGTCGTTCCGCTACCCCGGGCCGAAGCCGCAGAGCCGGGAGAACGGCATCGTCATGCTGTCCGACGCGGTCGAGAGCGCCAGCCGCGCGCTCGGCGAACCGACGCCCGGGAGCCTGCGCAAGCTCGTCCACGATCTGCTCATGAAGCGGCTGCTGGACGGGCAGTTCGAGGAGAGCGGGCTAACCCTGACGGAGCTACACCTGATCGAGGAAAGCCTCTGCAAGAGCCTGACGGCGCTGTTCCACGCGCGTATCAAGTACCCGGAGGCGCGGGTCCAGGACAGGGCCGGGTAAACGGCTTCCCAGCGCTTCGCCCACGGGCCGCCCCCGTGGGCTTACCACAGCCCATTACAGACCATCCTCCTCGACCTTGCACCAGGTAAGACAACATGCGCGACTGGAACCTCGCGGAACAGACCCACAACTTCGTCCGCTCCCGCCAATGGGAGGTGGCTGTGCTGCCGTTCGGCGCCACCGAGCCGCACAACCTGCACATGCCCTACGGCACCGACACCTTCCAGCTGGAGGTGATCGCCAATCGTGCTTGCGAGCGGGCCTACCGGGTGGGGGCCGCAGTCGTCCTGCTGCCAACCATCCCCTACGGGGTGAACACGAACCACCTGCAGGTGCCCGGCGGGCTGGCATGCAGCGTCGCGCCGACCACCCTGCTGCGCCTGCTCGCCGACCTGGCCGACTCGCTGGAGCGGCAGGGGGTGCGCAAGCTGGTGCTGCTGAACGGCCACGGCGGCAACGAGCTGAAACCGCTGACGCGCGAGCTGCACCACCGCACCGGCGTGTTCCTGTGTGTGTGCGACTGGTATCGGCTGGCGACGGATGTTTACAAGGACATCTTCGAGCGGCCGGGGGAGCACGCCGACGAGGTCGAGACGAGCCTGGGGCTGGCATTCTTCCCGGAGCTGATGAAGCTGGAGCTGGCGGACGACGGAGCCGTTCGGCCGACGCGGTTCGAGGCACTCAACCGCGGCTGGGTGAGCATCACTCGACCGTGGCACCTCGTCAGCAAGAACACCGGGCTCGGGGATCCGTCGGCGGCGTCACCGGAGAAGGGGCAGCGGTTGATGGAAGTGTTGACGCAGCGGCTCGGCGACTTTCTGGTCGAACTGGCGGCGGCGGAGATGGACAGGGATTTCCCGTACTGAAAAAAGCGTTTCGCGCAAAGACGCAAAGAGCGCCAAGAAAGTGTTTCTTGGCGCTCTTTGCGTCTTTGCGCGAAACGCTTTTCTGGGCGATCAGCTCAGCTCGTCCCGGTGCAGCTCGGCGAGGCTGCGCATCTTCTTCATCGCCCGCACGTTCAGCTGGCGGACGCGCTCCTTGGTGATGCCGAGGCGCTCGCCGATCTTCTCCAGTGTCATGCCTTCGGACCCGGAATCGAGCCCGGCCCGCAAGCGGATGATCTCGCGCTCCCGCGGGTCGAGCAGGGCCAGCAGGCGGTTGACCTTGTGGCTCGCCTGCTCGGCCGACGCCAGGCACTCCTGCTCGTCGGTTCGGTTGTCCGGGGCGACCTCGAACAGCTCCTCGTGGCCGGTGACGTAGCGCTCGCGGCGGTGCTTCTCTTCCGGGATGCTGCGGGCGAAGTTCTTCATGATCGCCCACGAGGCGTAGGTGCTGAACTTGTTCCCGCGGCTGTAGTCGAACTTCTCGACGGCGCGGATCAGTGAGACGTTGCCGTCGGACAGCAGCTCGAAGAAGTTGTCGGCGTGGGCGACGTGCCGCTTGGCGATCGACACCACCAGCCGCATGTTGCAGTTGATGAGCAGTTCCTTGACGCGGCTGGCCTGGTCCTGCAGATCCTCGATCTGGTCGAGATCCTGGGTCCGGGCGTGGGCCGGGTCGAGGCCCTTGCGCAGCTGGTGCGCCTTGTGCTTGAGGAAGTTCATCTTGCGGAACAGGTGCGCCTCTTGCTCGCGCGTCAGTAGTGGCATCTCGTACAGCGGGGCCAGCTCGGGCGGGGCGTCCTTCGGGACGCGCAGCTGCTTGCGCCCGGCCTCGAACGTTTCCGCGCCGGGCATCGGGGCCAGGATGTCGGCCTCGGCCGTGCGGTCGTCAAACGAGGGGTTTGGGATGTAGTCCAGCGTCTGGCTGAGCAGGCGCCTGGCCCGCACCTCGTTGATGACCCGATACATTGATGTCCGCGTGCGCGCGAAGCGCCTGGCCAGCGTGTCCACGGCGATACCTCTCCGGTACGAGCTGTAGATGGTCTGCTTTGTTGTTTCGTCCAGCGGGCCGGTGGCCGACGGGAACAGCGCCTGGTCGGGGTGCTCGCGGTCGAAGTTCTTGATCGTGTACCGCACCGTCTCGGCCGACCGGCCCAGGCGGCGGGCGATCCGCCGGCTGATCTCCGTCAGGTTGCCCGACGGCACCCGAGCCAGGCGGCGTGCCCGGCGGAGGATCTCCTCCTTCTCGCCCTCCGTCAGGTGCGAGAAGCGCGCCCCGCGCTGCACGCGCTCCTGGTTGGCGCTGAGGAACGGCCCCACGAGGGACGGTATGAACCCAACCTGCTTGCGCCCGTCTACCAGAATTGGGACGCCGATCAGTCCGCGCTTGCGCCACCGATTGATCGTCTTGGGCGTGACGTTGAGCTGCCGGCTAAACTCCTCGATCGTCATGACCGGCTCGGCCAGTTCCTCGGCCGGGACGGCGGGCAAGGAGCCGGCCAGCTCGGCGATGAACAGCCCCAGGTCGTGCTCCAGATCTTCGCTCCCGATCAGCAGGTCGGGGTAGGCGTCCGGACGGTAGTCGGTAATGCGGAAGCAGACGAACTGATAGGGGTATTGTTTGTCGGGGGCGGTCTCGGCGAGGAGTCGCTCCGCGCGGGCCAGCTGCTCCATCCGCCGCGCGGGGGGAACGAAACGGACCTGCTGGTCGGTCAGCTGCTTCAGTGCAGGGTGTTTGAAGGTCGTCACGATTCACTCCTTTGCGACGGGAGCCCTGTGCCGGGTCAGGATGGCCGCCGCGCTGGGCGCCGTGCGGGAAGTCCGCCGCGACGCCTGCCTTCGATTCCGTCCTTCTCCTCCGTTCGCGGGCCGCTTCTTCTCTGCCTCAGCGGCCCGGCCTTTTCACTACGCTCGTCGCGACCTCCGCGGTCCTGGAAAAAGTTCAAGGTGCCCTTCTTCGGGTGTCGATGATGGACCGTCAGCAACCCTCTCTCTCTTAGAGACGCCGAACCCCTCGGGGGTTCAGGACGGGGATGGTTTTGCTGACACCACCCCGTCATTCAGTTCTTCGCCCGTCTTGTGACGTTATTCACGCCCTCGCAGGCGGCGGTTCTCCGCACGGGTTGTTGTCGGCCGGCCCTCCTTTGTGCAACCCATGTGCCAATTGCCCTTGACACTCCAGACAGGTTTCGCCAGGAAGTTAGCGAACGCTCCACAATCCCTTGGTTGTACTGCCCTTCCGCCATTTCAACTCGCGCCGGCCCCGGTGTTGCGAATCGGCACGAGGTTCTCTCGCAGCGCCTGAGTAATGAACCAAGTTACACTTGTTGTGTTCAAAATTGCAAGCGTGGCTGCGCCCATTTCGGTCATGCGGTAACGGTTTGCTCGCGCCGCACTTCTTCCCCAGAAGGCATAACCGCGCACTCGTCTGGAAAGAAGCGCAGGCCGGATCATGACTTGCGCGGAGCACCCCCTTCACTCCTGGGGTAAAATCGTGCAGGGGAACGCTGGCCCGCGCCGGGCAGCGACCGCGCTTGCCCGGCTTCTCCAGGCACGCCACTTAGTCTGCCCTGCGAGTTCAATGCACGTCATCACCCCAGACCGGCATCCCTCGGGAGCAAATCGATGGCAATTCCTTGCGGCGTCACGCGAACGCTTCTGTCTCTGGTGGTTAGCGCCGGCGCGGGCGGGGTAGTCCGTGCTCAGGAGGCGGTTCGTCTCCGCGAACCGTACGCGCCGGGGTACGAGTACCACGTGAGCACGCGGGTCGAGCTGACGGGCTCGCTGACCCTGCCGCCGGAAAAGGCAGGGGCAGGTGCGGGCAAGCTGGGGGTGGTCGGCAAGAGCGCGATCGAGTATGACGAGCGCGTCCTCGCTGTGGATAGAGACGGCCGGGTAGGCAAAACCATTCGGATTTATCGGCGCGTGGACTTCGACCGGACGGTCGGCGACCAGCCCCAGCAGAGCACCCTGCGGCCCGAGGTGCGGCGCCTGGTCCTCCTGCGTCTGGCCCAGGCAGAGGTGCCATTCTCCCCTGACGGCCCGCTCAGCTGGGGCGAAATTGACCTGATCCGCACGGATGTATTCACCCCCGCGCTGGCCGGGTTGCTGCCGGCGCAGGCGGTACGGCCGGGCGAAACCTGGCCGGCCGGGGCCGGCGCGGTGCAGGAATTGACGGACCTGGAGCGGGTGGAAGACGGGGGCGTCCGCTGCCGACTGGAGCAGTTCACCACCCTGGGCGGCCGGCGTCACGCGCGGGTGTCGTTCACCGGCAGCGTGCGCGGCGTCGGCGAGGACGGGATGAGCCGGCACCAGCTCGACGGGTACTTCTACTTCGACCTCGTCTCGCACCACCTGAGCTACCTGTCGGTGACCGGCGTACAGCACCTGCTGGACAAAGAAGGCAAGACGGTCGGGCGCGTGGAGGGCAACTTCGTGCTGACCCGCCGGCCGTGCGCGCCAGTGCGCGAGGTGGCCGACGCGGCCCTGCGCGGTCTGGCTCTGGAGCCGAACGACACCAACACCCGGCTGCTGTACGACAACCCGGACCTCGGGATCCGCTTCCTGCACCCGCGGCGGTGGCGGGTGGCGGGGGTGCGTGGCCGGCAGATCGGGCTGGACGAGAGCCGCGGCAGCGGTCTGATGGTGACGGTCGAGCCGCCGAAACAGATGCCGCAGACGACGGCGTTCCTGCAGGAGGTGCAGGGGTGGCTGCGGCAGCAAAAGGCGGTCCCCAGCGCGATCGACCAGCCGCGCCAGATCCAGCCGGCCCCGCAGGCGATCGAGCGGTTTTCCGTGGACGTGGTGCTGAACAAGGAGCGGGTGGTGCTGACCTACTTCGTGGTGCGGCAGGCGCTCGGCGGGGCAACGATCGTGGCCCGGCTGCTGCCGGCCGACCTGGCCAACCTGACGCGCGAGGCGGAGGAAGTCGCGCGAAGCGTGCAGATCACCAGGGCGCTTGCTCCCTGACGGCCCGGCCGAAAGCCATCGTCGCGCCCTCCTCGCGAGCCGCCCCAGCGGCTCGTATTTTTTCCACCTGGTGCAGCAGCAAGAGGGATGGTTGGCGAGGCCGCTTCAAAGCCCACGGGACGCGACCCGTGGGCGGAGTCTTCAGCACTCCGCCCACGGGTCGTGACCCGTGGGCTTTCGTGGGTGTCAGTTGGTGCCGAGGCGCAGACGGATGTGCCGTTCCAGTTCCTGCAGCTTCTCCGGGTCGAGACGGCCCTCGTGGCGCCAGAGGATGTAGCCGTGCTCGCCCACCAGGACGAGCGTCGGCAGCACCCCGACGGTGAACTGGGTTTTCACCGGGCAGTTGCCGCCGGCGCTGAGCAGGAGCGTGTAGTTGATCTGCAGGCTCTGGGCGGCCAGGGCAGCGCGCTGGGCCTGTTCGCGCGGGTCGCCGGCGCCCTCACACGCGATGCCGATCACCTGCAGCCCGGCCGGGCCGTACCGCTCCTGCAGCGCCCGCAGGTGCGGAACCGCCTGCTTGCACGGCTGGCAGAAGCTCGCCCAGAAGTCGATCAGCACGACCTTTCCGCGGTGCTGGATGCGGTACTCCCACGGCCGCCCGCTCAGGTCGTACAGGGCGAAGTTCCGCAGCTGCTGACCGATCAGCAGGCACGACGGGATCGGCGCCGGCCCCTGAATGTTCGCCGGGTGCTCCCACGGCCGCCTCGGCTGCTCCTGCGCGATGCGGCTCGGGTCGGCGAAGCGCTCAGTGGGCGGCAGGGCGGGCGGCCGCGACCGGGCCGGCGAGCCGGCGGTGGGCGGCGCTTCCGGGGCGAGCGGGACCGGGGTCCGGATGGTTACAGGTGACCGGCCCGAACTCGGGGGCGGCACGCTCACCGAGCCAACCCCGGGCTCCCACACTGGCACGACCGCCGACGCAGGCCGCTCGGGCGCGGTCAGGGCCGCCTTCTTCTTGTCCGCATCCTCCGTCTTGTCCGGGCTGCGGTTCGGCGGCGCCGGCGGCGGCGGGGCCGGGGTTCCTCCCTCCGGAGCCGGGGCCGGGGCTGAACGATCCTCCTGCAGCGGGATCACGCAGCGCGGGCTCGGGGCGACGGTGTACAGAACGCCGGTCAGGGCACGGTCGGGCTGTTTCGCCGATGCCACCAGCTTGTAGTGGCGCCCGGACTTGAGCCCCTGGATGATGAAGAATCCCTTGTTGTCGGTATCGACGTAGATCCGGTCGCCCTCCTCCTTCGACTCTTCCAGGCAGGTCCAGCGGATCTTCGCGCTGACGGGACGGCCGGTGACACGGTCCACGACCTGGCCGGCGAGGATGCCGTCGAGGTCCGGGGGCGGGCGCGAGGTCTGCTCCAGCGGATCGACCGGCGCGGCAGGTCGGCCCGATCCCTGGGCGGTGGCTCCCATGAACGGGGTGCCGCCGCTCGCTCCTCCTCCCTGACGGCGATTGGCGGAATTGCAGCCGACCAGGAAGGCACCCCAGCAGGCCGCGACGATGATCAAGGGCACGACGCGCACGGCTTGGCCCTCGTTTCCGGTTGTGCCGTCACAGATGAGTCCGTCTCTTTGAAAGCGACCCGGGCGACCGGACGGCGCGCCGCGGGGCCAGGGAATCGCCGCCGCGGGGTGACAGGCCCGGGCAGCATGGGCGAACGGCCCCTTGCCGTAAGATAGGTGCGTCCTTGGCAGAGCGTAAGTCAGACTCCGCCCCCTGAGGCAAACATCGGGCGCAGGACGTCCCTTCCTTGAGACTTTCCAGCACATCCCCACTGGCAGGAGGCCCGGCACGTTGTTCGGGCCAGGCTTTTTCGCGCCAGGCGCTGGCCCTTGTCAGGGAGCGGAGACCGCCTTATGCTACAAGATTCTTCCCCCCGATTTCTGGGCCGTCAAGAGGATGCCGATGGCAGACAGCGGCGGGTGGATCCGCGTCCGCGGGGCGCGCGAGCATAACCTGCACAACGTGGACCTCGACCTGCCCCGCGAGCGGTTGACCGTCCTGACCGGCCCGAGCGGGTCGGGCAAGAGTTCGCTCGCGTTCGACACCCTCTACGCCGAGGGGCAGCGCCGCTACCTCGAAACCCTCCGCGGCGACACGCGCGCCCTCTTCGACCAGCTCCAGCGTCCCGATGTCGATCTGGTCGAGGGGCTGCCGCCGACACTGTGCGTCGCCCAGCACCCCGGGGCCGCCCGCCTGCGCAGCACCCTTGCGACCCTCACCGAGATCCACGACCACCTTCGCCTGCTCTGGACCCGCCTCGGCACCCCGCACTGCTCCGAGTGCGGCACCCCCATCCGCCGCCACACTCCGGCCGAGATCCTGCGCCAGACGCTCGGACTGGGTGAGGGGCGCAAGATTTACATGCTGGCGCCGCTGGTGCGGTCAGCGAAGGGGGAGCACCGGGATGTCTTCCAGCAGATCCGGCAAGCGGGGTTCCTGCGAGCGCGCATCGACGGCGTGCTCACCGAGGTGCGCGACATCCCGCGTCTCAACCCCAAGGTCGAGCACACCATTGACCTCGTCGTTGACCGACTCGTCGTGCGCGAGGGGATCCGCGGCCGACTGGCAGAGTCGATCGCGGCCGCGGTCAAGCACGGCGGCGGCACGGTCGTCATCACCGACGCCGACGACGGCGACTGGCACGACCGCGTCTTCAGCACCCGGTACGCCTGCTCGCGGTGTGGCCTCACCTACCCCGAGCTGGAGCCGCGCTCGTTCAGCTTCAACAACCCGCACGGCGCGTGCCCGGCGTGCGAGGGGCTCGGTCGGGTGTGGGAGATCGACCCGGAGCGCGTGCTGCCCGACCGGAACCTGACCGCGGCGCTGGCCGTGGTCCGCCTCCGCGAGCAGACGGGCGGCGTCGTCGCGCTGCCGGTACTCGACAAGCGCACCCTGCTCGACCTGGCGAAGGCGTTCCCGCACCCGCAGGGGAAGAGCTGGGGGAAGAACAAACCGCTGCGCGACTGGCCGCCCGGGGCGGTGCAGGCACTACTCCACGGGACCGTGGAAACCGAGCGCCCGGTCGCCGGCATCGTGCCCGGACTGGAGCGCGCCTTGCGGGAGGCCGAGTCCGGCGCCGAGGACGCCCCGCCGGTCGAGGCACTCGCCCCCTTTGCCGGCTACCTCACTTGCCGGGAGTGCGGCGGCGCCCGGCTCAACCGCGCGGCCCGCTCCGTCCGCTTCGCCGGCCGGGGGATTCACGAGGTGACGGCGCTGACGGTGGACGAGGCGACCGACTTCTTCACGGGGCTGCAAGACCTAACCCCCCCGCCCCCCCTTGCCTGCGAGGGAAGGGGGGAGAAAGAGCCCCTTGTTCCCCTTCCCCTCGCAGAGGAGGGGGCCGGGGAGAGAGGTGACGGCCTGCCCGCTGGCGGGGAGCACATCCGCGCGGTTGTCGTCGGCGAGATCCTGCACCGGCTCCGCTTCCTGCAGGAGGTCGGGCTGGGCTACCTGACACTCGACCGGCCGGCCCCAACCCTCTCGGGCGGGGAGGCGCAGCGAGCCCGGCTCGCGACCCACCTGGGGACCGGCCTGCTCGGCATCTGCTACGTCCTCGACGAGCCGACCGTCGGCCTGCACCCGCGCGACACCAGCCGGCTCCTGGCGGCGCTGCGCGGGCTGGAGCGGCGCGGCAACACGGTCCTCGTGGTCGAGCACGATGAGGCCGTGATGCGCGCCGCCGACTACCTGGTGGACATGGGTCCGGGAGCGGGGAAGGACGGCGGGCGCGTCCTGGCCCGCGGCACCGTCGCGGAGGTGCTCGCCGACCCGCACTCGGTCACCGCCGAATACCTGCGCGCCGGGACGGCCGGGCGCGTCGCGCGCCCCGACCTGCCGCTGCCGACGGCGTGGCTGACGGTGCGCGGGGCGCGGCACCACAACCTCAAGGGGATCGACGCCGCCTTTCCGCTCGGCCGCCTGGTGTGCGTCACGGGGGTGAGCGGGTCGGGGAAGAGTTCGCTGGTGCGCGACACCCTCGCCGCGGCGGCGCGCCGCGCCCTCGGACTGCCGGCCCCGCCGCCCGGCACACATGACGCCATCGAAGGGTTGGAGCAGATCGACAAGCTGATCGAGGTGGATCAGTCGGCCCTCGGGCGGTCGCCGCGCTCCAGCCCGGCGACCTACACGGGCGTCTTCGACGAGGTGCGGCGACTGTTCGCCGCGACGCGCGCGGCGAAGGTACGCGGGTACGGGGCGAGCCGGTTCAGCTTCAACGTCAAGGGCGGCCGCTGCGAGGAGTGTCAGGGCCAGGGCGTGCGCAAGGTGGCCCTGCACCTGCTGCCGGACCTGACCGTGCCGTGCCCGGTGTGCCGGGGGCGTCGGTTCAACCGGGCGACGCTGGAGGTCCGCTACAAGGGGCGGTCGATCGCGGACGTACTCGACCTGTCGGTGGACGCGGCCCTGGCGTTCTTCGCCAACGTCCCGTCGCTGGCACGACCGCTGCAGGCTCTCGCCGATGTCGGCCTGGGTTACCTGACGCTGGGCCAGCCGTCGAACACGCTTTCGGGCGGCGAGGCGCAGCGTGTCAAACTGGCGACCGAACTGGGGCGCAGCGCGACCGGGCGGACGCTGTTCCTGCTGGACGAGCCGACGACGGGGCTCCACTTCGCGGACGTGGCCACGCTGCTGCGGGTGCTGCGGCGGCTGATCGAACCGGGAAACAGTGTCGTGGTGATCGAGCACAATCTCGACGTGATCGCGGCCGCCGACTGGATCCTCGACCTGGGTCCGGAAGGCGGCGCAGCCGGGGGGCAACTCCTCGTCGCGGGTCCGCCGGAGGCGGTGGCTGCGTGCCCGGCGAGCGTGACCGGGCGCTTCCTCCGGGACGCCCTCACCCCGACCAGCTGACACCAGGAACCCATCAAGCCCACGGACTGCGTTCCGTGGGTGGAGGGCTGGAGACCTGACCCACGGGGCGTCACTCGTGGGCTGCGCAGGCACCTCATCGCGCCTTCATTCTGGTCTGGACAAATCCCGCCCGATCCCGTATCAACCCGCCTCCAATCGGCGACGAAAGCAGAAGGGAACCGCCAGAGCGCATCGGCCCGCTGCGAGAAGTATCTGCGGCGGGGGAAAAGAGGGTCGAGGCCGTCGCGCGTCGGTCCGGGAGTTCGGGGGAACTACCCGGGGAACGCCGGCCGCGCCGGACGCCCCAAACGTCCGCGGTGCGCCGTCAACGGTCGTGCGGGAATTTCGCGGGTTTTGCTGCAGGGCGAGAAGGCTTGCAGTCGATATCAGCGAAGCCAATGGCCGGAATGGGGGCCGCTTCTGACGCGGGCTAACACTCCGCACCTGGTGTGAACCGGGACGCAGGGAGTGCCCGCGCGGGGCGCGGCCGGCAGACGGGGTCAGGTAAGCGGGGGTATCGGTCAGGTTCGGACTGGGGGTCGAAAGGCACCACGGCAGGGCCGCTCTCCGCCGAGGGATGTCGCGGCAGGGCGAGTTCGAGCGCCGCCGGCCTTTCACGGGTCATCATCGGAACACGCGGGGTGAGCGATCTCGGGGGAGTCGCGCACGCCCCCGCCGCGGTCGGGCGGACCAGAGAGTCTGCCGGGCCGGGCGGCCCGCCGTTCCCGCCCACGACGGGATCCGCCTCACGCCCCCCGCCCGGCGACAACCGCGCAGCGGTCGCCAGCGGGCGGGACTGGCTCGATACGGGGGAAACCCACCAGCGCTTGCCTTACATCAGGGAGGAGTCCATGGTGACGCATGTTGACGTGGATATCCAGCAGCTCTGGCGCGACTATCGCGCCGAGCCCGGGAACGTGGAGATGCGCAACCAGCTGGTTGAGCAGTACCTGCCGCTGGTGCGCTACAACGCGGAGCGCATCTGGTCGCGCCTGCCCGAGGGCGTTGACCTCGACGATCTGATCAGCGCCGGGGTGTTCGGACTGATGGACGCGATCGAGGCGTTCGACCTGGAGCGCGGGGTCAAGTTCGAGACTTACTGCGTGCCGCGCATTCGCGGGGCCATGCTGGACGAGTTGCGAACCATGGACTGGGTGCCGCGGTTGGTGCGCAGCAAGCACACCAAGCTGGAGGAGGCACGCAAGGCCCTGGAGGCGGAACTCGGCCGCCCGCCGGCCGCCGAGGAGATGGCCGCCAGGCTCGGCGTGGCGCTGGAGGAGTTCCACAAGATGGCCGGGGACGCGACCGCCGTCGGGCTGGTGAGCCTGAACAAGAAGTGGTACGAGACGGACAGCTACAAGGACGTCCGCGAGATCGACATCCTCGAGGACAAGAAGGCCGAGGATCCGACCCACCGCCTGCAGAACCGCGACCTGATGCGGCTCGTCACGCGCGGGCTGAACCGCAACGAGCGGCTCATCATCATCCTCTACTACTACGAGGACATGACGATGAAGGAGATCGGGGCGACGCTCGACCTGAGTGAGTCGCGCGTCAGCCAGATGCACTCCAGCATCGTTGCCCGCCTGCAGGCGCAGCTCGCCAAGCGGCGCCCGGAGTTCGGAACCTAAAGCGGTTCAAGGGAGATGGTGTGCCAGGATGGTTGGTAAAGCCCACGGGTGGCGTCCCGTGGGCTTTTCCCATTCCATTGCACACGGGATCCCTTGCCCCCTGCCCTGGCAGTCGGTCGCAGCAGGCGAGGCGACCAGCCGCAAGCGGCACGAGGCAAGTCCAGGTGCTTCGGTGCAAGTCCGGTCTATTTCTTCGCCGCGGTGAACGCTTCGGGCGGCCGGACGAGGCGGCGCGCCGCCGCCTCGGCGATGACGAACACGGCGCCGCTGGCCGGCCCCGGAACGTTCGCGTAACGCCGCTCCGACTCGCCTTCCGGCCGGCCGAGGTTGAAGGCACGCTTCCCGTCCGGCGTCTGCACCTCCACCGTCAGCGCCGGCCGGTCCAGCCCGTATAGCTTCAGGTCCGCCTTCTGGTCGGCGAGGTAGCGCTCGGCCCGCAACTCGGCCAGCGCATCGAGGACGTCGCGCACCACCTCGGCGTTGACCTTCTCTCCCGGCTTGCCCGCCACCTCCCACCCGTCCCCGACCTTCCGCAGCACGACCTCTTGCTTCGGGTAGCGGTAGGTCACGCGCTCGACCTGGGCGGCGTCGATGCGCGGCCAGGACTTCCGGTTGCGATACTCGGCCAGAACCTGCTCACTCAGTCTGGGATCGAGCAGGAACACGAGCGGCCCGGACTCCAACCGGGCGTAAACGCGCCGGCCGCCCCTGACCGAGTCCTTCTCGGGCACACCCACGAGGAGCGTGAAGGCTTCCTTGCCGTCGGCGAACACCTGCCAGCGCGCCTGCGGGTTGTCCAGTCCGAACTGCTTCAAATCCTTGGGCGCCTCGGCTACCAGCGCGTCGGCCCGCAGCCCCGCCAGGCCCTTGACCAGGGCATCCAGCTCGGCGCTCTCGGCCTCCGCCGCCACCGGCTCAATCATCTTCCAGCCGTCGTCGGCCCGCTTGAACGTTACCTTCCGCCCGTCGCGCTCCAGCGTGACGCGGTCCGGCGACGCGACCTTCGCCAGGCTGCGGTCGTGGAACTGCAGCGGGACCGCGAGCAGGTCCACCGCCAGGCGGGTGTCGAGGACCACCACCGTCTCCGACCTGTCGAGGCGCGCATACCGGAAATTCCTGGTCCCGTCCGCGCCCTTCACCGGGCCGCCGATCTGCAGGGCATGCTCGATCGGCTTGCCCTTGTCGGCGATCACCCGGATCGTCAGGACGGCCGCCGGCTTCTCCAGCCCGAACGAACTCAGGTCGATCACCGGGTAGGCAGCGATGCGCTCGGCGCGGAGCTGCGCCAGGTCGCGCGCCAGCCCGTCGAGCACCTGCTGGTCGGCGGGGCGGTCCGCCGGCTTGAGCATCTGCCAGGCGCCCGCCTTGCGCACCACCTCCAGCGGCTCGCCGGCCCCGGTCCGCCGCACGGACGCGATCTGGTCCGGTTCCAGACGCAAGAGAAGGCGGCTGACGAAGTCCAGGTGCGTGCGATTCAGTGCCTCCGCGGTGCCGGCGTCGAGTACCGCCACCGCGGGGCTCTTATCGACCCGCACGTAGCGCTCGCCCTTGCCCTCCGCGACCGGCTTGCCCAGGGTGACGATGCGCTCGCTCGTCTTGCCTTTCTCGCCCATTTCCTGCACGGTCACGCGCAGCGCGAGGGCCGGCCTGTCCAGGCCGTAGGCGGCGAGGTCAGGTTTGGGCGCGTAGGCGACGAGCCGCCTGGCCTTCAGGCTCGCGAGGGCGCGCAGCGTGCCGTCGAGCTGGTCCGCGTCCGGTCGGAACGGCGAGGCCGGCGACCCGAGCAGCTGCCACTCGCCCTTCGCTCGCTCCAGGGTGAACACCGGCCCCTTCGCGCCCGACGCCTGCACCCGCTGAATCGCGTCGTGGTCGAGCGTCAGCAGCGTTCGGTCGAGCAGGTCCAGCGCGGCCCAGTCGGCCGGCGCGATCGTCTTCTCGGCCAGCACGAAGACCGCGTCACTGTCGCCGAGTTTCGCGTAGCGCGACTTCGCGCCCGCCTCGGTCGGGTCGCCGACGAGGATGACGTGGGTCGTCGGCCCCTTCTTCGCGGCGCCCTTCGCGTCCTGCTTCTCCCTGGGGTCGGCCTCCTTCCTGACCTCCGGTACGACGGTGACGCGCAGGTATGGCTTCTCCAGCCCGTACTTCGCGAGATCCTTGGCGGCGTGCGCGACGTACTTCTCGGCGCGCAGGTCCGCCAGACCCTCGGCCAGCTTGCTCGCCTCGGCCGGCGCCACCGGCGCCTCGAACGGGCCGGTCAGCTTCCAGGTGCCGTTGTCGCGTCTCAGCCGGTACTCGGGTCCACCTTTCGCCACGCGCACCTCGGCCACCTCGTCGGCTGGCAGCTGCCAGAGTTGCAGCGGGCGGTACGAGAGCGAATCGCGGGCGAGCGTTTCCTGCGTCTCCTTCTTGACCGCGAACACCGCCGGGTCGGCGCCAGCGCGGGCGTAGAACTCCTGCTTGCCCGGCCGCTGCTTACCCAGCGCGACGGTGACCGGCGCCTTCTTCGCGTCGGTGAACGTGACCTTCGCCATCAGGGCCGGCTCCTTCAGCCCGTACTCCTTCGCCAGCTCCTCGGGGGTCGGGTCGGTCTTGACGAACTCGACGGCCTCGAGGCGCGTCAACTCGTTCGCCAGCTGCTCGGCCTTCGGGCCGTCGGCCCTGGCCGCCACCGGCGCCGCCAGCTGCCAGGTGTGCTTCGTCTGCTCCAGCGCGAAGGAGTCGGCGGGCCGCTGCACGTCGATCCGGGCCACGTCGGTCGGGGAGAGGTCCAGCACGCGCCGGCTGCGATACGCCAGCGCCGGCCGCTGCACCAGCTTTCGCAGCGCGTCGTCAACGGCGCTGATCCGGTCCCACCCCTCGACCTGCACATACAGCCGGTTCTTCGCGGTATCGTGCTTGCCCAGCGCGAACGTGAGGTGGCGCGTTCGTGTTTCCTTCTTCTCGTCCTTGCCGGTTTTCTCCGTCTTCGCCTCCTCGACAGTGAGCTTGATCGTGGCCGGCTTCTCCAGTCCGAACTGCTTTCGGTCGCCGGCGTCGATCGCGTCGGCGCCGCGCGCCTCCAGCCCGGCAAGCTTGTCGAGCAACTCCGTCACCCTGACGCGCTCGGCGTCCACGGCGGCCGGCTTCTCGATGCGCCAGCGGTCCTTGTCCTTATCGTGGACGAACACCAGCTGCCGCCCGCCCTCGTTGATCTCGACGCGGCGCACGTCGTCGGGGCGGAAGCGGGCGAGGTGGGCATCGCGCAGCGTGTCGGCCGCGACGAGAACGTCCTTCAGCCGATCGCCCTTGATCTCGAAGAGTTGGTCGTTGCCCTCCAGCCGGGCGTACCGGAACTCCTCGATGACGGGCACCTCCAGCGGCTTCATCGGCGGCCCGCCCAACGGCGGGGCCGGCTTCTGCACCATGCGGCGGCGCTGGGCCGACACCTTGCCGATGTGGAGCACGATCGTGTCGCCGCTCGGGCGCGTCACCTTGATCGTTTGCTCCGGAACCTTCAGGCCGAGCTTTTCCAGATCCGCCTGCCCTTCGCTCGCGACGAAGCGCTCGACCCAGATATCCGGGATGGCGGCGCGGAGCGTATCAAGCTGCTCGGGGTTCGGACGGTCGCGCACCGGGCCGGCTTTAAAGTCGCCCTTCGCCTTCGGGTCGCGTTTCAGGTCGTTCAGCAGCCACCCGTCGCCCTTGCGGGTGAGGGTGTAGCCGGTGTCGCCCCACGTCGCCTCGATGGTCTGCGCCGTCAGCCGCTCGACCTTCTCGGCCGGGTCGCTCTCCTTCGCGACGCGCGCCGCCGGGAAGAGGCGGCGCTGCTGGTAGTCCTCCTGCGGACGGTCGAGGACGGCGAGGATGCCGGGGGCGAGGCGCACCACCTCGCTGCGCTGATCGACGCGGACGTAGGTCGCCTGGGCGAAGCGGTTCGCCTCGTCCGGCTTGCGGCCGAAGGTGAGGTCGCGCGGCTGGCCGTTGGTCTTGACGTGGACGACGAGCGGCTCCCGATCCAGGCCGTAGCGCTTCAGGTCCGGAGGACTGCCGAGCGGTTCCGGGACGAACCGGGAGCGCAGGCCGGTCAGGGTATCAAGGAGTTCCTCGACCTCCTTCTGGCGTACCGGCCACTTGCCGGGCAGCGACCACTCGCCGCCGGCGCCCTTTTCGAGGACGACGCTCCCGTCGGGGCGCTGGATCTCGATGCGCGTGAGGCGGTCGCGCGTCAGCTCTTTGTCGAGGACGGCGAGGGTGACGCTGGTGGTCTGCTCGGTCGCGCCGGGAGCCAGGAAGTACCAGGAGGCGGCGCCGGCGGCCGCGAGCACCGCCAGGACCAGGGTCGTTTTCCAGTTCATCGCGTTTCCACTCCGTCCAGACAGCCCTGGGGGACTTACACCAGCCGTAAAGCCCACGGGCTGCGGCCCGTGGGCTTTACAGGGTTTCAGTCCCCCTCAACGCAGCCGGCGCACCAGCCACATCATGCACCCCAGGTAGACGAACAGCAGCGGCATCCCGGCCAGCGTGCCCCAGCGCCACAGCGTCTCCTCGGTCGCGTCCAGGCGGACGCGCGGATACTGCCACGGCTCGCTCGCCTTCGCCAGCAACTCGTCCCGACCGAGCAGCCAGTTGCTCACGTCCAGGAACAGCTGCTCGCGCGCCGGCGACAGGCTCTCGCCCGAAAACACCGCGCCGTGACCGATCACCGCGACCCGCGCCGTCACCGGCTCCGCCCTGTCCGGGTCGGCGTACCACGAGCGCGGCACCGGCACCTCGGCCGCCACGCCGATCGGGAACGGCCCGCGCCGCGGCTCGCGCACCGTCCCGCGGTCCGGGTCCGTGTCCTTCGGCGGCTCGTAGCGCGGCACCCGCTTGGCGGATGGGTACGGTTGGCTCTCGTTCCAGCTGCGGGCGGTGGCGTTCGTCATCAGGAATACCGGATCGATCGACGGCTTCCCGCCGGGTGGATCATAGTAGATCGGCCGCGGATGGCGCAGCCGCAGCTCCGAATCCTGGTCCGCTCCGGGGACGGACAGGCGCAGACTGGCACGCAGCTTCCCGGGCAGCGCCAGCTGTTGCCCCTTCCGGAAGTGGACCCGCTCGCTCGCCGCCGGCCAGTCGAACGAGACAACCGGCACCTTCACCTCCGGCTCGCGGACGAGGAAGGCGGGACGCCGCTCGTGGGTCGGCTGCGTCTCGGCGTCGAACAGCACCGTTTGCGGCGGCAGCTTGAACCCCATCTCCTCCAGCAACGGCTCCAGCTCGTCCGGCTTGATGTTCGGCGGACGGCGAACCCGCGGGTCGGCCGGATCCTCGTTCGGCGGACCGAGGCAGAACAGCACCGGCCTGCCCGCCTTGAGGAAGCCCTTGACGACCTCCACCTGCTCGCGCTGCAGCCCGTGCAGCCACGGCGGGATCAGATCGCGGCGCGGGATGTTGTACAGGGTGAAGCGCGGGACGATGAGCAGGTCCACCTCGGACAGCAACCGCTTCAGCTTGGCCTCGACGTCGGCGATGCGGCGCAGCTCTTGCAGGTTCTCCACGTCCAGCCCGCTCATCTCCCCGGCCCGCTGGCTGCGGATCCGCCGCCGCTCGGCCAACTCCTCCTCCTCCGCCGCCAGCGCCCGCCGGGCGTCGGCGATGAACTCCTTGCGGTCGGCGTCGGTCACGTCCCGGACCGTCAGCTTGCGCCGCCGCGCCTCCTCGACGTCCTCCCGGCTGAGGGGCCGGACCCGGCGGCCGTCGCCCAGGTCCAGCAGCGCGATCTCCTTGTTGATCTGGGCCAGCGAATCCTCCCAGAACTTCACCACCTGATTCACCTTCTGCCGGATCGCCTCGACCACGCGCTTCTGGTCGGCGATCAGCTCGTTCAGCTCGGCGACCTCCTCCTCCAGCTCCTCGTAGCGGTAGTCGGCGTAGGTCAGCGCGGCCGGCTCCCACGTCCCCGTGGCCTCGTTCGGCTTCTTGATGATGATGTCCCGGGCGTCGTACCCGCGGGTCCGCAGCACCTGCTTCAGGCCGGACATGCCGATCACTTCCCGGTTGCTCTCCAGACCGAGGACGCCGTGGATGACCGCCACGGCGACGCGCGGCCGGCGCGCGTCGATGTTCAGGATGCGACGGGCGAACGGCTCGACCCCCTGCGGGCGCAGCACCAGGTTGCCCCTGTCCTTGCTCGCGTTGCGGTCGAGCCGGTACAGCTGGCTGAAGCTGATCCGCTGCACCTTGCCCGCGTCCGTCGCCAGCGGCCCCTTCTTGCCGGCCGCGCCGTCGCGCGTGTAGAAGAAGACGCTGTTCTCGGAACTCTCCTTGATGGCCCGGTGCAGCGCCGGTGCGTCCTTCTGCAGCACCTTCATCCGGTCCTGGTAGTCCTGCCCCTTCACGTCCAGCGCCACCACCTTGAACCGCGGCCCGAGCTGCTGGAACTGCTCGACCAGGTCGCGCACCCTGTCCTGGACGACACGCGCCGCCGCCGCGTCATAGGCGTCGGGGGTGTAGTCCTTGCCCTGGCCGAACGTGACGTGGCGCAGGTGTAGCACGATGGTCGTGTCGTCCCGCAGCCGGGCGAGCTGCGTGCGCACCTCGTCCTGGATCGTGAATTGCTGGTCCCAGGTCAGATCCCAGCGCGCCGGGTGCAGGTAGGCGTACAGGTTCGCCCCGCCGACGATGGCCGCCGCCAGCACCACCTGGACGGCGACGTTCAGGCTGACCGCCCCCCGCCGCGAGAAGATTACCAGCAGGGTCTGCACCAGCACCACCAGCACGGCGGGCACGGCCAGCCCGGCGCCGACGAGGGCGGTCCACCGGCCGACCTCCGCTTCGCCGAGGACGAACCAGAGGAACAGGCCGACGCCCGCGGCCGTCAGGCCCGTCAGCCCGAGCAGGGCGGCCAGCAGATGCCAGAACGGTTTGCGGCGGGTTCGCTCGGTCAGCGCCATCGGCGGGACTCCAGACTGCGGACCGTCAGAAACAGAAAGAACAGGGCCACGGTGGCGTACAGCACCAGCTGCCGGCTGTCCACCAGCCCGCGGGCGAAGTTACGCTCGAAGTGGAGCGGGACGGTGAAGTAGAACACGGCCTGATACAGCGCGCTGCCGGTGTCCAGCTCGGTCAGCTCCTGCCCGGCGACCAGCAGCACCGCGTACCCGGCGGCCACGAGCAGCAGGCTCAGGAACAGCGACACCAGCGCCGCCACCATCTGGCTGCGCACCAGGCTACTGACGAACAAGCCCAGCGCCAGAAACATCGCCCCGGCCAGCGCCAGCCCCAGGTACGTCGAGAGGACCGGGTTCGGATCGATACCCGGCTCCAGGGTCAGCAGGTGTTCGGTGTCATACGTGTAGTGTGCCCACCCGCCGCCCACGGCCGCCGCCAACCCGACCACGAACAGGAAGAGGGCGGACCCGCGCGGGACGAACTCCCGCGGCAGCAGTGCCAGCAGGACGCCGAGGATGGTAACGCCGAGCCCGCTGACCAGGGTGATGCTGAAGGGCGTCCAGGCTTCGAGCCGCCAGGTCGCATCGAGATCGACCAGTACCGGCAGGTAGACGAGCGTCGGCAGCCACATGACGACGTAGAAGCCGTAGCAGGCCAGGAATTTACTCAGCACGATCTGCCAGTCGCGTAGCGGGGCCGTCAGCAGCATCTCCAGAGTGCCGCTGGCGCGCTCCTCGGCGAACAGGCGCATGGTGAGCAGCGGCGGGATGATCAGGAAGACGAGCCAGAACGCCTGGAACGCGAACACGCCGGCCAGCGCGCCCAGGTCGCCGAGCCCGAGCATCGTCTGCATCGGGAACTCGACCCCCTGCGGGCCGAACGCGGTCAGCTTGGCGAGGGTGCGCCAGAACATGTACCCGGTGACGAGCAGGAACAGCGTCATCACCACATACGCGATCGGCGAAAGGAAGTAGGCGGCGAACTCGCGGCGGATCAGGCTGAGGGTCGCTAGCATGGTGGAGGGGCCAGGGGTCAGGGGTCAATCAGTAAAGTCCACGGGGGGCGTCCCGTGGGTCAAGCGCCGGAGACTTTACCCACGGGACGCAATCCGTGGGCCTTGTTATGCTGCTCTCTCCCTTGTCCCCTGTCACTGGTGATCTGTACAAACAGGTCTTCCAGGGTGCGGCGCTCCGGCCGCAGTTCGTGGACCGGCCAGCCGCGCTCGCCGGCCAGCGCGCACAGCCGCGGAGCGAGGGCGTCCGCGTCGTCGGTGCGGACGCGGAGGCGGGTGGTTTCGCCGTCGGCGGACGCGGAGACGTCGGTGGCGCCGGGCAGGGTGCTGACCGCCTCGGCGTCCACCGCGCCGCCGAGACGGGCAACGAGGTACACCTCCTCGCCGGCCCGGCGCCCCAGCGCGGCCAGCGTTCCGGACGCCGCCACGCGCCCGCGGTGGATGATGATGGCCGAGTCGCATGTCATCTCGACCTCGGTCAAAATGTGGGTCGAGAGCAGGACGGTGTGGTCGTGGCCGAGTTCGCGGATCAGGGAGCGCGTCTCGCGGATCTGCACCGGATCCAGGCCGGCCGTTGGTTCGTCGAGGATCAGCACCGGCGGCTGGGCGAGCAGCGCGTCGGCCAGGCCGACGCGCTGGCGGAACCCCTTGGACAGGGTGCCGATCAGCTGCCGCCGCACGCCCCCGAGCCAGCACCGGCCGAGGACGTAGTCCAGGCGCGTGCGGCGCTCGCGGCCGTGCAGCCCCTTGATGCCGGCGCGGAAGTGGAGGTACTCGACGACGCGCATCTCGGGGTAGAGCGGGCAGTTCTCCGGCATGTACCCGATACGCCGCCGCACCTCGACCGGGCGCCAGAAGACGTCCAGGCCGTCGATCTCGGCCCGACCGGACGTGGCGGTCAGGTAGCCGGCAAGGATGCGCATCGTCGTGGACTTGCCGGCTCCGTTCGGCCCGAGGAAGCCGACGATCTCGCCAGCCGGCACGTCGAATGAGACGCCGTCGATGGCCGCGTAGTCGCCATAGAATTTGGTCAGGTCGCTTACGTGGATCATGGGGGCCTCGCGGACCGTCCACGGGTTGTGCGGAGGGGGGAGCCGCCGCCGCTCTTCTCGGGAGGCGTTTCCCCGGGTGGGGGAAAGCGGAGGCGGTGGCCTGGGGGACGGGGCGACCTGCCCCGAGAACCTGCCCGCCGAAACGTAAGTAGCAGATTAGCAGACGCTCGCGGCGCCGACAAGGGCCGCGGCGAGGGCCAGGGCACTTGCACCAGAGGGATTGAAGGAGGCGCCATGCTGAACGCCGTCATTCGCTTCGCGCTGCGCAACCGCGTCCTGATCGTGTTCCTCAGCCTGGCCGCGCTACTGTACGGCGGGTACGCCGCGACGACGCTGCCGATCGACGTCTTCCCGGACCTCGACCGGCCGCGCGTCGTCGTGATGACCGAGGCGCCCGGGCTGGCGCCGGAGGAGGTCGAGACGCTCGTCACGTTTCCGCTGGAGGCGGCCCTGCTCGGCGCGACCGGCGTCGAGGACGTGCGCAGCCAGTCGGCCGTCGGCCTGTCGGTCGTGTACGTCGAGTTCGGGTGGGGGACGGACATCCGGGCGGCTCGCCAGGTCGTCCAGGAGCGACTGGCGACCGCCCAGCCCGACCTGCCGTCCGGCGTTCGGCCGCAGATGGCGCCGATCAGCTCCATCATGGGCCAAATCATGCTGGTCGGCATCTACCGCCGGCCCGGACCGCGCGGCGGCGAGTTGGCCCCGCTCGGCACGACCGGCCACCTGGCTGAACTGGTCCACGACCCGGCCGAGGGGCGGGCGACGGTGTACCTGTGGGAGCCGCACGATCGCGGCCGACCGAACGCCTGGCGCCCGATCCGGACGGACGCCGCTTCCGCCTCGTTGACCTGGGAGCTGCCGCCCGTGGGACCGTGGGCGGAGGCCGTGGCGGCCGACAGGGTGGAGCGTCTGGTGCTCCGCCCCGTTCCCGGCTCCCCGGGGGCGTTCACCGCGACCGACCCGCGGCTGCGCGTCGCCGACAAGGACCGGACCGCTCCCGGGAGGCCGGCGGATCGCGAGCGGCGCGTGACGGTGGCCGTCGGTGGCGCGACGCCAACGGCCGTGTTCCCGCCGGCCGCCCAGCGGAAGCTGAAGCTGCGGACGACGGCCGACTGGGTCGTGCGGCCGCGCCTGCTGAAGGTACGCGGGATCGCCCAGGTCATGGTCATGGGCGGCGGCCGCAAGCAGTACCAGGTACTGGTGGACCCGACGGCCCTGCTCGCCTACGACGTCTCGCTCGCACAGGTCGAGGAGGCCGTCCGCCGGAACAACGTCAACGCGAGCGGCGGGTTCGCCGTCCAGGCGGACCGCGAGCGGCCAGTGCGCGTCCTCGGCCGCCTCGGGCCGGACACCGAGCGCGTCCTGGACCAGCTCCGCCAGGTGCCGGTCAAGCCGACGGCCGAGCGGACCGTTCTCCTCGCCCAGGTCGCCCGCGTCGTCGAGGGCGCCCAGGTGAAGCGCGGGGACGCATCCGTCAACGGCCTGCCGGCTGTCGTCCTGGTGATCACGAAGCAGCCGCACGTCGATACGCGCGTTCTGACCGACCGCGTCGTCGCGGCGCTGCGGGAGGTCGAGGCCGCGCTGCCGGCCGACGTGGTCGTCAACCCGGAGCTGTACCAGCTGCGCGAGTTCATCGACCGCGGCCTGTTCAACGTCGGCGAGGCGTTGGTGATCGGCGCGGGCCTGGTCCTGATCGTCCTCTTCCTGTTTCTGCTGAACCTCCGGACAACGTTCATCTCGCTGACCGCGATCCCGCTATCCCTGGCTGTCACGGCCCTGGTGTTCCAGGCCGTCGGGTGGCTGACCGGGACAGTGCTGTCGATCAACGTGATGACGCTCGGCGGAATCGCGGTGGCGATGGGCGAGCTGGTGGACGACGCGATCGTGGACGTCGAGAACATCTTCCGCCGGCTCAAGGAGAACAATGCGCTGCCCCCCTCTCCCCTCGCGGGAGAGGAGGGCGGGGGGGTGAGGGGGCACTATCGGCGGCCCGTCCTGGCCGTGATCTACGAGGCGAGCGTGGAGGTTCGGTCCGCCATCGTGTACGGCACGGTGCTCGTCATTCTCGTGTTCGTTCCGCTGTTCGCGCTGTCGGGCGTCGAGGGCCGGCTGTTCGCGCCGCTCGGGGTCGCGTACATCGTCAGCATCCTGGCGTCGCTGCTGGTGTCGCTGACCGTCACGCCGGTCCTGTCGTACTACCTCTTGCCGCAGGCCCGGGCGACGCACCGCACTCACGACAGCCCACTGCTCCGCGCGCTGAAGTGGGCGGCCGGCGGGCTGATCCGGCTGAGCATGGCCCGGACCGGATGGATCCTGCTGGCGACCTGGCTCCTGGTCGGGCTCGGGGTGGTGGTGCTGACGCGGCTCGGGGCCGACTTCCTGCCGCGTTTCGACGAGGGCAGCGCGCAGGTCAACCTGACGCTGCCGGCCGGCTCGTCCCTGGAGGCATCCAACGAGGTGGCGGCGGTGGTGGACGCCCGGTTGCGGCGGATGCAGAAGTCGGCGGCCAACCCGGGCGGCCTCGTCCTCCAGTTCTCGCGGCGCACCGGCCGGGCGGAGCTGGACGAGCACGCCGAGCCGGTCAGCCGAACCGAGTACATCGTGACGGTCAACCCGGACGCCGGGGTCGGCCGGGAGAATGCGCTCGAGCGGATCGAGGCGGCGGTCAAGGAGGAGGTCGCGGGCGTGGACGTCGAGGTCGAGCAGCCGCTGTCGCATCTGATCAGCCACATGCTCTCGGGAGTGACGGCGCAGGTCGCGATCAAGATCCACGGTGACGATCTGGAGACGCTGCGCCGCCTCGCCGGGCAGGTCAAGGCGGCCATCGGCGGGGTGGCAGGGATCGCGCCGCCGGTGGTCGAGGCGCAGCAGGAGGTCGAGGAGCTGCACATCCGGCTGCGCCCGGGCCAGCTCGCGTTCCACGGCGTGGACCGGGCGCACGTCGCCGAGTTCGTGAGCACCGCCCTCAAGGGCGAGGTGGTGTCGCAGGTGGTCGAGGGGCAGCGGCGGTTCGACCTGCTGGTGCGGCTGGACAAGCCGTACCAAACCGATTACGCATCCCTCGGTCGGCTGTCGGTGGACCTGCCCGGGGGGCGCGGCCGGGTGCCGCTGAGCGAGCTGGCCGACATCGGCGGCGGCGGCGGCGCCAACCAGATCAGCCGGGAGAACGCGCGGCGGCGCATCGTCGTTCGAGTCAACGCCCGGGACCGCGACCTGGCGTCCGTCGTCGAGGACATCGAGAAGCGCATCGACGAGCAGGTCCGGCCGGGGCTCCCGCCGGGGTACTTCATCGAGTACGGCGGCCAGTTCGAGAGCCAGCGGCGGGCGACGTGGCTGATCCTGGCCCTCGCGGGCGTCGCGCTGGCCGGCATGTTCGCGGTGCTGTACACGCTGTACCCGTCGGCCCGGATCGTCCTGCAGATCCTCAACGCCCTGCCGACGGCGTTCATCGGCGGGGTGGCGGCGCTGGCCCTGACCGGGCAGACGCTGACGGTCGCGGCGATGGTCGGGTTCATCTCCCTCGGCGGCATCGCGGCCCGCAACGGCATCTTGCTGGTGACGCACTACTTCCACCTGATGCGGCACGAGAAGGAGGGGTTCACCCGACAGATGGTGCTGCGCGGCAGCCTGGAACGGCTGGCGCCGGTGCTGATGACGGCGCTGACGGCCGGGATCGGCCTGGTTCCGCTGGTGGTCGGCGGGCACCAGCCGGGGCGGGAGATCCTCTATCCGGTGGCGACGGTGATCCTCGGCGGGCTGATCACCTCGACGCTGTCCGAGTTCCTGCTGCACCCCGGGCTGTTCTGGAACTTCAGCGGCCGCGACGCCGTCCGGATCGCCCGGACCGACGCCGCGGAGGGCGAGGTTGGGTAGAACTGAGGCTCCAGAGCCCACGGATTACGTCCCGTGGACTGGGCACGACGACCTTCTTTTCAGGAAAGGATGACGCATGCGTTCCATCGAAAGGCTGATCGGCTGCGCCGCGCTGGCGGCGACGCTGGCACTGGCGGCCGGCTGCACGTCGCGGCCGGAGGACGGCAAGGGCAAGGACGGACAGGCAGCCACGGACAAGGGTAAGGTCGCCCCCAAACACGACCATCCGACCAGGGGACCGCACGGCGGGGCGCTCGCCGAGTGGGGCGAGGAGAAGTACCACGTCGAGTTCACCCTGGACCGGGCCAGGGGGCAGGTCGCCGTCTACGTCCTCGACGGCAGCGCGAAGAAGCCGGCGCCCGTCAAGGCGGAGGGCGCCACGCTGACGTTGACGATCACGAGCCTGAAGCCGCCGCTGGCGGTGACGCTGAAGGCCGACCCGCAGGAGGGCGACCCGAAGGGACAGGCGTCCCGGTTCACCGGCGGCGACAAGCAACTCGTCGGCCAGAAGGGCGTCGAGGGCGAGATCGGCGGCAAGGTGGGCGACACGCCGTACACCGGCACGTTCGTGGAGGCGGGCGCCGCCAAGGACGCGAAGAAGGAGTAGCCGGGCGGCGCTTGCGTCTGAAGTGTTAATCAGCCGCGCGCGCGGATCTGACCGCGCGCGTCCGCGTACCCACGGCGGGGCACCAGGCGCGTTGCCGATTGCGACCCGTCCGCGCTTCGTTTATCATGAAAGCCACCTGCGGCGAGCCAGGCGCGGAGTGACGTCATGGTCATCTGTCCGGCGTGCGGCGGCACGTCCCACGATCGCGAGTTCTGCGACCACTGCAACGCGGACCTGATGCCTCCCGCTGTCCGCGACGCCCCGCCCGTTTGCAATCTCGGCCCCGAGGGCACGCTCCTCCTCTCCCCCGACCAGTCCGCCAGCCTCGCGCGCCCCGAAGCCAGCGTCACCCTGCGCACCGGACCCCGCGGCTGGCGCCTCCACTGGCTGCCGCAACCCGCCTGGCCCCACCACCGCGCCACCGTCGAGGATCGCGTGCGTCGGCGCGTCCCTCCGCTGCCGCCCTGCCGCGTCGTCCCGGAGGCACAGGGCGCCTGGGTCGTCGCGGAGGCGGCCGCCCCGCAGGCCCTCCCGTGGGCGGCCCCGCCGGCGCGCGACGCGCTGCAGGAACTCCGCCACCTCGACGTGTTCCTCGGCATCCTCGCGGACGCCCTGGAGGAACTCCACGCTGCTGGCCTGGTCTGGCTCACCTTCGACCCGAAGGAGATCGAGCTGGTCCCTGACGCGGGCAAGGGGTGGCGCGCCCGGTTCACGAATCTCGACCTGGGCGTCTATCAGGCGGGCCGCAGCCCCGAGCAGCTGGTCTTCAACCCCAAGTTCGCCGCCCCGGAGGTGGCGCGCTTCCGGGCCGCCGACCTGGGCTCCGCCACCGACGTGTTTCACCTGGCCGTCTTCGCCTACTGCTGGCTCGCCCGGCTGCTCCCGAACGGCTTCCTCGGCGCTGGCCTGGAGGCGTTCGGGTTCGCCCTGCCCCCCCTGCGCACCTTCGCCCCGCAGCTGCCGGCGGGCGTGGTGCCGGTCCTGGCCCGGGCGCTGGCGATCGAGCCGGCCCGCCGGTTCCCCACCCCGGCGGCCTTCCGGGCGGCGTTCCACACGGCGGTCGAGCGGGCCGAACGCCGCGCCGCGGCGACGACGCCCGTGCGCTGGGACGTGGGTATCCACACCCGCGCCGGTCGAGCGAAGGGGACGCTCGGCCGGGCGAACGAGGATTGCGCGCTGCAGTGCCGCTACGCCGCGCCGGACCGGATTCTCGTCGCCGTCGCGGACGGCATCTCCAGCTGCGACGTGGGCACCGGCCGTCTCGCCAGCCAGCTGACCTGTCAGCGCCTCGAAACCGCCTTCGGCCCACGCGCGACCCTGGACCAGTTCGCGACCGGCATCACCGCCGTGTGTCGGCAGGCGGCGCAGGGGCTGCTCGACTGGGCGCTGCAGCACGGCCACCGGGAGGCGCTGGTCGCCGGCAAGGATCTCATGGGTACGACCCTGACGGCGGGGTGGCTGGAGGGGAATCGGCTGGTGCTCGCGAACCTGGGCGACAGTCGCGCCTACCTCGTCGGGGCGGACGGGGCCGAACAGCTGACCGTGGACGGAGACGTCGGCTCGGCCCTGCTCGCGGCCGGGGTGCCGCCGGAGGATGTGCGCGAGGCGGGCACGATGGCCAAGGCGCTGCGCGATTGCATCGGCGGGTGCGGCCGCGGCCCGACCGGCGAGCCACGCATCGAGGAGCAATTTTGCATCCCCGCGATCTTGACCTGGCGCTTGCTGCCGGGCGACTTCGTGGTACTCTGTACGGACGGCCTCGTCGAGGAGGGCCTCTTCCTGAATCCGCCCATCCTGGCGGATCTGGTGCGGCGCCATCGGGATCTGCCGGCCGCCGACCTGGCCGTCAAGCTCGCCGACGCCGCCGATTCGCTGCAGCGCCCTCCGTCGGCCGCCGAGCCGGAGGGGTTTGGGGACAACATTAGCTGTGTCGTGATCAAAGTGGTTAGTGGTTAGTGGTTGGTGGACAGTGAGCACCCAAAGCCCACGGGCTGCGCCCCGTGGGCCAGGTAGCCGGTGCTTCACCCACGGGACGTGGCCCGTGGGCTTTGCCGTCCCCACTAACCACCAGCATCCAACAGTTTCCATGCCCAACGCCTTCACTCTGCGCTGGAAGCTCGACCAGCCTTGCGTCCCGGCCGACAAGGTCGAGGACGTGCATGCCCTCGTTACCATCGAGCCCAACCCGACTGTCCTCGGGTCGCCCGATCAGGCTGCTCTGCCGGCCCACCTGATCGTCGTCGCGGACGTCAGCGGGTCGATGGACTACCTGATGCGGCACGACCCCAACGCGAAGAACGTCGGCGAGGTGGTGACCGAAGGGCAATCCGCCCAGAGCGTGCAGTCTGACGTGCCGAGCCGGCGCGAGGTGGCGTGCAGCGTCGTCGAGAAGCTCGCGTCCCGTCTCGGTCATGACGATCTGCTGACGGTGGTGGCGTTCGACGACAACGCACACGTCCTGGCCGGCAGTATCTCCCCGCTGGCGGAGGATCAGGTCAAGGCAGCGGTGTACCAGCTCGCGCGGGTCGGCGGCGGCGGCACGGCGATGGGCGTCGGGCTGGCGGCCGTCCGCGCTCAGCTCGGCCGGGCGCCGGACGGCGGGCGGACGCGCAAGCTCGTTCTACTCACCGACGGCGAGGACCAGAACCCGACACAGGCCCTCCAGGAGGCCGACATCCTCGGCCGCGAGTACAGCGTTCCGATCGTCGCGCTTGGGACCGGCGAGTGCAAGGTCGCGTTCCTGACACAGCTCGCCAAGACCACCCTGGCCGGCGGGTTCAACCACATCCACCACGAGGCGGACGCCGACCAGTTCTTCCAGCAGGTAGTGGCTGGCCAGAAGAACGTGCAGGCGACGAACGCGGCGCTGCGGCTGTGGGTGTCGCCGGAGCTGCAGCTGCGCGAGCTGTACCGCACGCAGCCGGAGATCCTCTACGTCGGCGACCCGATGCCTGGAGCCGACAACCAGGTCGAGCTGCGCCTGGAGCAGATGGAGCGCGGCAAGGCATACGAGTTCCTGTTCCGCTGTACGCTGCCGCAGCGCCAGGCGAGCCAGCGCTTCCGCATCGCCAAGGCGAGCCTCGTCTACGATCTGCCCGGACTCGGCCGCCAGCGCGAGACGGTCGAGGCGAACATCGTGGTGGAGTACACGGCCGACCCGCAGCGGACCCAGGAGCGCAGCGGCGACGTGCGGCGCGTGCTGGCCCGCGCCGAGGTGCAGCGGCAGGTGCTGTTCCTGCAGGGGAAAATCGATTCGATTCGCCGCAACACCGCCACCGACCGGGATCGGGCGATGGTTGCGACTCTGCTCAAGGCGCTGATCGCGAAGTTCGAGGAGTTCGGCGAGCAGGCGGCGGTCAACCAGTACCGGCAGCTACAGGCCGAGTTCATGCGCCGCGGGACGATCTCGCAGGAGTTGCTCAACCGCTCGCTCGCCGCCTCCTCCCGCGCCGAGGTCGCGGCCGTCGCCCAGGACATCGACTTCTGAAACTTTCACCGAGGCCAATCATGCCCACTTGCCCCGTGTGTGGCGGGACGATCTCCGCCGAGGACCGCCTGTGTCCGTTCTGCAGCAAGACCATCCTCCGCCTCGACGACGCCGCCGACGACTGGACGCTATCGACGGAGGACGCCACGAGTGTGTCCTCCTACCCGCCGGCCGCGCCGGCCCCCGGAACGGATACCTCGCTCATGCAGGATGACTGGATGCTCCCGGTCGATGCCTCGACCTTCCCGGCCCCGCCGGTTCCGGTTCCGGTCCCGATCCCCGAGCCGGTCCCGACGGCGCCGGTCTGGTCCCCGCCCCTCGACGCCGGCAACATGTCGCTGCCGCCGTGGGCGCCGGTCCCGGCCCAAAAACCGCCGGCCGCGCCGCCGGAGGATTTCGACTTCACCTTCGACCTGGACGGCGGGAGCCTGCCGCCGCAGGGCGCGCCGCCGCCACCGCCCCCTGCGATGGATGTCACCGCCGTCGTGCCGGGCATGGACGTCGAGGCGCCGCCGTGGTCGGTGCCCGAGCCGACGATGGCCTTTGCTCCCGTACCCGAGCCGGCGCCCGTTGCCCCGTCGCCCCCGGCCCTCGCCCCGCCCCCGACGCCGGCGCGACCCGCGTGGGCCTGCCCGTCGTGCGGGAAGATGTACGGGGCTGAGTACCACGACACGTTCTGCGACTGCGGCTGCGAGTTAGCTCCTGCGGCCGCGCCGCCCCCGCCGGCGCCCGCCCCGACCGCGGCGTCCGGTACGGCTTCGGCCGCCGCCCCGCAGCGGCCCCCGGCGGGCACGACCTGCCTGGTTCTCTACGGCGCGGACAAACAACCGCGGCACTACTTCGCGCTCAGCAAGGACGCCACCCTCATCGGCCGCCTCGACCCGGTCAGCGGAACCTTCCCCGACATCGACGTCGGCGAATTCGCCGATGAGGCGACGGCCCGCAAGGTGTCGCGCAAACACGCCCTGGTGATCCGCTCCCGGTCCGGCGGCGGGTTCAGCCTGCGCCCGCTCCCGGGCAACACCGGCACGCAGGTGAACGCGCAGCTCGTCACCGGCGGCCAGGACGTCCCGCTCGCCCCCGGCACTCGCCTGATCCTCGGCGGGGTGATCCGGCTCAAGCTCGAGGTCATGTAACCCCAGCGACCGCGCGATGGCCACCGCACCCCCGATGCCGGACGAGCTGAAAGGACAGCCCTTTGAATCCGAGGGGCGCTCGTTCCTGCGCGCCGAGGTGCCGCGCGGCCCCAACCGCGGCATGGCGTTCACCGTCGCCCAGCCGCTCGCCGGTCGCTACGAGATCCTGCGTTTCTTCGCGTCCGGCGGAATGGGGCTGCTCCTGGAGGGCAAGGACCGGCGCACCGGGGCGCGCGTCCTGCTCAAATCGACGCTCCGCTACGACATCGCCCCCTACGCCCGGGTGCGCGACCGCGAAGGGTTCACCAGCCAGCTCCGTCTACCGCGCAAGACTCTCGAGATGGAGCGGCGTATCCTCGTCCTGCTGCGCAACGCCGGCTGCAACGCCATCCCGCACCCCAACGACTTCGTCTTCGACACCAACCCGATCCTGGCCGGCCCGTATCCGACCGAGGGTGGCGGCCGGTGGACTTACGACGACCGAGAGATGCTCGACGCCGAGCCGTACCTGGTGATGGAGATGGTCAACGGGCGGTCGCTGGAGGACGTGCTGCGCGAGCAACCGGGCGGGCGGCTGTCGGAGGTCCGCAGCCTGCGCATCGCCCAGCAGGCAGCCGACGTGCTGCGGACCCTGCACTTCCCGCTGGCGATGAAGCCGGGCATGACGTGGCGCCTCATCTACCAGGATCTCAAGCCGGCTAATCTGCTCGTGGCCGCTCTCGACCGGGTAACGGTGATCGACCTGGGCGGGTGTCAGCTGATCAACCTCGACACCGGCCAGAAACTTCTGCCCGGCGCCTGCACCGCCGGGTACTGCCCGCCGGAATCGGAGCTGCCGTACGCCGTGCTGACCCCGGCGGCGGACGTGTACACCGTCGGCGCGACCCTGTTCCACCTGCTGACCGGCCGCAGTCCGGTGGAGTTCCTGCCGTCCGGCGCCGCGCCGACCCAGGCGCGAGCGGTGCGCCTCGACACCGGGCTGCTCGACGGACTGTGTCGCCCGGAGACGGGGCAGATGATCGAGCGCTGCCTCGCGCCGGAGCCAGAGGAACGCTACCCCGACGCGGAAACCCTGATCCGCGACATCGAGAAGCTGCTGCGGGCGCCGTGAGGGTCTGTGCAAGAAAAAGAGGGCTGATCGGGAGGTGTCATCACCCTGTCGTTACTCATCCGATTCGCACGCGGCTCCGCTCGCGGTGGTATAACATGCAAGGGACACGCTCGCTCCCTGGGCGTGTTCGATAACCTTCGTGGCCTCGCCCCGATCCCATGAAACTCCTGCCCGGCGAACGACTCCCTGCCTCCGGCCCGCCGAACCAGCCCGGCGGCTACCTGGTCACCGAGGTGATCAGCGAGACCGCCTGGTACGGCCTCTACGGCGCGCGCAAGATCTGTTACAACTTTGACTTCACCGCCAAGCGACCGCGCGAAACGGAGGAGAAGGAGTGGCTCGACGTCCTGCTGCGGACCGTCAACTACCCGCGCCTCGACAGCCCGGAGTACGTTACCGGCCGTCGTGCCCTCGCCCGGGCCGAGGGCACGACGGTCCTCACCGACCGGACCAGTAACCTGTGGCCGGAGCCGCTCGACCTGCTCGAACTGGCCAACACACGCGACCCGTTCGCGTTCGGCCAGGACGCCAGGGCGCGGCGCACCGTCCTGGGGTCGGCCGACCCGCTGGCGCGCGAGCCCGTGGTCGTCCTCGCCCGGCCGCACGGCGAGCCGCTCGCCCGGTGGCTGCACACCGACCCGTCCGCGGGCGCCGTCCTGTCCGTCGCCGCGGAGTTGCTCGACTTCGTTCGCGCCGCCCATGCGGACGGACTGTTGCTCAACGGCCTCAGCCCCTCGGCGGTGCTCGTCGATCGAGCCGGCCGGACGCACTACCTCGGGACCGACGCCGCGGTCCCGTTCCACCTCGCTCCCGGCACGCCCGCCTGGCGGCCATTCTTTCCGCCCGAGCGCTACCCGCGCGGCTACTCGGCGCCGGAGTGCTTTGTCCCCGGCGCCGTGTGCGACCGCCGCGCCGACCTGTATGCGTGGGCCGCACTGGCATACCAGCTGTTCACCGGCGACCGTCCGGTGCAACTGGCGCTCGAACAGGGCCGGCCGTGGGCGCACTTCGGCGAGCCGCAATTGGAGCGGCTGACGCAGGCCCTGCACGCCATCCCGACCACCCACGTCCGGCACTGGGCCGAGCAACTGGGCGTCGCGGAGGCGGCGTTCCTCGCCGAGTGGCCAGCGAACCTCGTCGCGGTGCTGCGGCTGAGTCTCAGCCCGGAACCGTACCGACGGCCCGGGACGGCGGACGACCTGCGCGCCTGGCTGCTGGCCCCGCCGCCGCCGCCGCCCACCGCCGCGCTGGCTCTGCGCCTGCCCCGGAGCGATTCGGTCCGCCTGTTCTGCGCCGCTCCCGACGGGGTCGCCGACGTGGTGGTGCGGCGCGGCACCGGCCAGGCGCCCGCGACCGCCGACGAGGGCGCGGCCGTCGCGGAGGTGGCTCCCGGGCACTGGGCGGAGGACACCTGCCCGCGCGCCCCGTGCCCCACCGGCGTTGCCGACGATCTGCTCAACCCCGCCGGCGATTCGGCCCGGTATGCGTGCTTCGCTCGCCGGCGCCACGGCACGGCAACGATTTGCTCCACCGGGACGCCCGCTTACCTGCTGGAGCCGTTCCCGGTGAACATCCGCCGCCTGGCCGAGGGCGGAGCAGCAGTCGGCGGGCTCGACGAACCGGAACCGGCGCGCGTCGCGCTGCTGTTCCAGGCGCTGGACGCGGCCCGCACGGCCGAGACACTGCTGGGGTCCGCGCTACCGCAGGTCCGCGTGTGGGCGCTGCGCCGGCTGGCGTCCGCGCGCCGCCAGCCGGGCGCCTCGGCGTCCCTCGACACGCTGCTGCTGCGCTCCCTGCAGGATCCCGTGCAGGCGCTGCGCCTGGAGGCGGTTTGTGGACTTCTCACGGGATCCGCCGACCCGACCGAGGCGCTCGTCCGCCGCGTGTTCTCGATGCTGGCGGCATCCCATCCGGAGGACTGTGCCCCCGCCGCGCGACTGCTGAGGCAGGCCGGGTTTCGCGAGGAGGTGCTGCGGCTCGCGCTGGCGGCCGTCGGTCAGGATGTGCCGATCGCCTGCCCGGTCTGCGTGGTCGAGATCCCCGACCGCGACCTTCCCGCCCACCTGGTCGGCCGGCACGGCTATCTCGAGGTGGCCGGCGAGGTGGTGCCGCGCCCGGAGGGGCTCGCCCGTCTGTGGGAGCGCGTGTTCGCGAGCGGCGACCGGACCGCCCACGATCAGCTGTGGGGACTGCTGCGCGCGAACAGCGGGCCGGGCTACGCAGCCGCGCTCGAGGCCGAGATCGGTCGCCGGGCCGACGCGCTGCTCGTCCAGCAGGCGGAATGCGTGTCGCGGCTGGCCGGGTGCCTGCGCCGCAACCGGGAGGTGCGGGCGCTGCTTCCCGAACTGCTGCGCAGCGCCGACCCGAAGACACGCCAGGTCGGCCGCCAGCTGCTGCTGCCCGAACTGGGCGACCGCCTGGCGGGCGAGAAGGTGTCGGTCGCCGACCTGCGCCGCCAGCTGGAGGGGCTCTGCCCCGGCGCCGGGATCGACGAGAAGATCCTGCTTTGCCAGGAACTGGGACCGCTCGGGATCGCGGCCGCGGCGGTCGAGGGGTGTGTCCGGGAGTTGCAGGCCCAGCGACCCGTGGTCTGCTCCGAGTGCGGCCAGGCGGTGCCGCAGGCGGACCACGACGCCCACCTGCGCGGCGTCCACCGCATCCACGAGTTCCGCGGGGTGCGCCGGTCCCTGGAAGAGACCGTGGCCGTCCTGCTCGACGCCCTCGCGAGCGCCAGCCCGGACTACGAGGCGTGGGCGGCCCTGGAACGCGCGACGCGGGACGAACACGGCGACCGGGCGGACGCGCTGCTGGCCGCCTGGCTCGTCCAGAAGGTGAGCGGGACGGCCGCGACGGAGCGGGGGCAGGTCGCCGGGGCGATGGCGGAGGCGATCGCCCGCGACGGTAGCGCGTCCCGGCTCGTCCCGGCACTGGCCGCCACGGGAGGCACGCAGGCGCTGCAGGTATCCGCCATCCTGCTCGCCCTGGAAGTCGTCGCGCGGGCAGCCCCGCCTTTGCCGGGTCAGGCCGTCGAGGCAGTCAAGCCGTTGCTGGCCGACCGACGCCTGCCCCGCGAGACGCGCGACGCGGCGACGGCCGCCCTGCTGCGCACCGCCGGCAAGACTGGGCCGGCCGCTCGGGGCGTGCTGCAGGTGTACATCGCCGGGGTGGCCAAGACGGTCGCGATCGAGCGGCTGCACCGGCTGGAGGGGCGTGTCGGCCAGGCGGAGGCCATCGACGACCTGTGTGCGGAGCTGGAGGATCAGATCCGCATGTCCTGCCCGCGCTGCCGCGTCGAGCTGGTGCGGCCGGAGATGGCCGAACACGTCTGGCGCGAGCACCGGCTGATGCTGGACGGCCGGCGCGTTCGGGAGCCGTGGCGCGTGCTCGGCGACTGGATCGAGGATTACAAACTGGAGAAGGATGCCGACGTCCTCCACCGCTGCCGCGAGCTGGCGCTGCGTCTCGATCCGAAGCGCGGCCCGCTGGAGTTGCAACGCCTCCTCCTGCGACAGGGGGTGGACGACGCCGACGCGCGGAAGGCACTGGAGGTCGAGGCGCGGCGGCAGGGGGCGTCGCTCTGTCCGCGCTGCTACGGCCCGGTCCCGCCGCGCGGGTTCGAGCCGCCCGCCGCCGTGTACGTCGGCAAGCGCGGCCTCTCGTCCGGCGGCTACCGGGTCGAGGTGCGCGACGGCGGGCTGCGCTACCGGCTGGACGTCAAGGGACCGACTGGCTGGATTTACCGTGGGCGCGAGCCGGGGCGCCGATGGACGCGCAAGGGAGCGTGGCTGCTCCTGGCGATGCCGTGGTTCGTCGCGGCTGGCGTGCTGGCGTACTTGCAACCGGCCCTCCTGGATCCGGCATGGGAGCTGCCGCCCTGGACGCCAGCGGCTGCGGCGGGCGGACTGGGGCTGCTCCTCGCCCTGGTGGTCCCGCTCCTGTGGCGGCCGCCGTCCGACCCGCGCCCGCGCGCGGTGAACCACGCCTGGGCAGTCCTGGTTCCGCGCCTTCATCGTGGCGGCTTCACCCCCGAGGGTCTGGCGCTGGCGGCCGGTCTGGCCGAGGCGAGCCGGGACCGCGGCAACCCGGTGGCGCGGGGCGCCCCGCTCCACGCCGCCTGTGCGGCAGCGGATGAGACTGCATGCAGTGACAGCGCGCTGTCACTCTGCGCCGGTATCCTGGCCCGGTTCGCCGCCGAGGAGTGCGGACGGCGCGGCGAGGATCCGGTGCCCGAACTGGCCGACCGGCTGGTACGGTGCGTGGCCGGAGAACTCCCGCTGGGGTACGCGGCGGCCCTGCTCGGCACGGCCGAGGCGACCGTCTGGACACCGGGCCAGCGCCGCCGGCTGAGCGTGCTGCTGTGCGCCCGCGCCTTCGAGGCGGGGCTGGGGCCGCTCGACCTGGCCGAGGCCGGGCGCGGCTGCGACGTGCTGGGGGCACTCCTGCCGTCCACTGATCCCGCCGCACTGGCCCGACTGCTGGCCCTCTGGTCGCTCGGCGACGCGCGCCCCCGGGGAGCGGCGGGAGAGGCAGCGAGCGTGTTCGAGTTGGCGGACCGGCCGGGCGAGGGGGAAGCGTTGCTGGCCGAGTTCCCCGACCTGCTGCTGGCGCCGCCCGGTGGGGAGGGACCGTGCGTCACCGCCCGCGGCGTCTGCCTGGCGGGGGTCTTCTTTGCCGAGGAACCGCGGCGCATCGAGGTGCAGCAGCGCGAGGGCGGGTTCGTCCTCACGGTCGGCCGGCACCGCTTTCGGTTCGAGGACGACCCGACCGGAGTTGCGGAGCGCCTCCGTGGCTGGCTTCCCTGGTACTTCCGCGAGTTCCTGCCGCGCGTGCCGCCCGCGAGCGAGTGGCGCGCGTCCCAGGCAACGCAGCAGCGGGCCGCCCGGAACGCGGTCGCCTGCCCGGAGTGCCGGTGTCTGCTGGTGCCGTGCGTCGGCGCTGTCGGGGTCGCGGTCGAGGAGGGCGCGGCAATACCAGCCGCTGCGTCCGCACAAGGGTGACCCGTCGGACCAACCCAGAGCGCCAGTGACGGACGCCGCTCACGTCAGCCCAGCGCGAAACCTCACCGCACGCCCGCCCGCTCTGCCGCGGCCGGGTCGATGCGGCGCAAGGCGGCGGCCGCGGCCCGGCGTACCGAGAAGTCCGGGTCGCGCAGCACCCCGAGCAGCCCCGGCACCGCAGCCTTCGCACTCTCCCCGAGGTCGCCAATCACCACCGCCGCCTGCTTGCGGATCGACGGGCGCTCGTTCCCCAGTCCCGCGGCCATGAGATCGAGCAACTTCTCGCGCTGCTGTGGATCTGCCTGCCTCCAGAGCGCCCGGGCCGCGTTGAGGCGAACGCCCTCGTCAGGATCCGCGAGCAATTTTTCCAGCCGCGCCGCCCCGGCCTTGTTCGCCGGCAGCTTCCCAAGCGCCGCGGCCGCGAAGGCTCGCACCTTCGGTTCCTTATCCTCCAGGGTGACTATCAGGATGGGGACCGCCGACGCTGCCTTCGCCCCGAACTCGCTCAACGCCACGCAGGCCTGCTCCCGCTGGTAGGCCGAGTCGCTCTTCAGCGCTTTGGTGAGCACCGACAACCCTTCCGCCCCGCCGCCCACCTGACTGACGGCGAGGGCCGCGTTGAGGCGCACCAGGGCGTCCCGGTCCTGCAGCGCCGCCCGCAGTTTCGGCAGCGCACTCTTCGCACCCTCCCCGACCTTGCCCAGCGCCCGCACCGCCCAGGCACGCACGTCCGGTTCGTCGTCACCGAGGGCTTTTGTCAAGGCGGGGACGGCCTCCACCGCCTTCGGCCCGAGCAACGCCAGGGCGTAGGCGGCGGTCCGGCGCCGCCGATCGTCTCTGTCGCCCAGCGCCTTCGTCAGCTCCGGAACAGCGGAAGCGCCGATGTTGCTCAGAGTCACCGCGACCATCGGCTCGAACAGACGCAGCTTGTCGTCGTCGAGCGACTTCAGCAGGGCCGGCACCATCGCCTTCGCCGCCGGCCCGATCTCACCGAGCGTCAGGATCGCCTCCAGGCGCACGGCGGTGTCCCTGTCCGTCAGCGCCTGGCCGATCGCCGGCACCGCGACTTTCGCCGCCGAGCCCATCCGCCCCAGCACCACCAGGGCATTGATGCGCACGAGCGGTTCCTTCTCCTTCAGCCCCGCCAGCAGCACCGGCAGCAGGGTGCGGACTGTCGGGCGCTCGACGGCCCACAGCGCCTCGGCCGCCTTGACGCGCACGCGCGTTTCTTTGTCCTGGAGCAGTTCGCGCAGGGCCGGCGCCGCGAACTTTCCGACCGGGCCGAGCCGCACGAGCAGGTCGGCGGCGTTGTAGCGCACGTTCGGGTCGGCGTGCCGGAGCGCCTTGAGGCCGTCGGGAGGGGTATCCTTCTTGCTGCTCCTGTCCCCCTGAGCGGCGGCGGCGGGGACGGCGAACAGCAGGAGGGACCAGGTCAGGATGTGCTTCATCGGGCTCCTCCCGTCAGGGGGTGGTGGTTTCCGGCAGCGTAGCCCAAGCCGGCGTCGCCGGCAATTACCAATTGGGACGCCCGGGACGAGGGTTATAGCTAGAATAGGACGAGCATGCTCGTTGTTCCTGACACGACCTGGCCGGGCCGGCACCTCACGGGGCACCGCATGGAACTGCCGCCGCTCGACATCCTGTACGAGGACAATCATTGCCTCGCGGTCGCCAAGCCAAGCGGCGTGCCCGCCACGCACTTTCAGGGGCGCGAGGAGACGATGGACCGGGCCGTCAAGGCGTACCTGAAGGAGCGCTACCAGAAGCCCGGCAACGTTTACCTGGGCATTGTGCATCGGCTCGATAAACCCGTCTCCGGCGTGCTCCTGTTCGCTCGCACGAGCAAGGCGGCGGCCCGTCTGGCCGAGCAGTTCCGCGAGGGCACCGTCGAGAAGATCTACTGGGCCGTCGTCGAGGGCGACGTGGGTCCGTCGGCCGGCACGCTGGAAGACTGGCTGCTGAAGGATACGAACGCCGGGCGTGTCGAGGTGGTGGAGCCGCGTACACACGGGGCGCGGCAGGCGCTGCTGCACTTTCAGCACAAGGGGTCGTATGGCGGGCTGACCTGGTTGGAGGTGCGGCCGCAGACCGGCCGCACGCACCAGCTGCGCGTCCAGCTCGCCCACCACGGCCACCCGATTTACGGCGACGCGAAGTACGGGTCCGTTCGCACGATGGGCGGCGCCATCGCCCTGCACGCCCGCGCACTGACGTTCCTGCACCCGGTGCGCTACGAGCCGGTCACCCTGACCGCCGACGTGCCCCGCAACTGGCGCGGGCGCTTCGCCTACCTCCTTCCTCCCCCGGCCCGCTCATGAATGTTGACGAGAAACTTCGTGCGATCCGCGACGCAATCCAGCAGGACGTGGGAGACCGCGGGTTGGCACGCGACCCGCATGCGAACCTGATTAACGCCTGTCCGGACGACTTCGCCGCCGCGTGCCGGTCGCTCGCCGTCCATCCGGCTCCGGTGCTCGGCGTCGTTACCGGCTTCTTCATCCCGGCGGCCGGGTACGGCGAGACGGACGGCCCGCTCGGCGCCGTCTACCTCGCGCGGACGTTGCCGGCGCTGGGCGTGCGGGTAGCGCTCGTAACAGACGGCTTCTGCCGCCCGGCACTGGCCGCCGGATTGACGGCGTGCGGCGCGGGCGGCGACGTGCGGCTGATGACGGTCCCGCCGCCGGGTCATCCGTGGGATGCCTTTCTTCAGGTCGATTGGCCAACGTTCGCGCGTACGACCATCGGGTTGACGCACCTGCTCGCGCTGGAGCGTGTCGGACCGAGCCACACGACGGCGTCCGTTCAGACCGGGGCAGGAGCAGACAGCCTGCCGAGTCCGAGCTTGCGGGACTTCGCCCACGAGGTGCCGCGTGAGCACCGGGATCGCTGCCACACGATGCGCGGCGTGGACATCACCGGCCACACGAGCCCCGCCCACCTTCTGTTCGAGCAGGCGAAGCGGGACGCGGCGCACGTCGTCACCCTCGGTGTCGGCGACGGCGGTAACGAGATCGGCATGGGCAAGGTTCCCTGGTCGGTCATCCGTGCGAACATCCCCAACGGCGCCGTCATCGCGTGCCGCATCGCGACCGATTACCTGATCGTCGCGGGCGTGAGCAACTGGGGGGCGTACGCGCTGGCCTGCGGCGTTGCTGCCGTCAAGGGGATCACTCCGCCGGCCGACTGGTTCGATCCGGATCGCGAACTCAGCATTCTCGGGACGATGGTGAAGGAAGGGCCGCTGGTCGATGGCGTGACCGGCGAGTTCACGCCAACGGTCGATGGGCTGTCGTTCGAGCAGTACGCCGCGCCGCTGCGCCGGCTTGGCGAGATCATGAGGGCATGAGCATATGAACAACCCTTCGCGCATCGCCGACGGCGCCACGGCGCGCCGGCTGGCCCGCGCCGGTGAGCTGACGTCGCACACCTCCGGCCTGGCGCCAGGCTACGTGCAGGCGAACCTTGTCGTCGTGCCGCGCGAGCTGGCGTTCGACTTCCTGCTGTTCTGCCAGCGCAATCCGAAGCCGTGTCCGCTCCTCGACGTGACCGAGCCGGGCAGTCCCGAGCCGCGCCTCGTCGCCCCCGGCGCCGACGTGCGCACCGACGTACCGCGCTACCGCGTCTACCGCCACGGCGAGCCGGTCGATGAGCCGCACGACCTGCTCGGCCTGTGGCGCGACGACCTGGTCGGCTTCCTGCTGGGGTGTTCGTTCACGTTCGAGAACGCGCTGCTCCAGGCGGGACTGCCGCTGCGCCACGTCGAGGCCGGGTGCAACGTGCCGATGTACCGCACGAACGTCCCGTGCCGGCCGGCGGGCGTCTTTCGCGGGCCGATGGTCGTGTCGATGCGGCCGCTGACGCCGGCCCAGGCGGTGCGGGCGGTGCAGGTGTGTTCGCGCTTCCCGCGGGCGCACGGAGCGCCGATCCATTTCGGCGACCCGGACGCTCTCGGGATTCGCGACCTGGCCCGGCCCGACTTCGGCGATGCCGTCGAGGTGCGGTCGGGCGAGGTGCCGGTCTTCTGGGCGTGCGGGGTGACGCCGCAGGCGGTGGCGATGGAGGCGCGGCCGCCGCTGCTCCTGACGCACAAGCCGGGCCACATGTTCGTGACGGACCTGCGCGACACGGACCTGGAAGGGGAGTGAGGGGCGTCATACGACCTGCCAGCCCGGAGGCGTCAGCGCCGGGCGCTGGCGCCTCCGGGCTGGTCGGCGCAGGTCGTTGCAGGTAGAATTACCATCGCCGGGGTCCGCTGCCCGACCGCAGGAGCATACAAACGATCTCAGATGAAATCGCGAACTGCTCCTGGAACTTGCAGCGAACCCCGGCGTTTCGCTGCGCAGGCCAAGGCCCACGGGTAACGTCCCGTGGGCTTGCCACTGACCGCTCTCACCGGAACAGGCCGACGTAGAACGCGAAGATCTGCTCGCGGTCGCCCTCCGCCTTGACGATCGGAAAGCCGAAGTCCAGCGCGATCGGCACCGGACCCATCATCGGCACCGTGACCCGCACGCCGAAGCCCGCCGACACGCGATAGTTCGTCAGTTCCACGTCCTGCTCGACCGTGCCCGAGTCCACGAACGCCACCAGGTACAGCTGGTCGTTCGCCTTGATCGGCACCTGGTACTCGACGCTGTTCAGGAACATGAAGTTGCCGCCGACCATGAACCCGTTCACGTTCGGCCCGACCCCGCGGAACTGAAACCCGCGCAGGCTGCGAAATCCGCCAGCGTAGAATCGCTCGAACACCGGGGCATCGTCGCCCGCCCACGCGACCTGGCTGCGCAGCGCCACCACATGCCGGCCGCTGCCGTCCGGCCGCTGGAACGTCGTGAAGTACCGGCTCGCCTCCAGGCTCACGACCGGGAACGTGTAATCGCCCAGCACCTGCTCGAACGACCCCTCGATCTGCCCGCCCTCCGTGGGCCGCAGGAACGAGTCGCGGTCGTCGCGGACGACGCTGACGCGCGGCGCGAACAGCAGGCTGTCCCCCCGGGCGTCCAGCAGGTCCGGCGGGGCGAACGGCGACACGTCGCGGACGCTGACGTTCTCCAGCCGCGCCCCGCCCGTGATGCTCCAGTACCGATTCAGCTGATAGCCGAGGGTGGCCCGCGTGCCGACGCGCCGCTCCGTGTACTCGTTGTACAGTCGGTCGTAATAGTACCCGCTGAGGCTCAGGCTCAGCGGCAGGTCGAACAGGTACGGCTCGCGCAGGGCGATGGTGTACCGCTGCAGCTGGGTGCCGGGGACCGCCTCCGCCCGGAACTCCTGCCCGCCGCCGCGCCACGCCCGGCCGTTGAAGATGTCCTCGATGCTGGTCGGCGGACGCAGGATGTCGAAGTTTTTCTCGTTGAGCACGATGCTGCCGACGAGGCCGGCGTCCGAGTTGACGCCCAGGCCGAACATCAGGCTGCCGGTCGGCTGCTCGGTCACGAACACGTCCACGTTGCGGTACGGGTTGTCCGGGCTCTCCGGCTCGCTCACCACGATTGTCGGCCGGGTTCCCTTCTCCGGGTTCGTCTCGAAGATGCCGAGGCGCATCAGATCCTTCTCGGCCTGCCGGACCGCCGGGAAGCTGAGCGTCTGGCCGGGGTAGAGCTGGAGGACGCGGCGGATGACCCGGTCCTTCGTCACCGTGTTGCCGTGGACCTCGATCGTTCCGACCTTCGCCGGCCCACGCTCCACCACGTCGTAGTGGACGCGCACCACGCCCGGTTCCTTCTCCGGGTCGGGGACGAACAGCTTCTTGTCGGCGAGCACCTGGTAGCCGCGGTAGCCGTAGAGATCCTGGATGTTGCGCAGGTCGTTCTCGACGGCCGGTTCGCTGTACAGGTCGTCCTTCTTGACCCGGAGGATGCTCTGCACGAGATCTCGGTTCAGCTGCTTGGGGCCTTCGACCGTCACGTCCTGGACGCGGTAGCGCATCCCCTCGTGGATGTGGAAGACGACGTCCACGCTGCGCATGTCCTCGTTGAGGATGACCTCGCGGGTGACGCGCGCGTCCAGGTAGCCGTTGGCCTTGTAGTACTCCTCGAGCTTCAGCGCGTCGTTCTCCACCACCGGCGGGTGGTAGTCGCCGGTGAATAGCCGCAGCGGCGTCCAGGCCTTGCGGCTGTCGATCTGGGTCTTGAGGCGGCCGGCGGTCGCGAGGGTGTGGTTGCCGGTGAACCGGATGGCGCGGATCTTCAGCACCGGCCCCTCGCTGATGTTGAACACCACCCGCTGGTCGCCGGGGTTGCGGCCCTCCTCCAGGGTGCAGTTGGCCAGCAACCGGCCCTTCTTGCGGTAGAACTCCTGGATCTCGTAGCACGCCCGCACGTTCAGCGACGGGTTGAGCGGGGCGCCGCGCTTGACGCGGGACACCTCGTCGAGGTCCGCCGGCTTGGCGTGGTGGGCGTTCTTGTAGATCACCTCGCGGACGACGGTCGGCGGTTCCTCAACAACGATGTGGACGTTGAGCCGGCCATCAGTCAGCGTCTCGAACCGGACCGGGTGAATGCGCTGGAACCAGCGCGTCTCGGCCAGGCGCCGGATGTCGTCCTCCAGGACGGCCTGGTTGTACTCGCGCCCGGGGATGGTCTTGAGGTGCGCCTTGACCTGATCCTGGGAGATCGTCCGCAGCCCGTGGACGACGACGTCGCCGACCAGAACGGGTTCCTGCGGCGCCTGCGCCCAGGCCGTGCTCGCCAGCAGGCCCGCGGCGGCAACCAGCCCCGCCAGGACGAGGAGCCGATACCACGCTGGCGAAGGAACCTTGTCGGTGACGTTGGCCGTCCCACTCATTGGGTCTTCCCTCGGAGCGTCAGGTCATGATCACGCAATTGGGGAGGGGGAGGGATAACGCGAGCGCGGCTTCGTGTCAAGGGCAGGACGACCAGAAGTTGGAGGGCCGGGGGCGAAGTGCCGGAGGGGGCGCCCACGGCGCCCCGGGGCTTCGACCTCCTGGCACGCTTCCGTCAGACGGGCGGCAGCGTGGCGAGGAGACGCAGGTCGCCCTCGCGGCGCGTGACGCCGACCCGGTCGAGGTACTCGCACAGCGGCACCGCGTACTTGCGCGTCGTCCCGAGCAGATCGCGGATCTCCGCCACCGTCAGGCCGGTGGCGTTGCCGGCCAGTCGCTCCGCGAGGCGCCGCCGCATCTCGGCCTCCGCCTCGGCGTGCAGGTAGACGTCCCCGCCGACCGGCACCAGATAGCCCTCGGCGACGCACACGTCGAACAGATCCTTCAGGTTCGCGGCGTTGCCACCCGCGGCGCCCGCGAAGCTCGCCGGCTCGGGCGGGGTGAACGCCGCCTCCTGGTAAGCCGCCACCACCCTGTCCTTCAGCTTGCGCAGACTGGCGCTCAGCTTCGGCTTGAAGTCCGCCCGCGCCACCCGGCGCAGGTCGCCGACCACCTTGCGCTGCTTGATAAGTCGGTCCACCGCCGCGTGGACGAGGGCATCGTCGCCGACGTAATCCAGGTGTGACTGCACCTTCTGCCGGTCGTGAGCCGTCATCAGCGGAAATTCCTCGTGGAGCCGGCCGAGCGCGGTGAGGATGCGCTCGTCCAGCTCCCCGATCATGTCGCGGTGCAGCAGCACGCGCCGGGCCGGGCTGATGACGACCTCGGCCAGGTCGCCGCGCTCGCGCAACCTCGCAATCAGCGCCTGCGCCTGGTTCGGTCCGACGTTGGCGCCGCGCACCAGATCCGCGGCGCTGAACCCGGAAAACCCGCCGAACCAGGCGACCGTCAGCGCCCGCTGCTCCGCGTCGCCGGTCCACAGCTTCTCGATCCGTTCGAGGATCTCCAGGTGGCGCCGCCGTACCTTCTTCGCGACCGGCTGCAGCACCTGGCCGCCACCGAGCGTGTGCGTCGCCGACGGCCCGCGGACGACGAACGGCTGGCCCCAGGTCGCCGTCACCGGCTCGTCGAGGAACACCTGCGCCAGACCCCACTCGCCCGGCTGCACGGTGTCGCAGTCCAGCAGCGACACCGCGCCCATGACCTCCGCCGTGCCGACGTGGAAGCGCACCGGGGCGCGGTGCTTGATCGCCCGCCGAGCGTCGCGCAGGCAGTGCAGCCGGACCGTCAGGACGCGCGACGGGATGAGGTAGCCGGGCGTCGCGACCTCCTGCCCGCGGTGGACGTCCTCGTGGTGGACGCCGGCCAGATTGATCGCCGCCCGCTGCCCGCGGTGGACCTCCTCGACGGACGCATCGTGGTTCTGCAGGGAGCGCACGCGCACCCGCTCGCCGCGCGGCAGCCACTCGACCTCGTCCCCGACGCGCAGGCTGCCGGCGGTCACCGAGCCGGTCACCACGGTCCCGTGGCCCTGCACGATGAACGAGCGATCGATCGCCATGCGGAACCACTCCTGGCCCGTGCGCTCCTCGACGGCCCGGCAGATTTCGGTGAGCGCGGCCTTCAGCTCGGGGATGCCCTCGCCGGTGTACGCCGATGTGCGAATGATCGGCGCGCTCTCCAGGAACGTGCCCTTGACGAGGTCGCGAACCTCCAGCTCGACCACCTCGCGCGTCGTCTCATCGACAAGATCGCACTTGGTCAGCGCGACGAGGCCGCGGCGCAGGCCGAGCAGGCGGAGGATTTCCAGGTGCTCGCGTGTCTGCGGCATGATCGAGTCGTCGGCGGCGATGACGAGGACGGCGAGATCGATGCCGGTGGCGCCGGCGAGCATGTTCTTGATGAAGCGCTCGTGGCCGGGCACGTCAACGATGCCCAGCCGGAAGTCGCCCAGGTCGAGGGTGGCGAAGCCGATATCGATGGTGATGCCGCGGGCCTTCTCTTCGGGCAGGCGGTCGCAGTCGATGCCGGTCAGAGCCTTGACGAGCGACGTCTTGCCGTGGTCGATGTGGCCGGCAGTGCCGAGGATCAGGTTGCGGGGCATGGCCGAGGCGCTCTCCAGGGGGTGGGGCGAACGCTATTGTAGCAGGTTCGGCCCGGTGGTCGCCGGAGCGGCGGCACACGCCCGCGCGGCTCGCGGGCCTACCAGGGCTTTCAGGGCAATGGGAGTTTGCCAAGCCCACGGGTGGCGCCCCGTGGAGCCAGATCCCTGGCACCTGGCTCCACGGGGCGCCACCCGTGGACTTTCCAGAAACCTGTGACACCCCGGGTCGCCTGTCCCTGCTTGAGGTGTCAGGCAACGGTCGGCCGCTCCTTGCCGCGGCGCAGCCAGCCGCGGAAGTCGCGGATCGCCGCGTAGGTTCCGTAGACCACCAGCCCCAGGAGGGCCGCGGTGACGGCGAACGCAGCGGCGTGTTCCATTGGCGTTTCCGGGCAGATGCGGACGATGTCGAATAGCTCGACTTCGATGTGATGCGCGAACGGCGTCATGGGATCCTCACAGTTGCTTGCCGGCTCCCTCGCCTGAGCCCGCCAGGCTACGATTGTGGGCCGTGACCGGCGGTCGTCAAGGGGCAGGCGGCGCAGGACCGGCTTGGGGTCGAACGTGTCGATGTGGCTCGGGCCGCCTTCCATGCACAGGAAGATGCAGGCGCGGGCGCGGGCCGGGTGGTGCGGGCGGCGGGCGGTGAGCGGCCCGGCCCGCGCCGCGTCGTCCGCCAGCAGCGCCGTCAGCGCGACGCTTCCGAGTCCGGCGCCGAGGTAGAACAGGAACTCGCGGCGGTCCCTGGCGGCGGGTGCTGGCTTGTGCTCCATGATCTCCTCCCGGCGGCGAAAGCGCTGGCCGCTTGCGGTTTCAATGAGGGCAGGCCCGGGTTAGTGGACGTACAGGAACTCGTTGCTGTTCAGCAGCACCAGACACACCTCGGCGAGGGCGCGCGTCTCGGCCGGCACGTCCCACGGCTTCAGGTTCGGCTCGTAGCCGGCCGGATCCCAGTCCTCGACGATGCGGACCGTTGCCCCGCTGAACTCGGCGATCCGCTCGCGCGCGATCTGCCGCGGCAGTTCCTCGCGTACCGGCTGCACCCGGCGGTGGTGGGCGAGCATCTTCTCCAGGTGCGCCAGGCAGAGTTCTCGCTCGCGCGCCGACGGCGGGCGGCCGTAGACGAGGCGGAATGCCTGCTCGATCTGTCCGGGACGGCCGCCGCCCAGCCGCTCCAGCCGCCGGGCCATTGCCAGTGCCATGTCGTGCGTGAACTGGCCGTTGAACAGCGCGAGCGCCTGCGGGGCGACGGTGCTCTCGTCGCGGCGCTCGCAGGATGCCTCGGTGCCGGCAGCGTTGAACACCTCCAGCAGCGGATTCGCGAGGGTGCGGAGGTGGGCCGTGTAGATCGTGCGACGGTTGCGCTGCGCGCGCCGCGGCGAAGGCTCGTAGATCGGCGCCAGCGCGCCCATGATCTGCCGCGGCTGCAGCGCCACGGCGCGGTTGATCTCCGGGAACACCTGCGGCCCGCCAGCCGTCTGACTTAGCTCGCCCGCGACCGCCAGCACGCTGTCGCGCACCTCCTCGGCGGTGAGGCGGCGCGGCGGGAAGTACGCGAGCAGGTGGTTCTGCGGGTCGATACGGCGCACGGCAGCCATGTCGGGGCGCGCGCCGCTCTGGCGGTAGGTCGCGGAATGCACGATCAGCCGGTGCAGCGCCTTGACGCTCCAGCCGCCCTCGACGAACCGGCGCGCCAGCCAGTCGAGCAACTCGGGGTGCGTCGGTCGCTTGCCCATCTTGCCGAAGTTGTTGCTGGTCGCGACCAGTCCGGTGCCGAAGTGGCCCTGCCAGATGCGGTTGACCATGACCCGCGCCGTCAGCGGGTTGTCGGCACTCGCTATCCAGCGCGCGAACGCGAGGCGCCGTCCGGTGGTCGGCGGGTCAAACTTGTGGTCGTGGCAGCGGCAGCAGCTGAGCGGCAGGGCGAGAAACGTCGTGCCGGCGGCGTTGGTGACATCGTCCAGGAACAGCTGCCGCGTGACCGCCGCGCAGGGTCAAGGAGGGAGTGTGCAATGGCATGGGTAAAGTCCACGGGACGCCACCCGTAGACTTTACCCAACACCGTTGTACATCAGGTTCCTTGCTGCCTGCATCAATACCGGAAGATCATGTCGAACACGAGGCGGTAGTTGTCCATGCTGGCCTCATTCATCAGCGGGAACTCGACCGCGCCGCCGAACTGGATGCCCTCGCAGATCTTGATTCGCGCCCCGACCGCCAGCGACAGATCGGTCCGACCGGCGATGCCGCGCGACCCGAAGTTGATCATGTCGCGCCCCTCGTAGCTCAGGTTGCGGGCTCCGCCGTTCTGCGTGTACTGCACCCAGTTCAGCTCGATCAGCGGGTAGTAGCGATTGCAGATACCGTAGTCGAGGTGGAACGTGCTGTAGAAGTAGTCGCTCCGCTGGTTGTCGGTCGAGAATGCGTAGCCGGTCGTGTTCAGGAAGTTGAGACTCCCGCTCTCCGTCTTGAAGAAACTCTGGCCGAAGCTGAGGTAAGGGGCGAGGGTCAGGTCGCCGGTGTCCTGGAAGACGCGGCTGCTCCCGGACGCGATCTGGAACATGAGCCCGCCGGAGAGGATCGTGCTCGTCTCCGGGCAGCGGATGAAGGCGAACTGCGGCCCGAGCCACAACTCCGCGAACCCGGACCCGCTCTGGAACTCATCGTTCGGCTGATTGACGTCGGTCCGGACCCAGCCGAGCTTGCTGATCACCAGCGACAGCCGCTCCGTGATCGCCAGCCGGCCCTGCGCGCCGAAGAAGAAGACGTCCCCGCCGTTGAAGAACGCGGTCGAGCCGCGCGTGTTGTTCCAGATGAACATCGGCCGGATTTCGGTCAGCGACCGCGGATCCTGCGACAGGAACGGGGCGGTCACGGGGGAAATCATCTGGTCGAACGCATGATCGCTCTGGAAGCATCCGCGCTCCCCGCCCGGAGCGAGAAACCCGCCGATGCCCTCGACGGCGGTGGCGAAGGGGCCGGCCTTGCTCGTGCTGGTGGCCTGGCCGCAGAAGTACGCCTCGCCGGGCGTGCGGGGGGGCAACCCCTGGGGCGGGGGCGGCGGGGGCGGGGGCGGCGGGGGGATCTGGCCCGGGCCGGTGCCGACGGGGAAGTCGGGGCTCTGCGCCCGCACAAAGCGCCGCACGGGACTGTCTGTCTCCGGCGGGTACGCGACGGGCTGCACGGACTGGGCGGCCGCCTCGACCGGCGCGGAACTGGCCTGGTCGAGCGGGACCGGTCTGCGCAGGCGCGTCGGCTGCTGCGCCTGGCCGTGGGTGGCGAACTCGGTCGGCGCGCCGGTGCGCCACCCCTGGGACTGCTGGCCGGGCGCGGCAGCTGGCTGCCACGTCAGCACCAGGGCCACGAGCCCACTCTTCCACATCCCGCGCATGGCTGCACCCTCCACCGGCAGGCGCGGCGCGCCCGGGCCGCGCACTCGCGCCGCCTGCCTTCACTCTCACCTTTCGGCCGGCGGGCGGGCGGCGGTGCAGGGTCATGGAGGGAAGGTTGCCTTTCGCGCCGGAGGGGGCGGGGTGCGGCCGGTATATCCGGTACAGATTACCGGCCACCGGGCGTCAAGGTTCGCGCCGGTGGTCGGCCCCGCGCGAAGTGCTCAGCCTCCCTGCTCGACCACGTTCGTCAGGCGGCCGATGCCGGTGATCTCGATACTGACGACGTCGTCGGCGACGAGGGTGAAATCGTCCGGCGGGACGACCCCGGTTCCGGTCAGCAGGATCACGCCGGCGGGGAAGCTGTTCTCGCGCCCGAGCCACTCGATCAGATCCGCGAACGACCGCGCCATCTCCGAGATGCGCGTCGAGCCCTCGAACACCTTCTGGCCGCGGCGCTCGATCGCGAGGTGAATCGCGATCTGCTCCGGCGGCGGCATCGCCTCGGCCAGCGTGATCGCCGGCCCCAGGGCGCAGCACCGATCGTGAACTTTCGCCTGCGGCAGGTACAGCGGGTTCTCGCCCTCGATGTCGCGGGCGCTCATGTCGTTGCCGATCGTGTATCCGACCAGCCGCAGCCGCGGCGACAGGACCAGCGCCAGCTCCGGCTCGGGCACGCTCCACTTGCTGTCGCGGCGGACGCGCACCCGGTCGCCTGAACCGACGACCCGATGCGGGGTTGCCTTGAGAAATAGCTCGGGCCGGGCCGCGTGGTAGACCTTGTCGTAGAAGCTCGCCCCGCCCGCCTCGGCCGACTCACGCTCGCGCGCCTGGCGGCTGCGCCGGTATGTGACGCCGGCCGCCCACACCTCCTGCCGGTCGAGGGGTGGCAGGACGGTCAGGTTCCCCAGCGGCACGTTCGGCGCCGCGTCGTCGATCAGGTCGCGGGCGACGCCTGCCGGGTTGTCGGAGTGGAGGACGTCGCTCAGGCTCCGCAGGCCGACGTAGTCCTCCAGGTCCAGGAAGCGGACGTGCCCCTCGGCGACGACGCCCACCCGGGTCTTGCCGTCCTCGGTCTGCACCTTGCACAGCTGCATGGTCCCCCTCCCATTCGGCCACGGTCGCCGCCCGCGCTGCGGCAGCAGGTTCGCCCGGGGGATAAATGTATCCTCCGCAGCCGTTCTTGTCGTGGGGTTCCCCCTGCCGCAGCGCACGCCCTTCCAGGTGCGGGCGGACAAAACTCCTGGTCTGTTGCTGGAATCTGTTTAAAATCCACAGGTTGCAACCCGTAGGCTTCAGACGCAGGGCGTTTGGTCCGCCTGCTCCAGGTCCGCGGGGCACGAGACGACCGGCCGCGCCGACGCCCCCACCTCTACTGCCGCACTCAACCCTCTCCGCCGCGCGCCCGTTCTCTTCGGCGTGACGCACACACCCCGATTCTCCTCGGCATTTTTTCTGCTCACCGCCGCCAACTTCTCTTATCCAGAGCCCCGAAATTGCGCATAGTTGGGTGCAGTCACATCCTGACCTTTCTCGATTCGACCCGCCGGAGGGTTACCGGAACAGGGCGAATCGGCAGGTAACGCAACAAAGGAGAAGGCATGGTCCGGTTCACCGTTCGTAAGGCCGCGCTGGCGGCCGCCGCTCTGGTCGCGGTCGTTTCCCCCGCGCGGGCAGATCATTGTTGTTCGCCCTGTGGCTCCGCCGACTCGGCGTGCGCCCCCGCGACGCGCACCGTCCATGTGACGGAGTGCGTTCCCGAGTACTATCAGGCGAAGCGAACCGTTCATCGCACCACCTACCGGCACGAGCGCTACCAGGCGTTCCGATGCCAGATGGTGCCCGAGGTCCGCGAGCAGACCGTCACGACGTACAACCGGGTGTGCGAGATGCGCCCGGAGGTTCGCCGCGTGTGCGTGAGCGTGCCGGCGGTCGAGGAGCGCGTCGTCATGCGGCCGCACTACACCTCCCAGACCGTCACCACGATGGTGAGCCGGACCGTGGACCGCGGGCACTGGGAGTGCCGCGAGGTCTACTCGCACCGCCGCGCCATGCGGAACCGGATCGGCCGGCTGTGCGGCCGCTACGACGACTGCTGCAACCCGTGCCCGGCGCCGACGAAGACCGTCAAGTGCTGGGTGGCGTGTCCGGTGACGGAGTGCGTTCCGGTGACGACCTGCCGCCGCGTGTGCGAGATGCGGCCGACGGTGGTCCGCGTCAATACCTGCCGGCAGGAAGTCCGTGAAGTGACGGTGAACGTCGCCCACTGGCAGTGCGTGCCGGTCCAGCGCGTGGTTCGCTGCACGGTCCTGGTGCCCCGCATGGTTCCGTACGAGGCGGTCCGGTGCGTCCCGGTCTGCACGGCCCATGAGGAGGTCGTGACTCTGTGCCGAATGGTCACCCGCGTGGTGGCCCGTCAGATCCCGTGCGACCTCGGCTCGGACTGCTGCGCCGTGGCGTGCTGCGGCACCGGCAAGGTGAAGAGCGGGCTGTTCAGCCGTCGTTCGCGTGGCCACGCCTGCTGCGACTAAGCCGGCATCGTCGTGGCTGGTTGTGCTGCCGCTTGCGGCCTGGCGGGCTGCAACTCGCCAGGTCACGAGCGGCACGAAGAAAGCGCGGCGCGGTTTTCCCCTCAGTGACGCGATCGCAGCGTGGGTGCCCCCGCCCCGCCACAGGACTGTGGCGGGGCGGCCTCGTTTCAGGGCGCGTTGCGCGGCGTTCGCACCAGCCCGCAGCGTCAGCGCGGGGAGCGCTGGCATCAGTCGCACGCCTGGTCGTTCTGGGTGCGCCGGTGAGGTGTGGGGACAGGACGGGCGCAAGAAAACAGCCGGAGCCGTACCACCAAGGGAGGAAAAAGGTACAGCTCCGGCTTCAGTCGGTCGCGCTTTCGAGGGTTCTCCGAGCCATCGAGGCTCGTCTTCCCCTGCAGACCGCCTACATCCTTTGCAAGACTCGTGCCATCGTCTGCACATCGGCCTCGAATTGTCCCAAGTGCCACTCAGAACGAGGATTCGGGAGATCTGCGGCGAGTCGGCCGCCAGACCGGCCCATGATCGTGCCCCGCCCTGCGTGCCGCTACCGCACAGTCGCGGTGTGCGGTAGCGGCACACGCGGCCGTTCGACCGGGTTTTGACAGCGGGACTCCTCTGGTAACTTTCCGGCGTTTGGCGCAATAATACGCCCGCACCTGAGCGGTGCCGTTCGGCGCCACCCGTCTGTTTCCCCCGGCCGGGCCTCGGAACCCCGTCCCGCACCCCCAACGCCAGAGGATTGCCAGTGTCCCGCACAGCGGCCCTGACATTGTCCCTCCTCGCCCTGGTCGTCGCCCCGCTGGGGCTCGTCCTCCAGCCCGCGCTCGGGACGCCGGCCACCGTCGAGCCCCTGCGCTTTCTCGGGGCCGACCGCCCACGCGCCGAGGGCACCGTCTTCCTCGGCGGGCGGCTTACCGACGTGCAGACGGTCGCCCTGACGACGGCGATCCAGGCGAGCGGGCATCCAGGCGTCGTCCTGTTCGACTCCCCGGACTCGGCGCGCTGGACGCACCACTTTTTCAAGTCGTTCCAGCCCGCTCAGGTCATCGCGGTGGGCCGCTTCCCCGAGGGCGTCGGGGATCTGGAACTGCGCTACGACCGCAGGGCCGCCCGGTCGTTCCCCTGGGAGGGAGGCCCGCCGGCCGAACTCCAGCGCGCGCTGTTCCCGCAGGCGCCGCGCGTCGTCGTCGCGCCTGCCGCGCCGCGCCGGCTGCTGCTTCAGTCGGCCTGCCTGGCCGGCGCCCTGCGCGCGCCGCTGTTCGTCAGCCGCGGCGGACCCGGTGAGGCCGAGCGGCTGAGGGCGTGGCTGGACGGCTGGGGCACGGTCGAGGCGGTCGCGGTGGGGAAGACAGTCAAGCTCTGTCACGACCTGCCCGGCGTGCGGGCCGTACACCTGGTGAACGAGAAGGCGGTGACCGCGGCCTACCTGCGCGAGCAGGCGCAGAGCGGGCCGATTCGGGCGCTGGTGCTGGCCAACCCGGCCGATTTGCACCCAGGCAAGGGCGGAATGTCGGCGCTGGCGCCGTGGGTGGCGCTGCAGCGCCGCGCCGCCCTGCTGCTCACCAACGACGCGGGCACGGACGCCGAGGCGGTCGTCCGCGCCGCCCTCGACGCGCCGGCTCTCCGCGAGGCCGACGCCCTGCTCATCGTCGCGAGCCTGCAGGCGATTCCGACCGAACGCCGCCCCAACCCCGTCCCCGGCGGCCGCGACCCGTTCATCGAGATGGAGCCGCTGACGCCGCGCGACGGCGAGCCGGCGACGCTCGCGACCGGCCGCCTGTTCCACCCGGACCCGAACGTTGTGGCCCTGATGCTGGCGCGGCCGCGGCTGCTGCGCCGCGCCCCGGGGGAGCGGCCGAAGGCGCTGCTCGTCAGCAACACCGGCGGCGGGCTCCCTCTCCTGGAGACGCTGTCGCGCACCACCGCGGCCGAGTTTCGCAACGTCGGCTACGACACGACGCCC
>JAANMX010000125.1_pt1 | contig 93604 bp, 66 predicted proteins | sample 7279681 | NCBI WGS metagenome assembly JAANMX01 (sample SAMN14094542, study PRJNA606508) | bioreactor metagenome | isolation source: A lab-scale SPAN reactor treating ammonium-rich wastewater day 351 | place: Ireland: Galway | collected 2018-01-01
CTGCCCTGTTCATGGCAATATGTACAAAAGTATAATAACTGTGAGGAGGACGAATCATGAACAATGACCGAATTGCGCGGCGACTCCTGGACCACGCGCGCCAGCTGGCGCAAAACGCGGACAACCTTTACCGCATCCGCGCCTACCGGCGGGCGGCGCAAGCGATCCTCGCCCTCGATCAGTCCGTGACGGAACTCCTTGCCGCGACCGGGACGGGGGGGCTGGAGCAACTGCCCGGAATCGGGCCACACCTTGCCTTCACCATCGAGCAACTGGTGCGCACCGGGGACTTTCTGACCTACGAGGAAGGCGTGGCGCGGGGGCTGGTGCCAGCGCGAAAACGCCGGTCCGCCCCGGATCGGGTGTGTTCGGTTCGTTGACGATTGGATCCGGCGGCGGTTATAACTGCGGGAGAAGACCCCACCCAGAAGCCGGAGTACCGGGATGTTGCAGCGCGTGCGGACTCTGCTGGAAATGATCCGGTTCAGCCACACCCTCTTCGCGCTGCCGTTCGCGCTGCTGTCGGCGACCCTGGCCTGGCACGTCCGGGGCCGGTTCTCCTGGCTGGAGCTGGCCGGCATCCTCCTGTGTCTGGTGTTCGCCCGCAGCGCCGCGATGGCGTTCAACCGCCTCGCGGACCGTCACCTCGACTCGGCCAACCCACGCACCGCCGGCCGTCATCTCCCGAGCGGGCTACTGAGCGTGGGGGCCGTGTGGACCTTCACCCTCGCGAGCGCGGCCGGGTTCGTCGCCGCGACGCTACTGTTCCTGCTCGCCGAACCGCCGAACCGCTGGCCGGTGGTGCTGGCCGTTCCGGTCCTGGGATTCCTGCTGGCGTATTCGTACACGAAGCGCTTCACGGCGCTGGCCCACTTCTGGCTCGGGGCGGCGCTGATGCTGGCTCCGCTGTCGGCGTGGATCGCCATCCGCGGGATCCCGACCGCGACGGATCTTCTCACCCCGTTCGTGCTCGGGCTGGCGGTCCTCTTCTGGGTGGCCGGGTTCGACATCATCTACGCCTGCCAGGACGCCGAGTTCGACCGGCGGGCAAAGCTGTCGAGCGTGCCGGCGCGGCTGGGGGTGCGGGCCGCGCTGCGCGTGTCAATGCTCTGTCACTTCCTCATGCTCGGGGTGCTCGTGGCGCTGTACTGGGCGGCCGGTCCGCACCTCGGGACCGTCTACCTGGCGGGGGTGGGAGCGGTGGCCGCGCTGCTGATCTACCAGCACGTGCTGGTGCGGCCGGAGGATCTGACGCGCGTCAACCAGGCGTTCTTCCACGTCAACGCGGTCATCAGCATCGGGCTGTTTGTTGTGGTCCTGGCCGACCTGTGGCTGGGCGGCGGCCGGTGAGGAAACACAAGAGCCAACGGGCGGCGTCCCGTGGGCCAGGATCAGAGGTGATGTATGTGGCAAGTCCACGGGCGGCGTCCCGTGGGCCAGGCGCTGGGGATCTGGCCCACGGACTGCCGCCCGTGGGCTTTCCTGCGGCCGGCAGCAGTAATCCAGATCGCTGCTGCGGCCGACTGGTTACTTTCACCCGGCCCCGGGCTCCTGCCAGAGCCCGGGGCCGCTTCATTGCGCCCCCGCCGGCCGTCAGTCCGCCGGCGGGCGGCAGCTGGGCCGGGGCGTTACATTTCGGCGGGCGCAGGGCCAGTGCCACCGTACCTGAAAGGAGGTGCGCATGCTCGGTCCGCCGCTAACCGAATGGCTGTACGGCCTGCTGAGAGCCGCCGCTCTGGCGGTCGGGGCCGCTGCCGTAATCGTCCTGCTGGTCGCCCTGGCCGTGCTGTGGATCTGGATGTCTCGTCGGCGGGACGGCCGGGAACCGCCCGATGAAGGGGATTTGCCGCCCCGGTTCTAGGCCGGATGGGGAGCTATGGCCGGGCCGGACCGCCGCCGGCAACGGCCAGCCGGCCGGGCGAAACCGGCCCGACCCGGCCGGTGCCCCGGGCGGCTGGCCGGGTTGGCGCCAGTCGAGGTTGCCGCCGCCGACGGACGTCCCGCGCCGGTCGGCCCGACCCGGCCGGCGCCGACGACCAGGGCGCCGCCGCCGGCGGTCGAGAAACTCGTTGCGCTTTCTGGCTCCTGCCCTCTGCTTCCGGCTCGTCAGTCCGGTGACTCGCGGTAGATGCGGTCGAACTGCGCCGCACAGCGCTGGAAGATCTGCATCAGGGCCAGGTCGAACTGCCCTGCGGACGATTCGAGCATCACCTGCAGCGCTGCGGAGTGCGACAGGGCGGGCTTGTACGGCCGACGCGACCGAAGAGCGTCATAGACGTCGGCGATGGCGACCATCCGGGCGGCGAGGGGGATGTCGCTGCCAGCCAATCGATCCGGGTAGCCCTTGCCGTCGTAACGCTCGTGATGGTGGCGAACGATGTCGATCGCCATCTGAAGGAACGCCACGGCCTCACCGTGCTGTTTCGCGACCTCCTGCAAGGGCTCGGCGCCGATCAGGGTGTGCGCCTGCATGAGGACGCGCTCCTCGGTGTCGAGCTTGCCGGGCTTGAGGAGGATGTGGTCCGGCAACCCCACCTTGCCGATGTCGTGGAGCGGGACGCAGCATTCCAGCATCTCGATGAACGGCGCATCGACCTGAGCGGAGAAGAACCCGGACCGCGCCGCCTCCTCGGCCAGGGCACGACAGTAGCGCTGCATCCGCGTCAGGTGGGCGCCGGTTTCGGTATCCCGCTGCTCGACCAGCCTGGCGAGGGCGAGGACGAGGGCGTTGCGGACCTGGACCAGATCCGTGTCGCGCGCCCCGAGGCTCGCCTCCAGCTCGCGATTGACCGCCAGCAGGTGGGTGTGGAGCACGTCGGTCCGGTCCTGCGCGTCCTTGAGCCGCAGGGCCGCCTTGACGCGCGCCTTTAGCTGGGCTGTGCTGAACGGCTTGGTGACGAAGTCGTCGGCCCCGCCGAGCAGCATCTGCGCCATCGTGTCCGAGTTGGCGTGGCCAGAAGCCATGATGACCTTCAGGTGCGGGCTCGGCGGGTTCGCGCGGAGCCGGCGGCACACTTCCGTTCCCTGCATGTCCTGCATGTTGATGTCGAGAACGAGCAGGTCATACGGCTTCTCGTAGGCCATCTTCAGGGCCGTCGTTCCGCCGGACGCCTCGTCGCAAACGAGCCCCTCGGTCTGCAAGATGTAGCGGCAGAAGACCCGGATCTCGTTCTCGTCGTCAACCAGCAGCACGCGGTGGAAGGAGGGTTGCGGCCCCGTCTGGTCGGTCGGACCCGGCTCCGCGTGGATGCGCACACCGTGCAGAGAAGGCCGCGCTTCGTCCGCCCGGCTGTGGTCCCGCAGGTCCGGCTTCAGAAACGGCAGCAGGGCACGCATGACCGCCGCCGGATTCTGGAAACGGTCGTTGGGCGAGAGGGCCATCAGGCGCTGCACGACACCGTCGAGTTCCCGCGAAAGGTCCGGCCGCCTGGCCCGTATCGAGGGCGGCTGCTGGCTCAGCCGGGCCGCCAGTTGCTCGACCAGACTGCCGCGTGGCGGGAACGGCGGGTCGCCGGTGAGGCACCAGTAGAGGGTGCCGCCCAGCGCGTAGAGGTCGGCCCGAATATCGACCCGGTGGGCGTCTTCCACCTGCTCCGGGGCCATGTAGTCGAGCGTCCCCAGTACCGTTCCCGGCTCCGTCACCCCGGTGCGGAAATGGCTCGCCTGGTAGTGGCGGGCCAGACCGAAATCGAGGAGCTTGGCCTGGCCCTCCGGAGTGAGCTGAATGTTCGACGGCTTGATGTCGCGGTGAACGAGGTTGTGCTTGTGCGCCTCGGCGAGGGCGCTGGCGATCTGGTGGCCAATGTCGGCCGCCTTGTGCGGCGACAGCGGCCCGTTGTCCCTGACGTACTCCTCCAGATCCTGCCCCGGAACGTACTCCATCACGAAGAAGTGCAGAACGGGCAAGGACGGCCCCTCGCTGGCGAGTTCGCCCGCGTCGATCGCCCCGACGATGTTCGGGTGCTGCAGCTGGGCGATGGCGCGGATCTCGGTCAGGAACCGTCTCAGGATGCGCTGATCCTGATCGGGCGCCAGTGGAAGCACCTTGATGGCGACCTGCTTGCGCATGCGCATATGCTCGGCGCGGAAGACCACGCCCATGCCGCCCGCCCCGAGCCGAGCGAGGACGCGATAGTTGCCGAGGATCAGCCCGAAGGTCGTCCCGGCCCCAATGCGCCGCTCCTGGTACTCGGTGATCAGCCCGTGTTCGACCAGGCGCGGCAGCAGTTCCTCGGTTCGCCTGCAGGCCGCCAGATGCTTCCGGGCCTCGTCGGCGAGGGCTTCCCAGTCCTCCGGCAAGACGAGCGAGGATTCGAGAAGATCCTGCAGCACCACCTGGGCGACCGGGTCCGGGCGGAACGGCGAGGCGAGCACACCGGACGAGCTGGGAGGCAACTGGCAGGTCAGCCTGGTATCCATGAGCGTCCTCTTGCCGAACGTGACAGGCCGTGGCGTGGAGGCGGTGGGGGGGGGGAGGATGTACGAATCAGCCCCCTGGCGGGGGGCGATCGGCACTTCCGGGTCTCCCAGGGTCGTTCAACTATAGGCCACAAACCGAGACCCCGCAACGGCCCGGACCGTGGGGAGAGAGGCCGAACTATGTATGAGATGGGGTTGCGAGAGAACGGACGCAGTCGTTGAACTGAGTCGGGGCGGCGGGACTCGAACCCGCGACCTCCTGGTCCCAAGCCAGGCGCGCTAGCCAGCCTGCGCTACGCCCCGCGGAGTCATTGCACTGAGTACCCTACCAGAAACCGCGCCCGGAGCCAAGCGCCCCCGCCGCGCTTTGCGCCGGGCGCCCGGGCCGGCCAGGGACAGAACCCTGTCCCTTCAGGAGCTTGAACGAGTCGAAGAAACAAGCGGTTTCCTTTCCGTTGACCCACGCGGGGGAGCCGATGGCAATGAGCTGATAGAGGCGATTGCCCACGGCAAAGAGGCGGGTGCGGATGAGGCTGTCCTTTGGGCCGTCGAGCACCAGCTCGCGGCCGGGGTACTGCTTCTCCAGCTCGATGCGCGTCTCCGATCTCAGCTTGCCGCCCGAGCGGGAAACGAGGCCGTCGCGCGCGTTGTCGAGGCGCCGCTGTTGCAGGCCCGGCTGGGCGGTGTCGTCGGTGAAGCGCGTATGACTCACGGCGAGCGTACCTTCCTTGAGGGCGACGGCAAAGGTGGTCGTCGCGGCCGCGCCGGCGTCCGTCCTGGCCTTCTGTTTCTGCTCGATCGGGGTGCCGGGAAGGAGGACCGAGAAGCCATCGGCCGCGGCGGTGAAGGGCTTCCATGCGGGCCGCGACGGCTCCTGAGCGAGAGTCGCCGCGGCCAGGGTCAGCAGCAACAAGGCGGAGAGAGTTCGCATCGGCGTGGCCCCCTGCGCGGCGACTACTTGCGCAGCACTTCGAGGATGCGCATGAAGTCGTCGTTGGACTCAAAGCGGAGAACGATCTGCCCGCGCTCCTTCCCGCGGAGTTTGATCTCGACGCGGGTGGCGAACCGCTGTCGGAGATCGTCCTCGATGCCCTTGACGTGGGCCGTCTTCTCCTCCGGGGCCGCCTGCGGTTCGGCGGCCGCCTCCGTGGCTGCGGCCGCCTCCTCGCGCTGCTCGCGGAGGAACTGCTCGGCCGCCTTGACGCTCAGGCCGCGCGCGATGATCTGCTTGCACAGGGCGATCTGCTGTGCGTGGTCCTTGACGCCCTTGAGCAGCTTGGCGTGCGCCTCGCTGATCTGGTTGACGCGAACGGCGTCCTGGACCTCCGAGGACAGTTCGAGGAGGTTGACGAGGTTCGCAATCGTCGAACGCGCCAGGCCGACGCGGCGGGCGAGATCCTCCTGACTGACGCCATAGCGATCGAGGTAGTCCTTGAAGCCCTGAGCCTTCTCGATCGGGTTGAGATCGGTGCGCTGGATGTTCTCGATGAGGGCGGCCTCGAGCACCTCCTGATCGTTGAAGTTGACAACGCGAACCGGCACCATCGCCAGGCCGGCCTCCTGGGCGGCACGCAGGCGGCGCTCGCCGGCGACGAGCTGATACTGCCCGCCGTCCACGACGCGCACCACCAGGGGTTGCAGGATCCCGTGACTGCGGACCGAATCGCTGAGCGAGGCGAGTTCGTCCGGATCGAAGTTCTTGCGCGGCTGGAACGGGTTCTGGTGAATCCGGTCCAGGGGCAGCTGCGTCTGGTCGGTGGCGACCGGGGCGTCGGTGGCATTGTCCGCCTCACCGAGGAGGGCTTCCAGCCCCCGCCCGAGCCTGCGCTTCTCCATGACCTCACACCTCCAGTCGAGTGGCCAAAAGCTTCTCCGTCCGTGCGGACATTCTAACACCACCCGACGATCCGCGACAACCGAGGTTGGCCGAGCGGTCTCTGCGCGTGTTCCGCGCGGAACAACCGGCACGATCGCGCGGGCTCAACCAGCCCCTCCGATTGCCTCCACCCCCCCTCGCAACCGGCGCAGGTAGTCCCGCGCGGCGAGGATGTCTGCCACGGCGGTTGGCCCGCCCTCCCGTTCGATCACCAGCGCCCCCGTGTAACCGAGGACCGCGAGCTGCGCGAGCAGCGCGGGAACATGGACCCGTCCGGCTCCGAGCGGAACTTCTTCACCCAGCACCCCCGGTTGCAGGGGCGGGATGCCATCCTTGCAATGAACCCCGCGGACCAGCGGACCGAGCTTCTGGAGGGCGCTCGACGGGTCGTCGGTCCCGTAGAGCAGGAAGTTCGCCGGGTCGAAGTTGATCCCCACGTTCGCGCGGTCCAGGGCACGGACGAATCGCAGCAGGGTGTCCGCCGACTCCTGCCCCGTCTCCAGGTGCAGGGTCTGGTGACTGGCGGCGCAGCGATCGGCGACGGTCCGAACCGTCTCGACCAGCCCGCGGTAACTCGCCGACGTCTCGTCCTCGGGAAGGAAGCCGAGATGAGTGCCGAGCGACGGGGCGCCGACGTCGCGGGCGAGGTCGCTGTATGCCAGGGTCACCTGAAGCCGATGTGCCCGCAGCTCGGGAATCGCCAGCCCCACGGTTCGAGCGATGGTCGGCAGATCGCGATAGTCCTGCCCATCGTACCCGACGAACATGGTGTCGATGCGTAGGCCGCTGGCCCGGGCGGCAGCAACGTAGGCGACGCGCTCCGGGCCAGTCAGCCACGCCTCACGCAGGGTGTTGGTGTGGACCACCCGGAAGCCGTGGTCCCGGGCCGCCTGGAACGCCTTCAAGCGGTCGGGCTCCAGGTTGTTGAGCATCACGCCTATCTCCCACATGGTAGCCTCCCTTTGGTGCGACCAGCCCGGAGCGCCCGGCGTGGGCGCTCCGGGCTGGTCCGCTGGCTTGCCACTGTCCGTTTGACCACGGCCGCGGTTGCTCTTTTCTTCGTCGCGGGGTTCGGAGTAAGATTCGCCGGCCGTCGCGACGATTGGAACCGCCGCGGCGGAGGGCACGGAACAGCCCGGCAAGAGAAGAGGATGGCGGATGAAGGGACTCATCGCGGCGGCGGGCCTCAGCGTCCGCCTGCAGGATCTCAGCGACAGGCGGAACAAGGTTCTCCTCGACCTCGGCGGCGAGACGCTGCTGGGGAACCTCCTCACCCAGTTCGAGCGGGCGGGCATCCACGAAACCTACGTGGTCGTCGGTCACGATGCCTTCGCCGTGCAGGATCACTGCGGCAAGCGCTGCACCTGCATCCTCAATCCGTTCTACGAACAGTACGGCATCCTCGGTAGCTTCTGGGTCGCCGAGTCCGCCCTGAGCGGCTCTCCCTTTCTCTTCAGCACCGGCGACCACTACTTCGGCCGCGAGCGCCTCGCCCGGTTCCTGCCCGACCAGCCGGACGCGGACATCCTCGTCGATGTGGCGATCAAAACCTGTGACGACGAGGACATGAAGGTCTACATGGACCGCTCGGGTCAGTTCCGGACGATGAGCAAGAACTTCCTCAAGCACGGCACCGTGCTCGGGGAGTTCACCGGCTGCGTCCGGTTCAGCGCCGAGGGGTCCGCTCAGTTCTTCACCACGTTACACCGCCACGTCTGGCAGCACGGCATCCAGGGGTACGTCGCGGACGTGCTCTGCACCCACCACCGCAAGTGGCCCCTGGCGTTCCACCTCAGCGACGACCACGACCGCGTGGAAGTCGATTTCCCCTGCGACCTCACCCGAGCGCGACAACTCTTTCACCGTCAGCAACCGTCCCGGTTGACCGGCTGACTTCGGATGACAGGGTGACACAGTGACAGGGTAACCGGATCTTCCCGGCTACCACAGCGCTGAATGTACGCCCTGTCACCGTGTCATCCCGTCCGTCACGTCCGCTTCCCATCACTTCACGGAAGGAACAGAGATGAACCGAGCCCCCGTCCTGATCCGGGTCGATGCGACGCCGGAGACCGGCTACGAGCACCTGGCGCGCTGCCTGACGTTCGCGGCGGCTCTGCAGCGCAGGCGGCGTCCCGCGTACTTTCTGGCGCAGCTCGAGCCGACCTCGCTGGCGTTCCTGATCAAGCGTGGCGGCAACGAGTGGCTCCCCGCCGACGCGGCCGCCGGCACCCACGAGGATCTGGTGGAGACCATCCAGGAGATCCGCCGGGTGAAGCCGTCGTCGGTGCTGGTGGACGCCCCCGGTGTCCCCGAGGGCTACCTGAGCGAGGTGCTGGGTTCGACCAACCTTCTGGTTTCCATGGACCACTTCGCCAACATCCGCTTCCCGTCGCACCTGGTCATCAACCCGCTGCTCGGTCCCGGCAAGGAGAACTACGATCACGTCCCCGGCACTCAGCTCCTGCTCGGGCCGCGCTACGCCCTGGTGCGGTCGGAGATTCGCCGCCTGCGTCAGGGGCGCGCCCAGGAGCCGCCGGCGCTCTCCTCGCCGAACGGCAAGGCCGGCGCCGGCCACTACCGGGTACTGGTGTCGCTCGGCGAAGACGATCCGCACCGGCAGGCGCCCCAGCTGGCGAAGCAGTTGCTCCACATCCCGCGCATCGCCCGGGTGGACGTGGCGGTGCGCTCGCACCACCCGGACCTGGAGGCGCTCCGCGCGCTCGCCGAATCGCACCCCGATCGGCTGGAGGTAGCCGTGGAGCCGGCCGAGATCGCGGCCAGGGTGTCGCGCTGTCACTTCGCCGTGACGAGCGGTAGCGGATGGTCGCTCGAACTGGCGTGCGTCGGGGTGCCGCAGCTCGTCATCGTCCAGAGCGAGGGCCACTGGCCGACCGCCCAGCGCCTCGAGGAAGAGGGCTGCGCCACCTGCCTGGGGTGGCACGAGAACGTGTCGCCGACCACCATTCGGCAGGCGGTGCAGAACCTGCTCAACGATCCGCTCGAACGGCAGGCGATGGCCCGGTGTGCCCGCAAGCTGATCGACGGCCGCGGCCCGGACCGCCTGGTGACTGCCCTGGAGGTTCTCCTCCACCCGTCGCGCCTGATGGACTTCAGCGAGGCGGCATGACGTCCAGCCACGGATGAAGGCAGATGAACACGGATGAAGAAGGAGCGAGGTGCCCGCCTCCCACCCTTGCGTTGCGTCCTCCTGACAGGGTATCCTACTTCTTCTTGATCGGTGTTCATCTGCCTTCATCTGTGGCCACCACTCATGGATCAAAATCAGGTCGCTGCCATCCTGTCCGAGATCGGCACACTGCTCGAACTCCAGGGCGAGAACGCCTTCCGCTGCAACGCCTACCACAACGCTGCCCGGGCCATCCAGCAACTCGACGTTCCGCTCGCTGACCTCGTCGCGGCCGACAAGCTGCGCACCATCCCCGGCATCGGCGAGACGCTCCGCGACAAGATCACGACCCTCGTCACGACCGGAAGCCTCAAGTTCTACGACGACCTGCGGGCGAAGACGCCGCCGGGGCTGTTGCAGATCCTGCGCATCCCGGCCCTGGGGCCGAAGAAGGTCAAGTCCCTGCACGACCAGCTCGGTATCGACACCATCGAGAAACTCAAGGCCGCGTGCGCGGCCGGCCAGGTGGCCGAACTAAAAGGGTTCGGCGCGAAGACGCAGCAGAAGATTCTCGAAGGGATCGACTTCCTCGGCCAGGGCGAGGACCGGGTGCGCATCGACCAGGCACTGCCCCTCGCGCAGCTGCTTCTCGAAGGGCTCCGCAGCGCCCCGGGTATCGTCCGCATGGAGTTGTGCGGGAGCCTTCGCCGGCGGCGCGAGACGATCAAGGACATCGACATCCTGATTAGCTCCGCCCACCCGGTCCCGGTCATGGAGGCGTTCGTCAAGCTGCCGCAGGTGATCTCCGTCGTCGCTCACGGGGAGACGAAGTCGAGCGTCGTGGTGGGAGCGTTGGATGAGTCGGGGCACCGGATCGTCATGAACGCCGACCTGCGCGTCGTGGCGGACCAGCACTTCCCGTTCGCCCTGTACTACTTCACCGGGTCGAAGGACCACAACGTCGCCATGCGCGCCCGCGCCCAGAAGTACGGGCTGAAGCTGAACGAGTACGAGCTGGCCGGGCCGGATACCCGCATCGAGGCGAGGACCGAGGCGGACATCTTCAAGGCGCTCGACCTCGACTACATCCCACCGGAGTTGCGCGAGCACACCGGCGAGATCGACGCGGCCGCGGAGCACCGCCTCCCGCACCTGGTCGAGGCGAGCGATCTGCGCGGCACCTTCCACTGCCACACGAACTACAGCGACGGGCACAACACGCTGGAAGAGATGGCCCTGGCGGCGAAGAAGTTCGGGTACACGTACCTCGGGATCGGCGATCACTCGCAGTCGCTGACGGTGGCCAACGGCATGTCGGCGGCGCGCGTCCGGCAGCAGCACGAGGCGATCGACGCCCTCAACGCCCGCCTCAAGGGCATCCACCTCTTCAAGGGCGTCGAGTGCGACATCCTCGCCGACGGCAGCCTGGACTACGCCGACGCGATCCTCGCGAGCTTCGATTACGTCGTCGCGAGCGTCCACACGCACTTCAACCAGCCCGAGCCGGAGATGACGGCCCGCATCGTCAAGGCGATCGGCCACCCGCGCGTGACCATGCTCGGTCACGCGACCGGGCGGCTCCTGCTGCGGCGCGAGGGGTACAAGGTGGACATCGAGGCCGTGCTCCAGGCGGCCGCGAAACATGGGGTGATGGTCGAGATCAACGCCCACCCGATGCGGCTCGACCTGGACTGGGTGTACTGCAAGCGCGCGAAGACGCTCGGCGTGCAGCTGGTCATCAACCCGGACGCCCACCACACCGAGGACATCGCGTACACCGCGTTCGGGGTGAACGTCGCGCGGCGCGGCTGGCTCGAAAAGAAGGACATCTTCAACACCCACACGACCGCGCAGGTAACGAAGATCCTGGAGACGCGGAGGAAGAAGGCCAGCGCCAGGAAATGAGGAACCAAGAAAGCCCACGGGTCGCGTCCCGTGGGCCGAGTCCCCGGCACTTCACCCACGGGACGCGACCCGTGGGCTTTGGGTGAATCACCGAGCCCTGTACCGGGTGTTGGCCGTGAGGTAAGCCTCGACCCGGTCGCGCCGGGTGATGGCGTTCGCCAGGAACCGCACCGCCTGCATGAGCCGCTCGTCCGGTTCCGCGCAGCTGAATCGAATGAACCCCTGTCCCGCCGGTCCGAAGCACTCGCCGCCGAGGCACGCCACCCCGAAGTGCTCGTCCGCCCCTTCGAGCAGGTACATCGCCAGGCCATGCGACACGATGCCCAGCTCCTGGCAGATCGTGGACACGTTCGGGAAGGCGTAGAACGTGCCGGCCGGCATGAGTACCTCGACTCCCGGCACCTTCTTCAGCTCCGCGACGAGCAACCGCACCTTCGCGTGAAAGCGCTGCATCACCTCGTCGCGCTCGGCGGCGTCGTATTCGAGGGCTGCCCGACCGGCCCACTGCACGAGCGGCGGCACACACGAAAGGGCGGTGTTGATCATCTTGCCCATCGTGTCGATCAGGCGCGGGTTGCTGATCGCGTAGCCAAGGCGCCAGCCGCTCATGCTGTAGGACTTGCTGAACGTGTACGCGGCTACCGTCTGCTCGATCATGCCCGGCTGCCTGAGCAACGTGTGGTGCTGGCCTTCCCAGACCATGTGGCAGTAGGGCTCATCGCTGAACACCGCCACGTCGCGGCCGCGCACCAGGTCGGCGATGCCGCGCAGATCGTCCTCAGTCGTCACACCGCCGGTCGGGTTGTGCGGCGAGTTGAGGAAGATGGCGCGCGCACGCTCGGTGCGTTTCACGAAGTCCTCGACCGCGTTCAGGTCGGGTCGGAACTGGTTCTCCTGGCGTAGCGGAACGTGGACCGGCTCGGCCCCGCGCCGCTCGATATTGGGTCCGTAGGTCGGGAAGTGCGGGCTGAAAACCAGAACCCGGTCGCCGGGATCGAGGACCGCCTCGCAGAAGAGCTGCTCGAACACCTTGGCTCCGGGACCGACCACGACCTGGTCCGGCGTCACCGCCACTCCGAACTCGGCGCGGTAGTTCTGGGCGATGACTTCGCGGAAGTCGGGCAGTCCGGCCGAGGAGCAGTAATGGCTCGCCCCCTCCTCGATGGCACGGATGCCGGCGCGGCGGGCGTTGGCGGGCGTGGGGAACGGGCTGTCGCCGATTTGCAGCTCGACAACGTCCTTGCCCTGAGCCTTGAGGCGCTTCGCCACGGCGAGGACGTCGAAGGCGGTTTCGCCTTTCAGACCCTGAGCAAACCGGCTGAGGGAGAGCGGCATGGGATGGGTCTCGGCAGTAGGCAGCAGTGGGCGAGTTTCGCAACAGGCCAGTGGTGAACTAGGAAAAAAGCCCGCGAGTCGCAACCCGCAGGCTTCTCTTCTGCCGCCTCCTGCCTCCTGCCTACTGCTTCGTGGCGATCGTCTGGGCGAGCGGTTTGACGACCGCCGGGATGATGTGGGCGTCCACGAGATCCTGGCACAGCTTCCGCTGGTGGTGGTAGGACTCGACGAAGGTCTTGTACGGCTGCCGGCCCCAGTACTGGCGCACCGTGAAGTAGACGCTGATCGGCGCCTCGGGATACTGTCCGGTGCGGATCTGGTAGGCGTTGGTGCGGGTCTCGATGCTGAGCCGGCACTGCTGGCGGCAGTGTTCGTCCATCGCGAGCATGAGCGACGGCTCGTAGTTGAGCACGCGGGTTCCGGGCATCTGGACGAGCTGCTCCAGGGTCGTGTTCAGGCCCAGCGCCTCCGCCACCACCTCGTCATGGTTGCCGGAGAACATGAAGTCGAAGGCGAACAGAACGTCGAGCGCCTCCACGTCGAGCGGACTCAGGTCGAGGTGGTACGGGGCGATCTCCAGGACACGCTCGTGCTGTTTGTCGGCCGCCTCCAGGCTGGGCGGGTTGACGTAGCCGGTGCAGATGCGCTGCGTTTCCAGGTTGACCCACCGATAACTTCCCTGCTCGCGGTCCTCCTCCAGGACGAATTCGCCGGACTCGCGCCGGTCGAAATCCGTCATCTCGGGGAACGTCTTCTGGATGGCGTCGAAGAAATGAAGGACGGTTTCACGGCGACTGGGCAGCTCCATCTTGGTGTTGGCGTAGACATACACTCCGAAGTCATCGCACAAGGAGCTGTATGGATTCATGTACGGGATCCTCAGCGTCTGGATGAAATGGACCGACGCCCGCTGTCGAAGAAAGCTGTTCTCATTGTTCGGCTTTCGTGCGCTAAATGCAAGCCCCGTCGCTGGTTTTTACCGCCGTTGTTTTATCCAGAATCCGCAAAGCCCGTATCTGCTCATATTTGTCCAGACCAACCCACCCCGGGCGTTCCGGATCCGGTGGGAGTGAAGGGCGGGACTGCCGGTGCAGGGTCGAGGAGGATAAGGTGCCGTGGGCCGTGGAAAGCCCACGGGACGCGATCCGTGGGTCATGAAAAGCCCACGGATCGCGTCCCGTGAGGGAAGCGCTGGGAACCTGGTTCACGGGATGCCACCCGCGGGCTTTGCAGGGGAAAGGGGGGGCACACAATCGGGGTCGCGGGAAGGACGCAACGACTTCAGGCGCTCTGGGCCACCCGCGCCGCCGTGGGGACCGGAAGGGCGGACTGCTGCTGCCAGCGGCCCGCGTCGGGGGCGCCGTGCCAGCGCTCGAGACGGATCGAGCGGACCGCGTCGCGCTCCTCGTCGTCGAGCACCTCGAAGAAGGCGGTGGTGAAGCCGGCTCGCACCTGCGTGGAGGACCGGCCGAGGTAGAGCAGCGCTTCGGGGCGGTCGTCGAAGACGGCCACGGCACGCCAACCCTGGGGCTTCGCTTCGGTTTGGTAGAACATGCTTGACCCTCCTTGGTCCGCGAAAGACGGGTAACGCCATCCACAGGGTGACGGAGATTGGCTGGCGTGTCAAGATCAGGTCGCAAGAGCAGTGGAGACAGGAAGATGAGGAGAAAAAAAGGGGCCGCGTGGGGCCGGGCAATTCGGGTGGCCGGCCCCACGCGGCGAGGGTGATCCGGGAGAGAGGGTCTGGTGTGCCACGGGATGGTTAAAGCCCACGGGTAGCGTCCCGTGGATCAAGCGCTGGAACCTGGCCCACGGGGCGCTACCCGTGGGCTTTCTCCATCCCATGACACACCAGGCCGGTTGTCCCTGCGCTAGTACCTGCGGCCGCGGTCGGTGCCGCCGCCGTAGCCGCCACGGCTGCCGGCGCCACCGGTGCGGCCGTAGCCCCCGCCGCCGGCGCGGGGAGCGCCGGCGCGGTCGTCGCGCGGCTTGGCCTCGTTCACCGTCAGGGGGCGGCCGTTGAAGTCGGCCCCGTTTAGCGAGTCAATGGCCCGCTGGGCCTCGTCGTCGTTCTCCATCTCGACGAACCCGAAGCCGCGCGACCGGCCGGTCTCGCGGTCGGTAATCACCTGGGCCCGCCGGACGGACCCGTGATCCTGGAACAGCGCCAGGAGGTCGTCGGCCGTCGCGGACCAGGCGAGGTTGCCGACGTAGATATTCTTCGCCATGAAACAGAACCTTTCCGTGCCGGGGCCAACTCGGCCCCGCCTGCGCCCTCGGACTCCTGGGGGACGGCGTGCAGACCGGGATGCTCCCCTTCCGGTCGAGTGCCGTCCGCCTCCGATATGGCGCCGCAACAAGAAAACGAACTGACCAATTACCCCGCCGGTTCCTGTCGGGGCGGGGCGTGCCGGGCGTTACCGGGACCGCTTGCAGGGATGGACCGAAGAGGCCCCCTACCTGCCGCGGGGCCAACTGTGCGTGCATGACGTGGGGCGATTGCGAGTCGTTACCGTCCCTTCTCCGACCCCGCCAGGGACCGAGAACCTGCGTTTGGGTGACCTGGGAGGTCCGGCACTGTCCGGCCGCGACCGCGGGGCCGGTAGCACGCCCACCTTCTCGGGATCTTTTCGTTAGGGACCGTGAACTCAGAGGAGTGTCGCGCCGCCGAAAGAACGCAGAGGAGGAAGGGAATCGAACTCCGGGCCGGGCAATGGATCTCCTGAAAGGCACCTGTCCAACCGCTCCGAGCAGTTGCTCGGCTTAGCTAGCTAGATATAGCAGGGGCATTGCCCGAAGTAAAGCGCTTTTTCCCTGGAGTTACACCTCAATCTACCTGCGGTCCTGTGGCGGGACGCACCGGGCGAGCGAGACGACCGGCGCACGCCGCAACCCCCAGTCGCCCCGCGACCCCCGACGCGACCGGGAGAACTGGACTGCAACGCACCGCTGGTGTAAAACGTATCTCAGGCAGGCGCCAAATCTCCTTGACAGTCGGAACTTGTAGCGTCATCATCGCATATGTGCATGCCTGGGTTCATCTTCGTGCTGCTCGCCCGCCCCGCCCGGCGGCACTTCCCCCTGGTTTCCTTGAACGAAGAGGGTTCCGCATGAGTTCTGCTGCGGTTCGTGGTGTTAGCCGCTCCCCCGAGACCGTCGAGCGGCCGGTCGGCGAGAAGTTTCAGTACCCGGGGATCCCCACTACCTGCGACGGCGCCGAAGCGGTGGTCCACGTCGAGATCCACGTCGCCCAGGCGGCCGGCGCTTACCCGATCACCAGTTCGACCACCATGGGCGGCGGGTTCAACGCCGCCGTCATGAACGGCCGCAAGAACCTGTGGGGCGATCCGCTGGTGTTCTTCGAGCCGGAGAGCGAGCACTCGGCTGCCTCCGTCTGCGAGGGGTTCGCCATCGCCGGCGGCCGCGTCACCAACTTCACGTCCGGACAGGGTCTCGTCCTGATGAAGGAGGTGCTCTACACCATCTCCGGTAAGCGCCTCCCGATGGTGATGAACATCGGCGCCCGCGCCCTGACCAGTCAGGCGCTGAACGTTCACGCCGGCCACGACGACCTGATGAGCGTCGCAGACGTCGGCTGGGGCATGCTGTTTGGCCGCAACGCCCAGGAGGCGGGCGACCTGTGCCTGATCGCCCGCCGGGCCGCGGAGGCCAGCTGCACGCCGTTCTTCAACGTCCAGGACGGCTTCCTCACGACCCACACTGTCGAAACGGTCCGGCTGCCCGAGCCCGACTTCATGAAGGAGTACATCGGCGACCCGAAGGAGAAGCTGATCAACCTCATGGACCCGGCCAACCCTCTCATGTCCGGCGTGGTCCAGAACCAGGACTCGTACATGAAGGGCAAGATCGCCCAGCGCTGGTACTACGACCAGATCGAGGAGCGTCTGCAAGAGGCTTTTGATCTCTTTTATCGTGAAACCGGCCGGCGCTACAACTTCGTCGAACCGTATCGGTGCGCGGACGCGAAGTTCATCCTCGTTGGCATGGGCAGCTACATGGAGACGGCGAAGGTCACCGTCGATTACCTGCGCGACCAGAAGGGCATCCCGGCCGGCTGCCTGAACGTTTGCTGCTTCCGCCCGTTCCCGGCCCGGCAGATCGTGCAGGCGCTGAAGAACTGCACCGCGGTCACCGTCTTCGAGCGCATGGACGATCCGCTCTCGACGACCGGCAACCACCTGACGCGCGAGGTGAAGGCGGCGTTCTGCGACGCCGCCCAGGGCGTCAACGGTCAGGAGAAGCTCGACCGCCTGCCGCGCGTCTACCACGGGGCGGCCGGCCTGGGCAGTCGGGATGTGCGCCCGGGCGACATCATCGCCGCGTTCCAGAACTCGATGAAGCCGGACGGCCAGCACTTCTTCTGCGTCGGCATCGACCACGCCCTGGCGCTGAAGCGGGCCGAGGATCCGGACCTGCGGCCGACCGGCGGCTTCTCGATGCGCGGCCACTCGGTCGGCGGGTTCGGCTCGGTCACGACGAACAAGGTCATCGCCACCATTGCCGGCGACATCTTCGGCAAGGACGTCCAGGCTTACCCAAAGTACGGCTCGGAAAAGAAGGGTCTGCCGACGACGTACTACCTGACGATCGCCGACGCCCACATCTACATGCACAGCGAACTGGAGCACATCGACCTGCTGTGCATCAACGACCCGACCGCGATCCTCAGCGGCGAGACGCTCAAGGGCATCATGCCCGGCGGGGCGGTGTTCCTGCAATCGCCGCACACCGACCCGCTCGAGGTGTGGAAGCGCATCCCCGAGGCCAACAAGCGCGCGATCCGGGAGAAGAAGATCCGCGTCTACTTCTGCGACATGGTCAAGATCGCCCGCGAGGTCGCGTCCGTCGCCGACCTGCAAATGCGCATGCAGGGGATCGTCCTGCTCGGCGCCTTCCTGCGGCTGACGCCATATGCGCAGCAGGCCGAGATGAGCGACGAGCAGGTGTACGTCGGCGTGGAGCAGGCGCTGCAGAAATACTTCGGCAAGCGCGGCGAGCGGGTCGTCAAGGACAACCTGACGTGCGTCAAGCGCGGCTACAGCGAGACGCAGGAAATCCCGCGCGACGTCATGGCGTAACGACATTTGAACGAGCCGGAAGCGTAAGCGACGGCTTTGATCACGTCCGTCGCTTACGCTTCCGGCTCGTAGCTTCTTCATCTCTCCAGGAGTCCTCATGCAGACCAACGGCCACTCCAAGCCCTCCATGAACGAGGCCACCGAGCGGGATCCCTTCAACAACAACTCCTACGGCACGCTCGTCGATAGCGGCTACAAGCTCGTCAGCCTGCCGGTCCTCGACGTCGTGGATTTCAACGAGCGCATTATCCGCGGCTACGAGGAAGGTTGGGGCGAGCGCGACCTGCCGGCCGACCTGTCGGTGGCGCGCTCGCTCGTGCCAGCCGGCACCGCGACGCTGCGCGACTTCAGCAACATCAGTCCCGAGATCCCCGAGTACATCCCCGAAAACTGCACCGGCTGCATGGAATGCGTGACCGAGTGCCCCGACACGGCCATCCTCGGCAAGGTGCTCGCGGAAGCCGACCTCGAGGCGAAGCTCGCGAAGATCGCCGATCCGGCGGACCGCGCGATGTACCGCGCCCAGTGGTCGAAAACGAAGAAGTACTACGACGCCAGCAAGAAGAAGCTCGGCGACGGCGGGATGTTCCAGATCATCATCGACCCGTCGAAGTGCAAGGGCTGCGCCGAGTGCGTGACCGTCTGCGACGACAACGCCCTGAAAATGATCCCGAAGACCGACGAGGTGATGCTGCGGTCGCGCAAGACGCACCGCCTCTTCAAGGCCATCGGCCCCTCGGACAAGCGCTACATCAGCGAGAGCCTTCTGATCGACATCATGCTCAAGGAGGAGACGCACCTTTACGTCGGCGGCGCCGGGTCGTGCTCGGGCTGCGGCGAGGGGACGGCGCTGCGCATGCTGTGCGCCGCGACCGGGTTGAAGTACGGCGACCAGTGGGGCATCGTGGCCGCAACCGGCTGCAACACCGTCTACACCTCGACGTACCCGTACAATCCGTACCTGGTGCCGTGGACCAACTCGCTGTTCGAGAACGCCCCGGCCGACGCCCTCGGCGTGCGTCTGCGCTGGGACCAGCTGGGGTGGAAGGAGCGGCCGATCTGGTGCATCGGCGGCGACGGGGCGATGTACGACATCGGCTTCCAGGCGCTGTCGCGTCTCCTCGCCAGCGGCATGAACGTCAAGGTCTTCGTTCTGGACACGCAGGTCTACTCCAACACCGGCGGCCAGGCCTCGACCGCGACGTACACCGGACAGAACACGAAGATGTCGGTCCACGGCAAGACGTTCGGCGGCAAGCAGGAGCGGCGCAAGGAGATCGCCCAGATTGCCATGATGCACCCACGCACCTACGTCGCCCAGACGACCTGCGCCCACTTCAACCACTTCTACAAGGCGGTTCTCGGGGCGCTGGAGTTCGATGGCCCGGCGGTGATCAGTTGCTACACGACGTGCCAGCCGGAACACGGCGTGGCGGACAACATGGCGGGGGACCAGGCGCGCCTGGCGGTGGACAGCCGGGCGTTTCCAATCCTGATCTACGATCCGCGCAAGGGTGAGAAGGTGCGCGAGCGGCTGTCGCTGCAGGGCAACCCGGCCGTCAAGGAGGACTGGTTCGCGAACCCGAAGACGAAGGAAGTGGTGAACTTCATCGACTTCGCCCGCAGTGAGGGCCGCTTCAGCAAGCACTTCGACCGGGACGGCAACCCGTCCGAGACGCTGCTGTGGGCGAACCAGGATCGCCTCGAAAACTGGCGCCTGCTGCAGGAGTTGGCCGGGCTCAGGTAGCAAAGGAGGAGGGATTCGGAGAGGGAGGAGGGATGAAGGAAAACCAACATCTGCCCTCCCTCCTCCCTCTCCGAATCCCTCATTCGATATGACCCAGCCGCGCGCGACCCACGACTACGCTCCGGGCGGCCTCGAGGCGGTCCTCGAGTTCCTCAAGCGTACACGCTCCGAGCTGCGCGAGCTGCGCAAGGTTCGCGTCTGGAAGGATCGCGTCGAGGTCATCGACATCAACCACGACTGCTTCGAGATCCGCGGCCTCGGCTACGCGGACGCGGACGTCGCCCCGGTCCTGCAGAACATCAACACCAACTTCAACCCACAAACCATTCGCGACCCGACCGATCTGGAATACAAGGAGTTCCTGACGGGGCGCCGTCGCGCCTGGGCCGAGGATCGGGTGATGTGATCGAGGGACAGAAAAAGATAAATAATATCTTCTTCCGTCCCTCATCTCGCACTCCTGCTCATGGCCACTCCCCGAAACCAGAAGCCGGCCCTCCTGGTGGTCGCTGCCTTCAGCCGGCACGCCGAGGCTCTGGCCTGGGCTCGCGCCCGCCTCGAAGGCGAGTTCGGCCCCGTCGCTCTTGCCGGCCCGCTGTTCGACTTCACCCAGACCGCATATTATGAGCCCACGATGGGGGCCGGGCTCCGGAAGCAGTTCCTGGCCTTTCGCGATCTCGTCCCCCTCGACGCCCTGGCCGCCATCAAGCTGCGCGCCAACGAACTTGAACACGAGTGTAAAGGGACTGTCAACTTTCCCGAACCGCGCCCGCTCAACCTGGATCCCGGGTTGCTCACGCTCGGGAAGTTCATGCTCGCGACGACCAAGGATCAGGCCCACCGTATTTACCTGCACGACGGGATTTTCGCCGAGGTCACCCTCCGCTTTCACGCGGGCAACTGGGAGCCGTGGCCGTGGACCTACGCCGATTACCGCGAGGCGGACGTGCGCGCCTTCCTGGGAGAGTTGCGCGATCTGTACCGGCGCCAGCTGGCCGAACTGCCGGGATGACCGACGCGAACGGTTGTGGCCAGAAGCGCGCCCGCGCGATGGAAAAATCCCCTGACGGACCAAAATCCGCTTGCACCAACTCCTCCGCACTTTCGGCCAATCCCCGCTCGGGGTGCGACCTGGAGTTGCTGCCGCGGGAGACTTTTCCGCGCGCGTTAACTGGGTGGTTGGTGTCGGGTAACTGCGTGGCGAACTATGCTGGTATGGAGAGCCGCACAGGCGCCAGAGGCCGCCAACGAGGACAAAGGCATTCGATTTGCTTAACCCCGGCGAGCGGCATGCAGAGAATGCCCCTCGCAAGCAACGGAGGAGCCCGGCAGTGTAGTGTACGGTTGTCTGCCGCCCCTGCTACCCTGGGCGCGGCACGTCAGCTGCTTATAATGATTTGTTCAGTGCCAGGGAGGGCGTTCCAGAACTGGAGGGACGGACAGCTTTCCTGACCGGAGCGCGCCAACCGCCAAGGGATTACGAGGAGAGGATACTCGTGCAGCCACAGCTGGGCGGTTCGACGGCCAATCCGGTCTGCCCATCAGGAAGCTCCCGGCCCCCACTCACGATGAGGCCCCCATGCCACGGCAAAGTGCCGACTCCGGGGTGAACGGCAGAGTGCTTACACCCCGGTGTTCCGACCGCTTCCTGGCCAGCGTACAGGACGCCAGTCGGATCACCTTCGTCTCTCACGTTCAGCCAGATCCCGACAGCCTGGGCAGCATGATGGGACTGGCCCATCTGGTCGAGACCTGCCTCGGCAAGCCAACCCGTCTGACGCAGGACGGCCTGATTACCCGGGCCGAGAACCGAGCGATGGTGGACCTGCTCGACCTCGACCTGGTCCCGATCGACGGGATCGACTGGCGGCCGTGCGAGGCGATCGTGATGGTGGACAGCCAGCCGAACACCGGCCGGCACACCTTCGACCCCGACATCCCGATCACCGCCGTCATCGACCACCACCAGACGCCGGGCGACCTGGAAGGCATCCCGTTCACGGACATCCGGCGCGGGCTCGGGGCGACCTGCTCGGTCGTGACCAGTTACCTGATGGAGCAGGAACTGCCAATCCCACCGCGGATGGCGACGGGGCTCGCTTACGGCATCGAGACGGAGCTGAGCGGCTACCCGCGCGAGGCCAGCCCGATCGACGACGGGGCGCTGTACTTTCTGTTCCCGCTGACCGACAAGGATCTCCTCGCCCAGATCCGCAACGCCCCGCTGCCGCAGGCGTACTACGAGTGCGTCCTCCAGGCGCTGCAAAGTTCGTTCATTTACAACAAGCTGATCATCAGCTGGGTGAACGAGCTGCACCAGCCGGAGATGGCGGCCCAGATCGTCGATTTCCTGATCCGCTTCGACGAGATCGAGTGGGCCGTCTGTGCCGGGGTGTACGAGGAAAAGCTGATCCTCTCGGTGCGGACATCCGTGCCCCGCGCCCAGGCCGGCGAGATGCTGCGGCAGGTGGTCGGCAAGATGGGTCGGGCCGGCGGCCACGACCGGCGGGCCGGCGGCTTCGTGAACCTGCCGAGCACCGCCGCCAGCGCCATCGAGCAGACGCAGGCGGAGTTGCGGCGCCGATTGCTCAAGGCCCTCCACATCGAGGAGTGCCGCGGGCAGCGGCTGGTTTCCCGGCGCGAGATGCTCCAGAATATCCAGGCGTAATACCGAATCGTCGCAACCGTTCTTCACGCCGCTGGCGACCTGGCGGGGCACTCGCCAGGCCGCCAGCGGCGCAGCTCACCAAAGTACCCGCTCGGGCACATGGCGGCGCAGCACCGCCAGGCCGATGAACGCGAGCAGCACCAGGTTCGGGAACAGCAGCGGGGCCAGCGCCGGCGCGCCCCACACAAAGTTGTCGAACAGGCTCGGCGCCGGACCTTCCAGGTTCGCCGCCACATGGTAGTAGAACCCAAGCAACCCAACCGCCGCCTGGACCAGCAGCACGACGACACACAACCCCAGGTAGCCGCGACCCACCCGGGTCAGGAACGGCACCAGCAAGAACCCGACGGCGAACGCACTGCTCACCACCGGAATCCACTCCTCCCAGTGGAAGAAGCCGTTCTGCGCGTGATCCGCCAGGCTCAGGATGAAGTTGCCGACGAACCCGCCCAGGGCCAGCAGCAACACCCACAGGGGCCATTCCGCCGACGCCGCGTCCACCGTCCGATTCATGATCAGCAGCAGGCCGACGCCCGCGTATGCCAGCGGAGCCACGAACGGCGCCGTGTAGACCAGGCTCGCCAGCGTCCGCTGCTGGAAGAACTGGCTCTCCAGATGGTAGATGAGCCCTGCCACGCCCACGACCACCGCCAGCCCGCCGACCAGGTGGCCAAGCACGGCCCACGGCCCCGGGCAGCCACACACCTGCCGGCAGACGAGCGCAACGAGCAAGAGCACCGGCGCGCCGAGCGAGAAGTAGAACGGGATCCACTCCGCCCAGTGCCGGAACGAGTTGGTCGAGTGGGCGAGATAAATGTCCGGCGCCAGGAACGCCAGGTTCGCCAGCACGAACAGCTCCAGCCAGAGCAGGTGGCTGCGATACCACCGGGGCTCACTTGCCATTAGCCTTCGCTCCCTCGCCGTGCGTCCGGCGCAGTTCCTTCGCCATCGCCTTCAGCTCGACCATCGATTTCAACAGCGGGTAGTTGCCGTGCCACTGGACGAAGTCCGCTCCGCCCATGAACGCCCCGTGCTTGACCGTGCGGCCATAGTAGTGCCACAGGTCGAAGTAGTGGAAGTCGATCGGGTGGGAGAACGGCTTGCCCAGCAGGCCGTCCTTGCGCAGGTCATCGACAATCGCCTTCGCCTCCTGCACCCGCTTGTTGGTCTCCGCGACGGACTGGTCGCCCTCGGCGTAGACGCGCTCGACGACCGCCCTGGTGTGGCAGTTGAGGCAGACGTCCTTCATGCTCGCCTGGGCGCGGGCGAAGTTCTGCCGCTTCGGCGTGATCTCGGCGGCGAGCAGGTACGACAGCCGCTCAGACGGGTCGTGGGTGACGGCGAGGCCGTTCAACCCGCTCATGTGGCAGGTGGCGCAGGTCGGAACGAACATGTCCTTCGTGGTGAGCTTCTTCGGGTCGGCGGCGAGGTTGAGCTGGCGGTGCTGGGCGTGGAACAGGACGCCGTGCTTGGACTCCTCGAAGATCTCCAGCTGCGAATGGTCGGGACCCATGTGGCACTGGCCGCAGGTGCGCGGGAGCCGAGCCACCTCGACCGACGCGGTGTGGCGGGTGTGGCAGGCGGTGCAGGTGCCGATGGTTCCGTCCGGGTTCGGCTTGCCGACCGCGTGGCACTTGACGCATCCGGCAGTGACGGCCACCGCTCCCTCCGGGCCGACGAGCGAGTTGGGCGGCCGCTTGCACGAACCGGGGTGGAACTTCTCGGCGAACGCGACCTGCTCGGGGGTAAAGTCCTTGTCGCCGTACACCGCCGCCCACGACGGGGCCGCGTGGCGGCTGCGCTCGAACTGCTGGTAGACGCGCTCGTGGCACGTCCGGCAGTTGGCGGCCGTCACCTTCTCGGTGATCGTGAACCCGTGGTGCGCTTTCCCCTGCTGTTTCGCGGCGGGCTGGTGGCACTCCAGGCAGCTGACGTTCTTCTGGGCGTGAACGCTCAGCTCGTACTCGTGGACGACCGAGTAATGCTGGTTCCGGTGGCACTCGGCGCACCGCCCAGAGGCGCGGACGAGGGCGGCGCTGGGCTGGTCGGTGACGGCCAACGGGCGGGCGGCGTTGGCGAGGAACGCCGCCACCAGCAGAGAAGTCCCGATCACGACGGCGATGAACACGGCTCGGAACGACACGACGCACGCTCCTTCCGGCAGGTTCGTGGGAGACGGCCGATGGGCGAACCGTCAGCGGTGCCGCCGACAGGCGTTTTGTTAAGGTGAGACTAACATACGGATGGCGGGAATGGAAAGGCCAGGGAGGAAGCGGGAAGAAGCCCCCGCACCCCCCTGCCCCCCGCTCGCACGAGGGGAGCGGGGGGCAGGGGGGTGCGGGGGCACCCGATCGGACGGCGTCAGTAGACGAAGGCCACACCGAAGTTGAGGCCGTGCCAGATGCGTGTGATGCCGCGCTCCCACGCGGGCGCGAGAGCCCCGTAGTTGAAATCGACCGGACGCTGCGACGCCATGGTGTTGAAGAAGATCATACCGCTGTAGCCCATGCGCACCTGAATGCCCTCGGTCGGATACCACCAGAGGTTGAACGCCGCCTGCACCTCCGGCGTCAGGTTGAAGAAGTTGCGGTTGCGCGAGGCGGCCGTGGACATGTCGCCCAGTTCGTACTTGGCCCGGGCCTTGACGAAGTCCACGAACAGCGCCCCTTCGCAGTCGAGACTGATCGAGAACGCCCCGATCGGCGTGTCGCCGATCATCCACTCGTTGCCCATGCCCAGGTGGAGACCGTAGAACCGCTGCGACACCACGTTGCTGTACGTCGCCGTGTCGTCGGCGAACGCCTGACCGTTGATGTCGGCGTCCACCGTCCGCCACTTGAACCGCTCCCACATGACGACGATGCGCGGGCCGAACAGGCCGTAACAGCGGAAGCACTCGCTCTCCGTCAGCGGGTAGCGGGCGGTCAGCGTGAACTGATCGAAGCGCTGGACGAAGTCAATCGTCTGGTACGTCGAGGCGTTCCAGATGCCGAACGTGGCGCCGATGTTGCCGGCGCCGACCTGCGTGTCGGGGCCGGCGAAGTTCGGGGTGAAGTTGAACACCGGCGACGTCAGGAACGTGTTCTCCTGGAACGTGCCCACGCTGGGGATCTGCGGCGGCGCCAGACTGCCGGTGGCCGAATAGCGTGCGTCCGCCAGGTGGATCCAGCTCGCCTCCAGGGCCAGGCCGCTGCGGAAGCGCCAGCCGAGAACGAAGTTGAAACCGGGCGTGGAGGTTAGCGGACCGCTGACCTGATCGACGTCCAGGGCCGGCAACCCGCTGCCGATGAAGTCGCCGGCCCCGCCCGGGATGTTGAGTGCCTGGTGGATGCTGCCGTCGAAATCGACGAGCCCGCGGAACGCCAGCAGCTGACTCTTGAGCGGGTTCGTCTGCATCCACCACAGGAACTCGCCCGCGGAGTAGAGCCCGCCCTCGTTGTAGTGCGGGTGCCCCAGCGGCAGATACGGAGTCGGACCGGGCGGCACCTCGTAACCGTTGTTGACGGTCTGGGACCGTGCGGTCGGCGGCGCCAGTGCCACTCCCAAAGCCAGCAGCCACGCCGGCCAGCCGAATCGGTAACGCATAAGCCCCATCTCCTCCGTGACGAGGGCGCCGGCCTCCCCGGAAGCCCCAGGGACCGTTCGGGGAAGCGCCACGCGGCCGGCCCATATCCCCCAGGGACCGACTCGCGCGCGGTGGCGAGCGCCGGACTGCTTCCCGTCGCCTGGTCCGCTTCGGATCGACTGTCTGAAATAGAAGGGTGGCGGAAGATATCAACCGCCCGATTCCTGTCAAGACGAGATCTGGGGTTTTTCGTGCTAACGAGTTAGAGGCCGTGAGCGCGAGCGCGCGGGGCGACCGCTCGCTCGCGGCTGGTACACAGCTCAAACGCTCAACCCTCCTCCTCCTCGCGCAGCTTCGCCAGGATGCTGTAGTCCTCCAGTGTGGTCGTGTCGCCGGTCGTCGCGCGGCCGCTGGCGATGTCGCGCAGCAGCCGCCGCATGATCTTCCCCGAGCGCGTCTTCGGCAGCGACTCGGTGAACCGAATCTCGTCGGGCCGGGCCAGCGCGCCGATCTCCTTGACGACGTGGTCGCGCAGCTCCTTCTTCAGCTCCTCCGTCGGCGATACCCCGCCGACCAGCGTCACGAAGCAGGTGATGCCCTCGCCCTTGAGTTCGTCCGGCTTGCCGACCACCGCCGCCTCCGCAACCTTGACGTGGTGGACCAGCGCGCTCTCCACCTCCATCGTGCTCAGCCGGTGGCCGGACACGTTCAGCACGTCATCGACCCGGCCCATGATCCAGAAGTAGCCGTCCTCGTCCTGCCGGGCGCCGTCGGCGGTGAAGTAGCAGTGCGGCACCTGCGACCAGTACTGTTGCCGGTAGCGCTCGTCGTCGCCGAAGATCGTCCGCAGCATCGCCGGCCACGGCTTGCGCACCACCAGGAACCCGCCGGTGTTGGCCGGCACCGGATTGCCCAGGCGGTCCACGATCTCCGCGACGACGCCCGGCAGCGGCCGCGTCGCCGAGCCCGGCTTGCTCGGGATCGCGCCCGGCAGCGGGCTGATCATGATCATGCCCGTCTCCGTCTGCCACCACGTATCGACGACCGGGCAGCGTTCCTTGCCGATTACCTTGTGATACCACATCCACGCCTCCGGGTTGATCGGCTCGCCGACCGTGCCGAGCAGCCGGAGGCTGGACAGGTCGTGCTGGTTGGGCCACTGATCGCCCCAGCGGATGAAGGCGCGGATGGCGGTCGGAGCGGTGTAGAACGTGTTGACCCGGTACTTCTCGATGATCGCCCAGAAGCGGTCCTCGCGCGGGTGGTTCGGTGCCCCCTCGTACATGACCGTCGTCGCGCCGTTCGCGAGCGGGCCGTAGACGATGTAACTGTGCCCCGTCACCCACCCGCAGTCGGCGGTACACCAGTAGGTGTCGTCTTCCTTCAGGTCGAACACCCACCTGTGCGTCAGCGCCACCCCGAGGAGGTAGCCGGCGCTGGTGTGCAGCACGCCCTTCGGTTTGCCGGTCGAGCCGCTCGTGTAGAGGATGTACAGCGGATGCTCGCTGTCGAACGGCTCGGCCGGGCAGTCGGTCGAGGCGGCCGCCGTCAGGTCGTGCCACCACAGGTCGCGGCCGGCCTTCATGTCCACCTGCTGGTTGCAGCGGTTGAACACGATGCACTTCTCGACGGTCGGCGACTTCGCCAGCGCCGCATCGACGTTCTGCTTGAGCGGGACGAGCTTGCCGCGCCGCCACCCGGCGTCGGCGGTGATCACCAGACGGGCCTTCGCGTCGTTGTTACGGTCGGCGACCGCGTCGGCGCTGAACCCGCCGAAGATGACGCTGTGGGTGGCGCCGATGCGGGCACACGCGAGCATGGCGATGGCCAGTTCCGGGACCATCGGCATGTAGATGGTGACGCGGTCGCCGGCTTTGGTGCCCAGGCCCTTCAGGACGTTGGCGAACTTGCACACCTCGCGGTGCAGATCCTGGTAGCGGAGCACGCGCGAGTCGCCCGGCTCGCCCTCCCAGATGATGGCGGCCTTGTTCTTGCGCGGTCCGTCGAGGTGGCGGTCCACGCAGTTGTAGCAGACGTTGAGCTTGCCGCCGACGAACCACTGAGCGTGCGGCTCGTTCCAGACGAGCACCCGGTCCCAGCGCTGGAACCAGTGCAGTGACTCGGCCTGCTCGGCCCAGAAACCCTCGGGATCGTCCTTCGCCCGCTGGTAGAGCTGCTCGTACTCCGCCAGGCTCTTGATGTGGGCGCGTGCGGCGAACTCCGGGGGCGGCGGAAACTTGCGGGTTTCCTTGAGAACGCTGGTGATGTTCGTCGGTGTCGGAGAGGACATCAGGAAGTCTCCTTTGGGACGCTTCTTTGTCTGCGAAAAGGCGATACCGCCCCGGACTGATGCCAATTCTAGGGCGCTTTGCAGGTGAGGGTAGCGGGGGATCCGCTCGGCTTTCCCCTTGCAAACGCACCGCGGCGCCCCCACAATCGGAACGTTCGGTCGGCACCTTGTAAACCGTCCGGGGGCTGCATGCCACGCTGCGCATCAATTCTTGTCCTGCCCGTTGTCGCTGCTATCACTTTCACGGACGCCGGCGGCCCGGTGCGGCAGGACATTCAGACAATCCTGAAGCAGGGTCGCGGAACGCCGCAGGGCCGGGCGGCCTGGGACCGGCTCAGCGACGGCGGGCCGGAGGTGCTCCCCGCGCTGCTGGAGGGGCTGAACATCCCGGACACGGCCGCCGCCAACTGGCTGCGCACCGCGTTCGATCGCGTCCTCGACCGAGCCCTGGCGAAGGCCGGCAAGGGCATCGACGTGGAGCGCTTGCTCGCGTTCGGGAAGGATCCGAAGCACGCCGGCCGGGCGCGCCGGCTGGCCCTCGACGCCGTCGAGCGGTTGCGCCCGGGGACGGCGCGCGAGCTGTACCGCGGCTGGCTGGAGGATCCCGAGTTTCGGTTCGAGGCGGTGGCACTTGCGCTCGAAGCGGCCTCCGACCTGAGCAAGCGGGGCGAGAAGGGACCGGCCATCGCAGCATACCGCAAGGCGCTCGCGGCCTCGCGCGACATCCCGCAGGGACGCGCCGCGGCGGCCGGCCTGCTCGATCTGGGCGTGCCGGTGAGCGTGGCCGAACACCTTGGCTTCCTGATGGACTGGTATCTGATCGGCCCGTTCGACGCCCACGGGATGAAAGGGTTCACGACCACCTACCCGCCCGAGAAGCAGGTGGACCTGAAGGCGAAGTACGCGGGCCAGGACGGCAGGCCGCTGCGCTGGGTGCGCTACCGGGTGCGCGAGCCGGGACCGAGGGGGAGCGCCAGGCACATCGCGCTGGTCAATCTGCGGGAACGCGACGCGCTCGGCGACGCGGACGACGCGGTCGCCTTCGCCTACACCGAGGTCATCGCCCCGGCGGCGCGCGCGGTCGAGTTCCGCGGGGCGGCGGACGACAACTTCACGGTCTGGGTGAATGGCAAGCGCGCGTTCGGGTTCGAGGAATACCGCAACGGGGTACGCTTCGACCGGCACCGCTTCCGCGTGCCCCTGCACGCCGGCCGCAACACGGTCCTCGTGAAGGTCATCCAGTCGCCAGCGAACGCCGAGCCGAACTGGGAGTTCCTGCTCCGCGTCGTGGACGACACCGGCAAGGGCGTTGGGTTGAAAAGCGGGCTGCCTGCCGTACCGTGACGGCGGGGTGCAACCTCTCCCCCTCCCCTCGCAGGGGAGGGGGGAGAGGTTCTTCCCCTGCCCGCGGCCTCCCCTCCATGACGGAATCCTTAAATGGTGCTGGACATGCGCGACGAATTCTTTTTCTTCTACATGCTCCGCGGGGGATTCGGCGGCCAGGGGTTCGACTGGCTGACGGTCCTCTGCCTGTTCCTGGTGGCGCTGTTCATGGTGGGGCCGCAGCTGCTCGGCCACCCGCTCAGCGGCCGCGCCCGGGCGTGCTTCGTCGGCACGACCTGGATCCTCGTCGTCAAGCTGTTCCTGCACCTGATCCAGACGCTGCTGATCGGCCTGGACATGTTCAACAACATGGTCGGCAGTCGGGGCGGCGGCGGCGGGCCGGGGCAGTTCGGGCTGACCGCGGTCGTCATGCTCTTTTTCCCGGTGATCGAGGGGATGCTGTTCGTCCTCGCGGCGGTGCTGTTCGTCGCCGGTCTGCCCGGCATGGTCCGGCAGAAGGACCAGTGGCAGCCCGAGACGCCGCGCCGCGAGGAGGAGGAAGCGTGATGCGCCGGACGGCCATTCCTGTGTTATTCCTGGCGCCCGCCCTCGCCCTCGCCGGCAACTGGCCCGGCTGGCGCGGCCCCGACGCCGACGGGCTGACCGCCGAGACGGGGCTGCCGGTCCACTGGTCACGGACCCAGAACGTGCGCTGGAAGGTGCCGACGCGCGGGGTTGGGGTGAGCAGCCCTGTCGTCTGGGGGGACCGCGTCTTCCTGACCGCCTCCGAGGGCCGCCTCAACGACCAGCTCCACGTCTACTGTCACCACCGCGCCGATGGCCGGCTGCTGTGGCACACGCGCCTGTTCGGCTCGGCGCCGACCGACCTGTACGCGCCGGGCGGCATGGCCGTGCCGACGCCCGCGACCGACGGCGAGCGCCTGTACTGCCTGTTCGGGACCGGCGACCTGGCGTGCCTCGACCTGGACGGCCGGCCGGTGTGGATCCGCTCCCTGGCCGAGGAGTACGGGCCGTTCCGCAATCGCTGGGGCATGGGCACCTCGCCGATCCTGGTCGGTGATCTGCTGATCGTCCAGGTGGACCACTGGAGCAGATCCTACCTCCTGGCGGTCGAGGCCCGGACCGGGACGAACCGCTGGAAGACGGACCGCGCGGCGGCGGTCAACTGGAGCAGCCCGCTGGCGGTGCGGACGAAGGCCGGCGTGCAGCTCGTCACCATCGGCACGCACCGCGCTGACGCCTACGACGCCCGCACCGGCAAGGAGCTGTGGCACGTCACCGGCCTGCATCAGCAGTGCATCCCGAGCCCGGTGGCGGAGGGGGATCTGGTGTTCCTCGCGTCCGGAGAGGGGGCGCTGGCCGTGCGCCTGGACGGCAAGACCGGCGACCTGACCGGGAGCAACGTCGTGTGGCGGAACCGGAAAACGGCCCCATTCGTGCCGTCGCCGACCGTCTACCGCGGGCTGGTGTACATCCCCGGCGACAAGGGCGTGGTGACGTGCGTGGACGGCGCAACGGGCCGGCAGGTGTGGAAGGAGCGGCTGGGCGAGCAGTACCACGCCTCGGCAGTCGCGGGGGACGGCAAGCTCTACTTCGCGAGCAAGGAGGGGGTGGTGCGCGTGGTGGCGGCCGGGCCAGAGTTCCGCGTGCTGGCCGAGAACGACATGGGCGAGCAGCTTATCGCGTCGCTCGCCGTGTCCGACGGCGACCTCTTCATCCGCGGCGCGAAGCATCTCTTCTGCATCGGAGGCAAGGCGCCGTAAGTGAAGGTGGGGTAATAAAGCCCACGGGTGGCGTCCCGTGGGCTTTGTGGGCTCCTCTTACCCCATCAGCTCACGGATGGGGGTGGGGTCGCTGACCAGGTGGGCCGGCCGCCCGTTGGGCGTGTAGAGCATCTTGTCCGGGTCGATGCCGAGTTTTTTGTAGACGGTCGAGGCGAAGTTCTCCGGCGCCAGGACGCGCTCGACCGCGGCGAACCCGCGCGCGTCGGTCGCGCCGACCACCTGCCCGCCCGGCGTGCCGCCGCCGGCGAACAGCACCGCCATCGCGTTGGACCAGTGGTCGCGTCCACCGCGACTGTTCACCTGCGGCGTGCGCCCGAACTCACCGAGGGCGATGACCATCGTGGTGTCGAGCATGCCGCGCTGCGCCAGGTCGTCGATGAGGGACGCGATGGTCGCCTCGAAGGCTGGGAGGCGCCGCGTCAGGGCCGAGAAGATCTGTTCGTGGTGGTCCCAGCCGCCCTCGTAGAGGGTGATGAACGGCACGCCCGCCTCGACCAGCCGCCGGGCCAGCAGGGCGCGCTGCCCGAACGAGGTGCGGCCGTAGCGCTCGCGGACGCGCTCCGGCTCGCGCTGGATGTCGAACGCGGCCTGGGCCTGCGGGGACGTCACGAGGTCATACGCCTGCTGGTAGTGCTGGTCGAGGGCCGCGGCCGGGTCGCCCGCGGCGCGGTCGTTGATGCGCTGCATCCGGTCGAGCTGGACGCGAACCTCACTCCGCGCGTCGAAGCGCCCGCTCTCCAGGCCGCGCGGCAGGGCGACGTCGCGGACCCGGAAGTCGGCCGAGTTCGGGTTGTCGGAAACGACGAAGGGCGCGTACCGGGCGCCGAGGAAGTTGGGGCCGCCGGAGCGCGACATCGACGGCATCGAGAAGTAGGCGGGCAGCCCGGCGGGGGCGCCGCGCTCGTGCGCCGTCACCGACCCGAGGCTCGGGTGGAAGCTGACGAAGGCGCCGCACCCGACCGGGATGCGCGGCGGGGCGCCGGTCATCATGTAGTGGTTGCCGGCGCCGTGGTTGCCCTGGTTGTGGCGGATCGAGCGGACGACGGCGAGCTTGTCGGCGATCGCCGCCAGGCGGGTCATGTGCTGCGCGAACTGCACACCTGGGATGCGTGTCGGGATGGCCTGGAACTGGCCACGAATCTCGGCCGGGGCGCCCGGCTTGGGATCAAAGGTTTCGTAGTGGCTCGGCCCGCCGTCCATCCAGATGAGGATGCAGCTGCGCGCCTGGGCGGGCGGCGCGGTCGAACCCGGGGCCGCCTGCGCCTTCAGCCGCAGGGCGTGGGCCAGGCCGCCACCGAGCATGGCCCCGAGGCCCAGCTTCAGGCAGTCGCGGCGTGTCATTCCGCTGCAATTCTTGTGCAAGGTCACAGCACTCCCCCCGCATCCAAAGCCCACGGGCTGCGTCCCGTGGGCCAGGTCTCAGCACTCTGCCCACGGGACGCAGCCCGTGGGCCTTGGCGCTTGTTAATCCTTGAATACGAACTCAGGTGTATTCAGCAACGCCCACAGGATGTCTTCCGTCGCCCGGCGCCGCGTCGCGCCCGGACGGACAAACACCTGCTGACACGTCCGCTGCTCCTCCGCGGTCGGAAGGCGGCAGTACGTTAGCAGATACAGCTCCTCCACGATCTCGGCCGGCGTCTTCTTGCTGGCGGCCAGCTGCGCCGCCCGCCCCTTGTCGCTCGTCACCTTGGCGTGCAGCCCCGGCGCGTTCATCAGATGCAGCGCCTGTACCACCGTCGTGTCGGTCGTGCGCTCGCACGGCGGATCCTGGTTCGGGTCGGGCCGCCCGAAGCTGTCCAGGAACACTGACTGGGAGCGCACCGTCCACAGCTGCATCGCCCGCGACCCCGGCGGCATGGCGGCGAACGTCTCCGGGATGCCGGTGATGTCGCTGACCGCGTCGAGCAGCACCTCGGCGCGCAGTCGCTGCCGGTAGTGCCGCGAGTAGTTCCGCGTGTCGCCCACGTTGCGCTCGTTCGGCAGCGAGTCGAGCCCGTAGACGTGCGACGTCATGATCGTGCGCAGCAACTTCTTCTGATCGTACCCGTGCTTGCGGAAGTCGTCGGCCAGGGCGTCGAGCAGCGGGCCGTTGCTCGGCGGGTTGGTCGCGCGCAGGTCGTCCACCGGATCGACCAGCCCGCGGCCCATCAGGTCCGCCCACACCCGGTTCACCTGGACTTTCGCGAAGTACGGGTTCTCGTCGCTGACGACCCACGCGGCCAGGGCGCGGCGCGGGTCGGTGCCCTCCGGGATCGGCGGTGCCTTGCCGAACAGCGGGCGCGGCGGCAGCACCTTGCCGCTGACCGGGTGTTTCACCTCCCCCTTCGTCGCGGTGAAGAAGACCTCCTCGCTGCCGGAGATGGGCGGCGACAGGCCCGTCCCCTTGCGGGCGATGCGGGCGAAGTAGGCGGCGAAGCTGTAGAAGTCGTGCTGGCTCCAGATCTCGAACGGGTGCTGGTGGCACTTGGCGCACTCCAGCCGCACGCCCAGGAACAGCTGGCTCACCATCGTGGTGATCTCGTCCGGCTCCCGGCGGTCTCGGAACACCGTTACCGCTCCGTTGCGGAACGTGCTCCCCTGGGCGGTCAGCAGGTCGCGCACGAACTCGTGGTACGGCCGGTTGCGGCGGAAGTTGTCGCGCAGCCAGTTGTCGAGGTTGAACACCGCCTTGATGCCGACCCGGTAGGGGTTCGGCCGCAGCAGGTCGGCCCACTTGTTCGCCCAGTAGTCGGCGTATTCCGGACGCTCCAGCAGCCGGTCGATCAGCCGCTCGCGCCTGTTCGGGGCCGGGTCGGCGAGGAAGGCGCGCGTCTCCTCCGGCGTCGGCAGGCGGCCGAGGACGTCGAGGTAGGCGCGGCGGTGGAACTTCACGTCGTGGGTGGAGCCGCTCGGCGTGATGCCGAGTTTCTGCAACTTGTCCCAGACGAGCCCATCGATGAAGTTCTGCCGCGGCAGCGTGGCGTAGACGCCGGCTGGCGCGGGGTTGGGCAGCGGGATCGTGATATTGCAGACAGCAAATTTCTCCATGAACCGGGCCATGATCGCCGCCTCACCCGGGACCGGACCGGCCCTGATCAGCCCCTCGTCGCTGACGGACGCAATCGCGCTCTCGTTCGACTGGAACATCGTCAGGTGCGTCACGTCGCGCGTCGATCCGTCTGTGCAGTGGGCGGTCACGATCAGCGGTTGCTCGCCGCGCGGCAGCAGAAGTCGCTCGGTCGGCGCGACGGTGATGCGCTCCACGGTCGGAGCATCGGCGGGCGTCCGCGGCGTGCCGGACGCGAGCCAGCGCTGCAGCGCCTCGTACTGCCCGTCGCCGGGGATCAGTCGCCGCCCGCCGCCGTGGGCTATCTGGCCGCTGCCCTTGAGCAGCAGCAGGCTATTCTCGGGCGAGGCGGGGAAGATGCGGCGGCCGCGCGCCTCCTGCGTGATGGCGCGGAAATCGAAATCCGGATCGAACCCGAGCAGGGACAGTTGGAACCCGTTCTGACCCCGCGACTTGCCGTGGCAGGGGCCGGAGTTGCAACCGGCGCGGGTCAGGATCGGCTGAATGTCCGTCTCGAACGTCACCGGCAGGGGGCGGGTGCCGTCCTTCACCTGGACCGTCGCCCGGGCCTCGCGGCCGCCCACCGTCGCGACCACCGTGCCCGCACCGTCGCCGACCGGGGTGGCGACCCCCTCCGGGCTCACCTGCACGACCGCGGGCGTTTCGCTTCGGAAGCGCGCGGCGCGAGTGCGATCGATGGCCTTGCCGCTCTCGGTGACGGTCACAAGCAGGCGCTGGCGGGCGGCCTGGCCGTGCAGCGTGAACGAACCGGGCGAAATCACCGGGGAAGCGGGCGGCTGGGCAGTCGCCGGCCCGGCGAACGGGTGGCCGAGAAGGAGTGTACTCAGAAGGAAGGCGGAGCCGGTTACACGCATGGCAGGGACCGGAACAGAGTTCTCGGCGATTAACCAGGTAGGATTCGGGGTCGATGCGGCAGGTGGCGCGATCGGGTGAGTTCCGGGCGCCATTCCCTGTAGAGTATACTCGCTGCGGACCGTTTAGACAGCGCCTTTTCCGCAAAGCCCGCGAGGTGGCGCCCCGTGGGTGGAGCGCTGGCGATTGGCCCCACGGGGCGCCACCCGTGGGCTTTCCAGGAATCATCAGGCCGATGCTCACGGAAGGGGTACGTCGGTGAACCGATAGGGCACCGTTAGCTCGACCATGCGTCCGGAGGTGCGATAGTGCAGCGTCCAGTCGGCCAGGTTGCCGAAGGCCACTCCCGGGTTGCCCTCCGCGGTGAAGGAGTAGCGCACCACCGTCCGGGTAGCGGTCGATTTTTCGGGAATCGGTTCGGCGTCCAGCGCGGCGAGCCGGAGTCGCTGCTTGCCGCGCTGCAGCCACACGTCGTTGTGGACCAGCGAACGCTCCACCAGTGCCTTCTCGTGGCTCTCGAAGGACGGTCCGCCGGGAGGCGCGTCGAGGGCGATCTCGAAGCTCCATCGATCCGCGGCCTGTTCGACGTCGGTGACGCGCACGCCGACACCGTCCTGGATCTGCGGTTTCGTTTTGGGCAGGCCGGTGAACGTGAAGGTCAACAGCTTGCTTGGCACGACGACGACGAAATGCCCGCGGATCTCGGCGATCGCCTGCACCGACCGGGGCGGCGCGGGGACGCGAAGCGTGGTTTCAAACGCGAGCGGAGCCTCGACCGCCGTCCGCCCCTGCGTCGGAGTTTCCGCACGCGCCTCCTTCCCCTCCCGGTCGGCGGCGAACCGGACCGCCGCCGTACCGGGCGCGACAAAGAGCGGATGGAAGCGCGGCTCCCAGGCCAGGTCGAGCTTCACCTGACAGGTGTGCAGCCCCGTCTCCAGGTCGCGGCTCACGGTCACCCGCTTGACAGTCGTGCGGAACGCGCCGGCGTGGCTTACCGGCAGCGCCTCCCTTTGGGCGCCGGCGCCGGTCAGCGCCGGGTGCCCGCTGCCCTGGTAGAGGGCGACACGCGCCCCCGCCGCGCCGGCGATCTGGTCGAGTGCTTTCCAGAATGGGATCTCCTTGCCGGTGAACGTGACCACCGGCTCGCCCTTGACCGCCGGGAACGGCTCGACGGGGAGCCCGGTCTGAGCCTGGAGTTGCTTGAGCGCCACGCTGACTGGAAGAGTGCCGGTCGTCGGGGTGAAGGTGCGCGGGAGGAACTCCTTCAGGGTGGAGCGGACCGTTGCCAGTCGCTCCGCCCGCGCGCCCTCGGCGGAGCCGGGGAGGTAAGCGAGGATGTCGGGACCGAGCTGGAGGAGCGCCTTTTCTGCGGCAACCTGCGCCGCCGCGTCCTCGGCGCCGAGTTGCTCGATCAACTGCTTCACCTTCGCCTGCAATGCCCCGCTCTCGGGCTGCGCCGCGGCCAGGGTCCAGCCGAGCAGGGTGACGAGGCAAGCCGAGAGGGAAAGCGCGCGGGGGAGCATCGCGTCGGCCTCCGAGGGTGGGCACCGCTTCGATCTTAGCCCCGCCGGCGCCCGCCCGCAAGCGTGCCAGCTCGCGCTCGCGGCTGGCAATAGATCGGTTTCCGCTCGCCGGCGCTTGCGGGAGTCACGACGGCCGGTCGCTGACACCGGCCTCGGTAAAGGTGGCCATGTCGCGCATCACGTCGGCGGCGCACTGGAGCAGCGGCAGTGCCAGCGCGGCGCCGGTGCCCTCCCCCAGACGCATCCCCAGATCCAGGAGCGGCGCCAGCTCGAGCGCTTCGAGAACGGCCCGATGGCCGGGCTCGACGCTGCGGTGGGCGGCGAAAAAGTACCCCACTGCGGCCGGCGCCAACCGCGCCGCGAGCAGCCCGGCCACGGAGCTGATGAAACCGTCAAGCACGACCGCGACGCGGCGCGCGGCGGCCTCCAGCGCGACGCCGACCAGGCCGGCAATCTCAAAGCCTCCCACGGCCGTCAGCGCTTCCAGCGGCGGCACCGGCCCGGTGCGTCCGGGAAAATGCCGCGTCAGAGTCTGCTCGATCACGGCAACCTTGTGTCGGCGCCGCTCCTCGTCCAGCCCGGTGCCGCTGCCGGTGACGCGCTCCGGCGGGGCGCCGGTCAGCGCTGCGGTGAGAGCGCTCGCACTGGTGGTATTCCCGATCCCCATCTCGCCCAGCGCCACCGCGCGAACCCCGTCCCGCTCCAGCAAGTCGCGCACGACGCGCCGGCCGCTGTCGAGGGCTTGACGGACCTGCGCGGGCGTCATGGCGGGAGCGCTCAGGAAGTTCGCGGTGCCGGGACCGAGGGAGGTGCGGCCGCCGTCGAACACTCCGTTGGTGCCGCGGATCGATCCGGCCGAATCGTTGACCCCCATGTCCACCACGCACACGCGCGCGCCCGCGCGGCGGGCCAGGACGTTGATGCCGGCCCCACCGCGCAGGAAGTTCGCGACCATCTGGGCGGTCACCTCCTGCGGGTAAGCGCTGACGCCCTCCGCGGCAACCCCGTGGTCCGCCGCCATGACGACGACGGCGGCCGGGTCGGCGTGCGGGGCCAGGGTTTGCTGGATCGCGCACAGCTGTCGGCCGACGTCGAGCAGGCGCCCGAGAGCGCCGCGCGGCATCGTCAGCCGGTCCTGGTGTACTGCGGCGCGGCGGAGCCAGGACGAGTCGAGGGGGGCGATGGTGCCGGGCATGCGTTCCTCAGGACTGGCAGACCAAACCCCTAACCTGTTGCCGTAACCTGTTTAAAACCCACGGGTTGCAACCCGCTGGCTGCGGACGCCAGCGCGCCGGGTTTGTCCGCCTGCTCTTTGCGTTACCCGCCTCATTTTACGAAGAATCCTCCTTTTGAGACAGACCCTTACATCTGGATAGACTTTTCCTCAAGGCCCCCATTTCACCCGTTTCCTCAATCGTCGCCAACGGTTACAATGCTCCGGTGGCACTCTGAAAGCTACCGGGACTTCCGAAAGCCGCCCGTTTGAGTTGATCGTCCTGTCTGACCGGAGAGGTTCCCGTATGCCCGTGCAGAAAGCAGCCCGTCGCGGGTTCACACTGATCGAGTTGTTGGTGGTAATTGCGATCATTGCCATCCTGATCGGTCTGCTCCTGCCGGCCGTCCAGAAGGTGCGCGAGGCCGCCAACCGCACGTCCTGCATGAACAACCTCAAGCAGATCGGGCTGGCGTGCCACACCTTCGCGGACTCGACCAAGCGGTTCCCCGCGCACGTCCCCAACCCGACCTGGCTGCGGCAGCTCACCCCTTACTTCGAGCAGAAGAACCAGCGGTCCGATGCCAACCTCAACATCTCGGTGTGCCCGTCCGACCCCCGCGCGGGCACCATTTATAACGGGGCGCTCGGCCTTGGCCAGTGGGGGTTGACCGACTATGCCGCCGTTCACTCCGCGCTGAACGTCGATAACAAGGGGCTGATTCTCACCGGCGTGAAGACGGGCGTGCGGCCCGGGAACGTGCCCGACGGGCTGAGCAACACCCTGCTCGCGGCGGAGCGCCCGCCCGCGGCGGATCTGTACTGGGGCTGGTGGGATTACCCCACTCTGTACGACTCTGCGACGGCGGTCAAGAGCACGAACCCATTCTCACCCACGGGCGTCAGCGCGCTCACCGGCCAGTCGCGCCCCTGCCCCAACCCGGCCGTCTTCGGCGCCGGCAGCGCCACCGACGCCTGCGCGTTCAACGCCCCGTCCAGCTTCCACGACGGCGGCGGCCTGTTCCTCATGGGCGACGGCTCCATCCAGTTCTTCACGTATGACGTCACCGCCCTGATCGCGGGGTCCAGCCGGTCCATCCTCGAGGCGCTGGCCACCCGCGACGGGAGTGAAGTGTTCCAGCTCCCGTGACGTCTCCCGGAAACGCCAGCCGCCGCACCGCCGACAGAAGAGGGGAAAGACATGCTCTCAGCGCCACACCTCGCGGCTGGCCTGTCCGCCCTGGCGTGCCTGGCCGCCGGCCTGGCGGGTTGTGGCGGAACTCCAAAGGGCGCTGTGTCCGGGAAGGTGAGTTACAGGGACAGGGCGGTCACCGAGGGGCAGGTTTCGTTCCTCTCCGCGAAGGGCGTGCCGATCATGGCCGCGATCCGGCCGGACGGCACATACACCGCTGAGGGGCTGGCTTATGGGGATTACCTGGTCGCCGTGATCAGCATCGCGAAAGGCACCGACCCGATGACGGCGGCCAGGCGGCTGCGCGAAAAGGCGGCGAAAAATCCGGGGCAGGGGAACGGGGCCGCTGACGCTGCCCTCGACAGAGCGCTCCGGGAGGGGCCGCGCTACCTCGTCCCGGCTCGTTACGCCGACCACGCCACCTCGCGGTTGACCTTCAAGGTGGACAGAGTCCGCGACACCTTCAACCTCGACCTGAAATGACCGCCCTCTGGGCAGGTGGAGTACGCTTGCCGCGCGTACCCGGGTAGACCGAGTACCGTCAGCGCACCGCCCCGCCGTTCACACGGATGACCTGCCCGGTGACGAACGCGGCCGCTGGCGATGCCAGCCAGCGCGCGGCCGCCGCCACGTCCTCGGGCGTCCCCCAGCGCCCCAGCGGCGTCTCGTCCTCCACCAACTCTTGCCAGTACGCGGACGCCTGCTCGCCCCACGCCGTCTTGATCCACCCCGGAGCCAGGCAGTTGACGCGCACCTCCGGCGCCAGCGTCAGGGCCAGGCTCCTGGTGAACGCCATGACCGCCGCCTTGGTGGCCGCGAACAGCTGGCCGCTGTCGCCCGCCATGCCGACGTCGGCCTTGTCCCAGCCCATGTTGAGGATCGCGCCGCTGCCGTATTCCTTCATGCGCCGGCCGACGTCGCGCGCCATCAGGAGGGCGGCGATCACGTCCACTTCGAGCAGCTCGCGCAGCTTGTGAGCGAACGGCCAGTCAGCTGCCTCGCCGGTCAGGACGTCGGCCCCGGCGTTGTTGACCCAGATGTCGATCGGTCCCCACTCGGCCCAGGTGTCATCGACAAGCAGCTTGCACTCTTCCAGCCGCACCAGATCGCCGAGCCGGACGAACGCGGTGCCGCCGCGCTCCGCGATCTCGTCGGCCACCGCGGCCGCGGCCTCCGTGCGCCGGCCGTGGACGATCACCCGCGCGCCGGCGTCGGCCAGCTCCAGCGCGATGGCCCGGCCGATGCCGCCGGTCGAGCCGGTCACCAGCGCCGTCATCCCTTCCAGCTCGCGCGCGCCCGCCCGGGCGGGCGCGGCCCGCCGGCGCAAGCCCGGGACCGCCGGCGCGAACCCGACTGCAACCTGCTGGTCTTCCTCTTCCTCGCTCTCCGGGTCGTACTCGTCCCACAGCTGGGCGATCGTCCGGTGGAGGGTCGGGTGAACGACGTCCGGGGCGATCTCCGCGAGCGGTTCGAGGACGAAGCCACGCTCGTGCAGACGCGGGTGCGGAACGGTCAGGGCGAGGGTGTCGAGTACGCGGTCGCCGTACAGGAGCAGATCCAGGTCGATGGTGCGCGGGCCGTGCAGCTCGCGCCGCACCCGGCCGAGGTCGCGCTCGATCTCCATCAGGGCGTCGAGCAGTTCGTCCGGCCCCAGGTCGGTCTCGACCTGGGCGACGGCGTTGAGATACGGCCCCTGGTTGGGCGGGCCGCCGAGGGGCTCCGTCTCGTAGTACGAGGAGACCTGAGTCACCTCGATGTGAGCGTGGTCCTGCAGCGCCTGGACGGCGCGGTCGAGGTAGCCCTGGCGGTCGCCGAGGTTGCCGCCCAGGCCGAGGTACGCGGTCACGGTCATGGGGCATCATCTCGCTGTCGGGGGTGTCGTCCGGAGTCCGGAGTACGGAGTACTGAATACGGACTACCGTCACGATCGGCACGGCTCGACGCGCACCGCACAGAATTTGAACTCGGGAATCTTGCCGTGCGGATCCAGCGCGTCGAGGGTCAGGACGTTCGCCGCCGCCTCGCGGAAGTGGAACGGCACGAACACGCTGCCCGGCTGGACCGCCTCGCGCGCCCGCGCCGGCAACTCAATCGCCCCGCGCCGGGACCGCACCGTCACGCGCTGCCCGTCGGCCACGCCCAGCCGCGCCAGATCGTCGGGGTGGATCTCGACGAACGGCCCCGGCTGCAGGGCGGACAGGGCGGACGCCCGCCGCGTCATGGTGCCGGTGTGCCAGTGCTCCAGCAGCCGCCCGGTGTTCAGCACCAGCGGGTAGTCGGCGTCCGGAAGTTCCTTCGCGGGGGCGAACGCGCACGGTACGAACCGGCCGCGGCCCGTCGGCGTCGGGAATCGGTCACCGAACAGGACCGCCGTGCCGTCGCTCGTCTCCGGATCGGGACAGGGCCAGAGCTTGCCGGTGCGCCCGAGTCGCTCGTAGGTCAGCCCGCGGTAACTCTGCGTCAGCGCCGCGAACTCGGCGAAAACCGCCTCGGGTGCGTCATAGCGCATCGGGTAGCCCAGGCGGCCGGCCAGATCGCACAGCACCTCCCAGTCCGGCCGTGCCGCGCCGGGCGGGTCGAGCGTCTTGCGGCCGATCTGCACGCGGCGATCGGTGTTGGTGTAGGTGCCGGTCTTCTCCAGGAACGACGCCGCCGGGAGGATGACGTCGGCGAATTCCGCCGTCTCGGTCAGGAAGATGTCCAGCACGGCGAGGAAATCCAGCGCCGAGAGGGCCTTGCGGACCTTGTTGACGTTCGGGTCGGACAGGAACGGGTTCTCGCCCATCATGAGCATTCCCTTGATCCGCCCGTCGAGCGCCGCGGTCACGATCTCCACCACCGTCAGGCCGGGCTTCGGGTCGAGGGCGACGCCCCACGCCTGCTCGAAGGTGCGGCGCACCGCGTCGGCGCCGACTGGCTGGTAGTCGGGGTAGACCATCGGAATCAGACCGGCGTCGGAGGCGCCCTGCACGTTGTTCTGGCCGCGCAGCGGGTGCAAGCCGGTGCCGCGCCGGCCGATGTTGCCGGTCAGCAGACACAGCGCGATCAGGCACCGGGCGTTGTCGGTGCCGTGGGTGTGCTGGCTGATGCCCATGCCCCAGAACACCATCAGGGCGCGGGCCGTGCCGATGGCGCGGGCCACCTCCTCGATGACGCGCGCCTCGACCCCGCAGATCGGGGCGACGCGCGCCGGCGGGTAGGCGGCCACGAGGTCGCGCAGCGCCGCGAACCCCTCGGTCCGATCGCGGATAAAGTCGCGATCGATCAGTCCGTCGCGAACGAGGACGTGCATCACCGCGTTGTAGAAGGCGACATCGGTGCCGGGGCGCAGGCGGCAGTACCACGTCGCGAAGTCGGCCATGTCCGGCCGGCGCGGATCGACGACGATCAGGCGCGTGCCGCGCCGGGTTGCCTGCTTGAAGAACGTGGCGGCGACCGGGTGGTTCGCCGTCGTGTTGGTCCCGGTCAGGAGCAGCAGATCGGCGTCGGCGGCGTGGCCGAAGACGTCGGTGACAGCGCCGGAGCCGATGGTTTCCAGCAGCGCCGCGACGGACGAGGCATGGCACAGGCGGGTGCAGTGATCGACGTTGTTGGTGCCGAGGGCGGCGCGAAGCAGCTTCTGGAACAGGTACGCTTCCTCGTTGGAGCACTTCGCCGAGCCGAACCCGGCGAGGGTCGCCGGCCCGTGCGCCTGCCGGATCTCCTTCAGGCGGCGCGCGATCAGGTCGAGCGCCTCGTCCCACGACGCCTCCCGGAACGCGGGCAGCACCTCCGCCGGCTCGAAGATCGGCGTGCGGCCGTTCGCCCTCCGTCCCTCCCCGCGGACGTCGCGCGAGAGCGGCCCCTTCGGGTAGAATTCGGGGCGCCGGATGAGCGGGCGCGTCAGCCGTTGCTCGCTGAGGGTGTAGTCCCAGCCGTATCGGCCCTTGACGCAGAGGCGGCCCTGGTTGCCGGGGCTCGGGCGGCCCTCGGCCCACAGGATGCGGTTCTCCTTGACGTGGTAGGTGAGCGCGCAGCCGACGCCGCAGTACGGGCAAACGCTCGCCACGGCGGTCGTCTGGGCGCGCGGCACCAGGGGCAGCGACAGCGCCTTGTTCGTCAGCGCGCCGGTGGGGCAGGCGGCGACGCACTCGCCGCAGGAGACGCAGGTGCTCTCGCCCATCGGGACATCGAGGTCGAACGCGATGCGCGTGCCGGTTCCGCGGCCGGCACGGCCGATGACCTCGTTGCACTGCACCTCATTGCAGGCCCGGATGCAGCGATCGCACAGGATGCAGGCGCCGTGATCGACCGCAATCACCGGAGAGGAGAGATCCGTGTGCCGGGCAGAGGGGTGAGGAGGGAGGATGCAAAGCCCACGGGTGGCGCCCCGTGGGGGAAGCGCTGGCGGCCTGGCCCACGGGGCGCCACCCGTGGGCTTTAGCTCCTCACGGCTCCCTTCGCCCTCAAGCAACCCATACCGCCGCCCCAGCGCCTCCAGGGCGCAATCGCCCGTCGTCTGCTCCTTGCGGCAGGGGATGGGGTGGTCGGCGAGCAGCAGGGCCGTCAGCGTGCGGCGCTGGCGTTCGATGTGCTCGCCGGTGGTCTGGACCTGCATGCCCTCCTCGCAGGGGCGGACGCAGGACGCGGCCAGGACGCGCCCGCCGACATCGACCACGCACAGGCGACACACGCCCACCGGCCGCAATCCCGGGCTGTGACAGAGGGCCGGGACGGCAATACCATGCTCGGTGGCGGCGTCCCAGATGGTCGTGCCCGGCGCGACGCGAACCGATTGGCCGTCGAGGGTCAGGTGGATCATGTGCGCTCGCTGGTTGGTCCCTGCGGGGAATACGGGGCGGTCGCGGCCCGGTGCTATTGTGATGACGCGGGCGTGGGCAAGGCAAGGGTGGGGGAGTACCGAGACATGGCCGAACCGTTGCGCGCCGTCCTGTTCGACTTCGACGGCACTCTGGGCGACAGCTACGCCGCCATCACCGCCAGCGTGAATCACGTGCGGGCGGCGCACGGCCTACCGCCGCTCGACGAGGCGGCGGTGCGGCGCCACGTCGGCCGGGGGCCGGCGTATTTGCTGGAGCACACGGTCCCCGGCGCCGATTTCGCCGTGGACTGGCCGTGCTACCGCGCCCACCATCCGACCGTCCTGGAGAGCGGCACGCGGCTGCTGCCCGGGGCCGCCGAGGTCGTGGCCGCGGCGAAGGAAGGCGGGCGGCGCGTCGGCGTGTGCAGCAACAAGCCGCGCGCGTTCACGCTGCGCCTCCTGGAATACCTGGATCTCGCGGTCGATCTGGTCCTGGGACCGGAAGACGTCGCCCGTCCAAAGCCCGCCCCTGACATGCTCCTGGCTGCCTTGCAGCGTCTGGGGCTCAGCGCGGCGGAAGTCGTCTACGTCGGCGACATGACGGTGGACATCGAGACGGCGCGGGCGGCGGGCGTCCGCGTCTGGGTGGTCCCGACCGGCTCGGACGAGCGGGCGACGCTGGAGGCGGCCCACCCGGACCGATTGCTGCACGACCTGCATGAGGCGGCCGGTCTGCTCCGTGCAGCTGGTGCCTTCGGCGGGTAGCGGCGGCCCGCGGGCGTTCCTGGGGCGGCAGCAGTTACGCGGCCCGGCGCTGCTCGCGCGGCTCCACGTTCAGCAGGTCGCGCACGGCGTAGGGCGTCTTGCCCTGGCTCTCGAAGTAGGTGCGCGTCAGCACCTCGCCGATCAGGCCCATCGAGATGAACTGCACGCCGATCACGACGAACATGACACTGAATAGCAGCAGCGGGTTGCCGGTCAGGAAGACGGGCGGCGTCTGACCGTACTTCATCCACAACGTTGCCAGGAAGCTGACCAGCCCGAGCCCCATCGACACCAGCCCCGCCATGCCCATCACGTGCATCGGCCGCGTCAGGTAGCTGTGCAGGAACTTGACCGTGATCAGATCGAGGATGACGCGGAACGTGCGCGACAGCGTGTACTTCGTTTTGCCGGCCGTGCGCGGATGGTGGCGCACCGGGATCTGCGCGAGGCGGCCGCCGTACTGCTGCGCGAGGACCGGCACGAACCGATGCATCTCGCCGTACAGCGGCAGCCCCGCAGCGAGGTCGCGCCGCATCGCCCGCAGGGTGCAGCCCATGTCCTTGATGCGCACCCCGGTGATGAACCGAATCAGCCCGTTGCCGAGCAGGCTCGGGATCTTTCGCACCAGCAGCCTGTCCTGGCGGCGTGCCCGCTGGCCGAGGACCGCGTCGTAGCCCTCGTTCAGCTTGTCCAGCAGCGTCGGGATGTCGGCTGGGTCGTTCTGCAGGTCGCCGTCCATGGTGATGATCACGTCGCCAGCGGACCAGTCGATGCCGGCCTGCAGGGCGGCCGACTGTCCGAAGTTGCGCCGCAGGCGCACCACCTTGACGCGCGGGTCGCGCAGCGCGAGCGCCTCCAGCTGCCGGTACGAGTCGTCCTCGCTGCCGTCGTCCACGAAGAGGATCTCGTAGGTCAGCCCGAGCGGCACCAGGGCGGCAACCAGGCGCTCGTACAGCGGAGCGAGGTTGTCCCGCTCGTCCTTGATCGGAATCACTACCGACAGGTCCATGATCGACTAGCCCTCTGTAAGCGGGCCTAAAAGCATGAGAGAAAGCCCACGGGACGCCCCCCGTGGGTTTTCTCTCTTTTTTTAGTCCCTCCAGGCGGTCCGCCCGGCTACGCGGCCCTGCGCAGCCGAGTTGCCGGCTCCGGATCGGCGGGCGCCGCCGCCTGCGCTTCCTCGACCGCCGCCGGCCGGTCGCTGACTGCCTCCTCCGCGACGGGCCGGGGAAAGCGCCCGAACAAATAGACCAAGCCGCCCGCCAGGCTCGTGACGGCGACCACCGTGAGCCACAGCAGCGACAGCGTCACGGCGGTCTCCTTCGCGACCCCCAGCGGAACCAGGAAGAGGACCATGCCGCCGTCGCGCACACCCATGCCGCCGATGCTCGGCAGCATGGCGACGAGCGACACCATCGGCACCACGACCCAGTAGTACGGCCCGGCCACCGGCGCCTGGATCGCCAGCCCGAGCAGCCAGACGACGACCACGTTGGCGGCCTGCACCCACAGCGACAGTCCGGTGGTCATGCCGAGCACCCACGGGGACCGGACGGCGCGGACCGCCTCGCCCAGGCGCCGGCGCCGCGAGGCACCCTGTTCGCCACGGCCCGCCAGGAACGGCAGCGCCAGCAGCCCGAGCAGCGCACACCCCACCGCCCCCCAGACGAACCACGGCACCCACTGCGGCAGCAGGTCCAGCGGCAGCACCCCCAGAGCGACGCAGGCCATCCCGAGCAGAACCAGCAGGCCGCTGACCCGGTCGAGCAGGACGCTGGCGAACGCGGCCAATCGCCGCCCCGACCGGCCGTCGAGATACCAGGCGCGCACCACGTCGCCCCCGACCGAGGTCGGCAGCAGCAGGTTGAAGAAGGCGCCGATGAAGTAGATCCCGGTCAGCTGCCGCACCGAGCGCCGGAACCCCAGGGCCGACGCGATGACCTGCCAGCGCAGCGCCGAGATCACCTGGGTGGCGCCCAGCAGGACGACCGCCGCCAGCCACAGATCCCCGCGCAGCCGACCGAACGCGGTGGCGACCTGGCTCCAGTCCGTCTGGCTGGCGATCAGGCCAAGCAGCGCCACACTGACCAGGATGCGGATGATCTTACTCACGGACTTCCAGCTCCTCTTCCAGCGGTTCCGACCCGGCCTGGAAAAACCAACACCGCTGTTCGTCCACCAGATCCACCGTCAGCCGGTAACGCCCCGGTCCGAGGGCGGGCAGAGGCAGCGTCACGTCGATGCTGCGCCCAGGCGGCACGACGGCGTCGAACTGCCCCGCCTTGTCCATCGCCACTTGACGGTCCTGCGCGTCCCAGATGTGGAAGCCAACGTGAATGCCGGCGTTCAGCGTCGGGCGGAAGTACCACGGCCGGACCCCGCGATTGTGGGCGCGCACCCGGACCGCCGTCGGTTCCCCCGCGCGGAGGCGGAGAGGGGCCGCGGTGAGCAACTCCACCGCCGCGCGGCACTCGCCGGCGGTGTACTCGTGCAGCGCCCACTGGCGGAACGCCGCCGGACTGTGCGCCCGCGGCTGTCCCGCGAGCCACGCAGCGTACAGATCCAGGAAGTCATCGAGGCACGTCGTCCGCCCCACAGGCGCGTGGCCGTAGCGCAGACTGAGCTGCCGCGTCGCCTGGGCGAAGGTGAAGTCGGGCTGGAGCAGGAACGCGACCGCCGACGCCAGGCCCGTCCGGTCCGCGCCGCGTCGGCAGTGGAACACCAGCGGGTATTCGGTGCGGTCGAGTACCTCGATCAGCCGCCGCAACTCGTTCACCGACGGGAGCCGGCCGGCGGACAGGCAAATGTCCTCCTGGCAGAGGTCGAGCCGACAGGTGGCGCGAGCCTCCTCCAGATACCACGGGAACGGGTTGCAGCGGCCGCGCAGGTTGACGACGGTGCGGATGCCGTGCGACTCGACCATCTCCGCCAGCGCCTGCGGGGACGGCTGGGCACAGCGGTACACGCGGCCGGGCAGGACGGTGTGGAAGTTTGCGCCGACCAGGACGGAACCGACCTCCTGGAGTACCGCAAGGGCCGCCAGCGCAACAGCCGCAGTCCCGGCGCGCTTCGCCCACCTGCCGGCCGCGGAGGGGCGCGGGGCCGACGGCGGGACTGGCTCTGCCGTATCCATGCAGTTTACCCATCCTCTTTCCGTGGGCGAGTCGGCCTGTGCGCCGCCTGCACAGGTCGTGGGGCGGCGGGCATGATGCCAAATGCGGGGGCGCGTGACTAGGCCGATTTCGGCCGCGCCCTTACCATGAAACAGGAGGGTAGACGTGGGCGCACCGGGCGCCGCGCTCCGCCCCCGAGTCGAAGGAGTCCGCGATGAGCGCACCTCCCACGCCGGCCGTCCCGCCCGAGTACAACGTGACGGGAATTGACTACGGCGACCGCGCCCACTTCCGCTACCGCGGTCCGCTGCTCGACGTCCACGCGCACGTCACGATCACCCGCCCCGGTGACCCGAAGAACGGCCCGCCCACCGGCGAGGGGCCCGGCGCCAGCATCGCCCAGGCGGAGATCATGCTCGGCGCGGCCCGGGAATTCGGCATCGTCCGCACGTACTCGATGTGCCTGCCCGACGACATCCCGGTACTGCGCGAGCGGTTCGGAGCCCTCCTCGGGTTCAACGGTCCGATCTCGAAGAAGACGGCCGACGCACCGGACGACGAGGCGTACCGCCTGCTCGACCGCTACCTCGAACTGGGGGTGGAGATCATCAAGTTCTGGGCGGCCCCGCGCGGCCGCGAGCGCGGCCTGTTCGTGGACGCCCCGTGGCGGCGCGAGGCGGCGCGGCGGGCGCGGGCGGCCGGCGTGCGCATCGTCATGGTCCACGTTGCCGACCCGGACGCCTGGTTCCGCACGGTGTATGCCGATGCGGCGAAGTACGGCACGAAGGCCGATCAGTACGCTGGGCTGGAGCGCCTGCTGGAGGAGTTCCCCGACCTGACCTGGATCGGCGCCCACATGGGCGGGGACTGCGAGCACCCCGACCACCTCGAAGCGCTGCTCGAGCGCTACCCGCACCTGTACCTCGACACCAGCGCGACCAAGTGGGTGGTGCGCGAGGTGTCGCCGCGAGCACGCGCCATTCGCGCTCTGCTTTGTCGCCACCCGGACCGCTTCCTGTTCGGGTCCGACCTCGTCACCCGGCACGACCTGCCGCGCGACCACTACGTCAGCCGCTACTGGTGCCAGCGGACGCTGTGGGAAAGCGCGTGGGAAGGTTCCAGTCCGATCGCCGATTCGGATTACAGACCGGCCGCGAGCGCGGCGCCGACGCCGCCGCTGCGCGGGCTGGCGCTGCCGGACGACGTGCTGCGTCAGGTGTACCACGACAACGCGCAGCGCCTTCTCTCGCGGCTCGGCTGACTTTCCGTCCGGCAGCGAATTCACGCATCTGCCGCTGACCGCCGCGTAACTGGTTCGCGCGGGATCTCACGCCACGACGAGTGCGGCAGGTCGGCTAGCCGTGCCTGCCCCCTGCATCTGGGGACCGAAATCCGGGCGGGTGCTCACGCTTCCGGATCGATACCCAGCTCGCGCAACCGCTTGGCCAGGCGCTCGGCGCGCTGCCGCTCCTGCTCGGCGCGCTGGCGCTCCTGCTCGGCGCGCTGCCGCTCCTGCTCGGCCCGTTCGTGCCCGGTCGGGAGCAGTTGGCCATCGCGGTCATACCAGCGCGCCCAGGGGAGGTCCACGTTTTGATGCAGACCCTTCCAGATCCCCAGCTCCAGCCCCATCGGGGCGATCGAAAAATGGCCGCGCTCGTTGGGGGGCATGGGCTCGAAGTGGTCCAGCACGAACCGATACATCTCGATGCGCCCCGGGTCCGGTTCGTAGATCCCGTAGAACGCGGGCCGGATCATGTGCTCGTAGATCCAGAACTTGCCGGTATTCGGCGTCCGGTCCCGCTCCTCCGCGCCGCTGCCGGAGACAAACTCCAGCACGATGAGCGGCGCCCCCGGTTCGTCCCACATCACGTAGGATCGGCGCAGCTGCCCGTCTCGCAGCGGCGGCACGTTCGGGACGAAGAACCAGTCCGGCGCAATTGCCTTGCCGTAGGGCGGCTCGCGCGCAAGGCGATAGTAGATGCCGCAGTCCTGCCCGATGCAGTAGTGACCGTCCGGGTACATCCGCTGTAGCCACGGTTGAAGGGGATCGCTCAGCAGGATCGCCTGCGGGTGCTCCTGGAAGTTATGCACGAACGTCCCGTCCTCGCAAGGCAGCTCCAGGTGATTGGGCCAGTGCCCCAGCCCGGGAGGCAGGTCCAGGTCGGGGATTGGGGTCATGAACACCTCCCAGCAGGTCAGCCAGCACAAACGCCCTGGTCCCACGAGCGGGACACGTCACTCGGGGTCATACGCCAGGTTCGGCGCCAGCCAGCGCTCGACCTCCTTGACCGGCAGTCCCTTCCGGCGGGCGTAGTCCTCGACCTGATCGCGCGTCACCAGGTCCACCGCGAAGTAGCGCGCCTGCGGGTGGGCGAAGTACAGTCCGCTGACCGACGCCGCCGGCCACATCGCGTAGCTCTCCGTCAGCTGCACGCCGGCCGCGTTGGCCGCGTCGAGCAACTGCCATAGCTGCCGCTTCTCCGTGTGATCCGGGCTCGACGGGTAGCCGGCCGCCGGCCGGATGCCGCGGTACTTCTCCTCGATCAGGTCGCCCTTCGACAGCCGCTCGTCGCGGCCGTAGCTCCAGTCGCGGCGGGCACGCTCGTGCAGCAACTCGGCGAATGCCTCGGCGAGCCGGTCGGCCAGCGCCTCGGCCATGATCGCGTTGTAGTCGTCGTGGTCGGCCTTGAACCGCTTCACCAGCTCCTCGGCCCCGACGCCCGCCGTCAGGGCGAAGGCCCCGACGTGGTCCTTGATGCCGGACCCGATCGGCGCGATGTAGTCGGCGAGGCTGCGGAACGCCGTCTGCCCCTCGCGCTCCCACTGCTGCCGGAGCATGTGGAGGCGCAGCCGCTCCTGCGTCCGCGTCGCGTCGGTGTAGATGACGATGTCGTCGCCGTCCGCGTTCGCCGGGAAGAAGCCGTAGACGGCGTGCGCCCGCAGGAGATCCTCCGCCACGATCTTTTTCAGCAGCCAGTCGGCGGCCGCGAACAGGGACCGGGCCTCCTTGCCAACGGTCGGGTCGTCGAGGATCTGCGGGTACTTGCCCCGCATCTCCCACGCCATGAAGAACGGCGACCAGTCGATGTACGGAACGATCTCCGCCAGCGGGAAGTCGCGCAGCGCCCGCGCCCCGACGAACGCCGGCTGCGGCACGTCCGATGCCTGCCAGTCGATCGCGAACCGCCGCGTCATCGCGTCGGCGTAGGGCACCAGCTTGCGCTGGCGGCGGCGGGCGAACGCCTCGCGCTCCTTCAGCTGGAACGCGCGGTTCTCGCGGTCCAGCTCCGGCCGCGCCTCCGGCCGGTTCAGCCGGTCCACCACGCCGACGGCGCGCGACGCATCCTTGACGTGGACGACCGACCCATGATACGCCGGGGCGATCCGGATTGCCGTGTGCTTGGCGCTGGTCGTCGCCCCGCCGATCAGCAGCGGCAGCTCGAACCCTTCGCGCTCCATCTCGCGCGCGACGTGGACCATCTCGTCCAGCGACGGGGTGATCAGCCCGCTCAGGCCGATCATGTCCGCCCCCTGCTCACGGGCGGTTTGCAGGATCTTCTCGCACGGCACCATGACGCCCAGGTCAACCACCTCGTAGTCGTTGCAGCCGAGGACGACGCCAACGATGTTCTTGCCGATGTCGTGGACGTCGCCCTTGACGGTCGCCACGACGACCTTACCGCGGGCCTTGCGGTCGGCGCCGCCGGTGGCCGCCTTCTCCGCCTCCAGGAACGGCAGCAGGTACGCGACCGCCTTCTTCATCACCCGGGCCGACTTGACCACCTGCGGCAGGAACATCTTGCCGGCGCCGAACAGATCGCCGACGACGTTCATGCCGTCCATCAGCGGCCCCTCGATGATGTGCAGCGGCCGCTCGTACTTCTGCCGCGCCTCCTCGACGTCCGCGTCGATGAAGTCCACGATGCCCTGCACCAGCGCGTGCTTGAGCCGCTCCTCGACCGTCTTGCCCTGGCGCCAGTCGGCCTCGGCGACGACGCCCTTTTCCTTCTTCTTGACCTTCTCGGCGAAGGCGGTCAGGCGGTCGGCGGCGTCGGGCCGGCGGTTGAGCAGAACGTCCTCGACGTGCTCCAGCAGGTCTTTCGGAATCTCCTCGTACACCTGCAACTGGCCGGCGTTGACGATGCCCATGTCGAGCCCGGCCTGAATCGCGTGGTACAGGAACGCCGCGTTCATCGCCTCGCGGACGACGTCGTTGCCGCGGTAGCTGAACGACACGTTGCTGACGCCGCCGGACGTCTTCGCCCTGGGAAACAGCCGCTTCAGCTCGCGCACCGCCTCGATGAACTCGACGGCGTAGTTATTGTGCTCCTCGATGCCGGTGCCGACCGTCAGGATGTTGACGTCGAAGATGATGTCGCTGGGGTCGAAGCCGGCCTCCTCCGTGAGCAGGCGGTAGGCCCGCGCGCAGATCGCCACCTTGCGCTCCTTCGTCGCCGCCTGGCCGACCTCGTCGAACGCCATGACGACGACGGCCGCGCCGTACCGCTTGCACAGCCGCGCCTGGTGCAGGAACTTCTCCTCGCCCTCCTTCAGGCTGATCGAGTTGACGATCGGCTTGCCCTGGATGCACTGCAGCCCGGCCTCGATGATCTCCCATCGGGAGCTGTCCACCATGAGCGGGACGCGCGCCAGGTCGTCCTCGTCGGCGAGCAGGCGCAGGAAGTGCGTCATTGCCTCGACGCCGTCGATCAGGTCGGCGTCCATGTTCACGTCGAGGATGTTGGCCCCGTTCTGGACCTGCTCGCGCGCGACGGCGATGGCTGCCTCGTAGTTGCCCTCCTTGATCAGGCGCTTGAACTTCAGCGATCCGGTGATGTTGCACCGCTCGCCGATCATGACGAAGTTGGTTGCGGGCCGGACGACGAGCACCTCGTTGCCGCAGAAGTACGACCAGCTCGGCAGGTCGGGGATCTTGCGCGGGGTGACGCCGTCCACCGCCCGGGCGATGGCGGCGATCCACTCCGGGGTGGTGCCGCAGCACCCGCCGACCACGTTCACCCAGCCGTTGCGGGCGAACTCACCGAGCATCCGCGCCGTCGCGTCCCGGCCGATACCGCGGAACCCGCCCATGCCGTCCGGCAGGCCGGCGTTGGGGTAGCACAGCAGCCGCTTGTTCGACAACCCGGCCAGGCTCTCCATCGCCGACCGCAGCAGATCGACGCCCACGCCGCAGTTGAATCCGACCGCCAGCGCGTCGAAGTGGGCGACGGAGACGTAAAACGCCTCGGGCGTTTGCGAGAACAGGGTGCGGCCGCCCGGGTGGTAGAGGGTGCCGGAAACGAGCACCGGCAGATCCAGGCGGTGCTCGGCGAGGTATTTATCGATCGCGAACAGGCACGCCTTGACGACGAGGATGTCGTTGCCCGTCTCGACCGCCAGCAGATCCACGCCGCCGGCGACGAGACCCTCAAGCTGGGCCGTGTAGGCAGTCACGAAATCGTCGAAGGACATGGAGCGCGTGCCCGGCGCGGCCTTGGGCTCGATGTAGAGCGTCTGGTTCGTCGGCCCGATGCTGCCGGCGACGAAGCGCGGCCGGTCGGCGTCGCGGCGCGTCCACTCGTCCGCAGCCGCGCGGGCCAACTCGGCCGCAGCCTTGTTGATCTCGAACACCCGATCCTGCAGGCCGAACTCGGCCAGGCCGATCGGGGTGGCGTTGAAGGTACACGTCTCGACGATGTCGGCTCCGGCCTCCAGGTAGGCGCGGTGGATGTCGCCGATCAGCCCCGGCTGCGCCAGCACCAGTGCCTCGGTGCAGTTCTTCAGCGACACCGGATGATCGCCCAGTCGGGCGCCGTGATAGTCCGCCTCGACCAGTTGTTTCGCGTACAGCAGCGCGCCCATCGAGCCGTCGAGCAGCAGGATGCGCTGGGAGAGCAGCTCCTCCAGCTGCTCGCGGGTGCTCGTTTGTGCCGACACCAGCATGAATCGTCCCTCACTGGACAGAACGTCGTAATCTCTCGACCAGCATAGATTAAACGCTGGCGTAATTCCAGATCGAGGTATACCCGGGCCGGAGGGGCATCGCGCACGGAGAGGCGGATGAGAAAGGGAGTCGAGAAAGAGGCCGACCCGCGCAGTCCATTGCGCGGGTCGGTCCCCGTCGTGGTCTGTGGCGTCCCTGCCGGCGACCAACCAGCCTGGTCCGCTGAAGGCGGACGCGCGGCCGGGCTTCCTTGACCCACGTCCGTGAAGGCACGAGCCCCCCGTGGGGGGAAAGGCAGGCCACGGGCGAGTGGCGACTGCCCCGGTCAGCGAGACACCAGCGACTGAGGAGTGCCACTGAAGGAAACTGTGGGCAGCTCCTCGACCCTCGCCATCCGGTTGGCGCCTGCAGGGCACATCCTGACCCCGGGCGGGCACAACTCAGAAGCTGGTGTCTGGTCCGTGGTCCTCCCTGCCCCGCGCGGCGGGATTGCAAGGGAGGGTATGTGGGCGCAGTGGTTGTGAGAGAATAATCTGGTGAAGGAGTCGTTAGTTTCCGTGTCGGTGTGGGGAAACCGACCAAACGACTCGCGTCGGGGCTAATCTGGCGAGGGTGGGTTGATTAACCTCCATCTCGCCCGGCTGCTCTCTTCACGCCGCTCGGTCATCCTGGGCGTGAAGGATGTGAATATAGCTCACGAAGGAACAGATTACCCAGATTGGACAGTAAGTCAATCAGAAAAAGAGGTCGCCGAGGAGGGAACACCCGGACTGCCGGAAGCCGTTAGAAGACAAGCCTCAGCGGCGCCGGCACCGAGAAGTGAGGGGGCACTCACTTCCGCGCCCGTTCGGCCGCCGCTCTGCTTTCGGCGAAATGATCTGAAATAAGTCTGTTGCAAAATAAAGAGTTAGGAAGAAGCAGGCTGGACGGGACATTGACGAAGGGCCGTCACTTTTTTCGGCAAAGTTTTCCCGGCCGACGAGAGCGAATGAGCCACGAGACGCGGGTGATGTGTTGAGAAGGAAGCGCAAGGTGACGGCCAGCGCGCAGAAAAAAACCTCCACCTGTGCCGTGTCGGCGCTTTTGAGAACCCGCTATTCAGCGTGGGAGCCTCACGTTCGGATTACGGATCCCACTACAGGGGTGGGCTTGCATGCACCGAACAAATGTTAGTATTGGCTCCCGTGCGGGTACTCCATAGGTTCGTCAAAAGTGTCGCCCGATCACGAACACCGCAGAGGTTTTTGAAACCGCGAACGGTTTCACGATTTCACTGTACCATGGCGTCGCTGGCGAGGCAAGGTGCCAGCACGGAACTTCCGGCGCCGGCCCTCAAGCAGTGGTGGCCGTTCAGGAAGAGGTTGAAGAACCCGGTTGCGGCGACCCCAACGCGGGCGACGGTGGTGACGATATCCGCGTACCAGAAAACAGCGTTTGGGAACAAGCCGCCATACAGGTACAAACGGCGAGCGCAACGGCAAAGACCCGCAGGACCGGCTCACCTCGCCGAGAATCGGTACAACGTCGTTTGCGTGTACGTCTGCCCCGGCCGCAGGATCACCGACGGGAAGTTCGCGTGATGCACCGAATCGGGGAAGTGCTGCGCCTCCAGGCAGAAGCCGGCATGCTTGCGGTACGCCACCCCGCCGTGGCCCGTCAGCTTGCCGTCGAGGAAGTTGCTGGTGTAGAACTGCACGCCCGGCTCGGTCGTGTGCATCTCCATCACGCGGCCGGTCCTGGGTTCGTGGACGCGCGCTGCCAGTGCCAGCCCCTTGCCGCCGCCGCGCAGGACGTAGTTGTGATCGTACCCGCCGGGGTCGCCCTTGAGTTGGTCGATCCGCGCTCCGATCGGCGTCGGCGTGGTGAAGTCGAGCGGCGTTCCTTTCACCGGCGCGAGCTTGCCCGTCGGGATCAGCGTCTTGTCCACCGGCGTGTAGGCGTCGGCGGCGAGCATCATCTCGTGACCGAGGATCGTGCCATCCTTCGGGCCGAGCAGGTTGAAATACGTGTGCTGCGTCAGGTTCACCGGCGTCGGCTTGTCGGTGGTCGCCTGGTACTCGACCTTCAGTGCGTTGTCGTTGGTCAGGGTGTAGGTAACAACCGTCGTGAGAGTGCCCGGGTAGCCCTCCTCGCCGTCGGGGCTGACGTGGCGAAGTTGCAAGGCGGGACCGGCGGCAGTCTCCTTCGGCTCGGTCTTCCAGACGACCTTGTCGAACCCCTTCTTGCCGCCGTGCAGCGCGTTCGGGCCGTTGTTGGCGGCGAGCTTGTATTCCTTGCCGTCGAGGGTGAACTTCGCGCCGGCGATGCGGTTGCCGACGCGACCGACCAGGGCGCCGAAGTAGGGATGGCCCTTCAGGTAGTCGGCCAGGTTGTCGAACCCGAGAACGACGTTCTCCATCTTGCCGGCCCGATCGGGAGCGTGCAGTTCGGTGACGATGCCGCCGTAGGTCATGATCTTCGCCGTCATCCCGTTGGCGTTGGTCAGAGTGTACAGTTCCACCGCCGTACCGTCCGGCGTCTTGCCGAACGCCTGCTTCTTGATGCCCGCCTGCACCTTCGCCCCCCCTTTCGTCCCGGTCCGGTCGCTCGCCCGCAGCCCGACCAGGGCGCACAGGGCAGCAGCGACCACGCCCGCGAACACGGCATACCGTCGCATGGGTCAGCTCCTTGTTGCGTTGGAAACAGGTTCGCTACAGACCTGTTCCCCCTCCAACCTAGCCAATCCCTCCCCCCGAGACAATTCAGTCACCGCGGCCCCCCCGCACGCGACGCCGATTGCCCTTGTAAAGTTGCCCCCGCCAGGTATACACGCCGATTCGGCGCGTCAACAAACGAATCGGGAACGCTTTGTACCCGCCCGGCCGGGGAAGGCCGGAAAGGGCGCGGGGAATGCGCATGGACACGCTCGGGGCACACGGCGAACGGCGCGCAGCCCAGCAGGGCCGACGGTTCCTCGGCCTGCTGGCTCTGCCGCTTTGCCTTGCGCTGTCCGGCTGCTTCGGCGTGACGCAAAACCCGAGCTACTTCCCGTACCTGCTCCCGACCGGCGACATCATCCAGACCCACGCGAAACCCATCGGCCCGGGGTACTACGCCAACTTCGACCCGCACGCTGTCCACCTCGTCGTCCGCCCGCAGGACGCCGTCAACCCGGTCCGCACCCAGTACGTCATCGTCGCCACCGTCCTTGACGAGTGCGGCCAGCCGCGCCGCAAGCGCCGCGTCGAGTGGCTGGTCGAGGGGGTCGGCAACATCATCGAGGTGGACGAAAGCGGCGTCTTTCCCGGCCGCGGCTACAAGGTCAGCAACAAGTACGCCGTCAGCTACACCGACTACTGCGAACACCACATCACCCGCGGGAACGCGAACCCCAACGACGACTTTGTCATCCGTCCCGGTCAGACGTGGTGCGTCGTCAGCTCCGCCGTCGAGGGCGATACGCATGTGACGGCCTACGCCCCGGGTATCGCCGACTGGGAGAAGGGCCGCGTCGTCGTCACCGCCCGGTGGGTCGATGCGGCGTGGCAGTTCCCCGGCCCGGCGGTGGCGCAGGCCGGCACCGAACACGTCCTGACGACGCGCGTCTTCCGACCGACGGACCAGCAGCCGCTGACCAACTACCGCATCCGCTACCGCCTGCTCGGCGACGACCCGCCGGCCCTGTTCCTGCCCGGGCGCGCGAAGGAGGCGGTCGCCGTCAGCGACCAGTCCGGCAACGCCAGCGCCACCCTGGTGCAGCTCAGCCCCCGGCCCGGCGTCAACCGCATTGGCATCGAGGTGATCCGCCCGCCCGATCCGACCCTCCCAAGCGGCCCGAGCGTCATCCTCGCACGCGGCGAGACGACCGTCGAATGGCAGGCGCCGGCGGTGGCGCTCAACTTCGTCGGCCCGGCCGTCGCGGGCGTCGGTCAGGAGCTACCGTACACAATCACGATCCCCAATAGCGGCAAGATGGAGTCGCGGTCCATGACCGTCACCCTCCGGGTGCCGGAGGGGCTGCAATACGAGCGGGCGCGCCCGCCAGCGGTCGCTGTGGGCGGGGAACTCGTCTGGACTCTCGGCCGCTTGCCGGTCGGCCAGGCGCACTCTGTCGAGGTCGTCCTCAAGGCGAACCGCCTGGGCACCTTCACTCCCTGCGCGGCGGTGCAGACCGAGGAGGGGTTGCGCGAGGAGAAATGTCTGACGACCCAGATCACGCAGCCGGGACTCAAGGTCACCCTCACCGGGCCGGCCGCGGGCGTGGTCGGCCGGCCGGCAACGTTCCAGGCGACGATCGCGAACACGGGAGCGGCGCCGGTCACGAACGTGCTGGTGCAGGCAGCCTTCGACAAGGGTCTCGACCACGAGAAGTCGGGCAACTCGATGGACGCCCGCCTCGGCGACCTGAAGCCGTTCGAGCGGCGCGAGCTACCGCCCCTGGTGTTGACGCCCAGGCAGCTCGGCACCTTCACCGTGCGGGCGACGGCCAGGGCGGACGGCGGGCTGAGTGACCAGGCCGAGCAGGCAATCCAGGTGAAACAGGCCCAGCTTGGGGTAAGCGTGGTCGGGCCGCGGACGCGGCAGGTCGGACTGCCGGTTGAGTGGGAGATCCGCGTCCACAACCCCGGCGACGTGCCGGTGACCGGCGTGGTCCTGCGCAACCGGCTGCCGTCCGAGGTGCGCTTCCAGAGTTCGACGGAGGGCGGGCGGCCCGGCGACGGGGAGGTGACGTGGGAGCTGGGCGCCCTCCAGCCCGGCGCGGAGAAGCGCGTCCGCGTGACGGCGACCTGCGAGCGACCGGCGCCGGCGGCAGTGAATCGGGCGGAGGCAACCGCGGACGGCGGGCTGAGGGCGGCCGACGAGGCCGTGACCGCCATCGTCGGGCAGGCGGCGTTCCGCTTCGAGTTAAAGGATATCGGCGACCCGGTACTGGTTGGACAGCGACTGACCTACCGGGTGCTGGTGACGAACACCGGCTCCGCGCCGGCGAACGGCGTCGAGGTGAAGGCGGTCGTGCCGGCTGAGCTGGCGATCGTGCCGGGCGGGGCGAAGGGACCGGGCGCGCCGACGGTCGAGAAGCAGGTGGTGACCTTCGCGGCCGTGGACAACGTGGCGCCGCAGCAGGCGCTGGAATACACGATCGAGGTGCAGGGACTCAGGAAGGGCGACGTGCGCTTCCGGGCCGAGCTGCGCGCCCGGGGACTGGAGCCGCCGGTGGTTGAGGAGGAAAGCACGACGGTCTACGAGGCGCTTCCCGACAACGGGAACGGGGCGCAGCCGGTCCCCGCGGCGCCGCCTGCGAGAGTGGTGCCGGTGCCGGCCATCTCGTCGCGCGATCTGCCGTCCCGTCTCCCCGACGGCCCGCCGCCGCCGCCCCCGCCGCCCCCGCTGCGTCAACCGGGTGGTTGACGCAGCGGCCCGGCGCGATAGTATAGAGCAAATGATGGTAATCCCCTGCACACCCTCCCTTGACGCGGTCCAGCCAAACCTGCCCGAACTCTCCCAGTAACCCGCGTTACCGGACCTCACAAGACATGCACCCGCCACGGGAGGCGGTCGTATTCGCATCAGGGAAGACCACGGAGGTAAGACCCTCGCTTACGCTCCCACCAACCCGAAGCGCCAGCGCCGGGTTGGTGGGGCCGGAGCGGGGGGGCACCAGACAAGGATTCAGTCGGAGCACCACTTGCCATGCTCGGGAAAGACCCATTGACAGACGCGCTCATCGACTTCATCAACCTGCGGAACGCGGTCATGATCGTGGGGGCATACGCCCTCGTGCTGGGGGCTTACCTGGTGGACGAGCTGGGGCTCCGCGATTTCCCGCGCTGGTACTCGCGGATGACCCTGTCGCTGTTCGCCGCCGCCTCGCCCGTCTTCCTGCTGCTGGCGATGGTCTTCACGTTCCTGTGGGGATTTCGCTGCTGCTGAGTTCCCGGGGCGGCCGTGAAACACGGACGGGCAGGGCGCCCGGTCGCCGCAGCGACCGACCGCCCTGCCCGTGGTTGCCCGCGGCGAGGAGCGGGACCGCTCCTCGCCGCGAACTCGTTCGCCGCTCCATCAATAGGGCATGCTGCCCGGCGGAGCGCGGTAGTCGTCCGTCGGCCGGAACTCCATCGTATCGACACCCTCCGAACACGGCGTCTCGTCGTGGAACTTCTTCCAGAACGACTCCTTCGCCGGGGCCACACACGGCTCGCCGTCGATGACCTTGACCTTCCGGGTCCGGACCTTCTTCTTGACCGGCGCCTGCTCCGTCGGCTCGACCGGGGTAGCGCGGGAGTAGGAGTACGGGCAGCCCATGTACGGGCAATGCTGATGGTGGCAGGGGTACGGATTGACCGCGTTCTCCTGCGGCATCGTCTCCTCGACGCCCTCTTCCTGCGACTCGTCGTCGGCGCACGGGGCCGGCATCAAGATCGCTTCCCACTCGATGGCGTCGGCGCACGGGGCCGGCATCGGGATTGTTTCCCACTCGATGGCGTCGGCGTGGACCAGGCCGGCCACCTTCAGCATCTGCCAGATCAGGCCGCCCTTACAGGGCGCGTCGCACTCTTCCTCGGCGGCCGGCGCGGGCAGCAGTTCGACGTCCACGCACGCCGCGATCGCCGGCTCGTCGGTCTCGACCGGGCACGGCATGTTGATGATCAGCGCCGGGTTGAACACGTCCACGGGGGCCGCGGCGCGCGGCGCGTCGCGGCAGCCGACGATCTCGACGCGGATCGGCTCCCACGGGGCGACCGCCTCGGCCTCCACCATCTCACCCGCGTCGGCGGGTTCGGGCTGCGCGACGGGCTCACAGGCGTCGGCCGCCTCGTGGGCGGCGCAGTGGCCCTCCACCACATCAGCCGGCTTGTGAACGTGGGCGACCACCTCGTCTTCCGCGCACTGGCCGGCGACGGCGCCGCAGGCCAGCCCGCCGTGGCGATGCGCGGCAGCGGCCGCCGCGCTCTGGCAGGCGGCGTTGTTGAGGAGGACGAACGGGTTACTCCGGATACCGAGATGGGCGGCGACGTTGAAACAGCGGCCCCAGTACGAGTCGGGGTTTTTGGCGGCGTGGCTGGCGGTCATGTAGACTGCCGCAGCTCCGGCCACCATGACGGCCGCGCCGCACCAGACCAGTTTGCGCATGAAACGTCCCCTGTTCCTGAAAAAAGACCTGGACGGAACCAGCCGCCCCGCCGGGCCGAACGTGCCGCGGGGCCGGACACGACGTGGAGTTCTTCCCCACAGCCGGACGAGTTGTGGTTTGCCAACTGTGAGGGAGGCGGACTATAGCGACGTGCCCGGTGGGGTTCCAGAGCAGTTCGACAGGGAAAAGGTCGGCGCCCGGGGGGTCAGTCCGCGTCCGCTGACTCGGCGCGGTGGTCGTCGGTCACGACCCGGTCCACCGCCAGCCCCAGAGCGCGGAGCTTGTGGCGCAGCGTCGCCCGGTTCAGGCCGAGGAGTTCGCTGGCCTGCGTCTGATGCCCGCCGGTGTGACGCAGCGCCCGGGCCAACAGTTGCCGTTCGACGACGCCGATCACGCGCTCGTAGACGCGCCCCTCGCCGCCCTGCAAGGCGGCGTCGATCAGCGCGTTGACGTCGAAGCTGCCCGTCTCCGGCGCGGCCGCCGCGAGAGCCACCTGGGGGGTAGGGGCGGCGCGCGTCCCGCCACGGACGTTGTCCGGGAGAAACTCCGGCAGCAGGATGTGGCCGGAGGTATGGAGCATGGCCTGCTTGACCGCGCTCTGCAGTTCGCGCACGTTCCCCGGCCAGGCGTACTCCTCCAGCCGCTCCAGCGTCTCCGGGGCGAACCCGCGCAGGTCGAGGCCGAGTTCGCCGTTGTACCGGAACAGGAAGTAGTGGGCGAGTTCCGCCACGTCCCCGAGCCGCTCGCGCAGCGGCGGCACCCGAATCACGACCACGTTCAGGCGATAGTACAGATCCTTGCGGAAGCGGCCCCCGTCCACCAGCTTCGCCAGATCCTGGTTCGTCGCCGCCAGGATGCGCACCTGCGCCTGCACCAGCTCGTTGCCGCCGACGCGCTCGAACTGCTGGTCTTGCAGGACGCGCAGCATCTTCGCCTGGAGCGGCAGCGGCATGTCGCCGATCTCGTCCAGGAACAGCGTCCCGCCGTTGGCCTGCTCGAACTTGCCGATGCGCCGCCGCTCGGCGCCGGTGAAGGCGCCCTTCTCGTGGCCGAACAGCTCGCTTTCGAGCAGCGTTTCCGGGATGGCAGCGCAGTTGATCGCCAGGAACAACCCGTCGGCCCGGGTGCTGTGCTGGTACAGGGCGCGGGCGACCAGTTCCTTGCCGGTCCCACTCTCGCCCAGGATCAGGACGTTGACGTCCTGCGGGGCGATACGGCCGATCGCCTTGCACATCTCCTGCATCACCGGGCTGCGGCCGACGATCCGGTCCACCTGATCCTCGGTCGGCAGCACGGCCGGCACCTGGACCAGGCGCACCGTCTCCAGGGCGCGGTCGATCAGCTGGCTGAGGCGCTCGAGATCGACCGGCTTGACAAGGTAGTCGAACGCCCCGCCCTTCATCGTTTCGATGGCCGTCTCGGTCGTCCCGTGGGCGGTGATGAAGATCACCGGCCGCTTCGGCTCCTCCGCGTGCAGATCGCGAAACAGGTCCAGCCCGGAGCGGTCGGGCAGCTGCAGGTCCAGGACGATCACGTCGGGCTGCTGCGTCCGCGCCAGCTCCAGACCCTCGGCCGCGGTCCGGGCGGTCAGCACCTCGACGTCGTCGCTCTCGAACGCCTTGCGGAACGAGTAGCGGATACTCTGCTCGTCATCGACGATCAGCAACGTCGGCATGGTGGGTTCTCCTGAGCGGGCGGCCGGGGACTCACAGCGCCGCCCGGTTGCGTCCGACCCCCGGACGCGCTCCTGTCGGCGCCGCGGGGTCCGCGGAACAGCCGACGAGGGTGATGGTAAAACAGGCGCCGCCGGCCGGGTCGTTGGCGGCGCGGAGCGAACCGCCGTGCTCCTCGACGATGCGCCGGGAGATGCTCAGCCCCAGCCCGGTCCCGGTCGGCTTGCTGCTGGTGAACGGCGTGAACAGATCCCCCAGCATCTCCGGCAGGATGCCGTTGCCGGTGTCGGTGACGCGCAGCCGGACCTCCCGGCCGGCGGTCCGCTCCAGGTCCACCCCGAGGCGCCCGCCGTGGGGCATGGCGTCGAGGGCGTTGAGGAACAGGTTCACGAGCACCGTGCAGAGCTGCCCGCGATCGACCTCCGCGACGACGGCGGCGGGCGGGCAGTGGACCGCGATCGCCACCCGCTGCTGGTCGGCCCGGGCACGCACCAGCTCGACCGCCTGGGCGATCGCCTCGCGCAGGTCGCCGACGGCGCGCTTCGGGGCCGGCAGACGGGCGAAGTCGAGGAGATTCTGAACGGTCTTCTCCAGCCGCGTCACCTCGTCGTGGATGACGCGCAGGTCGTCCATCGTGAGCGGCTTGCGGTTCTTCGCCCGCAGCGCAACCTCGACCAGCATCTTGACCCCGGTCAACGGGTTGCGGATCTCGTGGGCGACGCACGCCGCCAGCTGGCCGACCGCCGACAGCTGCTGGGCCCGGAGCAACTCGCGCTGCTGCTTCTGCAGCCGGTGCGCCACCTCCTCCACGCGCCGGACGATGTGCTGCGCCTGCTCGTCCAGCTGCGCCAGGTCGCCGCCCCCGGCCAGGCTGACGGACGCGATGTCCTGCTCCAGATGCTGCGAAACGTCCTGGAGGCGGACACTGAGTTGGTGCAGCGACCGGCTCAGACCGCGGGCGATGCCGTAGCCGCTGATCAGCCCGGCTACCGGCCCCCCGAGCCCGAGCAGGAGCATGGTCGGGTACAATCGCCCGCTCAGGCTCTGGCTCTGGGCGGCCGTCGCGTTCATCATCTCCTCGTTCTCCCGGTGGAGGACGTGACACGGGTCGATCACCGGCTTGAGCGGGTTCTGGTCCACCAGGGCCGCCGGCGACCACTGCTCGCGGCGAACCAGGACGCTCTCCTTGAGCTGGTCGAACTCCTGGCGGTAGCGCATGTACCCGCTCTCGATTTGCCAGATCGCGCGCAGCTCTATCTCGGTCTGGGCGGCGGCCCGGGCCTCCTCCAGCCGGCGGAGGATGTTGCGCTCGTCCTCCTCGATCGCCTTGAGGATCTTCGGGTTCGGGGACAGGAGGTAGGCGTAGGAGTGAAAGCGGAGCTGCCGGGCCGAGATCTCCAGCTGCTGGGCGGCTTGCAGGGCGGCCACGTTGTCCTTGAGGATGCTGGTCATGTTCGCCTGCATCTCGGTGATGTACCAGGCGCTGGCCAGACAGGCCCCCAGCAGGAGTACGCCGATGGCGACGGTGGGGGCGGTGACCTTGATCAACATGCGCCGGCTCATACGCGCCCCTCTCCGGGTTCGCGGGGATGGGAGGGCTGTGGGCAACTTCCTGCGATTATACCGCGAACCCGCAACCGTCTTGAAGGGCCATGTCCCTGGCCCTGGATCCACGGAACGCGCCCCGTGGGCTTGCCACAACCCCTTTACACACCATTCTCCTTGCCCCTGCACCAGACAGGACGGGGCGCGCAAAAAAAGTCCCGTCGCTGGCTCTCCCCTGCGCCGCCCAGACCGCGAGGAGTAACCACACGACGGGACAAGTCCCATCCAGCTATCGGAAGACCCTGGCTCGTCCAGGTTCGGCTATTCTCCCTTTGCTCGTTGCCCTTCCGAAAGCAAGCCCCGTGCCAGTTCCACGCGCCATCCTGCGAATAGCCCCAGCCGGTTGAAGCCATGAACTTTAAGAAGAAAGCCTGTGCCAGGGGCAGGACGCCGAAGGTCGGCGGAGCGGGAATAGGGCGGGGCGCGATTAGCCGTGCCGGGTACGAACTGCTCGCGCCCACGGGAAGCCTGCTACCGACCTCTCCGGACCTGGAAGGCTCGGGGTGCTTGGGACTCTCCTGCTCAGAAGGGTGAAAAGCGCGCCGTTGAGGATGGATACTCCCTGTCCGCCCGCCGCGATCGAGTCCAAACTGAATTCGCAACTCTCTTTGTATATTAATGTTGCGTCATTCATTAAGGACTGGCTGCGGGTTGGCACTGACCTTGCTCATCTGTCCTCTGCTCACAGCGCTCCGGACAGAGAAGGCTGCGAGGCGGACGGCCTGCAGGGTCCCCTCATCTTACACAACTACGAGCCACAGGAGGTGTCCGGTGTTGGTACTGAGTCGCAAGCTGGGCGAAGGGATTGTGGTGCCGGGTCACGAGCTGGAGATCCGCGTCCTGGAAATCCGGGGCAACAAGGTCCGCCTCGGCATCACGGCGCCGCGCGAGACGGAAGTCTACCGGGAAGAGATCTGGGAAAAGATTCACACCACCGGCCAGACGGTCGGACCGGAGAACACGCCGGGGTGCCAGGAGGCGGAATTCGTGTCTCCGGGGCACAACAGGGGGTGAGGTCACGCAATGCGAGACGAGCGGGAGATCGTCCGGGAGATCGAGGAGTTGACGCGGCCCTGGCGCGGACCCTTGCTGTCCTTTTCCGGGCCGGTCAGTGAGGACGAGGTCGCCTGGGCGGAGCGCGAGTTGGGGGTTCCTTTCCCCCCCAGCTACCGCACTTTCGTGCGCCACTTCGGGTCCGGTCAGGTCCACCACTACAAGCTGCTCGGGGTCCGCGCCGCCAGCCTGTGGGACGACGTGGTGGCGAGCAACCACCTGGCTTTCCCCCGCCTGCCCAGCCACCTGATCCGCGTGGTCGAGACGCTCGACGAACACACCTTCCACCTCGACACGTCCCAGCCCGACGCGAACGGCGAGTGCCCGGTCCGGGTGTACGGTCCCGGAGCATCGGGGCGCGTCGTCGCCCGCAATTATCTCGACCTCCTGCACAAGATCTGCGCGGGTCTGGAGGCGCCCGTCTGGGCAGATTCGTCCCGGAACGGCACGGAGAAGAACGTTGCGGCGCCGTCCCGGCGCTGACCAATCGGCCCCCGACCGCGCCCTCCAGCCGGCCGGAGCATCCCCGGCAGGCAACGGTCGTCCGGTTTCCGCCACTCTGATTTGGCCTTCCGTTTGCTAAAACGAGAGAGGACCGAGCGCGTGATGACGCTTCCGCGCGAGGCCGGCCTGACGTCGGCGGGGAACAACCCGTCGGCGCTGCCGCCCTCGCAGCGGGATCGCTGCGCGCCGGGAGAACGGCAACCGAAAGGTCAGACCGCTCGCGAGCGCCGCCCGCGCCGGCCCGAGGAGGGGCCGCGGACGGGGCCATGCGCCGCCCGCGGGGTGGAAGGAGGCCTGCGCATGCTCGAGGACGACCCGCTGTGGTACAAGGACGCCATCATCTACGAGGTTCACGTCCGGGCGTTTCACGACAGTATCGGCGACGGCATGGGGGACTTCCGCGGCCTGACGCAGAAGCTCGACTACCTGCAGGATCTCGGGATCACCGCCATCTGGCTGCTGCCGTTCTACCCCTCGCCGCTGAAAGACGACGGGTACGACATCGCCGACTACACGAACATCCATCCGAACTACGGCATCCTCGCCGACTTTCAGGAGTTCCTCGAGGCCGCCCACCAGCGCGGCCTGCGCGTCATCACCGAGCTGGTCATCAACCACACGTCCGACCAGCACCCGTGGTTCCAGCGCGCCCGCCGGTCGCCGCCTGGGTCGCCGGAGCGCGACTTCTACGTCTGGAGCGACACCCCCGAGAGGTACAAGGACGCGCGGATCATCTTCAAGGACTTCGAGCACTCGAACTGGACGTGGGACCACACCGCCAAGGCGTACTTCTGGCACCGCTTCTACAGCCACCAGCCGGACCTGAACTTCGACAACCGGGCTGTGTGGGACGCCCTCTTGCCGGTCCTCGACTTCTGGATGCGGATGGGTGTGGACGGGATGCGTCTGGACGCCATCCCGTACCTGTTCGAGCGTGAGGGGACCAACTGCGAGAACCTGCCGGAAACCCACGGGTTCCTCAAGGCTCTGCGCCGGCACGCCGACGGCGCGTTCCCCAACCGGATGTTCCTGGCCGAGGCGAATCAGTGGCCGGAGGAGGCGGTCGCGTACTTCGGCGAGGGGGACGAGTGCCACATGGCGTTCCACTTCCCGGTCATGCCGCGGATGTTCATGGCCATCCACATGGAGGACCGCTTCCCGGTCGTCGAGATCATGGCCCAGACGCCGGCCATTCCGGACAACTGCCAGTGGTGCATGTTCCTGCGCAACCACGACGAGCTGACGCTGGAGATGGTCACCGACGAGGAGCGCGACTACATGTACCGGGCGTACGCGAACGACCCGCGTGCCCGCATCAACCTCGGTATCCGCCGCCGCCTCGCCCCGCTGCTGGGGAACAACCGCCGCCGCATCGAGCTGATGAACGGCCTTTTATTCTCCCTGCCCGGCACGCCGGTCCTGTACTACGGCGACGAGATCGGCATGGGCGACAACATCTACCTCGGCGACCGCAACGGCGTGCGGACGCCGATGCAGTGGTCGGCGGACCGCAACGCCGGGTTCAGCCGGGCCAACCCGCAAAAGCTCTACCTGCCGGTCATCATCGACCCGGAGTACCACTACGAGGCGATCAACGTCGAGGCGCAGCAGAACAACCCCAGCTCGCTGCTGTGGTGGATGAAGCGGCTGATCGCCCTGCGCAAGCGCCACAAGGCGTTCAGCCGCGGAACGCTCGAGTTCCTCCACCCGGCCAACCGCAAGATCCTCGCCTTCCTGCGCCGGTACGCTCCCCTCACTCCCTCCCCCCCCGAGGGGGAGGGGGGCCGGGGGGGTGCGGGGGAGGAGACAGTCCTCGTGGTCGCCAACCTGTCGCGCTTCGTCGAATTCGTCGAGCTGGACCTGTCCGCGTTCCAGGGACAGACGCCGGTTGAGCTATTCAGCCGCAACTCGTTCCCGCCGATCGGCCGGTTGCCCTACCTGCTGACGCTGGCGCCGCACACGTTCTACTGGTTCTCGCTCCAGCCGGTGGGCCGGCCCGATCGGATCACCCTGACCACCACCCCGGAAGAGGGGCTGCCCACGCTGACCGTCAAGGGCAGCTGGGAGGATCTGTTCCGGGCGGCGGGGCGCGGCCGGCTGGAGGAGGTATTGCCCGGGTTTCTGAGTCGGCAGCCGTGGGTGATCAATGGCGACAAGGTCAAGTCCGCCGCGGTACGCGAGTCGTTTCGGGTCCGCTACCCCGGCCCGCCGGGCAAGCCGCCGGCCGACGGCCCGGCCGAGGCGGCCACGTACATCGCGCTGGTCCATGCCGAGTTCGCCAGGGGCGGACCGGCCACGTATGTGCTGCCGCTGACGCTCGTGTCCGGCGAGGCCGCCGAGCGGCTGCTGGAGAGCGCCTCGGCGATGGCCGTCGCCCGGGTCGGTCTGAAGAGCGAGGGACGCGGGCCGCGGGAGGGGCAGGAAGGGGATGCGCCGCCCCCCGTCCCCCAGGGGGTGCTGTTCGACGCCCTCGCCGAGCCCGTCTTCTGTTCTGCCATGCTCGCCGGCATGGCGGCCGGGCGGACGTACCGCGTCGGCAGCGGCGAACTGGTCGCGACCACGTTCGCCGGCTTCGCGGAGGCGAGTGGTCCGGCGGAGGCGCCCCTGACGCCGTCGCTCAACCTGACGCCGCAGACGAACACGTCGATCCTGTTCGGCGACCGACTCATCCTCAAGGTGTTCCGCCGGGCCGAGGAGGGGTTGAACCCCGACCTGGAGATGGTCCGCTTCCTGAACGCCAAGGGGTTCGCGCACGTCCCGACGGTCGTCGGCTGCGTGGAGTACCGGACCCGCCGAACGGAGCCGATCACCCTCGGGGTGCTGCAGAGCTACGTCGTCAACGAGGGCCACGCCTGGCAGTTCACCCTCGACGAGCTGAGCCGGTACTGCGAGCGCGTCCTGGCGCTGCCGGCGCCGCAGCAGGTGCCGGAAGTGACGGGGCCGCTGCTGGACCTGGCCCAGGAGGAGGTGCCGGACGCGGTCCGCGAGCTGATCGGCGGCTACCTCGAGTCGGCGGCGCTGCTGGGCGGGCGGACGGCGGAGATGCACGTCGCCCTCGCGTCGGAGACGGACGACGTCGCCTTCACCCCCGAGCCGTTCGGGACGCTCTACCAGCGCTCGCTCTACCAGTCGCTGCGCAACCTGCGGCGGCGGACGCTCGACCTGCTCCGCGAGCAGCTGGACGAGTTGCCGGAGGACGCCCGGGCCGACGCCCGGCGCGTCCTCGATGCCGAGGAGACGATCCTCCAGCGGTTCCGGTCGATCATGGCGCGAAAGCTGCACGCCAACCGGACGCGCTTCCACGGCGATTACCACCTGGGGCACATCCTGTACACCGGCCGCGGCTTCGCCATCATCGACTTCGAGGGAGAGGCGGATCGATCGATCAACGACCGGCGCCTGAAACGGTCGCCGCTTCGTGACGTGGTGACGATGCTGCGGTCGTTCCACTACGCGGCGTACAGCACGGTACTCGGCCACCTGACAGGCCGCGGTCGTTCGCCGGGGGTGATCCGCCCGGAGGACGTGCAGATTCTCGAGCCGTGGGCGCGGGTGTGGCACGCCTGGGTGAGCGCGACGTTCCTGCGCGCGTACCTCCAGGGCGCGGCCGGTTCCCCCGCGCTGCCCGGCGGCCGCGAGGATCTGAAGGTGCTCCTCGACGTGTTCCTGCTCGAACGGAGCGTGCATGAGCTGCACAGCGAGCTGATCTACCGGCCGGAGATGGCGCGACTGCCCTTGCTGGGCGTCCTGCAGGCGCTCGAGGGGGGCGGGGATTAACCAGCCCCACCAGCCCGAAGCGCCAGCGACGGGCGCGACCAGCTCGGCGCTGGCGCTCCGGGCTGGTGGTGGCGGCGGGAGGACAGTGCAATGGAACGTTACGTCTGCATCCACGGCCACTTCTACCAGCCGCCCCGCGAGAATCCGTGGCTCGAGGCCGTCGAGTCGCAGGACTCGGCCTATCCGTACCACGACTGGAACGAACGCATCACCGCCGAGTGTTACGCCCCCAACGCGGCGGCCCGCATCCTCGACGGAGACGGGCGCATCGCCCGCCTCGTCAACAACTACGCCCGCATCAGCTTCAACTTCGGTCCGACGCTCCTGGCCTGGCTCCAGCACAAGGCGCCGGAGGTGTACGACGCCGTCCTGCAGGCCGACCGGCTCAGCCGCGAGCGCTTCTCCGGTCACGGCGGGGCCATCGCCCAGGCGTACAACCATATCATTCTCCCGCTGGCCAACCAGCGCGACAGGTACACCCAGGCGCGCTGGGGAATCCGCGACTTCGAGGCTCGCTTCGGACGGAAGCCGGAGGGTATGTGGTTGCCGGAGTGCGCGGCCGACGTGCCGACGCTGGAGGTGCTGGCCGACCTGGACATCCGGTTCACCATCCTCTCGCCCCATCAGGCGGCCCGGGTCCGGCGCGTCGGCGAGAACGAGTGGCGCGACGTGGCCGGCGAGCACATTGACCCGAGCCGGGCTTACGTCCAGCACCTGCCATCCGGGCGCAGCATCAGCCTGTTCTTCTACGACGGTCCGATCGCCCGGGCGGTCGCGTTCGAGCGGCTGCTGGCGCGCGGCGAGCACCTCATCGCCCGGCTGCGCGACGGGTTCTCCGCGGCGCGCGACTGGCCGCAACTCGTTCACGTCGCGACCGACGGCGAGAGCTACGGCCACCACCACGCGCACGGCGACATGGCCCTGGCCTATGCCCTGCAGCAGCTGGAGGCCGACCCGCACACCCGGCTGACCAACTATGGCGAGTTCCTCGAGCGCCACCCGCCCGAGTACGAGGTCGAGATCATCGAGAACACGGCGTGGAGCTGCGCCCACGGGGTCGAGCGCTGGCGGTCGGACTGCGGGTGCAGCGGCGGCCGGCCCGGCTGGAGCCAGGCGTGGCGGGGTCCGCTGCGAGAGGCGTTCGACTGGCTCCGGGATGCCGTCGCCGGACCGTTCGAGGAGGCCGCCGCACCCCTCCTCCGTGATCCGTGGGCGGCGCGCGACGACTACCTGTCGGTTCTCCTCGATCGGTCGCCGGAGAACGTCCAGCAGTTTCTCGGCCGCCACGCCCTGCACGAGCCCGGCCCGGACGAGCGTGTCGCCGTCCTGAAGCTGATGGAGCTGCAGCGCAACGCCCTGCTCATGTACACCAGCTGCGGCTGGTTCTTCGACGAGGTGTCCGGGCTGGAGACGGTCCAGGTGATCCAGTACGCCGGCCGCGTCCTCCAGCTGGCCCGGGAGGGGTTCGGTCTGGACCTTGAACCGGAGTTCCTGGAGCGGCTGGGGCGGGCGCGGAGCAACCTGCCGGAGCACCAGAACGGGCGCGCCGTCTACGAGAAGTTCGTCAAGCCGGCAGCCGTCGGCTGGCACCAGATCGGCGCCCACTACGCGGTGTCGTCGCTGTTCGAGCCGTACCCGCACCGGGCGCGCGTCTACTGCTTCACGGTCGAGCGTGAGGACTCCCACACGTTCCAGGCGGGCAAGGCGAAGCTCCTCGTCGGCCGTGCCCGGGTGGCGTCCGAGATCACCGGCGAGGCCGAGTCCCTCAACTTCGCCGTCCTCCACTTCGGCGATCACAACGTCAACGGCGGGGTGCGCCCGTTCCTGGGGGAGGACTCGTACCAGGAGCTGCTCAACAGTCTCTCGACCGCGTTCGCGAAGGCCGACTTCCCGGAAATCATCCGGCTGATGGACCGCGGGTTCGGCGGGTCGGCGTACTCCCTCCGATCGCTGTTCCGGGACGAGCAGCGGCAGATCACCAAGCGGGTGCTGCGGCCGGCCCTGACGGAGGCGGAGAACGTCTACCGCCGGCTGTACGAGCAGCAGCAGCCGACCGTCCGGTTCCTGTCCGGGCTGAACGTGCCGCTGCCGCACGCATTCCGGGCGACCGCCGAGTTCCTGCTCAATACCGACCTGCGCTGGGCGGTCGCCGACGACGAGCCGAACCCGGACCACATTCGCCACCTGCTGGCGGAGGCGGGCACGTGGCACATCCAGCTTGATGCGGCCGGGCTGGCGTACAAGCTCAAGCGATCGATCGGCCGGATGGCGGAGCGGTTCCGCGAGAACCCGACGGACCTGATCCTGCTCCAGACCCTCGACAGCGTGGTGGCGCTGGCTCGCGACCTGCCGTTCGAGGTGGACCTGTGGCGGGCGCAGAACGTCTACATGGAACTGACCCACGACGCCAGCGCGCAGTTCCTCGACCGCGGGGCCGAGGGCGACGACCAGGCCCGGGCGTGGCTCGGGCAGTTCGTCACCCTCGGCGAGCGGCTGGGCGTTCAGGTGGCCGACCTGCGCGCGAAGGTGACGCAGGTTCAGCAGACGCCGACCGTGCAGGAGATCCTGCGCGCGGTGTTCCGGCGCCGCCGCACCCCGCTCGCCTCATATCGGCTGCAGTTCAACCCCACCTTCCCATTCGCCGCCGGGCGCAACCTGGTGCCGTACCTGCACGAGCTGGGCGTGACCGACTGCTACTCCTCCCCGGTCCTGCGGGCGCGGGCTGGCAGCATGCACGGGTACGACATCTGCGACCACAGCCAGATCAACCCCGAGCTGGGCGGCGAGCAGGAACTCAACGCCCTGTCCGCCGCCCTGCACGAGCGCGGCATGGGGCTGGTCCTCGACATCGTCCCCAACCACATGGGCGTCGGAGACGCCAATCCGTGGTGGATGGACGTGCTGGAGAACGGGCCGAGTTCGATCTACGCCACCTACTTCGACATCGACTGGCACCCGGCCAACCCGGACCTGGAAAACAAGCTCCTGCTGCCACTGCTCGGCGATCAGTACGGGACCGAGCTGGAGAACGGCCGCTTCCGGCTGGCGTTTGAGGAGGGCGCGTTTTTTCTCTACTATTACGACCGCAAATTGCCGGTTGCGCCGACGACATACCGCGACATCCTGGAGCACCAGCTGGAAAACCTGGACAAAACGCTCGGCGCGGACCACCCGCACGTGCAGGAGCTGCGCAGCATCCTGACGGCGTTGAGCTACCTGCCGCCGCGGGCCGAGCTGCCGCCGGACAAGAAGGAGGAGCGGAATCGCGAGAAGGAGATCATCAAGCGCCGCATTGCCGCCCTGACGGCCGCCAGCCCGGAGGTGGCGGCCGCGATCGGCGTCGCCGTCGAGGCGTTCAACGGCAAGCCGGGAGAGCCGCGGACCTTCGACCTGATGGACGGGCTGATCAACGCCCAGGCATACCGGCCGGCGTACTGGCGCGTCGCGGCGGAGGAGATCAACTACCGCCGCTTCTTCGACATCAATGAGCTGGCGGCGGTGCGCGTCGAGCAGCCGCAGGTCTTCCAGGCCGTCCATCAGACGATCTTCCGGCTCCTCGCCGAGGACAAGGCGCACGGGCTGCGCATCGACCACCCGGACGGCCTGTGGAACCCGGCCGGGTACTTCCGCCAGCTGCAGGAGGATTATGTCCTGCACCGGGCCCGGACCCTGCTGGCCGAGACGCGGGCGCCGGAGGGGTTGCAGAAGGCGGTCGCGGCCCAGCTCCAGGCGACCATCGAGGCGGAGGCCGGGCAGTGGTCGGCGCTGCCGCTGTACGTGGTGGCGGAGAAGATCCTGGGGGAGAACGAGCCGCTGCCGCACGACTGGGTGGTGGCCGGAACGACCGGGTACGACTTCGCCAACTCGGCCGGCGGTATCTTCGTGGACCGGGCCAACCGCGAACGCTTCACCACCGTGTATCGGGACTTCATCGGCCAGGAGCAGGACTTCCTCGGGCTCATCAGCTCGTGCCAGAAGATCATCATGCTGGTATCGATGGCAAGTGAGGTGAACTCCCTCAGCCACCAGCTGGACCGCATCTCGGAGCGCAACCGCCGCTACCGCGACTTCACCCTCAACAGCCTGACGTTCGTGATCCGGGAGATCATCTCGTCGCTGGCCATCTACCGGACGTACATCACCGGGCCGAACGCGGTGTCGCTCCGCGACCGGCTGTTCATCGAGCAGGCGGTCGAGGACGCGAAGAACCAGAACCCGCGCACGGCCGAGGCGATCTTCGATTTCGTCCGTGACACGATCCTGCTGCGCAACCTGGACGATTTCCGGGAGGAGGACCGGCCGCAGATCATCGACTGGGTGATGAAGTGCCAGCAGCTGACCGGGCCGGTCCTCGCCAAGGGGCTGGAGGACACGGCGTTCTACGTCTACAACCGGCTGGTGTCGCTCAACGAGGTCGGCGGGCACCCGGAGCAGTACGGGGTGACGGTGGACGAGTTCCACCGCCACAACCTGGAGCGCCGGCAGCAGTGGCCGCACGCCATGCTGACCAGTTCGACGCACGACACCAAGCGCGGCGAGGACGTGCGGGCGCGCATCCACCTGCTGTCCGAGATGCCGGACGAGTGGGCGGCGGCCCTGGACCGCTGGAGCCGGCTGAACGCGCCGAAGAAGACGGAGGTCGAGGGAATGCCCGCCCCGGACCCCAACGACGAGTACCTGCTGTACCAGACGCTCCTGGGGGCGTGGCCCGAGACGGAGGGCAAGCCGCTGACGGCGCAGGCGTTCGACGAGTTTCGCCAGCGGATCGCCTGCTACATGCAGAAGGCGATCAAGGAGGCGAAGATCCACACCAGCTGGGTCAACCCGAACGAGGAGTACGACCGGGCGATGCACGACTTCGTCACCGCTCTGCTGCCGGACGACCCGGCCGACCCATTCCTGACGGACCTGCTGGCGCTGCAGCGGCGGGTCGCGTTCTTCGGGTACTTCAACTCGCTGTCGCAGGTACTGCTGAAGCTGACCTGCCCCGGGGTGCCGGACTTCTATCAGGGGTGCGAGCTGTGGAACCTGAGCCTGGTGGATCCGGACAACCGCCGGCCGGTCGATTACGAGCACCGACGCACGCTGCTGGCGGACCTGCGCCAGCGCGCCGAGCAGGCAGAGACAGACCTGACGGGGTTGGCGCAGGAGTTGGTCCGCAGCCCGGGCGACGGGCGAGTGAAGCTGTACCTGACGTGGCGCGGCCTGCACTTCCGCCGCGAGCATGGGCCGGTATTCCTCGACGGATCGTACCAGCCGCTGGAGGCGGCGGGGGAGAAGAAGGACCACGTCTGCGCCTTCGCCCGGTGGCTGGAGGACCAGGCGGTGGTGGTGGCGGTGCCGCGCCTGGTGATCGGGCTGACGGGCGGCGTGGAGCGGGCGCCGCTGGGGCCGGAGGTGTGGGGCCAGACAAAGCTGCTGCTGCCGCCGGAGGACGCCGGGCGGCGTTACCGAAACGTGTACACCGGCGAGGTGTTGGCGGCCGGCCAGCACAACGGCGGAGCCGTGCTGCCGCTCGCGGCGGTGTTCGCCCACTTCCCGGCAGCCCTGCTGGAGCGCGTGTAGGCTCAAACCTGGCCGCTGGCGGCGGGACGAGAACGACCCCCCGCCGGCCCGCCTCACGGCAGCTCGTTAAGCGTGTAGTACGCCTCCGGGTGCAGCACCAGATCGCCGTCCGCCGAACGCACGTCGGTCACGTTCAGCTCGTACACACGCCCCCGCCGCCGCCCACCCACGTCCAGCGACACCGTCCGCCGGTCGGCGCTCAGCCGCACCGCCGCGACCTTCTCGGCCCGCCGGTCCACCTCGTCCGAGCCATACGCGCTGTGGTAGTAGTAGGTGAACGACTGCAGGCTGTACGCCGCCGGCCGGTCCGCGGTCTTTTCTTCGAGGGGCTTCGTGAAGGTCAGGTCGAACCCGCGCTTCGTGAGCTTCATCGTCTGGATCTCGAAGGGAAGCACGCCGGTGTAGGCGAGGCGCTGCAGTCCGAACGCCTTGCCGCCGAACGAGCCCCAGCCGCGATTGGTCTGGCCGGCGTACAGGCTGCCGTCGGGGCCGAACACCATCCGGTTGATGCCGCACTGAAAGCCGCTGCGGAATGGAAAGCACGCCCCCTGATAGCGGCCGTTCACCTTTTCGAGGGCGACGCGCATCACCTGCGCCCGGGTCTGGTCGCCGACGAAGCACTGGCCGGCGAACGGCCCGAACTGGCCGTCCGTCGTGTCCCAGCGCGGCTCGCTGGCCGACTGTCCCATCCGCCCGTAAGGGAACCAGACACACGGCGGAACGAGAGTCGGCATCCCGGCCGCTCCGCGCTTGCCCGGTTGGCCGTCGTAAAGCATCCCGCTGGCGTGCGTTTCGGGGATCCGCTCCGCGAAGGGCGAGCGCCCGACCCAGCGCAGCGGTGCCTGGTGCCCGTAGAAATCGCCTTCGCGGATGTGGTGCATCTTGTTTGTCGCCACCCACTCGCCCTGGTTGTCGCAGTAGAACAGATCGCCGTCAGGGCTGGCGGCGATGCCGTTGGGCGAGCGCAGTCCAGTCGCCCACGGGATCAGCTCGCCCTTCGGCGTAATCTTGACGCACCACCCCCGCCACGGAACACGCGACTGGTGGTCGCCCGCGAAGCCGACGTTCAGGGCGACGAAGAAGTTGCCGGTCCTGTCTCGCACCGGGCCGAACGCGAACTCGTGATAGTCGCCCGAAACGCCCCAGCGGTCGCAGATCGTGACGTGATCGTCGGCCACGTCGTCGCCGTCGCGGTCGATCAGTTTCGTCAGCTCCGGCCGCTGGGTGACGTAAACGTCCTTGCCGTCCACCAGCAGCCCGAGCGGTTCGTGCAGGCCGCTCGCGAACAGACTGTACTTGACCTGCGTGAGATCAGCCGCGCCGGGGTTCGCGATCAGCCACACGTCGCCGCGGCGCGTGCAGACGAGCAGCTTGCCGTCCGGTCGAAACGCCAGTCCGCCCACCTCCAGGGAGATGTTCGGCGGCACCGGCAGCGTGACGAGCCGGTAGTGGCGGGCCTCGGCGGCGAGGAGCGAGCCGCCGAGCGGCCCGCTCGTGCCGGGGAAGTCGCGCTCCACGAATCGGCCGAATCGCAGATCCAGGACGGTCGGGAACCCCGGGCAGACGTACAGCGCCCACGGACCGTCCACGTTCCCCACCTTGATGAGCAGTCGATTCTTCCCGGGGCGCAGCTTCAGCATCACCCGATCCTGATCCGGGGCAACGCCGCGCGCGACGTTGCGGGCGAGTAGCCTTGTCCCGTTCAGCCAGACCGCGACCGAGTCGTCGCTTCCCAGCGCGAGCGGCAGGGCCAGCGCCTCCTTGACGTCCAGCTCGTGGTGGAGATAAACAAACGCACGGTCGTTCCGCGCGAACCGGGCCAGGTCGTTTGCCTTGCCGATGGCGAACCCCGGAAAGCGTTTCCAGCCGACTCGCTGACCGGCCTTGCCGGGGTAGGTCTTCGTGAGATCGATCTCCTTCTCCGGTGGGTAAACGGCATCGAAGTGAGCGCTGGCCGAGTTGTCGAACGGACCGATGCAGTGCCACGCGCCTTCGAGGGTGGGAAACCCGTTGGCCCGGAGCGTTGCGAGGATCGTCTCGGCGCGGGTGTCCTTCTTGACGTACACCCGCTTCACCTGGGCGGACGCCTGCGGGAGCGCGGCGGCCAGCGCGGCGGGGAGGAGGAGGACGAGCCAGCGAACGGATCTCATGGTCAGCCCCCGGAGGGCGTCCGCAGCCCCGGTCAAGGTTGGAGCAGGAACAGCAGCACGAGTGCCCCGGTCGCAAGGACCACGGCGACGCCGACAGTCGTCCAGAACCGGCGCGACGCGCAGCGGCCGCACATCCGCTGGGTGGTTGTCAGGTCGGAGTGGTCGGGGCAGAAGAACCGCCCGCAGCGCAGGCAGCCACGCTCGGCGGGCCGCCCGCAGTGGTAGCATGTGGCGCCGCGGCCCTCGCTGCGGCTGACGACTGCCGGCGGGCGGGCGGGCGGACGGCGGGCGACGGCGCGGTCGTCACAGCTGACGCAGTACACGCGGCCGTGCTCGGCACAGTAGAACAAGTTGCAGTTCTGGCACTGACCGATCGCCGGCTCGCGGCAGATGTGACACAGCATCGCAGTCCTTTCACGCCCGGCCGTCCCCGCTCAACCCTACCCTCCCGTCAGCTCGCGCCGCACGAGGCGTACCCCCTCGACCATGTTCTGCAACTTGCGGCGGGCGATGAAGCGGGCCGTCTGTGAGAACCCGCAGTCGGGGGTGACCGAGACGCGCTCCGGCTCGATGTGCTTCAGCACCAGGCGCAGCCGGTCGGCAACCAGTTCCGGCGGCTCAACCCAGGTATTCTTCACATCCACCAGCCCGACCGCCAGCTCCAGCGGCGGTTTGATCTCGCGCGCCAGCTCGATCTCAGCCATCTCGCGGCTGGCGAACTCCAGCGCGAGTTGCTGGACCTTCGCCCGGACCAGGTGCGGGAACAGCGGCCGGTAGCTGCGCCAGCCTACCGCCCGCCCGCGGTAGTTGCCGAAGCACATGTGCATGCTCACCTTCGCCGCCACGCCGTCCACCGTCCGGCCGATCAGGTCGAGGAACTCCTCCGGGTGGTCGGGGTGGCACGCGAAGCTCGGCTCGTCCAGCTGGATGAACGCCACGCCCGCAGCCGCGAGCGCCTTCATCTCCCGGTTGACGAGCGGCAGCAGCGCCTCGGTAACGGCGGCCCGGTCCCGGTAGACCTCCCCTCCCTGGATGCACCCGGCGAGCGTGAACGGCCCCGGCACTGGCACCTTGACGGTGGCAGTGGTGAGCGTGCGCAGTCGCCGGTACTCCTCGACCAGGCCCAGCCCGTGCGGTGCCGCCAGCGGGGCGACGCAGACATAGCGGCTGCGCTGGTCGTGCGCCGGCGCCCCCCACCGGCGGGCCTGCGGCAGCGCCCGCAGGCCGGTCAGGTGGTCGTAGAACCCGAGGTTGAAATCAACGCGCTGCATCTCGCCGTCGGTGATCAGGTCGGCGCCGGCCTGAAGCTGGTCGTCGATGGCCAGGCGCACCGCGTCGCGTACCGCCTCGTCGCGGTCGTCGGGGCCGAACAGATCCGGCTGCCGGGCGACATCGTCGCAGAACTTCGCGTACCAGCCGGGGAACGACCAGCTGCCAATTACCGTCGCGGGAATCAGAGGGAGTGTGCTCATCGGAGGTAGGTTATAGGGACGCGGTGGCCGGTGTCCCCACCTCGCCGGCCCTGACGGACGTGTGGGTAGCCAGGCCCCCGCGCCGTCCGGTAAAGTGATTCAGCAGAGGACCGCGCCGCCCACCCGCTTGCCCCGCCTCCCCCGCGAGGATCAACCGTCATGCGCTCGTTGCTCATTCCCCTCTGTCTCCTCGTCGCCGGCTGCGGCGGCGCGCAGACCAAGGCCAGCCCTCCCGAGAAGCAGCCGGTTCAGGCGGCGCAGACCCCGGCCGAGCCGGAGAAACAGGCTGCGGCACCGGCTGCCCAGCCGATCCCGAAGGACGCCCTCACGCCGGACCTGCGCACGCGCAAGACCGGCGCCGACTGGCCCGCGTTCCTCGGTCCGACCGCCGACAGCGTCTCGTCCGAGAAGGGCATCCGCGCGCCGTGGCCGGCCGGCGGGCCGCGTATCGTCTGGCACAAGCAGATCGGCGAGGGATACGCCATGCCGTCCATCTCCAGGGGCCGGCTGTTCCTGTTCGACCGCCGCGGCAACACCGCCACCCTGCACTGCTGGAAGAGCGAGACGGGCGAGCCCATCTGGAAGTTCGAGTACCCGACGTTCTACCGCGACCGTTACAACTACAACGGCGGCCCGCGCTGCTACCCGGTGCTCGACGGCGATCGGGTGTACATCTATGGCGTCGAGGGAATGCTGCACTGCCTCCGCGCCACCGACGGCAAGATGTTGTGGAAGGTCGATACGCGCGCCGATTTCGGCATCGTTCAGAACTTCTTCGGGGTCGGCAGCACCCCCGTCGTCGAGGGCGACCTGCTCATCGCCCAGGTTGGCGGGAGCCCGAAGGGGAGCGATCGGATCGACTTCGCGGACGTCAAGGGGAACGGCAGCGGCGTCGTCGCCTTCGACAAGTACACCGGCAAGGTGCGCTACCAGATCACCGACGAGCTGGCCAGCTACGCCGTCCCGGTGCTGGCGACGATCGCTGGGCGGCGTTGGGGCTTCGTGTTCGCGCGCGGCGGGCTGGTCGGGTTCGAGCCGAAGAGCGGCAAGCTCGATTTCCACTTTCCGTACCGGGCGAAGGATTACGAGAGCGTCAACGCCAGCAACCCCGTCGTCGTCGGCGACCGGGTGTTCATTAGTGAGACTTACGGCCCCGGCGGCGCCCTGCTCCAGGTGAAGCCGGGCGGCCCCAAGGTGCTCTGGACCGACAGCGACAAGCGGCGCGGCAAGAGCATGCAGTGCCACTGGATGACGCCGATCCACCACGACGGCTACCTGTACGGCTGCAGCGGCCGACACCTGGAGAACGCGGAGCTGCGCTGCATCGAGATCGCCACCGGCAAGGTGATGTGGACCCAGCCGGACCTGACGCGCACGTCGCTGCTGCGGGTGGACGGGCACTTCGTCTGCCTGGCCGAGGAGGGGACGCTACTTCTGCTGAAGGTGAACCCGAAGCGGTTCGAGGAGGTGTCGCGCGCCGAGCTGCGCGTCCCGGGGACGAACGCCCCGCTGCTGGAACCGCCGTGCTGGGCGGCGCCGATTCTGTCGCACGGGCTGCTGTACGTGCGCGGCGAGGGTCGGCTGGCGTGTCTGGAGCTGATCCCCGAGAAGAAGCGATAGGGGGCGCGCTCACCCCGCGACCTCGTCCAGCCGCCGCCGGCGACACGCCTCCATGTAGGCTGCTTCAAGGTCCACGCGGAGGCAGTTCTCGGCGGCGAGCGACAGCGGCAGTGCGGGCAGTGCCTGGCCCAGTTCCAGCGGCACGGGCCACGTCTCGATCCGGCCGACCCCCGCCGCCTGCAGGGGGCGGTAGGCCACCGCGTAAAGCGAGTGGTCCGCCGTCATCCGGAACCCTGCCCCAGGGTCGAGCAAATCGATCAGTTCGTTGTGCAGGTTGCCCTGACGGCTGCTAACGACGTCCAGCACGATCAACCCAATCCCGCGGCTCAGGTAAGTGGCGCACTTCGCCGCGAACAGGCGTCGCTTGCCTGCCCGGTCCTTGTTCCCGGGACTTACCAGTTCAATAGCGGCGACCAGCGTTCGCCCGCCTTCGGTGGAGAGGATCTCGATGGTGCATCCGGGCGGGAAGGTGGCCGGCAGGGCGATCGGCGCCGCTGTCGGCGTCCAGACCGTGCGGGGCACCGTCGCCGTCCCCCCGCCGTTTGGGCTGCTCGGCGCTGTCCCTTCCGCGAACGTACCGACGTCGATCTCGACCGCAGCCCCGGAGTGCAGTTGTTCCAGGGCGATGTAGCCCGCCGGCAGCACGTCCTGGTTGAGGAAGTCGGCCAGGGCGCTGGCCCAGGTTGCGTGGAAGGACTCCCAGGGGCGGCGTTCGCTCAACGGTGGGTGAAAATGGTCGCGCAGCGGCATGCGTGGTGCCTTCGAGGTTCTTGCGGAGCGATAGAACGCTTTCTCTCCGAGGATTGTACCGCGCCAGGAAAGAGAAAAGGCCCGGCGCCCACAGGTGCCAGGCCCTTCCAGAGAATCCTTCGCATGGCTGCTACACCAGTTCGCGCAGCGCGGGCGCGTCCACGAGATGCTGCGGCCGACCCGTCGGGTCGAGAATCGCCGTCGTCGCCGGATCGATGCCAAGGTTGTGGTACAGGGTCGCGAACACCTCGCCGAAACCGACTGGCCGGCTTACCGCGTACTCGCCCAGCCGGTTCGTCGCACCGATCGCCTGGCCGGTGCGCATGCCACCGCCGGCGAGAAGCGCGCAGCTGACCTGCGGCCAGTGATCGCGGCCGGCGTTGTTGTTGATGCGCGGCGTCCGCCCGAACTCGCCCCACACCACCACCGACACGTCGTTGAGCAACCCGCGCACGTCGAGATCCTCGATCAGCGCGCTGAGGCACTGATCGAGCTTGCCGCCGTGATCGCGCACCAGGTCGAAGTTGCGGCCGTGGCTGTCCCACCGGCCGTAGGACAGCGTCACCACGCGCACGCCCGCCTCGACCAGGCGCCGCGCCAGCAGCAGGTGGTCGTTGACGGTCGGCGCCCCGTCGAACTGATACTGGTAGGGCTTGCCGTCGCCGTAGCGGTCGCGGACGCGCTGGCTCTCGCGCGAGATGTCGAGGGCGTCGAGCAGCCGGCTGCTCGTCAGCACGCCGAGGGCGCGCTGCGTGGCCGCGTCCGCTCCCTCCATCGCCCCGGTCGCGTCGAGTTCGCGGCGCAGGCCGTCGAAGCTGGCAAGCAGGCGCCGGCGATCGCCAAGGTGCCGGGCATTGATGCCGTTGAGGCGCAGGCTGCCCATCATCTCGCCGTCCGGCTTGAACGGGGCGTAGGCCGTGCCGAGAAAGCCGGGGCGCCCCGAATCGGACCAGGGTAGATGCTGCGTCCGCCCCGCCAGGCCGACCGACGGCGGCACCGACGGATCCACCGGACCCTGCAACTTCGCGACCGCCGCTCCCATGCTGGGCCGGCCGCCCAGGTTCGCCAGCGCCGCCTGCGGCCAGCCGCTCAGGCACTGGAAGCCAGTGTGGCTGCCGCTGGCCCCGACGATCGAGCGAATCACCGCCAGGCGGTTCATGAGGCCGGCCAGGCGCGGGAACGTCTCGCCGATCTGGATACCGGGAACGCTCGTCTGGATCGGTCGAAACTCCCCGCGAATCTCGCGCGGCGCCTCGGTCTTGATGTCCCACATGTCCTGGTGCGACGGGCCGCCCGCGAGGTAAATGTTGATGACCGCCTTGTGCGGCGAGGACGAACCGGACCGGGCCTCGGCGCGGTAGACGTCGGCCAGGCTGAGCGCGGCCGCGCCGAAGGAAAAGGCGCCGATTTTGAGAAAGCCGCGGCGCGAGATGCCGTCGCAGAAGCGGCCTCTGTCGCCCCAGATCGTCAGCATGGTGAGAACCCCTTTCTCGGCGGGCAGGTGTACGGCAGGCCGGAAGCCCCGCGGCGAGCCTGGTGATGGTTGTGAGCCAGGTTATCCGCCTCTACCGTAAGCGGGCGCGGCCGTCGAGTCAAGTAAGCTGCCGCGGCCCCGGCGCTTCACGATTTCAACGCGCGGGTGTCCGCCTCTTGTGGCGTCCCCGATAATCACCAGGACGAGCGGATCCCCGTGCAGGTCGGGACGGTCCCCCACACAGGCACAGCGGCCAGGCGCCGAGGCGATCATGAGGCAACGCGGGCAACGAGGACGAGGGGGCTGGTTGCTCGGCGGTGCGGGTCTGCTGCTCGGTGCCTGGCTGGCATCCCATCTTCCGGCCGCTGCCCAGGTGAAGCGCGCCGAGCTACGTCCCGGCCTGGTGATGATCTGCCGTGACGGCCAGCCGGGCGGCGCGGAGATCACGCAGCTGGAGCCGACCATCGCGCTTGCGCTCGGGAAGGGCGAGGAGTTGCATCCGCGACTCACCGCCCGCGGCGGGACGGTGCGCTGGGAAGGCTACCTGACCATCCTGCGCGCCGGGGAGTACCAGTTCAGCGCCGTGCTGCGCGGCAAGCTCCGCCTCACCGTGGCGGGCAAGGAAGTCCTCGGCGCTGAAGAGAGGGATGCGACGCCTGCCGCCGTGCAGGGGCCGGCGACTCGGCTGGAGGCGGGCGTGTACGCGCTGGCCGGCGAGTTCACCCGGCTGCCCGGTGCCGCCCGGGTCCAGGTCTGGTGGAAGTCGCCGCAGTTTTACAGGGAACCGCTGCCGTCCACCGTGCTCGGCCACCTCCCCGCCACGGCGCCCGCCCGACTCGCCCGCGACCGCCAGGCGGAGCGCGGCCGCTTTCTGGCCGAGGAGCTGAGCTGCACCACTTGCCACCGGCCGCGGTCCGACGACCGCCTCGCGAAGGGGCTCGCCGTGCGCCGAGGACCGGACCTGTCCGCGGTCGGCGGGCGCGTTCATGTGGGCTGGCTCTACCGCTGGCTGACGATGGCCCCGCACGAGCAACCGGGCCGCGTCATGCCGCGCCTGTTCGCGGACGACGACGCGGGCCGGATCGAAGCCTACGCCGTCGCCCGCTACCTCGGCTCACTGGGCGGGCCGATAAAGCAGGGGCCGGCGGCCCTGCCGAAGCAGCTGAAGGCCAGCGTCGAGCGCGGCCGCCGCCTGTTCGCGGTGACGGGGTGCATCACCTGCCACCGCAATCCGCCCGGCGGAGCGAAGCGGGCGGACGACCATCACACCAACTATCCGCTGCTCCACGTCAGCGGGAAGACGACCCCGCAGCAGCTTGCCGAGTATCTGCTCGATCCGTTGGCGGTCGATCCGGGCGGGCGGATGCCGCACATGCTGCTGAACCCGAAGGAGGCCGCCGACCTGGCGAACTTCCTCTGCTCCGACAAGGGGCCGCGCCAGGTGCCCGCTCTCCCCGCCGCGCCGCCGCAGGAGAAGGCACGGACCGCACTCCGCCAGCTCGATCCGCCGGCGGCCGAGTACGTCGCGTTCGCGCGCCTGACACCGCAGCAGCAGTGGATCGACCTGGGGCGGCGCCTGGTCATCGAGCGCAGCTGCGCCAGCTGTCACACGATTGCGCCGAAGGGCCAGGCGGTTGGCGCGGTGCCTTTCCAGGCCGGGTTCGCCGCGCTGCGGGAGACGAACCGCCACGCCCGCGGCTGCCTGGCTCCCGACGCAGCCGGACGCGGCAAGGCGCCGCAATTCTCACTTACCGAGGCGGACCGCGCGGCGCTGCGCGTGTTCCTGAAGGACGGCAGCACCGGGCCGGGGTCACCGAGTCCGGCGCACGCCGCCCGCGTTGCGCTGCGACGCTTCAACTGCTTCGCCTGCCACGCGCGCGACGGCGAGGGTGGAATAACGCCCGACCTGGTTGAGCAGCTGCGCAAGTACGAGAAGGTCGAGGACGCCGAGTCGGTCCTGCCCCCGCCGCTGACCGGGGTCGGGCACAAGCTGCGCGTACCGTGGCTGCGCGAAGTGCTGACCGCGGGCGGGCGCGCGCGGTCGTGGATGGGGCTGCGCATGCCGCAGTTCGGGGCGGTCCACGTCGGTAAGCTGCCGGAGGCGCTGGCCGCGCTCGACGGCGCTGCTCCCGAGGACGAGCCCTCGAAGGCGGCGCACACTCCCGCAGTCATCCAGGCGGGGCGGCAGCTGATTGGCAAGAGCGGTTTCGGCTGCATCTCCTGCCACGACATCGCGGGCACACCCAGCGCCGGCACGCGCGGACCGGATCTGGCGCTGGTCGCGGGCCGGTTGCGCTACGAGTGGTATCGCCGCTGGCTGGAGTCGGCCCAGCGCATGCAGCCGGGAACGAAGATGCCGACGGTGTTCCCCGATGGTCGTTCGCTGCTCGACAACGTCCTCGACGGCAACCCCGAGACGCAGGCCGAGGCGATGTGGGCGTACCTGGCGCTCGGCCCGACGCTGCCGCTGCCGGAGGGGCTGGGGCCGCCGAAGGGGCTGGTGCTCGCGGTGAAGGATCGGCCGGTGCTGGTGCGGTCGTTCCTGCCGGACGAGGGCAAGCGACCGATCGCACGCGGGGTCGCGGTCGGCTACCCAGGGGGCGTGTCGGTTGCGTTCGACGCGGCCGCGTGCCGGGCGGCCTACGCCTGGGCGGGCCACTTCCTCGACGCCGCGCCGGCCTGGGACAACCGGGGCGGGGCGCCGGCGAAGGTGCTCGGTCTGCGCTTCTGGTCGGCACCGCCCGGCTTCCCGTGGGGCGTGAGCGACGGGCCACGACCGCCCGACTTCGCCGCCCAGGCGCGCGACCCAGCCTTCGGCACTCCGCTGCCAGAAGGAGAGCTGTTCACCGGACAGCGGCGGGTATTCTTCGACGGCTACGCACTCGACCGGGAGAAATGGCCGGTGTTCCGCTATCGGCTCGATGCCGGGGGCGGCAAGGAGGTCAAGGTCGAGGAACGGCAGGTGCCGCTGCGTGGAGCGACGGCGGTTGGCGTGGGTCGGGCCTTCGTGGTGGACCTGCCGGCGGGGAGGACCGTGTGGTTCGACGCCGGCACGAGCGACCAGATCCCGCGCTGGCTCGACGAGAAGGGGGCAGCGGTTGCGCTGGCGGCGAAGGGTAACCCCGTCGAGAAGTCCGCGCCAGGGCGGTGGCTGATCCTGCCGCAGAGTTCCGGCCCGCCGCACGTCCTGGCGCTCCCGGAGATTCCGCCCGGAACGGTCTGGCACATGCGCCGCGAAGGCACCGCCTGGAGAGCGCTGGTGCGCTTGCCGCCGGAAACCACCGCGAAGCGGGTGCGGGTCCGAGTGGATGTGTGGGTGCCCGCGCACGCCGACGCGGCCACCTTGCGGGAGCTGCGTGCGGATCGGTGAGGAGCCGCGCACTGCGCAGCTCCCGCTCGGCCCGTGGTCCGGCGCGGTTCCCACCTTGCGGCGGGATCCGGCGAACGGTTACCGGACTCTCACTTCCGCTTTGCCTGCTCCCAGATCGGACCGTACACCTCCTTGTCGAACGGCGGACAGCCGGTCGCGAACTGCCCCAGCTCGTTGTGCTTGGCCCGCATCAGCGCCGTGCAATAGCTGAACGTCCGGCACACGCGCTTGCGGTCGAGGCGGCCGTGCTCCGCCAGCTCGCGTCCGAAGTCCGGGTGCGGCAGCGCCGCCCGCCCGACGCCGACGAACATCACCCGCCCGTCGCGCACGTTCGCCGCGCCGGCCTGAAACAGGTACTCCTGCAGGTAGCTGTACCCGCTGCCCACCACCGGCAGCTGGGGGAACGCCCGCTGGATCTCTTCGGCCAGGCGAAAATGGCGGTCCACACCGACGAGCGGATGTTCGGGTGACGGGTAGCCGTCCGGCGGCGGGTACTCGAAAGGACGGAGGACGTGGGGCGTCGCATACGGGTTGCCCATGCTGACGTTCACCAGCGCCACCCCGAGCCGCGCCATCTCGCCGATCCACTGCAACGGTTCGGTCAGGTCCGGCTCCAGCGGGTTGGTCGGATTGGCGCCCCAGGCGCTGTGGACCGGCGGCTGCCACGAGCACGGCTCGCCCTCATCGGTGCCGGGCCGCTGGCGATACGGGATGCTGTCGAAGACGTTCAACCGCGACGCGACCACCAACCCGGGCACCTCGTCCCGGATCCGGGCGATGATCGCACGCGCCAGCCGCGTGCGGTTCTCCAGACTGCCGCCGTAAGGCCCGGGGCGCGTGCGTGCCGCGAGCAGCTCGCTCAGCAGGTAGCGGTGACACTGCTTGACATCGACGAACTGAAAGCCGACCCGATGGGCCAGCTGCGCCGCCGCGACGTAGTGGTCCGGCAGGCGGCGAAAGTAGTCGTCGTCGAGCAGCGGGTAGCTGGCGTCCACGGTCCGCCCGGTCTGTTTGTCGAGGACGATGCGCGGGTCGAGGATCGGGTCATGAAAGGCGAGGAGCGGCCGGCGGTAGCTGTAACGGCCCGAGTGCGTCAGCTGCAGCCCGACGACGAGATCGCCGTCGGACCCGAACGCCGCGCGGTGGGCCTGCCGGCACTCGCGCAGCATGCGCTCCATGTCGGCGGCGGTGGCGTCGTTGAGCAGCAACTGGCGCGGGTTGGCGCGCCCCTCGTCGAGGACCGCCGTCGCCTCGCCCCAGATCAGCTTCGCCCCGCCTGCGCCGAACCGCTGATATCGGCGGAACGTCAGCTCGTCCGGTTTGCCGTCGAGCGTCCCGTCGCAGCCTTCCATCGGCTGAATGCACAGCTGGTTGCCGGCCCGCAGTGGGCCGACGGCGACAGGGGCGAACAGAGGGGAGAGGTCGTCGCTGAAGCGCAGATCGAGGCCGAGGCGGTTCGCCTCGGCCTCGAGGTCGGCGCGGGTGCGAAACTTGAAGAAGCGTGCCAAGAGTGAATCCTCGCAATCGGGCGGCCCCGGGTCACAGGACACCCTATCGCCCGCCGCCCCGGCCGGCCACGAGAGCCGCGAACGGGACACCGGCCGGGTGTGCATGCCACACGGCCCGAGCCACGCTTTGGCGTGGCCCGCGGTCGGACGCACCAGCCCCTGGGCAACCCCCCTCTGCGCTGCGATAATCACTGCACCACCGCGCCGCCGTTTCTTCCAGGAGGATTTTCCCATGCCAGGTTCCCTCTCCCGCCGCCGTTTCCTGCAGTCCACCGCGGCCGCCGCGGCCGCCGCGACCTTCGCCGACAGCCTGCCGGCCGCCCAGCCCGCTCGCGCCGACCGGCTGCGCCTCGCCGTCATCGGCGTCGATGGGCGGGGCGCCGCCAACCTTGGCGGCGTCCGCCACGAAGAAATCGTGGCCCTGTGCGACGTGGACCAGGACCGCGCCGCGACCGCACGCAAGCAGTTCCCAAAGGCCCGGTTCCACGAGGACTATCGCCGGGTACTCGACCAGAAGGACGTGCAGGCCGTCGTCATCAGCACGCCCGACCACATGCACGCCCCGATCGCCGTCGCCGCCATGCGCGCCGGCAAGCACGTCTACTGCGAGAAACCGCTCGCTCACTCGGTCCACGAGGTCCGCGCCATGATGGACGCGGCGGCGCGCGGGAAGCTCGTCACTCAGATGGGTACGCAGATCCACGCGGGCGACAACTACCGGCGCGTCGTCGAGATCGTCCAGGCCGGCACGCTCGGCCCGGTTCGGCGCGTCCACGTCTGGTGCAGCGGGCGCCCCAACCTGCGCCACCGCTCGGCGAAGCCGGTCCCGGTCCCCAAGGGTCTCAACTACGACCTGTGGCTCGGCGTCGCCCCCGCGCGCCCGTATGACCCGGCCCACCACCACTTCCACTGGCGCTGGTTCTGGGACTTCGGCGGCGGCGTCCTCGCGGACATGGCGTGTCACTACATGGATCTGCCCCACTGGGCTCTCGGCCTGCGCACGCCGACGACCGTCTCGGCGAACGGCCGCGTCACGTACAAGGCCGACATCGATGTCCCCGATCTGCTGCAGGTGGATTATCGCTATCCGGAAAGGAGTAATCAGCCGCCGGTCCACCTGACGTGGTACAGCGGCGTGCCCGGCCCGGACCTGTCCGGGAAGGTGACGCACCGCGGCTACTCGTCGGGAGTGCTGTTCGAGGGTGAGAAGGGGAGTTTGGTAGCCGGTTACTCCAGTTATCGACTGCTGCCGGAGGACCGTTTCCGGGACTTCCAGCCGCCGAAGTCGAGCATCCCGCGTTCGCTCGGCCATTACCGCGAATGGCTGGAGGCAATCCGGACCGGCGGTACGACGACATGCAACTTCGGGTACAGCGGCGCGCTGGCCGAGGCGGTGCTGCTCGGCAACGCCGCCTACCGCAGCGGGCAGCGGCTCGAATGGGACGGGCGGGCGGGGCGCGTCACCAACACCCGCGCGGCGGACCAGTACCTGCGCCGCGCGTACCGCAAGGGGTGGACGCTGTAAAACTCAGGCGCGAGCGGCCAAGACCCGACGAGCCGGAAGCGTCAGCGACGGTAACCACAACCGTGCCGTTGCTGACACTTCCGGCTCGCCGCCGCTCTGGAGCAGACGCGCGCACTGGGCGCGTCGTGGGCGCGACTGCATGCGTACAATACAAACATGCGAACGAGCTGAGGGGAACCTGGCATGAGCGAGACACAAACCTTCCCGGCCCCGGTCGTCGAGTGGCCACCTCCCGAAACCAAGTGGCAGCGCGAGCGGCGAGCCTTCTTGAAGATGCTCCCGCAGCTGTTGCAAACCCACCGGGGAAAGTACGTGGCCGTTCACGAAGGAAAACTCGTGGAGAGCGGCGACGACCTCATCGCCGTCGCCCTCCAGGCTTACGCCCACCACGGTTATGTGCCCATCTACGTAGATCTGGTGACAGATGAGCCCCCCCCGGTGATTCGGATACCGTCGCCGCGTATCCTCGGGAGCGAGCCGAAGCCGTGATCCGCTACAACTATGTCAGCGGGCCGACACACCCAGTTCCGTTCGTGTACGTGACTCTGCGCACCCACGACGGATCGGCAGAGTTGACCCACGTTCCCGCGCAGGTGGACACGGGCGCCGACAATACGGTGGTCCCGCAGTCCCTGGCTGACCAACTCGGTATTCTGCCGGTCAGGCAACTCCCTGTACGAGGTTTGGAAGGAGCGGTTGTCGTTCTGCCTACCATTCTCGCCCAACTCGGCATTCACCCCTTACCGCCCCTGGTGGTGGAGGTTCTCGCTGCGAAGGATGAGCCGTATGTCCTCCTCGGCCGGGATATCCTGAATCGCTACCGGATCATACTGGACGGTCCTGGATTGGCGCTCGAGATCGAACAACCGGAACCTCCGAAGGCTGGGGCGTGAGTCACGACCGGGTGGGGGCTACGCCACCTGCCACGTCCAGTGCCGGTCGCTCGTCTGCTGCACACCCTCCTGCGCGAACCCAAGATCCGCCACCAAAGCGCGCACCTCGTCGAGTGTCAGCGCCGCGCGCAGCGAGTTCTCGAACAGCTGCCGCTGGTGGTCGTTCGCATCGCCAGCGTAGGTCTGGACGAGGTGGCGCACCGCCGCGTCAGCCGCGGGACGCAGCAGGTCGCGCACGAACAACGTCCCGCCGGGCGCCAGGACACGCACCATCTCGGCGAGAACGAATCGCGGTTCGGGGATGTGGTGAACGATGCTGTTGGAAATGACCGCGGCAAACGCGGCGGCGGGGAAGGGCATCTGCTTGGCGTCCACGCGCTCCAGGTGGATGCGGGCCGCCAGTCCGGCCCGGCGGACGTTCGCGCGCCCGACGGTCAACATGTGTTCGGCCAGGTCGATGCCGGTGACCGGGACGTCGGCTACCTGACGGCAGAACTCGATGGGGATTTGCCCGGTGCCGGTGCCGACGTCGAGGATGGGGCCGCGCCGATTCCAGACGGCGCGGAAGTCCGCGACGAAGGCGCGGTTGACCTGGGCGTGGTCCATCGCGTCGTAGTCGCGGGCCTCCTCGGCCGAATCCATGACCTCGGGCTCGAGAACGCGCGGCAACATGAGTCGCGGAACTCCAGCGGCGGCGGTTACACCGTGACGGCCGCGCGGGTCCGATCCACCGGGCGGCGTCTCGCAGCGCGGACGCGGCGCGCCTCCTTGAAGACCTGCAGCAACTCGGACCGCATCTCCCAGTTCTGGGCGCCGCCGCAGTCCCACTCGCGGATGACGTGCGAGGTCGCCGGGTTCAGTCCCGCCACTCGGTGCAGCCAGGTGATCCCGGCGTCGAGCGACAGGTGGCGCGTCCGCGGATGATTCCAGCCGGCGTGGGTCGCCAGACAGCCCATCGGCACGACGCGCGTGAAACTGCCGTGGATCAGCAGCGGGCTCCCCTTCTCCAGCAACTCGATCAGCCGGGCCAGCCCTTCATCGGTCAGGTTCGGCAACCACGAGGCGTGCAACTCGCGAACGCTTTCCTGAGACAGCATGGCGAACTCCTTTGCAGAACGGCGCTCTCTACTGGAAATCCGTCCAGGCAGATTGCTCATTCACACCCCGTCATTATATCCCGGAGCGGTCCAGCGGTTGGTGGAGGAACAAAGACTCCTGCGGCCGTCTTTCGCTACCAATCACCTTCGAGCCACAACCGGCAGCGCCCGCACGTTGGGATTGGGTAATCCGGGGGGCCGGGGGGAGATAGTGCGGTGAGTCGAAGCGAGGGATTCGGCGGCTAAAAAACCCCGCCGTTCGCGGGAGCGAAGCGGCGGGGCCGGAACAGAGAAGAGGCCAAATCGTATCTAATCGAGGAAAATAACCTGCCATTCCCGCGGTGTCAAGACGATTTTCGCGAATTCGGCTAATTGAACGGACGCACGCTTTCTGCGGGCTCCTCGTCAGGTTGACGCCCGTTCTCTGATCGTTTCTACAGGTCGTCGAGCAACCGCAGCAGCACCGGGCTGACCGCAATCTCGCGCCGGGCCGCGATCAGCGCCAGGGCGTCCTCGGAGCGCAGACCCCGGCTGCGCATCAGGTGGGCGGCCACGAGAACGGCGGAACGACTGCGCCCGGCGTGGCAGTGGACCAGCACCGGCGGCGCCTCCGCGACCAGTTCCGCCAGGGCGTCCACCGCGTGGCGGAAGCGGTGCCGCTCGTTCCCCGGGCCGTCCTCCAGCGGGACGATCCGGATCTGCTTGACCCCCACCTCCGCCGGCTCGACCCCGTCCAGGGTGTGCGTCAGCCCCAGAATCGACCCGATCGCCGCGCTCCGCAGCAGGTCCAGGTTCCGCACGTCGAGGTGGTTACCGATCGCGATCGTTTCCGTGATCCAGTCCATGCGAGCCAGTTCCTGGAAGCGCCCCCACCTGCATTCTATCCCTGCGACTTGGCCGCGCGCTCCGGCCGGAGTGAACGGACGACGGCGCCGGCCTGCCACATCTCGCTGTCGGCGACCGCCTTCAGCTCCTTCTCCAGCTGCTGGCGGTAGTCCGGCCGGCTGTTCGCGTCCAGGACGCGGCGCGTCTCGTCGCCGGCCGCCACCTTCCGGTAGAGTTCCTCGAACACCGGCCGGGCGGCATCGCGGAACCGCTGGAACCAGTCGAGCGCGCCGCGCTGGGCGGTCGTCGAGCAGTTGGCGTACATCCAGTCCATGCCGTTCTCGGCGATCAGCGGGTAAAGGCTCTGGGTCGCCTCCTCGACCGTCTCGTTGAACGCCTCGCTCGGCGAGTGGCCGTGCTCGCGCAGCACCTCGTACTGGGCCAGCCACAGCCCGTAGATGGCGCCCATCAGCACGCCGCGCTCGCCGGTCAGGTCGCTGAACACCTCCTTCTCGAAGGTCGTCTCGAACAGATACCCGGACCCAATCGCGATGCCCAGCGCCAGCGCCCGGTCGCGCGCTCGCCCGGTCGCGTCCTGGTGGATGGCGAAGCTGGCGTTGATCCCACGGCCTTCGAGGAACAGCCGGCGGACGGTCGTCCCGGATCCCTTCGGAGCGACGAGGATCACGTCGATGTCCCTGGGCGGGACAACACCCGTCTGGTCCCGGTAGACGATGCTGAATCCGTGCGAGAAATACAGCGCCTTGCCGGCGGTCAAATAGGGCTTGAGTGCGGGCCACTGCTCTTTCTGGCCGGCGTCGGAAAGGAGGTACTGGATGATGGTCCCGCGGCGGGCCGCCTCCTCGGTCGGGAACAGCGTCTGGCCGGGCTCCCAGCCGTCCTGGACGGCGAGATCCCAGCTCTTGCCGCCGGGGCGCTGGCCGATGATGACGGGCACACCGTTGTCCTTCATGTTGAGGGACTGGCCGCGGCCCTGCACGCCGTACCCGAGAACCGCGACGGTCTCTCCGCCGAGGATGGCCTTGATCCGCTCCGGCGGGTAGTCCGCCCGCTCGACGACCGTTTCACTGATGTTGCCGACCTGGATCGTGCGCATGGTGGTTCCCCTTCATTGAAAACAAGCATTGTAGGGAATGGATGCGTTCCTGGGAGGGGGCCAGCCATCCGAGGGGTGCCGGTTGATAGGATGGGATGCAACGGGAACGCCGGGAGTTTCCGAGGCCGTGTGGAGAGCACCCGTGTACCTGGGCATCGAGATCGGCGGCACGAAACTGCAGCTGGGGCTGGGCGAGGGCGACGGCGTCCTGCGCGGCCTGTGGCGCGGCACGGTAGACGTCGCCGCGGGCGCCGAGGGCATCCGCCGGCAGATCACCGCCGCCGTACCGGAATTGCTCGGCCGCGCGGGCGTGGGGCGCGACGCGGTGCGCGGGGTCGGCATCGGCTTTGGCGGCCCGGTCGAGGACGCGACGCGCACGGTCATCAAATCGCACCAGATCGAGGGCTGGGACAACTTCCCGCTGGCGGACTGGATCACGGACCTGCTCGGCTGGGATGCGGTGCTGGGCAATGACGCCGACGTGGCCGGGCTGGCGGAGGCGCTGTTCGGGGCGGGGGAGGGGCTGTCGCCGGTCTTCTACATCACGATCGGGTCGGGCATCGGCGGCGGGCTGATCCTCAACGGGGAGATCTACCGCGGCTGCGGGCGTGGCGCCGCCGAGATCGGCCACCTGCGGATTGAGTATCACGGGCGCCCTCAGCTCCTGGAGGAGTTGGCTTCCGGCTGGGGGATGGAAGAACATGTGCGCAATGTCCTCCGCTGGCATCAGGGTGCGGCGGCGTTCCAACGGCGCAGGGGACGGCGGCCCCTCTCGGCACAGCTGATTGCGGAACTCGCTTTGCAGGGGGAGCCGATCAGTTGTGATACCCTTCGCGTGGCACGGGAAGCCCTGGCCGAGGCCATCTGCCACGTAATCGCG
>JAANMX010000126.1_pt1 | contig 93313 bp, 91 predicted proteins | sample 7279681 | NCBI WGS metagenome assembly JAANMX01 (sample SAMN14094542, study PRJNA606508) | bioreactor metagenome | isolation source: A lab-scale SPAN reactor treating ammonium-rich wastewater day 351 | place: Ireland: Galway | collected 2018-01-01
GGCCCTCCGCTCTCCCCACCACCAGCGCGGGGTGGGCGAGAGCTCTACACTAATTCCAGGGTCTCACCGTGTCTCACCCCATCTTAGCACAGGGGGGGAAGGATTATATGCAGTGAAGGTACTGGTGGATACCCACTCATGGCTCTGGTGGTTGTTCGAGCCGGGCAAGCTTTCGAAAACCTGCCTGAGATTCTTGAGCGACGACGCCACCGACGCCTTCTTCAGCGCGGCCTCGGGCTGGGAGCTGGCCATCAAAACTCAGCTGGGCAAGCTTTCTTTGCCGAAACCTTTGCTGGAGGTCTACCGTGAGCTCGACGCTCAGAACGTGATCTGGCTGGATATTTCCCGCTCCCATTGCCTGCGGCTCGAGATGCTGCCGCTCCACCACCGGGACCCGTTCGATCGGATGCTGGCCGCCCAGGCCGCCGAGGAGAGACTGCCCGTGCTCTCGATCGACCCGTGGTTCGAGCCCTATGGCCTCCAGCGCATCTGGTAGTTGCTGTTAGTCTTCGCAGTCTTCGAGTGCTCGCAGTTCGTGCCGCGTTGGAGAAGCCTGGCCATCCTGGCGCGGATTAGAACGACCTCGATCTGCAGTTAAAGTCGGGTGATCTTGCCGTCCTTGAACTCGTGCCAATGATGAAAGAAGCGGTCTACCTACCGTGAACTTGTTTCAAGCCAATCAGAAGGGGGAGCTGAACGGTTACGTGAAGATCGACCTGGGCCGCTGGCCCAATCTGGTCAAGTTCCGCCACCGCATGGAGACGCGTCCAGCTGTGCAGCGGGTTCTGGAGAAGGAGGCACCCGTCAAGGCCTGACGCGCTCGCGAACTATCTGGTGACCTTCGGGCGCAGTACTACCGAGCCGATGCGAATGGCGTCCGGGCGCATTTCCAGGGCGCCACCGCGCCCATCCAACCCACCCGCCAGATTATCCACCTCGACCATAGACCGCACCAGGCTGAGCACGTCGGGCGAGTCCTGGACGATGGTCAAAACAGTGCTCCAACGCTTCTCGTCGGGCCCATCCTGGGCCCGCCGGAAGACCTCGTCCAGGCCTTCTTCGAGGCTTGCGCAGCTCAGGCTCTGAAGGCTCTGAGACACAAGCTTGAGATCAGAAGCACGCAGTGGGTGCCCTTCACTGAGCAATTCGCCTTCGCGCTGGGCGGCCAGGCGCAAGAAGCTGGCCATGGACAGCTGGCCAGCTCCTTGCTCGGGCGGAGTGAAGGACTGGATAAAGCTAAAATTGCGTTCGATAGCCTGAGAAGTCTCGGCGGCCCGCTCGCCCCGCCGATGCGCGATCTCGGGGATCAAAGCCAGACCCATGCCGCCGAAAATGGCCACCAACCCGACAGGCAGAGCGATCTCGATGGGGGCATTGAGGCTCTCGAGAGTCACACCAACCGCCGCGCCCAGCCCTCCCCCAAGCAGGCCCAGTCCCAATCCAATCGGTCCCATGGGCCAGCCGGCCCGGGCATCCCTCGCCAATACCGAGCTCTGCAGACTTCGGGTTCGCTGCTGAGAGAGCTGGGCCATCTGGTACAGGTCCTCGCCGGGGGCGCGGGCGATCAGCCGGCGGTCTTTCTCGACCTGACCGGCCTCCTCGGGCCTATCCTCGACGAGCAGCTGGTTTCGGCGCGACTCCAGGGCGCGCAGGGCCTGGGCGCGAGTGGGGATCACTTGCATCCCAGCCAGCCTACTTTCGGACGCTGAAAGTTCCCTAAAGAATTGCCCGACCTGTTGATCCGGGCTCCCAAGGTCTCAGCGCTCCAGTTCCTGGCACCCGGGCACCTCCCGTTCCTCGAGTGGTTAGCGTCACGTTGGATTGAAAGCCAAACTCGGGCCCACCTTCTTCTCCAAAATCAGTGGTATCCTGGCCAATCTGGGCGAGCTGAACCTCTTCGCCATCGCCCGCGGCCTGGCCACCTTCTTTATGACACGCGGGTGTTTCCATGTCTGCCGGCTCCCCTGATCGCCCTGGGCGTCGCCACTCTGGTGCCTGGGCCAGCAAGGGGCTGGTGCTGGTACAGGACCGTTTTGGAGCTACCACCAACTTCCTGGTGCTACGTCTGGCGTGCAGCCGGCATCCGAGCCTGCTCTGATCAGTCGCGACTGACCCTCTTGGCGGCAAGGGTCGACGGGCCCCGGGCAACCGGGGCCCTTTCATTCAGGCAGCAATCGTTCACATGCCGGCCACAAAGGAAACACTACCGAAACAACTGGGCCGGGTCAAGAACTCGACCTTTGCTCTATCCTGGCTTCAGGAGGATCGAAAATGCTCAACGACGTGCGGGAGATTCAGGCTCTTCTTCAGACCGGCGACCCGGGTGCGCTCAACAATCTCAACTTGTCCGGCCTGGGCTCGGCCCTGGCCCGACTGCAGGGTAATCAGACCGCCTCGGGTTGCAGCACCGGATGCTGCAGCGGCAACTGTGACACGAGTCTGTCGCAAGCGCCTTCAAACGGCGCGGTTCCCAACCTGGGAAGCATGCTGAGCTGGCTGGCCCCGGCCAACAGCAACGGCTCCAACGGGCCCCAGAGCGCCTCCCCTGCCGGCGGGCCCCAGAGCGCGGCCCCGATGGGCGGCGAGGGCCAGTGGGGCCCGGAAGACGAGCAGATGCTCGAAAAGGCGATTTCGGATACCGGTGGCGGTCAGAGCGGCGGCGGGGCCCCCGGGGCCGGGGCGGGGCCAACCGGGGCCGATGGCAAGGAATCCTTCAACCACATTTTCGACCAGTTTGCCCAGAGCCAGGAAGGCAACTGCGCCTCCATTGCGGTGATTAAAGCCGCCATGGACAAGTACAAGGGCAAGGTCTTCAACTCGGTCACCAAGTCGGGCGACGGCTACAACGTCACTTTGCAAGATGGGGGGAGCGTTCAGGTCAGCAAGGCCGACCTGGCCACTGCCGCCAAGCACGCCAAATTCAAGAGCAGCAAGCCCAGCGAAGCCAAGTCGATGGCCATCTTGATGTATGCCGTCATCGGCAAGCAGGCAGCCAAGGAGAACGGTGGCAACTTCGAGTCGGCCCTCTCCAGCCTGGGCAAGGGGAAAGATCCCCGCCAGGTTGCCAAGTGGCTGGGCCTGGGCAGCAAGATCCGAGACGTGAATCCCAATGAGAAGGGCCAGGAGGCTGTGGTGGCCTGGAACGGCAAGCACGCTGTTTACATCGACGATGGCACCAAGACCGATGGGTACGGCCAGGCCAAGTCAGCCGATGGAACCGACACTAAGGGCGGTCGGCTCACCCAGGCCTTCACCTTCGTTTGATCGTGCTCTTGGGAACCAGGTCAAACTGGATTGACGAAAAGTAATTTTGCCTGAGGCAAGAATAGGCCGGGGTGAGCAAACCAAATCTGGAAGTTTTCGATCTCGTCAAGACCATCGAGCTCGCCCCCATCCAGAGTGTTCGTGAAGGCTCCGAGCCGTGGATGTTTCGGGTCGAATTCTACCGGTCCCGCTCGACCAGAGAGTATCACCTGAAGGTGCTTCGGTGGGAAGCCTGTCAGGTTCAGCCTGCATTCGGCAACGGAGAAGGCTGGTCCAAGCCGATTCTTGCTCGCGATGACACGCTGGAATGGGAGAAGATGACCTCCAAGTCCCTGGACAAGCTCGAGAAGCGGGTCCTCAAAACCGTCAAACGGGGTTTCCTGGACTCCCCAACTGGTTAACCTTTAACTTGCCTTTAACCAGCTCTGACCAGAGAAGGCCTACATTGAACCCGCATGACAAGCGTGTCTCTGGCAGGTCCGTTCTTCCGGGGATGGGCGGGGCCTGTGACTCTGGCCACGGCCTCATCCGTGGGCGATCCGCTCGATTCGACGACCCTTTCCCAGACTTCGAGCCAGCTCGACGTGCCCTTGCTGCGTCAGGAGCGCAACCAGTGCGGTGCCACTTGCCTGGCCATGGTGCTCAAATACTGGAACCTGCGCGACGCCGCCAACCCTGCGCGCGGCAAGGACGAGATCGCGGATGTCATCAATCCCTTCGACTCCATTCAGTTCCAGCGCAAGGCCGTCAAACTCGAAGTGGCGGGTCATCACCTGGAAGTCGGCTGCGATGGAGACGTGGTCACCCTGGATATCGACCAGCGCCGTGAAGTTCTGCACCTTGACGGGCAGACGCTTATCGGCATGGGTCATTACGCCCGGTCTCTGGGATATGCCACCAGCCTGGTCAACCACGCCACCCAGGATGAGCTCAAGAAGTTGATCGACCTGGGCATTCCCTCCACCATCAGTACCGTTCTGAAGCCAGGCGACAAGTACTTCCATGACGTGGTCGTGTCCGGCTACAGCGCCGATGCCTCGGGTCAGGTCACGGGCTGGACCGTGCATAATCCCTGGGGTCGGGTCGAGCACGTCACGCCAGACGAGCTCGAGCAGCGTTGGCAAACCCTGGACCCGCTGGACAAGTGCCCCAGCCGCCAGCTTCTGGCCGTCGCTCCCCGCAGCCAGGCAAGCGACCTGCCCGCCGAGGACAAGCGCCACGGCGAGCTCGAGCAGGTCGCCGAGGGAGCTCTCACCATTGCCAGCGGGATCAAACACAAGAGTCCACGGCGACTGGCCCGGGGTACGGCTCAGTTGACTCAAGGGTTGTCGCGACTTGCCCTGCGTCTGGCCAGAAAGCTGCTCTGAGAGTGCTCAGCGCCATGACCCCTGGAAAGCAAAAAACCCGCTCTGTTGCGGGTTTTTCAGGTGGCTGACGCGCTAGGATTCGAACCTAGGATGGCGGATCCAAAGTCCGAAGGACGCATCGAGCAAATCCTTATAAAGAAAGGGTTCTAGCCTCTCCAAAAAAGCCGGTGTCCTTTTTTGTGTCCTTTCTAGGAGTGTGAGCAGGCCTGCGCGAAGATGAGTCTCCTGGAGAATCTGAACCTGGAGGCGACCAATGGCGAGGAAGAAGAGCGAGCCCCAACCGAGCGAGCCAAAGCGTACAGGGCGCAAGAAGAACAACCCTGACACCGGCCTGTATGAGCGCGTTCCAGGCTCGGGAGTCTGGTGGATCCAGTGGAATGATGGCCAGGGGAAGAAGCACCGCGAGAAGGTCGGAGGCAAAGAGGACGCTCGCAAGCTCTATCAGGAGCGCAAGACCAGGGTGCTCCGCAACGAGAAACTGCCGGAACTCATGCCCAAGAAAGTGCTCCTCCTGAAGGACATGATCGACCGCTACAGGCCGAGCTGGGAGGCCAAGAAGAGCGCCCGAGATGATGACCGGTATGCCGCCTATTGGATTGAGGCGCTTGGCAACCTGGCCGCCAACGAGGTGCGCCCGTCCGACATCGAGGCCTGGAGGGCTCGCCGAATGAAGGTGGATAAGGTTGCCGGGGCCACCTGCAACCGGGCCTGCGCCTTCCTTCGGAGGGTCTACAACCTGGCCATTCGAGATGAGCTGCTCGAAGGCAACCCTGTCGCCAAGATTCGCTTCGTGCGAGAGAACAACCAGATCGTCCGCTACCTGAACGAGGACGAGGAAGCCGCTCTGAAGGCCGTCTGCTCGCCAGAGAACTGGCTCAAAATCGAGGTAGCCTTCCTCTCGGGCTTGCGACAGATGGAGCAGTTCAAGCTGCGCCGCGACGACCTCGATTTTCGGGCCCGGGTCATCACCGTGAAGGAGTCCAAGCACGGGGAAGCCCGCCGGGTGCCGATGTCCGACCGCCTGGCCGAGCTGTTCCAGGCTCAGCTCGCCTCCCACCAGAGCGAGTGGGTGTTCCCTGGGGAAGACGAGCACTTCACCGCGAGCGGCGCCACCCATGCCCTGAAGCGGGCGATGGCGAAGGCCGGCGTGAAGAACTTCCGTTGGCACGACCTGCGGCATACCTTCTGCTCGAGGCTCGCCATGGCCGGGTGCTCCCTGGTCACGATCCAGGCCCTCGCTGGCCACAAGCAGATCACCGTCACCCAACGCTACGCCCACCTGAGCCCCGAGCACAACCGAGCCGCGATGGAGCTGCTCGCCCCCCGCCCGAAGCCCGCGCCCGAGCCGCCGGTGCCCTGGGGCGACCCGGAGGCCCTGGCGGAGGTACTGGCCGCCCGGCTGAACGAGGCCGACCTGGCCTCCCTGGTGGCCGCCCTGGCTCGCCGTGGTCGACACCTGCGGGTCGTGAGGTAGCATGGAAGTCTCCTTCACGGTTCACGCTGAGGAGCGAATGGCCGAGCGTGGCGTCACAAGGGATGAAGTCCTTCGGGTCCTGGAAGACCCGGAACTGGACCTTCCCGGGCAGGGGCAGTCGCGCAAGCTCTATCGTCACGTTGAAGGACGCCACATCAAAGTCTTCGTCCAACGAGAGCCAAACAGGCTCGTCGTCATTACTGTGGCTGTGGTAGACTGAGGGAGCTATGAACGAGATTCGCGTTATCGAAGAAGGCAACATCGTCATGTTCGTGCTACGAGAGGGCAAGGTCGCCCGCACCGTCGAGCGCGAACCGGACATCCATGTCGACCTGGACGCGGACGGGCGCCCGCTCTCCATCGAGTTCATCGGTGCCCGAGAATGCCCGATTTGGGCGGCTGCCCGAGTCTTTGAGGAGTTCGGGCTTACCGTCGCCCCGTCAGAGTTACTGGCTTCGTAGACGGATGCAGGTTGCGTCGCGGCCGGGGATACCCGTGAGGAAACCCTGCAACTGATGCAAGAGGCCCTGGAGTTTCACTTCCAGGCCATGGTTCGCGACAGCGACCCGCTGCCGGAAGTGACCGGGGTGGACTGCGCCATGGTGGACGTTCCCCTGGAGAAGCTGCTGGCCGAGCGCGACGCCGGCCGGGGCTTGCGGCGCTCGTTTTCATTGGTGTAGCGGGGCCAGCGAACTGGAGCTACAACGAACACAGCAAGAGACGCAATCGAATCGGTGCCGATAAGTATTGGAGACGCGAGGGCGCAACCGTGCGATTCCCGTGCGACGATATTGCGCTGGCTACAGCGCAACTCAAGCAATGGCGGTATCCCCTCTCGGATTTAGCTATAGAACTAGGCGTCTCTGCTGCCCCGATTCACCGACTCTGCGTGGGGTGTGGCGATCTCATTCCGTCCACCCGACGGAGCGATGCCAAATACTGCAGCAGAAAATGCCAACTAGCGCACCGGCCGTGAGCTTCTGTTGGGCCAGCGCAAGAGGCACCTACGGGCTGTGGAGTAGAGGTGTCCGGCCCGCCGTAGCGAACCAGACACCCAGGGCCTACCGTCTGTCTACCAGGCCGGCTGTGTCAGCAGCAGGACCAGCAGCAGAACGATGAGGAGCCAGAGCAGACACTCGAGAAACCTCATGGTAGTACCCCCTTTCTGAAGCCTCGGAGCGTGCCGGGGCTTCATACTTTGAGGGGGTGTGCCTACCCGAGGGCCGGCACCATACTCCGACCTGTTACCCGGGCAGAGGGTTCTCAGGGGCCATGGCCGGCACCTGTCTGGTGTCCTGGAAAATGAGCCAAACAGAGCATACGTTCGCGAGGAGTCACCGGTCGGCTGAAGAAAATTCACCTCGCACAGACCCAGTCGCTGCTCCCGAGAACGGGAGCCCTGATGTCCGACAAAGTGAATAGCTCAAAGCGCTGCGCCGCCGACCCTGATGATAAGCATCGAGCGCGGAAGCGTGCAGCCGAAGCAAAGCTCCAGGATCTCGCGGCAATGCTCGCCCAAGCGGGCAAAGCATTCGACCCCATCCTGGACGTGTACATGGCCGCTGTCTATACGGGCCGGCACGAGCAGACCCTCCGCGAGGCCGTCCGACAGCGTGAGCTGGCTTGCTGCCGCACAGGCAGCCGGGGCCATATGCGCTTCCGGCTCTCGCATCTTAACGCCTGGTTAGCTCGCCAGGAGCAACGCGCGTCCCGTTCCGCCGGAGGCGCAGCATGAGAGCCCCTGTGATCCTGGACGATCGTACAATGTGCATCGACGGGCACAACCGTCTGCGCGCTGTCGCCCAGCTCGAGGCCGAGGGCGTCGAGGTACGCCTGCCCATGGAGCGGGTGCAAAGTAGGTGGATCCGTGGCTTCCATTTACAGGTTCCATTTGGAATCCTACAATAATAACCAAAAGGAGGCTTGAGCCTGTGACTGTCATCGCCCAGAAACTCGCCGAAATCGATTGGAGCCTGTCCGATTTCTGTCGCCGGGCCGATTTCCACCTCGCCAACGGCTGCCGAATCGTCAACGGCACAGCCAAGTCTGGCCCGGTCGTGCGCGCCCGCGCTGCCGCCGCCCTCGGGCTGCCCGAGGAGCAGCTCTTCGATGCTCGTGGCTGGCCGCTCGAGGTGGAGGCACTGCCAGAGGCGAGCTAACCCTTTTTTTTGGGGCTAGGGTTGAAGAAAATAAGCCCTAGCCGTGAAAATCACTCACCTAGAGCGCCGCGCGAGAGCTGCGACATGGCCGACCGGGGAGCACTCCAGCACACCACAGAGGGAGATCACATGGCCCAAAAAACAACGGCCACAGGCGTTCCCGCACCTGCGGCCATCAATGACTCCAGCAACTGTAGGATACCATACGGTGTCCGAACTTGCAAGTCCTTCAATGTCGCGCGAAAAAAATGCGTCGCCTGCCAGAGTCCCGGGTGGATAGACCGGCCGTGCTACTGCACGCGGGAGGTGGCGTGAACGCCATCGTCGCCCCACCCGGCAAGCGGGGCACCACCACGACCACGGTAACCCCTCGTAACAGTGCTGGCCCGTCCTACACTGCGCCGCCACCGCAGCCCTGGGTGTCCGCGCCCGAGGTCCTGGCCGAGCTGGCCGAACGCTACAAGCGCGGTCAGCAGCGCCAGGGCTACGTCACGACCGGGCTGCGCTACCTCGACCGCCTCGCACGCGGCTTTGGGCCGGGTCAACTCGTCCTGCTCGCCGGCCGTCCCGGGTCAGGTAAGTCGGCCCTCGGCCTGCAGGTCGCCGCGCATGTCAGCGTGAGTCACGGGCCCGTGCTGTATGTAACGCTGGAGATGGACCGATACGAGGTCGCCGGCCGACTCGTCCAGCAGGCCGCCCAGGTCTCCAGCGACGAGATCGACGAGCGCCGGATCGCGGCGGTCGTCAACCGACATCCCCGCCTGCACGTCCTGGACGAGATTGGGGCCCTGGAGCAGGTGCAGTCGGTGGCCGATGCTTTCGCGCGCGAGCACCAGGACACCGCCATGATTGTCGTGGACTACCTCGGTCTGCTCCGAGTGCGCAACACCTCCACGTCTACCCTGGAGCGCATCAGCCTGATCGCGCGCGAGCTTAAGGCATTGGCCCAGCGCCTCCACGTCCCCCTGCTGGCCCTCGTCCAGCTCCGCCGCCCCGACCGAAAGCAGGCCGCCAGCACCGCCCCAACCCTCTGCGACCTGCGGGACTCAGGCGAGCTCGAGCAGGCCGCCAACAAGGTGCTACTCCTCAACTACGGGGGCGAGGAGGTTGGCGATCGCACCGTCGAGGCCATCCTGGCCAAAAACCGCGAGGGGCCTACCGGGACGGTCGATCTCTGGTGGATGCCATCCATCGTCACCTTTCGCGGGGTCGAACCCATGCCTGAGCAGGTGTCCCTGCTATGACCCCACGCAAACGCAAGCGCGGTCCCGGTTGGGCCCGGGTGCCCAACAGTACCCTCGACGGCCTGGCCCTCGCAGGTCTCCCCGCCCGTGAGTATCAGGTGGTGCTGGCCCTCGGCCTGCGCGGAGTGTACGGCTGGAGGGACCGACGCACGACCCAGACGGTCTCCGTCAGCCGCGCAGAGCTGGCCGCGGCAACCGGGCTGGCGGAGACCCATGTTCGCGCAGCGCTCCAGGGTCTAGAGCAGCGCGGGATCGTTCGGCGACTGTCTACACCCAAAAAAGGAGCACCAGCGGTGTACTATTTTGAGCACCGCCCAAGCCGCTGGAACACCGAGATTACTCAGTCTAAGCCAAAAAATGAGGGTCCAAATCAGACCCCTATTTCAGGGTCCAAATCAGACCCCGAACAAGTTTTCCGGGTCCAAAATGGCACCAAATGGGGGTCCGAATCGGACCCTTATTTGGGCCGCAACGCCCGTAACCACGCGCCCCGCGAAGTGGGAAAGAAAGAGAAAGAAAGAGAGAGGGTACAGACACCCTCTCTCGGGGTCGCCCTGGGGGGCTCCCCGACCAATGTGGACGAGGGCCTCGAGGCGTGGCTGGACGAGTCATACCGCCGGGCCGAGGAGTCAGCATGAGCCAGCACCTCAACGTGTTCGAGTTCGCGGCCCTGATCCGACTGCTGGCGCGCCACGGAATCAGCCTGGTTATCCGGACCGACGAGCAGAGCTATCACTACGCCAGGTCGATTGAGGCCGAGCCGCTGTTCCCATGGATGCTCCCAGAGCCCGTTCGGGAGCTTATTGAGGACTTTCGGACTGAAATTCGGGCCATGGCGGGGCTCTATTCGACAAGGAGGCCCTCGAGCGAGTGGGTCGAGACTCTGCACCGACTCGGAGTCAGGGCACAAGTCCGGTATCGCGAAGGAATGGCGCCAACTAAGAGGTTACCCCTCCCTGGATCATACGCGATTCGGTTCGAGGTGTGGTCAGCGCCCAGGTTTCCGGAGCGGGCAAAGGCAGAAATTGGCCAGCCAGGCGTCCCCGCAGCCTCGCGCGCGCCGGACGGCCCGCCCCAGCACCGGGAGCACCTGGCCCTGGTCAGCCGGGTGGAGCAGGCAGCACGCCGGCTCGCCAGCCTGGTGGAGTGGGGATCTAGGTGGGGAGTCCGTCCTGACGCCACTCTGGAGCCGCTGACAGTTACCCTGGCCGAGTGTCGGCCTGGCCCTGCACCCGAACCGGTCGTCTCGAGACCCGCCGCTTCGACGTTGAATCATTCTCAACAAGTCATTACTCAAGCAATGACGCCATTTCTGACTGCCGAACACCGTGAATCTACCTCAAGGAGCCACCCATGACTGACACCCACCCCCTAGATCCCATCCTCGTCGCCGCCGTCGAGCACGCCGTGGCCACCTACCCGGAGCGGCTCGAGGCCCTGGCCGCCGAATCCGGCCTGGCCTGGGTCCCGCCGCCTGGCCTGCGAGAGCCGGCCGCCCAGGCCCTGGTGCTGCTCATGGCCGAGGAGGTGCTGGACATGCTGGACGAGATGCCCGGAGTCGAGCCCGAGCAGCTCGAGCAGCGCAACTTCGCCGCCGGCCTGCTAGCCCGGGTGCAACGTAGCGTCGCCGGGATGCTCGAGGCGCAAGCGGAGGCCGGGCCCGGGCCGTGGCCATCGCCCGCTCACGCAGTTTTGGCCGTGGCTCTGGCCACGGTGGGAGAGGTCTGACCATGGGACGTGTCCCCGCCGACGTTCTCCTGGCTCGCCACCGCAAGTTTGCCTCTCTGGTGGCCCGGGGTGACATCAGCCACACCGACGCCGCCAAGGCCTGCGGCTACAGTCGCAAGTATGCCAACAGGCACGCGGGCAAACTCCTCAAGCATCCCGTCGTGGCCGCCGAGATCCGCCGCCTGCAGGAGGAGACCGCCGCCCTCGCCCGGGTCGAGCGGGTCGAGATTGTCGAGGGCCTCCGGGACGCCATTGCGAGGGCGAAGGCTGACGCGGAGGCCCAGGCCAGGCGAGGCAAGCCGGCTGCCCAGGCCATCGCCGCCGAAGTCAAGGCCTGGGAACTGCTGAGCAAGGTCACCGGCCACCTCACCCCCGCCGGCACGACCGTCAACGTCGGGGTCGGCGTCAACGCCGAAAAAGAGCGACCGGTCTTCATGGTTGTTTGGGAGGGTGAGGACGGCACCCCAGCTCCGAGCCAGCCCTGCCTGCCCGAGCCCCGCCCGGAGCCTGTGGCGCCCTGGCCCATCCCGATTCGCCAGCCTCGCACCGTCGAGGCCGAGATCATAACCGAGGAGGACACCTACCATGACTGAGCCCAGCATCACCTGGGCGCAGGGCACGGCCGGCTGTGCCGTCACCATTCGCCCCCGCCAACGGGGCCGCATCGCCCGACAGCTCGACCGCCTGCTGGTCAACGCCCGAGGAATCGTGACATACTCGCCCTTCGGCGTGGTGGTGGAGAACCTGGACTACCACCTATCCCTGGCCCTGGACGCCACCGTTCAGCTCGAGGTGTACGGCCAACGGTCCAAGGAGGTCCTGCCCCTGGTTGCCGACCTGGCCGCCGGAATGCGCAAGGACCTCGGTGCTTCGGCCCTGGTCGTGGGCAAGGCCCTCTCAGGCAGCGCCGAGGGCTTCGAGTCGCTCAGGAACGAGTACGGCATCACCAGCGCCGAGCTGAAGCGCTTCGGCGCAGTCCTCAACGAGACCGGTGGCCTCAGCCTGCGAACCTCCGCCGAGATCGCCAAGGCCGGCAATGCCTTGCAGGCAATCATCAAGCGCGACTTCTCCGGCGCCATCGAGCGCCAGAGCCAGACCCTCAACGGTCAGCTCAGCAACCTCGCCGACACGTTCATTCGCATCGGGAACAACATCGGTCAGGCCCTCATCCCGGCTGTCTCGCTTGGGGCGAAGGGCATCGGGATCCTGGCCAGCGCCGTGGAGGCCATCCCCGGGCCCCTGGTCTCCATGGGTGCCTCCGCCGGGCTCGCCGTGGCCGGGCTGGCAGGGCTCGGGGGTGGCGGCATAGCCGCCACCCAGGCCGTCCTGGACCTGAACAAGAAGCTCCAGGCCGCCGCCACCGCGCTGCCGGTACTCCAGCCCCTGGCGGGTCGGGTGGCGACGGTGCTCGAGGCCGCCGGCGTCAAGGCCAAGGCCTTCGCGCAGGCGCTCCTGGGCATCAACCCCGCCCTGCTGGGCATCGGGGCCGCTACGGGAATCGCCATTATCGCCGTCCAGGCCCTGGAAGAGCACTATCGGCGCCTGGGCGAGACCATTCAGCTCCAGGCAAAGACCATGGCCGACAACAGCCAGGGCCTGCGCGAGCTGCGCGACCTCCTCAACTCCCTGGGAGGTGGCCAGGTCAGCGCCACCACTGACACCAGCGCCTTCTTTGACCAGCTCGCGGCGAGCATCGAGAGTGTTCCGGCCGTCGAGCTGGCCCGGGCCCTGGAGAAGGCTGGGCATTCCAGCGAGTCCCTGAAGAAGTCGCTGGCCTCGAACCGCTCCGAGGCCAACCAGTACCGGTCCGCCCTGGTCGAGCTCAAAGCGGCCACAGAGGGCATCGCCAACCTGCCCGGCAACACCGTGGCCATCCCGGCCGCCGCCCGGCAGTTCTTCGGCGGTCGCTCCCGGGCCTCGCTTGAGGAAGTCAACCAGGTCATGGAAAAGCTCAACTTCCAGTTCGGCCAGCTTGGCCAGCGAGCCGGGGCCATGCAGTCGCTGGTGGACGTGCTCGAGCAGCTCTCCGACCCCATGGCCAAACTTGTCGAGGACAGCAAGAGCATCGACGGGTTCCTCAAGTTCTCCCGTCAGATCGGCGATGCACAGACCTTGCAGACCGGGCTCGAGGCCGTGAACGAGCAGCTCATCAAGCTACGCTCGTTCGCCAGCGAGAAGGGCATCCCGGTGGACACCGCCGGCCTGCTGAACATCCTCCAGACCGAGCCCGGCTCGACCCGGGCTGCCTTCGCCGAAGAGCTCCTCAACAAGCAGCGAGCCGCCGAGGACTTCGCCGACGCACAGAAGGCCCTGGACGAGAAGCGTGTCCAGGAACGTGTTCAGGCCATCGACGATGGGTTCCGCCGTGAGCACCTCGCGAGAGAGGCCTCCCTGCGGGAGATGATCGCCGTCGAGACCGAGAAGCTGAACGTGGTCCAGGCCGGTTCGAACGAGGAGCTGGCCATCCTCGAGCGCAGGGCCGACCTCGAGCGCCAGCTCCGGGAGAAAGGCACGAAGCGCGTGGAGGAAGCCGCCCGCTCGCAGGCCCAGAGCATCCTGGATACGCTCGACCTGGTGAAGAGCCAGAGCGGCGCCTCCTCGCAGGAAGCCGCCGATGCCTATGAGGTGGTCATCACCCGCCTCGAGCGGCTGGGCGAGGCCTACAAGAACACCTCCCCCGAGCTGACCAAGTTCGTGAACGAGCAGATCAAGAGCGCGAAGGCTGGCCGCGACCAGGCCCTGGCCCTGGTCCCCAAAGAGAACTTCAAGGCCCTGAACGATTCGGTGACTGAAATCGGGGCCGGGCCAACGAAGAACACGCTCGACGAACTGCGGCAGGTGGATGCCCAGATCCGCCTGGTCGAGCAGGCCAGGCGTAGGCTCGGGGCCGCCAACCTGGACGAGGCCAGCACCACCAAGCTGCTGACCCAGCTCGGTCAGCAACGCCTGCAGGTGGAGCAGCGCATCGCCCAGGCTCGCCAGCAAGCCGCCCAGGAGCTACGCGGGCTCGAGCTGTCAGCCCAGGATCAGATGATCCAGGAGCTGGAGGCCCGGGCTGCCGCTGGCGAAGACGTGGAAAAAAAGCTCCAGCAAGCCCGGCTCGACCGCCTGAACCTCGCCCTGGAAGCCATCGACGCCGAGACCCAGGCTGAAATCGAGGCTACCGGGCTCAAAGAGGAAGCCGTCTCGAAGGCCGAGCTCAAGAAGACCGCCCTGCTCCGAGCCTTCTCCCTCGAGCAGTTCCAGCGAACGCAGGCCGGCACCCGGGACGCCAGGGCTCAGCTCGAGCAGCAGGACCAGGACTATGCCAGGTCCCTGGATCGCCGCCGTGGCCTGGCCAACCGGGCCGGTGGCCCTCAGTCGCCGCTACAGTCCTTCGAGGAGGCGTTCGGGGCGGGGAACGGGTTCAACTTCACCGGGGTGGAGCAGTCGAGCTTCGGCCGAAGCGCCCTCCGACCCACGGCCCCGAAGGTCCCTCGCCTCGAGACCCCCGAGCAGGTCCGTCAACGGGTGGCCGCCTCCCAGAAGCCAGGTCAGGCCCAGCTCGCCGACGGCCCCGGGTCTCGAGTCAGGCCGGATGGCTCGAAGATCTACAACACCACCATCAGCGTGGACGGGCAGTTCGGGCGCCTGAGCGACCCCGAGGTGAACCGCCTGGTGGACGCCGTGGTGGGCAAGCTGGGTCGGAGAATCGAGCAGAAGCGCCGCACCGGCCCGGCCCCGGGCCAATCATTCCGTGAGTGATCTGACCCGCCGGGCCGTCGTCGTGGAGGTCGCCGGGCGGAGGTTTAGCATCCGAGAGTTCACCCTGGCCCAGCTCGAGCGCTACCTGGAGATGATCCAGGGGTCGGTTGAGGAGGCCTTCGCCTGGCTCCTCCGTCGCCCGCTGGAGGGCTCGCCGCCGTCCCCGGCCTGGGTCAGGGATAGCCTCTCGCCGTCCGAGCTACGGGCCCTGCAGGCTCTCGTGGCCGAGCTGCACGACCTCCAGCCAGCTACTCCGACCGAGAACGAGGGCCCCGGGTGGGCCACGATCATTCACCCCGTCGCGGTGGCCTATGGCCTGGACCCCCTCCATGTCTGGAGAGGGTGGACGCTACGCCAGCTCCAGGCCGTCCTGGTCCCCATCCGGGAGGCGCAATGGGACGAGAGCTGTTTCCGGCTGAGCCTTCACGGCTTCAAGCCGCCCGAGAAGCCCGCCCCGGCTCAGCGTAAGCTGACGAAGGAAGAGGAACAGGAAGCCATCGCGCGGCTGAAGGCTCGCATGGCCGGCCTGGGCCTGAACAAGAAGCCTGTCGAGCCCGAGGCAATGAAGGCTCGCCTCGCAGAGCAGGGCGTTCAGCTCGATGTCATCGACCCCCTGAAGGAATCCCGGAAAGGCGCCCGAGGCTAGTAGCGGTGGAGCCAGGTTGTCCCGTTCTCGTCGGTGGAGACCTCCGGGAACGGGTCGGCTTCGGGCTCGAAGTTCATCTCGTGCGTGTATCCAACATCCAAAACACCATGTACTGCTTCCATCGCGAGCATGTGGTGGCTGCCCCATCCGAGCAGGTCCGCGCTGGGCAGGCACGGGGGATGGACGGAGCGCGTTCGACCGTCGCACCATCGGGCCAGGGCTTCCATCGCCGGCCCGCTCCCGACGAAGCGGCCCTCCAGCCAGAGGACCTCGACCGGGAACCCCTGGAGGGAGCCCCGCCAGGTGATCGTTCGGGCGGTCATTTCTTCTTCCGCGCCTTCTTGAGCCAATGGTCCTCGGGGAGTTCGTCCGTGGGCGCGGGAGGCCTCTCCGCCGCCGCGACGTTCAGGACGACGAGTTGCCCGGAGTAGAGCCCGGCGAGAAGGTTGCGCACCCAGTCTGACACTTTGCCACCGTGCTCTGTGTCAGCCTTCTCCTCGAGCCACTGGTAAACGGCTGGCGAAACGCGCACCTGTAGCTTCGGAGCGCCGCCGTGCTTCTCGACGATCTCCGCCGGGTATTTCCTGGGTCTCCCTACGGGCCGTTTCTGCTTGTCCACGCGCCCAGTATAAGCCATGTATCCAGCAACCTGCAACCGAGAGCGAGCTTACTACATCGGAACAATTTGTTCCTTGACTTTACCTGAGCCATCTCCTAAGATATTTGTATCCAGAAACATTGGAGGACAACGTGAAAGCAGTCGGTTACGTCCGAGTCAGCACCCTGGACCAGGCCCGCGAGGGAGTCTCCCTGGATGCCCAAGAGTCCCGGATTCGCGCCTACTGCACGATGGCCGGGCTGGAGCTAGTGGCCATCGTGCGCGAGGAGGGCGTGAGCGCCTCCCTGCCGCTCGAGCAGCGCCCTGGTAGCCAGGCCGTCCTCGCCGCGCTCGAGACGGGAGCCCGCCACGTCGTGGCCCTCAAGCTGGACCGGCTCTTCCGGGATACGGTTGACTGCCTGACTACCGTGAAGAGCTGGGACGCGGCCGGGATCAGCCTGCACCTGGTGGACATGGGCGGCCAGACCCTGAACACGGGGAGCGCGATGGGCCGGATGTTCCTCACCATGACGGCTGCCTTCGCCGAGCTCGAGCGCAACCTCATCAGCGAGCGCACCAAGACGGCCCTGGCCCACAAGAAGGCCCAGGGCGTGAAGCTGGGCGCCCCGCGCTACGAGGACCCCACGGTTCTGCGTCGGGTGGCAGAGCTGACCGGGGCGGGCCTCACCCAACGGGCCATCGCCGACCGGATGAACCAGGAGGGCCTGCCCACCCAGAAGGGCGGCAGATGGTGTCGGTCCACCGTAGCCAAGCTGCAGGCGAGGGTCTGATGGATACGCCGCCGACCGCCGGCTGGTGGGATAAGCTGTCACCTCGCGGCCAGCGAGCCATCCTGAGTCTGCTGGACCTCACCGTCCGCAAGATTCCCGGCGCCCTGGATGCTATGCCGCCAGAGGAGCGCCAGCAACGAATCAACCAGCGGAAGGCCGAGATCCTGCGCGAGGCCGGCCTCTGATTCCCAGGAGTTAAGGGAGCACCCCGCCGCACCGCCAGGGAGGCCCTGGTTGGCGCGAGCTATGCCCAAACGAAGGAGGATGTCCTATGTCCAAGACCAAGCCCGCCCCTGGATCCAGGGGACGAAAGAAACAGGCGCCCGTTGAAGTGGCGCTGGCCGAGATGGAGCAGGCACGCCAGGAGGTGCTCGAGCTGGACCTGGCCGACCGCGTGCGGGAGACCAGGGAGGCGTTTCTCGCGCAGGACTTCCGGCAGGCTTGGGCCGGGCTCGAGGTGCTGGCCCAGACAGCAGGCCTGGATAGCACGGAGATGCCGAGCTGGATCACCAAGGCCATGTCGCCACCCGCCCCGAGCATCCCAACCGGCGAGTACACGCTGAGGCCAGTCGAGCGAGGCCCGTTCCACGGCTACGTCGTGGAGAACGACGATTCCGAGCTCGGCTTGGTTTTGGAGACCACCGGGGAAACTTGGCGTATTGCGATAGATGGCGAGTTCCAGCTTGTGGGGCCGCCATTCAGCAACGTCCAGGAGGCGCTCGAGGCACTTGAGCAGGTTCTCGAGGAAGCGTAAACCCCCGAGCCGACCTGACCCTGCCCCCGGTGGAAGCCGGGGGCTTTTTTACATGCGGGTTTGCGCCCGAGAAAGGACACCGAAAGGACACTGGCTTGAATCCGGGCTTGAATTCCCCCATTTTCGACGCCTTTTCGATTCGATAGCCAAAAGCCAAACCGTGGAAGTCCGCAGAGCCCACGAACCGCGCCCTGACGGCCCGGCGAGAAGACGACGTCTCATTTCGCTGCCCTCCCTGACCGGTGTCCTTTTTGGTGTCCTTTATCCCACTAAAAAGGAGTCATTTTGACTCATTTTCGCTCACCGGTCAGAGAGGGGGACTTAAGCAAAAAACCCGCCAGCTAGCGGGTTTTTCGGGTGGCTGACGCGCTAGGATTCGAACCTAGGATGGCGGATCCAAAGTCCGCTGCCTTACCGCTTGGCCACGCGTCAATGTATTCCAAGATTATAGGGCCCGCCCCCGCGAGTGTCAAACGAGTCTCACCCACTTTCAGGTTCCTTTCAGCCTCTGGAGCTACCCTGTAGGCTACCATGGATCCGTCCATCTCACGGCAGGCGCAGCAGGGTCTGGAGGCTTCCTGGGCCACGCCTTTGCGCTTCTGGCAGGCGCGCGAGACTCGCACCCGGGCGGCTGAAGAGGCTCTGGATCGACTCGAGCCCCGGCCTGAGGCTCGACCCATCGTCGAGCTGACCCGCGTGGTGGCAGCTCGCGCCCCCGAGCGCAAGCTCGAGCTGTACCGCACCGCTCTGGAAACCCTGGCCGAGGCCACCGCAAGCATGACCGCCGGCCCCCTGGCCGGGCTGGCCCTCAAGCTGTTACATCAGTCCGAGATCGAGGGGGAAGCCCGCTCCCAGGTCGCCCGCGAGCTCTTCGTCCCTCTGGCCACGCCCTTGCTCCAGACCATCCTGGCCGAGACCGAGCCCGAGCAGCGCTTGAGCCTTCTGCAGCAGGGCAAGGACGAGACAGGCGTGGCTCTCCTCTTGCCCGATCCGGCTCCGCGCGAGCTGGCCCGGAAGCATCCGGACTTTGCAGCCCTGGCTGAGCTGAAGCTGGGCGAGCCCGACGAGCACACGCTGGCGCGCTGCTATCTCCAGCATCCCGACCACTGGGTGGCCAGCTGGGCTCAAGACAATCGGGCCCATCCTCAGGTTCGTCGCGTCTGTGAGTGGGCTCTGCGCCAGGCCCCCCCGTCGCCCTGGAAGGAGCTGTCCGAGCGAATCGACGACCCGGTGGCCATCGCCCTGGAGGCCCACCAGCCCCACGGAGTGGAAGCCCTGTTAAGGGTCAGCCTGCATTCGGAGCGTCCCGAGCAGTGGCTGGGAGAGCTGCAGGAGTCAGCCCGCCACCGTCCCCAGGCCGGGGCACTGGCGCTGGTGGCGCAACTGGCCCCCGAGCGCCTGCGCGAAGCCCTGCAAAAGATCTCCCAGGGAGCCAACGCCGATGCGCTGGCCAGCCATTTCCCCGAGTTGCGAGCCATCGCCCCCCGCGAGGGCTTTCTCAAGCTGCTGGCCGCGCGCCAGGTTCCCGAGGTGGTGCTGGAGCGCTGTCGCAAAGCTTCCGGGGAGCAGCCCGGCAACCTGGCCGCCATCGCCTTTCGCAGCGCCGGCGCTGAGCCTCGCCTGGGCCCCAAGTTGACCCTGACCCAGTTGGGGCTGATCGAGCTGGATCGGGCCGCTGATCCCGACCGCAAGCCGGCCACCCGCCTGCTCTGGAACCTGACCCGGCTGCACCAGAAGACCCCCCATCCCAACGCTCTCTGGCTGCGCAACGCGCTGGCCCTGCACGGCCTTGGGCTGGCCAGCCGCCAGGAGCTACCCACCTCGCCTCGAGGCCTGGTAGAGCTGGGCTTGAAGATGCTCGACGCGCCCTTCATGGTACCCTCCTGGTTCGCTCCGGCGGCCATGACCGTGGTGGAGACGTTGCAGGAGAGCAGCACCAGCGAGCTCGAGGCCAATCTGTTGGAGACCCAGCGCCGCAAGCTGACCGGCCGGGTTCAGCCCGAGCAGGCTCGCCAAGTGCTTGTCGAGCTGAAAGACCTGCTCGAATCGGCTCCCTATCGCTTCAGCCAGGGCGAGCGCCGTCACGGGATCGCCGAGGAGGCCGAGTCGGTCATCGTAGGCGGGATCAAGGTGGCCAGGCGGGGCCAGGACCGGCGCGCCGCCCGGGCGGGAGAGGCCGACCAGGACACCACCGCCAGGACGGACTGGCCCGACCTGGAGCTCGACCCGACCCCTTCCTCTGACCAGAGCGCGGCCTTCGAGCCCCGCCACCAGGAGGTGGGCTGCATCCAGGGCGTCTACAACCCCAATCTGGGCGAGGTGGAGTGGCGCACCCACCCCCACCGCAACCTGGCCGGGGCCTACAATCCCCGCACCGGGGAGGTGGAGTGGCAGGAGGCGCGGGGAGGCGGAATCGCGGCCCTCTATGACCCCGCTCAGGGTAAAGTGCTCTTCAAGACTGGCAGGGGCTCGCTGCAGGGGCTCTCCAATCCGGTCACCGGGCGCTCACGTTTCGAGGCAGCCTACACCGGCACTCGACCGGGCGCGGCCAACCCCCTCAACGGGCGCGAGCACTGGGAGTCGTGCAGCTCGGGCTGCAATTCGGGAGTTTTCGACCCCCAGCGGGAGGATTTTCGCTTCGTGACCTCCTATTCAGCCGCCATCGCAGCGGTGCACACCGATCCGGCCGCGGCCACGCTGTCCTCGACCGGAACCTCGCCCCTGCAGTAGGATTGCGCCCAGTCTTAGCCAAGGAGCCTCTATCATGCCGAAAACCGCCTCAGCCCGTGAAAAGACCTCAACCGATCTCTTGCTCAAGGCCATCGACCACATCGAGCTCTGGGTCGGCAATGCCAGGCAGGCTGCTTATTACTATGTGCACGCCTTTGGCTACGACCTGATCGCCTACTCGGGCCTGGAGACCGGGGTGCGCGATCGAGCCTCCTACGTGCTCAGCCAGGGCAAGGTCCGCCTGGTGCTGTCCACTCCGCTCGCGCCCGACCACCCCATGACCGAGCATATCGCCCGCCACGGCGACGGGGTGAAGCGCATCGCCATCGAGGTCGACAATGCGGCCGAGGCTTACCGCCTGGCTACCGAGCGCGGGGCGGTGGGGGTGGAGCCCCCCATAGAGATCGAGGACGAGCACGGCACCTATCGCTCGGCCAGTATTGCCACTTACGGCGATACCCTGCACACCTTTGTGCAGCGCAAGGACTACAGCGGTCCGTTCGCTCCAGGCTACCAGAGCCGTTCCATGAAGGGGGGCGGCGTGGGCTTGGCGGCGGTGGACCACATCGTGGGCAATGTCGAGCTGGGCAAAATGGACGAGTGGGTCGACTACTACAAGCGCATTCTGGGCTTCTCGCAGCTGGTTCACTTCGACGACAAGGACATCTCGACCGAATACAGCGCCCTGATGTCCAAGGTGGTGCACGACGGCAAGGGGCGCATCAAGTTTCCCCTCAACGAGCCGGCCGAGGGCCGGCGCAAGTCGCAGATCGACGAGTATCTGGAATATTACCGCGGAGCCGGCGTGCAACACATCGCCCTGTTGACGAGCGACATTCTCAAGACGGTCCGCAAGTTGCGCGATCGGGGCGTGGAGTTCTTGCGGGTACCCAGCACTTACTATGAGGAAGTGCCCCAGCGGGTGGGTCCCATCGCCGAGAGTCTCCAGGCGCTGGAAGAGCTGGGTATCCTGGTGGATCGCGACGACGAGGGCTACCTCTTGCAGATCTTCACCCGGCCGGTGCAGGATCGCCCCACCGTCTTCTTCGAGATCATTCAGCGCAAGGGCTGCCAGGGCTTTGGCAAGGGCAACTTCAAAGCGCTCTTCGAGGCCATCGAACGCGAGCAGGCGTTGCGGGGCAACCTGTGACAAAGCTCTTGCTGCTCTTGCTGCTGGCCCTGCCGGGTCAGGGGCAGGCGGCCAGCCTGGAGATCACCACCGACCCGCCCGGCGCGCTGGTGGTGCTCGACCGCCGGGTGCTCGGACATACGCCCCTGCGCATCTACCCCCTGCGTCCCGGATTGCACCACCTGCGAGTGTCGGCCGGCGAGGACTACCGGCCCCATATCATCGAGGAGTACGAGGCGGTAGCGGGCGATCGGGCTCAGCTGGACCTTCGTTTGCAGCCCTCCACCAGGCTCTTGCTCGAGAACGGTCGCCAGGCAGTGCTGGAGGGCCGCTATCGCGCAGCCTTGCCCCTGCTGGAGGAGGCGGCCTCAGGGATGCCCCGCCAGCCCGAGGCCCTGTGGTGGATCGGTCAGCTCCGACTGATGTGGGGCGAGCTCGACGCCAGCCTGGAGAGTCTGCGCGACTACGCCGACTACGCTCCCTATCGATCCGACCTGTATCTTTTCCTGGGGCTGATCCACGAAGCTCAGAACCGTCCCGCCGAGGCGGTCACCGCCTACAAGCTGGCCCTCACGAAGACCGAGACGCTCAGGAATGCCCTGGACGGGTTATCCTCCCATCCCACCTGGGAAGAGATCAGGGCCCTGGGTGATCCCCAGGACGCCCGTGGACGGCTGCGCAAGGCTCAGCTTCTCAGCCTCAAAGGGCAAATGGAGCCGGCCCTGGCAGAGCTGAAGCAGGCCGTGGGCCAGGTCTTCGGAGACTGGCGCCAGAACGTTCCGCGCCAGCAGTTCGAGCCACTCTGAGATCAGAGCATCACGTCATCGGGCCGGGTGATGGGGCGCTCCTCCCCCAACTCGATGGAGAATCGGTGCAGATGGCTGAACAGCCGGCTCAAGAAGCCCTCGCCGTCGAGCTTTCCGCCCTGGCGGCGCAGCTCGCAAAGGGGCAGGTCGATCAGGTTCTGGCGCAGCGACAGGCGTACCGCCTCAGAGCGAGTCAACACCACCAGACTGTCCCGGCAGGTCGTCAGGGCACGCACCCCCGGGCCGAGCAGGCCCAGCAGTCGCTGGCCTTCGGCGGAGTAGAGCGTCACCCGTCCGTCTCGATCGCAGGCGGCCACGCCGACTGAAGTCAGACAGACGTGCTGGACACGTTCGCTGACCCACTGCTCCAGCCGTCCAGGCTCGGAGAGCGTCCACAGGGCCAGGCCCCGCTCCTGGCCCAGGGCCAGCCGCCCCCCCCGGCAGTCAAAACAGGTGAACTCGCCCCGCGCCACCACCTGCAACCGCTCCGGCAGACCGGGTCTTTTCATGCGCCACAGGAAAACTTCGTGTCGGGTGGCGCTGAGCAGCATCTCGCCCGGTAAAAACTCGAGGAAGATGACCGCTTCTCGATGCTGGTCGGCAATCATGTGGGGCAGGGCCCACTCGCGACCCCACCACAGGCCGATCTCTCCCGTCTCCAGACCCATGGCCACCCGGTCGGGCCGCACCGCCATGCTGTTCACGCGACCCGGGGGAACCAGGGGGGGATCGTCGGCGTTCGTCTGCGGCGTGAAGAGGGAGGCCACGATGTGCCGGTCCGGAGTGCCTGCTCCGGACCGGCACACGACCGCCAGGTTCTGATCCGGTCCAAAACGAAAGCATTCGACCTCTGTCCACGAGCCCACCAGGCGGCCGTCGGGCAGGTCGAGCAGTCGCAAGCTCCGCAGCCCCGCCAGCGCTACCCGGCTGAGATCGGGCGAGAAGACTGCCTCCACCAGGCCTTCGGCCGGCAGCGAGCAATCGCCCGGCGTGTCCCAACCGCGCACCTGGAGCTTACTGCCGGTGACCACCGCCAGCCGGTCGGCCGCCACATAGTCGGCTGGAAGGCGACCCTGCTCCACCGGAACGCTGAGCCAGGCGCGCACCTGCTCCAGCGAGGGGATCAGTCCGCCCAGCTCGCGCCCGAGCTCCTCAGCGGCCGGGTCCGAGCGCTCGCGCAAGAGCTCCAGAGCGCGCGCAGCCTGATCGGCACGAAGGTCTGGCAGCACCTTCTCCAGGCCGCCCGAGCGGGCCATCAACTCCAGTCGGGCCTCGAACTCTGGCCATGAGAGCTGACACCAGGGAACCCGGTGGTGGGTGACCAGATCGGGCCGTCCCAGACCGGCGGCGTGCCGCAACAGCAGGGTGCGCACCCCCACAGGAGCGGTCTCCAGAGCGTTCTGCAGATGGCGATGGTCAAAGTCGAGCCGCTCGTACTCCTCCAACCTTCCGGCAAAGAGCAGCAGCAGGCTGCGGGCTAGCGGATCGGCAGGCGGAAAGGAGCCGACCAGCTCGTCCAGGCAGGCGGGGCGGTTCTGCAGCACCGACCAGGCGGCCGCCACCCGCCAGGCGTCCTCGGCCAGGAGCTCACGAGCGGTCTCCCACCCGGTGGGATGATCGAGCAGCACGGCGCACAGGCGCACTCGCTGATCGGCCGGCCAGGCCCGGGCCATGGCCGCGGTGCCCTCCGACCAGCCCTGCTTCAAAACCGCGCGCAGACCGGCCAGATCGCCTCGCTGGCCCAGCTCGCGGGCGGTCGCCAGGCGCAGCCAGCGAGGGGACAACCGACCCAGCAGTCGAGCTCGCTCCAACATCGAGGTCTTCAGTCTACATTCCTGCGGGGGAGGCGAGCAATACCGAGCAAAAAGCGGTAGGACTCGGACCAAGATCGCCGAAACCGAGGCCAGCCCTCACGGAGGAACCGATCATGAGCTCGCCACGCCCCGCTGCGATTGTCCTGGCTGCCGGTAAAGGAACTCGCATGAAGTCGAATCGGGCTAAGGTGCTTCATCCCCTGCTGGGGCGGCCTCTGCTCGATTACGCGCTGGATGCGCTGGAGGGCCTGGCTGCCGACCCCTTGCTCGTGGTGGTGGGTCACGAGGCCGAGGCGGTGCGGCAAGCGGTGGGGCATCGGGCCCATTTTGCCGAGCAGACCGAGCAGAAGGGCACGGGGCATGCGGTCATGATGGCCGCTCCGGGGCTGGAGGGGTTTGAGGGCCCGGTTCTGATCACCTATGGCGACATGCCCCTCCTGACCGGTGACTCGCTGCAGAAGCTGCTCGATGCCGGGGCCGATGTGGCCCTGCTGAGCGCCGACTTCCCCGAAGCGGCCGACTTTGGGCGCATCATTCGCTCTGGCGAGGGGAGGGTCACCGGGATCGTCGAGGCGCGCGACTGCACCCCCGAGCAACTGATGGTGCGAGAGGTCAACATGGGCTGCTACTGCGTGCAGGCCGGGCTGTTGCGCGAGCTCTTGCCCCGCCTGGGAACCGCCAACGATCAGGGCGAGTACTACCTGACCGACATCGTCTCTCTGGCCGTAGAGGGGGGGCACCGCGTGGAGGCGGTCAAAATCGAGGACCTGGACCAATCGCTGGGCGTCAACACCCGGGCCGACCTGGCCCGAGCCGGCGAGGTGCTGCGCGAGCGCATCAATCGCAAGTGGATGCTGGCTGGCGTCAGCATTCTCGATCCGGCCAGCACCTGGATCGAGCCCAGTGTCAAGATCGGCGTGGATACCGTGATCCTGCCCCAAACCATGGTGCAGGGCGAGACGGTGATCGGGGAAGGCTGCCAGATCGGGCCTCAGACTCGCATCGTTTCTTGCACGGTGGGCAACGACTGCACCATCCAGAACTCGGTGCTCACCGAAGCTCGCCTGGAGGAGAAGGTCAACGTCGGCCCCTTCGCTTATCTGCGCCCCGGATCCGATCTCGGCCCGGGCAGCAAGGTGGGCGACTTCGTGGAGATCAAGAACTCTCGCATCGAGGCCGGGGCGAAGGTGCCCCACCTGAGCTACGTAGGCGACGCCGAGGTGGGAGCCAGGGTCAATGTCGGCTGCGGTACCATCACCTGCAACTATGATGGCAAAGCCAAGCACAAGACGATTCTTGAAGAGGGAGCCTTCATCGGCTCCAATACCAGCCTGGTGGCCCCTGTCCGGGTGGGAGCGGGGGCCAGAACGGGCGCGGGCTCGGTGGTCAATCGGGACGTAGAGCCGGGCAGCACGGTGGTGGGGGTGCCCGCCCGGCCCCTGCGCCAGAAATCGAGCACGACACCGTGAATTCATCGACTCTACCTGGAGGACTCGTGATCCATCCGGCCGAAAGAGGCGGCGGCTTACGAGACGAGAGCGCGGGAGGCCCTGCCATGCTGGTGCTCGAGGAAGCAGCCCAACCGACCCTGGAAAACGAGAACATCGTTCTCTTCACAGGCAACGCCAATCCGCGCCTGGCGCAGTCCATCGCGCGCTATCTCGGGCTGCCGCTGGGCAGCGCCCTGGTAGGCCGTTTCACCAACGGCGAGACCCGGGTGCGCATCGAAGAGAATGTGCGCGGGGCTGAAGCTTACGTCATCCAGCCCACCTGTGGGAACGTCAACGACACCCTGATGGAGCTGTTAATCATGATCGACGCCCTCTCCCGGGCTTCGGCGCGGACCATCACGGCCGTCATCCCCTACTTCGGCTACGCCCGGCAAGAGCGCAAGACCTCGGGACGCGAGCCCATTACGGCCAAGCTGGTCTCCAACCTGATCACCACCGCCGGAGCCGACCGGGTCGTCACTGTCGACCTCCATGCCGGGGCCATCCAGGGGTTCTTTGACATCCCGGTGGACAACCTGTACGCCATGCCCATCCTGGTGGAGTACTTCCACCGCAAGAACCTCAAGCGCGAAGAGCTGGTGGTGGTTTCGCCCGACGCCGGGGGCGTCAACCGGGCCCGGGCGTATGCCGAGCGGCTTGACTGCGGCCTGGCCATCATCTTCAAGCGCCGTCCCGAGCCGGACAAGGCGGAGGTGACCGAGATCGTGGGCGAGATTGAGGGCCGCACCTGCCTGATCATCGACGACATCATCTCCACCGGCGGCACCCTCTCAGCGGCCGTGGACACGCTGCTCAACCTGGGCGCGCGCGAAGTCTACGCGGCCGCCACCCACCCGGTGCTGGCCGGGGACGCCATCAACATCATCGAGAGCTCGCGCGTGAAGGAGCTGGTGGTGACCGACACCATTCCGGTGCCCTCCTCGGCCCGCCAGGGCAAGATCACCGTGCTGAGCGTGGACGCGTTGCTTGGCGAGGCCATCCGACGCAACTACTTCAACCTCTCGGTGAGCAAGCTATTCGGCTGATCCTTCTTGCTGCTCCTCAACTGGAGTTGCGGCGGGTTCGTTTAGGGAACGGTAGCGTAGACCTCTTCCTCGTCGTCCGGCTTGCTGTTGGTGAAGATATCCACCAGTTGGATGGTCTGGGCCACTCCTCCGATGGCCAGGCCAAGCAGGCTGCCGTCCGAGAAGACGTAGGACTTGCCGAGCTCCGACAGCAGGCCTGCCGGCAGGGCGCCCAGACAGCCGGCCACGGCCGGTGACAGCGGCTTCTTCACGATGCCTGCTCGGCGAGCGCCGCTCTCCATGGCCCCACCCAGGTCGTGGCTGACGTTTCTGATCAGCTGGCCGAAGCGCGGCCCCACCACCGGCCCAACCGCTCCGCCAAGGGCGCTGGAGGCGACCATGAGGGCGGGAGAAACCGGGCTGGCTCCCAGTGCCCCGAAAGCCACCGCGAGGCCCGCGCCCAGGCCGGCGCCCAGAGCGGAACGGGCAGCCGGATGGAGGTCGGCACCATAGCGAGAGGCCAGGGCGCTGGCCACGCCTCCGGTGGCCTTGGAGGCCCCGGGCAGAAAGAGGCCTGAAGCCACCGCGCCCATGTCGCTCGCGTCGCGCACCGAGGCGGTGGCCGCGCCGCCCAGCGTGGCGAAGCAGCCAAGCAAGCCGCCGGACACGGTGCGCGAGACCAGCTCGGGCTGGTTGGTCAGGTAAGCCACGCCAGCCCCGAGAGCGGCCCCCACCGCGATTCCAGCCGCCATGCCGGCCACCGCGTTGCCGGTCCGGCGCTCGGTCCAGATGCCGACCGTGCTGGCCAGACTGGCGCTCAGGGCCCCCGAGAGGCCTCCCATGGCCAGGCCCTCGACAGCGCCGCCGATAGCTGCCTGAATATAGGAGGCTTCCGGCAGGTCGCCGTGGGTGTGGGCAGCAGGACGCGATTTCTGGTCCAGCCAATGCCAGGCTCCGGTCGGCGGCGCCAGCGAACGGGAAGGCAACTGCACGCTATCCAGCCTCATCGATTCGAGAATAGCCTGAAAGAAGCCTGAAAGTGGTTAACAGCACTTTAACCGCTCTCCGAACAAACGGTTGACACTCCGCCCGCCTCGGCTTATGATAACGGCTGATTTTCAGCACGGAGGATGTCCGATCATGGCACAGGTGAAACTCGAGGCGCGCCACCGCACGGGAACTGGCAAAGGAGTGGCCCGCAAGCTGCGCCGTGATGGCCGCGTGCCGGCCGTGATCTATGGCCACGGCGAGGCTCCCATTGCGCTGGATGTGGACGCCAAGAGCGTCGACCACCTGCTGCGCGAGTTCGGCCACAACGCCATCATCGAGCTGACCGTGACCGGCGGCGCCGGCTCGGATACCTGCATGGTCAAAATGTTCGACCGCGACCTCTACCAGCGCCATCTGGTGCACGTCGATTTCAAGCGCATCTCTCTCAAAGAGAAGATCGAGACCAGGGTGCCGGTGCACGTGGTGGGCGACGAGAAGATCGAGAAGGAGGGCGGCGTGCTCGAGCTGATGTTGCCCGAGGTCGAAATCCGCGCCCTGCCGCTGGAGATCCCAGAAAGCATCGAGGTGGACGTGAGCACCCTGGCCCTGGGCGACAACCTGCACGTTTCCGCCCTGAAGCTCCCGGCCGGAGTCGAGCTGGTCAGCGACCCCGAAGCCGTGCTTCTGCTGGTGCACGTGCCGCGCGCCGTGGCCGAGGCTGAGGCCGCCGAGGGTGAAGCTGCCGCCGCGCCGGCTGCCGCCGCCGAATAGTCTTGGCGGAGGAGCCCCTCCACCTCATCGTCGGGCTGGGGAATCCCGGCCAGGAGTATGCACAGACTCGCCACAACGCCGGCTTCGAAGTGGTCAAGGAGCTGCTGCGCCGCCATTCGTTCGCAGACAAGAAGGCCAGCAAGCTCGCCCATGCTTACCGTGGCAGTGTCCGGGGCAAACAGGTCCTCATGATCAAGCCGCTCACCTTCATGAATCTGTCCGGCAACGCCGTGCAGCACTTCGTGAGCTACTTCAAGGTGCCGTTAGACCATCTGCTGGTAGTCTATGACGACTTTGCCCTGCCGCTGGGTCGACTTCGAATGCGGGCCAATGGCTCGGCCGGGGGCCAGAACGGGCTCAAGAGCATCATCGCCTGCCTGGGCACCGAGGCCATCCCGCGTCTGCGCATCGGCATCGGGCCTGTGCCGGACGGCTGGGACCCGGCCGATTTCGTCCTGAGCCGGTTTCGCAAGGACGAGGAAAAGCTCTGGAACGAGACACTCACCCGAGCAGCCGACTGCGTGGAGAGCTGGCTCGAGCGGGGGGTGGAGGACACCGCCTCACGCTTCAATGTGTCGACCGCCGCTGAGAATTCTGAACCGAAAGGCCCGACCGAATGTCACGAAGTACCCTGATCCTCCTGCTGGTGCTGCTATGCACCCCAGCCCGGGCCGATTCGCCCTCGCTGGAGCGCTACTTGAACATCCGCTCGTGTCAGGGCGGCGCCCCCCTGGCCGGACAGGGAACAGCCTTTCTGACTAACGTGACCGGCGTCAACCAGATCTGGACGGTGAACGCTCCCGCGTCGTGGGCCACCCAGCTGACCTTCGAGACCGACCGGGTGGCCCGGGTCAAGGCCAGCCCCGATGGCAAATGGCTCCTCTTCGAGCGCGACCAGGGCGGCGACGAGCATAACCAGCTCTACCTTCTGCCCGCCACCGGGGGCGTGCCGGTCGCCCTGACGGCCAACCGCATGGCCATCCATACCTTCGGCGACTTCTCGCCCGACGGAAAGAGCATCGCCTACGTGACTACCGAGCGCAACGGCACCGACTTCGATGCCATCGTGATGGACCTGGCCAGCCGCACCAAGAAGGTGGTCTACAACCAGGGCGGCTCAGCTCAGGTGGCCTGCTTCTCGCCCGATGGGAAGAGCCTGATCGTTTCCAAGGCTCTGTCGAACGTCGATTTCGACCTCTACCGGGTAGACCTGGCCGATGGCAAGCTGACCCACCTGACTCCGCACCAGGGCCCGGTCTTCTTCGGAGACGTGCAGTGGGGCGCCGACAACACTCTGTACCTGGCGTGCGATCTCAAGCGCGAGTTCGCCGGCCTGGCCCGGATGGACGCCAGCCAGGGCATCTCGAGCCTGGAGTTTCTCGAGCCCGACCGCCAGGACGTGGACGCTCTGGCCCTGGCTCCCGACGGGAAGACCCTGGCCGTGGCCCACAACCGGGAGGGGTACTCCTCACTGACCGTGGGCGGCCAGAGCGTGACTCTGTCACCCGGCGTGGTGGATGGGGGCGGCTTTCAGTTCTCCTCCGATGGCCAGCGCCTGATCTTCACCTTCACCTCCCCCATCGAGCCGGCCAACATCCACTCCTATGAGCTCGCCAGCGGTAAGCTCACCAATGTGACCCGCTCCACCCTGGCCGGGGTCGACCCGTCTGGCTTCGTCTCCCCTACCCTGATCAAGTATCCCAGCTTTGACGGCAAGGAGATTCCGGCTTTCTACTATCAGCCCCCGGGCGTCAGCAAACCGCCGGCGGTGATCAGCGTGCACGGCGGCCCCGAGGCCCAGACCCGGGCCCATTTCTCGGCCCTGACCCAGTACTTCGTGAGCCGTGGCTATGCCATCCTGGCCCCCAACGTGCGGGGCAGCACCGGCTATGGTCGCACCTACACCCACCTCGACGACGTGCGCCAGCGCATGGACTCTGTCAAAGACCTGGAATACGCCAACCGCTGGCTCTCTGAGCGAGCCGGCAAGATCGCCGTGATGGGCGGCTCTTATGGCGGCTACATGACGCTGGCGGCGGTCACCTACCAACCCGATCGCTGGGCCGCCGGGGTGGACATCGTGGGCATCTCCAACTTCATCAGCTTCCTCAACAACACCGGCAGCTACCGCCGGGCCCTGCGCATCGCCGAATACGGCGACCCGGTCAAGGATGCCGAGTTCCTGCGCGAGGTCTCGCCCTTCTTCCACGTGGAGAAGATCAAGGCGCCCATGCTGATCATCCAGGGGGCCAACGACCCGCGCGTTCCCCAGTCGGAATCGGATCAGATGGTGGCCAGCCTCAAGGCGCGCAGCCTCCCGGTGGAGTACCTGCTCTACAAGGACGAGGGCCACGGCCTGGCCAAGCTGTCCAACCGCATCGACGCCTATACGAAGGTGGTCGAGTTCCTGGACAAGCACCTCAAGTAAAGCAAAGAGGCCCCCCATTTCCTGTATCAGGCTTTGGCCTCAGGGGCAGGTTGATTTGCATCCAGAATGGCCACCGCGTCGACGAGCTGCAGCATGTGGCTGGCTGCCTGATCGCCACCCTTGGCCGCCTCCAGCTTCTGCTGGATCTCGGCCATATCGCCGGCCTGAGCCTTGCTCACCAGAGCCCGGGCGGAAGCCAGTTGCTCGGGGGTAGCCCCGGCCACCAGCGCCTCGGCTGCCTGGCGAGCCTGGGCCTGCACCTCGAGGATGCGGGCGTCAGCCTTTTGCAGGAAGGCGACTGCAGCCTGATCGCCACCATCGGCGGCGGCTTTGATCTGGCTGACGACGCCGGCGGCGTTGGGATCACCGTTCACCAGCGCGTTGACCAGGGCATCGACGGTGACGCCCTGATAGCTGTCGGAGGGCGGAGGTGCGGCCGGCTGCCTGGGAGCAGCGGCCGGCTCGGGTGGCGGCGCCGCGGCCTGGGGCCCAGGAGCAGCCGAGGCTTGCGGCTGACTGAGGGCGGCCTGCAGCTTGCCGGCCGTCTCCTGGTCACCGTAGATGACGAATTTGATGTCCTTGACGTTCTGCGACTTCGCCGAGAAGTCGCGCACGGCACGCGCCATGTCGGCGATCTTCTCGGCTTCGGTGCCGCCCACGTTCTTCATGACGCCCAGGCGCATGGCCGGGATGGACAAAGACTGCATGCCCGCTTTGTCGGCCGCTTCCAGGCCGGCGGTCAACACGTCGTAGAGCGGCTTGTTCAGGTCATCGACTACGAAGACCACGTTCTTGAAGGCGCCCTGATGGGCTTGCTGGGTGGTGGCGATCTTGACCTGGCCGGTCTGGCCGCCAATCAGCGACTGGGCCTGCTGGTGGAACTGTCCGCCGCCGGCGCGGCCGATGGCGCCGTCCACGCCCCCGGCCCACATTCCCTCCGAGTTGACCCCGGTGATCAGGCCGTCAGCCGGAACGCGGGTAATGTCACCCATCTGCACGCTGACCGTGGGAGCCGTGCGAGCGGCGGCCGGGCTGGTGGCCACCTCGGCGGCGCTGGCCGGTGAACCGATCGAGTCCACCGCCTGCCGGGCCAGGGTGCTTGCCTCAGCCTGGCTGATCGGGCCGCTGCTGTCAAGTTGGGCCAGAAGCCGGTGGGCAGCCGGCATGTCGTTGCGGTTGAGGGCCTGCTGGAGCTCAGCCATCAATTGCTCCCGGGTAGGAGCCGGACCGGGTGGAGGGCCCGAAGGCGGGGCGGGGCCTGCCGGAGGCGCAGGAGGCGGAGCGGCGGCCGGAGAGTTGCTCACCGGCGGAGTGGGAGGGGCGAAACCGGCGGCCTGGGCGGGCTGCGGCTGGATGAAGTGGGCCAGCCCCGGGAAGATGGCTCCCGCTCCGGCGGCCGAGAAGGGCATCAGGTGCATCTCTTGCTGCTGGCGGCCGCGCCACCACTTCTGCACGGGGGCGTTTTTCCAGTCGAAGAAGCCGTTGAAGCCGTTCTTGTTGCCAGCCAGGGTGTGTCCGAGCAGCGAGCCGCCCTTGACACTGTAGCCTTGCTGGGAGTTGCCCGTCACGCCGAGAGGGTCTTCCTGACGTGGTGCCGGGCCGCCGAATCCGAAGGCCCGACCCAGGCTGGACATGATCCCGCCCTCCTGAGCCTGGCCAGCTTGAGGGGTCTCGTTGACCTGCGAGCCCCAGACCTGGCCTTTCGGGTTCTCGAAAATCTGGGTGTACTGCTTGCCCTGGGACGTGGTCACCTCGTTGAAGACGCTGATCTTGGTGCCATCGGCGGCGATCATCTGGGCGTGCTCGCGGACCAGGCCTTCCGGCCGCTGTTGGAAGGGTGAGCTGACCCCGTACTCGGCCTTCTCGGGATCGAGGATGAGGAGAGTGGGGTTGTTGGCCTCCATCTGCACGTACAGCTTGCCGTCGCTGCCCATCTGGGCGTTCAGGCCGATGGGCTGGTCGGGATTGGAGGGGTTGAACATCTTAGCCTGGACGCTGCCGTCGAGGCTGCGCTGCACGGCAACCTGAACCGGCAGGAAGGGGCCGGCCGGGAGCACCGCCTGGAAAGCCACCCCGCCCTGGTCGCGCAGGAGTTGCAGGCCGCTGGGATAGGCTTTGACGGTCGGCTGAGCCTGCTGGGCTTGCTGAGCGCCGCCCATCGTGGTGGGTGGGGTGGGAACCGAGCCTGCCAGGCCGTCGGTGCCGTAGTTGTGACCCGCCGGAGACTGGCCCGGAACCTGGCCCCGATTGGCCCAGCCCGCGATGTACGAAGCTCCGTTTGCTCCGGGCTGATTGACAGGGTTGCTTCCGTTCATTGACCAGACCCTCCTCGGTTGGATATCCACTTCTTGTTTCCCACGCGGTGCGGAAAATTCACTGAAAGGTTACACGTGGGTGCGCTGACCGTTCCAGAAGGAGACGGCGTTCCCCCCGGACGAGCGCGACATGCCGATGGCGGCCTCGACGCGCTGCTGCAGTTGCTCCTCGTTGGTGGCATCGTGCGGCACGCCCGCCACGCCCACGGATGCGGTGAGGGAGACCTTGGCCGGACCATTGCCGAAGGGCCGCGCGTGGATCGCGGCCCGTATCCGCTCGCCGATGTCGTAGGCGTTGTTGCGGTCTGAGTGCACGAGGAGGACAGCGAAGTCGGCCCCTTCCAGGCGCGCCGGGATGTCGGTCTCCCGGGTCGCCTGACGAATGATCTCGGCCACGTCTTTCAAGATCTGCTCGCAAATTTCCTGGCCCAGAGCGGCTTGAATCTCTTCAAAGCGGTCCAGCGAAAGCAGGATCTGAGAGACCGGGTAGGTGTAGCGCCGGCCCCGCATCACTTCCTCGCGAGTACGCTCGTTGAGGTAGAGGCCGTTGTAAAGGTGAGTCAGAGGGTCATTGAGCCCGCCCGTGATGGTGCGCTGATACAAGAGTGAATTGGCCAGGGCCGCGCTGGCCACCTGACAGTACTCTTGCAGCAGCTCCATCTCCTCGGGACGATACTGGCCTGGATTGGGGCGGCCCAGGTAGATCGCCCCCAGCACGTCGCCCCCGGTGGCCAGGGGGGCCACCAGGGCGCTTTTCTCGTAGACGAGCAGGGTGGGAAGCTCGACTCCACCTTCCACGGCCACGGCCCCATTGTCGATCTTGAGCGAGCGACGCTGGCTGGCGCAGTAGCCGGGGGCACCCTCATTGAGCTGCAGGGTGAGGTTGCGGAACATGTCGGTGTAGGGGCTGGCGGCCACCTCGGCAAACAGCTCTCTGGACCCGTCCACTTCGTCGAGCAGGAAGATCACGCAGGTCTGGCTGGGCAAGAGCTCCTGCAAGTGCTGGGTGATGGCCAGCAGGGTATCTGACAGGTGCAGGCTCTGGTGCAGCACCCGGTAGTAGCTGTCCAGCTCGCGCATGAACTCGAGCGTCTGGTTGAGCTGCTCGATGGCAGCCTGGTTCTGCTTGAGGCTCTCACGCATGCCGGCCAGCTCGCGCTCGGCCGATTGTCGCTCCTTGCGAGAGGTGCTGGCAAGCCGGTGCTCGAGCTCGGTGATCACGGTCTCGAGAGAGTCCTTCTGTGCACGAGCCTGGTGCAACTCCTCGGCCATCTCCTCGAGCTTACCCAGCATCTGCTGGCTGGTGACCTCGAGCTCGGCCAACCGCTCCTCCCGGTCGCCCACCTCACCGAAAACCTCGCCCACTTCCTTGGTCTTGAGCTGGATCTCCTCAAACAGCATCTGCTTCTCGTGTCCGGCCGCGACCTCGAGCTTGAACCGCTCGTAACGCTCGCGCCCGACCAGGCTGAGCAGCCATAAGAGCAGGGCTGAGAGCAGGCACTGAATGCCGGCCAGGTTGAGTTGGAAGATGACCGCTGCCTTGTCCTGGGTGGACTTGAGCATCTCCAGCAGTGGCAGGCCGCTGATCAGGCCGTAGAACGCCCCTCCGATCAGCAGCACCGCCAGGCCCAGGCTGCTGCCCAGGTAGGTGGCCGTCTCCAGCACCGGCAGGGTGAATCCCAGCACCAGATAGGGCGGACCAAACACGTAGGTGAGAACAGCCCCCATCAGGGCGTCTACCGCCATGATGGCTCCCCCCACCGAGCTGTTGGGCACTTTGAGAACGATGAAAGCGGCGATCAGGTGATAGAAGATGACCGCCGCCGTGACCAGGGAAGGTTGTTTTTCCAGTGCTTCCGGCAAATGAGCAAACTGCTGCGTGTGATTGAGAGAAAGAGAAATCGCAATGAGAAGGCCCATCGCTCGGACTCCCACCAGGAACCAGCGAAGCGCCAGGGAGGGCTCGTTCGGCAGGGAGAGTTGCGCTGGCATCGTCTTTTATCAGGCCTGACCGGTAGAGATTTATTCCATGCCGATCAATGCCGATCCTGCTCCCACGGCGATCCAGGAGGCAGGCGCAGAGCGTCGAAGCTGCCGCGCCCATGGCCAGCGAACCTGTTCTGAAGCCACTTCTCGGCCTTGTCCAGGAGTTGGAGCCCTTCCATCTGCTCCTGCAGTACCTGGAGAAGGGCGAAAGCTTGCTCTGCCAGGGGGTTCTGGGTCCAGCCCGTCCCCCCTTGCTGGCCGCTCTGGCCGAGCACCTCAAGTTTCCCGTGCTCTGGGTCACCCCCGGCCAGGACGCCGCCGAGCGGCTCCACGAGGACCTGGCGCTCTATGGCACCGGGTCGTTTCTCTTTCCCGAACGCGACCGCTCGCTGGGTGTCGATCCGTTGCGCATGGAGCTGCTCGAGAAGCTCGAGAGCCAGCAGGCACGCGTTGTGGTGGCCTCCCTCCGGGCCCTGCTCCAGAAGACCCTGGCTGCCTCCGACCTGCACCGAGGGCGACTCGACCTGCGCAAGGGCGAAACCACCGACCTGACGGTCTTGCTCGAGGTTCTGGTCTCGGAGGGCTACACGCGGGTGCCCATGGTCGAGCGCCGGGGCGAGATCTCTTTGCGGGGCGGCATCCTGGATGTCTATCCGGCTACCGACGAGCCGGTGCGCATCGAGCTCTTTGGAGACGAGATCGAATCGATCCGTCGCTTTGACAAGGATACCCAGCGCTCGCTGGTGCAGCTCGACCGCATCGTGCTGCTGCCAGCCCGCGAGGAAGGCGGTTCCTACCTCACCGAGCACTTTCCTCGAGGCTCGGTGGTGTTACTCGAGGAGATCGCCCAGCTGCGTTTGCATTCGCTGGAGGTTTCCCAGGAGAGCGAGTCAGCCTGGCTGCAGGAAGGTGAGGGCCCGCGTGAGGAGGGTTGGCGAGGCGAGTGGGGGGACGTGCTGGGCATGCTCACCCCCTTCCGCACGGTCACCCTGACAGGCTGGGACGATCTTTCCCAGGGCCCCCGGGTGGAGTTTCCCTTCCAGCCCCAATCGGTGGTGCCAGGCCGGGTGGAGGGGCTGTTCGAGAAACTGCCCGCTCTGCAGGAGGCGGGCCACCGGGTGGTGCTGATCAGCCGCCAGCAGAGGCGTCTTGCAGAGCTGTTTACCGAGCGGCGCATGGAGAAGCCCTCGGCCCGCGTTCCCGAGCCGTTCATGCCGGGTCAGGTGACTCTTTTGGGCGGCGCCCCCTCGGAAGGCTTTCGCCTGGAGCTTGCGGTGGGACCAGTGGAGGTTTTCAGCGACCACGAGATGATGGGCACTCCGCGGGTGCGCCGGTCCACGCGCAAAGCCGACCGCAGCAGCCTGGTGCGCCTGAACGAGCTGCAGGAAGATTCGCTGGTGGTGCACCTGCAACACGGCATCGGGCGCTACAAGGGCGTCAAGACCCTCGAGCTGGTAGGCGTGCGCCGCGATCTGCTCCAGATCGAGTATGCCAGAGGCGATACTCTCTACGTTCCGGTGGAGCAGCTCGACCTCGTACAGCGCTATCAGGGCATAGAAGAGAAGGTCCCCTCGCTCTCGCGGATGGGCGGCCAGGACTGGCGCAACACCCGCACCAGAGTGCGCGAGGAGGCCGAGCGCATCGCGCGCCAGCTGCTCGAGCTCTATGCCCGGCGGGAGATGTCCCAGGGCACCTCCTACCCGCCCGATACCACCTGGCAACTGGAGATGGAGGAGGCTTTCCCCTACCAGGAGACGCCCGACCAGGTGCGGGTCATCCAGGAGGTGAAGGCCGACATGGAGGGCCCCCGCCCGATGGACCGACTGGTCTGCGGCGACGTGGGCTACGGCAAGACCGAGGTGGCCCTGCGGGCAGCCTTCAAGGCGGTAATGGACAGCCGCCAGGTGGCCGTGCTGGTCCCCACCACGGTGCTGGCCCACCAGCACTTCCAGACCTTCTCGCAACGCCTGGCGCCTTTTCCAGTGCGAGTAGAGATGCTCTCGCGCTTCTGCTCGCCGGCCGAAACCAGGGCCGTGCTCAAAGCCATGGAGCAGGGCGAGGTGGACGTGGTCATCGGCACCCACCGCCTGCTCAGCAAGGACATCAAGTTCCAGAAGCTGGGCCTGCTGGTCGTGGACGAAGAGCATCGTTTCGGCGTGCAGCAAAAAGAGCGCATCAAAGAGCTGCGGGCGGCGGTGGACATCCTCACTCTCACGGCCACGCCGATCCCGCGCACGCTGCACATGTCCACTATCGGGGTGCGGGACATGTCCATCATCGAGACCCCCCCCGAGGATCGACTGCCCATCAAGACCTACCTCTTCGAGTTCCACCCCGAGATCGTCAAGGGAGCCATCACTCGCGAGCTCTCCCGGGGGGGGCAGGTCTTTTTCGTGCACAACCGGGTGCAGGGGCTCGAGCGCCTGGCCCAGGACATCCGCCGCCTGCTGCCCCAGGCCCGCATCGGGGTGGGCCACGGCCAGATGGAGGAGGGCCGCCTGGAAAAGGTCATGATGGACTTCCTGGAAGGCGAGTACGACGTCCTGTGCTGCACCACCATCATCGAGAGCGGGATCGACATCCCCAACGTCAATACCATCATCATCCACAATGCTCACGCCTTCGGCCTCTCTCAGCTCTACCAGCTGCGCGGCCGGGTGGGACGGTCGTCCCGCCAGGCCTACTGCTACCTGCTCAACCCGCCTTCGCGCGAGTTGACTCCCGAAGCGGAGAAGCGCCTGGCCACCATCCGCGATTTCACCCACCTGGGGGCCGGCTACCAGATCGCTTTGCGCGATCTGGAGATCCGCGGAGCCGGCGACTTGCTCGGGGCCGAGCAGTCGGGCCACATCGCCTCGGTGGGATTTGATCTCTACTGCCGGCTGCTCGGGGACGCGGTCAAGACGCTGCGGGGAGAGAAAGTCGAAGAGGAAGAGCTCTCGGCCGTGGTGGAGCTGCCCATTCCCGCCTCGCTGCCCGAAGAATACGTCAGCGACTCGCGCCAGAAGGTGGCTCTCTATAAGCGCATCGCCGGTCTTCGCAGCGACGCCCAGAGGCAGGACCTGGAGGCCGAGTTGCGCGACCGATTCGGGCCACTGCCAGTGGAGGCACAGCACTTGCTCGAGGTGGTGGATCTGCGCATGCGCGCCCGCGAGCTCGAGATTCCCTCGATCCGGGCCAAGGAGGGTCGTTTGACATTCTTGATGCCCTTCTACCCCGAGCTGAGCTTTAGCCAGCTCAAGAGCCTGGGTCAGGCCACCGGTTGGAAGGTCAAGGTGGAGCAGAAGGCTCTGGTTTGCTACGGGCTTTGCGGCATCGCCGCCGGGGCGCCGGTCTATCCCCCGCCCGCCGAGCTGCTCGAGAAGGTGCGCGGCGTGCTCGACCGGCTGCGCCGCTGGAAGGAAGGAAAGTAGCCGGTCAGGCCAGGGCGGCCAGCGACCAGCCCAGGTTATCGAAGCGGAAGGTGGCCGTGCCAATGCGGTGACCGGCGCGCATGAGAGGACAGAAGACCTGGTCTCCGACCGACTGCTCTTCCCCCAGCCGAAGCAGGCCGTGGGGATTGGTGATGAGGTTTTCGAGCTTGCGCAGGAGGGGCTCTTCGCCGTCCTGACGGACCTGGTTTTTGAAACGGTTGCGCAGAGGGGTGTCGAGCACGGCCCAGAGGGCATCGGGTTGTCCCTTCAGCACGGCCCGGGTGAACGTGTCGAAGGTGGAGCGAGGGGTGCGCCGGTCAATCTTGACCGTGATCTTTTGTTCGCTTGCGGGGCACTCGCTCAAGGTCTGCGTAAGGACCATCCGAACCTCCGATCCGACTCCGGTGCTGCCGGGACCGAGGTCATCGTAATTTGCCGGATGGTTACAGATGTAAACAGGGTGTTAACAAATGGAAACGGGGATCGATTTTGTTGCCGGCTTATGAACGGCCGGTCAGGGCGCGCAAATCCTCGCGATCCAGGGGGGCGCCCTTGAGCACGGACAGGAACTTGTGGATGCGCCGGCGGATGTGCTCGGCGACCCAGCCGATGGCCGCACCCCAGGCGATCCCGATGACGAGCAAATAGGGAGGCTCGGAGGGGCAGAAGAGCATGGTCAAAATGGCGCTGGAGGCAAACCCCAGGGCCAACCCCAGCTGCACCAGGACGGGAACGGTCACACGCCGCACTCGCTTACGGGTCACCGGTCGGGCCAGATCGGCGCGCTGGCGCTGGGCCTCCTCGAAGGCCAGCTTGTTGGCGTAGTAAGTGTAGACATTGACCGTCATAGCCTGACTCTAGCCCCGATGCCTGAAAGCTCGCTGAAACAGGAAGCAATAAAGTCCTTGAGTACCCCCGCTTGGCCGCGCCCCGGGTCAATCAACCCCCAAAACAAAGAGAAGGCTCCCCTGCGGGAGCCTTCTCGACCTGCCGTCGCGTAGGCGAGCTTAGTTGTTGCCCTTGGTGCGGCGGAAGATGGCCGGCTCGAGATCGACATCGCGCAGCGAGCTGCCGAAGGAGATCTCTTCCTTGATGCCACCGAGGGTGAAGGCAGCGTCGTCGGAGTCGACGGGCTGACCGGGCAGCGACTGGAAGCCAGTGGCCACCACGGTGATGCGAACCTCGCCTTCCATGCGCTCGTCCTGCACCGACCCGAAGATGATCTGAGCGTCGGGGTCGACGGCCTCGTAGATGATCCGGGCGGCTTCGTTGAGCTCGAGGAGAGTGAGGTCGGGACCGCCTGTGACATTGAACAGCACACCGGTGGCTCCGTCGATGCTGGCCTCGAGCAGCGGGCTGGAGATGGCCGCGCGAGCAGCCTCGACAGCGCGATTCTCACCCGAAGCCACGCCGATACCGAGCAGCGCCGAGCCAGCGTCGGCCATGATGGCCTGCACGTCAGCGAAGTCGACGTTGATGCGACCCGGAACGGTGATGATCTCGGAGATGCCCTGCACGCCGTTGCGCAGCACGTCGTCGGCAAGTCGGAAGGCGTCGGCAATTGACTCCTTGTCGCTGACGATCTTGAGCAGACGGTCGTTGGGGATGGTGATGATGGTGTCAACCTTGGATTTGAGCTGCTTGATGCCTTCCTCGGCCAGCTCCATCCGGCGGCGCCCCTCGAACACGAAGGGCTTGGTGACGACGGCCACGGTCAAAGCGCCTGCCTGGCGTGCCAACTCGGCCACCACGGGACTGGCCCCGGTGCCCGTGCCACCGCCCATACCGGCGGTGATGAACACCATGTCGGCCCCCTCGATGGCTTTGAGCACCTCTTCGGAGTTCTCTTCTACGGCTTTCTTGCCGCAGTCGGGATTCGAGCCGGCGCCCAGGCCCTTGGTCACGGTCGAGCCGATGTGGATGCGCTGGTCGGCATCACAGAGGAACAGTGCCTGGGCATCGGTATTGATGGCAATGAACTCGACACCACCGAGCCCCTCCTGGATCATCCGGCTGACCGCGTTGCAACCGGCTCCACCGACTCCGATCACCTTGATACCGGCAAAGTGCTCGACCTGGCCGCGATGCTCGCCCGAGGCGGCCTTCTTGGGAGTGCTGGCAGCCGCGATCGGCTGACGCAGCACTGGCTGGCCCACGTTCGGCTTGGCGGGCTGCCCGGCGCGGGGAGCGGCGGAAGGTCCGGCCATCGGCGGCGGCGGAGCGAGCAAGGGCTCCAAGCTCGGCTCGACAGCCGGCTCAGAGCTCTTTATTTCTGATTTCGTGTTGTCCTTGGGGTCCATGGTTTACCCCCATCATTCAAATTAGTGTGGTTTCTCAAGCTGCCCGGGTTGACCATCCCCCACCCGAGCACGACCGGGGGGGAGATTGCCCTGCGGACCGCCTCCATCCGGAAGGTCCCGACTATATCATGGACATCAAGACCATGGCTAGAGTCTGTACGTTTGGAGGGCAAGAAACTTCGCTGCGCAGTGCAGTTTCGCTTTCAAATTTGAATTTCCTTCGAACACACGGCCGTTTTTTGCCATTGCCCACCGATTCGCGCTCGAAGGGGGTCTCGAGCGGCGCCTGAGCGAACCCCACGCGCGTGTCGGTGCTGGTTGTGGACAAGCTCACCAAATCCTACGGGCAAACCCTGGCCGTGGATGGAGTTACTTTCCAGGTGCGCCCGAACGAGATCGTGGGCCTGCTCGGGCCGAACGGCGCCGGCAAGACCACCACCATCAGCATGGTGCTGGGCGTGCTCGAGCCCAGCTCGGGCAGCATCGAGATCGAAGGCCTGGACATAGCCCGCCAGCGTTCGCAGGCTCTCAGCCGCACCAATTTTGCGGCCGTCTACGCCCCCCTGCCGGGCAACCTGACGGTGGAGCAGAATCTGCGGGTGTTCGGCCTGCTGTACGAGGCGAGAGGGCTGGAGCAACGCCTTGCAGTCTTGTTAGAGCGGTTCGACCTGATGAAGTTCCGCCGCACCCGCTGCGGGCTGCTCTCCTCGGGCGAGCATACCCGGGTTTGCCTGGCCAAGGCCATGCTCAACGACCCCCACCTGTTGCTGCTCGACGAGCCCACTGCCTCTCTCGACCCCTCGACCGCCCGCGAGATCCGCCAGCAGATCCGAGAGTTTGCAGCGCAGGGCTCGGGCGGCGTGCTGTGGACCTCGCACAACATGTACGAGGTGGAGGACGTCTGCCACCGGGTGCTCTTCCTCTCGCGGGGCAAAATTTTGCTCGAGGGCGATCCCCGCACCTTGCCCGCCGAGCACGGCAAAGCCAACCTGGAAGATCTGTTCATCACCGTGGCCCGTGAGCCGCTCTCGCTGGAGGCCTGATGTCCCTCTCTCGGGTCTGGGCCATCGTGCTGCGCCAGGTTTACCTGATGAAGGGCAGCCCTTCTCGACTTATGCCCCTCTTTTTGTGGGTGGCGATCGACATCGTGCTGTGGGGCTTCATCTCGCGCTTTCTCAACTCGGTCTCCCACTCCAACATGAGCTTCGTGCCCACCTTGCTCGGGGCTGTGCTGCTGTGGGATTTCTTCGCCCGAGTGATGCAGGGGGTCACCATCGCCTTCTTTGAGGACATCTGGTCGCGCAATTTCCTGAACCTTTTCTGCTCACCCCTCTCCGTGCCGGAATATGTGACCGGACTGGTGGTGACGAGCATTGCCACCAGTCTGGTGGGGCTGCTGGTGATGCTGCTCTTGAGCAGCGCAATCTTCGGTCTTTCCTTCTTGAGCTATGGACTGGCTCTGATCCCCTTCCTCCTGATCCTGTTCGTCTTCGGCATAGCGCTGGGAATTTTCGCCTGCGGCATCGTGCTGCAGTTGGGGCCCTCAGCAGAGTGGTTCATCTGGCCCATTCCCGGGATGCTGTCCCCCTTCGCCGGGGTTTTTTACCCATTGACCACGCTGCCTCAGTGGATGCAGTGGGTCGCTCACCTGCTGCCCCCTTCCTACGTCTTCGAAGGGATGCGGGCGGTGGTGGCCGGGGGAGGGGCCCAGCTCGGCGAGTTGGGCATCGCGGCCTCGCTGGTGCTCGTCTACCTTCTGGGGGCGTGCTGGTTCTTCATGACCATCTACCGCCAGTCCGTCCGCAGCGGGCGCCTTGCCCGCTACAACGCCGAGGGATCAAGCTGAGTCAGAAGCCCTTTACACGAAGTTCACACTTGTTACATCCGTGTTACCTGAAAAATACAAACGGCGCGGCCGGAATCGTTAGTCTGACAACAAGACCAATCAGGCGGAGGAAAACTTGAGCATCGACCAGACCCAGAAGATCTCCGAGCTGTCAGCGACCTGCTGCGAGGGCCTGGCCGCCGCCAACCTCGCGGTTCCCCAGGCGGCCATCAATCGAATCCAGGGAGGTGCAAGCTCAGACAGCACGGCACTGGCCGCCCTGCAGCCGACGGACGGATTCTCGGGCTCAGGCTCCAGGCAAGCCGGTGGAAGCTTCGAGTTCGCCAGCAATTTCGCGGCCAACTTTGCCAACCTGTTCGATGCCCCCGGGTCTGGGAACATCTCCCATCCCGGCGAGATCGCTGCTGGAACCGGCACGCAAGACCGGGCCTCCAGGCCGGGTGAGCCGGCTCCCGAGACAGGCAATGAGACCTCCCTTCAAGACCGCACCTCCAAGCCTGGAGCACCGCGCCGCCGTCGCCGCTCGAGCGGAAGCCGGCGCTCTCGACGCAGCTCCACACGGGCCCGTGGCTCCAGTCGCTCCAGCCGGGCACAACGCTCGCGACGTTCCCAGCGCACGCAAGGCACCCGCAGCAGCCGGCGAGCTGGCCTGCCAAGCCCCCCGCTGACCGGCAACCGCACCGCTGACGCCGCCATCGGTTGGAACGGTCGCAACTTCAAAGCCGGCCAGACGAAACGCTGCGCTGATTTCGTCTCTTCCGTGCTGCGTCAATCGGGCACCGCTCCTCGCGGATTTCAGCACCAGAACACGGTCGCTGGCCTGGCCAAATATGGCCGCCCCATCCAGCGCGACCAGTTGCGTCCGGGTGACGTGGTGATGTTCGGCAACACTTATCGGCGCGGACAGTACACCCACACCGGCATTTACGTCGGCAACGGCCAGTTCGTGCATCGCCCGACCGCCAACGCTCCGGTGCGCATCGACAGCCTGAATCAGGGCTACTACAGGGGCAAGTACACCGGCGCCCGACGCATGCAAGATTAAGCAAGGTTGAATCGGTTTCCACGTCACTAGCTGTCGTTCATCCGCCTTAGACTGAGCTCAAGGAGGATGAAACTCTTGAGCGATGATCCGGCCGCCCAATTCTGGACTCCCCGCCTCGCCGCGCAAGGTAGTGTGCCGATCGCGCGAGCCTTTCTCGAGGCCTATCCCCGGCTGCAGCTGACCGCCTCAGAAGCGCTGCTGGTCCTCTTCCTGGTGGCCTTCAAAGGGGCCCGTGAGCATGCTGATACCAGTCTGGCTCACCTGAGTCGGTGCCTGGGCGTGGATGCCCGCACGGTGAGGAGCTGGGCCAGCCGGCTGGAAGGGCGAGGGCTTTTGCAGCGGGTGCTCCGGCGGCGAGGATACGGGCGCGAGCAGACCAACCTGTGGGATCTGAGTCCCCTGTTCCGGGCTCTGGAGAGATTCGAACCCCGGCTCGAGATTTCTGGCCACGCCCCCCCAGTGCGTCCGTGAAGTCCATCCCCTCCGTCGGCTGGAAGTCCGGCCCCTGGAATATCTTGTGGTGGCGCAGGCGGGGGGGGTAGGGGCCCCGAGAGCCTAGCTCCTCCGACACCCCATAGGGGTTTGCGGCCGGACTTCTGGAGCGTAGCCCCTCCGACACCACCGGGGGGTTTGCGGCTGGACCTCTAAGGCTGCTCGGGCGCCGGCGCCGGCGCCGGCTCTGGCTCCACCGGTGCTGGCTCCGGTTCTGGCTCCGGCTCAACCGGCTCGCTCACCGGCTCCGTCACCGGCTCGCCGACCGGGGGCTCGTCCAGGGGCGTGGGCTCTAGCAATGGCTCGGGCTCTGTAACCACCGGCTCGGGCTCGGGTTCAGGCACAACGCTGGGAATACTGCGCGGCACCGGTCGGGCAGGGGCGGGACGGCTCCAGGTCGGCTGCACCGCGCGGCCAGGACGGGCCACCGAGCCGGGCTGGGGAATGCGGGGCGGCGCCTTCACGTCCGGCACCTTCGCCCCCGGCGGACGTCTGGCGATGCGGTGCCAGGCCAGCTGCACGTCCCGGGCCACGGGCACGGCCACCTCGCCTCCGTAGCCACCCGACTTCTCCAGAAAGACCACCACCACCAGGTCGGGTTGCTGGTAAGGCGCAAAGCTCACAAACCAGGTGTGGTTGCGTCCCTCGGGGTTGTCGGTGCTGGGCAGATTCTCCACCGTACCGGTCTTGCCGGCGATCTCAAGCTCCCAGATGTTGGCCCGCACCGAGGTGCCATATTGGACGGCACCACGCATGCCGGCTCGAATACGCTTCCAGGCCACCAGCGGGGCGTTTACGTAGCGCACAACCTGGGGCTCGAGGCTTCTCACGGTCTTCTCGCCGTCCTTGACCTGCTGCACCAGATAAGGCCTGACCACTCCGCCATCGGTGGCTACGGCCGCGGTGACCACCGCCATCTGCAGGGGCGTCACGGTCAGAAAGCCCTGCCCGATGGACATGTTGGCGTCATCGCCGGCATACCACTTCTCCCTGACCTGCTTGACCTTCCACTTCTCGTCGGGCAGATTGCCGCTCACCTCGCCGGGCAGGTCCACCCCGGTAGGTGCTCCCAGACCGAACTCGGAGGCGGACTGACCGATGCGTTTGCCGGTCAGCTTCAGGCCGAGTCCGTAATAGGCCACGTCGCACGAATGGGCCAGCGTGTCCTCGAAGCTGAGCCAGCCGTGGCCGGAGCGCACGAAGCAGTTGAAGGGAACCTCGCCGATCTGCAGCATTCCCTGGCAGTAGAAACGGGCGTCGGGTTTGATCAGCCCCTCGGCAAAGGCGGCCGCCGAGGTGATCAGCTTGAACGTTGAGGCGGGAGGATAGGTGCCCGACAGGGCGCGGTTGAGCAGAGGGGCGGCTGGATCGCGCAGAAGCAACGTGAAGCGCCGACTGGAGATGCCCCCTGCAAACCAGCCCGGATCGTAGCCGGGCAGGCTGGCCATGGCCCGGACCTTGCCGGTGCGCGCTTCCATGGCCACGACCACCCCGCCGGTGCGCTCTCCGTTGCGCCAGCGAAGCTCGTTTAAAGCTTGTTGCAGACTGTCCTCGGCCACTTTCTGGAGCTCGGCGTCCAGGGTCAGCACCAGGTCGCGACCCGGGCTGGGGGTTATCTCTTCCAGCTCTTGGACGGGCCGGCCGGAAACGTCCACCAGCACGACCCTCCGGCCGGAGACTCCCCGCAGGTCATCTTCCCAGCTTGCCTCCAAGCCGTCCTTTCCCACCCAATCGCCCGGCTCATACTTGCGGTTCGACTGGCTCAAGGTCAGCTCGTCCACCTCCCCCACCTGGCCCAGCACGTGACAGGCCAGGCTGCCCAACGGGTAGTCGCGTATGGGAAAGACTTCCAGCCGGCTGCCGGGAATGCGGCCCTGAGCTTCGGCCAGGCGAGCCAACTGGCGGGGGTTGAGCCGATCGGAGACGACCAGAGGCTCGATCGAAGCAGCCTGCACCTTGCGCACCAGTTCTCGCACCTGAGCCGGCTTGAGCTCGGCCAGTCGAGTCAACTCGCGCACGGTGCCGGTGGGATCGTTGAGGCTTGCGGCCATGATGGTGAACACCAGGTGAGCCCGATTACGCACCAGGACGCGCCCACGGCAATCGTACACGTTGCCGCGGGGAGCCGGAACGGGCAGCGAGCGAACGACGTTCTCCTGGGCCATGGCCCCCAGCACCTGGCCCCGCCAGGCCTGGAGGTACAGCAGGCGCAAAGCAAGCAGGGCGAACACCAGCAGCAGACAGCGATAAAGCCAGCCCAGGCGTCGCGTGTAGGCCAGCGTCACGCCGTCCTCCGGCGCCACAGGCGGCGCTCGCGCACCGGGCTCGGGCGCAGCAGCAAGAACCAGAAGATCAGGTTCATGAGCAGCGCCCCCGGAAACCAGAGCTGTACTCGCAGCGGGCTGGGCTCGGCCCAGACTCCCAGCCCGGCCATGCCCAGGGCAACCGCCAGCGTGCCCGTGCTGACCAGGAGCGCCGGAACCACCGGCCCGGCCCGCGGCAGGCTCTGCCCGGCAAGTCCCAGCATCAGGCCGGTCCAGCCGTAAACGGCCACGAAGATGCCTGCCAGCCCGGGACCCAGCAGGGCCATTCCAAGTCCCCCGGCACCTCCTAGCGCAGCGCACAGGCTGGGCGAGGCCCTGCGCCAGGTGGCCTGCACCAGGGCCAGCAGCAGTGGATCAGGGCGAGGCAGGCCGGCCGGCCACAGGGTCAGCACCCAGTAGCCTCCCAGAGCGCCCAGAAGATAGCGCCAAAAGCGACTCAAGGCCGGCGACCCACCAGCAAGACCTCGTGTAGGCGCCCGAATTCCGCCTCGGGCCGAACCTGCACCGATTGAAACAGAGCTTCGGTGCGCCCGTAGTTGCGCACCACACGGCCCACCACCAGCCCGCGCGGGAAGACGTCTCCCAGGCCCGAGGTGAGCACCCGCTCCCCCTCCTTGACGGCCACCGAGTGGTCCAGAAAGCGTACCATGCAGTTGTAGCCCGACTCTCCGTAAAGAATTCCCACCGCTTTGGAATGCTCCAGCATGACCGGAACGGCGCTGTTGGGGTCGAGCAAGAAACGCACCCGGGCCGAAGAGTCGGCCACGGCCACCACTCGGCCCACCAGGCCCTGGGGCACCAGGGCGACCATGTCCCGGGTCACTCCCTGGCGGCTACCGCGATCCACCACCACCTCCGAGAACCAGCTCGAAGGGTCGCGGGCTGCTACGCGCGCCACCACGCCGTCCGACAGGCGGTCCTGAGGCAACTCGAGCAAGCTGGCCAGGCGGGCGTTCTCCTCCTCGACCGCCCGCGAGCGAGCCTGCTCGGCTTCCAACTCGAGCACGCGTTGGCGCAGGGCTTCATTCTCACGAGCCAGTCGGCTCTGAGAACGAAAAAAGGCGCCTAATCCGGCGCTGAGCTGCTGACCGGCATCCAATACGGGAGCTTGATAGGGGGCCAGGCGCAGCCCCAGGCCGCCGCCCGCCCAGCCCAGGCGAAGCTGCATGAAAGCCAGCAGGGCTGCCACCACGCCCACCGCCAGGGCTGTCAGGAGGGCCGGACGCACGGCCTAGCCGCGCTCGTAGCCGCCCAGCACCGTGCGCAGAAGACGCGGGTCGGAGAAAAGTCTCGCTGCTCCGAGGGCGACGCAGCTCATCGGTTCCGCGACCCGCTGACAGCGTACTCCGGTCACCTGGGTAATCAGCTCGTCCAGCCCCGCCAGCAGGCTGCCGCCTCCGCACAGGGCCAGGCCGCCTTCCATCACCTGGCCCACCTGATCGGGCGGGGTGGACTCCAGCACCGACTTGACCAGTTGGGCGATCTCGCCGGTAATCGGCTGCAGCACACCGGCGATTTCATTGCAGTCGAGCGTAACCGAGCGGGGCAGGCCGCTGTGCATGTCCCGACCTCGGATCGAGCCGTGCCCTGGCTCCAGTCGGGGTAGAGCGGCTCCGGCAGTTATCTTCAGGTTCTCGGCCGAGCGTTCACCCACGATCAGGTTGTGGCGATGACGCAGGTGGCTGACCAGGGCCAGGTCCATCCGGTCACCGGCCGCTCGGATGCAGTTGGAGGCAACCAGCGAGCCAGCCGAGATGACAGCAGCCTGCGAGGAGCCACCGCCCACATCCACCACCATGCAGGCCCGAGCCTCCTGCACCGCCAGGCCGGCCCCGAGTGCGGCCAGGAGAGGTTGCGGCAGGAGATCGACCGTGCGGCCTCCGGCGTCGCGCACGGCGTCGGAGACGGCCTGGCACTCCACGTCGGTAGCATCGGCCGGAACCCCGACCAGCACTCGCGGCCGAATGACGCCGTGGGAGCGAACCTGCTGCAGGGCGTGATTGAGGAGCACCTGGGCCATCTCGTAGTCGGCGATGGCCCCGTCGCGCACGGGGCGGACGATCTGGATGTGAGCCGGGACGCGGCCCTGCATGCGGCGGGCCTTCTGGCCCACGGCCACCACTTTGCGCTCGCGCCGATCGACGGCCAGATAGCTGGGCTCGTTCCAGCAGATGCCTCGATTGCGCTGCGAGACGGGCGTGTTGGCCGTGCCCAGATCGACGCCCACGTCCGGGACCAACTTGCTCAGCAGGCCCATCTAGCGTCCCTCCAGGCAGTCGAGACCGTGCTCCTTGAGCAGCCGATAAACTCGGCTGACCGGCAGGCCCACCACGTTAAAGTAATCGCCCTCGATGCGCTCGATCAGGAGGCTGCCCAGTCCCTGGGCGCCATAGGCGCCGGCCTTGTCCATGGGTTCGCCGCTGGCGACGTAAGCGCGGATCTGGCCGGCCGTGAGGGGGTGGAAGGTGACCCGGGTGACCTCGTGCAGCGTGGCCAGCACCTCATCAGAGCGAGCCAGGGCCACGCCGGTGTAGACAAGGTGCTCGCGCCCGGCCAGACGACTGAGGATAGCCACCGCCTCCTGCTCGTCACGCGGCTTGGAGAGCACCTCCCCCTCCAGCCAGACCAGCGTGTCGGCGCCCAGCACCAGGGCCCGGCCGGAGCTTCTTCGAGCTACCTCTTGAGCCTTGCGAAGGGCCAATCTCTCCACGAAGGGGCCGGCCTCGGGCTCGGATAGCCGCTCAACCTCCTCCTCCTCAAAGCCCGAGGCCTGCACGGCAAAGGCTAGCCCGACCCGAGCCAGCAACTCGCTGCGGCGAGGAGAGGCGGAGGCCAGGATCAGCTCAGGGCGAACTCCGGCAGACATTGCGGCGAATTATAGCATAGCCCCCCTGGGGGCACAAGCGAACGTTCACGACCAGCGCGGACGGCCCTCGCGGTCGGATGTTCGCTGGAAGAGGTTCCTCTGGAGCCCGGGCGAAGCGACCAGGCATGCCGAGCACCATCTCCGATCTTTCCTTCCCAGCCGAAGGCGTGTTCGAGGTGCATGTCCACCTCGGAGGCGCGGTGCCCATTCACCGCCTCTACGAGTCGGCAGTCGATCGGGGGATTCGTCTGCCGGTCCAGACCTATGACGAGTTTGCCGATCTTTTGCACCGACGCAGCGACAATTCGGGATCGCTGGAAAAGTATCTCGAGATCTACGAGGTCGCCGAACGCATCCAGAGCGGCCCGCAGGCACTGCGCGAAAGCGTTCTGATCGCTTTGAACGGTGCAGCCCGCACGGGGGGCTCCAGCCGGGTGGCGGCCGAAGGGGAAGCCCTGGTACCCCTGCCTCAACGGCTGCCCCTGACGGGCATCGAGCTGCGTCTCAATCCACTCAAGCGGAATGGGGGCGGCATCTGGGACCTCGATCGGGTGATGCTGGCTGCCTGCTCGGGAGTCGAGGAGCTCCAGACCGCTTACAAAGGCCGCGTTCAGGCCGGGCTGATCGTTTGCCTGGGACGCGATCTGCCTGACGAGCAGAACGAGATTCTGGCCCGCAAAACCGCCCTCTGGGCCTCCAAAGGGCTACCCGTGGTGGGTGTGGACCTGGCCGGTCCCGAGTCGGCGAATCCCCTCAGTGATCCGGCCAGCCTGCGGAGAATGGCCGAGTTCTTCGAGACCGCCTCGGTGGGGCGCACCGTGCATTGCGGAGAGACCCGCAGCATCAACCTGGAGACCTTCCTGGCCACCGTTCGCGAGCTGAGGCCTCACCGTATTGGGCACCCTCTAGCGGCGGCCCGCGCCCTCTGGGAGGACGGGGATGACAGGGGCCTTCGCATGCTGGCCGAGCGGGGGATCGTGGCCGAGCTGTGCGTGGTGTCGAACCTGCTCACCCGGGCGGTCGAGAACGTGGAGCAGTACGGGCGTCTGCTCAAGACCCTGGACGACTACCAGATCGAGTATTGCTTCAGCACCGATGCGCCGGCGCTGCAGAAGAGCACCCTGGCCAGCGAGTTGGAGCTCTTGCTCTCGCGCGGGGCGGCCACTCTGGATCAGTTGGAGCGCTCGCTGATCAGCGCCGCCCGCTGCACCTTCCTCCCCCGTAAGGGCGCTCCCCGTCGCCGCAGCAGCGACCAGAGCGTGGTCTCGATGAGTTGAAGCAGGAATCCACCCCGCCGTCGCGGAACCCCAGTTCGGGTTTCCCTGGAATTTTTTTCTTCACTCGGAGGGTGGAACTATGCGCCGAATCGCTGTCCTGGTGCTCACACTGGCCGTCCTTGCGGCCGGCAGCCTGCAAGCACGGGCCGATGTGCTGAAGGACATTACCAACATTCTCTTCGGCAACGAAGTGTACGCCGAGGGGATTGTGAATTACGTTCAGCCCAGTTGGTTCTCGATTCTGCACGACGGAAACAAGTTCACCCGGGTGCTGATCCCCAACGGGCTCCGAGTTCCGTTCGAAATCCAGGTGGGCAACCAGGTCGGGGTGACCATGCGCCCGGACAACTACGGTAACCTCTATCTCTCCGAGATAGAGAAACTGCAAGACTCGGTTCCCCTTCCGCCACCCACCCGTCGCTGATGTGCACGCGCCTGGTCTTGCACGTTAGCAGCATCTGACGTACGCGCCGGAACGAGTTTCCGCGCACTGTCTGGTGCAAGTGACCTGGCACCCTGAATTTCTGGCTTGGAGTTGGTCCTGTGTCAAGTGTGCTGCGCGCCCTCGTGGCCATTCTTCTGATCTGTCTTCCCGTGCTGGCTGCGGCTGCCACGACCCAGTTCACCGTCGTCGCCAAGAGCGAGCGAGTGGATCTGGTGTTCACCTCGTCGGCTCCCATCACTTACAAGGAAAAGATGATCTCGGGCTCGCTGCTGGGGATCGAAGTCAGCCCGGCCCAGCTCAAACCTGGAACTCCCAAGAAAGTCGCCATCGACAAGGGTCTGATCCAGAACGTTGCTCTCGAGCAGCGGGGCGACACGGTGCTGGTCAAGTTGGCGGTCATCTCTCGACCGCGGCTACTGAAGGCCCGCCCCGAGCAGGGCGGCCGCAAGTTAACCCTGAGTTACTCGACGGCTGACATCGCCAGTAGCCGCCCCTCCGGATTCTCCAACCTGGCCCCCGGCAAGCCGGCTCGCCCGGCCACGACTTCTGGTGCTGCCGTGCCGGCCATTCGGCCCAGCGCTCCCGCCACAAGCGGAAGCGGCACTGTGCCAGTGAGACCCCTGGCCGCCAGCACGCCCACGCCCTCGGCTCCATCTCCGACAGCCGCTACTATCCCGATGATCAATCTCACCTTCCAGGACGCCCCTCTAGACGATGTCTTCGCACGCATCGCCCTGCAGGCCGGGCTGATGCCCCAACTCGATCCCAGCCTGACCGGATCCTTTACCGGCTCGCTGGTCAACGTCCCGCTGGATCAGGCCCTGCAAACCGTGCGCCAGGGCCAGAGCATCGATTGCAGCGTCCAGGGCGGTTACCTGATCGTCAAGCCAGGCGTGGGCCGAGCTACGGCCGCTGGTGACCCTCCCTCGGTGACTGCCACCACGGTGGAGCCGGTGGCCGCCGTCCCTCAACCTGCCCTGCCAGCCGGACCCATCGCGCGCGACTACTACCCTATCCGCAACAAGCCTGCCATGGAGGTGCTCCAGTCGGCCCGCTCGGTGCTGCCCAACATCCGCTACACGGTGGACGAGCGCCTCAATATCATTATCGCTGAAGGCTCGCCCGCCGACATCGAGCGGCTCACCACGCTGCTCTCCAATGTGAGCGCAAAGTAGCAGGAACTCCCCCAGCCGAGTTGAATCTCCTTCAACTACGTATTTGCTGAAGGTCGTTGGAAGCGCCTCTGTCGGCGCAAGTTTTCTACAAAATCTTCAGCACTTCAAACCTGGGGGTCATCATGGCCAGCAAGAAACAATCATCGCGCCCTGCCGTCTCCGGCTCATGGCAGGCTGTCCGTAACGCGCGCCGTTCGAAGAAAAATCTCTGCATCTCGGGTCCAGGTCGCACCCGCACTCAAGGGGAGCGAGAACTGGTTCTCCAGGAGCGGCGCCTGCGCTCGCAGGAATCAGGCGAAGCCCCCGAGACCGACCTGGAGCGCGCCCAGAACCTGGTCTACGAAGCCTGGGAGCTCTCCCCCACCGAGCGCACCCAGAAGGCGTTGCGTGCTCTGGTTGTCTCTCCCCGGTGCGCGGACGCCTATTTGTTGCTGGCAGATTCCGCCCCCACCTCCAAGGAGCGTCTGCAACTCTGCCGCCAGGCCATCGTGGCCGCCCGGGCTGCCATGCGTGACTCCAATGAGGACGGGGAGGACCTCTGGAGTCGCCTGAGCAGCCGACCTTATCTGCGAGCGCGGGCCGCCTGTGCCAGGGCCCTGTGGGACCAGGGTGAGCCCGAAGCTGCGGCTGAGGAGCTCTTCGAGCTGGTCAAGCTCAATCCGGGTGACAACCTGGGTCTTCGCTACTTGTTGCTGCCCCTGCTCATTCAGCTCGGTCGCCGCCGCGAGGCAGAAGCATTAGCCCGGACCTGGGATGAGGAGCCCAGCCCCGAGTGGGACTTCAACCGGGCTTTGCTCGGTTTCTGGCGCCGCGGCGCATCGGCGGCAGCACTGCGTCACCTGCGTCGGGGAATGAGCCGCAATCTTCATCTGGCCGGTTATCTCCTGGGATGCAGCCCCATCCCGCGACGCCTGCCTGACGCCATCACTTTCGGTGAAGAAGACGAGGCCGTCGATTATGCTGCCCGGGCCCACGCCGCATGGGCAGCCGTTCCGGGCGCGCTGGACTGGTTGGCCGCCTCGCTTTTCCCCGAGCAATCTTCGGCGCTGGGCTGAGCGTCCTCGGGGGACGCGGAGGACTCAAGAGAAAGCGCCACGAACCCCGGGAAAGCCGCCAGGTAAACGGGCGCGCCCGCGCGCCGCAAGTGAGGGAGTCGGGGATGAAAACCGAAGCAGACAAGCCCGTTCAAGAGCTGAAGGCCCACTTGAAGAAGCATCCCAAGGACGCTGACGGCTATTATGAGCTGGGAGTGGCCTACGCCCGCCAGGGCGACATGGGTCTGGCCTGCCGCCAATGGCGCAAGGTGCTCGAGCTGCAACCGGCTCACTCGGCCGCCCGCTATTTTCTGGGGATGGCCTACCTCTCGCAGGGCAAGCTGCAGCAGGCCATCGCCCAATATCGAACCGCCCTCGAGCACAACCCCAAGGACCACTACGCTTACAACAACCTGGGGTTGGTGCTGGCCCGTCAGGAGAACTGGGAGGAAGCCATCCGATGCTGGCGGAAGGCCCTCGAGATCAAGCCCGACTACGGGCAGGCTCACTATAACCTGGGTCTGGTCTACTCTCGCCTCAACCGCCTGGATGAGGCCATCACCGAGTATCGTCGCGCTCTCGGCATCAATCCCCAGGACGTCTACGCCCACAACAACCTGGGCCAGCTTTACGCCCGCCGCAACGAGCTTGACGCCGCCGAGCGCGAGTTCAAGAACGCCATCGAGATCGACCCTGACGATCTTTATGCCCACAACAACCTGGGCAAGTTGTTCGACCGCACCGGGCGCATCGCCGACGCTCAGCGCGAGTTTGAGATCGCCCTCCAGGTCGAGCCCGATGACGCCTACGCGCGCAATAACCTGGGCCGCATTCTGGCCAAGCAGGATCGCTTCTCGGAGGCCATTCAGCAGTTCTACCGGGTGCTCGATACCAGCCCCGAGGACGCGGTGGCCTATCATAACCTGGGCCGCATCCACGCCCAGATGGGCGACTGGCAAAAAGCTGTAGAGAACTATCGTCGTGCGCTTGAGCTCAATCCCGATGATACCTACGCGCGCAATAACCTGGGCCGGGCCCTGCTCTCCTTGAACCAGGTCGAGGAGGCCGAAAAGGAGTTCCTCTTCTCGCTCTCGCTCAATGACCGAGACACTTACGCCCTCAACAACCTGGGTCTTTGCCTGCTGCGCCAGGGTCGCACCGAGGAAGCGGTCGAGGTGCTCACGCGGGCTCTGGAGTGTGACCCGGACGACCTTCTGGCCCACAACAACCTGGGCTTCAGTCTCTCCTCACAGGGCCGCTACGAGGAAGCCATCATCGAGTTCCAGCGCGCCCTTAAGATCGACGGCCGCGATACCTACGCTCTGACCAACCTGGGCCTGGCCTACGCGCGTCTGGGCAAGCTGGACGAAGCGATCAAGAGTTATCGGCGGGCCCTCGAGGTCGATCCGCGCGACATTTACGCTTACAACAACCTGGGTCTGGCCTTCCTGTCCAAGGAGAGCTGGGACGACGCCCTCAAGGCCTTCTCGGACGCGCTGGCCATCGATCCCGGCGACCCTTACACCTTCAACAACCGGGGCCTGGCCTTTACCTCTATGAACCGGCTGGATGAGGCCGCCTCCGACTTCATCAAGGCCCTCCAGCTCGATCCCAGCGACATTTACGCCCACAACAACCTGGGAATCGTCTACGCCCGTCAAAGCAAGCTCGAGGAGGCCATCAGCAAGTGGCGCGAGGCGGTTCGCCTGAATCCGCGTTACGCCGAGGCCCACTTCAATCTCGGTCTGGCCTACTTCGAGCGCGAGCAGTTCCGCGAGGCGGTCATCGAGTTCGAGGAAGCGCTCGGCATGGATCCCGGACTGATTCCGGCCCGCGGCAACCTTGCCCTGGCTTATGCCCGTCTGGGCGACGAGAAGATGGCCCGGGTGCAGTTCCGCGTCACCGCCGAAGCGGCCGCCGGACAGGGGCAGGAGGCCTACCTCAAGCAGCTCTCGAGCGATCTGGAGGAGGCCCTGTCGGGCAAAGCCACCCGCAAGGGGGCCGCCAGGACCAGGGCAGCTTCGGTAAAATCCACTCCGGTCAAGCCCACCCGGGCTGCCGCCAGGAAGGAAAAGGCGCCTCCCAAGGCGGCCCCCAAAGCCAAAGCCGCTCCCAAGAGCAAGGCCGCTCCCAAAACCAGCCCGCCCAGCAAGCGCTCCTCCTCGCGGAAAAAGAGCTGAGTCGCAGCAGGAAATCTCGTCCACACCGTTTTCCGGCGGCGCGACATCCCAACAGGTTGAGGGGGGTTCCGGCTGCGCTCCTCGCGCTGATCAGGCGGTCTGGCGGCGCTCTTCGTCAGGGGGCACGGGCGGGGCCTTGACCACCATCACCGGGCAGGGGGCCATCCGCACCACGGCCTCGGCCACGCTGCCGAAGACCTGGCGCGAGATGCCGGTACGGCCGTGGGAGCTGAGCACGATCATATTGGCTCCCGTGTCGGCCGCCGCCAGCACGATCTGCTCGGCGGGGTCGCCCTTCTTGACCATTCCATCGGTGCGCAATCCCTCGTAGTGGGCTTCCTGGTTGACCCGGAAGAGGTAGTCAGCCGCACGACGGACTTCTTTGCCAGAGGGCACGACGCGCACGAAGACGAGCCGGGCCGAGGCCAGGCGCGAAAGCTCGGCGGCGTGCACGGCGGCCAGCTCTGCCAGGCCCGAGCCGTCCAGCGGCACCAGGATGGTCTTGTACATCGCAGAGGCCATTCAGCTGACCGTGACACCTTTCCAGAAGGCCATACGGCCGCGGATCTCAGCCGCGGCCGGCTTGGGGTCGGGGTAGTACCAGACAGACTGAGGATTGGATTTGCCCCCCACCTCCAGGTCGTGGTAGTGGGCTGTTCCCTTCCAGAAACAGGTGGTGGTATGCGAGCTCGGGCGCAGAAACTCGGCCTTGACGCTCTCGGGCGGGAAGTAGTGATTTCCTTCCAGCACGACCGTGTCCTGGCTCTCTGCGATCACCTGCCCGTTCCAGACTGCTCTTGGCATGCCCGGAAATACCTTGCAGGCCGATCCAACTCCTGCGCCAAAAGGGATCGAATGGAGATCCCCTTTCGACAGCTCAGCTCCGAGGCGCTTCAGGGACTACTCGAGGAGATCGCCTCCCGGGACGGCACCGAGCTGACCCCGGTGGCCGACAAAGTCGCCACCATGAGAGCAGCCCTGGAAGCGGGAAGGCTGAGGCTGGTCTTCGACCCTACCAGCGAGACCTGCTCGCTGATCGAGACCCAGATTTAGCCTTCTTTGAGGGCCCCCAGGTAGACTCCCGGCATGAACGTCCTCCACCGCGATCTGGCAATACTTGCCCAGAGGATGCAACTGGTCGCTCCTGACCCGGCCACGCGCTCGATGCTGGGCGAGCTGTCTGATCGCTACCAGAAGGAGCCAAACAAATCCGTCGAGAGCTGCGAGCTCTACGCCCAGGCCCTGCGGATGTCCGACTTCGGTAAGGACACGAAAGCCAAGGTCACGCTGAGTCGGGCCGCCATGGAAGCTCTCTCCGAGCGCACCGCCTGCCAGGTGGCGGCGGGCTTCTGCATCCAGGTCGGGGCGGCGGTGACCGGCTACGACTCGGAGTGGGCTCTCTACCGCGCCGCGCTCAAGCAGCCCGAGCCGTTCGAGCACGGCCAGCTCGCTCCTCTGGCGCTGGGAATGATGAGCGCCTGCGAGCGCTTTCAGGCCGACCACGCCAAGATCGGCGAGCTCGCCTGCCGTGCCTTGAGCCAGCATCCCGAGGCTGGCCAGGCGCTGCAGCAGTCCACCTTCAACCGCACCCACAACCAGGATGCGCGCCTCTACAAGGAGGCCCTCACCTCGATCAGTCAGGGGCCGACCCCCGCTCCAGCCGCCCCGGAAGGCTACTTCAGCCGACTCGACCGGGTAGCAGGCCTGCAGGCCGGCTACACTCGAGCCACCGAGCTCTTGCAGGAAGCCTCCCAGAAACCCGAGCAGGCGGCGGTCTCCAGGGTAGCCCTGGAAATGCTGGAGAAATCCAGTGACTACAAGCTCTGTTTGATGGTCGCCCGCTCGGTGTTGGAAGACCTCGACGCCGGCAAGACGGACGCGCTCTCGGTCTTCAACCGGGTCAACCAGAAACTGAGTCTCTATCCGCCCAGCCCCATCGACAAGAGCGAGGTGGCCACCCTGGCCCTGTCGCAATTCAAGGGCCAGCTCGAGCACGAGCCAGTGGCCTCCATGGCCCTGGCTGCTGCCAGCCAGAGCAGCACTTACCTGGCCCAGTTCGAAGTGTGCCGGGTGGCCACCCTGGCCCTGGCCGAGTTTCCCCGCCCTTCGGCCAGCGTCGTGGCCGAGCGCATGACCGAAGCAGCCGCATCCATTAACCCGCGCAGTGCCTCGCGCTCGGGGCAGGCCGCCCTGCAGGCCATCGGAGCACTCTACGCCACCCCCGAGGTGACCGCCCTGTGCCAGCGCCTGGACGAACAGCTGGCCCGCTCAGAGTCATACAACGAGGACATCGAGCTGATCCGCTCGACTCTGCGGAGCCTGGAGCAGCTTCCCGCCCCGGCCTCGGGCTCGCTGCTGGCCATGGCCCGGGCCGCCGCCGGCGCCGGCGAGACCACCGCCATCGGCGAGAAAGACGGCCAGATGGTGGTGGGAGGGGTGCGGCTCAAGTTGCGCAAGCGCGACTGGGAAGTCGAGACCCCGAAGAGCTGAGAAAGGCGACCTCCCGCGCCTGCGCGTCGCGGGCCATCTCGCTGGGATAGCCGTCAAACCCGTGGGGAGCTTGCGGATAGATCATTAGCTCTACCGGGCTGCCGGCCGCCCCCCAGCGGGCGGCCAGAAACAGGCTGTCATCCAGCAAGATGTCCTGAGTTCCCACCAGCATCAGCGCGGGTGGCATTCCCTCGAGCGAGGCGTAGAGAGGGGAGATCCCGGCCTGACGGCGGTCAGCACATTGGGGCAGGAACCAGAGCGTGTATTCCTCCATGGACGTGGGGGTCAGGTCGGGATGCTCAGCATCGCTGGCCAGCAGCCGCGAGGGTGTGCCGGCCAGATCGTAGACCCCGTAATAGAGCACCACGCCCGCGAAACGGGCCGCCCGGGCTCCCAGGCCCACCAGGGTGGAGGCCGCCAGGTGGGCTCCGGCGGAGGAGCCGCGCAGGTAGAGCTGACCTTGCCCGAGCTCGCTCTCGAGCAGCCAGAGGGCAGCCTTCAAGCAATCGTCGGGTCCGGCCGGGTAGGGGTGCTCGGGAGCCAGGCGGTAGTCCACGCTGACCACCGTCAGGGCGGTGGCCTGCGAGAGCCGGGCCAGCTGCTCCTCGCCGCTGGTGGCCGCGCCCACGCACCAGCCACCACCGTGCAGTTGCAACAGAGCTCCGCGAGGGGTGGGGTGCCGGATGACGCGCACTCTGGGCCCATTCGGTACATCAAGCCACTCACCGGCGGAGGTCTCCTGGCCGGCCAGCCAGCGCCGTGCAGCCTCGATCCGCTCGGCCGGGGGCAGCCTGGGCCCGCTCCCCAGGCCCTGCAGGTCGGCCACAATCTTCAGTTGCTCGGCCTGGGAGCCGTCAGAGCAATGAATGCGCAGTGGGACCAACTCATCGGCCCCGGCGGGAAGCGAAACGGTGGCTCCCAGGGCCGCCGTACCGAGCAAGAAGCGGCGCCGATTCAGCGGCGTCGGTTCCCGCCGATCACCCGCTTGGCACCCAGGTAGCGGCTGGCAAAGAAGTCCTCGCTCAGGTTGGCGATGGTGACTCCGCGTGAGGAGGAAGCGTGGATGAAGTAGCCCCGCCCGACGTAGATGCCGCAATGGGACGGACCGGGACAGTAGGTCTCAAAGAAAACCATGTCGCCCGGTTGCTCCTTGCCCCGACCCACCTTCATGCCCACGTTGAACTGCAGGTCGGCCGTGCGCGGCAGCATGACGCCATGGCGAGCGTAGACATGCTGGAGAAATCCCGAGCAATCAAAGCCGGTGGGATCTTCACCCCCCCACACATAAGGGACGCCCATGTAGCGTCTGGCAGTGCCCAACAGGCCGCCGATAGCCCGACCCCGGCGCGAAGCCAGCGTGCGCCTCCGGTCCTTACTCGCCGAAGGCGGCGGAGGCGGAGGGGCCGCGCTGGGGATCTCCACCACGCGCCCGTCGCTGCCGTAGAACAGGTTGCGATGCTGCGGGAAGGCCGCGCCCACCGGACCCCGGCCCGCGTTCTTGCCCACTGCCTGCTCGATCAAGAGGGCGATCTCGTCGTCGGTCAGGTCGTCCGGGGTGTTGGCGTCGATGCGCTCTGCCTCCACCACCTCGACCGGTTTGGCTTTGCGCTTGCGGGGAGGCGGCGGCGGGGGACAGGGGACGAACAGCACTCCCAGCTCTTGCGGCCGGCGCAGCTTCAGCTGGGGATTGAGCGACAACAAGGTGCGGGCATCGCAGTTGTTGAGCATGCAGATGGTGTCAACAGTGTCGCTGTCGGTGACCTTGTAGTAGCGATAGTCGGTCTGGGCCTGTTTTGGCTGAGCCGGAGGAGCGGCAGAGGGCGTCTCGGCGGGTGCCTGGGCCACTGAGGGCAGGGCCAGGGCGAGCAGGAAACAGGCACTCAAGACTCGGGTCTTCACGGGGCAACATCCTCCGCATGGGTTAGATCGCCTGTTCGCCGTAAATTGTTCAATTTCCTGCCCGGCCAGGAGAGCGGGGGGGAACAGCAAGCCCAACCGCGTAGAGGCGGGGTTCCCGCCAGATATGTAAGAGAATTCAAATCTGGGAGCTGGAAGGACGGCGCGAGAATTGAGCTGGAGACGGGAGAATGGACCTGCTCAGTGCCCGGCACCTTCAAGGCGCCAGCGGCGGAAGACTCCCGCGCGGTCCCAGGTGGTCACGAAGCTCCGATCGCTCGAGGGAAGGATTCCCACGATCAACTCGGCATGCCCCATGAGCTCGGCACGCGGCCGCCCGTCGAGGTGGTGGGCCCGAATGCGTCCGGTGCTCGGGCACGAGCTGATCAGGAGGTCGTCCTCGGGAAGGAACACAGCGTGGCCGCCCAGCGGGGGCTGGCGGCCGCTGACCACCGGCTGAAAGCCCTGGTAAACGGTCCACTCCTCCGAGTTGCCTACCCCGAAATGGAGGCCATCGAGGCTCGGGTACAGGACGGTGTGGTGAGCGCCGCCGAGAGCGCATGTCTCGCCGCTGGCCACATCGTAGACTGCAGGAGAGTGACCGTCCTGGTTGGGACGCAGCAAGACCCGCATGCCTCCGGCCCACAACTCGCCCAGACTCCATAACCAGGGCAGCACCCGCTCCTCCGAGCACTCCAGGCTGTCGAAGTGGAACCGGGAGAGCACCGCCTGGTGGTCGCGGTGCCAGGCCAGCCAGGAAGAGCCGTCCTCCAACTCGACCAGGCGCCAGCCCGGCAGAGCGCGCTGCTCCAGTCGGCGGCCGCTGCCCAGCTCGAAGACGCTCAGCTGGCCGCCATCCCTTCCTTTGGGCAGCGCCTCGAAGAGATAGGCCCGCTCCTGACGCAGGCAGAGCCTGGCGTAAGGGTGATACGGATCGCGCGGCGGCGCGCTCACCTTCAGCGGCCGCGGCCAGCGGCGCAGGGTGCCGTCGTCGATGTTCAGGCTGAGCAGCTGGCCCCGGGGCTCGAGCACGTGCAGCAGCGGAGCGTTCCAGCCCGTTCCTCGCACCCCGGCCGTAAGGATGATCTCTCCACCCGGAGGGGCCAGGAGAGTCCGCCCGCCCTCCTCGAGGCGCTCCATCGCCCCGCTCCCGACGTCACCCAGGAAAACGACTCCTCGACGCGTCCCGCCGGCCACCCGGTCCCCCCCGACGGCCAGCGCGGTGATGGTTCCCTCGCTCAGGCCAGGACGCACCCAGCGGGACACCCGGGCCCGGCCCGGCCCCACCGGGGCCACGGCCGCAGGGACGCGGCTCATCCCGGCCAGGGTGTGCGCGCTGGAGGGGTCGAGCTCGGGCTGCCCATAGTATAGCACGCGCCCGGCCACCAGATCGTAGACTCGCAGCTCGTCTCCCCTGTCGCGGGCTACCAAGCGCTCTCCGTCCGAGCTAACTGCCACCGGACCGAGCCAGGCCGAGCCCCGCCAGTGCTCGCGCTGAGGGCGTCCCGAACGGCTGTCGAGCAATTGCAGATCGTAGCTGCCCCTCAGTCCGGCCGCCACGCGCTTGTTCCCCCCGGGCGCAAAGCGCGCCGCGAGCTCCTGGCACCGCGGGCGCGTCCAGCTCGAGATCAACTGCCCGCCCCGGTCGTAGATGTCCACCTGCTTGCGCTCGCGCACCGCCAGAAGGAGCCTCCCATCGGGCGCGAGATCGACGTCCTCGACCGGGCCGCGCAGGGAAAAGTCGGCCTGCCGACGCCAGACGCCGTCATAGACATAAAGGGCGGCCCGCTCCGGCCCGGCCAGGAGCAGCTCCTCGCCCCGGTGCGACAGCATCACGAAGGCCGGATCGACCTCGAGCATGGGCCCGTCGAGAGCTGCCAACCGACCCTCGGTCAGCGCCCAGAGGGCGTCCTGGTGGCTGAAAAGAGCCTCCACGGTAGCCCCCAGGCTCCACTCCCGGACCGATCCGCCCGACACGGGCCAGAGCCTGACCCGGCCGTCCTCATGGCCAGCGGCCAGCAGGGGACCGAAGAACGCCAGGGCTGTCACCATCATGCGCGAAGATTCTCGGTCCGGCCGCCCGACCCTGGAGGTCTCTACCGAGCAGGCGCGCTTGCCCCGGTCGGAAAGCTCACAGCCCGGCCAGGCCCGCACCCACGATCATGGCGTCGGCATCCATCCCGCGCCTTCGCGAGAGGGGTTCCCAGGGCCTATAGCAAAATTCGCCTGCCTTGTTCTTCAAACTTTTCGGCAAGAAGCCCGACCTGCGCGAGCAGCTTTTCGCCGCCGTCGCGAAAGGCGATGCTGACACCTTCGCCGAGCTGTGCCGCAAGAACCGCCAGGCCATCTTGCAGGCCTTCCCTGACTGGCGCCGCGCCCCCGACTCGGTGCGCCACGACCGCGAGAAAATCCAGCGATACGGCAATGGTCTGGTGGCCGTCGCACGCTTTTTCGCCGAGCGACTGAACGATACCAGCCTGCTCGAGCTGTTGCAGGGCACCGATGAGGAGAATCCTCTGCGCCAATGGCAGGTTCGTCTGCAGCGCGCCCAGCTCAGGATGGACCACGGCGAATTCACGGCCGCCAGAGACGACCTGCTGAAACTATACCAGGACAAAAAAAGCCTGAGCGGACCGGGGGCCGACCAGCTCATGCCCTGCACGCTCGGCTCGCTGGCCGCCTGCCATTTTCACCTGGCCGAGCTCGACCAGGCCGAGCAAGCCACCCTGAAGGCCGTGGAGCTTTGCCGTCAGCGCGACGATCGCGAAGGGATGGCCCGCTACTATTGCGAGCTCTACGAGCTCGAGCGCTACCGCGATCGGCGCGACAAGGCCCGCGAGTATGCGCTGTTGGTGGCTTCCCTGAGCGGCTCGGAGACCTGGCGCCGGGCAGCCGACCTGGTCCAGAGCGAGCCCCTGCTGCGCATCCTGGCAACGGTCAACGATCAGGAGGTCGAGCTTTGCGACCTGAAATACCAGAGCGACGCCCGAGTGCAGTTCGGCTTTCGACGCAACAAGGCCAGCCTGGGCGAATCGCGTCGTCTCAATGAGCGAGGAAAGTCTCTGGCCGGGGAGGGCCGCTTCGGGGAGGCGCTCGAGTGCTTCTTGCAGGCTCAGAAGGCGGATCAATGCGAGCCCGACTGCCGATTCATGGCCGGCCTCACTCTGGTCTACCTCAAGCGCTATCGCGAGGCCCTGGAGCACTACGCCGAGGTGGAGCGCCTGGCACCGGGCTGGTTCCACTCGCGCAACGACGCCTGGCTGGCCACCGAGCTGGCCGAGGGACGGCTGAGCCACGATGTGTGGGCGACGCTGATGGATCTGGAGCACATGCCTGCCGATCAGGCCCTGCGCGAGGCGGACAAGGCGCTGGCCGAGGCGCCGCTCTTGCCTCCCCTGCTCTATCGCAAGGGAGTGACGCTGGAGACGCTGGGACGTCGGGAGGACGCCGTCAGGGCTTTGCGCGCGGCCCTGGAGCACAACCGCGAGCCGAACCTGCAAACCCGCGTCCTGCTGCGCCTGAGCCAGCTGGTGGAGGGCAACGAGCAGACCGACCTGCTGCGCCGCGCCGAGGCCCTCAAAGGGGATCTGATCGCCTCAGCCATGGCCGGTTTTCTGCTCAGCCGCACGGCCTGAAGAGCCGTGTTTCGCGAGATATTGCCAGCATCAAAGCCAGACGCATGCCCTTTCGCTACGTCGGGCAGGCCGTGCAGACGAAAGTCTCCGACGGAGCGACGCTCTCGGGGCCCTTCCCGGTAAAGGCTGGCTGTCCCACGGCTGTTGGCTTCAGTTGCGGCCAACGCCTTGGAGGGTTGCATCGTATGCGGTGGAAAGGGACGTCCATCCATGAAGACCAAATTCTGGCTCCTGGTGGTTCTTCTCGCCTTGCCCCTGTTGGGCGCTCCCCCGTTGCGGCCCGAGCAGACGATGGTTCTGGTGGTGGGTCCGACCTCCAACCCCATCCATGCCGACGAGCAAGCCGTGGTGAACCACCTCAACGACACACGCAAGAGGATCGGACTGACCCAACTGCTTCTGGCCACCATGCACTTCGATCAGCCAGTCCAGGCCAAGATTTGTCGAGAGAGTTTGGGCATCACAGAGTCCGATTTGATCTGCCTGGCAGTCGTGCAACTCGACCTCAAGACCAGACGGCCGGTCAAAACCCTCTCCAAAGTCTCCCGCATCACCCCGGCATCGCTCGATCAGGTCGAGACAACCTTGCGCCGTTGGGCCTCCGAGAGCGGGGTCAGCGTTCCGGGTCCGGCTCTCGATAGACCCGGGAAGAAGGTTGCCCTGGAGGGTGGGGTCGATTTGAATGGCGACGGCGTCACCGATGTTCTTGCCATCAAGAATGGGCGCTGGCTGGTCAGCTACAGCGGTAGCAAGACCTATAGCGAGGTGAACAGGAGCTCGCAACTCAAAATCGACCAGTTGGGGTTCGGCGACTTTAATGGCGATGGCAGGACCGACATCCTGGCCGTTCCCACTGGAGGAACCTGGCGCGTTTCGCTGGGGGGGGTCGGTCCCCTGAGCCAGTGGAACTCAATGAAGGAGATTCCTCGCCTTCTGCGCTTCGCCGACCTCGACGGCGACGGTCGGACAGACATTTTCCATGCAAGCGGGCGGGAGTGGCGTTACTCGGCGAGCGGTTCGCGACCCTGGAAAATGCTTCAGAAATCGGAGCTCAAGACCGATCAGGTAGCCCTGGCGGACTTTGACGGCGACGGCAGGGCCGATGTCTTCACCGTACACAATGGGGTATGGAAAGTCTCCCTGAGAGGCACCCAGCCTCTGACGACGTGGAATTCCGTCCAGGGGAGCCAGCTGTCTCGTTTGCGCTTCGGGGACTTCAACGGCGATGGCAGGGCCGACGTTCTGACCGAGCTTGGCCACGAGTGGTTGCTCTCCGACAACGGCAAGACTCCGCTGCAGAAAGTCAATCAGGTGCGGGACGTACCCGTTTCGAACATGGGCGTGGGCTATTTTGACGGGGATGCAAAGGCCGACATCCTGATCGTTTTCGACGGATTCTGGTCGATCTCGTCGGGAGGCTCCGGCCCGCTTCAGCGAATCAATTCCGATCCGAAGGTGCCGATCCAAAGCCTGAGATTCTGAGCCGAGTCTTTTGGCGGGAACCGCGAGCTGCAGAGGCAGCTGAACGGCCATCCCGTTGCCAACCCCGCTCGCTATCCAGGCCAGACCCGCGCCGCCTGCTCCAGCCACACCGCGGGCTTCGAGCCAGGAATCGGCGGCAACCCCAGCACCCGGGCGGCTCGCTGCAGCGCCCCCACGGGGTCACTCAGGTCCAGCGCCGTCGCCCCCGTCTGCTTGGAAAGCTTCTGCCCGTCTGCGGCCAGCACCAGGGGCGTGTGCAAGTAGGCGGGGTGGGGATAGCCTAGCAGTCGCTGCAGGTGAAGCTGGCGGGGAGTGTTGTCTACCAGGTCCTGGCCCCGCACCACATGGGTCACCTGCTGCTCGGCGTCATCCACCACTACGGCCAGCTGGTAGGCCCAGATGCCGTCGGCCCGGCGCAGCACGAAATCGCCCACCTCGCGGGTGAGGTTCTGACGCTGGGGGCCGAGCCAGCGGTCGTGCCAATCGAGCACGATCTCTTCCTCTCCCCGGCTGGTCCGAAGGCGCGTGGAACGTGCCGTCTTGCCGTTCAAGCCGGAGGCACAGGTGCGCGGGTAGATTCCCGGCACCTCTTTGCGGGTGCAACCGCAAGGGTAAGTCCAGCCACGGCTGGACAACTCCTCCAGGGCCTGGCGGTAGAGAGCGCCGCGCTCGGACTGGTAGACCGGCTCTCCGTCCCAATCAAGACCGAGTCTCCGGAGCTGACCGAGAATCGTGCTCGTGTGGGCCGGAGAGCAGCGCGGGCCATCCACGTCCTCGATGCGCACCAGCCAGCGGCCCTCGTGGAAACGCGCATCCAGCCAGCTGGCCAGGGCGGCCACCAGCGAGCCCTCATGCAGAGGCCCGGTGGGAGACGGCGCAAAGCGCCCCACGTAAGGTTGCAAGATGGGGGCTTCTGACCCCTGCCGCGGGCTTCCTACCGACGCAGGTTGCGGGGAATGAGCTGGCGAGGGATGGGCGTGCGCTCAGGTCCGCGCCGCGGCGCCTTCTGTTCCTGCTCATTCTTACCCTGATCCTGGCCGTTCTGGTTCTGGCCCTCTCCCTGGCCGTCCGTATCACCCTGCTGGTCGCCCTCGGCGACAGGCTGGATGGGAGCCACCTCGCGACCTCCGGCATCGAGCAGTATCTCGCCGTTCTGCGCCTGCTGCTGGTTGCGGGGGTCTGTGGGGCGCTGGGTGCGGTCGGTTAAGAGGTTCAAGCTGGCCCGGCCATTGAGCAGATTGGAGCCCATGGTGTTAAAGGCGTTGATCATATCCTGCCCCTGGCGGGGCGGTGGGCCCAGGGCCGCCTTTGCAAGCATGGTGCCGATGCCGGCGGCGCCCAGCCCGGGCACGTTCTTCATCATCGCAAGGCCGGTGGTGAACACGCCCAGGCGAGCATCGGTGTCATCGCCGCTCTCGCCTGGCATGCGCTGGCGCACGGTCATGGCCAGCTCGGCCACCTCACCCACGCTGGACCCCGGCTTGCTGATCAGGAAGTCGGCGGCCTGCGCAAAGGCGTTGGCGATCTTCATGCCCGACTTGCCGTCTTGCTTGCCGCCCATCATGGCGACCGTGTCGGAAAGCCTGGCCACGTCGTGGGGCTGGATATCGGTCCGGGTCTGCATGAGCTTTGTCCCGGTCTTGAAGATCTCCACCGCAGCGGCCGCGTTTCCGGGGTCGTTGCTTCCCCCGGTGCCGCGCAGGATGCGGGTCATCAACTGGGAGAGGTCTTGCGGGCGCACGTCCGAGCGGGTCTTGAGCAGTTGCAGGGCCGACTTGTAGGCCACGTCGGCCAGGGCCGGCTGCTTGAGATCGGCGGCGAAGGAGGCCCTCATGTCGGTCAGCTCGACGGGCTTGATATCGGGCCGATTGATCATCAGGTCGCGGGAGTTGGCGTCGCGCACCGCGCCGTTGATCTGTAAGTTTCCCTTGGAATCTCGGTACATCAGGTCGCCCACGCTCAGGTCGGGGCGCAGCTCCATCAGCTCCATGATCTCTCCCAGGGCGGTGGGATCCTCGCGCAGGGTGAGGAAGTCCCCGGCCGTCAGCGAGGGGAGCACGGAGGCAACCCCCCTGGCCTCGTCCGAGTGGCTCCCGAAGACCTCATCCATCTGCTTCTCGGTGAGCTGCCCGATCGGCACGTCCATCAGCGGGTTCTGCGAACGTGGAATCTGGGGCTTTTGCCCGGGCAACAGGATGCCCTGGAACCCTGCCAGCAGGTCATCGGAGGCCTGGGTGGCCTCGGCCGGCACGATCGGGTTGGCCGAGTTGGCCGGACGGGCCTGGGCCGGAGCCCCCTGCGGGACAGCCGATGGCGGAGCAGCCGTGGGCGCCTGGGGAGTTGTGTTGACAGACGATGCGATCGGATCCATAGACCCCTCCTTTGGAATTCTATTTTCGCAAAGATCAGCCTGGCTGGATAGGTCTGGCAGAAAAAAGTAACAAACAAGACCAGGGACTGCTGGCAATGAGGACGCCAGCAGACCCTTCGCTGACCGGCTCATCTTGCGCATCAGAGCCGATTCTCGACCGTGGGCCGCCCCCCTCGGAGGGTGGTCGCCCACCGAGGAGGCATCCCGGTCGGGAAGAAAAGACGTTGCATGTTTACCGAAGTGCTATTGGGCTCGTGATGCTGCTCAAGAACGACACCCTGGAAAGGATCCGAGCAGGAACCATCACGCTGGTCTTCCGCCGCTGGCGCCGCCCCACCGTCAAAGCCGGCGGCCAGCTCAAGACGCGTCTCGGCGTGCTGGGCATCGGCTCGGTCAAGGTGGTTGACCCCGCTCGCGTCTCGGCCGCCGACGCCCGCCGAGCTGGCTACGCCACCCGGGAGGCCCTGCTAGCCCAATTGACCCGCGAGGGCGATTGCTATCGCATCGAAGTCAGCTGGGCCGGGGCCGATCCCCGTATCGCCCTGCGCCAGGACATCGAATTGGACCTTCCGATGCTGCTCGAGAAACTCTCGCGTCTCGATCGGGCCAGCCGGCGAGGCCCCTGGACCCGGGCCACCCTGGAGCTGATCGCTGCCCGCCCGGCCGAGTTGGCCGCCCACATCGCCGCCAGCATCGGTCGCGACAAGCCCGGCTTCAAAGCCGACGTGCGCAAGCTGAAGGCCCTCGGGCTTACCGAGAGCCTCCCTGTTGGCTACCGCCTCTCGCCGCGCGGACAGGCCCTGTTAGACTCCCTCGCCTTGACCTGCTCAGAATCGGAACGCGCGCAGCGGGGCCGCGCCAGTTCCTGAATCGCTCAACGCGCAGCGCCATCGCCCAACTTCCCTGAGCCTTCAGCATCTTTTCAGGCTCTTCGGCTACCCTGCACAGGTATGCATGGACCGATCTGCCGTGACGCTGTCACGCGCATGGAGAAGAGCTACCTCCTCTATGGCACGAGCAAGCGGCTGCAGGCCGCCAACGAGGCCCTCGAGCAACTGGCCGCCCTGCCGGAGTACGAGCCGGCCGCTCGCCTGGTAAAAACCGTCACCACTGAGGAGACGCAAGACAAGTTGCGCGTGCCATTGTTGCGTGAGGCGCTGGCTCGCATCGGAGACAGCACGGCCAGCCAGGCGGCCGGCTCGAGCTCATTTCTGGCCGGGGTGGCACTGGCCGCCCTGGGCCATGATGCCCCGACCGAGCGGGCCGAGCTGGCCAGCCGGGAGGTGGGGCGGTGGTCCCACGATCCCATGGCCCGGGCCCTGGCCGATGCCAGCGCCGGCCGAGCGGGTTTGGAGCTGCTGTCCGCCCCCCGCCCCTCGAAGCCCAGGGAGCTGGCGGCCTGGGCCGTGGGTGCTCACGGTCTCTACACCGGGGCCCGCCTGGCAGTGATGAAGCAGGTGGTGGGAGAGCTCTCTGCCTCGGGTGAGAGATCTGCCTCCCTCCTGGCTCGCCTGGAAGGTGATTACTCCGTGCTGCAGGCCGGACTGCTCGAGCTGAGCCAACCCGGAGCCAGCACCCTCTCGGTGGCTGCCTGCGTGCTGCCCCGGGTGGCTCCCGACCGGCGTTTGAAGGTGGAGCGAGATGTGCTCGCCAGCTTGCCGCCCGAGCGCCAGAGCTGGGCTCGCAGCTGGCTCGCGAGTGGCCAGAGCGACCAGGAGAAGGGTGCCATCTTGCGGGCCGTGGCCCTGCGAGCCGAGCCGCTGGCAGCCCTGCGCGAAGCCTCTCAGGAGATTGGGCAGCTCTCGCCCGAGCTCTCTGCCAGGGCGATGGACGATCTGCCCAAGAACGCCCACTTTCCCCGGTTCGCAGCCTGGTGTGCCCAGAAGCATCTGCCTTCGGAGCAGGCTCTGAGCACGACCCTGGATCTTCTGGAGGGAAAGCTCGACGCCGACCAGTCGATCAGCCAGGCGGTCGGTCTGCGTGGAGACCTGGCAGCCGAATGGCTGACCGCCCGGGCAGCCGGGGAGAATGCCGAGCAGAAGGCCTTCCTGACCTCGCTGGCTGCCATGCTCGATCCGTCCCAGCCGGCCACCTGGGCCATGGAGGCCTCCAGGAGCCGCCCGACCACTCCCGCGGATGCCGTCAATGCCTGTGGAGAGCATCTGGAGAAACTTCCCCGTGATCGCCTGCAAGCTGCCCTTGCCCCCCTGACCAGCCTGGCCAGCCCCGAGGATGCTGAGCTCTTGCGTCTGGCCTCCAGCGATAGCGAGGAGCTTCGCCGAGCCGCCCTGCGGGGCCTGGGTCACGGCCAGGGAGCCCTGCTCGTCGGTGCGGGGGCGCTCCGCTCCAGCAACCGTCCGGCCGAGGTCGGAGGCGCCCTCGAAAAATTCCTGCCCGCTCCCTGGCGCGACTTCTGTCGCCCGCTCGCCAATCGGGCTCCCGACGACGGCATCAGGCGGTCCATCCACCAGTTCTGCCTGGACCAGGCCTCCTCGGGCAGGCCCTTCGACGCCGGCGCCGGGGCGCCGCTGGTGCAGAGCCTGCTCCAGCGTCAGGTGAGTGACGCTCTCGGCGACGCCATTTTCACCACTCTGCGCCGGGGAGCGACCGACCCCTCTCGCCTGGACAACTGGCTGCAGGTTGCCCGCAAGCTGAAGCTCTCCGGGGATCAACTGGCCCGCGGGGCCGCGCGCCTGGTGGCCGACCCCAAACTGACAGCCGGGCTGGTCGCCTCGGAAACGGTGGCCAGCTCACGCGACCCGAAGTCGAGCCTCGAGCTGATGCGCTGGGAGGCGGCTGGAACCTCAGATCCCGGGCAGGCGGCCTACCTGTCGGCTTTCGTGGCGGTGGCCGAGACGGCCACGGGACACTACCGCGATCAGACCGTGCTTTCGGCCCTGGCCTGTTGGAAGAGCCTGCCCCAGCCCTCGAGCCTGCACCAGGCGCTGCTCCAGGTCAAAGCGGCCGCCTCCTCGGCGGGAGACAGCGTCCTGACCGCCCGCTGCCTGGCCCGGGCTCTGCCTTTCCTCAAGCCGCTGGTCAGCCAGCCCCATGAGGAATCGCTGCTCGATTTTCTGATCCAGCACAGCCAGCAACCGCTCAGCGACCCCACCGCTGGCAGCGGCACCCTCCAGCGGGCTGTGGACTACTTCGACCATTTTCGCCAGGCCAGAGGGATCCCGCTTGCCTATCTGGCCGGCACCCTGGCCAGCGGCAACCAGGAGGACGAGCTGCAGATGCAGCGCCAGATCTTCCAGGCCATTCAAGCCGAGGCCCGAGCTCAGGGGAACCAGGCCAACGAGGAAGTGGCCGGTTTCTTCCTGGATCTGGAGCAATGGCTGCCCCCCACCGAGGCGGGTCCGGCTCTCAAGACAGGCCTGGCGGTGCTGGCCAACCAGGTGGGAAGTCTGCGCAGCACGATCCAGCAGATCAACTGGCCCGGCTCGGCCAGCCGGGTTGCCGCCTTTGCCAAGTGGGGGGAGCTCACGGCCGCCTCGGCCGGCGCGAGCGCCGCCATGCGGCACTCGGGCAACCTGCTGCGACGCATGGCCGATCTTCCGTTGGAGACGGTGGAGCTGCGGGCCAACGCCATGCATTACGCCTTCAACCAGATCGACCGACGCACCGACGCCGACCCCATGCTCCAGCTCTGGCTGGTGGGTCAGGCGGCGCTGGGACAATCGGCTAACGGTACTCAGCAGCTGCGCATAGCCCGTTTGACGTGCCAGGAGCTCGTGGCCATGGCCCGGGGCGGCGGAAAGCAGATGGAGACCAGCTACCTCGAGGTGATGGAGAAGGTGCTGGGGATGGAGCTGGCCTACACCAACGACCGTACCTACCTGGCCCACGCCTTCTTGAGCCAGGAGCCCCACCGGACTCCGCAGGACATCGCCCGGGTGGGAAGCTTCCTGACTTACGTGGGCAATTACCTGAGTGAGGAGAGCGCCACCAGGGTCGCCGGGCAGTTGCTCGACGAGCTGGCGACCGCCTGCAAGGGCTGGGGGGATACCAGGCTCATGCTGCCGTTGCTCGAAAAGGCCTCCAGCGAGCTGAAACAGGACAGCTCGCGAGCCAATATCGTCAAGCTAGGCAGCCAGCTTGCCAACGACCTGGTCAGCTACAAGGACAACTACTGGCTGATGGTATCCGCCCTGGGCGGCCCTCGCAGCGAGGTGCAGGAGAAGGACGACTCGGTCATCGTGGGCGGCGTGCGCGTGACCAAGAATCGCGAATGAAAGTCTACCTGCGCACCTCCCGCCGGAGGGCCCAGTCGATCCTCTCGGGCGGCTTCACGGGTCGAGTCCGTCTCTACAAATTGCCCACCGGTAAAGGCCAGGTCACGCTCCAAGTTGACCTGCCCGAGGAGGCCCTCGAGCCTCACCGCTCCAGATGTGAGGGCTGGATCGTTCCGGCCGAGATCTTGAACCGTCTGGCCCGCTTTCGCTTCGCCCCGGACTGCTCCGGCCCGGGCTGAAAGCCACGGCTTCGGACGAATTCCGGGCGAGCACCAGGCTCTCCGAGGCTCAACCGCGGGAGTTAACAAACTGCTTACAAATATTTAATACCTGTAACCCTAGATCCATGGATGAGCCGGTGGTATCTTGAGATCAAATACTCTGCCAAAGGAGTGCTCTCATGATCCAAAATAACTTCAACCCGGCCCTGACGACCAATTTCATCGGTGCCCCCAGCTTCACGGCCGGCATCGGGCCGAGCCTCGGCGGCCACTGCCCCGCCTGCGACGGCCACGCCGGAAGCGCGCTGCTCGGCAACAACTTCGGTGCCCCCAACCTGAGCGCCCAGCAGCTTCCTCTACTGCTCACCCTGATGAGCCTCTTCGCGGGTATGAGCGGGGCCGGCCAACAGCAGAACCCGCTGGCCCAGTTCGGCCAGCCTCAGCCCTTCGGTCCCCAGAACTTTGGTCAGCTCGGGATGCCTCAGTTCGGCGGCATGCCCCAGGCCTTCGCCGGCGCAGGTGTGCCGGGCGCCCAGGCCTTCGCGGGCATCGGCCCCAACGGAATGCCCTTTGCCAACGCCTTCGCCGGGCTGCCCGGCGGGGGCGGCTTCCCAGGAATGCAGCCGGGCTTCGGCCAGGGCTTCTCCCCCGGAATGCAGGGACCGGGCTCCATCCAGCAGCTGATCGCCAATCCCAAGTCGCTCGGCCCGGGCGCCGGCATGAAGATGCTGCCTCCCAACGCCCCCCCCGAGGCCTTCAAACAGGCCCTCGAGCAGCGCTTCGGCATGCCCTTCGAGCAGATCCGCCAGCAGTACGCTCAGGGCAAGCAAGACCCTAAGCTCAAGAACCCCAAGGCCATCAACAAAGTTGGACCGGCCGAGCTGTACAAGCAAATGATGGTCGAGTCCGAGTTCGGTAAGATCGGCATGAAGGGCCATGACGGTCAGGTCGGAGGCAGAGGGAAGCTGTCCGGCACCCGCAAGTCGATGGCCCAGGTCAACGACTCCTACGCCAACCTCTACCAGGCCAAAGGCGGCCAGAGCGGAGCCGGCGCGGCTGCGGAAGGCGCCGGGGGCTCGGCCATGGCGATGTCCCTGGCGGTGACCTTCATGAACTCGCAGGGCATCCCGATGAGCCTGGCCATCTCGGTGGCCATGGCCGAGTCGGGCCAGGGCTGCTCCGGCGGCGGCGGGGTGCAAGACCAGGCCGCTTACGCCAAGGCCAAGGCCTCCTACGAAGCAGCCGTGAAGTCCGGCACCCCGATCTTGCTCGATCTTGCGGGCGACGGAGTGCCCCCGGTCGAGGAAGGCGAGTGGAAACCCCATCCTCACAAGTTCAGCGCCAAGAACAAGCGGATGTTCGACCTGGACGCCGACGGCGTGAAAGAGCTGGTGGAGTGGGTCAATCCGGGCGGCGCCTTGCTGTGCCAGCCGGACGACAAGCAAGACGTGCCCAACGGCAAGCACCTCTTCGGCGACGCGGGCGGCTTCAAGGACGGTTACTCCAAGCTGGCCAAGCTCGATACCGAGGAGAAGGGATTCGTCTCACTGGCCGACATGGAGAAGAACAACATCCACGTGTGGGTCGACGAGACCGGCGACGCCCTGGTCACCGAAGGCGAGATCAAGACCTGCCGCGAGCTGGGCATCTCCAAGATCTACACCGCCCACACCGACTACAAGTCGACCTTCGTCCAGGATGGACAAGAGAAGGCGACCTGGGACTGGTGGCCGAGCTACCGCAAGCTCGCGGTGGGCGCCAGGGCGTAAGTGCCGAGCGCCAGCGACCTCTACGAAGAGGGGCTGGAAGCGGCCCGAACTGGAGACAACGAACGGGCGCTCAACTGCCTCACTTCTGCCGTGCAACAGGATGGCCAGGCGGAGTATTATGCCGCCCTGGGCAACCTGTACGCCGTGCAAGGTGACTCTGAGAACGCCCTGTTCTTTCTCAAGAAGGCCTGCGAGCTGGATGTGACCTCCTCCGAGCACCGCTCCGACCTGGCCGGAGTGTTGTTCAACAAGGGCATGTTCAGAGATGCCATCCACTTCTACCAGGAGGCGGTGGAGGGCGATCCCCTCAATCCCGAGCACTACTACCGTCTGGGCTGCGCCTTCTTCTATCAAGATCAGCCCAACTACGAGCGGGCTCGAGCCGCCCTGCGCCAGGCAGTGGCGCTCTATCCCACCAACGCTGCCTGTCAGCGATTGCTGGGGCTGGCCTGCCACCACCTGGAGGACTACGCCGAGGCGGCCGACGCGCTGCGAGCCGCCTCGCGCCTGGGCACCTCGCCGGACATCGAGTACAACCTGGCCAGCGCTCTCTTCGGGCAGGGCCAGTTTGCCGAGTCCGCCGAGGCAGCCCAGCGCGCCTTGGACGAGAACGAGGAGGAGTGGAGCCCCCGGGTGGTGCGCCTCTGGGCCCTGGCCCTGCACCGCTCGGAGCAGTGGGAGAAAGCTCTGGAAGCGCTGGCCCTGGCCGGTCAGCTCGAGCCGACCGATGCCCGGGTGTTCGAGCTGCAGGGCGACACCCTGCTCAAGCTCAACAAGCTCGAGAAGGCGGCCCGGGCCTACCAGAAGGCGGCCCTGCTCTTGCCCGAGCGGGCCGACCTGCACTATCAGCACGGCACGGCCTGGCTGCAGGCCGGCGACCCTGAGCGTGGAATGCAAGCTCTCAAGAAGGCGATCGAGCTGCGGGCCGATTACGGCGATGCCTGGAACAACCTGGCCCTCTGCCAGGACGTGCTTGGAAAGCGCGCGGAGGCTCTGCAGAGCATCGCCCGCGCCCTGGCGGTCTCGCGGGACAAACCTGAGTATGTGGCCACCCGCCAGCGTCTGGAAGGAGAGAGCTCATGACCACCCTGCTGAGACCCGTCCTGGATCCGGAGAGCCTGGTTGTGCCCCAGGCCTCCAAAGAGTTGCGCTACCGCTACCAACCCGGGCTGGAGCTGAGTTTCCGCTCAACCCTGCAGGTCTTCCGCAACGCTGACGCTTCTCCCCGGTTCTCGACCCGAGCTAAGGAAGAATTCGTTTCCGACGTGCGCCACAAGGTGATCGCCCAGGACGAGGAGGATCAGGGCTTCTTTATCGTGGCCTACCACACGCCGGTGGAGCGCTCGCTGGACGGGCAACCTCTGCCGGTGGGCGAGCCGCGCATCGTCTACTTCAAGCACACTCCACTGGGCCAGGTGCTCGAGGCCAGCGACCCCATGGAGGCCACCATGTTGCTCCTGCCCGAGCCCATGGTGGGCGTGGGCTCGGAGTGGAGGGTCAACCAGCTCCACTTCCCCGCCGGGCGCAACCAGCCCATTGAAGTGGCCAGCCTCTATCGCGTCAACCTCCTGGAGGACAACAAGATCACCATCTTGTTCGACTCGCAGGAGGTGCGCTATGAGGGTGACACCGCCGGCACCGAGGGCAACGTCTATACGCTGGTGGGCAAGGGCCGCTTCGAGTTCGATCTCGCGGCCGGACACCTGCTCAGCCTGGAGACCGAGTCCACCATGACCAGCAAGGAAGACGACCTGCTGCTCGAAGTGGTGGCCATGCACTCGATGGTCTTCCAGGAGCCTTAGGAGCCCGGCCGCATACCTCCTCGTTGGCGCGGAGGGGACCTACCGGGGAACAGTGCCAACACGATCACCCCCTTCCTCGCGACCAGTCGAGCCAGTCCCAATCGCACTCTCGGTCCGAGCGGGCACGATGAAACAGCTTCATCGCCTGGTGCGGATCCAGGCCGCGGAACCGTCCCAGGTCGGAGAACCCCCGCTGGCCCACCAGCAGGCTTCCCCCGATCAGTTTCAGGCAGGGGTTCTCAGCGTTGGCCTGCAGTATGCGTTGCACCAGGACGCCTGGCAGGCAATAGTGATCGTCCCCCGCGATCAGCAGGCGACAGGCGGTCAGGCAGGTGCCAGAGGCAGCCAGCACCATCCAGTCGATCTCGTAGTCACCGTCGAGGTCGCACGCGGCGACCACGGCGGATAGCTGGTAGCGAGCAGAAAGCTCGTGAGCCAATGAAGTGTCAGAGACTTGACAGGGAATCAGGGTTTTCTCCTTCAGATGGGCCCTCCAGGTGGAAGGCGGGACCCCGCGCCGCTGGGGGTCCGAGTGGGTCTTAATTTCTTGAAGGTCGATCAAATTCCTGCCTGGCATCCCGAAAAATCCTCAAGCCCTCAGCGGGACCGAGACAGGTGCCCGAACGAGGCAGGACCCCCTCTGGAGCACCGGGAAGCACCTTCCGGGGGAAGGTGCAATGGCCAGTCAAGCGCAACACCTCATGCTGCAGGGCTCGGAGGCTTTCCAGGCCGGCCAGCACGATGAGGCCTTGCGGCTCTTCGACCAGGCCCTGCAAGCTGACCCGGGTTACGCCGACCCCTTTATCGGACGGGCCTCGGTCTTCCAGGCAATCGGCCAGGCGGACAAAATGCTCGAGGAGTGCGAGCGGGGCATCGCCATCAAACCCGATTACGGACCGCTCTACTCGACCCGAGCCGTGGCCCACGGAATCCTGGGCCAGAACGCCCGCTCGCTGCAAGACTTCACCCGGGCCATCGAGCTCGATCCGAAGAACACCTTCTATTACATCAACCGGGCCAAGACCTACATTCGGATTGAGGTCTTCGAGCAGGCGGCCGAGGACTTCGGCCGGGCCGCCCAGGTCGAGATCGAGAATGCCCTCCGCTCCAGGCGCCTCCCGACCGAAGCCGTGAGCTACCTGCGGGCCCGCGCCGAGATGTTGCGCAAAGCGGGGAAGAGCTCGCAGGCCGAGCAGGTGGAGAAAGAGGCCGCCGACCTGGAGAAGCGCCTGGCCTCCAGCGCCAAAGGGGGCTGCGGTAAAGCAGCCGCGGTGATCACCCTGATGCCTCTCTGGTGGCTCCTTTAATGGCCGGCCCATCCAGAGAGCTGAGGCAGAAGGTCCAGGAAGCGATCGCTGCCGGACAGATGGATAAAGCCATGGCCATCATCGACCAGGCCATCGCCCAGGACCCCGGCAACGACGAGCCCCATCTGATGCTTGCGGCTGTCTACCAGGCCAACCGCGACTGGGAAAAGATGTTGCAGGCCTGTGACCGGGCCATCGCCTTGAAGCCAGATTTTGGCGCCAGCTACACCATCCGCGCCATCGCTTACAACAATCTCGACCAGCCCGCCCGGGCGCTGCAAGACTCGACTCGCGCCCTCGACCTCGATCCATTGAACCACCTTCTCGTCATCAATCGGGCCAAGATCTACGTCCGCATGGAGGCTTTCGAGCAGGCCGCGGCCGATTTCCGCAAAGCTTCCCAGGTCGATCTGGAAGCCTCCAAGAAGCTTGGCCGCCCTCCCAGCGATGCGGTTTCCTGCCTCCTGGCCGCGGCCGAGATGCTGGATAAAGCGGGCAAGCAGGCCGAAGCTGACCAGGCTCGCCGAGAGGCCAAGGAGTTGGAGCAGACCCTGGCCGCTCCAGGCAAGTCGGGCTGCGGCAAAGCAGCGGCCGTCATCTTGCTGATGGTCCTCTGGTGGGTCCTTTGAAGCTGCCGGCCGCTCCCAGGAACGCGGCCGCCGCCCACCTCAAACAGCAGGGAGAGGTTTGCGGCCCGGGCCTCCGGGGCTAAGGAGCCATGGAATACCGCGTCGGGCAGGTCATCGACAACCGCTGGCAGGTCTATCGCGTCCTCCAGGGCGGCCTGGGGCGAGTTTACATCGTCTACGACCAGCGCGACCGTGTGCCCCTGGCCATCAAGACCTTTCAGGCCGAGCAGCGCAACCCCGAGGTGCTCGAGCGCTTTCGCCAGGAGGCATACACCTGGGTCAAGGTGGGTAGCCATCCCAATCTGGTGCGGGCGCATTACTTCTTGCCCCTGGGCGATGAGTTGCTCTTGTTCCTGGAATACGTGGACGGGGGAGACCTTTCCGACCTCATCGGCAGCCGCGAGCTGCACAATCCCAGGCGCGCCCTGGAGCTCGCGCTCGAGTTCTGCGACGGGATGATCCACGCCGCCTCCATGGGCCTGAAGGTGCATCGAGATATCAAGCCCGCCAACTGCATGCTCACCAAGGAGGGACAGCTCAAGATCACCGACTTTGGTCTGGCGAAAACCGGCGCCAACCAGGCCATGTCCGACTATCTCGGCGTGCTGCGCCAGGGTCGCGCCAGCGCCCCTCCCGATGTCAAGCTCACGGGCGCCGGGAGCATGATGGGCACCTGCACTCACATGCCTCCCGAGCAGTTCACCGACGCCGCCCGCGTGGATGTCCGGGCCGACGTGTACGCCTTCGGCGTGATGCTTTACGAGTTGCTGACCGGGCGTCTGCCCTTCGACGGGAACAACCCCATGACGCTCGCCTACCAGCACTTTACCGCGCCGCCCCCGCGCTACCAGGCGAGCGCTCCCCTCGACGCCCTGCTCCAGGCCTGCCTGGCCAAGCAACCCGACCAGCGTCCGGCCGACTTCACCATCGTGCGGCGAGAGCTCGCGGGCATCTACAGCGAGCTCACCGGGCGGCCCGCGCCCGCTCCTCCGGAGCCGGACAGCTTCGACGTCAGCGAGCTCGACAACCGGGCCGTATGCCTGCTGAGCCTGGGCCACCACCAGGAGGCGATCGAGCTCTTGAGCCGCTGCCTCGAGAGCCATCCCAACAGGCGCGAGCTCTGGGCCCACAAGGGTCACGCCCTGGTGCAGGTCGGTCAGCCGCGCGAGGCGCTGCCCTGCCTGGAGCGAGCCCTGGAAATGCAGGAGACCGCCAGCGCCTGGACGGACGCAGGGCTTGCCTGGGAGCTGGCCGGCGACGATAATGCCGCCGAGAAATCCTACAGTCGGGCCCTGATGCTGGACGCACAGTATCACAGCGCCTACTACAGCCTGGCCTGCCATCAAGCGGGCCGTGGGCGCACCGAGGAGGCGCTGAGCAACTTCGAGCTGGCCATCACCTTCGCTCCCTCCCACCCCGAGTATCGCATCGGCCTGAGCATGGCCCTGGCCGGAGCGGGCAAGTTCGATCGGGCGGCTGCCTCGCTGACCGAATTGATCCGGCTCCAGCCCCACAACTCCGACGCCCATTACCACATGGGCCGTGTGCAGCTCTCGCTGGGCAACCAGAAGGCTGCCGAAGACAGCTTGATAAGAGCGGCCGACCTCGATCCCCGTAATCCCCGGGCCTGGCTGGCCCTGGGCCACCTGAGGCTGAGCCAGAAACGCTATCCCGAAGCCGTGCAGTTGCTCGAGCTGGCCCAGGGGGACCCTGAGGCCTGCCGGCTGCTGGCGATGATGCTGGTGCGCCTGGAGCGCCCGGCCGAAGCCGCCGGCTACGCCGAGAGAGCCCTTGAGGCAAATCCTGACAGCCCCCAGACCTGGTTTGACCTGGGACTGGCCCACTTCGCGCTCAAGCGGCCAGAGCAGGCCCTGGCAGCCTTCGAGCGTGCCCACCGCCTGGGCCACCCCGAGGCGGCCGACGTGCTCAGACAGCTGACCGGCCGGTCCTGAGGCGCTACCTGAATTTCGTGCTCAAGGGCTTGGGACAGGAGCCCCACTCTTTCAGCACTTTGTTTGCCCGCCGGGCCCGGTAACCGGTGACCTTCCAGACGCCCGCTTTGTCGGGGGTCAGCCAGACCCACTCGTCCACGTCGGCTGTATGGTAGGTCAGCACGTAAAAGGTCTGCTTCCAGCCCATCAGAGGCCCGACGTAAACGGGTTTGGTCTTGAGAACACGCACTTTGGCCAGGTCTGCAACCAGCCAGCCGGAGGTTTTCTGCAGTTGCTGGAAGTCGATGGCCTGGGCCAGGCAGACCCTGGCCAGCAGCAAGGTCACCAGAAGGATGCGCATGCGTCATAGCCTCCGTCCAATGGCATTCTGCTCCCTCGCTCTCAACGGGCTGAAAGCGCCTTGTTCATCACCCTGTCACTTTTGTTACAAAAAAGCAAGAAGCCGGGGCCTCCGCGTTAACAATACGTGTCGCAAGTTCACATAATTGTAAAATCTGCCTGCTGCCCCGGAGATGTCTGAAGCCCTATCATCAGGGTAACAACAGCGACAATCGGAGGTAGACAAGATGCTAGGTGGAATCGGCAAACTGGCTGGTGGCCTTGGCAAGGGCCTGGGTAAAGGCGGCGGCCTGCTCGGCAAGCTGGGCGGCGGCAAGGGAGGCGGGCTCCTGAGCAAACTGGGCGGTGGCAAGGAGGGAGGTTTGCTCAGCAAGCTCGGTGGAGCCGGCAAGGACGGCGGGGGCCTGCTGGGCAAAGTGGGCGATGCCGCCAAGGGAGCCTGCGGCGCCGGCGGCTGTGGTGGCGCCGGAGGAGCCGGCGGGGGTGGCGGCCTGGGCGGGGTCATGGACACCGTCAAGGGGATCGTTGATCAGTTTGCCGGCTCGGGCGAGTCCCAGGGAGCTGGCGGGAGCGGTGGTGGCGAGCAGGATGCCGGCACCGAGCAGATGATCGCGGCCCTGCTCCAGAACCTCCTGGCCGGTGGCGGCTGCGCCGGCGGAGTTTGCCCTCCGCGCTAATGTGCTCGCACTCTGGTTTACCCATGAGCACGTTCTGACGAGGGGCCGGGACGACGTTCCAGCCGGTTGGAAAGTGCAAGACCACACTTTCGCGAGAGTTTGGGAGACCCTCGTGCCTCGCCGGCCCGAGAGGTCAGCTCACGACAAGACAGGTTTTCGCCCGCCCCGCTCAAGGCGGGCTTTTTTTTCCAGGAGGCGCTGCCCCAGCGGCCTGGAAACGGCCCGCACCGGATCAGACCGGGTGAGCTGCGACCTCGCTGGAGTTGCCTCGAAAGTCTCTGTAAATGCCCTGCACCCACTGGAAACCTGGACGCTCGGCGAGCGACTCGCGCAACTCCACCAGGGCAGGTGGCCACGGCTCAGGCAGCGGGTAAGAGAACTGGAAAGGTCGGATCAGCGCCGTCAGGACCGCTGCCGCCGTCAGGTCGGCCACGCTGAAGCGGCCTCCCACGTGGAAGCCATCTCCGGCCGTGTCCGACTCCAGGCGGTCGAAGTATCCCCCGAGCGCCTCGCGAGCCAGCCGCAATGGCTCAGGTTGAATCTGCATGTTGGAACGAAAGAGCGGCCGCATGACCGGCCAGAGCGCCCTCCAGGCCAGTCGCGTGGCCGGGCCGAAGCCATCCGTGGTCATCCTTGCGCAGGCCTGGGAGTCGGGCAGATAGGTGGACCAGAAGAGCCGCCGCAGCGCAGGCGCAACCTCCTCGTCGTAATAATCCTCGATGGCCAGGGCCCGCCCACGCAACACGGGGTCGACCGGATAAAGGGCGGGCTCAGGATAGAGCCGCTCCAACTCGGCCAGGATGGCCGTCGAGTCCCTGATCGCTCGCCGGCCCAGTTGCAGGATCGGCAGAGTTCTTTTGCCGGTCAGAAGCAGGGCGTGGGGCAGATGAAAACCGGGTGGTAGGGCGCGGCGTCGATGGGGAATGCCCTTGAAATCCAGCCCCCAGCGAACTTTCTCGCTGTAGTGGGCAACGCGGAAGTGGAAGAGCGTGGGCGCACCCATGTGAACACTGTTAACTTTAGCCGGATTTCCAGCCACTGTCAAGGAGACTGAACAAGCGGCCTCAATGAAGGCGACGAGGGCAGACCCGGCTGATTCGATTCCACCGTCAGCGGAACGCCGAACCGCTCGGGGCCTGGTGTGGTGGCGGAGGGAACCTCCGCCACCACACGATTTTGTGCGAGCGCATTAGCGGCGGCCACCACCGACGCGACCACCGCCATAGCCTGGGTACCAGTAGTTGCCGGTGTCGTAGTAGAACCCACCTTCCATCCACTGCCAGGTCCCGGGATACATCTGCTCGATCTGCTTTTGCTCTTGAGGGCTCAGGTCGCGCCAGGCAGAAAGGGCCACGCGCTGGGTATCGGTGGAGCCGATCAGGTCACCCGAATCGACCGCCCGTCGATAGCGCTCCAGGCTGTCGACCATCCGCTTCATCTTCGCGTTGACTTTAGGGGCCTGGGGCTGGGCGGCCGGCCGGGCCCACTGCTGCACCATCTCCTGGTTGGCGCTCTGACGTCCCAGCGTGACAACCTGCTGGGCCAACTGGTTGATGCACTGGCTGGACAGCTTGTCAGCCAGGGGGACAAGCTGCTGATCGTTGGGATAGCTGCCAGCCGGAGTGCTGCGCACCACCGAGATCGGCTCATCCACGATCACCTTCCGGTCCTCGGCCTGGTAACCCCACATCCGGGCCGCACCCGCGATGCTCAGCACGCTGTCGGCTCCGCTGACCAGCTCGGGCGTGAAACGAAGGCTGAGCCACACGGCGAACTTGGCATCGTAGGCGGCGCAAAGCCGGCCTGCCTCCTCGACACTGGGCGGCTGCGTGCCGCCTGCGTAGTGCAGGCCGCCCAGGTCGGCCTCGCGGGCTACGATGATGTTGGCTTTGGGAGCGATCTTGCGGGCCTGGTTGATGAGGGCCTGGGTGAACTCTTTTTCGGAACGGGGCTTGTACTCACCCTGAATCAAGACAGGAAAGAGAAGAACCTTGCCGCCCTCCCCTCTGGCTGGAAGGGCCGGGACGACGGCCAGCAGAGCAACGATCAAAAGCCCGAGCCAAAAACGTTTCATGGGAACCTCCTGATGAGCCTCGTTGGGCTTGAGCGAGTGGGAGCCCCGTTTCGTAAGATCCGAAAAGGCTCCTTCCGACCTGGGAAGCTCCATGAGGGGAAAGGCAGACCCCGGTTTCTCCGCAGGCATGCGGGAGCCCCACGGTCATTTTTCGAGCCGGCAGTCCACAACAATCCGAACGGCGTCAAGCGCGATCCCTTCACTTCACGCCGCGCGATCCTACGGCTGATCCGAGGGAGACCTCATCCTGCCATGGCCGAGCCGCTGATCCCGATCATCGCCCCCCACCCGGGACCGGTTACAATGAATCCAGCTTCGATATCGGAGGTCGTACAAGCCATGCCCAGGGCAACTCTCCCTCACAAGGGCCGGTGCTTTCCCACCGGAGCGACACTGACCGCCCAGGGAGCCAACTTCTCGGTCTACGCCCGAGGGGCGTCCAGCCTGGAGCTGGTGCTGTTCGACCGGGTTGATGACCGTCGGCCGGCTCGGATGATCACCCTCGACGCTTCCGCCCACCGCACCTACCACTACTGGCACGTGGAAGTTCCTGGCCTGAGTCCCGGTCAAATTTACGCCTTTCGGGCCCACGGGCCCGAGCAGCTCGGTTACGACCCCAAGAAAGTCCTGCTCGATCCCTACGGGCGTGGCGTGGCCGTTCCGGCCGGCTATGATCGCCAGGCCGGCGCCCGCCCCGGAGACAACGCCGCCACCGCCATGAAGAGCCTGCTGGTCGACCGGCGCGCGGCCTACGACTGGGAAGGGGACACGCCCCTGGGCCGGCCCTTCTCCAAGACTGTCATCTACGAGATGCACGTGGGCGGGTTCACCCGCCATCCCAGTTCGGGCCTGCCGCCTGAGCGGCGCGGGACCTACCTGGGAGTGGTGGACAAGATCCCCTATCTCAAGCAACTGGGCGTGACCGCGGTGGAGCTGTTGCCGGTCTACCACTTCGACCCCCAGGCCGCCCCCGGTGGTCGGCCCAATTACTGGGGCTACCAGCCGGTCTCGTTCTTCGCGGCTCACCCCGGCTACAGCCAGGGCGACCCGGCCCAGGAGTTCCGCGCCATGGTCAAGGCTCTGCATAAAGCCGGGATCGAGGTTCTGCTGGACGTCGTCTACAACCACACCGCCGAGGGAGCAGACGACGGTCCCACCTTCTGTTTCCGGGGACTGGACCGGGACACGTACTATCTGACCGATCCCTCGGGCAAGCTGCTCGATTACACCGGCTGCGGCAATACCATGAACGGCAACCATGCCGTGGTCCGTCGCCTGATCCTCGACAGTCTGCGCTTCTGGGTTCAGGAGATGCACGTGGACGGATTCCGCTTCGATCTGGCCTCGATTCTGGCCCGCGATGCCAGAGGCAAGCCGCTGGAGAATCCTCCCATTCTGTGGGATATCGAGTCGGATCCAGTGCTGGCGGGCAGCAAGCTGATCGCCGAAGCCTGGGACGCGGCCGGACTCTACCAGGTGGGCAGCTTCGTGGGGGACAGCTGGAAGGAGTGGAACGGCAAGTTCCGCGACGACGTGCGCCGCTTCTTGCGCGGCGAGAGCAACACCGTGGCCCGGGTGGCCGACCGCCTGCTGGCCAGCCCGGACGTGTTCGGACACGAGGAGCGCGAGCCGGAGCAGAGCATCAACTTCGTCACCTGCCATGACGGCTTCACCCTTAACGACCTGGTCAGCTACGATGGCAAGCACAACCAGGCCAATGGAGAAGACAACCGCGATGGCAGCAACGACAACCTTAGCTGGAACTGTGGCGTGGAGGGGCCCAGCGACGACCCGGCCATCGAGGAGCTGCGCAACCGTCAGTGCAAGAACTTCCTGGCCCTCAACCTGATGGCCCTGGGAACGCCCATGCTCTTGATGGGAGATGAGGTCCGCCGCACCCAGCAGGGCAACAACAACGCCTACTGTCAGGACAATGAGATCAGCTGGTTCGACTGGAGCCTGGTCGACCGCCACGCCGACCTGCTCCGCTTCGTCAGCCTGCTGGTAGCCGCCCACGTGGGCCGGGACGACTCGGCCAATAAAGGTTTGACCCTGACCGAGCTGTTGCGCCAGGGACGGGTGGAGTGGCACGGGACCCGCCTCGGGCATCCGGACTGGCGGGAGATCTCCCACTCGCTGGCCTTTACGGCCCGGCTGGCGGATGGCCATCGGATCATGCACGGCATGATGAACGCTTACTGGGAGCCGCTGGAGTTCGAGCTGCCCCCCCGCAGGTGGAAGCGCTGGCTGGACACCAGCCTGCCCTCACCAGAGGACATCGGGCCCTGGGAAGAGGCGCCCGCGTTGGAGGGCTCCACCTACCGGGTCGAGTCTCGCTCGATCGTCGTGCTCATGGATACCCTCTAAACAGTCAAAGCACGGGGACTGTACAGCAAGAGAGCCGCGCTGCACGCGCGGCTCTCTCCCGGTTGCCGACCAATGGTCAGGGAGTCGGCTGTCCCCCGGTCCCGGCGGCCCGGAAGTAGTCGTCGATCTTGTAGAAATCCTCCACCAGTGCCTTCAGCTCGGTGTCTCGCAGAGCCACCATCGCTCGCTGGATCTTACCCGCCCCGCCCATCGCCGAAAGCTGCAGACGGCGATCGGCCAGGTCGGTCTCGCCGATCAGGCTCAGGCGCAGCGTGGCCACACGGTTCTTGATCTGGTAGCCTTTGACGGCTCCTTCCATCTCGAACTCGCGCGGCGCCAGGGTGGCCCACTGGTCGCGAGCCTTGATCAGCTTCTGCTTGAGCTTGTCCCAGGTGGCGGCGTTGGCGTAAAAACGCACTTCGCGTCCGTCCTGGACGAAGTAGAAGCCCACCACCGGCTCCTTGTACTTGGTGTGGCAGGCCAACAGCGTCAAGGTCGAGCCCTGCTCGTCGGTCAGCTTGGGGGCCGCGCCCAGAACCGTCAGACCATCGTAGGCCGGGCTACCCTGAGCCAGAGCGGGTGCCAGGCCGAGCAGTAGCAGAATCAAAGCCAGGGAAAAGTTACGCATCACGCCTCCTCGTTGGTGTCTAAACATCTTAAAGCTCCGCTCCCTCGGGCGCGCCAGCCCGCTTCATCATCGTCTTGGTGGGCCAATAACCCTCCTTGACCGTCTTGCACTCGCTGTCCGGGCGCATGCCTTTGATCGCCCGCGGCGTCTTGCGCATCTTCTTAACGATGCTGGTGAGGTAGCCATCGGACATGTGCTTGCTACCGCCACAATCGAGGTGCTCCATCCGCCACAGGGCGTAAACCTGGGCCGCCAGACGCGGGCTGTCGAGCATCGGCAGGAGGATGTTGCCCACCTCGGGAGCCTGGATGATCTGATCGAGCTCGGCGAGCTCCTCCGGCTCGGGCTGGCTGGGGTCGGCGAGGAAGACCGCGGCCGGGGCAATGCGAGCGAGGCGCTCCTCATTGTAATATTTCAAGAAGGAGTGGTCGGTGGGGATGTTCTGGTTGTCAAACAGTACGGCCCGGTTCTTGAACAGCGTGTCGTACTGCTGCTCGGTCATGAGCGGGAACATGTTGCCGGAGGCATCGCCTCTCACCATGGCGCGCATCTTCAGTACTTCGTCCTGCTGCTCACCCAGAATCTTGGACATGGTCATCCAGACGAGCTTGCAGCGACGAGTCTTGCTCTCTCGCGCTGAAACTCCGCCCTTATACCAGATATCGTAGTCGAGATCGGAGCCGGCCAGGGTGGCCGTATTGAGCACGATGTCCTGACCGGCCTGATAGATTTCGGGCTGTTTGTCCTTCTCATCGAACTGCAGCTCCGGTATCACGGCCGCAGCCGAGACCTCGCATCCCATGCTGTGGCCGGCGATGTTCAAAGCCGCTTTCGGAAAGCGCTGCTGCAGGGCGAGCAGCACCTGGCGCAGGGCATTGCGTCCGGTGGTGTGGGCCTGAGGGATGGTTTCGAAGTACTCCCCCTCCATCCCCAGCAAGCCGCTTTCCACCGACGAATCCCATTGAAAGCCGACCACCACGGCCTTCTTTCCCGCCTTCGAGTAAGCGTCCTTGAAGCGAGGGCCGAGAGTGCTGTATTGCTGGGTGCTGGTTTCCTTGTCGGTGGCAAAACCGTGCACGATCACCACGATGTGGTCGGGATTGGGGTTCTCGGCAGCCACCTGGGCCACCACGTCGGCCACGGCCTGATCGGTCAGCTTTCCCGTGGTATCCACCCAGACCGGGACGTAGGGCTTCTGGGCGGAGGCGCTGAGCATGAGACAACCCAGCAAGACCAGGCAAGTCAACAAATTTCTCCTGGCAAGAAAGAACAATGGAGCATCCTCCTCGGGAATTGAAGCACCGACCCCTGTGCTCGACAGATTGACGGCGAGGACTACCTTACGGGAGGCGAGTCTTCCTGCCCCTGATCCAGATCATCCTCCGGATGGTTCCGTGGAACTTCGTGTGACGCGGATTCGGCTCCGCTCGCTCCGTTTCCACCGACCCGGGCCATCCGGCGATGAACCAGGCGCTTGTAGATCTCGCTCATCAGAAAGTTCAGCAGGGCATAGACGATGATGAGCTTCTGAGGATCGGCCCGTACCAGAGTGCTGAGAAAGAGGGCCAGACCGAGGTTGCGGTTGGCCGAGGCCACCGCCAGGGCCACCCGGGTCTCGGGCCGAGGACCTCCCAGCAAATGGCCGACCGCCAGCGAGAACACAGACAGTGAAAGCAACGCCAGCCAGCTCCCGGCAGCGATCTCCAGGATGTCTCCGGCCACCGCGGCCAGAGTGAGCACGATCAAGAGCAACATCGAAAGGTTGGCGGTCACGCTCAGCGGCCTGCTCAGGCGAGCCCTCAGCCCTGGAAAAAAGTAAACGAGCAGGCATCCCAGTGCAACCGGGATCACCTGGACCGTGAAGACCTGCGAGGCCACCTGCTCCATCGGGACGTAGGCACGCAGGCCTTGCAGGTGGGCCATGAAGATCAATGTCACGGGAGCGGTGAGCACCCCAGCTCCCGCTACGATCAGCTGCATCGCCATGGCGGTCGACAGCGGGCTGCCCAGTTGGACAGCTCGCTTGGCCGACATGGGTGCGCCCGGAGAGCAGGCCATCAAAGCCAGAGCCACCCGGGTCGGCCAGGGAATGGCCTCGATAAAGGTGAGCAGCGTGGCGAAGGCGGGAACCAGCACCACCACGGCCAGCAATGCGCGGGCGATCAACGGGAACTGCAAGGCCACCCGCAGGACGTCTCGGAAGCTGACAGTGAGCGTCATGTCGAGCAACTGGAGAAAGATCACCAGGCTGGGAATGAGCTGCGCCATGGCCGGCCCCATTCCTGGCTGGAGGTTGGGTCCCTTCCGCCGGGTGACTTTACAGCCCTGCGTGAGAGTGGCACCATGCAACGCATGCCCTACCATCACGGCGATCTCCGGGCCGCGCTGATCGAGGCCGCCACCTCGCTGGTAAGCGCTCACGGCAGCGAAGGCTTCAGCCTGCGCCAGGCGGCCGCCCTGGTTGGCGTCGCGCCCAGCGCTTGCTATAAACACTTCGCCGACAGGAGCGAGCTGCTCGCCGAGGTGGCCCGGGTGGGCTTCTCCCGGCTCGCTGGCGCGATGGAGAACGCCCTGCGCGGCAGCTCAGGCTCGACCGCAGCCCTGGAGGCCATCGCCCTGGCCTACGTCGAGTTCGCCCTGCAGGACCCTGCCCGCTTCCAGGTCATGTTCGGCCCTCACGGCGCCGGCTCGTCTCGCCCGGACACGGGCACCGGCCCGAACGGCAAGACTTCCTACCAGATCTTCCGCCAGGTGCTCGATGACCTCCAGACCGATGGAATCTTTCGCCCGGGCGCCCGCGAGCAGGCCGAGCTGCCCCTGTGGGCGGCCATGCACGGGCTGGCCGGCATCCTGATCAGCCGCGCCATGCCCGAGCCCGACCAGGTGGCCGTTGGGCCGGCCGTCCTCCAGGTGGTGCGTTGCACGCTCAGCGGACTGCTCCGGGGGCGCTGATGAGCAAGTCGGGGTGCCGGCAACCGATGAAGGCTGGACCCGGCGTCCGCGGCTTGCGGAGGTTCGAAGCTAGTCCACCTCGTAGACCCGGGGGACCCGCCCGCCATTCTGCCGAATCAGGCTCGGTCATGCCAGGCATCGAGGAGAGCTGAGCTGCACCGCGACCTGCAAAACCTGCTCGATCAGATTCGCCAGGGGGGCGAGGTCGATTCAGCCGGCGAGTTCACCATCGACCAGTTCTCGGCCGCCCGCAAGCTGGCCCGAACGCAGTTCCCCACCCCCTACCTCTATGCCGTCAAGCTGGTGCAGTGGGCCGTGGCCAGCGGCGCCTCGATGGTACGCATCACCATCTGGCCCGGCTCCTTCCAGCTCGTCCACGACGGGCTCCCCATCGGCGATCAGTTGCCCGAGCTGGTGCGCTGGGCTCTCTCCTCCCCCACTGGCTCAGAGCGACGCTACGTGCACCTGGCCTCGGCCATCCTGGCCCTGCAGGTTCTGAGCCCGAGCCGCGTGGACGTGTTCAGCCAGGGACAGTGCTTGCGCGTGGCGCAGGGCAAGGACCAGCTCAAGTCCGTCCGACCTTCGACCAGTGATCGCATCCACGTCAGCGGCCTGGCCCTCCGAGGCAATAGCGACTCGCTCCGGTTCCTCATGGAGCCGGCTCTGGGGCTGGTGGGCACGGTCCGCCCCGAAGTGGGCATGCTGGTCCACCATTGCGCTTACTCGGAGATTCCCGTCTACCTCAACGGAGCGCCCCTCTGCCGCGCGCTGCTGGGGAGCCGGCAGCACACCCCCCGGGTGGTCAAAGGGCGCACGCGCCTCTATATCCCCTCGGGCTCGCACTCCATGCCCATTCGGGTGGCCCTGATGCCGGCCGGCGACACGGCCGGCATCAGCGTCCCCGGGCCCGAGACCGGGGGCGTCTTCTCCCGCGGTCGCTTCTGGATGCGCGAGCAACCCGAAGTCTTCCAGCCTCTGGGCAGGCCTAAAGCCTGCTGGCCCTCCCCGCCCGAGGCGGTGGTCCTCCCCCACATCTCCCTGGCCGACTTCCCGATGTTTCGCGGCTGGGCCATCCTGCTCGACTACCAGGGCACCTTCGAGCACGCCCTTACGGCCGCATTCCGGTCCAACCTGATCCAGCTGGTCCAGGATGGCGTCATCATCGAGACCGTCCAGCCCCGTCTCAACGAGAGCCGACTGCAGGCCGAGGGGATCGTGGCCACCGGGCTCCTTCCGCTGGACCTGTCCCACTTCCGGTTTGTGCGCAGCGAGCAGTTCATCTCCCTGATCGAGGAGGTCGTCCATCTGCTGGAGCTAGGTCGCTGAGGCGCCGCGCGCGTGGAACGCCACAGGAACGAGCGGGACTGACGAACGCTTTCAGGGACTGGCGAACGGCACCTCGGCCCAGATGACTCCGCGCAACTGCCCCAGCTCGAAGCCCGTGGCCCGATCGGTGGGGTAGAGCCGCTCGAGGCTGCTGCGAAGCTCGGCGGACATCGCCCGTGGGTCTCCGTGGCACTGCAGACAGAGCGCCTGGGTCGCCAGCGGGGCGGTTACCCCGACCCGGCCCTCCAACGGCACGACCCAGGTGGGAGCCTTCTCGGCCGGCTGGGAGGCGAACCGGTCGAGGTAGCTCTGGGCCCACTTCGGGGTCACGTTGTCAGGGTTGCGCAGGCGGTGGCTGGTGCGTCCGAGGGGGAAGCCGACCGCCCCGGTCGTCAAGCGCGGTGCCTCCTCGCGGCAGACCTCGATGGCCAGAACCGGGCCGCCCTCCTGGAGGGCCTGGCCCAGGCGGCCGAGCAGCCGGGACTTCAAATCCTGGAAGGCATCCAGGGCGCGCTTCACCGGCGCTTTCAGGCTTTCGGGGGCGGTCTCGGGAGTGTAGGGCTGGGCTCCGACCGGCAGGGCAACAGCCAGCAACAGCGAGAGAAGAATCCTCATGCGAGGTGGTTCGAGCGTTCTCGGGGGCCAACCTGCCCCGGGCCGACAGCGAGGGGATCGACTACGACCGGTTGGGGCGCATGACTTAGAAGCTCTCCAGGCCTGGCTTCTAACCGGATTCGAGCCAACGCCCGTTGCGCCAGCGACCTCATCAATCCGAGCGACAGAACCTTGCGTACTCGACAGCGCCGCTTGCCAAGCTCCGTCATCCGGAAGCGAACGACGCGGTCCTCGCGCACAGCGCGGAGGACGGTCCTGGCCTCCTCGCTCCACAGGTCACCGAACTGCTCCCAGTAACGGTCGTCAGGCTGCTCGACCCTGGGCCCTCCGCGCATCCGGGGAATCAGCGTGCAGGCCGGCCAGTCGTTGCGAGCGATGGCCCGAAGCAAGACCTCGAGTCCCGACAGGACTGCACCTTGCTCGAGCCAGGTAGCCGCCTCGTGGTAATGTCGCCTCCAGTCACCATCGGGAAGCCTGCGAAACTGCTCTCACGCTTGCTCGAAGCGAGCAAGCCGATGAAGGGCTGCTCCCAGAGCTTGGCGAGAGGCGGGCTCCGGACAAACGCGAACTCGCTCCTGGAGAACCTCACAAACCTGATCCAGAAATTTTATATTTTGCACTACAAGAAGTTAGAGCGACCAGAGGAGAATCCCTGCGCCCCCGTCCTCCTTGATTCGGAGCCGACGCATGCGCCCGGTTCAAGGAACCTCGAGCTGGAGGGAACCGGTTCGCCACGCCCGAACACACGGTCACAGTGATCGCCGACCTGATCGGACTGGGAATGTTACTGCTCCTGGGCCTTGGCATCGGGTTGAATCCTTTCCCACCCAAATTAAAAAATTGGCCGGGAATGTTCTTGCGCTCGCGTCTCTTTGTCCTGATGGTGCTGATCTCGATCAGCTCGCTGTTTGGCTGGATGCAGCTCTACGCCGAACACGGGCTGCGCGGGCTGACAGAGGACGAACCCACGCCGAGGCCGGTCGAGACTCTGAGGCCGTGAACGAGAAGCGCGCCAATCTCGTCCTGATTGTCCTGTTGGGGCTGGTGGTAGCCCTGCTGGGGGGACTTCTTATCCAGGCCCTCCTGCGCTTCGTGACCGAGGGTTTGCTGAAATCGCTGCTCGGAGGGGCTGGACTGCACCTGGCCATTCTCATCACGGCGGGGGCCGATCTGGTCCTGGTGCTGCTTTTCATCGGAGGCCTGGCGGTGCTGCTGCCCCAAACCCTGTTCGGACCGACCGTGGCCGCCGACCGCGACGAGCCGGAAGGCTCGGAGTGGCGTTGGCTGCTGAGGGCAGCCGGAGTGCTCGGCATCCTGGCCGTGCTGATCAGCCTCCACACCTACGCTCAACCCGAGGCCCTCGCGCCCGCAGCCGCCAAGTTTGCCTACGGCCAGTTGGTTACAACCCTGATCTGGTCGGCGCTGGCCCTCACCCTGGCTCTGCGTGCTGATCCACTGGTGGCGCGCATCCCCACTCCCTGGGAGATCCCACCCGGACGGTTGGGCCAGATGGTCTGGCTGGCCCAGCACCTGGCGCTGGGCGGCCTGTTGGTGGGGCTGACGCTGTATGCCCTGAGCGTATCCAACTTTCTCTACCTGCTGTCGGGGGTGCATCCCAGCCTGTCGCAAACTCTCTACGCCCACGGATTCAAGGCGGGCATCCTGCTGGCCATGTTGCTCACCCTGGCCACCCGGGGCTTTCGCCTGCCCCTGGTGACGGGCTTTCTGGTGGACTGGCTCGGGCCCTTGCTCTTCCCCGGCTGGATGGTTCCGCTGTTCCAGTTCCTCGCCATCACCGCGGCCACGATGCTCACTCGATCACCCTTCCTGGCCGCCTGGCGAATGAGCACGGGGATGTGTGCCGGGCGTTTGCTCGGGCGCGCAGTGGGCTTCTTGCTGCTGGGAACGGAAGGGGTTGTCTTGATGGAGCCGCTCAGCGAGGTGACGCTGGGAGTGCTCAGCGCCCCTCGGGCCGAGGAGAGCTAACCAGGAACTCATTCCACCGGGCCTCGTTCATGGCCGGCAGCCACCGCGGGCACTTCATCTTTTGCGAGCAACTCGTGGCCAGGGCCGATGATCCCATCTATCGACAGATTGTGTCGGCCTTTCAAAACCATTTGGAAGCGGTCGAGGTCATGGTCGGCGAATTCTCGCGGGAACAGTCCACCGGAGCCGAGTTCGCCAGGGGCCTCGAACTTGCCCGAACAGCCAACGACTTGATGCTGGAGGCCCACAATCAGGCCATGGTGCACATCCAGGCCATGGGACGCGTAAGCTGCATCTTCTGCAGCCAGGAAAACGAGCGGGGCAGCGAGCGCTGCTCCAAGTGCGGGCGCAACCTTCCCCCCACCGCCGACGAGCCCGAGAGGTCTTCCTTTGCGGCCGTCAACGCGGGGGGACTGGAGGGCGGGGGACCCAAAGGCTCCGAGGTGACAGACAACTACGTGGAGGTGGCCCGGGCCCTGCAGGCATGGCGCCAGGACCAACTCGACGCCGATGGCCTGCTGGCAGTGTTAGAGGCGGTCGAGCAACGCTCCCGCCAGCACCAGGCCGACCTGGTGCAACAGCGCGAGATGATCGAGCTGGCCCCGGAAGAAGCGCGCGAGGCTCTGCACCGGGGCCTGGACCAGACCGAGGCCGGCCTGGTCGAGACCCTGGCAGCGCTGGAGAAGATGAAGCTCGCCTTTATCAAGGAAGACGACACCTACCTCGAAACCGGGCTGCACGATCTGGAGAAAGCATCCCGCACGATGGTGCAGGCCTTCCACACCGCCCGCGCGGCAGCCACCCTCCCGAGCTAAAGTGCAAGGCCTTTGGTCTTGCACTTTACAACGCGCTGGAACGCAGTTCCGGCGCGTTCGTCAGATTGTGCTAATGTGCCAGACCAAAGTGCGAG